>FLOH01000138.1_pt1 | contig 204344 bp, 171 predicted proteins | sample 756751 | NCBI WGS metagenome assembly FLOH01 (sample SAMEA4026879, study PRJEB14308) | marine metagenome | biome: coastal water; material: water | depth 74 m | reverse complement strand
GATCCGGCTAATCCAGATTTTCATGGGCTTTGGGAATTACCTGGTGGTGTCTTAGAATTTGGAGAAACAATAGAAGAAAATGTTGCTCGCGAATTATTGGAAGAAACCAATTATAAAGTAGAGGTTTTGGAAAGAATAAATTATATCAATGTCACTGAACGAGAATATCCTGGAACAAAGTTACAAGTAATTTTGATTCCTTTTGTGTGTAAAATAATTGAAAAAAATGGTGAATTCAATGATGCTGAAATTATGGAAATGAAATGGATTGAACCGGATGATTATATTAATTATGATTACATTGGTGAGAATAAAGAAATCTTTGGCGAAATTATGCCGGAGATAAAGAGGATAATTAATAATTTATCCTGAACCCGCAGAGGTGAAGGATCTTTCGGAGGAAAGTTGTAATGGGATACATTAACTAATGTAAACCGAATTAGCCACTCTTCGAAAGATCCTTCGCTGCGCTCAGGATTAGTAAAACACTATGCTAAATATAAACCTAATACGTGAAAAAACTGACGAAATAAAACAAAATCTTCTGAAACGTACAACAGAAGATAAGTTAGATTTTACCACAATTTTAAAACTAGATGATGAGCGCAAAGAATTAATTGGAAAGGCTGATGAACTAAAAACCGAGCGCAACAAACATTCAAAAACAAAACCTACCTCAGAAATAATTGAACAAATGAAAAAGCTTGGCGAAGAAATAAAAACTCTGGATAACGAATTAAAGACAACAGAAACAAAGTTAGCAGAAGCTTTGGCTGAACTGCCAAATATAACAGCCGATGATGTGGTGGCAGGTGGAAAAGAAAATAATAAAGTAATAAAAACTTTTGGAGAAAAACCCGAGTTTAAATTTAAACCAAAAGATCATGTTGAACTTGCTACAGAATTAGGTTTGATTGACTATGAACGTGGTGCAAAAATGTCGGGAGCTGGTTTTTGGGTTTACAAAGGCGATGGTGCGCTACTGGAATGGGCGCTGTTAAATTATTTCGTAGATTTTCATAAAAAAAATAACTACACTTTTATTCTTCCACCATATTTATTAAGCGAAGAATCTGCTTATACATCAGGACACTTACCAAAATTTCGTGACGATTTGTACTGGACCCAAGACAAACTATGTTTGAATGCAACGTCAGAGATGATGCTTGGTAATTATCACAGAAATGAAATTTTGAACGGAGTTGAATTACCCCTAAAATATTATGCTTACTCACCATGCTTTCGTCGTGAAGCTGGCAGTTACCGAAAAGAAGAACGCGGAATGATTCGAGGACATCAATTCAACAAAATTGAAATGTTTCAATTTACAAAACCAGAAGATTCTTGGCAAGCTTTTGACGAATTATTAAACAACGCTGAAAAACTTGTTGAAGGTTTGGGGTTACATTACCAGACAGCCCAATTGGCAGCCGGGGACTGTAGCTCTGCCATGGCAAAAACAAATGACATTGAAGTTTGGATTCCAAGTATGGAAATTTACAAAGAAGTAAGTAGTGTCTCAAATGCTCTGGATTATCAAGCTAGACGCGGAAATGTAAAATATAAAGATGAAAACGGCAAAAAACAATTTGTTCATACCCTAAACGGTTCAGGACTAGCCACTAGCCGTCTGATTCCAGCCATTTTAGAACAGTTCCAGCAAGAAGATGGTAGTGTAATTGTACCGGAGGTTTTGCGGGGTTGGGTGGGAAAAAGTGAATTAAGAATTATGAATTAAGAATTATGGATATTATATTAAAAAGTTTAGTCTCGGCTGTAGTAACAGGAATAATTTTAATTATTGCAAAATTTGTCGGACCAAAATTAGCGGGTGCTATTGGTGGTATACCTATTGTTTTTGCTGTTTCATATGTACTAATAACAGCAGGGGATAAAACTACCGCTAATAGTTTTCTTGTGGGAGGGGTCTATGGTGCAATTGCAGCAGTCTTTTTTAGTCTTATTCTAATTTTATTTAATAATAAATTACCTGATTACCATTGGATTAATTTTATAATAGCATACATATTATGTTTTCTTCTTGCGTTTGGGATGGTCCACTTTACATCTAAATGATGTATTAGAATGATGTAAAATAGTAGATAAAAAATGTAACTCAAACCTTTAGGTTTGACCGGAGAAATAAATAAAAAAATCTTCTGTGTTATAAAAAGAGATCCCTCCAATTCGGTCAGGATGACAAAAACGATACAATATGCAAAAACTAATCATCCTCCCTGGTTGGGGTGGAACAAATGAAACCTGGCAAGATTTTACTGAATTAGCAAGTAAAGATTTTGATGTGCAAGTAATAAATTTACCTTGTTTTGGTGATGAGCCCTGTCCTGACAGTGTGTGGGGAGTGAAAGAATATTCAGAATTTGTAAAACGTCATCTTGAGCAAAGGATGAACGAAGTGAATCCGAAATCGAAAGATCCCCAAGACAAGAACAATAAAACAAGGGATTCTTCGATTCCACTGCATTCCACTCAGAATGATGTAACTATACTCGGTCACTCCTTCGGTGGACAAGTTGCATCATACCTAGTCGCTAATAATCCTAAATTAGTAAATAAACTAATTCTATCTGGTCCAGCAGTCTTTCGCCCAAAGAAAAAGTTACGTAGAACAATTATTGGTGCCATTGCCAAAGCAGGAAAGTGGATTTTTCGCTTACCGATGCTAGAAAAAATAGATATTGAAGCTGAAAAAATTTTTAGAAGATTAACCAGATCTGAAGACTATGGCGACACAGCCGGAATAAAGCGTGATATTTTTACAAAAGTAATCCGTGAAGATTTAACTAATATTGTAAAAAATATAAAAATTCCAACTTTAATTATCTGGGGTACAAAAGATACTTATGTGCCGGTCAAGAACGCTTATAAACTAAATAAATTAATTACAAATTCAAAATTAGAAATAATAAAAAATGGTAAACACGGACTACATATACAACAACCTAAAGTTTTGTTGAAAAAAATAAAAAACTTTTACAAATAAAAAGATCCCTCCCCCTATGAGGGGGAGGTTAGGAGGGGGTTTTATCGGAGGTTACTACTTTCAATCTACACAAAGCAAAGTTAACAGCTTCGAATAACCCCACCCTTACCCTCCCCTCATAGGGGAGGGGACACAATGAAGTTTCAACACTATGTTAAGTTCAATCAATCTAATTATACTCATCCTCTGGTTATCCAGTGCCTTTATTGACTACTGTGATTTTGCTTATGTTTGGCAATTAAAAGAGTATCGGCTAGATCGATTCAAAGATTTTCTTACTACCCAACAAGGAAGAAATTTTTGGTTACGTTACCAGACTCTTTGGCGTTCAATAATCGCTATTATTCTACTCTTTTGGCCGATAAACGATACATTGGTTATAAAGACAGCTATTATTACAATTTTTTTACTAGATTTAATAGTGGCTTTTTACAAACTAATTAAGAAAAAGGTAAGAAGACCAATTTTCACAAAAAAAGCCATCCTAGCAATTACACTATCAATTTTATTAGAGGGAACCCTATTTTTAATAAAAAGAGACTGGGCCATTTTTTTCTTGCTTATAATTTTACGTTTCTTTATTATTAGTTTTATTATTTGGATTTTAAATAAAATAACTACTCGTATAAAAAATTATTTGATCAAAAAAGCTACTGAAAAATTGAAGAAACAAAATAATCTAAAAGTAATAGGAATAACAGGTAGTTACGCCAAGAGTACTATAAAAAAATTCCTAACCGAAATATTGTCCAACAAATTTAATACAATCTCTACACCAAAAAATATAAACACAGAAATTGGTATTGCTCGTTTTATTTTGAAAAGTGATTTTTCTGACAAAGAAATATTTATAGTAGAGATGGGCGCTTACAAAATAGGGGAGATCAAACTAATCTGTGATATGGTAAAACCTCAAATAGGGATCCTAACAGCTATAAACGAACAACACCTATCACTTTTTGGAAATATAAAAAATACCCAACAAGCAAAATACGAATTACTTAGACACCTTCCAAAAGATGGTTTGGCCATAACAAACGCTGATAATAAATACTGTACTGAGTTTTTGTCAGACCTAAAGACACCAGCAGTTACTTTTGGGTTGGAAGAAGAGAACAACCCAGATATTTTGATCACAAACTTTAAGACCTCCGTAGATGGTACTTCATTTTCATATGTTTATAAAAATGAAGAAAAAACAGCTACTTCAAAAATATTGGGTGATCACAATGCATTAAATTTGGGTGCTTGTATATTAGTAGCTGATAAACTAGGCATGTCAGATGAAGAAATTAATGATTCTATAAAAAACCTAACAAAAATTACAGAATTAATAAAGTATGGCAATTGTACCATTATCAACGACAGCTACAACTCAAATCCAGATGGATTCAAAGCAGCTCTAAATTTTTTAAACACATTTCCATCAGAAAAAAGAAGAATAGTAGTAACTCGTGGTATTCTAGAATTAGCTGAACAGAGTGCGGAAATTCATGAACTTATGGGAGGAGAAATTTCTTTTATAGCCGACGAACTAATAATTACAAAACCCGACTTTGTAAAACCATTAAAAGACGGGGTGGTTGACAAATACAAACTGGAAGTAAGGGAAATATTTCAACCAGAAGATTTATTAAAATATTTTAAAAGCATCAAAGATACTGACAGTGTCATACTTTTAGAAAATCGCATACTATCAAACATAATGAAAGAAATAGGATTAAAGAAATAATATGAAATTTTATAAAAAACCAATTTTTACTGGATTTTCACCAAATCTAACACTATCTGACACTTTTACAGCTTGCAGTTTCTTATTTTTCCCCTGGAAATGGAGTAAATTAAGAAATGGTAAAGCGCCAGAAGAAGTTAAAAATTGGTTAAAAAAATATTTTAAATCAAAACACTCCTATACTTTTGACAGTGGACGCACGGCTTTACACTATGCACTAAAAGCTTGCGAAACAAAAGAAGGGGATGAAGTTTTAGTTCAAGCCTATACTTGTATGGTGGTAAGTAATGCTATTACCTGGACGGGGGCAAAACCAATTTATGTTGACGTAAAAAATGATTTTAACCTAGATCCAATTGATTTGGAAAAGAAGATCACAAATAAATCAAAGGTTTTAATAATACAGCACACCTTTGGTAAGCCAGCTGATCTAGAAAAACTAATAGAAATTGCCCATAAAAATAATTTAATAGTTGTAGAAGACTGTGCTCATTCTTTTGGAGCTAAACAAAACGGAAAATTACTAGGAACTTTCGGAGACTTAGCCATGTTTAGTTTTGGATCTGATAAAATACTTTCTTGTGTACGAGGTGGGGGAGTAATTACAAATGATGATAAAATGGCCAACAAACTAAAAGAATTTGAATCCAGTTTACCCCTATCACAAAGATCAAAAGTAATTCAACACTTATTTCATTATGTTGCATTTGCAAAAGGCAAGCCATTGTATAATCTTGGGGTAGGGAAGTGGATATTAGGAATTTCTAAAAAAATAAATTTGATAAATAAAATAATTTATAAACCAGAAAAACACGGTGAACAAGTTTTATTTTATCCCTCACTTCTACCAAATTCTCTAGCAACTATTTTACTAAAACAATTCAAAACTTTTGAAAAAATAAATCAACACAGACAAAAGATTGCAAAACTATATAATGATAAAATTGATACTAAAAAAATTAATAAGCCTACTTGGTCAAATGAATCTGTTTGGTTGCGTTATACATTGCTGATTGATAAACCCACAAAACTCCACACACAAGCCAAAAAACAGGGTATATTACTCGGTAATTGGTACAATCAGGCCATTGCACCAAGAGATATTGATTTGGAAAAATCTGCCTACGTTCTCGGCTCTTGCCCTAACGCTGAAAAACTAAGTTTACACTCAATCAATTTACCAACCAATCGTCATATCAGGATAAAAGATGCGAAAAAAATAATAAAGATAGTTAACCAATACTAGAAATAAGCAGGGTGCTTAATCTGTTTATGAATATAAAGCAAATTGAAAACAAACAAGAATGGGAAAATTTTGTACTAAAACAACCGAGTACAATTTTTGTTCAATCATATAAGTATGGTGAGTTCTATAAATCAATGGGGGAGAGCTCATGGATTTTTGGTATTTATAATGATGAAAAATTAATTGGTGGATCCCTAGTCGTCAGCACACACGCCAAAAGAGGGGACTTTCTTTATCTTCCTTATGGGCCAATTTTACCTGAAAAAAATAGGGAGGAAGCTTTACAAAAAATAACAAAATTTCTTAAAAAATTTGCCAAAGAAAATAAATACAATTTTGTTCGTGTTAGTCCTTTTATAGATGAAACAGATGACCTAAAAAAAATATTTAAAAAAAATGGCTATAGAAATGCACCAATACATATTTTAGCAGAAACTACTTGGATTTTAGATGTTCAAAAATCTGACGAAGAACTATTAATGAACATGAAAAAAAATCATCGCAATTTAATAAGACGTTGTGAAAAAAAAGGAGTTAAAATTGAAAAAACTTCTGATATAAAAAACTTAGAAAAATTTAATAAGTTACATGAAGAAACTGCTAAACGTCATGACTTTCATAGATTCTCAGACGAATATGTAAAAAAAGAATTTTCTGTTTTTAATAATGATAAAGAAGTAATATTATTTAATGCTTACTTACCAAACGGACAACTAGATTCTTCTTCTATAATGATGTTTTATGGCAATATGGCTTGTTATCGTCACAGTGGATCATTAAACCTAGATAATAAATTACCAACTTCGTATTTAATACAATGGGAAGCAATAAAAGAAGCAAAGAAGAGGGGAATGAGATATTACAACTTTTGGGGTATTGCACCAGAAAACGCTCCTAAAAAACACCCTTTTAGAGGTATAACCCACTTTAAAAAGGGTTTTAAGGGTTTCCAAAAAGACCTACTTCATTGCCAAGATTTACCCGTTTCAGTCAAGTATTGGGTGACTTGGGGTATAGAGACCATTAGAAGCATCAATAGGGGATTTAAGTAGTATTTTCCCTGAATTCTTTGATATACCGAAAGATGTTTTAATCTCAAAAAATAAAAGATAGCTTATCTAATTCTTATGAAAGCAAACATCCAAGAGACAAGAAAAAAATGTGAAAAAATCCTTACAAAAAATGGGACTAAGATTAGAAACGCCAAAATTATAGTTGATGATTATATGGAAGGAGAGTTACTTGACAAAACCTCACATGGGCTATTAGCTTTTATTGGGGGTGTTTATAATGTAGGTGGAATATCAAAAAGAACTGATGATACAAAAATTAAAATAGAAAAAAATAAACAAGCAACAGCCTTAATAAATGGAAATAAGCAGGCTGGACAGCTGGTAGCAAAAGTCGGGAGAGAATTAGCAATGAAGAAAGCAAAGAAATTTGGAATCGGAATCGTAGGAACATACAATGCAAAAAGTGTTTTGAGGCCTGGCACACAAGCAGAGCATATCGCTAGAAAAAATCTGATTGGACTTATATTTCATAATGGTGGTGGACCACTGGTTGCACCTTACGGAGGAATTGACCCTGTTATTAGCACCGATCCAATTGGCTATGCAATTCCCACCACAGAAGCACCAATTGTTGTGGATATGGCCATATCAGAGAAAGCTTGGGGTGAGGTAAGAGTTGCCAAAAAACTTGGTAAAAATTTACCACCAGAATCTTATTTAAACAAAAAAGGGGAGTTTGCAAAAAATCCAGATGATGTTTTTTCTGCTTTACCATTTGGTGGTTATAAAGGTTATGCTCTAGGTATTATGTCTGAAATTTTTTCTGGTTCACTTGTTGGAAATGGAGTGGGGTTCAATAAAAAACCTTTGAATAAAGATAAAAAACTTCGTGGAGCAGTCTATATAGCAATTGATCCAGCAAAATTTGTGGATATTAAAAAATTTAAAAAAGATAATTCACAACTTGTAAAAGACTTGAAAAGCAGTAGAAGGAGAAAAGGCTTTAGAGAAATTCGTATACCCGGAGAGCATGCTTATGCACACAAAGAAAAATGTCTAAAACGTGGCTGGTTTGATGTTGATAAAAAAATAGTTGATCAAATAGAAAAACTACTAAACCAATAAACAAATAATCCAATAAACATTTTTGTGCGTAGAAATATATTCAACCATCATAAATATAAACGCAAGTGGGGGAGAGGGTTCAAAAAAGCCTCTAGTTTTTTGATGAGTTCAAATAATGATAGCTTTAAAAAAAGAAAGGACTTTGCTTGGCACGATAGCAAGTGTAATCCAATGCAAAGAGGTTGTGATAATACTAACTGGAAAAAAAGAATAGAAATAACAATATTAGTTGTTTCACTTTTTATAATGATATGTTTAGGTTTATATAGTAATTTCTTTAAAATAAAGGAGATAGAATTTAGTGGCTTACAGAGAGTAGAAAGGAGTGAAATCACTAATGCTGTTTTTGGGGTAATAGATTACAATAGGCTTTTTGTTTTTCCGGGAGAAAGTTACTTCTTGGTAAATGTAGATGAAATAAAAGATATTTTGAAACAAAGATTCGCACTAGAATCCATAGTCGTTAAAAAAACCTTTCCAAATACATTGGAGATTATTTTGGAAGAAAAGATTAGTACGCTCATATATGATAATGGCAGGGAATATAGCTATCTCGATACTGACGGAAAAATTGTAGAGATAATACGCAAAGTGGGTGACGATGAATGGAATAGAAAGACTGAAACAGTAACCACCACCAATGAACTAGGTCAGGAAATTACGGAAGAGAAAGTAATAGAACAGACTCACAGACCAAATATAACTGAAATAATAAAGGAAATGGGAGACTATCCAATATTTTACGACACAAGAGATCAGAAGATAGAGATAAACTCCAAAGTAATTGATGCGGGCATGGTGGTTGGTGCCATAGAGTGGTTTAATTTGATAAATAAAAATACTGATATACCTTTTGGTTACATAGAAATTCACAATGGGATAGGGGACGCAGTCATAAAAACTCGTGAAGGTTGGCAATTACTAGTAAAACTGGATAGCACTACCCAAGCGCAGTTTGAAGAACTAGAATACGTACTAAAACAAAAGGTGAGTCGTCAAAATTTAAATTATATTGATTTAAGATTTCCTGGAAAAGTTTATTGGCAGTAAGAGTAATAAAAAAGCAAAAAGACCGCATCATAGTACATGTCGCGGTCTTTAAATTTATTAAAACTATTTCTTCTTTTTTGGTGTAGTCTTTTTCTTAACAACTTTTTTCTTTGAGGTCACTTTCTTAGTTACTTTTTTGGCTACCTTTTTCTTAACCGCAGGCTTTTTAGCCTTAGGTGTTTTTTTAACGGGCATAAATAGTAAAAATATAGTATAGAGCAGACGGGGGACGCCTAAACTAAAGTTCTTCGCGACCTATGTCTGGTAAAAAAGCTATTATCTCCAACGGTAGAACAGAGGACTGCCTACAACCAGAGATTTAAAATAGGATTTATTACCAGCCACGAAAAATCACTAAGACAATTATATTATTTAAAAAATATAATAGCAATAGATGCTAGTTGTTAATAACTTTCTTGATAGGGAAGTAGTAAGTGGGCTTAATTAGAATACCGTAGAGGCGTCGCACAATATATCTTATACGACGCTATAGAATAGACCTCTAAAATGCCCAGGTCTCAACATACCGCTAACTTTAGCCAAAAAACCCTACCACTCCAGGGTTTTTATGTGTTTTATCCTCTAATTGTATACTCCATCAAAATTTTACAAAAAAAATTAATTTTTAAACTTTTTGTTTGTAATTTGTATAACTTATTAAACTATTACACATTTTATTAAATTTATTATTAAAACAAAAAAACTTACAATCAAATAAGTTTTTCATTAAATCTATATCCCCCGCTCTCTTGAAACACTATCCCCCGCTCTAATATTGTGCGACACTAGAATTTATTTGTATTTTATTTTTAGAAACAAAATAGATAGAGCAAGTAGTAGCCCAACACTATTCATGAGTGCTACAGGACCATTAGAAATTACTACTGCATATACAATCCATAATACTAAACCTAGACTATATATAATGTATCTAGCCAGAGATAGATCCCTTGTAGATTTTGTTTTCCAGCTTTTGATCGTTTGTGGCAAAAGCGAGACTACGACCATAGTTCCAGCTACATATCCTAAAATATCTACCATATTACCAATCTTTAATTAAATAATTCAATGGATTCACAGGAATACCATTTTTTCTAGCTTCAAAATGAAGATGTGCCCCGGTGACAAACGGACCGGCACCAACCGTTCCTGGTGTACCACCAGAATAGCCAATAACGTCTCCCCTAGTCACAAACTGATCCTCACTAACTGTAATACCACTCATATGACCATATACAGTAGAAATACCACCAGAATGTACAATCATTACGTAACTATAACAGGATGAGACAGAACAATGCTTCGCCCTAGCCACATAACCTGATCCAGCAGCCCTTAGAGCTGTTCCCTGTCCAGCGCGGATATCTATTCCACTATGTTCAAATACATGACGATATGGATAATCAGGGTCATGAAAACGTGATGTAATATAACGACTTTGGGTTGGCCAAGATAATTGTGTTGGATCACCCACTATTGCATCAAGTTTATTATTAGCTTCCAATTTCCGTCTGACTTCTTGTTCAATGGCAGAAACTTCATTTTCAATTTGCTGATACTGACTTTTTAAATTACTAAGTAAAGTATTATATTTTAATTCAGATGAGTGTGTCTGAACAAGTAAATCTTGTTTCAAAAAAACTTGTTCTTCTAAATTTGTCTTTTTTTCAATTAATTCGCCTTTTAAATCTTCGTAGGTTTTTTTACGCTCTTCAGTTTGAATTTTCTTTTCTTCTAAATCAGCCCTGGCTAATTTTATACTTCGGACACTTGTCCCCATATCTTTCTCCATGGTTTGTAAATATTGTAATTTATTATAAAACTCAGAAAAATTATCATAGGAGGCTGCAATCTCTATATAACTCTTATCGTCGCTTTGATATATAGTCCTAATAAGTTCTGCCAACATTGATTGTTGTTTTGTAATAACTTTTTCTTTATCTTCAATAGAAAGTTGTAATACCTCTATTTCAAAAACCAAGGAATCTAGTTTTTCTTGAGTGGCTTCTATATCTAATTCTACTTGGGCTACTCGATTATCAATTATAGCCATCTGATTAGCGAGTGATTGGGCTTCTAAACGTTTTTGGGCTATTTTACCTTTATACTCAGCAATACTTTGTTCTAATTGCTGTATCTTCGTCTTCTTTTCGGCAATAGCGTCATTCAATTGGTCTATCTCTGCTTTGTTACCACCAGCATTTTCTGAAAAAACCAAAAGAGGCTGGATGCTTAAACCAACTATTAATACTAAAAATAGTAGTAATACTTTTTTCATGTATATATTATAACACATTTTTAAATACAAAAAAATAGAACACGGATCTAACGAATTAAACTAATTAAGACGAATTCGTTTAGATTCGTTAGATTAGTTTAATCAGTGTTCTATTTCCATAACTTATCAACAGCCATTTTTACTCTATCTAAAGTCTTTTCTTTCCCCAAAACTCCAGCAATCTCAAATGGTCCGGGAGAATTTTTTAAGCCTGACAAAGCCACACGTACTGGCCATAAAACATCACCATTACCAAATCCTTGCTCTTTTATCCAAGGTAATACTTTTTCTTCTAATATTTCTTTACTCCACTCCCCTTCCAGGTTTTTGAGAAATTCTGAAACTAATCCTAATTTTTCTTTGGCATCTTCTTTGGTGGATTTCTTCCAAATTAACAATTCTGGCTCATATTCTAATTTATCAACAAATAAAAAGCTCACATTATCGACTAATTCAACAAGAGTAGACGCTCTCCCCTGCTCCAACCTAACCACATCTACAATCTTAAATCCAAAATCTGAAATCTTAATTCCTTGATTGATAAAAAAACTTTCCGCTCTACTAGCCAGCTCGCTAGAATCCATATTCATTATATATTGCTGATTATACCAGTTCAGTTTTTCACGATCAAACACAGAAGGAGCTTTACCAACTTGTTTCATATCAAATTCTTTTTCTAGCTCTTTTAAACTAAAGATTTCCCTTTCATCTCCAGGATTCCAACCAAGAAAAGCAATAAAATTGACTAAAGCTTCTGGTAAATATCCTTTTTCTTTAAAATCCTCTACCGACACATCACCATGACGCTTGGACAGTTTTTGTTTTTTCTCATTTACAAGTAATGATAGATGGGCAAACTGTGGCAGTTCCCAACCAAACATTTCATAAAGTTTAATATGTTTAGGAGTGGATGAAATCCATTCTTCACCACGAATTACATGGGTTATCCCCATCAAGTGATCGTCTACCACCACGGCTAGATGGTAAGTAGGAAAACCATCGGTCTTTAATAAAACCTGATCGTCAATCAATTCATTTTTAAATTCAACCTCACCACGAACTAAATCGTTAATTTTTGTTATTCCTTCTTTTGGCATCTTCATTCGAACCACATAACTATCCCCTGCTTCAATTTTCTTTTTTACCTCATCCAAATCTAAATTACGGCAACAACCATCATAACCAGTTGGCTGTTTATTTAATTCTTGACTTTTCCTAACTTCGTCTAACCTTTCTTTAGAACAGAAGCAATGATAAGCATGACCAGCTTGAATAAGCTCATCTATATATTTTTTATAAACCTCTAAACGCTCGGATTGAATATACGGACCAGCCTCTCCAGTCTGAACAATATTCTTACTCGCATCAAAATCCACCCCTTCATCAGGTTTTATTCCTGCCCAATGCAAAGAATTTAAAATATTTTCCATTCCACCTTCGACAAATCTTTCACGATCTGTATCTTCTATGCGAAGCAAAAATTCACCACCATTTTTCTTGGCAAAAAGATAAGCAAAAAGTGCAGTGCGAAGTCCGCCTACATGTAAAAAGCCGGTTGGTGATGGTGCGAAACGTGTTTTTATCATAAAACAAGGAATAACGAATAAGGAATAAGGAATAAATATTTTCATTTGACAATTTACTCCTTATTCCTTTCTCCTTATTCCTTTATTAGACTCATCAAAATCCCCCCAGCTACAGCCACATTGAGTGACTCGGCATCTCCATTACCTAAGATAGTATAATTCTTATCAGACATTTTTTCAACTTCTTTTCTCACACCGTGAGATTCGGAACCTAAAACAAAAATCGTTTTGCCTGTAATTTCTATTTTGTTTAGATCTTCACCATCCATAACTAATGAACAAATTTTGTACTCATACTTTTCTTTAAAAATTTTCAGGGTTTTTTCCAAACCAGCACTCTGAAAAATATCCACATGAAAAATAGAACCCATAGTTGAGCGTACCACTTTTTCATTGTATGGATCCACACAGTCTTCTGATAATATAATACTTTCTATTCCAAACCAATCAGCAGTACGGATAATTGTTCCCAAATTACCTGGATCCTTAATATCATCTAGACAAATTATATATTTGTCATTAGTAATATCTTCAGGCCTAACTTCCTGTTGAGAAACAATAGCCATAAGACCTGGAAATGTATCTGTAGTTTTAATACTATCAACGTCTTGTCTTCCACAAAACACTACTTGCACTTCTTCTTTTTCAGTTTTTTTTATAATTTCTTTCATCTCTGGCTCATCACGTTTATTTCCCCCAACAACCACTAGAATCACTTCCCAATCTGAGTTAAGCGCTTCGGTAACACCTTTTATTCCCTCAACCAAAAACTCACCGAATTCTTTACGGAATTTTTTTTGTTTTAGTTGATTTATGTGTTTTACTATAGATTTTTCTAACATAATATTTTAAAAAATAATTTCCAAGATACAATTTCCAAATAAATTTCAAATTCCAATCTCCAAAAATCCTTGTAATTTGATTGTTGTTATTTGTTTGTATCTTGTTTCTTGTGTCTTAAGTTCAAATACAAAAATTTAAAAGTTGCTTTAAGAATCCTTCCCAACCTCTTTGGCTCTCTAATAAAACGATACAACCACTCCAACCCAATTTTCCTCATCCACTTTGGTGCACGCTTGGTTTTTCCAGATATAAAATCAAACGATCCGCCAACTCCCATAGTTACTTTTACACTAGGTAGGTCAACTAAATTTTCTTCTATCCACTTTTCCTGTTTTCCATGGCCAAAGGCGACGAAGAGCATGTCTGGGGCTTTTACTATTATACCATAGATTAGATCTTCATTCTTGTCTTTATCATATCTAATCTTATAATCTTTTAATCTTTCAATCTTCAATCCTGAATTATAACCCACAATTTTAAGTAGCGGAAACTTTTCTTGCAGTACTTCTGCAGTTTTTTTAACTACTTCATCTGAGCCACTTCCCAATAGATAAATACTTTTATTTTCTTTTTTAGCCAATTCACAGATGTCTAGCATAAAATCTACCCCAGGAACACGCTTTAGTTTCCCCCTACTCACTAGCTCAATCCCCTTTCCATCACAAATATTCAAATCTCCACTATTTAAGACTTCTCTAAAATATTCATCTTTCCTGGCATCTACAAGCATCTCTGGATTAGGAGTGAATATTTTGTTTTGTTTTTCTGAATTTAAAAAATTAGCCACCTTTTCCAATGCTTGATGTTTATTTAAGTTATCAATCCTTATCCCTAATATATTCATAAAACTAAACTATCTTTCCTCTATAGGAAATCATTGCCCCACCATATGGTTCATCTTCTCCTTCGAGTCTTTTCCACTCATAATCTTTTTCTTCATCTCTATCTACGACATTCTCAGCATAAGTTTCTTTTCCCAACTTTGATGTTATCATCATTTCTTTATAGCCCATTGTCTTACCCAGATCCCTTTTGGCTTGTAAAATTCTATAACCCAAATCTAAACCTTTTAGCTTTGGACTAATAATATCTACTAGACCAGCTTGCATAAGACCAGGGTCAACCTGTTCTTGCTTGCGCCATTCCAAAACAACCAAAACATTGGCTGTTTCATCAATAAATTCCAATCTTATCTTATTTATTGGTTTTTGTTCTGAACCAGAAACAATATCATTTACTATTATCTCTACTTCTTCGTCAAGTACATCTGACATTTCTTTTAATACACCACCAAAAGCCCGGTTAACATTTTCAGACTCGGGCATATCCAAGTATGTCTCCTCTACTGGTATAAATTTTCTATTTTCTCTTCCCTCTATCATAGTTTTTATGCTAAAATACCTCTATATCCTACCATATTTGACAAATTTTTACAAGATGATATAATATTATCACTCACCATAATAGAGTGACAATCATTCACTCAGTGGAATCCTTATAAATCAGCCTGCACGCAATGCTAGCTTTAGCAGGCGGGTGAGATCAATGCTTTATGATGCCTAACAACTTCACAATAAAAACCCAGGAAGCTCTACAACGCGCTTCACAAATTGCCAATGAAAATGGCCAACCCCAAGTAGAACCACCTCACTTGTTTTTTGCCTTGCTTGAACAAGAGGAAGGTATCGTCATTTCAGTTTTGAAAAAATTAAAAGTTAATCTAAAAGAATTACGCGACAATGTCCAAACAATGATAGGTTCTCTGCCAAAACAAAAAGGTGCTGTACCACAACAAAGTGCTATGGGGCAAATTCTCATGGGTCAAGCTATGATGTATATTTTACAAAATGCTGGTAATGAATCGAAAAAGATGGGTGATGAATTTATTTCTGTTGAACACTTGCTTTTGGCATTTTTAACAAATAAAAATCCAATTTCTGATGCGATGTCTTCTCAAAAAGTACAGTATGATGATGTTTTGAAAGTCTTAGCTACTGTGCGAGGTACGCAACGAGTTGACTCCCCCACTCCAGAAGCAAAGTTTCAGGCTCTGGAAAAATATTCAAAAAATTTAACAGATTTAGCAAAAAAAGAAAAACTTGATCCAGTAATTGGTCGTGATGATGAAATTCGTCGTGTGATGCAAGTCTTGTCTCGTCGAACAAAAAATAATCCAGTGCTAATTGGCGAGCCTGGAGTTGGTAAGACTGCTATTGCCGAAGGTTTAGCTCAGCGAATTGTGGATGGCGATGTTCCAGAAGGCTTGAAAGAAAAAGAAATTGTGGCATTAGATATTGGTTCCTTAGTTGCTGGTACAAAGTTCAGAGGTGAATTTGAAGAAAGGTTTAAGGCTGTAATGAAAGAAGTAATTGATTCAGCTGGTAAAATTATTTTATTTATTGACGAGCTTCACACTATTGTTGGTGCCGGATCAAGTGAAGGTGCAGTTGATGCCAGCAACATGTTAAAGCCAGCTCTGGCTCGAGGTGAACTTCACACTATTGGTGCTACAACAATTAAAGAATACCAAAAATATATTGAAAAAGATGCAGCTTTTGAGCGTCGTTTTCAACCGATCATGGTTCAAGAACCAAATATTGATGATGCCATTGCTATTTTGCGCGGAATAAAAGAAAAATATGAAGTTCATCATGGTGTTCGTATTACTGATCCAGCGATCGTAGCATCGGTTGAATTATCTGTTCGTTATATTTCAGATAGATTTTTACCAGACAAAGCAATTGATTTGATTGATGAAGCAACTTCAGCCCTGCGTATGGAAATTGATTCAATGCCAGACGATCTTGATAAAATGAAACGCAAGATGATGAAAATAGATATTGAACTTCGTGCCTTGAAAAAAGAAACTGATGAAGAATCCAAAGAGCGTAGTAAAAAACTAAAAGAAGAATTAGCGAACCTAAAAGAAAAAAGTAATGAAGTAGAAGTTCATTGGAAAAATGAAAAAGAAGTTATCACCAAGATTCGTGATCATAAAAAACAAATTGATAAACTAAAACAAGAAGCAGAAATTGAAGAACGTAAAGGTGACCTGCAAAAAGTTGCTGAGATTCGCTATGGAAAAATTCCAACTATGGAAGAAGCTATCAAAAAATATGAACGCGACTTAGCTGAAGTTCAAAAAGGTAGAGCGATCTTAAAAGAAGAAGTGACTGAAGAAGATATTGCCGGTGTTGTTGCTCGCTGGACTGGTATTCCAGTTTCAAAAATGCTTCAAGATGAAGTAAAAAAACTGGCTCACATGGAAGCAGATTTAGGTCAGCGTGTTATTGGACAAGAAGAATCAATCACAGCCGTATCTAATGCTATTCGCCGTTCTCGGGCTGGCATTGCCGAAGAAAAACGTCCAATTGGTTCGTTCATTTTTATGGGACCAACTGGTGTTGGTAAGACTGAAATGGCAAAAGCTCTAGCAGAATTTATGTTCAATGACGAAGAAGCTCTGGTTAGAGTTGACATGAGTGAATACATGGAAAAACACTCTGCCAGCAAGATGATCGGCTCCCCTCCTGGCTATGTTGGTTATGAGGAAGGTGGACAGCTGACCGAAATAGTTCGCCGTCGTCCTTACTCTGTCATTTTGTTTGATGAAATAGAAAAAGCTCATCCTGATGTCTTTAATATGATGTTGCAAATTTTGGAAGACGGCCATTTGACTGATGCGAAAGGTAGGAAAGTTAATTTCAAAAACACAGTTATAATCATGACCAGCAATATCGGCTCGGAAATGATAATGGAAATGGGACGCACTGGTGACTTTGGTTTTTCCGGTGACAGTAAAAAAACTGACAAGCAAAAAGAAAAAAACATGAAAGATAAAATCATGGAATCACTCCGTGAAAGATTTAAACCAGAATTCCTAAACCGCGTGGATGAAATAATCATGTTCCATCCACTAGATGAAAAACAAATTAGATCAATTGTTGATTTACAACTCGCAATCGTTGCGAAACGTTTGGAAGATAAAAAAATAACAATAAACATCACAGACAAAGCCAAAGATTGGCTCTCTAAAAAAGGCTATGATCCAAATTTGGGTGCTAGACCACTCAAGCGTGTAATTCAAACTGAATTACTTGATCCGTTAGCTATGCAGATTATTGAAGGTAAGATTGAAGATGGGAGTAAGGTGAAGGTTGAGGTTGAGAAGGATAAGATCGTGATTAAGTAATTTGATTCCCCCTTACCAAGGGGGAATGCACACGCAGTGGCTAGGGGGTTTTCGGGCGTGGAATTTTAGAATCTCGTTACCTCTATGATAAACCCCTCCCCCTGATGCGAATCAGGTGTTCCTCCCCTTCGTAAGAGGAAGTCAAACCACAAATTTATAAAAAACCGCCCAGGAAGGGTGGTTTTTTTACTAAATTAAGGTAAAAAATAATAATCCACAGTTAATACTATTGACAAAAATTAAAAAATATGATAAGCTGTTAAATCGTTCATTTGAGCAATGTGAGCCAGGCTGACGCCAATTGTAAATAAATTTTATTTATAGCCGGCGTCAGCTGGTACATACGGGAAATGTGGACAAAATCTCTTAGTTCATCAATCTTAACAAGAGGTGCATAACCAAATGTTAAATGATCAACAAAAAGAGAACCACCAGGATCGTCCTGGTGGGGGCTAAAGGCAGGAGGGAGCCATGTCCAAGCCCACCCGTAGTACTTCTAAGGCTCGTCGCAAGCGTACGCCCTCTGCAACCGCGTTTCTGCGGAAGCATGGCTATTCTTGGGATGGTCGCGAGCTGGCAGAGGCCACCAGCAGCGAAGACGCAATGTTGAAGGCCATCCGTTGCCCGATTGGTTCGGGAAAGCGGAGATGACAAAGGAGGTGAAAAACGGCAGGAGAACCACCTGCCTTCACTCAAAGCTGGTTTCAAAAATCAATTTTGAATGCCAAAAAACATCCTATCTAATGAAGGATGTTTTTTGTTTTTAAAATAAAATTAAACTTCCATTACTTCTGTGTTCTCTGTGTAGCCAAGACAATCAAAAACACAATCAAACTCGCCAGCAACCCCGGGTACATTGGTTCAATATTAAACCAATAGACTGGCCAGCCGTAGTCTAGGTGGGTGTAGCCCCAGGCTAGCCAGACCACAGCAGTGAGACTTCCGAAGATTATACTATAAAATGCCGCGCTTGCTGGTATTTTTTTCTTGTAGAAAAAACCGAATAGAATTGGGACGAGGAGTGCTGAGATTCCGACTGTACCGATCGTGTACCAGATGCCGATGATTGAGCTGGCAAACAAGGCGATGATTACTGAAAAAACTAATGTTATGACTATTCCGATTCTGGTTGCTTTTATTTCTTCTTGTTCTGTTATATCTGGTTTGAAAACTTTTTTATAAATATCATGAGACAGAGTCATACCGCCCAGCAGTGTAAAGGAATCAATCGTACTCATGATAGACGCCAGTAAGCCAGTAAAAAATAATCCAGCAAACACAGTTGGTAGCACAGCGGCCGCAAAAGTTGGCAGGGCTGTGACAGGATCTAGCTCTGGCATGGCAGCTCTAGCATACATACCAATTGTTGTAGTAAAAACATCAAACACAAGCCAGAATAAAATTGAAATTAGAATTCCTTTTTTTGGAATGCTGGAATCCTTGGTAGCATAACAGCGCTGATAAAAACTAGGGTCAACCAGTGTCCAAAAAGCAATAAAACCCCAGACGAGAATCATCTGTGTGGTCCACTCCCCTGTTAGAGCAAAATGACTGGCTGGCAAATTGGCTTGCAAGAATTCCAAACCACCAAACTGAGCAATGGCAAAAGGGATAATCAGACCAATACCAACAAACATTAGAAAAAACTGGATCACATCTGTAATCACATCACCTACAAAACCACCGCGATAAGTATAAAATAAAGTTATTAAAGATCCGAGTACAATTCCTACCCAGACCGGCCAGCCAAACATCAGACTAAATATTACGCCGAGAGATAAAATATATGGAGCCGGCGTAACCATGAGAAAATTAAATATTGCTCCCAAAAATCTGGTTTTCTTATCATAAAATCTTTCTAGCTGATCTGGTACTGTATAGAGATTTGTCTCGCGGACTTTTTTGGCAAGAAAAAAAGCAAAAAACAAATAACTAATATACCAGAAAAATCCTTGTGTCAGCCAGTTTACTATTCCGTAATTAAATGACAGCTCCACAACCCCGAGTGTCCCGCCATACCAAGTACTAACAAGTGTTGCTACAAAAATAGGAAGTGTTAATCTTCGCCCAGCCAGAAAATAATCTGGCACGTTTTTTATTTTTTTCTTTACGAAGTAGCCTATTAAAATGATGGTTACGAAATATATTCCGATAATAGAGTAATCTATTGTTGCTAGGTCTAGCATAGTTTTTTAAGTTAAAATTTTTTTTATGTCATCCTGAGTGAGGTCCTGTCCCGCCGAATCGGCGGGACAGGATGGAGTCGAAGGATCCCCTGCTTCAATACGATTAAGAATGGGATCCTTCGACTCCGCTGCGCTCCGCTCAGGATGACGTATTTATATGTATTCTAATCCTTCACTCTAATAACCAAAACCCTCCCCGATCTTAATTTTACAATTGCCTTTTCCTCAACCATTCCATTACAAACCCCTAGCCAACCAAACTCAACATCTTTATTTTCTACATTCCATTTTAATCCAGTATAAGTAAGGCCTTGTACTTCACCCAGAGGAATAATGGAAACGGTCTCCCCTACTTTTCCAGATATTTCTATCTCATCACTTACCAAAAATATTTCTTGTTTGTCATCTTCAATTTTAATTTTGCCTGTGAATTTTGACAAGCAGATTAAATTTCCTAAAGTGTGATCCAGCCTATCCCCTATTCCACCTAAAATAATAATTTCAATTGGTTTAAGAGTTGATGCCAACTCTATTGCTAATTCTAAATCAGTTTTATTTTCATCTCCATCAACTATTATTTCAACATTTTTATTTAACTTATATTCCTCTAATAAATCCTTACCAATTGAATCCATATCTCCAATTATATAATCAGGGATATCTTTGTAGTTGTTTGCTCCCCCATCAGCACAAATAACCACACCATCTAATTTGGCTGTGTGATTATAATCTCCATTTGCAATAATATATATTTTCATAGAATGCGATACCGATATACGAATGCATGCAAATTATACTAATGGTATACAAATTCTTTCTTAAAAAAATTATTTGTATTATTAGTATGAATTAGTATATTTGCATCGCACAATAAAAAAATCCCTCTTTCAAGGGAATGCAGGATCACTGTCTCAACTCGATTCGTGTAGATTCGTGTTAAAATTAGTGGTTCTGTTTTCCCTTACGCTAGAATTACCTAGATCAGGTTCCAAGGATACTTCTCAGCCCATTCGGGCGCTCCTAACAGTGTATCTATTTTATAACATTATAAAAAATTCGTCAAACAATTGACAGAAAACTCTAACTGTTTTAAAATTAAATTGTAGACTGCAACCAAGGAGGATTTCAATGCCACTGTCATGCACAAATTGCCCCCTCAGAGAGGCCGCCCCGACCTGTTCCAGATGCGAACACAACTTCGACGACCAGGGCCGATGTGTCGGCTGTGGAGATGAAATCGAGGAGGTTGGCTCCTGTGAATGCAGAAGCCAGATCGAGATCATACCGAAGGGCACATTCGTGACCCTCACCCCTCTCGCCGCCTACTAGCCCGCCGTTCTTTCATGTGGTAACATCTCGTTGCCACCCCCATTTAGAAAATAAAAAATTATTTTTTAAATCAAAAAAACATCCTGAATTTATTTCAAGATGTTTTTTATTTCCGTCTAAAAGTAAATAAAACAAAAACCACCCTATCCTCCTCGATCTATTTTCAATCTGCGTTGATCTACACACTATCAGCGTAAATCAGCGTTTAAAAACAAATCGAGTCGCGGGTGGTTTTTGCATGTGCTAGCCAATAACTAGCGCGAACTCAGGAAAAGGTGGTCGGAATGACCAAGGAACTACGGGAGGTAGTACGGAACTATAATCGAGTTCCAACAGCGGGATCATGCCGTCGTCTAGCACTGCGTCCAGGTTTCTTGCCTGGACCCGTAATCTCACGGCTGACCTGCCGCATGACACTCCTGGCACTCTGCCCAAAAGCGGGCCCGACAACTGCATTGGGCACTCTGTGGTACCCTGCATCTTCCCGCTCAACCTCCGAGCGGAAGAAGATCTTAGTGACGCCCTTGACCATGCGATCAGAAGCATCGTGGTGCACCCTTCCGAATGCGCTGGAACCCGAGGGTCCCGACGTCGGACGGATGAGGAGAGATCGAATCTCTCCTGTCTTGAGTAGTAATTCTACTTGAAAAAACTCCTTTGTCTCAATCATTTTATTCCTCCTTCTAAGAACCTCCGAATGAGGCCCTTTTCTATGGAGACAAGCATACCACAAAAAACATGTTTTGTCAAGTCTTTTGTGGAAAAACAAAAACCACCCTATCCTCCTCGATCTAGTACTAATTAATTTAGTAACAAATCGAGTCGCGGGTGGTTTTTGATATACCACTGGACCCTATCTCTATAACTCTATTTTGGGAAAATAGAGAAAAGAGAGGTGGGAGAGGTGTTGGGATCAGAAGATTACTGGGGAACCGAAGGGGCGTGTCGTCCCCATGAGCCCATCGGGGACCAGCTTACCTTCCATCAACGTCAGTTCCTCCAAACCGACCTTCCGTCGTTCCCCAGTGAGAAGCACAACCGGGAGAAGACGATCTCTCGGTATCTTCTTTGGGTAGGAAACGACGGGAACACTTCCGAACTCCGTAATAACCGCCACAGTAAAATCAGCCACAGTAAACCTCCCTCTCAAGGTCTCGACATGAGACCTTTTCCGTATGATTAAAATCATACCATAAAAATGTACTTTTGTCAAGTTAAATGCGGAAAAACAAAAAAGCCGGAATAAACCGACTTTTTCTTAAATTAAATATTTTTTATTGAATTTCTGCCAAAATCTCTTTCAAATCTGCCATATTTTCCACTTTTACTAATTTTTGTCTCAACTCTTTGACACCAGCAAACCCCTTAAAATAATACAACAAATGTTTTCTAAAAGTCTTCAAACCAAACTCTTCGCCATAATGCTCCAAATGCAACTCGGCATGCCTTAAAACTACATCTTTAATAATCTGTAAATCTGGATTATCCGAATATCCGGATCTTAACACCCACGGATTACCCAACGCACCCCTCCCAATCATCACCCCATCAGCCCCGGTTATTTCTAAACATTTTTTAACATATTTTTCATCTTTAATATCCCCATTGGCAATTACCGGAATATTTACTAGTTTTTTGACTTCGGCAATTCTGTCCCAGTTAGCTACCCCAGAATAGCCTTGTTTTTTAGTCCTGCCATGGATAGTAATCAGGTCTGCCCCGGCCTTTTCTAGCTTTGGTGCGAACTCTAAAATGTCATCATCTTTTGCCCAACCAAGTCGAGTTTTAACACTCACTGGAACCCCTAAATTGACCAATTTCAGGGCTTTTACTATCTCGACGGCTCTATCTTGATCTTTCATAAGAGAGGCGCCTGCTTTGCCCTTTTTGGCGATTTTTGGGACTGGGCAACCCATATTAATATCAATCCCATCTGGCTTGAATTTTTTTACAATAATCTTTCCAGCCTCAACCATCACCTTTGGATCACCACCAAATAATTGTATTACAATCGGTCTCTCCACTTCATCAAACTCGCACATTTTCAACGTCTTTTTACTCTCTCTCACAATCGCCTCCGCCGACACCATCTCACGAAATATTACAAAATCTTTGCCAGAAACCTCTCTACAGACACGACAAAAAGGCTGATCAGTGAAGTCTGCCATTGGCGCTAAAGTTAAAATTGGTTTTTTAGAATCTATCCACATATCATTCATAATACAGCACTTGACATGTTTTTTCAATACTGTCATAATAGGTTTACCATTTTACAATGAAACTATATATTTACGGAAGTGGGTGTAAATCCCACACTGTGCCGCAACGGTAATTCTCGATTAATCGAGATAAGTCCGATCTGTATTTATATTAGAATCCACCGTCGCTTTTCAAGCTATGGCGGACACGTCCCGAGCAGGAAATTATTTTGTATTATCTACAAAATATTTATATCTTCCCTGCCCCGGTAAGATTTTTTTTATGTCATATATAGAACGCCACAAATATCTGCTACTTGCTTTTTTTGCTTTAATTTTAGTTGCTGGAATTAGTGGGTACCAGAACTTCAAGATACAAGATACACGAAATAATATACAACAAGAAGTTGAAATTGAGGGAGAAGAATCTATTCCCCTATCGGAGGAAACTGAAATAAATAGAGTCCAGAATCTAGACACCTATAACCAAACTTCAAATGGGCAACCAGATATAATTGCGCAAGACATTGTTTCGACGACAACATTCAACATTCAACATTCAACATTCACTAACCCCGTAAGTTTAAAAGTCTCCGCCGAAGAATATAATACTGAATTTACTACCAACACAACAGTTTACGAACTAATGCAAACACTAACTGCCATGTCAGTAAAACCTTTTATATTTTCTGGACAAGATTATGGTGCCGGCATGGGATATTTTGTAACAGAAATTAATGGAATAAAAAATGATCCGCAAGCTGGTAAGTATTGGATTTATTATGTAAACGGCGAGTCAGCCAAAGTGGGAATTTCAAACTATATAATTAATAAAGGAGAAATAATTGAATGGAAATATGAAAACAGTTTTTAAAATAAGGAATAAGGAACAAGGATTAAGGAATAAATTTTTTCTAGTGAGCTTAATCTTAATTGGAAGCTTTGTTTTTTTCTTGCCAGCACAAGCTATAGATGAAACAGCGACAGAGACTAGTGCTGTCGACATTACTAGTAGTGATGATGCTGTGGTGATAGAGCCTATGACTTTCACTCCTGAGATAGACACGACAGATGAAACAAGTTCATCTGAACCAGCCAGCGAAGAAGAAAGTAATTCAGAATTATCAAGCTTAGATTTAGAAAGCTCTAGCGACGAAGAAGTAATAATAAAAACTATTATAATTACTACCCCTGAAGAGACTGGCACTGAACCTGAACCAACAGAAGAAACTGATGAAAATATAGATAGTGACAGCGCTGACTCTGATGAGCTAATAACCCTGACGCCAACAGAAGGTGAAAATAAAGACGAAATAACTATACCAGTTTCTTTAGGTGATGAAGACGCCACAAGTAGTGCCGATACTATTGGCGTTGATAGTCTTAATTTTAGTTCTGAAAGTATAGTTATCTTAAGTGACTTAACGAGCTCTACTACCTCTACTCCAACTTTAGCAACAACTACGATCAATTTACGAATTGAGACTTATGATGCAACTTTGTACAACAGCGAAATAGTAGTAGAAGAATGTACTACAAATGAACTGGCAACCAGCACAGCACTGACACCATACTGTGCCTTGCAACAACTTGAAAATCTTAATATAGAATTTGCAAATTATGGCGGGGACACTCGCTTTTTATCAAAAATAAACAATTATGACGGCTCTGATTGGAATTGGTGGGCTTTTTTTCATAACTTAAACTTTGCTGACGAAGCAATAAACGAATATCCACTAAAAGATGACGATAACATACTTTTTACTTACGGAATTTGGCCATTAAAACTGGAAATTTCAAGCACTACACCTGAATTAAGCTCAACTACTACTATCACAATTACAGAATTTGGCTTTGACGATAGTTGGCAGACAACTTGGCTGGAATCTACTAGCAGCACACTAAGAATAAATGACGAGGAGATTATTTTGGCAAATGGAATTTATCAATTTAATCCTGTGACTACCACACCTTATGAAATTTACGCTGAGAAGACTGATTTTATAAGTACAAAAGCTATTTCTATCGAAGTTGTTGATACTATCACGACCACATCTACCACATCAACTGAAGATATTCTTAACAATACTGGAGGCACTGGTGGAAATAGCGGAGGAACGATTCCAGAATCCATTGAACACTATAACCTAGATACTGCTAGTGCAATAAACTTTTTAAGTCAAAATGAAAATAGTGGCATTTTAGGTTCAAGTGCTATTTATACCGATTGGTCAGCCATTGCTTTTGGTGCTTATAATCAAAATCACCAAACTGCACAAAATATTAGAAATTATCTACTAACTGACCCGAATACTTTGGTTGGACTAAATAAAGTTTCTGATTATGCACGCCGAGCCATGGCACTTATGTCATTAGATATAAATCCTTACTCTGACACCCCAACAGATTACATAACCAACTTAGTTAATGAATTTGATGGTACACAATTTGGTGATCAAAATTTATTTAATGATGATATTTTTGCAATCATTCCCCTACTGCATGCCGGTTATAATTCTCAAGATGAAATTATTTATAAGACAATTGAATTTATTTTATCAAAACAAACTAATGGTGGTTGGGGCAGTGTTGATTTAACCGCCGCCGCAATACAATCACTTTCAACAGTTACTGATTTACCTGGTGTTTCTAATGCACTCGCTGAGGCAAAAAATAAATTAAAGGAATCACAGACAAATAATGGCGGTTTTGGTAGTACACCTTCCACCGCTTGGGTTATGCAGGCAATATCGGTCTATAATGAAAATCAGGACAATTGGCAGACAGATGACAAAACTCCGGGAGATTATCTTTTTAGTGTCCAAACTGATGATGGGGGTTTAGATAAAACACAATCACTTGACACTCGCATCTGGAATACGTCTTATGCTATTCCAGCATCTTTGGGTAAAACTTGGCATGATATATTGCAAAATTTCGAAAAACCAAACCCAGAACCGGACAACCAAAATTCAATATTAGATACAACCTCAAACACTACTGATAATACTACTAGCACCCCAACCTCCACCCCCCAAACACCTGACTCCGATAACCTGACTCCAACCACAGCTACAGAAATTATTGTAACCAGTTCCACACCTACAACTTCAACTGATGATATATATGAAATTGAAGAATCAAAAATCTTACTCCCCACAGTACAAGCAAACTTAGACCACAATCCACCGATTGTAAGTGCTTTGTCACAAACAAAACAGGTAAATCAAGATAGCAATATAACAATAGAACAATATAGCAATGAAGATTTGCCCACCACCATCACTAATGAAATAAAACCTTCAGGACAAACTTTATCCCCTGCAAGTACCACTACCGTCCCCTTCTCCAAAACAACCAAAGGCGTCTTTGCGGGTGCCACCTCTATGGCTGGAGCCTTAGGACTTTACTTGGGTTGGAGATTTTTGCAGACTCTGGTATAATATATTTACGAAAACACTCGGCCTTACGGCCTCAAAACACAAAAACACTTAAACACTATGAAAAAGACAATTTTAACAATCTTAACTCTATTTTTACTAACGGGTTGTAGTGTTGTTTCTAATGATAACCCGGGACTTTTTTCTAGTACTAGAGAATATGAAATGAAAATAGTTAAATCAGAAGTCAATATTAATAATGTTAGTTTTGTAGCTGAGAAAAATCTCAGTGTTAAAAATTTACTAGAAAAATCTGGGGTAGAGTATAAAATGAGAGGTGATGGAAAACTAGCAGAACTAGATGGTGTTATTACTACTGCGAGTCGGGAGTGGAATGTATATGTTGATGAAATTGAATCAGATTTGAATAGTATGGTTTGTGCAGAATGTAAGGTTGAGTGGAGGTATGAAAATATTTCTAATTAAGGATACGAGGACACAAGATACAAACAATTGACAAATAACAATAAACAAAATTTTGTAATTTGATAATTGAGATTTGTTTGTTTCTTTTATCTTGTTTCTTTATTCATTATAAATTTAATATGAACAAAAAATACTTAGCTCCTGTATTACTAATTGCACTTGGAATCGCCTGTCGTTTCTTACCACACATGCCAAATTTCGCCCCAATCGGTGCAATAGCTTTATTTGGTGCACTATACTTACCAAAAAAATACGCTTTAATACTACCCATTTCTGCTATGTTTATTAGTGATATATTTATTGGCTTTTACTCTTGGCAAATAATGACTTCGGTTTATTTTGGATTTATTTTAATGGGAATGATCGGCTTGCTTGTTAGAAAAAATAAAAAGTTCTCAACAGTAGTTGGTGGAACTTTACTTGGTTCAATATTATTTTTCTTACTGACTAATTTTTCTGTCTGGGCATTCGGCACAATGTACATCCACAACTTCGCCGGACTAATGCAAAGTTATTACATGGCACTCCCCTTCTTCCGAAATTCTCTAGCTGGTAATTTGTTTTATGTTGGTGTTTTGGTTGGTGGGTTTGAGGTGGTAAAATATTATTTAAAAAATAGATTTGAGATAGATACACAGATTGAACAGATCTAACGAATTTAAACGAATACTAAAAACCACCCTGAGCTTGTCGAGGGGTGGTTTTTAAATATTTTTATTTTTCTTAGGCTTCAACACTTAGCCCAACCAACGGCTTAATCACTTTTATATCATTTTCATTTCTTTTTACTCTTACGCCCATAAATGTTAATTCCTGGTCTTTCTTTTTGACATACCCCAAAATTTCATCTAACGTCTTATTCATTTCACTCAAATCTTTTTTAGTTGCCATATTTTCCTCAATCCGATCTAGGTGTTCCGTGTTACTCAAAACTGCTACAGCAAGTGAGTCTAATTGTTCGTCATGTTTGCTTAATTTTTTCATTATTTCTTCACTCATAGTAAATATACTATATCAATATATTAAAAACATGTCAAATATTATTGCTTACTACACGCCTTCACAAACTCCCTAAACAACGGATGTGGTCTCATTGGTCTGGATTTAAATTCCGGATGAAACTGCACACCAACAAAGAAAGGATGATCTTTTAATTCTACGATTTCAACCAAATCTGACTCTGGATTTATTCCTACAACCTGCAGACCGGCCTTATCTATTGCTTCACGGTAATCATTGTTGAATTCATATCTATGACGATGACGTTCGTTGATTTCACCTTTTCCGTAAGCTTTAATTGTCTTAGTGTCTTTTCGCAAAACACAATCATAGGCCCCCAAACGCATGGTACCGCCATAACGATTATTTTTAACATTTTTAGCTTGATTTGGATTTATATGAATAACTGGATCAGGTGTTTTATCATCAAACTCTACCGTATGAGCTTTTTTCTTACCCAAGACATTACGAACAAATTCGACTGATGCTAGTTGCATACCATAACATAAACCAAAATATGGAATTTTATTTTCTCTAGCAAATTGAATCGCCTTGATAATTCCTTCAACCCCACGTGTACCAAATCCACCAGGAACTATTATACCATTATACTTTTTAAGATTTTTTAATTTTGCTGGACTTTTCTCGAATTCCTCACTGTCTACCCAATCCATCTTTACTTTTACATTATTAGCCCAAGCACCATGCTTTACAGCCTCTATAACAGATATATACGAATCAGCTAAAGTAAACTGACCAGTGCCAAAATATTTTCCTACTACCGCGATCTTTACTTCTTTTTTACCATCATCAATTCGTTTCATTAAATTTTTCCAAGAAGTTAGGTTACTTTTTCTAGCTAGTACACCTAAAACCTTGAGCAACTTATTTCCCACATCTTGAGCATCCATTTTTACAGGAATTTTATAAATAGAATCAACATCTGGTGCAGAGATACAATAATCCTTATCTACCCCACAAAAAACAGCCAATTTTTCCCTACGCGGTTTGTCCAAACTATGTGGACCACGAGCAACAATCATATCAGCTTGAATACCAGCGCTATTTAAAGTACGAGCAGCGTGCTGAGTTGGTTTAGTCTTCATCTCACCAATATGAGCTGGAACTGGTAAATAACTGACTAAAACTGAAGCAACATCTCCTGTGTTTTTAAGCTTCATCATGCGAGCAGCTTCTAAAAACAAAATATTTTCATACTCACCAACTGTTCCACCAATTTCTATAATAGTAAAATCAGCATTATGCTTTTCAGCTGAAGCTTTTATTCTTCTTATTATTTCTTCTGGAATATGTGGTACTACTTGTACACATTTACCCTTATATTTCATTGAACGCTCGTTTTCAATCACAGTCTGATAAACACGACCAGTAGTCATATAATTATTTGAATCCAAATCAATTTCCAAAAAGCGTTCATAATTACCCATATCTTGATCTGTCTCATCTCCGTCATCAGTTACAAAGACTTCGCCATGCTCTACTGGATTCATAGTACCAGCATCCACATTTACATAGGGGTCAGCTTTGAGAGCTGTTACTTTAAAACCTTTGGAACGCAAAATCGCCCCAATAGATGCGGCAGTGACGCCCTTACCTACTCCAGAGAGTACTCCACCGACAATAAATATAAACTTTCTTGTTTTCTTTGCCATATAAAAAGATAATTAGTTTATTGGTTTAATGGTTTAATGGTTTGTTTGTAAAAAATAAAAAAACAATATAACAATATAGTATTTTGAATCACCCACATTATAACACATTTTTTATAATTAAAAAACCCTCCAGAGGTGGAGGGGTGATTCTACTCTTGGGAGACTCTGACTCGAAGGTCTGCTTCTAAACCGTGCGGAAATCTTATTTTGATTTCAAATTCACCACATTCTTTTATGGCTTTTTTCAATTCTATTTGACCCGGCTTTATAGTGGATCCTAATTGTTTTTTTATTTCTTGAGCAATTTTACCAGCACCAACAGCAGAATAAAGAGTGCCTCCATCACTAGTTTTTGCTAAAATTTCAATTTCAGCACCATCAATCTTGGCTGTTACTTCTTGTGATTCTTTTAATTCTCCCTCCATCATTTTTGCCTTTTTCTTTTCCTGGGCTTGAATCTTTTCAACCGCATCAACTGTCGCTTGTACAGCTAAATTTTTCTTTATCAAAAAATTACGAGCATAACCATCACTGACATCCTTTATATCGCCTTTTTGACCCGTCCCAGGTACATTTTGTAGTAATATTATTTTCATATGTAAAAGCTGAAAAAGCCGGAAATGCTAAAAATGCTTGAAAGGCCTTTCGATATAATTATACAATATGCTTGACTTTTATGCAAATGTATGATAAACTCTAGACATAAATCGAGCTTTTCAGGCATTTTTAGCCTTTCAAGCATTTCAGGTATTCTATTATGAAATCAGGCTTTGTTGTCCTAGTAGGACGATCTAATGTAGGAAAATCTACACTATTAAACACCTTAGTTGGCACCAAAATTGCTGCGACTTCTTTTCGTGCCCAAATGACTCGCCATGAGATCCATGGGGTAATGAATACACCCGAAGGTCAGGCTATTTTTATTGATACCCCCGGTGTCTTTAAAGACAGAAAAAACCCTCTTACTGCAAAATTGACTAACAAAGTAAAAAATATTTTAGAACAAGAATTAGATTTAATTGTATATGTAGCTGACCCAACTAGAGAAATTGGTGATGAAGAACAAGCTATGCTAGGAATGGTAAAATATTTAGATATTCCAAAACTACTTGTCATAAATAAAAGTGATTTACACCCAAAAGAAAGAAAATACCAAGAAGATTATGAAATGTGGGCAGATGATTTTGATGAAGTGTTTAGACTGTCTGCGTTACGCGCTAGCCACATCCAACCACTGCGTGAGAAAGTAATGAAAATACTTCCAGAAGGTGAAGAAATGTATGCTGACGGCCAACTAACTAATATTGATAATTATTTTTGGATTGAAGAAATTATCAGAGAAAAAATCTTTTCAATCTTTGACAAAGAAGTCCCCTATTCTATAACTGTTCAAGTGGAAAAGGTAGAGGAAAAATCAGATCTATTTGTGATTGAAGCAAAAATTTTAACTAATGCTGATCGTTATAAAAGAATTATTATCGGCCAAAAAGGAAACAAAATAAAAGAAATTGGCCAAATGGCTAGAAAAGAATTAGAACAAGCTATAAATAAAAAAATCTTCCTTGATTTGGAAGTAGAAGTTGATAAGCATTGGGTTGAGAGAGTCTAAAAAGGAATCTCGAAATTACACGGAGTGAATGAGAGATCTTTCGAAGGATAAAAATCATAGATTAAAAATAAAACTTGGTATCAAGTTTTATTTTTATAAATTACGTATTTTCTCCAAATCCTTTCCTATTTTTTCTTTCAATTCTTCTTCATTTTCAAACTTGATCAAATCACTTATTCTCTCACCCACTTCGACACCTAAAATCTCTCCATAAAAATCATCGCCTTTATAATCCAACAGATGCACTTCAAATTTATAAGTTGGATTTTCTAAAATAGTTAAACTGGCCACATACTCTTCCTTACTTAAAAAAGCTTTGGCTATATAAACACCTGAAGATAAATTAATATCTTCTTTTTTTATATCCAAATTAGCAGTTGGAAATCCCAACTGCTTTCCTATTCCGTCTCCGTGAATTACTTTACCCACTAGCATAAATAAATAAATAATTAATATCCCCTCCCTTATGAGGGGAGGGTAAGGCCTGCCCGCCAGTGCCAGGCATGGCAGGCGGGGTGGGGTTATTCGAAGTTGTTAACTTTGCTTTACGCAAAATGAAAGTCATTGCTTCCTAGTTAACCCCCTCCTAGCCTCCCCCTCATAGGGGGAGGGATACAAACTAATTTTCTAATAAATATTTATTTCAATATTTCCAAAGCTTTTTCCACACCTAAATCTCTAAAGTCAATATCACCGGCTTCTTCATCAATTACAATATCTACAAACATTTCTTCCAATTCAACATCTGGTACTATACCTTCTTTATCAATCTGCCTACCATCGGGAGTAAACCAACGAGCAACTGTCAATTTTAAAGCTGATCCATCTGGCAAAATCTCAAACTCCTGAACAGAACCCTTGCCATAACTTGTCTTACCAACTAAAGTGGCTAATTTATAATCTTGCAAAGCACCGGCTACAATTTCTGAACCAGAAGCAGTACCCTCATCAATCAAAATTACAGTTGGCAAATCTGAAAAACGATGCTTTCCCGAACTACTGTACTCGCTTTCCCGTGTCTCACTAAACTTTTCTTTTACTACCACACCATTGGGAATCCATTCGCTGGCAACTGCCACAGAAGTGTCAAAATATCCACCGGGATTACTTCGTAAATCTAAAATTATCCCCTTTGGTGTTTGGAGTAATATTTCACCAACAGCTCTGTCAAAATCTTTCCAAGTGTCGTCGTTAAAATAACTAACACGTAAATAAACAATACTGTCATCTTTCACCTCCCACTCAACCGTAGGAATTGAAATTGTATCACGAATAACTACAACCTCTTCTATACCATCTAAACCATCATGGCTAATTGTTAGTTTAACTTCTGTGCCTTTTTTACCTCTTATATTACCAACAGCCTCATCCAAATTCATATCATAAGTTTCAACTCCGTCAATAGCATAGATCTTATCCCCCGCCTTCAAACCAGCTTTTTCTGCTGGAGACCCTTTTAATGGCGCTATAACAGTCAACTGATTATCACGCAATCCTATCTCTGCACCAATTCCATCAAAAGCCTCACCAGACAGGTCCTTAGCAAACTGCCTAGCCTCTTCTGGAGCAAAAAATATAGAATGTGGATCTCCTAAACCACTAACAAGACCTTCCATGGCCCCATAAAACAAATCCACCTCATTTACTGGCTGATCAACGTATTTTGTTTTTACCTTGTCCCATAAATCCCAAAAATCTTGAAATTCAACTTCGGGAGATCGACTTTGAGAGTACAAATCTAATACTTTTGTTATTTTCACTTCCCCACTCTCATCTGTAACCAAGCCCTGAACCTGCCAGATTCTACCAATAAAAACGCCCAAGAGAAGGGAAAATAGAACCAAAAAACTTATGCTTAGGTAAAGATACTTTTTATTTTTCATGTGATTATTTTAATTAAAAACAGAGTTATTATAACCCTGTTTAGAAATTATTTCAAGTGTTTTAATTATGGGCTAATTCAAGTTGTCTAACCTGTTTCTCAAGTTTTTTAACTCTCTCATTTAATTTTAAATTATCAGCTATCATAACATCATCATCGATTTGAGTACGACTCTCTAATTTTCTTAAATCTCTTTTTATATCTTCCAATTCTAAATTAATACCAGCTAATTCTGACCTCAAATCAGAAAACCCTTGATCCATTTTTTCTTCCAATCTCGCTATATCGCTCTTCGTTACCATATCTCTAATATCACTCTTAGTTGCCATATCTTTGATATCACTCTTCGTTGCCATATCTCTGATATCATCTTTGCTAGCAGAATTATCTTTGATAAATTGGACAATCTCTAAGATGTCATCTAATTTTTCATTGAATTTTTGCGGATCAAAATCTTGCCCCATACTTTTTATTTAGTATTTTTCAAGTATATCTTATTTATTTTCCTCTGTCAAATTTGGCTTGCTGAAGGTCGCATCAAATTCATACCCCGCATAAGTCGTCAAAATAATTCCCCAAACAAAACCAACATACATTAACCAGTTTGTATAAAAAACTGCATACGACTTCACGAAGAATGGCACAGTTATAACGGCATCAAGGATTACCCCAACTATTAAACCCAAAACTCCCAACAAAAATCCTTTTTTAATTGTCGGTGGATCCATTTTGAAATACCATTTCGCCATTAGCAAAACTGCTGGAACTTCCAAAATCCACCAACCAGCTTGGATTCTAGTTTGACTATCCTTGAACCATGGTGTAAACATGAGGACTGAAATAACGACGAAAGCGGCAACCCAAACCATCGTACCAAATAAAAAAGCTCTTTTTAATTTCATAAAATTATATGGTTATATTGCTATATGGTTATATTGCCAATGTGCTAAGTATGTAACATAACAATATGACAATATATCAATATAACAATGTTAAATTATATAAACTAAACACCTTTTAGGGTGGTAATTGGTCGAGACTGGGTTATATATACTACACCCTTCTCATCAATCACCCACTCAATATCACAAGGAAAGCCATAGTGTTCTTCTATCCGCTTGCAAACTTCCGCCACCTCAATAATCTGTTTACCACTAAGTTTTTGCTTCTCCCCCTCGCCTTTTATTTCAATCCACTCATTCGCCCCATCTTCATCATTCACAACTTTATGAACTTTATGAACTTTTGACTTTATTAACTTCCTCGTCTGATGCCCAATATTTATATCGAAAATACTCATATCGTTTTTATGAACAATATAACTATCAGGCGTTACTAACCCGCCAACAATTGCCTCTCCCAATCCATAAGCTGCTTCAATTATCATTTGATTATAATCTTCAGTAACAGGGTGGACAGTAAAAGTAATTCCAGAAATATGCGATTGCACCATTTCTTGTACTACCACTGCCACTGAAACATGTTCATCGATCAGACCTTTTTCATGGCGATAAAAAATCGCGCGCGGAGTAAATAAAGATGACCAACATTCTTTTACTTTTTCAACAACATTTTCACGAGTAGTATTCAAATAACTCTCCAACTCCCCCGCCCAACTAGCAATATCGCCGTCTTCAGCAGTAGCACTAGATCTAACTGCAACATGCTCAGCACCAAGCTCATCAAAAGCAACCGAAATTTCTTTTGTTAAATCTTCTGGCGTCTTATGATCACGAATTGCATCTCTAATGACCTTACTAGCTTTGTTTACTGAATTCATATCTTCTGGATCAACTTCTTTGAGTCGCGCTTCTATTTCAACATTCAGATCAGTTTCTTCCAAAAAACGATCAAAAGCTGATGATAAAACCACAAAACCTTTCGGTACTGGAATATCACTATTTATCATTTCACCAAGTGATGCGCCTTTCCCTCCAGCAATATCTACGTTTGTTTTGTTTATACTTTTGAAAAATTTTAAGTGTTGCATAAGATTAATTTAATATTTCCTCTAAATTATTTTTTACCTTAGAAAAAGTAGTGTAAAAAATTGTATTGACTCCCATCTTCTTTGCTTCTTCTAAGTTCTCATTCTGATCATCTATATATAACACCTCATTTGATTTGACTTTAAATCTATTAAACACAAAATCCATTGTTTTTTTACTTGCCTTAGGTAAATTATATTCCCATGTGTTAAAAATATTTTTTTTACCAAATATTTCCCCTAATTGAGGAATAAAACTCATAACATCAGACAACTGACTACGTGTATTTTTTGTAAGTAAAATAATCTTATATCTACTGCTCAATTTTTTAGCAAGGTTAAACATTTGTAAATTGGGCTTTAGAAAACTATAATGTATTTTTTTAATTTCTAATACAGAAATTGGTAATTTTAACTCTTTAATTGCCAAATCCCATGCTTCCTGTTGGCTAATTTTTCTTAAGGCTGCCAAATTTGTATATTTTATATACAAAATCTTATAAATCTGATTATAATCTCTATTAAATTTCTTAGCTAAAAATTTACAGGTATCTGGATAACCGCCTTTCACCGACACACCATAAGCATCAAAAATTATAAGTTTGATAGACATATACTACTTTTATTATATTTTCCTAATTATTCCCATATTAGCATCCACTTCTACCATATCACCATCTTTCAATACTTTGGTAGCAATTTTAGTCCCAATTACACAGGGAATATTTAATTCTCGCGAAACTATTGCGGCATGAGATGTAACACCACCCTGTTCTGTGATGATAGCCGAGGCTTTTTTCATAGCAGGAACAATATCAGGATCAGTCGCAATAGATACCAATATATCTCCTTCTTCCATCTTAGCCATATCTTCAGCTCTAATAATTATTTTTACCCTACCTTTGCCATAACCTGGACAGCCAATTTCTCCTTGTAAAAATTCAACGTCTTTATCAACATAGATCTTTACTTGTTTTAAAATTTCTTTAGCCTCATTTCCTATAAGAATCTTATCAATCCCCTTTTCTACATAATAAACACACATTTTAGTTCTGGCTAATAATTCATTCTCATCATATTCATTCTTAAGTAACATTTTTTCGACCTCATCCTTCATCATAAATCTAACTTGTTTTTCAGTGATGTAAAACCGACGGGCAATCTCACGTAAAATAACAGTCATCTGATAAACTGCAAAAATTTGAGCATAACGACGGTAAATTTTGGTTTCCATAAACTCGCCAAAGGCAATAAAAATATTTTGCCATTTTTTATCAAAATCTAATTCTTTAAATAATTCCGATTTCTTCTGCTTATTTTCTTCTAGTTTTGTGATTTGTTTTTCATAAATTTCTTCTGGACTTTGATCTCCTTCAAAAATATCTTTAAGTTGTTTAATATAATCTTCCAACACATACTCCCCTTCCACCCACAAATGCTTAGTATAATAATATTTTTTTCTGTGAGCTTCTAATAGGCCCAGAATAGATTTTGGTAACTCATGCTTAATTTTATCAATCGTTTGGTTTTTAAATAGACCAACTAAATTTTTGTCTTGTTCTATTTCTCTTCCAATTTTCAAAAGTTCTTGTTGTTCAATAAAAATTAATGACCTGCTGGTTGGTTGAGTCAAGGTGATAAAGTACTGATTTAAATTTTTATCTGCAACTTTAATTTCTTTAAGATAATCTTTCAATCTTCTAGTTAAATTATTGTGAAACATATCGGCCGCCACTGGAATCCAGCACCAGCTGTAATAATGATTATGAATTTCATTATGAGTTTTGTAAATCTGCCAAAGTTCTGCGTTGCTTAATTTATCTAAATTGTTTTGAGGAATTGTTTCACAATATTTTCTCAATTTATCAGCCTCTAAAATTATATTCTTATTAATTTCCCCAGCATAATCATCTCCATTTACAATTCTATTTACAATATTTTCGGCTACTTCATTGGAATCCTGTTCACCAAAATAAAACCAAAGATGATAACCGTCAAATTTTGTTAAGATTTTATTATAGGCCCTGCCAGTATTATTTTTAAAATCATTGGCAAAGCAATGTAACCATAAAGTAGAAAAAAATAAATCAGCATCAGGAATATCTTCTCCAAGCATCCATGGATCTTTTGTATTTAGGTGTTTTAATTGCATAAAACTATTATAAATTTCTCCAAACCTCCCCCAACTCCCCAATCAGATCCTCCGCATTAAAAAAAATACCAACTTTTTCTTTTAGTTTATCGCCGACATGACCGGCTAAATATATACCAGCTAAGGCAGAAATGAGTGGATCATTTTTGCATAAAAACGAAGAAACTATTCCAGCAACCACATCGCCAGTTCCGCCTTTTGTCATGCCGACATTGCCAGTTTTATTTTCATAGAGCTCCCTACCATCACTAATATAATCATACTTACCTTTCAAAGCCACAGTACACTGATAATATTTTGCCATTTTTAATACATTATCTGCATTTGACTCACATTTGAAAGTATTTTCAAACTCACGTGAATGAGGAGTCACCACGCAGTTTGGATGAAGCAATAACGGATCTAAATGCCAAAAAGCTGTAGCATCTACTACTACCTTTTTTTCTGGATACTTTTTCAAAATTTTCTCAACTAATTTTTTATTAGCCTTAGTTTCTTCTAATCCTGGACCTATTAAAATAGTATCTACCAATTCAGCGGTTTCCCAAAGCTCCCCACTTGAAACATTTATAAAAACCGCGATTTCACTTTTTAACTTATCAATTAACTTAACATTGGCAGGTGAATGCACGTACACCATATCTACAATCCTAGAGGCTGTTTGCATGGACATAAGAAGTGCACCATGAAACTTGTCTGAACCAGCAATAATCAAAAGTCGGCCATTTTGCCCTTTGTGGCTAGATGAGTCTGGCTTGTGTAAATGCTCTAAAATGTCTGATTTTATTATCTTCATATATGTATATTTTAGCTTAATTGTGGCTCTTTTGTCAATAAACCCATAAACACGAAAACAGAACAACACTTAAACACTTATACTATTAAAAAAATGTTATTGTTGCCCTGTTTTTTGTGTTGTTGTGTTGATCTATTTATCTTTCCTATAATCGTCATCAAACAAATCATCATCTTTAGCTTTCTTATTAGAATCAAAATTATTATCAAAACTTATTATCTCGTCCGCCTTAATTTTTTTAGGTTGTTCAAAATCCTCCCTTTTCTTCACAATATCTACTTTTTTATCCATATCAGCGTATATCTGCGTATTATCAGCGTCTATCTGCGTCTTATTTTTTTTCCTCTTGCGTTTTTTCTTCTTTTTTCTATTTTGATCACTCTGGTCACTGTTTTTTTCATCGCGTTTTTCATTGTTTTCTTTTCTAATCTCTTGCTTTTTGTTATCATCTTTTTTATCTTCAGAAAATACCGCTACCCCACGATTATTGCCATCCTTATCAATTTTTTTATCAATATCAGGAAATTTTATTTCTTCTGGTACTGATACTTTTTTCTGAGAGACTAATTCTTGAATAGAGGCCATCCTCTCCTCTTTTGGTTTCGGGGTTTCTCTCCTATTATCACTAGCTCTATATGCATTTCCTCTATCTCTATTTTCTTTTGGTTTTGGTTTTACAACAAGCCCATCACCATCATCCTCTGAACCATCGTCACTTCCCTCTGCCATACCACTCCAACGCAATATTTTATCTTCAATAACATCTCTCTTTTTAGCGTAACGTTCACGAGAAACCTTTACTACTTTTTCTGTACTACCAGTCGGTGAACCAATTGGAGGCATCGTAATCGCACTAAATGGCAGAGACGCCACACCATCTATCATTAGTTTTAAAAATATATGAAATTTTGCCAAATTAACAATGTCTTCCTCCATAAAAGTCGGAGTAAACTCTTTCACTAGAATTTCAGCATCTGCCCCACCAACTCGAAAAGCAACAATTGTACCAACGTTTCCAAACACTGCATCAGCCACGATTTCATCCAATTGCGCAACATATTGATGTGCCATGATCAAACTTAAACGATATTTACGAGCCTCTGACAAAATATTGGCAAAACTAGGTGTGGCAAAGTTTTGAAACTCATCTACATATAGAAAAAAATCTTTTCTATCCTTTTCTGGTGTATCTACTCTTTCCATAGCAGCCAACTGAATCTGATTGATAAGTATACCACCAAGCAAACGACTATTATCTTCTCCGATTCTTCCTTTTGAAAGATTCATTATAAAGATTTTTTTACTATCCATTATCTCACGAATATTAATTGTAGATTTTACCTGAGCTACCATATTTCTGATAACACTGGCCGATAAAAACTGACCAATTTTATTTTGAATAGGGGCTACCGCTTCTTGAGCATAACGCTCATTATAACTAGCGAATTCTGTTTGCCAAAAAGATTTAATAACCGGATCCTTTGAAGCACGAACAACTTTTTTGCGATAATCTTTATCAGAAAGCATTCGATTAATTCCAAGTAATGTAGAACCTGGGTAATCTAACAAGGCCAGAAGAGTATTATTCAAAATGTATTCCATTCTAGAGCTCCACATGTCCACCCAAATCTTTTTGAAGACAGCCATCAAACCAGCCGCAACCAAATACTTTTGTTCCTCAGTTGTAACTTCCAAAATATTAAACCCAATTGGATTATCAATATCAGAAGGATTAAAATAAACTACATCATTAATACGATTTGCTGGAATATAATCAATAATTTTTTCAGCAAAATCCCCATGTGGATCTACCACACCAACACCATGCCCTGCATAGATGTCATGAAGAACCATGTTTTCCATCATGGTCGTTTTACCCATACCGGTCTTACCAACTACATACATATGACGACGACGATCATCTGTTTTTGTACCAAAACGCCGCATCTGATTGCGGTAATTAGTTTGAGCAAATAGACAAATATCTTCCTTTTCTTCTTCAGGTTGTCCTTTTGGATTTAATTGATGCAATGGCATAGAACAAAATACAAAATACACATATTAAAATACAATATACAAATATTATAACATAATTATGTAATAAAAACAAAATCCCCCACAAAGAGGAATTATCAGCGTCTATCAGTGTAATATCAGTGTAATATCAGCGTTAATCTGCGTCTTAGGAGAACATCAACCACTCTGGTTTAAAGACAAGCAGTATACCAAGAATCAAAATCATTAGACCTGCAAATAGATTTGTGTATTTGGCATATTTCGAACCAAATACTTTTGACTTCAGAGTAATCATAGCGATAGCAAATACAATCATATCATCCAACATGTAGAAAATAATATAGCCAAACATGTACAGATACTTCTTCCACATTGGTAAATCAGACATTGATAATACCTGAGTAAAAATTGCTGGGAAACCAGCTGAACAAGCTAGTTCAACCAAATTAACAGAAAATCCTAGAATCAAAATACCCAATATTGACCACCAAAGACTTTTACGATAAACAATATCTTTTATCTTGTCAAAAGTATTTTTTGTGCCTTCATTTTTTGATACTTTACAAACCACACCTTCGGCTTTTCTGTGTTGCCAAAAATCCCAGATATTTTTTCCACCAACTCCGACAGCCACAGCACCAATAAGTATTCTGACCAACAAAATCATTCCAATAAAAGTTAAAAACTGCAACCAAGCTGCCATGAAGAAAAAATAAACTGCACCAGAGGCAACAATAAATATCGAACCCAATAACCACATTCTTCGCTTGTCTTCCATGCCGAGAAGAAGCGAGATCAGAAATAATAATACCCACATTGCACATGGGTTAAACCCATCAAGCAAGCCAATTACTATAGTTAAAATTGGCAAAGAAAAAGTCTTGGTATTAATTTCTCCTAAAAGTGGAATATTTATAATCCCAGACGTATCAGTTATTTCCTGCTTTTCACCATTTAATCCTTTCTCATTTATTTTACGCTCTATTACCTCTATGATCTGCTTACCAGTGGTTTTCTCATTACCATAGCCAAAAACAGCCTCGCCATCTATTAACGTCAATGGAACACCCTTAATTTCTATATTATAATAATATCCATATTGCTGAAATAATTCTTGATTACCTGGTTCACTTATCTCATAAAGCTGAAAATCAACAAATTCATCGTATTTTGAACGTAATTTTTTATCAATAAATTTGATTTCCTCTATACAGTGCGGGCAGGTCTTAGAATGAAATAGAATGAATTCTATTTTATCTAATTGTGTTATAAGTTCTTCTTGTGCAATACTCGTATTTGGGGTAAGCAAAACAGCAAAAACTAATAATATAACAATATAACAATATAACAATTTTTTCATATTTCTTATATAATACTTAATTACTATGATATTATACACCCTACCGAAGACACAGTCAATATCTTATTTCAACAAATTATTCCAATCACTCACAAACTTTTCAATCCCCTTGTCTGTCAAATCATGCTGGATATTATATTCTGTGTAATTTTTATTTAAATCAATCTCCTCATAAGGAATCTCTTCTAAATCTCCCGCCTCATATTCCCAATTTTCGGAAGGTAATTCAAAATTATTTTCTGCCCACTGACGCAATATTTTACCAGGAGCTGTAACCAAGTCACACTCAAGTTGTAAGCAACGTAAAAAATGTTCATAGCTACGCGCGCTGGCAGCCAAAACTTGGACATGATTATCGCTTTTTTTGTATATTTCAACCACATTTTTTATATAACTCATGCCATTTAAACCGATGTCATCAAGTCGGCCAATAAACGGAGATAAGTAAATTTGGCCCTTGTCAGCCCCTAGGGTGGCCATATAGACCGCCGTTGCTTGGCTCTGGCTAAATATCAAGGTAAAGTTGAGATTAATGCCTTCTTTGACCAAAATTGGTGCACTTTTTAGAGCCTCAGACGTGAGTGGAAGCTTAATATGGGCATTTGGTATCCAAGCATTCATTTCACGTGCCTGGCGCAAGATTTCAGCACTAAGGGTGCTTTTGTCAGCATAGACCTCTACTGACACAGAACCATCAGGTATTAGTGCTGAGATCTGGGTAACTATGCTCTGATAAGCTTCATAAATTTCGTCTTGGGTATATTTCTCACCTCTTTCTATACGTTCACGAACTTCTGGACTCTTGGCAAAAAGCGATGGATTAGTAGTCTGCCCATCTAAAAAACCTAATAAGTCCAAAATTTCCTTGGTTTCTTTTGGGTCACCACTGTCCAAAAATATCTGTGTTTTTAGCCCTTCTGGTCTCATACTAGGGTTTTATTTAAAATTTAAGTGTAGGTATTATAAAGAAAATAAGATACTTAGTCAACTTAGTTAACTTAAATAACTTAGGAACTTAGACTTATCCACATTTGCTTATTACGCTAATACCCTATATAATACTATACAGGTATGAATTAAATAATAATTAAAAACATATGTTTGAACTACCAAAATTAGATTACAATTATGATGCGCTGGAACCACACTTAGATGCACAGACCATGGAAATCCATTATACCAAACATCATCAAGCTTATTGTGATAATTTTAACAAAGTACTAGAAAATTATCCTGAATTGCAAGATAAATCTGCCGAAGATATTTTGCGTGAATTAAATAATTTAGAAGTGTCTGATAGTGATAGAAAAAAAATACAAAATCATGGTGGTGGTTATGTAAATCATAATATCTTTTGGGCTTCCATGTCGCCGGAAAAACAAATTAACGAAGCATTACTTGCAGAAATCAAAGAAACTTTTGGTTCACTAGAAGAATTTAAACAAAAATTTTCTGATGTTGCTAAGACTCAATTCGGCTCTGGCTGGGCTTGGTTAGTACGAAATGCGAAAGGAAAATTGGAAGTCTATTCCCTACCAAACCAAGACTCACCTTACACACTCGGACACGAACCGATTCTAAATCTAGATGTTTGGGAGCATGCCTACTATTTAAAGTATCAAAACAAACGCGCTGATTTTGTGGATGCTTGGTGGAATGCGGTAAAAGTAATCTAAGACAGACTGCACAAAAAAAAGAACTGACCAATTAATTGGTCAGTTCTTTAAAATTATAATCTGCGTACATCAGCGTAAAAATCAGTATAAATCCGCGTTAATAATCCCGCAACTTACTCACAATATCAAATGTCTGAATCTTCTCAAGTGCCTTGGCTTCGATCTGGCGAATACGCTCACGAGTCACGTCAAATTCACGGCCAACTTCTTCCAAAGTATGAGTCACACCATCGGTTAAACCAAAACGCATTTCCAAAATCTTTTGCTCGCGTGGTGATAAATCTTTCATAGCATCACGAATATAATCTTTCAAAAGTTCACGGCCAGCTGATTGTGATGGACTTACAGTTTTTATATCTTCAATAAAATCTGAAAGTGATGAATCATCGTCGTCATCATCCCCCACTGATACTTCTAATGAAACAGTATCTTGAGCAATTTTTATAATATGTTTAATTTTTACAATATCCTCTCCCATCTCAGCTGCTAATTCTTCTGGTGTAGGATCACGACCAAGATCTTGCAATAATCTTCTTTGTGTTTGTTGAAAACGGTTGATTGTTTCTACCATGTGTACTGGGATACGAATCGTTCTAGATTGATCGGCCAGAGCTCGGGTAATGGCTTGTCTAATCCACCAAGTAGCATAGGTAGAAAATTTGTAACCCTTGCGATAATCAAACTTTTTTACAGCACGAAATAAACCAATATTACCCTCTTGGATCAAATCCAGAAGAGAAAGTTGTTTACCAACAAACTTCTTTGCAATAGATACGACTAAACGTAAATTAGCTTCTATTAATTTTCTATCAGCAGCTTTATCTCCTCTTTCTTTACGTTTTGCCAAAGAAACTTCTTGCTCTGCAGTAAGCAGTGGAATTTTACCAATCTCACGCAAATACATCTGAATAGAATCCTGCGAAATAGAACCTAAATCAAATCCACCTTGAGCAATATCAGGTTGCGCTCCTTGAAAAGATTCCAAAACTTCTTTTTTCTCTTCTCTTTGTCCTAATAAACCTTCTCTGGTTTCAATAACAGAAACCCCAACTTTATCAAGTGTGGTCAAAAAAGATTGAATTAATTCCAGATGATACTCGACCCGAGGAAACAGTTGTAATATTTCAATTTCTGTTAAAAAACCTCTATTCTTACCCTTGTCTATCAAGTGCCAGAGTCTTTCTATACTAGGCTCTTCTATAACTTCATCTGGTACAACAAAACCAGCCCTAGTTGTTTTTGGCTGTTTTTTTGATGGCCTGCCCGCCCTAGCCTTGGCGGTGGAGGGCCTGCCCGCCCTAGCCTTACGCACTATGGACTTTGCAGGTTTTTTTACTATTTTCTTTTTCACCACCTTTTTCTTGGTGGTAGTTTTTTTGATAGTCCGTTTTAATGATTTGCGGACAGAAGTTTTTTTGGCACGAATTTTCTTGATCGCAACCTTTTTTCTAGTAGTAGCTTTTTGAGCTACTTGTTTCTTTGCCACATTTTTTTTTCGTGGCTTAGCTGTCACCTTCTTTTTTGAGACAGCTTTTTTTTGAGTTGTCTTCTTCTTAGCCATCTCGGCTTTTGAAGATGTAACTTTTTTTCTAGGCATGGAAAAAATTATTGCCTTATTATTCTTAATATTAGGATATTAGTAGATTCGGATAAAATTCGTAAATTAGGAGTATTATATCTTACTAAACTCTTCTGATAATTCTTTTAACCTATCCTTATCTTTGTCTCTTTCTGCTTTTTCAATCTCTATTTGAATTTCCATTCTTCTTTTCTTCTTCCACTCCTCTGTTGCATCAGAATACAACTTATCAAATTCTTTTTTTTCTCCACCAATCTTTAAATCCGAAAATTCCCAGTCAGCTTTAAGTAGAAGAATATCAACTGGGTTCTCTTTTCCTTCGACAGAAAATTTCTGCCCAACCTTTTCTATATAATTTTTTTCCCCAGAGATGGATGCCCCCTGAGTACTAGTTTCATTATACTCTTTTTTTATAGCTTCGTAAAGAGCCTTAAATTCACCTGTTGATAACACTTTTTCTTTGTCTTCCGCAAGTAAATCAGGAATCAAACTATGAAACTTAAAAACCAAACAATATAATCTATCCAAAAGTAGTTCATATCTACCTTTTTTTACGGAAACTGTCTTTGTTTCACTGTCTATTTTTGTGCTTAAGTGCTTGGGTGCTTGAGTGCTTAAGTGCTTGACCCTATCTAGGTCTTCACGTAGCACAGCCACATCAACCCCAATTCTACCAGACAACTCGCGTAGCCAATGATCTTTTTCCACCGCATAAGGAATGAGAGCTATTTCAGGTAAAATTAAATCCGCAACTTTTTGTTTTTGTTTATGATCAGATAAATCTACATTTAAAATATTTTTATCAAAAAACCATTCCATTACGTCTTGGGCATTTTTTACTGATTCAAACCAGACTTCCTTATTTTTTTTCAAACATTCATCAGGATCTTTCCCTGCACCTTCGGGTATTCTTATTACTTTTACTGCCATGCCCTCGGCTAAAGCAATGTCAATCCCCCGCTTAGCAGCATTTTGACCAGCTTCGTCAGCATCAAAAGCCATGTTTAAATTTAAAGAATATCGTTTCAATAATTTAATTTGCATTTCAGTCAAAGCAGTCCCGCTAGATGCAACCACATTCTTCATTCCAGCCTGCGAACAAGCCATAACATCCATTTGCCCCTCTACCATTACTATTAAATCCTGTGATTTTATTTCTTTTTTAGCTTTATTTAAACCATAAATAACTCGGGATTTATCATAAACAATTGTCTGTGGTGTATTTACATATTTACCACCCGATTTTTCTGTCTCAACTAAGACACGTCCAGTAAATCCAACCACATCACCATGTACATCCCAAATAGGAAACATTATTCTTCCTCTAAATCTATCATAAAACCCTTTTCCGCTTTGAGAATTAGCACCATCACGTTTAATTGTTAGACCAGAAGCAACCAAATCATCAATACTAAAACCTTTTTTTAGTAAATACTGTGTAAGCAAATCCCATTGCTCTGGTACAAACCCAATTTTCCATTCATCAATTGTCTCATCTTTTATTCCTCTGTTTTGTAAATAATCGCGAGCCGATTTTGACGCTGGCATTTTTAATAAAAAATTATGAAAAAAACGACTAGCTTCAACATTAATCTCCTTTAAACGATTTTTTTGGCTAGAATCTACATCTGATTTATAAGTTGTAAGCTGTACCCCAGCTCGATTAGCCAAATATTTTAAAGCCTCTCTAAAATCCATCCCTTCAATCTCTTCTACAAAAGTAAATATATCTCCACCTTTACCACAACCAAAACAATGCCAGCTCTGACGCTCGCTATTTACCATAAAAGACGGGGTCTTTTCATTATGAAAAGGGCAACAACCCTTTTTATTAATCCCCGACTGCTTTAGTTGGACATATTCTCCTACTAATTCAGCTACATCTATTTTTTCTTTTATTTGTTGAACTTCGTCTCCCATAACATTTGCTTTGTTAATATGGTAATAATAGCTTATTTTGGGGTAAAATGCAAGGACACATCCACGACCCACGACACACTTAACACGACACAGACAAATTCGTGTAGATTCGTGTTAAAATTAGTGGTCATTGACAAAACCTCCAAAATGTGCTATAATATATATAGGGTATAATACTTCAAAAGTACTAAAAATCGGCCAAAAAGCCGATTTTTTGCTTATTTAAGCCAATTCTAGACTATTGTATTTAACTTGAATACTATGCTATAATATAATAAACAACCCAGAAAGGGGGGCACTCAATGAATCAGAATGCCAAACGTGGACGAAAAATGTTCGTGATCATGGCCACTGTCGTCGCGACGATCATGGCCGGGATACTCATCGTGGCCTATATCATGGGTATCAAGCACATGATCGGACCGATGATCGGTGGTTTGGCTGGAGACATCATCGCCTTCATCCTGATCATGGCGGTTTACAACCACTTCAACGCCTGGGACGAGGGACACCATCCTATGGTACCATTCGCCTTTGCCACAGGAACACTGCTCACGTTCTCCGCCATAACTATCATTCTGGGTGCTAAGCTCCCGGGATGAATTTCGCCTCATGTGGCCACACCAGCCACACATGGTAGACGCAAAAACACCTGCGGTCACCATGATTTTTCTTAAAACTTTTAAGAAAAATCATGGAGGATTCCCGCAGGTGTTTTTGTTTTTTTATTTATTCCTTACTCCTTCTTCCTTACTCCTTCACTCTATCCAAACTTAACCTCATCATCCCCCGACATATATCCAGCATCAGTGGTATAACCTGGTGTTTTTTTCTTTTCTTTTAACGTTGGGACCTCCGGCTCAAAAAGGCCTGCAATAAATTCCACTGGCAAACCAGACGGTGGTTCGGAAGATTTAGCTTGAGATTTTTGCAAAAGTGGCGTTTTAACATGCGACATTGGAAAATGCCATACAGTTGCTAACTCTTCAGTATTTAAAATAAAAGGATTACTACCAATTTTTATCTTTCGCTTTTTGTAGGCCCTCATTAATAAATTTTTTCTATAAATAATTCTCTTTTCTTTCAAAAAATAAGAAGCATTAATACCAAAATTTGGCACAATTGAATTAGAACTTGGCACATTAAATTGATTAATAGCACCAATCATAGCGTGGACCCCTCTCTCTGGTCGAAAGACTTCTTTACGGGCTATATATACTCCACGCATTTTGGTCTTAAAGCCAATCTTGCTAATTTTTTCTTCCATCCCCGCTATCAATTTAGACTGTCCTGGTGTTATGTCTAACATATTTTTCTTTGCTTTTTCTTTGGCAGAACTCTCTTCTCCTTCACTCGCTGGAGCACCTAATAACTGAGAATTTAACTCATCCCAACTCTTACTCAATCCTTCAAAATTAAAAGATGACAAAATACCCTTAGAAGAAGATTCATCTCCCATCATTTCTCTAATCTTCTTTATGGCCTTTTCTTTCCAATCATTAGAGGTTGGTTCGATAATAATCTGAAACCACATCTGTTCACCTGAGCCAATTCTAGAAAAACTTTCCAAAAAAGTCCCCATTGGATCTTTCAAAACAGTATCTTTGGAAATATTATGTTCAAATTCACTATAAAATCTAATTGGATAAGCATCGTTTTCAGCCAGACCAAAATCAGATGCCCAGATATCATAATCATTATTAGGAAATTTATCAGGAAGAGCAGTAACATAATCCTCTACTTCAATGACCTCGGCCTCAGGATATTGTGCATAAATTGATGTTTCTACTAAATCACGAAATTTTTCTTCAGTTCTAATTAAAAATTGAATATAACCACCAATACTAATAATTTCCAAACTAAACCAGCGCTGTTTATATCCACCACGAAAAGCAGCTGCAATATCTGGTTGATCAAAAGCACCAGCTAAATGAGCAAACATTTGTTCAACTGCTTTCGGTGTTTGAACATTAAGCGCTGGAATATCAATTGCTAAAACCACCCATTTCCAATCAGCGGTATATTTATTTTCTCTATATTCTTGATAAAAATTAATTCCGATTGTCAAAAAAAGACTGGCAATTATTACCCAGCCAAATATGAAAAACAAACCTGAAATTATCTCCCAAGTGCCTTGAGAGAAAAAAACTGAAATACTCTCAAGATTAAAATTAATTGAATACAATCCAAAATCCATAGATTAAACTTCAACTAATTTATAAATAACTGCGTATATCACAATAACACCAAGGGCTGTCCACCACCAACCAGACTGACCAGATGCATAACCTGACCACCAAGCTAATAGGCAAACTAACATACCAACAAATGAGATAAGATGACGAATAAATTTATCAGACATATTTTTTTAAGTTATAAGGAAACAAGAAACAAGAAACAAATAAATTCCAAATAATAAACTAGAAAAATATTTGTTTCCTTATTTTTTGTATCCTTGTACCCTTACACACATTATACCACAAACAAAAAACCCCCGAAAGGGGGTTAATGAAATTTTGTGCAAAAACTAATTTCTTCGATGTGTCAATTCTTCCCAGACAACTAGTAATGGACTGGCTAGGAAGATCGAAGAGTATGTACCAGAAGCAACACCAATAATTAATGCTAGAGCAAAATATTTGATTGATTCACCACCAAACAAAAACAAAGCAAACAATACAATCAATGTAGTTACAGAAGTATTAATGGAACGGACAAAAGTCTGATTCACACCCAAATTAACCATTTCCGCAAAATTATCAGCACTACGCTTGATAAGATTTTCACGAACACGGTCAAATACAACAATGGTATCATTAACAGAATAACCAAGAATTGTAAGTAATGCCACCACAAAAGGAATTCCGATTTCAACATTTAAGTATTTACCAAGCAGAACAAAAATACCCATTGTTATAGTTACATCATGAACTAAAGCAATAACAGCTGAAATTCCATATTTCCAAGATTTAACTGGTCTAGATACTTTTCGAAAAGCATAGGCCACATAGGCAACAATTGCGATGACAACCGCTATCACAGCATAGATTGCCCGGCTCTTTAAATGAGCACTAATTGCTGGGCCAATTGTTTCAATTCTTTCTTCCCAAACTTTATTTTCTACTACAACTTGTTCTTCTACAACTTCTCCCTCTTCTCCATTTTCGACAACAGCAGATTCTTCACTAGCAAGTGTCTCAAAACTATTTCTTAAATTTGCCAAAACCTGTTGATGTTCTTCTTCTCCCATGTATTGCACTCTAATAATCATTCCCTTTTCTCCAGTTGGTTGAATAACTGGTTCACCAAGCTCTAAATCTATCTGACTTAAACTATCTTTTATCTGATCAATTGTTGGGCGCTCGTTACTAAAGGTAATTTCCATCAAAGATCCGCCAGTAAAATCAATACCTGGTCGTAAACCAATAGTAAAAACCAATATTAAACTGACAACAAATAATATGCTAGAAATTACAAATGGAATTTTTTTGTACTTAATTATATTTATCATATTATTGTTTTTTAGAACCCAAGAATAATATATTGCCACTTTCTTTAAACCAAGGGGCGACAAATCTTAACATCACACGAGTAACAGTAATAGCTGAAAACATTGAAATTAAAATACCTGTAGCCAGAGTAACAGCAAAACCTTGAACAAAACTAGTACCAAACCAAATAAGTAGGACACAGGTAATTAGAGTAGAAATATTACCATCCCTGATAGATGTCCAGGCTCGCAAGAAGCCTTCTTCTACGGCCGCTTTTAGACTCTTTCCTTCTTCAAGTTCTTCTTTTAGACGTTCAAAAATAAGCACATTAGCATCTACTGCCATACCAATGGACAATATAAAACCAGCAATACCAGCTAGAGTAAGGGTGACGCCAATTAATTTAAACACTGCCAAAGTAAGAGTGACATAAAGAGTCAAAGCAATAACTGACAAAAGTCCTGGTAAACGATAGAAAAACAACATAAATAGCATCACTATCAAAATACCAACTATCCCAGCTTTCAAACTAGTGCTCAATGATTTTGCACCCAAACTAGCACCTACACTTTGTTGAGCAATCAATTCTATTGGCACTGGCAAAGCACCAGCATTTAATCTCTGTGAGAGAAGTCTGGCTTCTTGCAAATTAAATGATCCTGAAATAACTGCTCGTCCATCACTAATAGGTTCATTGACAGTTGGAACACTAATTGGTAGACCATCCAAGAAAATTGCCACAGGTAAACCAACATTTCTAGTGGTAATTTCTTTAAACAATTCTTTACCTTCATTATCAAAACTTAGAGAAACCTGAACTGCGCCTGTCTGTGGATCACTAACCACTTCTGATCTCTCTAATTGTTTACCAGAAAGATCAGTATTCTTCCAAGGATCATTTGGGGGTAAAATATCAATTTCTTTTTTTGTACGAAGCATTACACGCCACATTTCATATTCCTTACTTGGTTGTTCATTTGTTTTGTAAATAATATGATAACCAAACTGTGTCTCTACTGGTCCAACAATCTGACCAACTTCAGCATTAAAAACAGCTTCTTCAAACTCTGGCACCATCATACCACGACCAAAATAACCTAAATCCCCACCCTGATCTTTATTAGAAAAATCAGTTGAATTATCTTTTGCTAGATCAAAAAAATTATCTGCATTAGCTTGCTCGTAAATTTCCTGGGCTTTTTCTAGAGCTTCTTTCTTTGTATAAATTGGTGAGCTACAACTTTCTGAACCTAAATAACAAATCAAAATATGACTAGCAGAAACTTGACCATCACCATCTCTTTCAGCCCCACGTTTTAAAATGTTATAACCTTCATAAGACCCTATCAAAGCAGTACTAACAGATCCTTCTGATATACTACTAGCCCATTCATATAATTCTGGATATTGTGAAGTCACCCCAACAAAATTCATATAGCCACCATTGTTTTTACTAACTAAATCTTCTGAATATTCAGTTACAACTTCTGCAAAATCCGTACCGTTCTTAATTTTTTGCAAAGCCTCGTCTGCTTTTATCTTTACTTCTTTATTAAAATCATCCATTTCTTGTCTTTCTTCAGCTGTCAATTCTCTAGCTGGTTGATCATTTTGTTCTTTAAATTCTAAGATTGGAGTCTCGCCAATCATCTTTATGGCCTCATTAACATCAGTCACACCAGGCATCTCAACAATAATACGATAGTCCTCGCCTACTTTCGTGGTTTGAACCACTGGCTCACTAACACCAATACCATTTATACGACGCTCAATCACATCACGCACACCCTCCACAGAAGGACCTTTTTCTTCACCTGTGAGCCCTGCGGTATCTGCTTGATACACAAGATGTGCTCCACCCTGAAGGTCAAGACCCAGATTAAAATTCTTTTCTGGAATATTAGGTAATCCCAAATAAGTAACTGCATTTACCTTGTTAATCGCACGGTTAAAATAACCTGGAGCAACAAAAAAACCCGCGAGTAATAGAAGTGCGAGTATTCCAACAATCCCCCAACGAACCTTAGCTCTAATTTGTGACTTTGTATTATTCTTTTTCATAATCATTATAAAGTAATAGTGGTGCTTATTTTACAATATTAGTCAAAATGAGTCAAGTGTGGTTGTCCACCCTGGAACAATAGACAAGATACATGGAATAAAATACAAGATAGATAAGTATCTATATATGTATATAGATATATGTCCAAATTGATTATTTAAAAACCCGATCAAACGACCGGGTATCACTAAATTACTCAATTACTAATTACTTTATTACTACGTCCCACAACACTTCTTATATTTCTTCCCGCTCCCGCAAGGACAAGGATCATTTCTACCTATCTTATCCCCTTCTTCATTGCGTGTCTTGCCTTTAATTGCACCTGGAGTATCGCTAGCTGATTTTTGTGCACCTTTCATTACCATTTTATCATTGGCCATAATAGTCGGAGCTAATTGTAAACCAGCTGTAACTTTAAAAATGCTATAAACAACTTCTTTTTGAATTCCAGCGAGAAGCTCGTTGAACATTCCGTATGTTTCTTTTTTATATTCCACCAAAGGATCACGCTGGCCATAACCACGCAAACCAATTCCAGTTCGTAAATAATCAATGGCAACTAAATGCTCTACCCACAAATTATCAATTGACCGTAATATTACACCTTTTTCAATCTGCTTCATCATCTTCTCACCCTCTTCTTCTGTTTGTGACATTGATTTTATCTGGTCTTCCATACTAATATACTCCGAATTGGCTCGCTCTAATATATATTTAACTAATTTTTCTCTTGCTTCTACATCTTCCAATTTACTATCACCATTTGAACCCATATGCAAAATATTATCGCGGTCTTCTTGCGATAGAGACAAAATAGTTCTAACTGTTTCATAAACTTCTTTCAAATTCCAATCTTTACGATCTTCAGTATTAGTATGAAACGAAACAACAAATTCTATTTCTTGTTCAACTAAATCTAAAATTGTTTCTTTTAATGAAGAAAATTCTTTATTTTCATTTTTTAAGTGCTCACTTCCAACATCTTTGCTCAATTCAAGAGCTTCACGCCTTTTTTTATAAACAACTTCTCTGTGCTTGTTCAAAACATCATCATACTCAAGTAAATGTTTTCTAATATCAAAATTATGTCCCTCAACTTTTTTCTGAGCACCTTCAAGCATCTTGCTAATCATTTTCTGCTCGATTGGCATATCATCTGGAACTTTTAATCTTTCCATTATACCTTTCAATCTATCGCCTGCAAAAATACGCATCAAATCATCGTCAGTTGAAACAAAAAATTGAGTTTCACCAGGATCACCTTGACGAGCTGAACGTCCACGCAGTTGGTTATCAATTCGACGTGATTCATGTCGCTCAGTGCCAAGGACAAATAAACCACCGGCATTTTTTACCATTTCCACATTATTAGGATCAGCTGGAATACCACCAAGTTTAATATCCACACCACGACCGGCCATATTTGTAGCCAAAGTTACTGCACCAGGACGACCAGCTTGGGCCACTATTTCACCCTCACGCTCATGATTTTTTGCATTCAAGGCCTCAAATTTAATTCCTTCACGTATTAAATACTCACTTAATTCTTCATTTTTTTCTACTGAAATTGTACCAACCAAAATTGGCTGGCCTTTAGCTTGACATTCTTTTATTTTTTCTACAATTGCCTTATATTTTCCTTTTTCATTTTTATAAATCCGATCTGATTGGTCTATTCTGGCATCTGGTCTATTAGTTGGAATAGCTACTACTTCTAAATTATAAATTTTTATAAACTCTTCTGATTCTGTCGTGGCCGTACCAGTCATACCAGAAAGTTTATCATACATGCGAAATAAATTTTGAAAAGTAATTGTAGCCAAGGTCTGGGATTCGCGTTGAATATTAACATTTTCTTTAGCTTCAATTGCCTGATGCAAACCTTCGGAATAACGACGACCAGGCATTTGTCGACCGGTAAACTCATCAATAATAACGACTTCACCATTATCTACTATATAGTCCTTATCTTTTTTAAATAAAACCTCAGCTTTCAAAGCTTGTTCAATATGATGGACCAAACGAATTCCACCTTCCACATAAAGATTTTCAACATTAAGCCATTGCTCAAATTTCTTTATACCTTCTTCAGTTAATACAGCACTCCGCATTTTCTCATCTATATTATAATCACCACTCTCTGAAATATTTTCAGAATCTGAAGAATCACCCTCTTTTAATTGTTTAACTAATTTGGCAAATTGATAATACTGATCTGTGGCCTGTTGAGCTGGAGCGGAAATAATAAGAGGAGTTCTAGCTTCATCAATTAAAATAGAGTCAACCTCATCAATGATAGCATAATGCATTTCATCACCAGGACGCATTACCATTTCTTCAATTGTTTGTACCATGTTGTCACGCAAATAATCAAAACCATATTCATTATTCGTACCGTAAGTGATATCACATCGATAAGCTTCTTGACGAGATGCCGGACGCAAAAATTCTTCTTCTACTTTAAAACTTCCAAGCTCATCACGATCCTTATCTAATTCACCACCCTCTTCTGCGCCTTTTACGCTAGAATCATAAACATAACTAACCCTCTGATTTTGAATAATACCAACGCTCAAACCCAAATAATCATAAATTTGCCCCATCCAAACCGCATCACGCTTGGCCAAATAATCATTGACTGTTACTAAGTGTACACCTTTTTCTTCCAACGCATTTAAATAAACTGGCAAAGTGGCAACTAATGTTTTACCTTCACCAGTCCTCATCTCAGCAATCTGACCATGATGAAGTGTGATTCCACCAACCAACTGAACATCAAAATGACGCATACCTGTCACACGTTTTGAAGCTTCTCTAACTGTGGCAAAAGCTTCTGGAAGTAAATCATCCAGAGTCTCACCTTTTTTTAATCTATTTTTAAATTCAGCAGTTTTTCCTTTTAATTCTTCTTCTGATAATTTTTCAAAATTCTTTTCCAAATCATTTATTTTGACAACCAAAGGCTGGATTTCTTTCAAAATCTTTACATTAGGATCACCAAATACTTTTGTGTAGAGGGACATAAATAATCAAAGTAACTAGTAATTAATAACTAGTAATTAGTGAATGTGTAAGCGATGGCTATTATAGCAGGAATTCTCTTGCTTGTCCAGTGTATATATGATAAAGTAAAAATAAGGAGAAACAACTCAAAGTGAGGTGTCACATGAGCGAATCTAGCCACATAAACAAGCCTTCTGAATATGATGGCAACCGAAAACACTTGCTAGGCAAGCCGGGATACAGCCCTTGTTACAAGTGTGGCTGCCCAATACTTGGCGGTGTCGCCGACAACATTTGTCCAGAGTGTCACTGGAATCACAATACTTCAGCCTATGACACCTGAGGACAACATCTTAACAACTACGACTGCGAATCACCGAGGGGGTTCGAATCGCAGTCGACCCCCTTATATTTTAAATCCCCCCGACGTTATGTCGGGGGGATTTTTGTAATTTGAAAATTGGAAATTATTTGGAAATTGTAATTTGATAATTGTTTGTTTCTTGTATCCTTGTATCTTGCTACCCTTATCCCTGATATCCTTTAATATCTCTCAACTCCTCCTTATCAACTTCTCTCATCTTCCCTTTTATTTTTTCTAACTCAACTTTCAAGTGATCCTTAACCTTATCAATCGCTTTATACAAATCCTCAGCTTCTTTTTTTATATTTATATTTTTACCAGGAATCTGTAGATTAAACTCGGCAAAATAAATCTTTCCCTTATTATGATGATGTGAATCCATTCCAACAATAACATCTACCCCTTGGATATTATCAAAATAAGTAAGTAAATCATTGGCCTTATCTTCTACATACTGTTTGATGGCATCGGTAATTTCCATGCCTTTTACTTGGATGTTTATGTTCATATATTTAAGCAGATTAAGAATTAAATAGATGCGATGCTAATATACTAATGCATACTAATAATACTAATATTATACGAATAATTTTCTAGAAAATTATTCGTATAATTAGTATGAATTCGTATATTAGCATCGCAATAACAGTTTAAAATATTTCTACTTCACTATCCAACTCAACTCCATATTCATTATACACCTTTTCTTTGATCTCTGCCATCAATCCTAAAACCTCTGCCTGCGTGGCTTTGTTTTTATTAACAATAAAATTACAGTGTTCTGAACCAACACTGGCTCCACCTAATTCTTTTCCTTTAAAGTCTAATTGATCAATCACCCAACCGGCTGGAACTTTCCCGCGCTCCACAAAAAGTGGAGGCAACTCGGATTTATCCCCTGGCCATTTTTCTATTGCGATATTTGTAAAAAAACAACCAGCTGAAGGATAAATTGGATACTTACCTTTTCTTGCAGTAATAACTTCCTGAGTTTTTTTCAAAACTTCTGCCTTATCAGCTTTTTCTAATTTAAACCAAGCACGCAGAATAACTAAATTTTTGTTTTCTTTAAAAATACTACCGCGATATACAAACTGGCAATCTTCTTTTGTAAATTCTACCACTTCCCCATCTTGCCACACTTCTACTTTTTCTAATACATCAGCCGTCGCCTGACCAAACGCACCAGCATTACCTCTCACCGCCCCACCCACTGTCCCTGGAATCCCCGCTGACCACTCTAAACCAGTTAAACCATTTTGCATGGCCAAACTCATCACGGTACCCAGTATTGCACCCGCTTCTGCCTCGATAGTATCTTCATTCAACATCCTACATTCAACATTCTTAATTTTAATCACCACTCCATCAAACTCATCATCTTGAAACAAAACATTGGATCCACCGCCTAAAACATAGTAAGCTATCCCCTCGCCTGATAAATAATTCAACAATTCAACTAATTTTTCCGTTTCTTCCACAATCACAAAATACCTGGCCGGTCCACCAATCTTAAAAGTAGTATGTTTTGACATGGGTTCATTCAATTTTACCTTGCCAAAGTCTTTTAATTTTTTATATATCTCATCCATATTTCCGAATCTACTAATTTTTATCCGAATCTACTAATTTCCTAATGCTACAAATATTCGTAAATTCGGATATTTGTAGGTTCGGATTGTATTCGTTGATTCGGATGACTGTCTTGCAAAAATGCCTGTTTTAAGTTATAATCTCTCTACTATGAAAGACTTAACAAACACATTGAAAGCCCGGCCCATCATTTACGTAACCCGCGACATTGAGCGGGCTTTGGGTTTGGAAAATACTCCCAACTACCATATTATCTCAAATTTTAACGAATCTTTCAAGGGTGTGGATAACGAAAATGTTTTACTTATTAAAGAAGACAAACAATTGGACACTTGGGAATTATTACAACACCCTGAAACAAAGGAATTTATAGATAATTTGGGAAAAGCTAATTTAGTGGTATTCAAACCAACAAAACAAATTGAAAGAATCTGCACAGAAAATAATTGGAATTTATTAAATCCTTCGGCTGAACTATCGGATAAAATTGAAGAAAAAATCTCCCAACTAGACTGGCTTGGTGATTTGAAAAAATATTTACCAGAATATTCTGTAAAACTTTGTAAGGATATAGAATGGAAAGAAGAAAAATTTATTTTACAATTTAATCGCTCGCATACTGGCAGTGGTACAATACTGATCGAATCAAACGAACAACTTGATGAAATAAAAAACAAATTCCCCGAGCGCGAAGCCAGACTCGCAAAATATATTGAAGGCCCGCTTTTTACCAATAATAATGTTGTAACAAATAATAAAACTTTAATTGGAAATATAAATTATCAAATCACCGGCCTACAACCTTTTACAGATCTACCATTTGCGACTATTGGAAATGACTGGGGCTGGCCACATAAATATTTAAGTGATGAACAAATTGAACAATACAAAAAAATCGTAACCGACATCGGCGACAAATTGCGTGAAGATGGCTGGAAAGGATTATTTGGTGTTGATATCGTAGTGGAAGAAAGCACAGGTAAACTTTATCTAGTAGAAATAAACGCCAGACAACCTGCATCAACCACTTACGAATCACAATTGCAACTACATTCAACATTCAACATTCAACATTCAATTACCACTTTCGAAGCTCATCTGGCTAGTTTGTTGGATTTGGATTTAAATGATTATAAATTGATAAATATTGAAGATGGCTCTCAAATTATATCACGTATCACAAATCATATAACAGACATCTCACCTGACATAATCAACAAATTAGAGAAAGAAAACTTTACCTTAACAAAATACAACAACACTAAACCGGGTTCTGACCTTTTACGAATTCAAAGTGAAAATTCTATAATGAAAACCCATAATAAATTTAATGAATTGGGAGAAAAAATCCTAAGTCATATGTCTTAATTCCTATGTCTGACAAAACACTATCAAAACAAGCTCTACAAATAATAGAAAATTACCAAAACCTATCTATCGGCAAACATAAAATCGTCTGCCCATATTTCAACAATCGCCGATCTGGTGTCCGTGGGGCTCTTCGTGTTTTGATTGGAAAAGGTAGCCCAAAAGATATTGAAGAAGAAGCACTTTTGTTTGCTTTACGAGAGAAAATTGATTTAGATAATTTAAATGAAGAAGAATTAAAAAAGTTTTTAGTTGACCATAATTTAGGAATTGACTGTTCTGGTTTTGTTTACCATATCTTAGATGTAGAATTAAAAGGTCTTAAAAAACACCTAAAACATCCCTGGATAAAAAATCCGCTACGCAAGTTAATTGCAAAACTTAGAATTGTAGAAAATACCGGTGTATCAACTTTTAACAACGATGTAAATACAAGTGAAGTAAAATTATCAGATGCAAAACCTGGTGATATGATAATCATGATGAACACAGGATTGAAGAACGACCTTCACCATATCCTCTTAGTAAGTTCAATCACAACTGAGAACTCCGAACTCCGAACTCTGAACTACACCCATTCTTTCCAATTCACCACCGACGGTCAATACAACCATGGAATAAAACAAGGTGAAATTAAAATTAGCAATCTCAAAAAAGGTTTGTTAGACCAAAAATGGAGCGAAGTTGAAACGTATAATCATGCCAAGATGGCGAAGGAACTGAAAATTAAGAGGGTTAAAAATTAAATTTGACAAGCTTGAAAAAATATAGGATAATGTAGATATAAGTAACAAAACTATTTGCGACAATTGTAAAAAAACAAAAACCAACAAAACTCGTGATGGCTGGTTTAATATTTCAGTGGACACAAGTCATAGATCTTATGAAGAATACGGCTTAAAATCAACTTATAATCGCTGGGATCTTTGCCCCAAATGTTCAAATTATAAAATACCAAAAATATTAATTACCCTAAATGAAAAATAATATGGAGGAAACAAGTAAGAAAGAAATTTTAGAAGCCCTAAGTTTATTTGCGTCAAATGTTGATCAAAGATTCGATACACTAGAGGCAAAGATGGAAAAAGGCTTTGCTGATATTCGTGCTGAAATTAAAGAGGTCAAAACAGAACTTTTAGCTAAAATTGATGCACTTGATACAAGATCCGAAGAAGATACTTGTGCTAATATGAATGATTATCTTAATTTAAAAGCTCGAGTAGAAAAACTAGAAAAACATTTTGGACTAATACAACCAGCTTAGACTAAAAAATAACATAAAAAAAATAATTACGTAATTAATTACGTAATTATTTTTTTCTATCTCTCAAATTACCAATCTGATAATCTAAGGGATTCGGCCGAAATGCTTCAGCCATCCCCTCCTGTGAAAGAACGTTGTTGTCGATGGTCAACGCTGACGAACAATACTTCTTAAGGTGGCTCGCTGTTTTTTCAACTTATGCCACCGCAACCAATTGGCCAGACTATGCATATCCATGTTTATGCACCGACATTTTGGACAACGAGACATCCCCAATGGATATCGGCGTTTACACCTAAAACAGACTGTGTTGGTATAATCACCCATCTCACCCTCCTAAGTATCCACCGGCGGATGGATCCGACACTTGCCCTGCACCGCGTCGATCTGCGCGGTGATTGCTGTCTGAGCAGTGTTCTTGAGGTCACATCGCGGACATGTCGGCGCAGTATTCAGATGAAAATACCCGCACCGACTACACTGCTTCACATCTCCTTGATTCACCACAGTAGTCATCTCACCCTCCCATCAGTTTGGGCACTGCCTCGTGTCCCACTCCTACCACAAACATGATAATGAGTAGAAAGACAGCTACATAAAGTATATCAATTGATCCTTCGTGAAACGACCTAGTCTCACCAGGATATTCTTCCTGTATTTTGCCCTGCTGTAGGTTCTCCGCCCGAGCATGGCAAAAAAGTGAGAAAAAGATGCAGGCCATGAATACCACAGTCACCACAATCATAAACCAATGAAACCAAGTCATCTTATCCTCCCAACTGATTTAATGAACAATTAACCGACTTTATAAACCAAATATTACTCCAAAACATACAAAAAGTCAAGCTATTGATTTATCTAGTCTTTTCTGCTATAATACTCTCACAATATGCTAATATCTACTGAATCATTAGACTTACTAAAAATAGCCATTGGTTTTGGGCTTTTTTCGTGTTTTACAGCTTTTTTATGGGCACCAGGTCTTATTAAGTTTCTTTACAAATACAAAATCACTCGTCGTAGTGAATATGACGCGACCTTGAATATAAAAACCAAAGCTGGCACACCTATTATGGGTGGAATATTAATTATAGGAACTGTCGCGATTATAACTCTTGTTTTCAATTGGGAACGCGAATTTACTTGGGTTCCTATTGGCGTGATGCTTTTGGCAGCCGCTTTGGGTGGTGTAGATGATTTACTAAATATTTTTGGTAGAAAACGCCGAAACAGAAAACTAAAGCAAATATTAAAATTAATCCGTGTACACAAAAGCTGGAAACAACGCATCTGGCTTACACTCGGCCTACCCTGGGCACTATTCAAACGCAGCTCACTTTGGCTCGGCTCTCACCCTGGCAAAGGTGTGCATGTACATGAAAAACTTTTACTCCAATTTGCAGCTGGTGCGATCACCGCTTGGTGGATTTATTTCAAACTTGGCGAGCACTGGCGCCAGATTCATATTCCATTTGATGGTTATATAGATATTGGCTGGTGGATTATTCCTCTTATTATTTTCTTTGTTATGTTTACTGCCAATGCTGTAAACGTCGCCGACGGCATGGATGGGCTGGCTGGTGGATCTCTTACAGTTACTTTTGGTGTGTTAACAATTCTTAGTTGGTTAAACGGTTACAATGAAATCGCAATTTTAAATGCTACTACTTCCGGCGCTCTGATTGCTTATACATATTTCAATATAAAACCAGCCCGATTTCAAATGGGTGATGTCGGCTCGCTGGGTTTGGGAGCTCTGCTGGCAATAAACGCAATTGTTATAAACAAAATGTTATTACTCCCCTTTCTCGCATTTATATTTTATGTAGAACTTACCAGTGTAGTCATTCAAGTCTTTGGACGACATATTTTGGGTAGAAGAATTTTCAAAATGGCACCAATTCATCACCACTTTGAACTCCGTGGCTGGAGCGAAGAAAAGACTGTTATGCGATTCTGGATCGGACATGCAGCGGTTGTTTTGTTAGGACTTTGGATCGCTTTATATTAAGAAAAGATACTATTATAAAATACCGATATACTAATTATGGAAAATAGTGAAAAAAGAAAACCTAGAGAAATTTTACCAGATAAAAGCTTAGATTTTGGGATACTTTCCAAAAAAGAAGTCGGTCTTTACCTTGAACAAATGTGTAATCTTCATACATCTGAATGGCAAAGAAATGGTCTGTGCAATAACCCTAACGATCCGGCCTGTCAAGTTGATACATATGATCTTAAAGAAACTTTTTGTATTCGTGATCAAGAAAAATTACTTGCTATGATTAACACATTAACAGTCGAAGCAAAAAATTTTTCTGAAATCTGTGCTCTATTTCCAAAATATGCAGATGTAATTAATACTTCTAAACAAAATGCTCAAGAGGAAGAATTGGCAAAAAAACCAAATTATAGACTATGTTTTTCTATCACAGCCTCAAGAGCACCTCAAGGTGGTGGTTATTCAGTATCTACGGAAAACGGAGAAGAAATACCACTGGCCACTTTTCTTCTACAACAAATTCCCAAAGACGATCAACGTATAATTGCCTTTAGTCGTTTTGGCAAGGTAAATGATGATATTGATACTGGCAACCCCGAACAAATGCTTGCTTTTTACCAACGAAATATTCAAGGTGCTTATGGTGATGAGTCTAAAGACTCTGCCCGAGCTTTGGGGGCTACTTGGACACACACCAAAGCTGGTAATGCTCTAGAAGCAGGCATACTTTTAGACTCCAGACCCGAAGACAAATTAGGTGGCCAAGCCAATGTACTCTGTGCTTATCCCCGTAATAAAGAAGAAGCAGAATTATTTGATGATATCAGACAAAGAAGGCAAGCCGGAGAAATACAATATGTCTTAGAAAATGGAAATATTATTTTTACTGATATTGCGGTATAAAATATGTCATATTTAAAATGGAAAGAACAAATTATTTCAAACTTCTCTCCCGAGAATATTAATTCCCTATACGACCAGGGCTTTTTGTTTGGACGTAACGGTAAGGGTGCAATGTATCAGACTAGAAGTTTGCGTATTGATTTGAGTAAATTTGAATTAACTAGTGAAAATAAAAGAGTGTTAAAAAAAATCAAAGATATTAAAATAAATATTAACACAATTCCATACATAGAATATAACTGGCAGATTGGTAAAATCGCGAAAGATTTTTATGACACAAAATTTGCAAAAGGAATTTTCTCTGCTAACAAAATAAAAGAACTTTTGACTGACGAAGAGAAAAGTAATTTTAATTCATTATTCATATATAGTTTATCCAAGGAAATGCTTGGCTGTGCTATATGTTATTCAAATTCAGATATAATGCATTATTCTTACCCATTTTATAAGCTTGGGGCAAATACATTATCAAACATAGGTATGGGCATGATGATAGAAGCAATCAGAGAAGCAAAAAAAAGAGGGCTAAAATATGCTTATCTCGGCTCAGCCAAAGACCAAAAAGCCAAATATAAACTCCAATTCAAAGGACTAGAATGGTTTGATGGTGAGAAATGGAGTGATGATTTAGAAGAATTAAAAAGTATTTTGAAATCTTAAATAAAACACGGATTTAACGAATTTAACGAATAAGAACGAATTTGTTTTTATAAAAATATATAATAAAAAATAAAAAATCCGTGCAAATCTGTTTAATCCGTTCAATCCGTGTGCTATTAAAACTATGCTAAAAAAACACATACATTTCATCGGAATCTGCGGAGTCGCCATGTCAGCTCTTGCTTTGGCTATGAAAAAAGCTGGTCACACAATAACTGGTAGCGACGTGGGAATTTATCCACCAATCTCAACTTATTTAAAGGCCAGTGGAGTTGATTATTATACTGGATGGCATCCTGACCGCGTCCTCCGTAGCTTTAGCGAAGGAGGAAAAGATGGGAATCTAGTCGTTGTCGGAAATGTCGCTGGATCAACCAATCCTGAATGGCTTTATGTTCAAGAAAATAAAATTCCCTATAAATCTTATCCAGAAATAATTGCGGATTTTTTTGTAAAAGAAAATTCTATTGTCTGTGCTGGAACTTATGGTAAATCTACTAGTACCGCTATTTTAACCTGGCTCTTTCGTGAACTTGATTATGATCCAAGTTATATGTTTGGCGGAATTAGTTTGAATGATATGTCAGCCGCTGAATTAACCAATGGAAAATATTCAATCCTAGAGGGCGATGAATACAAAAGTTCACGCTGGGACAATGGTCCAAAATTTGCCCACTATTCCCCTACTCATTTATTATTAACTTCAGTAGTGTGGGATCATGCTGATGTTTATCCTACAGAGGAATCCTATGTAGATGCTTTTGCCAACTTGTTAAAAAATATACCGGAAAATGGTCTGGTTGTTTTATCGGCAAAAGTAATTCATGATGAGCCACAATTAGCAAAATTACCAAAATCAAAAATAGTGACCTACGGAAAAACAGAAGATAATGATTATCAATATAAGAATGTAATTACAACCAAAGATGGCTTAAGTTTCGACATTTGTAACAACTCCAACATCTACAGCGTTACAACAAACACCATCGGTGATTATATGGCTGATAATATGACTGGCTGTTTTGCTTTGGCCCATAGTATGGGAATTGAACCAGAAAAAATTATTAAACATTTAGCCAGTTTTAAAAATATCAAACGCCGATTGGAAAAAAAATACGATGCCAATGTTACTGTTTTTGACGACATTGCTCACTCTCCAAAAAAAGCAGAAGCAGTATTGCGCAGTATTAAAAAAATCTACAAACGTCATCCTGAGCGGAGTCCTGACGAAGTACAGGATATAGCCGAAGGATCCCCCACTTCCCTGCCCCGAATCTTCGCTGTATTTGAACCAAACTCTGGCAACCGCCAACCCGAATCTATTCCGGGTTATGATAATGCATTTGTTAGTTCTGACGAAGTAATAATTCCAAAATTAACACGTGTAAAACGCGACCCCAACAAACCCGAACCGATTGACGGAGTCAAACTTGCAGAAATAATTAGCAAGACTCATGATAGTGTTAAATATATTTGGGAAGATAAGGAATTAGTTGATTATTTAGCGAAAAATACTAAAAAAGGTGATGTGATTATATTTTTGGGTAGTCACGGGTTTAGAGGAATGATCTCACAGCTCGTAAGCAGATTAAGCATGTAAGCAGATTAAGCAAACTAATCAAATTGCTTATTCTGCTTATTACTTAATCTGCCTAATCTGCTTTTTATGAAAATACCAAAACAAGCAAAAAAAGTATTTGATGGAGTAATTTTTGATGTATATCAATGGGATCAAGAAATGTTTGATGGTAGTAAAGCAACTTTTGAGCGAATACATCGTGCACCATCAGTCGAATGTATCGCAATTCTTGATGATAAGATAATTACCCTGGAACAAAAACAACCAACCAGAAAAGATTGGTACCCCAGTTTACCGGGTAGTAGAATCGACGAGGGCGAAGAACCAAACAAAGCAGTGGCCAGAGAACTTTTGGAAGAGACTGGCTATACTGCCGAATCATTTGAATTATATCGGGAGTATTCAGGAACATCAAAAATTCATTTTCCCGAATACATATTCATCGCACGAAATTGTAAAAAAGTAGCCGAACAAAATATAGATGCCGGAGAAAAAATAAACATAAAACTATCTACCTTTGATGAATTCCTAAATATGTTCCGCAATAAACTCTGTGCCGTTTCTATCCATTTAAAACTCGAAATATACGAAATACTGCTTGATGATAATAAAAAAGAAAAATTAAAACAAAAACTCTTTGGAAAATAAAAATCTACTGAGTTACCTACTGAGGTACCTCAGTAGGTAACTTTAAAACAAAACACAGACTTCTCAATCTGCGTTTATCAGCAATATTATCAGCGTAAATCCGCGTTTACTTGCCCTCATCCACAATCTCCGCCTGAACTTCCTCTCCTACTTCAGTAACAAGCAAAGAAATCCCGCAAACATTACATTCAATTACTTGATCTTTTGCCAAATTAGGATAAGTAGACAATTCCACCTCATTTTTACACTCTGGACATGTGAGTTTCATAGTAATATAATTAATAGTAAGTAAAAATATTTTAACATAAATCTAATTTAAATTCAAGTCTAATTTTTAATATACAATATACATGGAAAAAAATACAAACGAATTGTATCTTATTCCATGTATATTGTATCTTGTACTTATGAAAACAATCCAAATGCCATATTCCAAGTTGGCCCAGGCGCTCGGGGTAAAAGATGTTTATCTCAAGCGCGAGGACCAACACAAATACGGATCACACAAAGGCAGGTCAATTCCTGTCATGGTAAAAAAATACTTCAAAGAAGACAACGTCCGTAACTTTGTAATCTCTTCTTCTGGTAATGCAGCCCTAGCAGCTGTCCATGCCGTACAAGTTCATAATCATAATAATTCAGAAAAAATAAAACTGACTATTTTTGTTGGTCAAAATATTGATCCAGCAAAATTAAAAAATCTGATGAAGACGATTACAGATGTAAATATTAAAATTGAACAGGTAGAAAGACCAAAACAAACCGCTTTTCAAATTGAGAAGGAAGGTAAGGCAAAAAATCTCCGCCAATCGACAGACGACAATGCCCTACTTGGTTATTACGAACTAGCCCAAGAACTGGATAACATTCCAAACCTCGCCGCTGTATTTGTCCCAACCTCTTCTGGTACCACAGCCCAAGGACTGGCTGAAGCTTTTTTGGGAGAAAGCTATCTTACACTAGATCAAAAACCACAAATACACGTTATTCAAACTACAACCTGCAATCCAATAGCTTTGATGACTGTAAAAGATGAATCAGTGTCATCATCCCCAACTGACTCAATAAAATCCATTGCCGGAGCCATCGTCGACAAAGTAGCTCACCGCAAAGATAGAGTCGTAGAACTAGTTAAAAAATCAGAGGGATCTGGCTGGATTGTGACTAATGAAGAAATAAAAGATGCCCAAAAACTAGTAAAACAAACTACAGGACTTGAAATATCTCCCAACTCAGCCCTATCTGTCGCCGGATTAAAAAAAGCCAAAGACAACGGCTTTGACTGGAAGGACGGTGTGGTTGTTTGTTTAGTTACAGGGCAATAGCCACACTCACAATATTCTCTCCACTTTCTAAATTGCTTCTCTCCCCTTTTTTAATATAATAATTTTCTTGCAAATCAAATCTTGCTTCAGTCAACAAACTCTCTAGTTCATCTAGATCAAAACCATGATAAAAACGCTCACCTAAAATCTTTCCTTCTGAATTTTTGTATGGAACAGTAAAATCTTTTTCCCATTTTTTATATTTTCCTTTTTCCACCTGCTCACTCCCCCACTTTCCTAATAAATTCCAATTAGTCATAACAACTTTTCCACCTGGTTTTAAAACTCTTCGCATCTCAGACAAGGCTTTCAATCTATCTTCGGCATTGGCTAAATGATGAAAAGCAGCAATTGAATAAATAATATCATAACTATCATCAGGAAATGGCAACTCGCGCATATCACCAACTGCAAAATCAACCCCAGAAAATTTTTCTTGGGCTTTTTTTATTAATTCCTCACTCTGATCTAAGCCAATATAATGAATTGACATACCATCAAAAAGTTGGTATAATCTACCATTACCACACCCTAGGTCTAAAACTTTATTACCATTTCTGGTATACTTAGCGAGCGGTTTTAAATCATCCCACAGGTATTGGCGGGTACTACTAAATTCTTGAGCAAAATTATTATATACTGACATACTATGAGTGAATTTGAAAAAATTATCCTAGAAATTATTGATAAAAAACCTAAATCAAAGGCTGAGTTTGATGATACTCGCAGAAAAGTTTGTGGAAAGATGAAAACAACCCAACCATCAAATCGTAACCTACTACAATCATATCAAAATTTAATGAAAAAGAAAAGAGTAAAAGCTGACAAACAGCTAGAATTATTTATGCGTAAAGCTGGGATCCGTACTCTATCTGGTGTCGCCATTGTTACCTCACTAACAAAACCTTATGCTTGTCCAGGAAAATGTATCTACTGCCCCAGTGAAGCGCGCATGCCAAAAAGTTATTTATCATCCGAACCAGCCGCTGCCCGCGCTTTGAATTTAAAATTTGATCCTTACGAACAGATGATAAAACGAATCGACATGCTACGAAGATCATCTCACCCGACTGATAAGATTGAATATATTATAAAAGGTGGTTCGTGGAATTTTTATCCGCTGGAGTATCAGTATTGGTTTATATTGAGATCTTTTCAGGCTGCCAACAATCGTCATCCTGAGCGAAGTCCAGACACGAAGTGCTGGACGAAGTCGAAGGATCCCCTTCATAAAATACAGGAAGAACTCAAGAAAGAACAAACTTTTAACGATCGTCACGCTCGTCATAAAATCATCGGCTTAACGTTAGAAACAAGGCCCGACCTCGTCACTCCAGAGTCAATCTTTCATATGCGACAAATGGGCTGTACTCGGATTGAACTTGGCTTACAGTCCCCTGATGATAAAATTTTAAAACTAACAAAACGCGGACACACAGTTCAGCAATTCAAAGACGCGATGTTTTTATTACGTCAAGCTGGTTTCAAAGTTGACTTACACTTTATGCCAGACTTGCCCGGCACAACGGCCAAACATGATGTGGAAATGTACAGAATGCTTTTTTCTGATCCGGGATTCAAACCAGATATGGTAAAAATTTATCCTTGCACTGTTATTAAGTCTGCCCCACTTTATAAATGGATGAAAGATGGTAAATACAAACCATACTCTGAAAAAAAATTATTTGAGGCAATAATAGAAATGAAGTCTGCAACTCCCCGCTATTGCCGAATCTCTCGTCTGATTCGTGATATCCCTACACCAGATATTGAGGCGGGAAATATGATAACTAACTTGCGCGAATATTTAGATGTTGAAATGAAGAGACGAGGGCTGAAGTGTAAATGTCTTCGTTGTAGAGAGATTGGCCACAATTTAGATTTAAGATTTAAGAATTCAGATTTCAGATTATTTGTTGACGAGTATGATACTACTGGTGGCACTGAATACTTTATAAGCTATGAGGATAAAAAAAGAAATATAGTTTTAGCATTTTTGCGACTAAGAATACCTGATAAAAATCAAAATTCTGAAATCTACAATCTACAATCTGAAATCAAAGACTCCGCTTTTATAAGGGAGTTACATACATATGGCCAACTCCTCGACGTTGGTAAACAAGATAAAAAAGCTTCCCAACACAAAGGCATGGGGAAAAAACTTGTAAAAGAAGCTGAGAAGATTGCTAAGAAAAGTGGTTTTGAAAAACTTGCTGTAATTTCTGGTGTTGGTGTGCGGGGGTACTATAGGAAGTTGGGGTATAGAAAAAAAGGAACATATATGGTAAAAACTTTATAAAAACTGTGTCATTGCGAGGAGTGTGAAACAACGACGTGGCAACCCCAGTGAATAAGCAACGTTGCTAATACACTGGGATTGCTTCGTCACCCCTTATTTCATAGGGCTTCCTCGCATTGACACAGGGAAACAAAAAAAACCGCTTAAATAAGCGATTTTTTGTTTAAAATATGTAAATTTTACTGCTATCCTTGTATGTATTATAGCACATTTTGGGGGTCTTGTCAATACCTCTTTATTCCCCTCTCCTCGTAGGAGAGGGGTTAGGCCTGCCCGCCAGTGCCAGGCATGGCAGGCGGGGGTGAGGTCTCGGATTACAATCATATTGACTTTGAAAGAAATTACATTGCTCCGACCAGGAAGACCTCATCCTGTCCTTCTCCTACCAGGAGAAGGGACGTTCTAAGTCTATTTGTATATTAACCCAAATTCAAAATCAAAATCCCAATTATCATCAAAACCAAAGCAACCACTTTTAATATGATATTTCTTTTATCCAATTCTTCTTTAAAAATCTTTGGAGCGAAAATAGAAATCATTGTGGCCATTACAAAAACAAATAGGACTTGAAAACCTTCAAAAGCAAATACCAGAGCCACTATACCCAAAGACAATGCCCAAGCATTAAAAAATATTCCCACATGATCTAAAATTGAAATACCTAATACTATTCCAGCTAATTTTGGTTTTAAAACTTTTAGCTCGGAAAAATAATCCCGACGCAACTTCGGCCAAAGCAAAGCTGTAAATGACCAAACACCAGCAAATAAATTTAACCAAATAAACGCAACTACAAATGATACTTGATAAAGCACAAAACTAAAAAGTATGGCATAAACAGAATAACATATACACGCTGTGATCATATACCAAATAGCTTTTGACAACACAATGGTTCTTTTTTTAAAATGGATTGATGCTAGAATTCCACCTAAGATTAAAATTGCAAAAGCCAGAAGTTGAGTAATAGTTAATTCTTGTCCTAAAAATATAAAGCCCAAAATTAATGTAAAAAATGGAATAAAACTCCACAAAACATTAATTCTGGTCGGTTCCTCTATTTGCATAGCTTTGATATATGGCAATCCGCCATAAAAATATAAGCCTGAGCCAATAGCGAGTAATAACATCAAATTCCAATCTAATATATAAAAATCTATAAAAGGGATCAATATCAATAATAAAAAACTAAGATTAAAAAGCCATGTCATATAGACATAAGGATTTTTGATCTTATTCATTACGACATACTTGTCTCCCACATTGACTAATGCCCAAAAAAAGTGCGCCAATATCGCCAAAACCACCCAAAACATAAGATTTGAACTTAATATTTAAATATGTTAATATACTATCATATTTAAACAAATTTTACTATGGAGACTATTATTGCTTCTGGGCCGGTTATAATTGAAAATAATAAAGTTTTGTTAGTAAAAGAACAAAAAAAGGATTACGTAACACCCTGGTTTTTTCCAGGTGGCAAAAAAGAAGGTGACGAAACCCCAGAAGAAACTTGTCGGCGTGAAGTGATGGAAGAACTGGGTTTGGAAATAAAAATAATTAAACCACTGAAAACGATTGAATTAGATGAGAATGGCATGCATTGGATTTTGTATACCTTTTTAGCTGAGCGAGTCGGTGAAATAAAACCAGCAGACAATATAGTACAACATGATTGGCATGACATAAACAACCTCCCCAAAGACTGTTCACCGAATGTATATACTATAATTGAGGAATATAAAAATATGTTGTAAAAATACTTAAAACTTACGACTTATAACTTATAACTTTTTTTATGAATAACCAAACCCTATCACAATTCGATCCCGAAATTCAAGACACTATAAACAAAGAACTAAACCGCCAAGAACACGGACTGGAAATGATACCGTCAGAAAACTTTGTTTCGTTGGCAGTTTTAGAATCTCTAGGTTCAGTTCTAACTAACAAATATTCCGAAGGTTATCCGGGCAAACGTTATTATGGCGGTTGTGAATTTATTGATATTGTAGAACAACTAGCAATAGACCGCGCTAAACAATTATTTAATGCGGAACATGTCAATGTCCAACCTCTGTCTGGCGCTCCTGCTAACATTGCCGTGTACTTTGGATTACTTGAACCAGGTGATACTATCTTAGGAATGGACTTATCTCACGGCGGACATTTAACACATGGTCATCCTGTCACTCACATGACAAAAGTATTTAACTTTGTCAGATATAAAACTGATGCTGATGGTAAAATTGATTTAGAAAATTTGCGCCAGATGGCTCTGGAACATAAACCAAAATTAATTTTAGTAGGATATTCTGCATATTCTCGTGAAATTGATTACGAAGCAATTAAAAAAATAGCTGATGAAGTCGGTGCCATGACCATGGCTGACATTGCTCACATTGCTGGTCTTATTGCTGGTGGTGAGATGAATAATCCCGTACCAATTTTTGATGTTGTAACCACTACTACTCACAAAACCTTGCGCGGACCTCGTGGTGGCATGATTATGTGCAAAGAAAAATTTGCCAAAGCAATTGACAAGTCAGTATTCCCTGGTTTTCAAGGCGGACCTCATGAAAATAATATTGCTGGAAAAGCCATTGCTTTCAAAGAAGCACTGCAACCTGATTTCAAAGAATATGCCAAACAAATAAAAGCCAATGCAAAAGTATTGGAACGCAAATTTAATGAGTATGGTTACAAATTGTGCTTTGGTGGCACTGATAATCACCTACTGCTTATTGATGTAACCCCAAAAGGTATAACTGGGAAAATTGCAGAAAAAGCTTTAGACAAAGCTGCTATTACAATAAATAAAAACATGATCCCAGATGATACTCGTAGTCCATTTGATCCATCGGGAATTCGTCTTGGTACCCCAGCTTTGACAACTCGCGGAATGAAAGAAGCTGAAATGGAGCTAGTTGCTGATATGATTGAACGAGTCTTGATGAATCATGAGGATGAAGAAATCTTAGCACAAGTTAAGCAGGAAGTGAAGGAATTGACTGGGAGGTTTCCTTTATATCCTGAGTTGAGATAAACCCCCTAGCCACTTCGTGTGCATTCCCCCTTCGTAAGGGGGAACCAAACACACACTTGACCTCCCCTTACGAAGGGGAGGAACACTCCGATTCGCATCGGAGGGGTGGGGTCTTCGCAAAAAAAATATGCAAAAAAAAATATCCTCAGAAAAACAAATGATCAAACTAGGTAAAGAAATTGCTTCCAAACTAAAAGGTGGTAATATTGTATTACTTTATGGTGACCTCGGAGCTGGCAAAACAACACTGACAAAAGGAATTGCAAACTATTTTGGAATTGATGATGTTGTGAGCCCGACTTTTACCTTGATGCAGGAATATCAAGTTAACAAGCCGGCAAGTACGCAAGTCAGCAAGTTTATTCACATAGATACTTACAGACTTGAAAATGAGGAAGATCTAATTGAGATTGGCGCTGAAGATTATTTGGGAGATGAAAATACTATTTGTATTGTTGAGTGGCCTGAGAAAATTGAAGGTCTTCTAAAAAATAAAAAAGTGCTCAACATAAAAATTGAACACTCTGAAAACAATTCTCGACTTTTGACTTTAGACTTTTGACTTTAGACTATATATACACCCACAATAGTCCTGTCTGTAAATCGCCTTAAAATATCACGCAAAATCTTAAAGCAAAAAAACCCGGAACTAAGCCGGGTTTATTTATAAAAAAATAAATTAAAAAGTATGTTCTTCTGCGCTAGCCTTTTTTTGTCTACTACGTTCATCAGCTTCTAAAGCACGACAAAGGGTTTCCATTGCCAGTCTTTTTGCCCCAGCTTCTTTAAAGCCTAATTCTGCCAATGACTTCTCCAAAATAAATTCTAATTTATTTGTTAGGTTTTTAGCCAAACTATTACGAGCAACAGCAGAACCATCTCCTATTTCTGAGTGTCTTTTTATTCTTTCCCTAAACTCTCCAGCAATTTCTTGTGTAGAAAAAGGATCAATTTTTGCCAATTTTAAAACACCATCATCACCTTTAAAAATTACTTGAGCTTCTCCCCTAAAACCAAAATTATCTTCACTTCCACCATGTGAAACTACAAAAGTTATATGACCAGGAGTATTCAATGTGTAAGACCTCGAAGGTGCTAATTCATAAGTTCCTACTTCTTTTCCTAGGTCTTCTGGAAGCCTCTCTCTCATTTCGTCGACACCCCCCAATGTGTTAGCTTCTTTTAAAAAAGAAACTATTGTTCTTTCACTTTTTTCTGCTTCTAATTGTTTTTCAATTTTATCCCATTTTTCAAAATCAAAATTGTCTAAATTTTGTGATCCACCCCCTTGTTCTCTTTTTGACATATTTAAAATTAATTAATAAATTAAATCTATATGTATTATATTACCACTAATCGCATATACTAGTCAAATTATCTATTAATTCCTCTTCATAGACATAAAAATAGTGAAAGAGGCAGAGATTAAATGATTATAAAAATCCAGCAACTGCGCTGGTTTTTTATTACTTATTATTTATAGCTTTTGACTTTAGACTATATATACACCCACAATAATCCTGCCGATAAATCCCTCTCTCATTAACCAATCGAGTGGCTCTCTCCTGCCTACTCTCTTGCCTGCCCGCCGTAGCTTTAGCGAAGGCGGGGCGACCTTTCTTCCAATCTTCTTCAAAAAACTTAATTCCGTATTTCTCTGCAACTTGTAAACCAATTGGATTGATAATATTGGCATATTTATTGCGTCCACTAGTTAGACTCGTTGCTAGCCAATCAAACCCATGTTTACTAGCATATTCAGCAGATTTATCTAAACGAAATTCAAAACAAACTGGACAGCGCTTTCCACCTTCTGGTTCGTCTTTATATTCGTCGGTCTTATCAAACCATTCCTGTGGCTTATATTCTTCTTCTACGAACTTTAAATTTAATTCTTTACACAGCTTTATTACTTCTTGTTTACGCTTATCATATTCTGTCTCAGGATGAATATTTGAATTACAAAAATGCACTGTCACAGCAAATTCTTGTGAAAGCTCTTCAAATATCGCCACTGAGCACGGCCCACAGCAGACGTGGAGGAGTAATTTTTGCATAATTAATTAGGCTTTAGACTAGCGAAAATTTAGTTATGACTGAATTTTTAGCTTTATTTACCGATTAAACGAATAAAATTAAAAAAATAATTACGTGTCATTGCGAGAAAGCCGATTCGCATCGGTTGACGAAGCAATCCCATTCTTTTTTGGTTTAAAGACTGGGATTGCCACGTGTCTTCCGCTGCGCTCCAGCACTCGCAATGACACTTATCCCATCGGCCCTGCTAGTCTAGAACCTTAAACATCTATCAAATTATTAGCCCCACCCAAATCAAAATCATCAACTGTAAAAACATTTTTTACATCAACCTTTTTTACTATTTTTTCTTGCACCAAAACTCTAAAAGCTCTGGCCAATTCCTTATCCACCTCAGTCATAATGAGATTAACATCAAGATCATTTGGCCATCTATCAATTGCGTTTATACTCCCAATTGATTGCACGGCAACTAAATTTTCATTATCCAATTCCGCTACAGCTTCCTTAACAGCAATAAAAATCCTTTCTCTTTCTAACTCACACAATCTCTGCATAAATTCTGCCTGCTGACTCCCCGGTAATCCACCAATTTCTTTTTTAATAATTCTAGCTTGTTGTGTGGGTAATAATCTACTAACACCTTCATCAGAAACACCTACGGCTCTCAATGCATTTTTACCCAACCCCCTAGCTTTTCTTTTGGATAGAGCAACTACACCACCCTCAACACTAGTAGGACTAAGACTAACTAAACGATCAAAAAGCTCTTCTGGTGTGTAATCAGATTTAGACTTCATTTCATGATTATATTCTTGCTCCACCATATTTATTTGTTTAAATGTTTATATGTTTAAGTGTTTGTATGTTTCTTTTTCCCCTTCTGCGCTCCCATATATTCTTCCCACCTCGTAGGAGCTTTTTTAAAGTAATCTTTTCCTTTTAATTCTTTTGGTAAATAATCTTGTTGTACATCGCCGTCAATATCTGGATTATATTTATAATCTTTACCGTATCCTATCTGCTTCATAAACTTCGTAGGAGCATTACGAAGGTGAATCGGTACACCTAACTCCGAAGTTTTTCTCGCATCCATAGCCGCTTCTTCGTAAGCGCGGTAAAGCAAATTTGATTTTTTTGACTTGGCACAATATACCACAGCTTGGGCCAGATGTACAGAACACTCAGGATAACCAATCTTGTGACATGCGTCGTAAGCAGTATTAGCTTGAACCATGGCTTCACTATTTGCCATACCAATATCTTCACTGGCAAAACGTAAAACACGCCGGGCAATATATAGTGGATCTGCTCCACCTTCAAGCATTCTTGCCAGCCAATACAAACTGGCATTAGCATCCGAACCCCGCATTGATTTATGCAAAGCTGAAATCAAATTATAAAACTCCTCACCTCTTTTATCGAACACCAAATGTGTTCTTTGCAAAGCTTCTTTTATATCGCTCGCTTCAATCTCAATTATCTTATTCCTTACTCCTTTTTCCTTACTCCTTGACTTGAACGCCAACTCCAACCCATTCAACGCGGTCCTGGCATCACCACCACTCAACCCCGCCAACACCTCCTTAACTTCATCACTCATCTCAATTTTATATTCTCCCAATCCCCTCTCTTTATCTCCTAAAGCTTGGTCAATAATTTTAATAATATCTTCCACTTCCAAACTTTTTAAAATAAAAACTCGTGAACGAGAAAGTAAGGCTCGAATTATTTCAAAGGAAGGATTTTCCGTTGTAGCACCTATTAAAATAAGCTTTCCTGTTTCTACATATGGAAGCAATGCATCTTGCTGAGCCTTATTCCAACGATGAATCTCATCAATAAATAAAATTGTTTTTTTGTTTTCATTGCTCAAACGATCTTCTGCTTCTAGTACTACTTTTTTCAAATCAGCCTTTCCACTATTTACAGCCGAGATAACCTCAAAATGTGAGTCTGTTTGTTCGGCAATAATATTGGCCAATGTAGTTTTACCAACGCCCGGTGGACCCCAAAATACGAGCGATGATAATTCGTCTTGTTCAATTAATTTTCTAAGCAACTTCCCTTCTCCAACAATTTCTTCTTGGCCAAAAAACTCGCTCAAAATGCGAGGTCTCATTCTGTCTGCTAAAGGCTGAGTTGTCATTTGTTCCGATACCATATATTATGCATTTTAAAAGCAATTTTTTCTTTTACCTTATGCCACTTTCCAGTTTCCAAAATTATATCATCAAATTTTTTAGCTTTTTTAATCCATTTGTGAACTACACTCTTTAGATTTCTTATTAAACGTTTGTCTCTGATCTGAACATTGGCTTCATAATTATCATAAAAACTTGTCTGATCCAAATTACTACTTCCAACAATTGCCAAATCATCATCAACAATCATTCCTTTGCCATGCATCATACCTGATGTCATGTGAATTTTCACACCCATTTTTTTTAAAAGTGAAAACCAACCATACATAGCATAATTAGCAACTTTTACATCACTACGAAAAGGAATTAGTAAATCAATTTTTACGCCACGTTTTCTAGCTTTCCATAGAGCGTAGATAAATTTTTTGTCTGGAAAATAATATGGTGAAAACAAAACAACTCTTTCACGTGCCCTTAGTAAAGCCTCAGAATATTTTTTACGCATTCGAGATCTCTTATCGCTAGAATCGTCATAAATAAAATCAAACTTATCACTCTCAACTCTAAACTTATATTTAAACAAATGTTTTACTTTGCTCTTCTTTCCCCCACAAATAATATATTGCTTAGCAAAAGAACGGAGCAAAGACCTTACCGCCTTACCTTTTAGCTCAACTTGAATATCAAGCCAATCCTCCATATTACTTTGAATATTAACTCCACCAATAAATCCAATCTGCTCATCCACTATTAATATTTTACGGTGATTAATAGTAATAAAGCGCTTCCACAAGCCGCGATAGCGTAATTTTCTCTCACTAAATAACTTTACATCTACCCCAGCTTTTTTTAGGCTGGCTATTCGCTTACGAGACAATCCAAAACTACCCCAATAATCAACTATCAGCTTCACATCTAGATCTTCACTTGCCTTCTTTTCTAATAAGTCAAAAAATGGCTTACCAGCCTCATCATCCACAAATATATACAGTTCCCAATAAATTGACTTTTCTGCACCTAAAATAGCCCTGTGCATAGCGTCCCAGGCTTGTTTGGAGGTGGAATAGATTTTGTAGTCTGAAAGAGTCATATATATCAATATATAATAAAAATCACTGGTTGTCCAGTGATTTAATTTCAAATTTTAATCCACCGTAAACTAAAGTGCCAACTGAGGAAACGGCTCCAGTGAAAAAATCTTTTTCTTGTCATCAGCAGACAAAACTTTTTTCTCTTCTAATAATTCTACCAATGTTTTTAACTTCGTATCTTCTTTGCGCATTAAGATTGTCAAGTCACCACGCAAATCAGACAATTTATCATCCAGATACGATTTGGTTACCATTTGTGACTTCATACCTGTGATATCTGACTTAATTTCTTGCATTTGCGTGTCATTATGACTAGCATATTCAGTGATAGCCTCTAAAACATCTTGAATTGTTGCTTCTTTTTGATCATTCATAACTTTATTATAAACTTTATTAACATTATTATACTATCAACTTGGTAGTGTGTCAAATTATCACCGTCCCCTTAAACTTCCCCCCACCAATTACCTTCTCAACTTCCACCAAATCCGTCCCTTTTAAAATACTTACTCTCAAGCCCAATTTCTCAGCTAAACCGCTCGCAATCGGATCAAATGGAACATTTTTTCCCGGCATCCATTTATATCCTACTACATTTTTTCTAAAATATTTCCAATTGATTTCTTCAATCTTTTTAGCATTTTTGTATTTGTTTGGATCCTTGTCATAAACATATTCTATGTTTGACAAGTTTATAACTTCCTTGGCTCCGTAAGTTTGCGCGAGTAAAACGGCATCTTTATCAGATGAACAGCCGGGTTTCCAGCCAGAAGCTATTAAAACTTTTTTATTTGTTTTTACTTTTTTGGTAGGATCAGTTACAACCTCTCCATAAGCCACGTCTTTGAAAAGTAAACGTACAAACTGAGCATTAAAAATAGTAGTATGAATTCCCATCCAATCTAGATCTGTATTATTAGTTTTAACCGCTTTACCTAAAGCATCCTGATAAACACGACAAGTAGCTCCCCCGCCGATCACTAAAATAAATTTATTGCCTTTTTTTACTTGTTTTAAAATCAATTCCCGAAACTTTTTTAAAAACTTAATATCAAAGCCTGATTTAGGTATTATTATTGATCCTCCGACGGAAATTATTTTATAGTTATTTTTCATAAAAATAAAAGCAGATTAAGTATTAAGCAGATTAAGCAGATTAAGCAATCGACAAAATCGTGCTTATTCTGCTTACTCTGCCTAATCTGCTTATAGCTGTTCTATTTCTTCAAAAGATTACTTGTCAACCAGCTGACAACACTTAGTATAAGTGCACCCCAAAATGCTGGCATAAATCCAGTCACAGCAAAACCATCAATAAAACTTGCCACAAACCAAAAAAGTAATGCATTTATTACAAAAGTAAACAAACCTAAGGTCAAAATATTTACTGGTAGAGTCAGTATTAATAAAATTGGCTTTAGGACTGCATTAGCTAGACCTAAAACTAATGCTGTTATCAAGGCCGAATACCAACCAGACACCTCCATACCTGGAAGATAGTAGGCCAGTAAAAGTAATGTACCCGCATTAATTACCCAACGTAGTAGTAAATTCATAAAATTGTTTGTTAAAAAATATACGTTTTAAATATGTATCATAATTACTAATTACTTAATTACTAATTACTCTTCTATTTTACCAAAATTATCAATTATTTACAACCTCAATCTCATCTCCAACTTCGACCACAATATCCCCCTGCCAATCTGTCCGCCAAATCATACTAGAAGCCCTTTCTAATCTTTTTAAGACTCGAGGTGAAGGATGACCAAACGCATTATCTAATCCACAGGAAAAAACCGAATTATCAGGTGTAATTACATCAATAAATTTTTGACTAGATGCTCCGGCACTGCCATGATGTCCGGCTTTAAGCAAATCTGTATTAATTTGATCTCCGTAAACATCTAGTAAATATTTTTCCAATTCAACCTCAGCATCCCCCATAAATAAAACCTCATTACCATTATGTACCAGTTCAAATACTATGGAAGTATTATTATCAGATGTTTCTTTATTCAACTCTGGAATAGTCCGGTCAACTACAATAGAATGATCAGGATATAAAAAATGTATTGTTGAACTCCCAATCTGCCACTCTTCTTCTGACTCTATTTCTATGTAATTAGCTCCCTCAGCTTGAATTGCCTGTTGCCAAGAATTCCAAGTATCATCAAACTCTTTTTTCAAACCAGTATAAACTATATTCTTCACATCAAAACGATTTAAAACCTCTTCACAACCACCATAATGATCTAAATCTGGATGAGTAACAACCATATAATCAATATCATGGTCCCAATATTCCATCACTCGCCCCAAAGCTTCTATAACTCGTGCATCAATGGCACAATCAACTAACATCTGTTGACCATTAGTAAACTCAATAAACGTTGCGTCACCTTGGCCTATATCTAAAAAAGTTATTTTTAATTTTTTTTCTTCTACTGCCTCTAAAGTTGGATTGTCATCTGATTTTACTTCGCCCTCTCTAATATAAAAAAGTAATCCTAAAATAATTAGGAGTAAAATAAAAATAATAGTAATTGCTTTTTGCATATCACGGCTAATAAGCAGAATAGGCAGATTAAGCAATAAGCTCCTTAAATAAAATGCTTAATCTGCTTATAACTTAATCTGCTTATTTACTCGCAAGCACTATCTGATTCACCCACGTTTCCCCTTCTCTAACAAACTCTTCTCTCTCAACCCCAAAAGCCAAACTTTCTAATTCTTCAATTACTTTTTCTGGTTTGTGATAGTGTGATTCAATTTCAACCAAACCTTCCTTGGTTTTTACTGCCGGTGCTTTGCGTTGGTTTATATTAGTAACCAAAAATAATCCACCCGGTTTTAAGACTCGATAGACCTCATCAAAAAATCTTTTAAGATCCTTAAGATGCACTATTAAAAAAGTCGCAATTACAATATCGAAACTTTCATCTGGAAAATCTAGACTCTCGGCATCACCAATTACTTTTTTTATTTTTACATTTTTTATTTTCTTTATTATTTCTTCTGACACATCTAAAGCTGTTACGTCTGCCCCTTTTTCAGCTAATCTAAGTGATAACCTCCCTGCCCCAGCCCCAACATCTAACACAGCTTTACCATCTAAATCGCCTAACAAAGGTAAAACTCTATCTTTTTCAAAGCTATCCCAATAGGCTGATTTTTTATGATAATAATCAGCTGTGAGATTATAGCCTTCTTTTGAATTTAGAATTTTAATTTTTGGCATAATAATTTTAATATTGTTTTATAGATACACTGATTGAACTAATTTAACGGATATTAACGAATTCGTTCTAATTAGTTTAATCCGTTAGATCCGTGTATCTATTAACTTTGATTTAAACTGACATTTATAAATCCAATAAAACAAACATACATACAATAATACCATTACAAACAAATTAATTCTCAAATCTACCGCTGAAAATTTAAGTCCGGCAAACCATTTCACTATTGTTGTTATATATTGTAACCCAATCAGGGCTATCCATGCAACTATCTCGCCAATTGGAAAAAATATAAAACTAATTAAAACCGCCAAAAAGCCGAACAACATTATAAAAGGAATTAACCACAAAATCAAAACATTAACTATTGGCGCGACAACTGATAAGCGACCAAATTGAAATAATATAAGAGGCAGAGTCGCAATAATAGCTGCTAAAGTTGAAACTACACTTTCTCTAATACCAAAAGCTTTAGGAAATATCTCAAACGAATTTTTAATTAAAGGTGTCAAATAAACTAAACCGAGTGTGGCCACAAAAGACAATTGAAAACCAGCATCCCAAATTAAAATTAGTGGATTTTGCAAAGTCATTAACACTGCCGTCAAAGCCATTACATTCCCCACGTTTGATGTCCGTCCCATTTGTTTAGCAAGTAAGACTATAATACCCATAATACCAGCTCTGACGACTGATGCACTAGCTCCGGCAAACAAAACAAATAAAATTATCCCGCCAGTAATCAACCAAAAAGCTTTTTTACGCGGAATAAATAACTGAACACAAATTGTAATCAATGCAGTTGCAATAATACTAATATTATATCCAGATATTGCAACTATATGCGTAACGCCGGTTCGATTAAACAATTCATTGAGTTCACCCAATCCTCCGCGATAGCCATAGAGTAAACCTGCCATAAAACTAGCATTTGGTTCGTGCCACAACTTGTTTATTCTATCAGCAACGACTTGCTTCAAACTAAAAATCCCTCGAAATAAAAAATTACCCTCGCCCTCCCCTATTTTTTCTACACTTGCCTCCTGACAGATTGTAAATACACCATATCTGGCCAAATACATATCATACCGAAAACCATCAAATTCTTCCGGCCTCGAAAAAATGCAACTCAGTTGCAATTTATCACCGTAATTATAACGTGGATATAAGCCTTGCTTTAGATAAATTTTTCCTTTTCGGGGTTCATTTATGATTTCGGATTTTTGATTTATGATTTTTAAAATATATCTCACCCCATCTGACCGTATATCTGGTTCCCCACTCACATAACCAGTTACTTCAACTTTCTGATCATTATAATTATAAATATTTTCTAAATTTATTGGAAAAGCTAATAAATATCTACCAATTCCCAAGACAAAAAACAACGAACAAAAAACAAGGAACCGCTTTTTCTTGTCATCCCAATAAATAATCAAAAGTGTAGCGCAGATGAATAACACCAAATATAAATAGACAAAATCCAATTTTAATTCTAGTAGTGAAGCTACTATTACTCCAGCCAAAAAACAAAAGCAAAACGTAAGGAACGTTCTGCTTTTTGATTGTATTATTTTGTCGAGCATATCCCTCCTTAAAAAAATTGTTTTTATCCCCTCCTTTCGAAGGAGGGGACAAATTAATTCTAAACCACAATACTCACCAACTTCCCCTTAACATAAATAACCTTCTTTGGCTCTTTTCCCTCTAACCATTTGACCACATTGGCAATTTCTAAAGCTTGTTTTTTGGCGTCATCTACTGAGATGTCTACTGAGGTGACCATTTCACCACGAAGTTTGCCATTTACTTGAACTACAATAGTTATTTCATCCTCAACAATCTTTTTCTTGTCATACTCTGGCCATGGTTCAAATGTAATACTATCTGCATTACCTAATAAGTTCCATAATTCTTCTGCTATGTGTGGTGTAAATGGAGATAATAATTGCAATAATTTGCTAAATTGTTCCTGACCAACACTCTCTTGTTTATTCAATTCATTAACTAAAATCATCATTTGGGCAATGGCAGTATTAAAATGCATCTTATCAATATCTTCCCCTACTTTTTTAATAGTTTGGTGAAGAATAGTATCAATGATAGGATTATTCTTTTTATCTAATTTTTCTTGCATTACCCAAACCTTATCTAAAAATCTTCTCACCCCCACCAGACCATTGGTATCCCATTCTACAGCCTGATCAAAAGGACCCATGAACATAATATATGCACGCAAAGCATCAGACCCAAACTTTTCTACCATTTCATCCGGATTAACCACATTTCCCTTACTCTTACTCATCTTTTCTCCACCCTTAGCTAAAATCATGCCATGGGAAGTTCTTTTTTGATATGGTTCCTTAGTTGGTGACACACCGATGTCATATAAAAATTGGTTCCAAAAACGAGAATACAATAAATGAAGTACAGTATGTTCCATTCCCCCATTATACCAATCAACTGGCATCCACTGTTTTAATAATTCTGAAGACGCCAATTCTTTATTATTATGAGGATCACAATATCTTAAGAAATACCAAGAACTACCGGCCCAATTAGGCATAGTATCAGTTTCTCTTTTAGCGTCTCCCCCACATTTCGGACATTTAGTATTAACCCATTCAATGATAGCAGACAAAGGTGATTCACCAGTATCGGTTGGCTCATACTTTTCAACTTCAGGTAATTCTAAAGGTAATTGATCTTCTGGTACAGGAATCCATTCGCCACAATTATCACACCAGACTAAAGGAATTGGCTCACCCCAGTATCTTTGTCTAGAAAAAATCCAATCACGTAATTTGTAATTAACTGCTTTTTGTCCTAAACCTCTTTTTTCAATGTATTTAATTATTACTTCCCTGGCTTCGTCCCAACGCTGACCTTTAAATTCGATCGGCTCTTCTAAAATACCATCTGGTTCACGATAAAAAACTTCTAAATCCTTTACTTGCCTGGCCAGTTCTTTATCTTTAGGAAATAAAACTGGTTTTAATGGTAGATTATATTTTTTAGCAAATTTCCAATCTCTTTCATCATGAGCAGAACAACCCACAATTCCAGTGCCATAATCCATCAAAGCAAAACTGGCTACCCAAATTGGTAAATCTACACCTGATCCAACATAATTCTCAACATACCTACCAGTAAATATGCCTTCCATATCTTTATCGATATCAAATTTACCACCGGCTTTTTTCTTGGTTATTTTTTTTACAAAATCCATTACTTCCTTTTCATTTTCAGTACCCTTAACCATTTTAAGAACATAGGGATGCTCCGGAGCAATAATCATAAAAGTCTGAGCCATAAAAGTCTGGGGAATGGAATCATAAACTTCAAATTCCAAATCTAAGTCTCTTACTTTATGTTTAAAATTAATTCCTTCTGATTTACCAATCCAATTTTCTTGCTGGATCTTAGCTCGAGAAATATAATCAACTTCTTCTAAACCTGCTAACAATTTATCAGCATACTTGGTAATGGCTAACATCCATTGGGCTTTATCTCTTTTTTCTACCTCTCCCCCACATCTTTCACATTTACCATCTACCACCTCTTCATTGGCTAATCCAATCTTACAACTTAAACACCAATTAATGGGCATGTTCTTTTTATAGGCTAAACCATGTTTAAATAATTGTAAAAAAATCCATTGGGTCCATTTAAAATATTTAGGATCAGTTGTGTCCACTACCCGAGACCAATCAAAACTAAAGCCCAACATCTTTAATTGTCTAGTAAAAGTAGCAATGTTTTCTTTGGTTACTTCTGCCGGAGGTCGACCAGTCTTAATGGCATAGTTTTCAGTTGGTAATCCAAAAGCATCAAAGCCAATGGGATACAAAACATTAAATCCTTCCATTCTTTTCTTTCGTGAAACCACATCCATAGCAGTAAAAGGTCGAGGGTGTCCAACATGAAGACCAGCCCCTGATGGATAGGGGAATTCTATTAAAGCATAGAACTTTTCTTTATTAGACTTGTCTGAAGCCTGAAAAAGTTTTTCCTTTTCCCAATACTTCTGCCATTTTTCTTCGCCTTTTTTATCTAAAAATTCTTGATAAGTCTTCATATTATATTTCTTTATGGTGCAATTCTTTACCCCAAAGGGTCTTATTCCAAGCACGTTCGTGTAAATAATAAAATAACATTTTGAGAGTTACATCAAAAACACCTATAGTAGCTGTCAATTCTAACTCCCCAGTAAAAATATAAACCAGAGACATGGTAGTAACTGACGCGATTACTCGCCAAGTGACGGCTTTTGCCACACTTCTTTTGTGTTTTTCCCTCATAATGTTTGTATTAAAATAATTCTAATAATTTTTTATGTAATTTAGGATTAGCAACTACTATATCCATCTTGCCTTTTTCCCATTTTTCACCTGTACAATCAGTCCAAGTAGCTCCAGCTTCAGTAGCAACAACATATGGTGCCAGATAATCATGATACAGACCGCTGTTTTTTACCAACACATCAATCCGTCCAGCTGCCAGATGACAAGCTTCTAACATGGTACCATAGTTACTAATCCAATGGCCATTTTCCCCCATCAGATTTTTATAAAATTTTATAAATTCTTTAAACTTTTTTGGTGAATAGGGAGATTCATCATTAACTATACCATTAGAAAAAACTGTAAAAGCATGTTTTACATCTCCGTGTTTACTAACGCTCAATCTCTCGCCATTACAATATGAACCCTTATCTTTTTCAGCATAAAACAATTCATCATTAATCGCGTCGTAAATAACACCAATATACGGCTCGCCATTTTTTGTCAACCCTATCATCGTACACCAAATTGCGATATGTTTAGCAAAATTACGTGTACCATCAATCGGATCTATTACCCAGACATATTCTGCGTCTGGATTAACAATCTCGTCCTCTTCTTCAGAAATTATTCCGTGATCAGGGTATTTTTCTTTGATTTTTTTAATTATAAGATCACTAACAGCAATATCTGCATCAGTCACCAGGTCATCTGGACTAGACTTAAAACAATGACCTATCCTCTCCTTATAGTAACTTAAAGCTAAACTTCCAGCATCTTTGGCTAGTTCTTTTGCAAATTCTAACATATATCTTATTTTAGCGAATTATAGGTAAAAATGCAAGTTTTTAATTGACAAATTTTATTAATTGTGGTTAAATATGCCAAACGAATTGGGGGAAAGAAAATGCTAAAGCAATTTCTTATTGAGCTAGTAATACCTTCTGTTGGTGTCGCGGTCTGTTGCCTCATCGCAGTAGGCATTACCTACATCATTGTAAGGGGGGTAATCAAATGATGACCGAACTCGTTGTACAACTGATTGTATTCATGCTAGCAGTACTCATCTTGGTGACGCTCGGCTTTACCTTGGTGAAGTTGGTTGTATTTATCAAGAAGCACGCCGGACACTTCACGATTGTCCTGCTCCTGGTAGTCGGAGTGTTAATCCAACTATACCGTCACCAGCTGTTCGTCGGCTTACCTCCCGCGTTGAAAGACGCTCTTTTTTATCTCCTTCTTCTACTGACAGTGGCTGTCAGCACCATTTATTTGGCCCGAAACATCCACTGCTGGAAACAGAAAAAGAGGAGACCTGCCACCGGGGAGTAGTTCGCTACTCCCCACTCCCGCTTAGTTTATTTTTTAAAGTAAATTAAGCGGATTTAAAAACCGCTCAGCTTGCCGCTGAACGGTTTTTAAATAATTATTATCCAATATTCACAATCAGTATAATCAGTGTTTTAAATCTGTGTCTTCTCAGCAACACGCTCTATAGCTTTGACGAAAGCTGCGGTGCGCATATCAATCTCATACTTTTCCTTTGTTTCCCAAACTTCATCAAAAGCATTTACCATTATTTTTTCTAATTTTTCTAATACATCAGCTTCTGTCCAGTGTTCACCTTTTACATTTTGATCCCATTCAAAATATGAAACTGTCACACCACCGGCATTTGCTAAGACATCAGGAACAACTATAATACCTTTTGTTTTCAAAACTTCATCAGCTTCTGGTGTAGTTGGGCCATTGGCCAATTCAACAATGGCTTTGGCTTTGACATTATTAACATTATCAATGGTAATTTGATTTTCCAGAGCAGCTGGTACTAAAATACTTACTTCTAATTCTAGCAATTCTTCATTAGTTATTTCTTCTGTTCCTTCAAAACCAATTACTGAACCACTAGTATTTTTGTACTCATCCAATTTTGCCAAATCCAAACCATTCATATTTTTTATACCACCTTTGGAATCTGAAACAGCTACTACTTTATAACCTTTTTCAGTCAAAATTTTGGCCATGAAGCTACCAGCATTTCCATAACCCTGGACAGCTACAGTTGTCTGGCTAGGTTCCAGGCTCATTTTTTTAGCTAATTCTAAAACACAATACACTCCGCCCTGAGCAGTGGAATAACCACGAGCCTCAGAACCACCTTGATCTATCGTTTTACCAGTAATAACACCCGGATCGCTATGGCCGACAAGCTTTTCATATTCCTCACGCATCCAACCCATAATTTGCGGGGTGGTATAAACATCTGGAGCTGGTACGTCTTTATCAGAGCCAATATTACGCCAAATTTTTTGAATATAACCGCGAGACAATCTTTCTATTTCTCCAATTGATAATTCTTTAGGATTAACAATTACCCCGCCTTTACTACCACCCATTGGAATATTTACAGTGGCACATTTTACCATCATCCAAAAAGATAATGCCTTTACTTCATCTAAACTAACATTCCAATGATAACGAATTCCACCTTTATAAGGCCCTAGAGCATTATTAAACTGTGATCTATAGCCAGTAAAGACTTTAACCTCACCACTGTCCATTTTAACAGGAATAGCGACTGTTAAAACTCGCTCTGGTTGTCTCAAAACTTCATGGATATTTTTATCCAGGTTCATAATTTTTGCAGCTTTGCCCAGCTGAGACATGGCGTTTTCGAATGGGTTGTTCATAGATATAAATTAAAAATAATAAATGATAAAGTGTATATATTTTACTATTTTTGGGTGAAAGGGTCAATGGTGGATAAATACAACGTCATCCTGAGTGGAGCGCAGCGGAGTCGAAGGATCCCCTTCTTAAACATATTAAAGTATGGGATCCTTCGACTTCCTCCTTCACTTCGTTCGGACTTCGCTCAGGATGACGTTTTACTAAAATCAAAAAACCCCAACATAAGCCGAGGCGTTTTTGTGTTTATATGTTTAGACCGAAGGTCGTGTGTTTTTATGATATGTGTTTATTCACCATCTCCTTCAACTTATCTTTCTGCACTCCGCCAACCATCTGATCTACCACTTCACCGCCTTTGAAAACTAAGAAGGTTGGAATACTCATTACTTTATATTGTCCAGCGGTAGTTTGGCTTTCATCTACATTAAGTTTTGCCACCTTAGCCTTACCTTCGTATTCACTAGCCAATTCTTCTACCAAAGGTCCCATCATCTGACAAGGACCACACCATGGTGCCCAAAAATCTACTAAAACTGGTTTATCTGATTTTAAAACTTCGGCTTCGAAGTTGTCATCGTTTAGAATTATTTCGGACATAAATTTACAAGGATTAAGGATTAAAGATTAAGGAATATTTTTTTAAGCGGCTAGTCGTAATTCTTGTTCTTCCTCATCACTGGCAGGCTCTTCTGGTTTTCCATGAAACTCTGTTACATTTGTTTGTTCTTCTTCATTAACAATCTGATCTTCTCCTTCTTTTTGAGGAAATTGGATTACATTCGTTCCCTCTTCTACTCCATAGAAAAAATTAACATCAATTCTCATTTCTTTTCCACCTGGAGTTTGGGCAGACAGCACATAAGAAAAACCATCTTTTCCTAAAAAATCACTAGTATAAGGATTTACATCAAATTTATCTCCTCCGCCAATTGAGGTAGATATAGTTCTAGACATTAAACTCTTTAATTCATCAGCACCAGAAAGAGGAATGATAAAATTCCTAGATAATTTTCCTTCTTCTGGTTTTGATTCTGTACTTTTTTGTTGAAAATCTCGTCCACCAATCTTACTCATTTTTCCTGCCTCAAATACGTCACCACCACACCCATTCTTAAATTTCATAAAAAGTAAGTGCAAAACAGCTTCCAAATGTTGTTCAGTTATTTCTTCTTGAATAAGTTCAGTAACAGCCTCTGGGTCATCCATATTTTTCGCAGCTTCCAAAGCAGTTTCTTGTGCCCTATTATTCAAATCAATATTTACATTTTGCAATTGATCAGGTGTTGTTACCATACCATATTCAGCCTGACCAACTTTAAAACCCTTCTCATTAACCAAATCAATTGTATTAGCCCCAATTTCTTTTCGCACTGGATTTAACTTTCTAACTTTACTATCAACTTTTGGTGCTTTTTTCCTCTCCGGCGCCTTAGATTCCAAAACTTCCCCTCTATTTTCTTGTTGTTTTTGTACTTCTGGGCTTGACATATAAATTTTGTAATCTTGTTTTTATAATATCCGCATATCCGTAAATCAGGATTATCCGTAATCCGTAATCCGTATACTTATTGTTCAAAAACTATCTTCTTAGCCTTTGAATCTTCTCTATAAAATTCCAAAACGTCGCCTTCTTCAATTTTTTCTTTTCCTTCATATCTTACACCGCATTCAGTACCAGCTGGAACTTCATTCATATTTTGTTGACCAACTTGACACTTGCTTGCTTCACCAATTTCCAAAAGCTCACCTTTACGTTTAACTCTGACTTTTACGCCGGCAGTAATTTTACCCTCGGTAACACGTCCACCAACTGTCATGGCTTTTTTATCAGTTCTAAATATTGCTACAACTTTTAGTCTTCCTAATTCAGTAATAATTTTTTCAGTAGATAATAATTTTTCCAATTCATCACGTACCCAGTTTATTAAATCATAAATTATGTCATAACGCAAAAAGTGGATATCTTTTTCACGCATTGTTTCTTCAGCGCTTGGGGTTGGATTGACCTTGAAACCAATTACAGTAGTTTCACTATTTTCAGCTTTGTGAATATCATCTTCAGTAATATTTCCCAGACCTTTACCAACAATTCTAACGCCAACTTCATCGTGTTTTAATTTTTCAAGTGAACCAATAATAGCTTCCAAAGATCCCAAAACATCAGCCTTGATAACTAAATCTAAGGTTTTTTTCTTGTTTTCATCTTCTTCATCATCATTTTTTATTAAAGCAACATGTTTTTCAGCTCCGGTCTGTTCAGTCTTTTTTTGTTTTACATTAATTTTTTCAGAAGCACCAGCTTTGCTAATATCCATGACATCGCCTACTTCTGGAGCGACTTTAAAACCAATAATCTGAACTGGTACTGATGGACCAGCCTCTTCAACATTATCACCTTTGTAATCTTTCATGGCTCTAACCTTACCGTAAATCTCATTATTAACAACAAGTGGATCATTTTTCTTCAAAGTTCCTGATTGGACTAAAACTGTGGCAACTGGACCCATCCCTTTATCAACATGAGATTCAATAACAGTACCAGCAGCTGGAAGATTTGGATCAGCTTGGATTTTTTCTGCATTCATATCAGCAACAAGTAATAACACATCTAGCAATTTATCAATATTTTGTTCTTGTTTTGCAGAAATCTCTACCATTGGCACATCACCACCATATTCTTCACATAAAACATTGTGCTGAGATAATTCTGTTTTTACGCGTTGTGGATCAGCCCCTTCTTTATCCATTTTATTAATTGCAACCACAAAAGGCAATTTAGCTGCTTTTATAATATTAATAACTTCTTCTGTCTGAGGTTTAACTCCATCATCAGCAGCTACAATCAAAATAGCAATATCTGCTACTTTGGCACCACGAGATCTCATCACTGTAAACGCTTCGTGACCTGGAGTATCAATAAATGTTAGCAAGCGTTCATCTTTACTCTTTGGGTCTTTCCAAATTGTTTGATAAGCACCAATATGTTGAGTAATACCACCAGATTCAGTATCAATTACATTTGTTTTTCTAATTGCATCAAGCAGGCGTGTTTTACCATGATCTACATGTCCCATAACTACAATTACCGGTGGACGATCTTCTCCAACCCCAGTATTAGATAAAGCTTCTTCTAGAGCTTGTTCTTTGGCAGCTTCTTTTACTTCATCCACAATGCCACCCGCTTCTTTTTGAGGGGTAAAACCAAGCTCTTCTGCCATAATGGCGGCCGTATCATAATCAATATTTTGATTTTGATTTGCAAGAATACCATTTTTCATCAACTCAGTAATGACTTGAGTAACTGACAAATTTAATCTACTGGCAAAATCTTTTACAGTAATCAAATCAGGCAATTCAACAGATTCACCACTCTCTTTTCTAAGCTCTTTTTCTTTTAATTTATGCTCTTCCATCTCCTTGCGCTTTTTCTCATCCAATTCTTTTCTAATATAGCGCCATTTCCTCATGATGGTATCAGCAACCTTATTATCAATCTTTATAGCCTTTGCGCCAATATCAAAACCATACTGAGGAAGTATCTCCAGCATTTCTTTGGTATTGACTCTAAGTTTTCGTGCGAGTTCGGTGACGTTCATGATCAAAAGGCTTAAAAGGCTTGTCCGCCCAAGGCGGATCCGCCTTGGGCGGAAAAGGCTATTGATTTATAGTGTTTAGATTATATATTATTTTGGAAATAAAGTCAACTTGTTAGAACAAAATACAAGATACACATAATACGATACAAAAAATAATAATAAAATGTAACTCAAACCTTCAGATTTGACATCGAAGCTACCATAATAACTCTTAATTCTAAATATCTAAAAATATCATTGACAAATTATTACTTTTATGCGAAAATATGGACAAACAAACGTTCATTGACAATATCTCACAAGTTCAAAGATGCAGTTTAGGAGGAACTGCGAAAAAGTAAAGTTCAAGTGTTTCATTTTTCTATGACCGGGCACATGGTGTGCCCCACTGATGAAGAGGATCAGTATGAAACAGACAAGAGTGAGTCAGAAGGCAATGGAGAGGTGGGCGAGCATTCTGCTCAACCACTCGCTCGGGGGTATCAACCCCGGCGAGGTGGTCATGGTCAAGGGTCAGGCAGTCTGCTGGCCACTGATGGACGAGCTGGAGTGCCAGATCATCCAGGCGGGGGGTATCCCGGACATGTACATCGTCGCCCCCAACAACTACCGCGGACGCCCCTGGAGCTCCGCCATGGCGGTCTTCGGCAACGACGACCAGTTCGCCGTGGTGCCCGAGTGGCTCCGGATCCGCCACGAGCAGATGGACAAGTACATCGAGGTCATGGGCGCCGAGGACCAAAGGCTGTTCGGCAAGCTGACTCCCACACAGGGCAAGATGCTGGCCGAGACCAACAAACCCTTCCTGAAGCTCCGCGTCAGCAAGCCCTGGGTCCTGACACTCTTCCCCACCCAGAGCGGGGCCGAGTTCGAGGGCTTCGAGACCTACGAGGAGTACGCGAACTACATCATCGCGGCCTCCACGGACGACCCTGCGATCGTCAAGGAGTCGGCCGAGGTACTCACTCCTGTGTTCCAGGCGGCCGAGTGGATGACCATGGAGACCCAGGGACCCGACGGCCAGAAGTACAAGCTGAAGATCGACCTGGGCCAGACCCAGGTCCAGCAGTGCTGTGGCGAGCACAACTGGCCCGACGGCGAGATCTACCGCAGTCCTGACCCCCGCAAGACCGAAGGCGAGCTCTACCTCGACATGCCGGTCTTCTACGGAGAGGTGATCCGGGGCATCTACCTGAAGTTCGAGGATGGGATCGTGACCGACTTCTCCGCCCTCGAAGGCAAGGAGGCTCTTCGCGCCATCATCGAGACCGACGCGGGCTCACACCGCCTGGGAGAAGCGGCGTTGGGCCTTCACCGGAACCTGACCCGTGACATCAAGGAGCCCCTCTACGTGGAGAAGAAGGGTGGTACCGTCCATGTCGCCCTCGGCCAGTCCTACGAGGACTGCTTCGGGGACGAGAAGGCGGTCAAGGCAGCGCGGGAGGCGGGTACCTTCAACGACTCGGCCCAGCACGTGGACCTGGTCGTGAACTTCAACGAGGGTGGTGCCGGCGTCGCGCTCTTCCTGGACGACACCCAGCTCGTGGTCAAGGGTGGCATCTGGGTCGTCGCCGGCTGATCTCCAACCACAAGTCAGGTACGGCTGACTAACTGAACGATTCTTTGAACTACCGTCATCTATAAGGAGGAGGTGACAAGGAGGGACCCTGGATCACCGTACATGATCCAGACCCGTTTCAAGTTTATAAAAATTTGTAAGTTTGAGATAGGAATTTGACAAGTGTTAGTTTTATTTTTATAATGATATTATATTTATAAAATTAATTTTATGGAGGAAACATTAAACAAAATATTATTAAAAATTATTTCCATGGAAGAAAAAATGGAAAACTTTGTAACAAAGGATGAATTAAAAGAAGCCAAAAACGAAATCATTGGTGATATTGATAATTTTGTAAAATTACACACAACAGTAGATCAATAATTAACAATGGTTCGAAATAAATACGGTCGTCTTGAAAAAAGAGTTGTGGTACTGGAACAAAAAATGACTGCTTAAAAAAATTATAAAAAAATCCTCCGACATAACGTCGGAGGATTTTTTGTTAGATAAAAATAGTACCCTCTATAGTACCCTCTATAGAGGGTATTATTTTTATTTTCCTCTCTTTTATCTATTTATATTTTCCGTATCTTCCTTAAATTCCGTATTTCCGTGTAGTAAAAAATAAACAAAAGGGAGGACAGATGTATAGCACGGTGGGAACGCGGTGTTGGGGGCACGCACGTATGTGCTGATCTGTCTTCTGCTCCGATGGAAATCGGAGCTCCTCCTTTTGGGGTGGGAATCTAGGGATTGTCTTTCTGCTTGGCGATGTCGGGGACGAAGTGGCGGTAGACGACCAGCGCCAGAACCGTCGCAAACCCCACGCAGGCGAAGATGATCCAGATGGTATAGGGTGCCTTCTCGTCCCACAAGGCCTGCGAGACCTGAGAGACGTCCACCCCTTGCTCGGTGAGGAGATCGCCCAGACCGTGGACGCTCAACTTCTTGAGACCTTCCTCGGTGAAGCCATGATCCTTGATCAGGATCTCCACGAAGGCAGCCTTCTTGTCGGCGAAAGTACCGTAGAGACCCGACAACCACCCACCGAGAAGGTTGCCGAATGCGACCGACAGGAAGCCGTAGGCCTGGTAGGTGCCGATTTTCTCCTTGGGCGCGATCCTGCCCATCAGCTCGGTGAACTTCGGCGAACTCATCATCTCCCCCACGGCGAAGACCAGGATCATGATCAGGAGGTAGATGTGAGCAGAGCTCCCGCCGGTGTGTACAGAGGCGAAGCTGAGCCCGAAGAGCGCGAAAGATGACACCAAGATCCCCCAGCTGATCACCTTGAGCACGTTGTACTTCGCGACCAGAGCGGCGATGATGACGTTGAGGGCGATGATGGCGGCAGCGTCGAGGTTGATGATGTACTCAGCCTTGAGCTGACCGTGACTGACCCAGCTGTCGAATGGGACGAGGGAAGCCAGTGGGGCAGTGTTGACCCACTCGTCGATCCAGCTCGGTAGGGTCATGAAGAGCTGTAGAAACATGGCCCAGAAGCCTACAAAGATCAGCAGGAGGGCGGTGAGCTTGATGTCCTTAAGGTCCGTCACCATCTGCATGAGCTTCTTACCGAGCGGAATCTCCTCGTGATCTTCATCCTTCTCCGGCTCCTTGTAGGTGAAGAGCGTCCAGAAGAACATGGCCACCATGTAGGCCGCCGAGAGGTAGAACACGTACGACCACGACCCCACGATCACACCGTCGGCGCCGACCGAGGGCCGGAACATGCCCGAGATGATAGGGCCGATGAAACCGCCGAGGTTGACCACCATGTAGAAGGTGGCGAAACCGACCGAAGTCTTCTGGTCATCACCGCGAGTAACACGGGCCACGGTTCCGGTGATGATGGGCTTGAACATGCCAGCACCGAGGGCCGTAAGCGTGAAGAAACCGAAGAACGAGTAGTAGCTGTCGGCCAGGCTCATGGTGTAGTAGCCCAAGGCCAGCACAGCGAACGAGGCGAGCAGGACCTTCTTGTAGCCGATCTTGTCTCCGATGGTTCCGGAGAAGAGCGGCACCAGGTACACGATGAAGGGTACCACGCCCAGGATCTGCCCCTTCTGTGCGTGGGTCAGACCAAGCGCACCCTCGTTGGTAGGTCCGGTCAGATAGAAGACGATGAGCGAGAAGAGCCCATACCAGGCACCTCGCTCGAAGATCTCCGTCACGATGGCCGACCAGAAGGTGCGACCAAACTTCAATTGAAAGAATCCTTTCTGTTCCATAGCTTACTCCTTCCCTCGACTTAACGAGGAAACCTGGGGTTCAAACCGAAACACTCACTGAGATTCGAACGAAACCTCAAACGCATTGCTCTGCCGGCACGTGTCGGCCGACTTGAGCGTATGCACACACTTCCACATCCAACACCTAAGAGCCGATTCTTCCCTTCTGTCGAAAGGGTCTCTGTCGAAGAGATACATATGTGCCATGAAATCGTTGGTGCAAGGGTTGAGATCATCGCACGTCGGACAGTAGGAAGACGGCACTGCGTAGCACCAGCCTTCACTGTCACCAGAACTCATAGCACAGATACTGGTGAAACAAGGATCATCGATGTGACAATCCTCGTTGACCAGACACTTCTGATCCGGAAGTTCGCGGTAGTACGGCATGCAGGGATCGTGACGCACTTCGATGGCTTTTCGACCACCAATCTCCACGTCCCAAGACGCCTTCCGCTCCTTCTGCCCTGTCTCCTTCTGCGATTCGCAACCGCTGAAGACGACCAAGACGAAGAAACAAACATACTTCCAATACATGTCAGCCCTCCTTCTACTGTGTCTGGGATTATTGCCAAAAACTCTATATCGAAAAATTCGTATGCTACCCCAAATAGCATACGTTTGTTTGTGTAAAGAACTAGATCTATTTAAGCAGAGAGAGAGAGATTTGTCAACTTTATTGGGGATAAAAATAGACCATACCATAGTACGTACTATGGTATGGTCTAAATTATCCCCTCCTTGTGGAGGAGGGGCACCCCGTCCCGATGGAGATCGGGACGGGTGGGGTGGTGTTCGTATTAATACAATGTTATTAGTCCACGAAGCAAACCACCCCGTCTCCCGATGCGAATCGGGGTCCACCCCTCCTTCGAAAGGAGGGGACATAAAAATCCTCTTTTAGAGGATTTTTATTACGTGTTAATTATAATTTATCCAAAACACTTCTCCTCAATCTCCCCCACCCTCTCATCAACTTCATCTAAACTCAATGGCACAGCCTCACCCGATTTCTCAATCAAATCAATTAAAACCTTCAAAACATGTTTCATGCCAGGAATAATGTGAGTGTTTCTATCCTCAGCATAAGAAAAACGGATATAGCCAGCACCGCCTGAACCAAAGTCTGATCCAGCTAGTGCTGCAATCCCCTTTTCTTCCAACAGCCAATAACTCAAATCTTTGGCGTCTTTTATTCCCAAATCTTCACGCACATATTTCAAATTCAAAATGCCATCAAAATTTGGAAAGTCATAAAAGGCACCTTCGACTGGATTTGGAATTACATAGGGTTTAATTAAATTGAAACATTCTACTAAAAATTTTCCTTTCTTTTCATATTCAGCAAAGTCGGCTTGTAAAGTATCTTTAATTTTGTCAGCCACGCATTCATATTTAAAGCCGTCTAATTCTACATCTCCAAAAATAACACCAGCCACAATCTGATTCATACGATTAACACAGCTCCACTTATTAATTGCCAAACGTCCGAAAATTTCAATTAGCCATTCTGGCGCCACAATAAATCCAAGGCGCCAGCCAGTCATAGCATAATTTTTTGAATAACCATTTAAATTTATAGTCCAGTCAAGCATGCCTGGAATTGAAAGAAAACTAAAATGTTTGTGGCCATCAAAAACAATCTGATCATAAATATCATCAAAAATCACAAAAAACTTATATTTCCTTACCAACTCGGCAATCGCTTCTAGTTTTTCCCGCCCAATCATCATTCCAGTTGGATTTTGTGGGGTATTAACACATAACAATTTTACATTATCATTTTCTTGTAAAATCTTTTCCAAATCTTCTACGCGAAATTCCAAAGTCTTTTTTTCTGGATCTTTATAAGCCTGCCAACCAATTTGATTCTCGTGAGAATAAAACTTAGCAAGTGACTCATAAATTGGATAGCCAGGATTTTGAAAAATTACTTTGTCGCCGGGCTTAAGTAAAGTTTGCATGGCTAGTTCAATCGCTGGCTTGCCACCGGGTTGTAAAAGTACATTTTCTTTTTTTATTTCCACTCCACGAGTTTTTGTCCAATTTTTAGCAATATTTTCTCTGACTTGTGGAAACCCTGCAAAATGACCGTACTTAGTCTGTTTGTCTTTCAAAGCCTGAACAGCTACATCAATAATCGGCTGGGGAGTTTTAGGACCAGTGTCGCCAATATGGAACTTAAAAACTTGAGGAAATTTGCCTGACTTTTCCACTTCCATCACCTTCGCCCCAAAACCAAAGGCTGTCTCGGTGCCGAGAAGCATGAGGTCAGGGTTTATTTCTACGTTGGGTGTTAGACCCTTGTCTGTGAGAAATTTTGGTATTTGCATAGGTTTCGTTGTCATCCCGAGCGACCCGCAGGGAGTCGAGGGATCCCTTTAAGTATTAATTAAAACTTTTTAATTTTTCTTTTGTTAATTAAATTTTACTATGTTTATAGATACACAGATCTAACAGATCAAACGGATTAAAACGAATCCGTTCTAATTTGTTAAATTCGTTTAATTCGTGTATCTATTAAATCAATTTAAACCTTACTGAAAGGGATCCTTCGACTGCACACCGCACTTTGTGTCGGCGCTTCGCTCAGGATGACGAATTTACTTTAATCAAGATGACAATAAACGGCGTAATATACCCCCAGCATCCATCCCCGCCAATCCATACACTTCCTCCGGCGAGCCAGATTTCAAATAAGTGTCAATCGCAATAGTTCTCTTATCATAATCAGCTGGAAGCATAAATGGATGTAAAAAGCCCTTCCAACCGTTGTGCAAGGTAGTAGTTCTCTCCCTATCTTCATCAGAAAAAATTGCCTTGGCTTTTTCAGGATTTGTAATCAATAATTCTTCAAATAATTCTGGTGAAGTCACTGCTATAATTTTTACATCAAATTTTTCTTCTAATTCTGGCAAGACTTCTAAAGTATTTTTTAAAGTTAGAGAACCGCAAATTGCCAATACTTTCTTTTCTTTCTTATTATTAGAATAATCTTTGTAAATATAAGCGCCCTTATTTGCTTCCGAGGCAGGTGAAACACTGCCTCGCCCTGAGCTTGTCGAAGGGTCACGTTCTAAAACTGGCACATTAGGACGACCAACTGACAAAGCAATTGGTTCACCTTTTTCTAATGCATAAAACAACATTTCAATAGTTTCATTAGCGTCCATTGGTTTGTAAACTTTAATACCAGGATAGGCATTAAATAAACTCATCCAATACATTCCTTGATGAGTTGGGCCATCTTCACCAGTTTCCGGACCATCATGAGCGGCCAGCATTACAAAAAAGCCTTTCATATCAGGATTAACATGATTATTAATAAGAGACATTCGTACTGAGTTACTCATCATTGAAGTGAACACGCCGTAAGAAGAAAAAGCTGATACTGGTGCAAAACCTCCGGGCAATCTATCGGCTGTGAGAGCTGTGGACAACATTGCCATGTTTTGCTCAGCAATACCAAAGCGAATTCCACGACCATATTTATTTTCTCTATTTATAATTCCATAAACTTCTTCGGCTTTGGCTGTCAAAATTGAACAGCTTAAATCCCCGGTTCCAGTCCAGAAAAAAGCCGTTTGTTTCATTAACCAAGTAAAAAATGCTTCAGTCGCTTTACGGGTTGGCACATCAGAACCAGCTGGAAAAACTAATTCTTCTGGAAGCACTTCTGGTCTTTTAATTTCCATTGGATTTACAAATGGACGATCAGGCATTGCAGTTTTCATTTTCTCAATTAATTCTGCCTCTGGCTTGATATTGTTTTTGGCAACTTCCAAACGTTCTACAATATATTCACGCAAATCTTCTGATAAATGAGACAAAACAAAATTAATATCACTTTGCACATCACCGGCAACACCAGGAATATCAAATCCTAAATTTTTCATGATTTCAACATACTCTTCACTCTTGGCTGGTGAACCATGACTGGTATTTGAATTTTCTTTGGCACCATAATATTTACCCTTGATACAATGGGCCAAAACAACTGTTGGGTTATTATTTCCAAAACCTTGGGTGGCTTTTCGATAAGCATAGACAAGCTCCAAAATATTATGACCATCCACTTCAATCACATTCCAACCTAATCCAAGCCAATGATTAATATATGGTGAATTTATTACTTCTTCAATCTTGCCATCAATTCCAAAATGATTATAATCCAAAGAAACAATCATATTATCTGCTCCGATAGTTTGCAAAATATTGCGAGCTTCATAGGTCATACCTTCTTCGGTTTCAGCATCGCCCATGAAAACAAACACTTTGGTATCAAGCCCAGATGACTTGTGAGTAATCGCCATACCTGCAGCTGCCGGCAAACCATGACCAGATGCACCAGTGGACACATCAGCCAAAGGTGAATAACCTTCAATGTGACCTTGTGGGCCATTAAGACTTCTAAAATTTACTAAATCTTCTGGCATAACTGCCTTGATTTTTTCTGCATCAAATTCTTTTCCTGACAAACGAAGAGATTCATATAACAAAGCCAAACCACCATACAAACCTGGCGAACAATGACCAGCAGACCAAACCACACGATCACGACCAGAATTTTTTGGTTCAAGTGCATCAAACGCCATTGCTCCACCCAAAACTTGTGCTAAAAACATTTCTGTTTTGGAACTGGATCCACCTGGATGACCAGAATGAACTGATTCCAATGCACAAAACATAAGACCACGCATAATACGCGCGGCTTCATTAAACTTATCCACATCAATCCCCTCTAAATTTTCCAATTCTAAATTTTGTAATTTTAAATATTGCCCGCCTTTTATTTCGTGTTGAAATCTTTCCGGTTGATCTTGTTTTAATTTATTTAACCCCTCTTCACTTAAAATATTATAAGTCATAGTTTTGTATGATGATGTATGATAAATTATTAGATTAGTGCTTTTATTTTATCAAATATGGAAAAAGTGTGCAAGGGGATAAAAAAGAATAAGGAATAAGGATAAAGTTGTGAGTTGAAGAAAAATTATCCCCTCCTTTCGAAGGAGGGGTGGACCCCGATTCGCATCGGGGGACGGGGTGGTTTGCTTCTATGGGTATTACTAGACTCGTATTAATGCGAACACCACCCCACTCGATTTGACTGCGGTCAAATCGTAGTACCCCTCCTCCACAAGGAGGGGACAAAAAGATCAATCCCACAAAAGACAAAACAAAAACAGCCATTTTCTGACTGTCTTTGTGACTGCCCCGACTGAACCTCGTATGTCGGGGTCAGTCGGGAAAAATCCTCCTTGTTGTTCTGAGACGAGACTAGTCGGGACCCCAAATCTCAGGTCCAGTGACCCGACGCTCGTCGGCGACACTGAGAGACGTGCCGTCAACGAGAACACAACCGTTCCGAAACTCCACAGCCTCAAGGCCGTTGAGTTCGGACAGATCCTCCTCTGTCGGGAGCTCGCCCCCTAAGAGGCTCTTCTTCAGGAACAACCTGCCCCGTGAGGGGTGGGGTTTATCCCCCTTCTGCTTCTTCGCCGCCATGGTTTCCTCCTTCCATGAACAGTTAAACAATTAGGCTAATTATACACCAAAAAGCCCCTCTTGTCAAGGGGCAAAAACAAAAAAACACCCTGTTTAGGCAATTTTATGGCGATTTTTGAAGAATTTTATTTGTCACTATATCTTGTATTATAGCACATTTTAGCACTTTTGTCAAGTCTAAATATATTGTTATACTGTTATATTTTTATATTGTTAATTATACATGCTCAGAAAATTTTAGAATAATTAAAATGATATTTGCTATTATGTGTAACATTAACCATATAGCAATATGGCACTATAACATTTTTTATTTCTTCTTCCTCCCCAAAATAATATACCCCTGAGCTTCAATCCACTTCCCCACCACCAACATTTCCACCAAACCACATAACTCACACAAAGCTGTAGAGTATGGGTGTGTCTTTTTCTTCGTCCAATATAAAATTTTATTTAAAGTTTTCAATATAAAAAATTTGTGCCAGCTAGCATTCTTCAAAGATTCGTGAAACTCATCAGGGTGAACAAAAAAACTTGCCCAAAAGGCTGTGTACATCTTATTTATTTTAAAGTCAGAACTTTCTAAAAATTCCTTTAAAGTATATTTGGAATAAAGTGAGATATGATACTCAGCATGCGGATCAATATTTAATCCACGTTTGAATAAATAATTCCGTATATATGCATGTTTACCTAATTTTGACTCGCTAAACATTGCCAATACTCCGCCGGATCTTAAAACTCTGTTTAATTCATCTAGCCAATTGCGGACATTTTCCACGTGACCTAAAACATCTGACGAATAAATTGCATCAAAACTACCATCTCTAAATGGCAAGTTATCACCGTCGTATAATTCAACTTCTGCCCAAATAGCATTTTTCTTTATTTTTTCCTTTGCCAAATCAATTTGAAGTCCCACCACATCCACGCCAACTACATCTACTCGCTTGCCTAATAATTTTTTTAAATCGATTATACTGGCACCAGTCCCACAGCCCACATCCAAAATCCGATATGGTTCGTTCAAATCTCTATGCCTCAATTTTTTAATAGCATCTTTGTAAATATGTCGATATAAAAAAAACTTCTTTGGATAAAACAAAAGTTTTAACTTATCTTTCCAAGTAACTATGTCACCCTTAAAAACCGGATCTGTATCCCAAATCTCGGATCCTTGTTTATCAGTTTTTCCCCAGAGTTTATTTTTGTCATTGTAATTCATACTGTTATATTGTACCATACTATCAGAAAAAAGAAATCCGTTCTGATTAATTTAATCCGTCAGATCTGTGTATCTATAAACGTTAATAGATACACGAATTAAACTAATCTAACGAATATTAACAAATTTTATATGGAATCAAATTTTTTACTAATCGACAAACCAAAAGACTGGACCAGTCATGATGTGGTAGCAAAAATAAGGGGCATGGCACGAAAAGAAACTGGTATTAAAAAAATTAAGGTGGGACATGCTGGAACTTTAGATCCATTTGCAACAGGCCTACTTATTGTTGGCATTGGACGAGATGCAACCAAACGACTAGATGAATTCAAAGCGCTTCCAAAAACTTACGTTGCAACTTTAAAATTGGGAGCGACTTCTGATACTCAAGATTCTGACGGGATAATTATCCAGACTCCTGACACCGATAACCAAACTCCAAGTATTGAGGAAGTTAATCAAATATTAAAAAGTTTTATCGGCAAACAAAAGCAGATTCCGCCGATGTATTCGGCGAAAAAGGTTGGAGGTAAAAAATTGTATGATCTGGCACGCCAAGGAATTGAGATTGAACGCCAACCAAGCGAGATTGAGATTTATAATATTAAATTATTAGACTATAAATATCCTGATTTAAAAATTGAAGTTGATTGCTCCACTGGCACTTACATTAGAACCCTAGCCCATGACATTGGTGAAAAGCTTGGTTGTGGTGCTTATTGTGATGAACTACGGAGGACGAGGATTGGTGAATATGAGGTAGAAGATGCCAAAGCACCAGATAGTAAAGCTCTCCCCCTATCAGGGAAAGAATTTTAAAAAACTTATCCACACCCATTTCTCCTACTATTATCCTAGTAAAAGCTAGTATTGACAAATCCCCTATCATCTGCTATAATGTATTTACACTTTAATCATTAAGGTGATGAAATCGATATCATTACAGTAGAGAAGAAATACGAGAAAAAACTATTTTATCGAACAAGAAATACAAATAATTATGCTGAAATTAGCTAAATTATCACTTCTTCAAGAATACAATTACTCTATTCAATCTGACTATTCAGATTCTTTTGAGCTAGGCAAAAATTCTTTGCTTTTAGCTTAATATCTTCTCACAATTTGCATATTGATCTCATCACGTATGGGAAATTTTTTATATGCAAGACTTATTAATATTAGCAATCGCTGGTGGTGGCCTAGGTATCTTTGTCGGTATTCCTCTAGGTTATTTTTTGCGCAAGCAGTTGGCTCGAGGTCAAGCCAACTCAGTAGAAGCTAAGGCCGAAAAGATGATGTCTGAGGCCAAGAACAAAGAACAAGAGATACTGCTAAAATCCAAAGAAAAGGCCATCAAAATGATTGATGATGCCAAAAAAGAAGAAGAACAAAGACGCACAGAAATGCGTAAAACTCAATCTAGATTAGAACAACGTGAAAACATGTTTGATCAAAAACTACTTGAGTTTGAAGATCGCAAAACCAATCTACAAAAAAAGGTAGAGGAAATTCAAGCAATCAAACAAAGAATCGATACAGCCAAAGAACAGGTTGATAAAAAATTAGAACAAGTTTCTGGATATACCAAAGATCAAGCTGTGGAAGAACTTTTTCATAAAGTTGAGCAAGAAAGTAGTGATGACTTGGCAATGCGTATCATGAAGATGGAAAAAACTAATAGCGAAACTTATGAAGAAAAAGCTAGCGGAATAGTTTTAGAAGCCATACAAAGATGTGCTACTGATCACTCCAGTGAAACTACATCTTCATCTATTCCTTTACCAAGTGAAGAAATGAAGGGAAGAATCATTGGAAAAGATGGTCGCAATATCAAGACTATTGAAAAAATGACTGGCTGTGAACTTATTATTGATGAGACCCCAGAAATGCTTTTGATTTCTAGCTTCTCCCCTATTCGCAGACGAGTTTGTTATTTAGCTTTGGAAAAATTAATTAAAGATGGTCGTATCCAACCAGCTAGAATTGAAGACTTTATTGAAGAGGCTAAAAAAGAATTAGCAGTTGATCTTAAAAAGACTGGTGAAGAAACATTGTACAAACTTGGCTTTACCGGTATTGAACCAAAACTAGTTTCAATTGTTGGTCGTTTAAAATATCGTACCAGTTACGGCCAAAACATTTTGAATCACTCTATAGAAGTTGCTCAGCTTTCTGGTTTAATCGCCGAAGAGCTTGGTGCTGATGTAGCCAAAGCAAAAAAGGCTGGTTTTTTCCATGATATTGGAAAAGCTGTCGATCAAGAGACACAGGGTTCTCATCCAGAAATTGGTGGGGTTATTTTGAAAAAATTTGGTCTTGACGAAGATATTCAAGACGCAGCAATAAATCATCATGAAGATAAACCAGAAAAACTTATTACTCAAATTGTTAAAGCAGCTGATGCTATTTCTGGTGCCAGAGTTGGTGCTAGACGAGATACTTATGAACAATATGTTGCTCGTTTAGAAGAATTAGAAGGTACTGCCAAACAGTTTCCTGGTGTTGAAAAAGTTTACGCTATTCAAGCTGGCCGTGAAGTTAGAGTATTTGTAAAACCAGAAGAAATCGATGATTACAAAGCTTACAACCTAGCCAAAGATATTGCTCGTAAGATTGAAAACGAATTGCAATATCCTGGTGAAATTAAAGTTTGTGTTATTCGTGAAAGTCGTGTGATTGAATACGCTAAGTAAATAACGCAGATCAACGCTGACAAAAAAACTGATTAACGCTGATTAACCCGCCTTTCGGCGGGTTTTTTTATAAACGAAAAAGCTCGACGCCAGCATAAATGCTAAACGTCGAGCCCCTTCCCCCTTACCTCTCACCTCCTTATTTACCCGCCAATTCGGGCCTAATTTTGTCTGGGTTCCCGTTCCAACACAAAAACCCATCGTTCGTTATGTAACCAGCCACCTCAAGACTAGTCAACTGATCAGCAGTAACCCCGCCCAAAGCATCTAGTGGACCAGTGTAGAGATCCACCGCGAGCTTGTGTAAAGCCACCTATTGGTTTTCCTCGTGAGGAGCAACTCTATCAGTCAAGACCGCTTCAACTGGTTTACGCAAGAATTCCTCAATCCTAGAGAAGTTCTCTACCAGGACCACGTGTGAATCCCGGAGGATAACGAAACATTCTACTCCGTCAATGTCCTGAATCGCCGTTATTGGCTCTCCCCCACTATTGTGAAGAGGCACTAGCCCTCGCAGAACCTCCGCCACTTCTTCAGTGCTGGATAATCCCAATGTCTGCCATGGAGAAGTCTCGTCGAGACCAACAATCCTCTTTTCATCTGGAGAACTGTCTGAATCGATGAGATAACTGTACATGGAAACCAGAACGTAAGGATTATCATATCCCAACTTTTCTAACAGCGCCTGATAAGGCAGGCGCTTCCAGATCCACTCTCTTCTCTTGTGCTGATTGAGCCTCCAGGTTACCTCACCAGCAGTTTCAAGCCTAAAGAGTGTGTTCTGAATCTCGTTAGGACTGGCTAGATTATCCCAACCCCAATCTGGATCGTTGTGATCCACATACCTCTCTGCTTCTTCTCCCCATTGCTCAGCAAAAAGGAGAATCGACAAAACCAGATCTCTGATTTCCATGACCATCCTCCTTGTTGCGGGTTTATTTTTTCTCAGTTACAAAATAAAAGGAGCAAACCCCCCTCTTGTATCTTAGTAAAACATACTTTTAAAAAAAATTCAACCACCATTTTAAATTCTTATCAATAACCATCTATCCACAACTAGAATTTAGCTCTGTTGACGGCTTTTTTAAAAAAAGCTATAATAGAATAAACAAGATACAAAATACACGTATCAAAATACAATGATATTTGAATCGTAATATGTATATCACGTATCGTGGGCAAAAAAATAATTTTTTAATAATTAAATTTTCCTATTCTACTACGCTAGACTAGGAAATCATAGGAGAAATTTATGAACAAAGCAGAATTGGCCGCTACAATTGCTGACAAAGTCGGCGTAACAAAAAAAGAGGGTGAAGAAATGGTAGCTGCTTTTGTAGAAACTGTTACCACCACACTAGTATCTGGTGGCGAAGTATCCATTGCTGGTTTTGGTGCCTTTAGCGCCAAGTTAAGAGCTGGTCGTGTTGGTGTTAATCCACAAAACCCAACTCAAAAAATCCAAATCCCTCCAGTAACCGTACCGAAGTTTAAGGCTGGAAAAGGTTTGAAAGATGCTTTGAAGAAATAGCATTGATTTATACCCGCCTGCCATGCTTGGCAAGGCCTGGCGGGCAGGCAGATTTTAAAAGATTCTACTGATACAAAAACATCCCGATTAAAATCGGAATGTTTTTTTGTGTCAGGAGGGAGATTTGAACTCCCGACCTTAGGGTTATGAATCCTACGCTCTCACCTCAGCCAAAGGCTGACCAGCCTCTGGCTGGAACTGAGTCAACTCTTTTAAAATAGCATTTCTGATTTTTTTACCAAAACCTGTTTTAAAAAATCTTTCTCTCTCATCCATATCTTTTTTACAATAATATTTTTCAAAATAAATTAAAACAAAAGGACCATTTTGTTTGGTCCAAGTATTACTTCCATCATTGTGTTGCTTTACCCTAATTTCAGGATGTTTTTCACTTTTACCTGTATATATCCTTTTATTTTTAATACTTTTTAAAAAATAAACAAAATATTCTTTTTCTCCTTGCATAGTGTCAGGAGGGAGATTTGAACTCCCGACCTTAGGGTTATGAATCCTACGCTCTCACCAACTGAGCTACCCTGACGTGTGTAAATTTGTAATTTACAATTTTCAATTTGAAAACAATTTAAAATTTTAAATTAATTAATTTATCATTGTTTGTAAATTTCAAATTAAAAATTGAAAATTAATCTGGTAGCCCCAAGGGGAATCGAACCCCTATTTTATGGATGACCTGCCCGCCGAAATTTGTACCGCCAAGGGGAATCGAACCCCTGTTACCTGGATGAGAACCAGGCGTCCTAACCACTAGACGATGGCGGCTTATGCAGGCGGGGAACCATATGTCCTAACCATTAGACGATGGGGCCATATTACTGGGAAATTATACAAGAAATATGATTTTTTGTCAATATTTTTATTTTAGCAAAACAAAAGGTGCTCGATATAGTTGTTTTATTGAAACAGGTCCACCTAAAGGTAAAAAACCTCGTGGAGAGGCTACTAATAATAAATAATTCCAAATGATAAAAATGGAAATAATACCCAAATAAGTCAGTGTCTTAATTTTACTTTTATTCACCCTATCAAACAAATAAGCAAAACCAAAGGCAAATATAAACAATGAACTAATCATTTTACGAGCGCCAAAAGCTGAGCCACCCCACCAATCTAACAAACTCGCATTAAGATAAACCTGTAAAAACAACATTACAAACATTATTGTAATTAAAAACTTGTTTTTTCTAAAAGCTACAAATAAACCAAATATACCTACTAATAAAAATGGGTGCCAGCTAAATAGACCATGGTAACCAGAAAACAATACGGACAGAATTTTAGGTTGTAAAAACTGTATAAAACCAGATCCTTGGGGTATTAGAAAAAAAGAACCGTATAAATATTTCCACATCAAAAATTGAGGTAATAAAACCAACAAAGCAACGAGAAAAGGAATAAATATTTTGTTAATTGCTATTTTTTCTTCTTGTATTTTCTTTAAATAAATTAAAATCGGCAACAAAATAAAAATAATATTTTGCCACCTAACTAAAACTGTTAAACCAATAAAAAAACCAAAAAATATTAGAAACTTATAATCTACCTTTTCTTTTTTTAGAAAAACTACAGAATACCAGAAAATTAGACAACTTAGAAAAAAAGATACACCATGTGACATTAATGGTTCATAAATAATATAGTGCAACAGAGGCGAAGCAAAGACTACTGATATTACTGCCAACCAGCTAGATCTTTTAGTAAAAAAATTTTGTAGTGCTCTAAAAAGAAAGAGAGAGCCTAACACAATATACAAAATCGAACCTAAACTTAAAAATAATTGGTAATAAATTCCAAAACCTGGTAAATCATTTGAAACAATACCGAAAAAATGGTCGACAATAAGTGCTAAAATAAAAAAAGGTAATAATAATATACTTGTACCGATGGCAAAGGGATTTCCCAACTTACCAATCGGCGTAATTGCTTGACTGCTTAGGTTTGTTCCATAAATACTATCATAACGACCATATTCGTTAGTAAAATCAAAATCCCCATCAAAAGTTAGGGATCTTGCATACATATAATATCCGTGCCCGTCCCCCGCTATCTCCCATTTAGGATTCAAAACAAAAATTGATACTGAAAAAATCAATATCAAAAATAAAATTAAAGAATAAGATGAAAATATTTTGGTTTTCATAGTAAATCAATCAATACACGTTTTGTATTTTATTCCATGTATTTTGAATAGTGCTATCGGTTCGGTGGCACTTGATAGTATTCCAAAATAAACTTAGCAATATCGCCAAAAACTGGCGCAGCTGTAGTTGAAGAATATTGTCTTTGTGGTTTTTCAAATTTTACTATCATGGCAAACTTTGGATCATCCACTGGCCCAAAACCTATAAAAGAATGGATTGTTTCTTCAGTATAGCCACCTAGTCCAGGAATCTGAGCTGTACCTGTTTTTCCTGCCACATAATAACCATCCACTTTTGCAGCTGAAGCTTGTCCCCTATCTATAACATTTACCAACATTCCACTAAGTAACATCGCATTCCTATTTTCTAAAATCCTTCTTATTTCTTCAGGATAAAATCTTTCTATTTTTCCATTTGGATAACGAAGTTCTTCAACTATATAAGGCTTCATCAATTTTCCACCATTAGCAATAGCACCAAAAGCTGATACCAATTGCAAAGGTGTAACTGTTAGACCCTGGCCAAATGAAGCGGTTGCAGTGTAACAATCAACTTTATCGCCCTTATTTTGACTAAGAGAATCAATTGTACCAGATGCTTCGCTGTCCAACTCAATTCCAGTTTTAATACCAAAACCAAAATCTTCTACATATTTTTTAAATTTATTTTTACCCAAAATATTTACTACCTGCACCATGCCAGTATTAATAGAATTTTCTAAAACACCAGTCATAGTCTGATCTTTGTAAATTTGCCCGCCAGCATTTTCTATTAGTTTACTACAACCACCATCAACTTTTCCACTATCATAAAAATAAGTATCCGGTGTTACTAAATTTTCATTCAACGCTGCTGCCATGGCAATTGGCTTAAAAACAGACCCTGGTTCATATGGAGTAAATATGCTGTCATTGTTATAAACATCTACAGACTCAACCTGATTATATTGATTCGGATCAAAATCAGGAGACCCACAGATAGCCCTTATTTTGCCCGTAGCAGGCTCTATTATCACAAGTGAAGCCGATGATGCCCCATACCCTTCTCTCGCCTCTCTAAGCCTCTCGCAAGCCTTAAATTGCAGAGTACGATCAATGGTGAGAAGCATATCAGCACCATCTTCAGCCGCCTTGAAATTCCAACCGGCCAAAGGGATCCTTCCACCACCAACACTCTTGGTACCCTCAAAAAATCCACCTTTTCCTGCCAACTCTTTTTGCCAATAACCCTCTATACCATAGCGACCGATATTATTCCCTTCGCTATCTTTTCCAAGAAAACCCATAACATGTGCGGCCAGATTTTCTTCTGGATAAAAACGCAGAGGTCGGCGAGAAAAAGCAATCCCCAATAAATTCAATTCTTTTAATTTGTTCACAATACTCTCATCAACCTTGTTTTCGATTGGCTCATACGGATCAGTGCGTTTATTAATCTGTAAATAAACCTCAAACTTTTTTTCATCATCATAATTGAATATTTCAGCTAATTTTCCGGCAACCACCTCGGCTTCCTCATCACTTTTTATCTCACGTGTATCAGCATAGACAATAAAATAATCACGATTCATAGCCAGTGGATATTCCTCACCATTTCTAGAATCTTGAACATACACTTGTCCACGAATTGGAAATAGGTTTCTATACACTTCTCTGGATCCAGCAGCTAAAGCCACGTAAAAACCGTGCTGAAAAATCATTAGGATTACCAATCTCACAACAATTACAAGTGATAAAACAAAAAAGAATCCCAAAACAAATCTAAGCCTGTGATCCCCAGTTTCTTTTTTATTGGCTTTGAAACCAAGATTGTCGCGAGATATTGTTCTGGTCTGACGCATAAATAAATACAAATCAAGATACAAGAAACAAGGTACAAACAAATTTCAAATACTAAATCACAAATTTGGGACTTTGTAATTTGATTATTGTTTGTTTCTTGTATCCTTGTATCTTAAATTTTTTTGATAGCCATATCTCGATATCAGATTCTCTTTTGTCTCCCCACTCTCTTCTCAACCATTTCCTCATCAATCAAACCTTCTTTGACTAGTTGTTTCAAAGAATTTTCCAAGGTAGACATACCATCCTTCATACCAGTCTGAATAGAACTTGGGATTTGGGCAATATTGTTTTCGCGAATTAAATTAGAAACAGCTGGCGTATTCACCAAAATCTCACGAGCAGCTACTCGTTTACCATCAATAGTTGGAATTAATTGTTGAGATACAACACCTCGCAATACTGCTGCCAACTGAATCAAAACTTGTTTTTGTTTAGCACCTTCAAAAACATCTACAATTCTCTCAATTGCTTCGGCTGCACTGGAAGTGTGTAAAGTGGAAAATACTAAATGCCCAGTCTCAGCAGCTGTCAAAACTGTGGCAATAGTTTCAGGATCACGCATCTCACCAACTAAAATCACATTTGGATCTTGACGTAAAACATGTTTTAAGGCAGCTGCGAAAGATTTAGTATCAGTTCCCACCTCACGTTGCTCTATCATGCTTTCCTTATCTTGAAATAAAAATTCTATTGGATCTTCTACCGTAACAATATGAGCTTTTCTAGTTTTATTAATTTCTTCAATCATAGAAGCCAGAGTAGTTGACTTTCCATGACCTGTGGGGCCAACTACTAAAACTAAACCATTTAATAAATTAGTAAAGTCTTTTAGAATCGGTTCAAAACGCAAATCTTCTGGGCTAGGAATTTCATGTGGAATTAAACGAGCTGCCATACCAATTTTTCCTTCTTGCATGTGTAAATTAATACGAAAACGGAATTCTTTTTCCCCTAAACCAAAATCTAACTCCATCTCTTCCTTAAACTTTTCTTTTTGTTCGGAATTTAACAAACCAAAAATTGCTGTTTCCAATTCTTTTTCTGGTAAATCCTTGTCATCTATATCTTCTAAATTACCATCTACCCGCAAAGTTGGTTTCTCCCCTGCCACCAGATGCAAGTCTGACGCTCCTTTTTCAATTGCTAGATCAAAATATGACTTAATTGATTTCATAAGTTTTTAAATTATTAGTTTATTTGTGTATATTAGTGTTAAGATTAGTATTCCTATTTTAGCATATTAAAAACCAAGCGACAATGCTTGGTTTTCTGTATATTCCAAAATTTCTATGCTTTCCGTATTATTTCTTCATCTCACCCTTCAAATTCTTATATTGTGCTGAAACCACCTTAACTACCATATTCTTTACACTCTCAGCTAATCCATTTTCAATTGCATATTTATTAACAGACTCTTTTACCATTTTCACGTATTGATTTTTGTTCAAGTTCTTATACTCCTTAGAAGCTAAAACTTTTTCCTTAAGCCCAACGTAAACTTCGGCAGCATGATCTAACATTTCTTCACGCATTTCTCGGCCCTTTTGAGTTGTATTGAGCCAGACCAAACCAGCTCCCAATAGTCCACCTAGACATAAACCTTTTTTAAATTTTCCCATATGTTTAGTTTATTAGATTAATAGTTTATTAGTAACCAGAGGTATTATAGCAAAATATCCAATAAAACAAAAGGCCATCCGCAAGGATGGCCAATAATCTGTGGAATCTATCTCAAAATCAGTGGAACCTGCCCGCAATGCAAGCATGCGTTGCAGGCGGGTCAATGCTTTATTTAAGACCAAGTTCTGTAGCAGCCTTTTTGAAGTTTGTGAGACTCAAAGTTCCAGCCTCTGATAGGGCAAACAACTTATCGTGCATTTCAAATGCTTTTCCTTGTTCTTTGGCACACTCAAATGACTCAGCTGCCTTCTGGGCTTGCTGGTGAAAAGATAGAGGAAAATGACGGAATGTAAATCTCACCTCATCGCCATAATTAGCTAAAATCTGCTCAACAGTTGGCACAAAACGAGAACAATAAGGACACTCAAAATCAGAAAATTCTACTATAGTAATTGGAGCATCTTTTTTACCTTTCCAAACAACGTCCTTTAGTTCAGGTATATCTACTTTTGTTAAATTACCAGCATCATCTTTCATGAATTCAAAGTCTGGTTCTCCTCCAGCCAAAATTGCATCTATCACTTGCTTTGCCATATCATATGGTAAAGCACCACTCATAAGATATCCATTTACAAAAGTAGCAGGAGTACCTTGAACACCTAAACTTGAACCTAATTGCATATCAGCTTTTACTGCATTGGCGAATTTGCCAGTATCTAAACATTCACTAAATTTTTTCGGACCACTAGCATCTTCTGTGCCAACTTTATCATCAGATTTATCAGAAGCAACTGTACCGCCATTTAACATTATCCCTAAAAGGATAAAAAAACCGATGGCACATAGTACCAAAAAACCAGCAACCAAACCAAACCCGAAAGCTTGTTTACCACCCATATTACCAAGTGGATTTGAACCTTTGTTTTCCATATGTGATTTATTAAATATGATTTATTTCGTCTGTATATATTATCACCTACACTATTTTTTGGCAAGCTGTTGATAAATAACATCTAGATCTTTTGTAATTTTAGCCCAATTATACTTTTCCTCTGCTGTGGATCTAACATCACGACCGAACTTCTCTTTATCTAAATCTTCTGCAAAAAAATTATAAATAGCCCCAACTAAATCGTCAGCATTATTAGGCTTAACTAAAACTCCCCCATCTTGAGCCACAGATCTGACGCCTGGTAAATCACTGGCTATTACTGGAACACCACTTGCCATAGACTCTAGTAATACCATACCAAAAGCTTCGGCCTGATTGATTGATGGTAAGATAAATAAATCTGCCAGATTATAAAACTTTGGCAATTCTTCATTAGAAACTTTACCTACAAACTTTACCAAATCTGATAGACCAGAAACCTTAGACTGCATTTCAAAATCAGCTCGCAGATCTCCATCACCAACTAAAATACATTGAACAGATGTTTCATTCTTTTTTAGTTTTGCAAGTGATCGCAACAATACTGGTATACCCTTAAAATAATGGGCTCGATCCATACCTCCAACAAATAATATTATTGGCAGTTCTGTGGATAACTCTAAATCTTCTAGTAAAAGCTCTGGTTTTTCTCTTGGTGCAAATCTTTCTAAATCTACTCCGAATGGCAATTCATGCCATTTATCTTTATTTTGTTTAAATAATTCAGAGGCGTCACTTGATTCTACATAATCAAATGAACTAGCAATTAAAGCATCGGCTGAATTTAAAATTTTTGGCATCCAAAATTTAGAGTAGTATTTAAATATCAATCCTTTCCAACCAGACCCACGTGTATCCATGTGGTAAGTAATAACTAAAGGTTTGTTTGGATTTTTTAATTTCCATTTTCTAACAAGATTAGCAGTACCAAAAAAGGGATAGTGTAAATGCACTAAATCAAATTGATCTAATTCTTTACCAATTTTAGAAAGACGAGCAGCATTACCATACTGTATACTTGGTTTTAAATGCCGACCATAATCTTTCATCTCTTCCTGTTTTTCAATATGTTCACCAACATCTAGATCTTCTCTTCTTTCTTCAAACTTTTTTTCTTCATGATAATACAGCGGAGTAATCACCTCTACTTCATGCCCCAAATCTACCAAATGACTAACCGTCTGAAACACAACATTGCCCATACCGCCATAGTAGGGTGGATAAGTGCAGACGATGTGAGCGATATACATATTGAAATTATTCTAATTAACCTAATTATACTAATTACTCCTTGCCTACCGGCAGGCAGGCTCGCAATGACAGTAATTTATTATTTTTCATTATCCAACGCCTCTTTCCTTACCACCTTCGTAATATCCCTCCCAATTGATTCAATCTTCACATGCAGTCTAAATAATACAAAAAATATAATTGTCAAAGATACATATAAAACCAAATCAGTACCACGACCAATACCTAGATAGTTAGCCAAAATTACAGTACTGTTTGTCCACCAAACAAAAACAACTGCCAACATCCAAAAGGAGACCCAAAAAAATACACCTTTTGGACCAAGTAATCCCTCTTTTTTCTTTTTCAAAACAGAAACAATCGCAAATAAAGCGAAAATTGTAAATAAAATTTGAAATAAAACTAACATATACCATACATAAGATTTAGGACATAGGACTTAGGGAATAAATCCTAGGTCTTATGTCTTATGTCTTATGTCCTTATTGCAAAAACTTTCCAAAAACCAAATCTCTCACAACCCCTAAACCATGCATTAGTCCCCCACCATATCTATGGTACGTTACTTTAACAGGAAATTCGATATATTTCAACCCCAATTTCTTTGCTTTAGCTGGAATTTCGGTAGCGTGAGCCATACGGTCTTGTTCTATTTTTATTTTTTCTAATGCTTTTCTATTTAGAATTCTAAATCCATTATGGATATCTGTCAAATTTATACCACCAAATATTTTATTAAATAACCTTGCTGGTGGAAACAAAATATTTTTTTTAAACCAAGGAATTTTTGTTCTATTATCCAAAAATCTAGAACCAAATAAAATATCCGCTCTGGTCTTTTTTAATTCCTCTAGTGCTGGTTTAATATCACTCACATCAAACTGACCGTCACCATCAAAATGTAGTACATAATCAGCATTATTTTTCAGAGCATAATCATGCCCAGTCTGTAGAGCCGCACCCTGACCACGATTAATTTTGTGCTGAAGCACAATAGCACCAGCCTCATTCGCATTCTTGTTGGTGTTATCTTTTGAATTATCATCAACAACTACGATACTATCTACGTGACTAAAAAGGCTCTGGACGACAGAGCCAATATTACTTTCTTCATTATACGCCGGAACTATCGCTACAAGCATACTAGTTATTCATTATTAAGACCCAACATCTCCTTATTAGCTATTGTATAATCAATTGTCTTTTTCAAACCATCTTCCAAAATAATCAAAGGAATCCATCCCAAATCTTCTTTTGCGCGTGTTAAATTTGGTATTCCCTTTTGTGTCAAAAATACCAGGGGATCCTCTGTAACGACTTGTGAAGATGAATCTGTCATCTCAATTATCTTACGAGCTACATCACCTATCTTGATAGGCTGATCATGCCCCAAATTTACTAAAGACATTTCTGGGCCAGTCCTCATAAGACGAACCATACCATCAACCATATCCGTAACATAACAAAGAGATTGCTCCATATCTTCATTTCCATAAATCACCAAATCCCTACCCTCAAGAGCTGCAATGATAAAATCCGGAATTAGAAAACCATCACGCAATTTCATACGAGGCCCAAAGGTAGTAAATACGCGCGCGATTTTTGCATCCAAACCATAGACTTGACGATATGTCTCGACACAAGTCTCTGCAAAACGCTTTCCCTCATCATAACAACCGCGTGGAGACAGATGGTTTACTATTCCCTCATCATCTTCCTTAAAAACATTGTGGCCTTCTCTAGGTGGTCCATAAATAACCGAACTGGAGGCAAAAACATACTTTGCTTTATGTTTTACCGCAAGATCCAAGGTGGAGATCATTCCATTGGAATTTGCCCACAGAGAATTCAATTTTAATTTTTCAAAATTCTTTGGGCTGGTTGGACAAGCAAGGTGATAAATTTCTTGAATACCTTGAAATTTGACTTTGAATTTTGCCAGCTCCTCAAAATCGTCCAAATCTATTTTTTTATTTGTATCATATTTTATAAATTCAAAATCTGGATATTGTAATAGGTGCTCTACATTATCAATCTTGGAATTAGAAAGATCATCCATACAGATAACCTTGGCCTCTTTTAATAAGCGTTCACACAAATGTGAGCCCAAAAATCCAGCCCCACCAGTAACAAGCACATTCTTTTTTTCAAAAATTGGTGTTTCGTTTAACATAAATTGATATTTAAATAATTTTAAAAAAGTTTTTATCGTCATCCTGAGCGAAACCCCGACACGAAGTGCGAGGTGAAGTCGAAGGATCTCCTTCTTTATTGTGTTAAAGTATGGGATCTTTCGACTTCATTCACTCGTTCCTAGTTCACGGAGCCTGTTCTGAGTGTAATCGAAGGACTCAAGATGACGAATAGCTTACCTTTTATTTTTCTAGTCTAGAGTCTTACTAGTTACTTCACTCTAAATTATACCACATCACTAGTATGTCAACAATTCTAGATCACCCTTTTTTTCATTTTCAAATGGCCAATACTCAAATAATTTTTTCGCTCTATAAGTCCAAATACGCATTGGCTGATCACCTTTTTTTGCATAAACAACCACATCATCCTTGTTGTCTCCATCATAATCTATGATATCAATATCCAGACCCCCTACATAACTAAAGTCATAAGGAGAAAACTTACGCTTTAATTTGCCAGTGCTCTCTAAAAATAATAGAAAGGCTGTTTCTTTTTCACCGCCAGTTAAAATAAATTCATCAGCCCCATCGCCGTCTATATCTCCAATAGCCAGATCGCCTTTATTTTCAAAATATTCTACCTCTACACTCTTTAACAAACTTCCAGTACCGCTATATTTTTCTAATTTTAAATCATCACCTTCATAATAAACCACAACATCATATTCACTGACACTTCTTTTGGACAAACCCAAAGAAACTCCTTCGTGATTTTTCTCAAGATCAACCTGCCTTAATAATTTTCCTTCTAAACTATAAACCTTAAATAAATTTTTAGATTTAGTTTTTGGTGCTAAAATTATTTCTAATTCACTATCACCATAAACATCTCCTACCACAATACTTTGTTCACCTTCGGCCTGAACTCTAAAACCATTAATTTGATCTCCAAGCTTATTTTTTGTTAAAATTTCTACCTCACCATCCACAAATGAATCTTTTACTACCACAAACAAATCTGCACCTGATTTCTTATAAACAGCCACATCATAGACATCCTTCAAAAATAATTTATCACTTAAAAAACCATGGTCATCTATTTTGTGATCCCAACTATCTCCAGTTTTAGAATCATAGGAAAGAATATGACTAAATTCAGAATTACCATTTGACGAAAAACCAGCCGCATATTTTACAGCTTCACCTGCTTGCACAAACCCGGCGCCAAAGAGTTGGGCATAACCCTCGGCATCATCATTTGGTGTGCGATGTACTGTGCTAATTAAGGCTTCCATAATCTCTGCTGGTCCCCAACCAGGTTGCAAGCTTTTTACCAGAGCTGCTACTCCACTTACAATTGGCGCTGCAAAAGAAGTTCCATTCCAACCACCTAAATAACGATCCTTTAATCCATTGGTTGGCGAAAATCTAACTGTGGTAGAAACATTAGCTCCCGGAGCGGTTATATCAATACAATCTGATCCTGTGTTGGAAAAAGAGGTCAAATGATGTTTTTCATCTGTAGCACTTACACCGAAAACAGTCTGGGTTTTACTACCTGCATCAAAACAAATCGGATATAGAGAATTAGCACCATTTAAAGAATAAGAATTGTTACCAGCGGCTGCGACGATTAGTACATTTTTTTCATATGCGTAGTTAACTGCCTCTTCCATTTCTTCAGTATAATAACCGACCATGCTAATATTTATAATATCCGCACCATTGTCTACTGCATAACGAATAGCCTCGTCCATAGTATCCAAACTTCCAGAACCAAGATTTCCTAAAACTTTTATATTCATGAGTTTTACTCTCCAATTTATCCCAGTCCCATCTTTATTATTATTTCCTCTAGCCCCTATCAACCCCGCTACCATAGTACCATGACTAAAAACCTGTCCAGATATTTCAGATTCATCTAAATTATTTACATCTGGCCTGGGATTATTATTACCATCAGCGAAATTCCAACCATAGACATCATCAACATATCCATTATTATCATCGTCTATATTGTTATTTCTTATCTCATCAGTATTTATCCACAAATTATCATGTAAATCAGGGTGAAAACTATCAAATCCATTGTCAATTATGGCTACTATCACTTCGTCTGATCCAACAGTGTAGTCCCAAGCTTCATAAAGGCCAATATCTTGATAGGCCCATTGATACACAAAAGGATCGTCGGATTGTTTAGCTAGACAAAAAATAGGTATCAAAATAATACTTATTATAAAAAATAATTTAATTTTATAATTTTTATACATCTTACAGATATATTATAAATTAACTAGATTACCCTCTTTGCTAGTATGCTGTGGAATAGATATTTTATCGTCTATCGTGCTCACATTACCAGAACTCTTAAAAGGTATAGCAATTGGTGATTTTACCACAAACTTAGACTGAAAACTATTTGATTTGAAACGATTATCACTAGTCTTGCTAGAAACATAACGGTAGACACCTTCATGATCACGGTAGTAGTACTTATTATTATTTTTTATAAGTGTGCCTTTGGCATATTCATAAGTACCAGCACCTGCCTCAGTTATTGCACTTACTCCGACTGGTGAAAAACCACTGACAACTTCCACCCCATCTTTAAAACCGTCGTTATCACTATCATCATCTACTGGATCAGAAAACCAATAAAAAATTTCTTCATAATCAGACAAACCATCAGAATCTGTGTCTTTACTATGATCACTAGAACCATACACATCTTCTGTACTATCCTCTACACCATCTTTGTCACTATCAGTATAATCTTCGTCTTCATCTAATAAATAGTGTGGATAATTGACTTTGTAATAACTTTTTAAGACCAAATCTAACTCTAAAATTCTATTTGACCAATTTACTCCATAAATAAGACTGGCCTCTGCCTCTGAACGTAATAACCGTAATTGGCAACCGGGTTCCACTGCATATACATGTGGTAATCCTTTAAACTTTACCAACCAAGTACCCTGCCTCATACAAATAGGAGACCCAACTTTATATTGTCCCAATTTTGAATTACTAACATATTGTATTTTATCAAAATTTTCATACCAAGAATGATAAATAGCACCATTGAAAAATGGATGTATCTTTCCATCATATCCCAAATAGTAAACAGTACTCACCTGCCCTTTGAGTAAAGTACCCTCTGGAATATAATAACCTGGTTGCTCATATCTAATTTCTTTTTTAATTGTTTTTGTTTCACCTCTAACATCCTTAAACTGAACGAATACTTCCTTGTCACCAGTCTCTGCAGTCAAAATCCAGGCAGCGCTATCTTCTATCCACAGCCAGCTAGAATCTGAAAAATCATTTGAATTACTTATTCTAATTTTTTCTACCCCAGGAGACCAGTCTAAATTTAATTGTATATAACGAGAATCAACAACTCCATCGCTTTCTTCATTGTCACCTTCATCTTCAACAATCTCAAAATCAACAGACATATTAATTGGCGAAGATAGTAGAATATAATCCCTATAAATACCAGAAACTTCGTTATCCTTTGTCTTAAAACGAACATAGACTGTCTGATAACTGCTCCCGTATTCCAAATACCACACTTTGGACGTTTTAAAGGACTCCCAACTAGAATCAGAAAAATCGGCTATATTAGATATCCTCATCTCCTTAACATTTTCAGGACCCTTTAAATATAGGGTAACCTTTCTAGTATTAGTTGAACCGCCCCCTTTATTTATACTAACATAGGGCTCTTCTACTGCCCTAACAGATAATATGCCCCCGAAAAGGCATGTAAATAAAATTAACCAAAGGAAGACTTGATTTTTCTTCATATATATGCTAATATTAACTTGTTTTATGGTATAATTATACCAAAAGTAAACACAAAATACAATATGAAAATTGTATATAGAATAAAACAACTAATGTTAGGAAGTGGTGACTTCCTGTCTTTTATAATTGCTTTTTGGTTAAGCCTGGCAATCAGAAACTGGCAAGTCCCAAATTGGGATAGAATTGAAGACCACTTAAACCTATTCTTCTTCCTGTTCTTGGCTTGGATAGTAATAAACTTTATTAACGGACTTTATGATTTGAATAAACTCAAAAACAAAGAAGTCTATCGTCATTTTATAGAGGCTGGACTAATTTCACTAGTTTTGAGCTTTGTTTTATCTTATATACTCCCTCACAAAGGCATAGAACCAAAAACAATCCTGATTTTGAATATTCTATTAGGCTATAGTCTTAGCTGGTCATGGCGCCTAATCTACAATGAATATATTGGCTTGCAAAGACTAAATAGTAATGTTATGTTTATTGGTTTTAATGATGAGGCCAAAGAGCTTGTAAATATCTTACAAAACAATATAGAAACTGGCTATAAAATTTCTTGCCTAGTGGATCCCGAAGATAGAGTTAAAGCAGTTGAATATCCTTTTTTTGACGTTTATCATAATCTGAAGGCTATACGACCAGCAGTAACTAATCATGGCATAGATCTTGTTGTAATTGCTCCACACCTCAACAAACAAGAAGATACCCTAAGAGAAGTTTACGAACTATTATTTTGGGGTACAAAGATTTATGACATGCCTAGTTTTTATGAAACAATTACTGGACGCATTACCCCATCGGTTTTCTCAGAATCATGGTTTTTGGAAAATTTGAAAAATAACTATCATCCAATTTATGAAAAAATAAAAGCAATTACTGATGTAATACTTGGAATTGGAATTGGACTGTTCACGTTAATCCTATTGCCTTTTATTGCACTAGGAATAAAACTAAGTTCACCTGGCCCAATTTTTTATAAACAAAAAAGAATTGGACAAGGAGGAAAGATATTTTTTCTATATAAATTTCGTTCAATGTATGCTCTGACTGACGATGGTGGAGCCGAAACTGAAGGCGCTCAATTTGCCATCAAAGGCGATAAACGCATAACCAAAGTGGGTAATTTCATACGCAAAACTAGAATTGACGAATTACCACAATTTATAAATTTACTAAAACGCGACATTACACTTATAGGACCAAGACCAGAAAGACCAGAAATAGTAAAGCAACTAGAGAGCCAAATGCCATTCTATTCTCTACGCCATGTGGTAAAACCAGGCCTCACTGGTTGGGCAGTTATAAATCAACACTATACTGATACCCTAGAAAAATCCCTAGAAAAAATCCAATACGATCTATACTATATAAAAAACCAAGGCTTTTTGCTTGATTTATCAATACTGCTTAGAACTGTAAATGTTATTTTGAGGATGATGGGACAATAAACACAAAAACACACGGCCTAACGGCCTAAACATAAAAACATTTAAACACTTAAAAAAGAGCCAAAATGGCTCTTTTTATATTTAAATATCAATATCGTCGGGGGTGTTTAAGTGTTTAGGCCGTTAGGCCGTGTGTTTTTGTGTTTATGTGATTTTCCCTTCTTCCTTCAACCTCCCAATCCCCTCTTCCAACGTAACAGTCGGCTCCCAACCTAAAAGCTCACGGGCTTTGGTGTTGTCGGCTTGTATAGCCCTCATTTCACCCGGTCTTTCTGGAATATTAGTAGTTTTACCACCAATCAGATTGGCAATTTCATTTACACTAATCTGCTTACCCATTCCAATATTTATACACTCACCATTTTTTATATCTGATTGCCAAGCTTTTATATTTGCATCTACCACATCACTAACATATACATAGTCTCTGGTTTGTTCACCATCACCAACAATTGTTAATTCTTTACCTTCTGACTTTTGTTTTAGAAATATTGGTATTACCATTGGATATGATCCTCCCGCTGTCTTACGCGGACCAAAGACATTGAAATATCTCAGACACACTGTTTCTAAATTATACAACTCACTAAACAAGCGACAATATTCTTCTCCCATTTTTTTATGCAAACCATAAGGGCTAAGTGGTTCTTGTTTACTTTCCTCTTTTATTGGTAATGGTAAATCTCCATAAGTTGCACATGACGATGAAAAAACAACTTTTTTTACATTTGATTCTTTGGCAGCCAATAAAACATTTAGGGTCCCGGTAACATTAATATCATGCGTACTTATTGGATCTTCTATTGAAGTTTGTAATCTGGGATCTGCCGCCAAATGAAATACAGCCTCTGCACCATCAAAGGCTTTTTTTAATTTTTTATAATTTCTAATATCCACCTTCTTAAAAACTGCTTTTTTATTAACAAATTCTTTTTTACCAAGCATCAAATTATCTACAACAATAACCTCATGTCCCAAATCTATTAATTTGTCCACTAGGTGAGAGCCTATAAACCCTGCTCCGCCTGTTACAATATATTTCATATTTTTATGGTGTTGTGTAAGAGTTAACTCTTACATTTTTATTTATTACCTTTTATAAATGGACTTCCAACAGCAACAATATCAAAACCAGAGTCTTGTAAATCGGCATAGCGATGTTGGAGTATGCGGCGCCCGTCCATTATCAATGGTTTGTTTGGTAATTCAATAAGTTTGTCGCCCAAAGCCTTGAATTGTGGCCAATCTGTTGCAATAATTACAACATCACAATCTTGAAGAGTCTCAACTTCATTATTTTTATATTTAATTGTTTCAGATTCTGGAAAAACTTGCTTAAAATATCCCATTGCAGCTGGATCAAAAATATTAATTTCACCAATATTACTATCATTTAAAAAATGTACAATGTCAATACTTGATGAATTGCGGATGTCATTTGTATCGCGCTTGAAGGCAACACCAAGTAAAGCAACCTTCTTATCCTTCCAATCGAAATTAGCATCATCTTTTGCCCTACTAATAAATAACTCTAATTGTCTTTTGTTTCCTTGATATATTTCGTTTACCAAAGAAGCATTTGTGCCAGATGTTTGTAATTGATGTGACAGAGATCTAATATCTTTTACCAAACAACTTCCACCAGCATAAAGACTATCAAAAAAACCCCAGTTACCTATTCTCTTGTCTGTTGTGAGTACGTTTCTGATATTCTCAAATTTTAGATCATCAAAAGTTTCACAAGTTCTACCTATGACATCATAGCAAGCAATTAATTTGTAAGCTAGATAAAAATTGGCGAGCAATTTACTAGCTGCAGCTTCTTTTGGGTTTATTTCAATATAACTTACTGTCGGAGAATTATAAAATCTCTCATAAACCTCTCGCATAATTTTAAAATCATCCTCCTTCCAGGCACCCACTACTACCCTATCTGGCTTTAATGAACCCTGTATAGCCTTTCCCTCCACAAGAAATTCCGGATTGGAAACTACACCATAATTTTTTACCCCAGCCTCATCCATTATTTCTTGAGTCTTGTCTACCATGTCAATTGGCACTGTGCTTTTGTTTACTATTACTATATATTTATTTTGCTTTCCCCCATTACGTTTCAATAAAGATTGAGATAATTTCTCAGCTGCGTCAAAATAATAAGTTAGATTACTCTCGCCCGTCTCTCCAATTTCTGGTGTCGGAAGACACATGAATACTGCATCACACTCATTCAAAAATTCATCAACTCGTTTGTAATCCAAAGTAAATTCAATGCGCTCTTTATTACGAACAAGCAAATCACCTAGTCCTTCTTCAAAAAGACAAGATTCGATTGTATCTCGATCACCCGATGAAAGCATTTGGACTTTTTTCTCGTCTATATCATAAACAAGCACATTGTGACCAGATGAGGCTGAAATCGCTGCTGAGCAGGCTCCTACGAAGCCTGAACCTATATAGAGTATATTCATATTATTTTTTATATAAAACATTATTATACAATTCTTCTGTTTTGCCCAACATTTTATCCAAAGAAAAATTTTCTAAAACTTTTTTCTTAGAAAAAACTCCCATTTTTTCTCGCGAGCCCTTATCTTCAATTATTTTTTCTAAAATATTTTTTAATTCTTCAACAGAATTATTTTTTAGCAAAAACCCATTTATCCCATTTTCTACCACTTCTTTTATTCCACCCACATCTGAAGCAATAATAGGTAAACCAGCATCCATAGCTTCCAAAATTGTAATTGGAAAACCCTCATATTTGGAAACTAAAACAAATATATCTGATTCATTCATCATATCAAAAACCTGACCTCTAGGCAAATCACCTAATAAATTTACATTTTCTAATTTATTTTTCTCTAAAAATAATTCTAATTCGTTTTTCTTTGGGCCATCACCTATTATATCTATCTCTAACTTTTCTTTCAGTTCATCGGATAATTCCTCGTAAGCTTTTACTAATATCAGGGGGTCTTTAGGCTCTGCCAATCTGCCAACAAAAACAATCTTAATTTTATTACTGATGGCTGATGGCTGATGACTGATGGCTGATTCTACCCCATTATATATTGTTTTAAACTTTTCTTCTTTCGCTATTTTATATTTTAAACCCAAATTTTTCACAAATTCAGAGACGCATATTATTTTATCACAATATTTAGAAACTATTTTTTCTGCACAAATAGCAATTCTTTTTTGTAAAAAAGGTACCCCAATATTAAAACCCCACCCATGAGCAGTAAATACTGTTGGGATTTTATTTCTAATAGCTAGGCGACCGATAAAGCCAGCTCCAGAACTATGGCAATGCACAATGTCCGGATTAAATTCTTTTACAATATTTTTTACCAATTTTATAGCTTTGGAAACTTTGAAGGGGTTTATATTATTAGAAAAATATTTATTACCAATAAATTTAATTCCTATTTTTTTACACTCATATTCCAACCAACCACCAGGATAAGATATCACAATCACTTCATTTTGTTTACCAAAATATTTACACAGATCATAAACATGTGATTGTGCTCCACCAGCTTCTGATTTTGTTATTAAATATAGGATTTTCATATTATTTAAATAATAAATAACCTATGCCCAATCTTAAAATCCTTCTTATATATGCTAAATAAAAATTTGGATATTTATTTCTATATTGCTTAATAATTTTCAAATTACATTTTAATGCTTCCAATCTCTTCTTTTTACATTCATTATCTGAGTGGACGCGATATTTTACGAGATAATCTTTAATGTTTTTCATTTTTCCTCTCAAACCCAAACGTAAAAACAAATCATAATCCTCACCAATCAAAAAATCTTTTTTATATCCACCTAATTCCAGGGCTAGATCTTTTCTATACATAACACTAGAGTGTGCGAATGGATTGCGGAATAAAATTTTTCTTCTAATCTGTCTATCAGATTCATTATTTAAATAACACTTGTTATCCTCTCCATCTTTATTTATCTCGATTACTCCCCCACCAACCAAAATACAGCTCTCTTTTTCTAAAGCTTTGAGTTGCTTGCTCAACTTATCTTTGTCGCACCACACATCATCACTATCAAGTACGGCAATGTATTGACCAAGGGAATTTTCCAAAGCCTTATTTCTAGATTTTACAATTCCAAAATTTTTATTATTTCTTATGTATTTTATCCTTTCATCATTTTCTTGGTATTTTTTTATTAATTCTTCGGTATTATCAGTCGAGCCGTCATCGACAATTACAAGCTCCCAATCCTGAAAAGATTGAGATAGCACACTTTCAATAGCCTCAGACAAGTAACGCCCGCGGTTGTAGGTAATCATATTTATACTGACTTCTATGCCACTCATATTATATTTTTATCCAATCATTTGGACTTAGATATTTATATTCTTCTGGATGGTGATTGTTCCATCTCTCTGGACTAACTACTATTTTATTAATATTATTATTAAGCCAAGCCCCCCACCAACTAAAACTAGAATTAGCGATAATATTATTTTTACATTTACTCATCATTACTAACTCTTCATAATCCTTCATGCTTGAATTTGATACAAACATAATTGGATACTGAGTTTTTAAATTTTCTTTAACCCATTCTATATCGTCTGAAAATACAAAAAAGTTAGGTTTCTCCAATTTGGTAGATAAAATTTTGATTGCCTTTTTATAATAATCTAGATCACAAATATTATGGGCCTTACTAGTCTCTGGATTAGTAACATAATCACCTCGTCTAATATGAATAGAAACAGACTCTGTATTATCCATATTTTCTAAAATTTCAGAATAACTACTATCAAGAGATTCTTTGAGTGTTAATTCTTTTAACAACTCTTCTCTAAGATTTTCGAAGTATCCATGACTTTGCCAAAAACCGTCTAAATAACTTTTTTTTGATTTTAGAATTTCAGAATTCCAACCAATATTTTGTATTCTCAAAATTTTAAAACTAAACCACCTCCAAAACTTAGACATTATTCCAAGTGGATATTTATTTTTTTTCACTTCCAAATCTGTAGCTGTCCTTGCTTTAATATTAAAATACTTTAAACCATATTTGCGATAAGTATCCCCTTTAGCTTCCAAAATATCAGTATCTAATAGTAATTCTTCCCCCCTTATGGTAGAAACGGATCTTCCAAAAGCATATTGAAATAATTGATTTCCTAACCCACCTTTTAATTTTATTATTGTCATATATCATTTTTAAAAATAAAAATCAAACTTTCATTATTTCTTATTACCCTACTTTCTTTTTTATTTCTTCTGTGTCTATAATAATTGCCACTACCCATTAGCTTTTGCAAACGAAAGTTATATTTTTTAGCTATTAAATCAACTTCCCATTTAAAAATCGGATTTATGTGGTAAGTAAAACATTCAGGTGTAAACCATTGAAAGCACCCTGTAAAGAAAAATTTAATTCTACTAAGCAACGACTGCACGTTAGGGGTTGTTAGAATTAAAATTCCATCTTTTTTTAAAACACCTTTTGTGTTCCTAAATAATTTCCAAGGATTCTCAATATGTTCTATTATTTCTGAACAAACCACAATATCAAAATATTTTTTTGGCAATGGTAATTCTTTATCGCCATTTAGATCAAACTTAATATTTTTTTCATTCTCTTTTTTTTCTTCAATATCCACATTATACACGTCAAAACCAATTTCACGAAAAATATCAGATACCTGCCCTGTTCCACCACCAAGATTTAACAACCTACTACCCTCTTTATTCTCTTTATTTTCTTTAATATATTTGTCTAGATATATTACAACAGACTCCAAAGTACCAGGAGATGCATGACAATACAGGGAATCAACTACCCTCTTTATTATACCATGCACAAAACTTCTTTCATTGTGAAGAAATTTTTCCTTTAATTTAACAACCAAAGCCGAATCTTTTGGTCTTATGTAGACTATCCCAAAAAACTTTAATATAGTCTTTATAAAATTATTTTTAATTAGTTTTTTGATTATCATCTTGCTTTATTAGTGATTTATATATTTGAATATAATTTTCGGTCATTTTTTCAGTGGTGAATTTTTGATTTACCCTTGAAATACAGTTATCTGATATCTTATTATATTCGTCTTTATCTAATTTTAGAGCATAATCGAGCCAAACAATAATATCTTCTGTATCTGCATATTTAGCGATAAAGCCATTTTCTCGATGTAGCACAGCTTCTTTGACCCCGCCAACATCAAAACTGACAATAGGAAGCCCACAACTCATAGCCTCTAAGATTATCAAAGGAAAATTATCAGCAATAGATGTATTAAGAAGGATATCACAAGCTGAAAAATAATAAAATAGATCATCATTGTTTATCAAACCAACATAGATTATATTATCTTTTTGTTTGTTTTCTATATTTTCATTACCAGCAGACAAGAAAACAATATTTTTATTATTTTTAGAATTTTCAATTGCAGCTGCAGTGTATTTCCAGCCTTTCCAACTGGGACTACCTACGCCACCATCAGACAATGAAAAGACAATTTTTTTATCTAATGGAAGACTGAGTTTTTTTCTTGCCTCTATTTTATCTATTTTTTTAAATTTTTTATTATCAATTCCATTATAAATTAACTGGGCATTCTTGTTTTTTAGATAACTTTTATCAACTCTGTTTTTGAGCCACAACGAAGGAGTGACGATGGAGAAATTGGAATTAGACAGTATTTTTTTTTTAAAATTTGCTAGAATATTTTTATTGTAGGGCAAGACTCTTTCTGGCATCTCATCGTTGGGAGATTCAAAAAATCCACTACTTATTTTTTCAGTTTCAAAAGTATAAACAGAGTGTGATGTGATTGCCCACTCATCGTGCAGAGTCCAAACAACTGGTTTTTGAGCGCATATTTTTTTGAAAGTACTCAGATTAAAATATCTCCCATGAATGTTGTGAAAATGCACAAGGTCTGCTTTTTTGAACTCCTCTCTATCCAAAATCCAATCTGTATCATAAAAGTCTCTACCAAGGATTATAGTAGTATATTTTCTAAGAGTGTTTCTTTTTATAGAAAAAACATTTTTATCCGCAGATAATTTATCGGCAACAAACATTGAGTTGTATACGTTTTCTTTGTCCAATCTTTCTTTTATTTTCCAAGAAACAAGTGCAGCACCCCCTCGCTTGTCAGTTGTTCCTATTTGCAAAATGCGCATATTATTTTTTTGTGGCTATTATTATATAGTTTAATGTTGCCCAATTATTTTTGAATATTTTATCTAGCAATAAAAAAAGTATCTGTAGAGGAGCGAGAATAAAAAAGGACAATATCATTTTTAATAAGGTACCTTTTGGTGTATTTTCAAAAATAAAAGTAGACAGAAGTTGGCCACAGACACGAAAAACCCCAGTGGTGGCTATTATTTTTTTGATAACAAAACCATTGGTTGCAAATATTTTTTTGTGACCATATTGAGTAAATCTTCGGAAATCATATGGCGTCTCGTGCTCTTGATATATAAAAGGCATACTCAGATAGATTTGTCCTCCTTTTTTTAGGACTCTATTACACTCAGACATTAATTTATCTGGATCATCGGAATGCTCTAATACCTCGGTGCATATGATGACATCAAATGTATCTTCTTCATAAGGTATCTTTTTGCCATCAAAAAATTTATCTACAATTTTAGCCTCATTCTCGTGGCCACCTCCTTCTATATCTATTCCAATATATTCACCATCAAATAAACTTTGATAAGGTTTGATACCACAACCGACATCGAGTATTTTTTTATTACTATCTATGGTGATAGCAAAAGCTTTTATATTATCAAAAAGAGGCTTCCGTATTGTAAAATATGGATTTAGAAAAATCGAATACCACTGGGGCATAAAGAAATTTTTTTCTAATAGGTCTTTTTTTAGTTTATTAATCATATTTTTTATACTCAACCAAGATGGTGTGCCCGTCAATTTTATTAGACGAAAATAATAATATAAGATAATATAACCTAGAAAGAAACTTATTTGATAGTCTACCTATTAGTCCTAATTCTTTCTCAATTTTTTTACCAAATTTTAAATAATAATAATATCTAAAATGATATTTTTGTAGAGGCTCTTTATAAGTCTTAATAAGTTTCAAATGAAAATATTCAGATATTTTAATAAAAACTTCCTCGTTCCATAAACTTGCATGGTGAGGTGGCATATCTAGAATGTTAAATTTATCTGAACCTATAAAAGAATTATTATTAGGGACGCTTAATATCAATTTGCCATTGGGCTTGATCAATTTTATGGCAGCCCTCAAAAATGAATTTACTTCGTCAACATGCTCTAAAACTTGAAAAGAGCAAACTACATCATATTCTTGCGGATGGTCAATAGCATATTGAGTAGAGGAAATATTCAAAATATTTAAGCCCTTTTTTTGTCCTTTGGTAACACTTTTTTCATTCAATTCAAGCCCATGACATTCGATACCATTGTCAACCAGTCTTTTTACAAAAGAGCCACCACCACTACCTATTTCCAAAACTTTTTCGCTTTTTTTTATTAATTCATAAGCTTTTTTATGTTCCCACTTCCATTCCATGTAATACCAAGGAAATTTTTCTAATTGTTGATAAAAATTACTATCACCTTCCACTGGTGGATAGAAAAACTTGTAACCAGTAGTTTGGCATTCATAAAGTGCTATTTTTTTTAAATTTTCAAAATATTTAGAGACATCTATATTTAATTGTTTTTCATATTCACTTATAATAAAAGAGGTCTCAAATTCTCTTATTTTTATAATATCAAATGAGTTTGTCAAAGGACTTTTTATAGTCATATTTTCGTCTTTTGTGTATTTCTAATAATATTGTTTATTGGTCTCCATAAGAAATTGGGTAAAATTGAGGCAATTAATAATAATAGCACTTGTGGATAAACCGAGTAAACATTCCAAAATTTTAGAGCAAATATTTCTTTTATAATTTTAAAACTATATTTCCGAGCAGATCGCGAATCGCCTATTTTCAAATATTCCTTTCCATAATATAGATACCAATAAATATTTGATCGGCGAAGTAATTTTTCATATTGATAATTAAAATGTTTATTTATGATATGGCTTAATTCAAGGCCGTATTTTGCTGGTAGTGCAAAGGTAGATTCATTTTGTTCAGCAGCATTTCTAATAGCAGCACTATTTGCATTTTCAGCGTGTTTACGATAAACGCCCATTTTCTCTTCAAAGTATTTTAATTTACCTTTGTTGGCAACTAATATTTGTAATGGCCAATCCCCGCTATGCTCATTTACAAACCAATGTGGAAAATTACCAAATACATGGTTACGATATATCAAGGAGCATGTAGCACCAGCACTACCGTGGCTTAATATATATTCTAGGCTTATTGTTTCTGGCATTTTTCTTTTTGTCCAGTCACTGAATATGCCATTGGCTTTGAGTACATCTACATTGTGAGTCGCCATGGAGAAGTCTTTGTTTTTATCCAAAAAATCAACTTGTTTTTGTAATTTGTTTGGATCAGTCCAATAATCATCACCTTCGCACACAGCGATGTATTCAGCCTCACAAGCATTTAAAGCATTTACAAAGTTTTTCATCATTCCCAAATTTTTTTCGTTTAGTAATAGCTTTATTTTAGAGGGGTACTTTTTTTTATATTTAATAACTATTTTTCTAGTTTCGTCAGTAGAACAATCTTCACCTATTATAAGCTGGTAATCAAAATTAGTTTTTTGTGACATGACACTTTCGACTGCCTGACTAATATATTTTTCGTGATTATAAGTAATCATGCAAATGTCGACTTTTTTTTTCATAATTTTTTTATCAAAATAAGTTTGTTGGGATTTTTTTTGGAGTAAGCCTTAAAATCATAGTGGCCCTCTAAAAATAATTGATTTTTATCGATTTCGGACATTCCTAATTTTTTAGCAATATGCATTGATATGGCATTCTCTTTGTCTACTATGGCAACAATATCGTCGCAACCCATCCTTTGTACCTCAGTAAAAAGATGGGAATATATGACTTTACCCAAGCCTAACCCACGAGCATCTTCATCGACAAGGAGGCCTAGTGTGGGGGTTTTAAAGTCCTTATACCATCTCAGCATTTCAAAACCAACTATTTTACCTTTATAATAAATGGCATAATATATATTTCTATTTTTTGAATTTACTATATCAATAGCAGTTTCTTTATTTAGGGGGAAGGGGTCAAAAAATGGAGAGTTTTCATTTTTTACAAAAAAATCTATTAACGCTTTCAGATCTTCTTTTCCTATTATTTTTGTTTTATAAGTCATATCTAAATAATATTGAGGGCTTATTTTATATGTTCATAAAATAATGAATGTTTATTTTCAAAATAATGTTTTTTATCTTTATAAAAGTCCCAGTCTATTCCGTCTCTTTTGAATACAATGAATGGCACATCACCATAATAAGAAGCAAAGCCGCCAAAGGTACTATCAGCACCCACAATTACATTACTTCTGGCCAAAATATACAAATCTTCAATAGGACCAAGTTCTGATCTTTTTACATTAAGTCCGGTGAATTTATCCAAATCTACAAACCCATCTGAACATATTACAAAGCAAGTTTTTTCTTTATCTTTATTCGAATGTTTCAAATATTGTTTTAGTATGTAGTCTACTTCTTCCTCATTGAAATATAATTTGCCGCCGTGAAATTCTTTTTTATAGTCACCTTGCCTGATATGTACGCCGACAACATGCTCATACTTTTTTTTCAAAGGAGACATAAATTCATCGATTTTGATACTTAGATCATTGGCAGGCTTAAAATATTCCCTTATCTCTTTTCGGTACTTTCGTATACCAACGGGGTTTCTAAAGAGCCAACCGTTTAGGAAAACTTCATTTTTATTATTTTTTTCAAATTCTTTTATAGCAGGGACATTTGTTTCAGTGGGCTCTAAATAGTATATTAGATCGTCTACTTCCATTGGAGCATAGATAATATCTTTTTTGTTCAGCAATGTTATTATTTTAACATATATTTTATACAATCGTAATATGTTGATTCTAGACAATTTTTTTTGCAAATAGACTAGAGGATAGACATAAAATAATTTTACTAACTTACTTTCAATTTTTATATTTTCAAAATGTTTTACATATTCAAAAAAGGAAGGGTTAGAAATTTTATAATTTTTTTCCAGACAATAGGCGTATACACTAATAAAAAACCAAAGTTGATTGGCTAAACGCCCACCATTATGCCATAAAATTGTAACTCTTTTTCTTTTCATATCTTTATTTTTTAATAAACCAAAAACAACCACAACCCCAATCTTGTTTTTTGACTAGTTCTGGGTCGGCGTTATATATAATACCAGTATCTTTAAAATTATCTGGTATTAGAGAAAATTCTTTTAACTCTAACTGTGAAAATTTTTCTACTATTTGTTCATAAGAATAAATACGATGTGCATTGAAAGCTATCCTAGGCTTACCAACGGGTACCACAAACAATAATGAGCCATTTTTAGCCAGTACTCTCTCCAATTCTTTCATTGCTTTTATGTCGCCATGAGGATCCAATTTATCACCATATCTACCAAGACCCACATGCTCTACTACGTGCAGACAAGATAAAGAGTTTATACTATTATCTTCAAAATGTAAGGAGTTCAAATCTGCAGCATTTGATTCCAAATTATCCAAGTTTAAATAAGCTGGCCTAAAGTCATAAAATTTTGTTGCTATAAATGCCGATAGTACAGTTACAAAATTTATAGATGATGAAATATCAGTATGAAATTCTGGATTTATTTTTTTTATGATCCTTGCTGCCCAAGCAGGATGATATGTGTAGTGTGGCTCAAATGGTGTCTTTTTTGTTTTGTCTAAGAGACAAGGAAATAAATCGCTATATTTTATACTAAAAGATCGATTTAATTCCTCTGATAATTTTTTAAATTTCTGGAAATCACGCAAAAAAGAAGGAAAATTAATAAGCTTTCTTATACTATGATATAGTGGCATAAATCCTGGTATTTTTATTAATATCTTTTTAATTTTTAAAATCATATTTAGGTTTTATTTTTTTTAACAAATGGAGCAAAAAAACGAATCCTGGTATTTTTATTAATATCTTTTTTAGATTTAGCAAAGGTATTTTGCGTGACCTAATTCCAAAGTCATCATTCATTTTTAAAATATGATCCTCAATTTCGACAATATTTATCCCCCCCTCCAATGCAATTTTTGATCGGACTAAATTGAATTTTATAATGCTGGTATTGCCAAATTTATCAGAGATTTTGGAGAACATATCAAAAGCTTTTTTATAATTTTTATTTTTATAATTATAAATAGCTAGTAAAAATAGAAAGGGTGGACTATCTTTATCTTCATTGTCAGTTATGTATTTAGAGAATTTATTTTGACCTATATATTTTCTATAGTTTTTAATAAATATTTGATCTCCATTTTTTTCGTATTCATTTTTTATAAATGAGTCTAGATTATTTGAGCCAAGTTTGTTATTAGATAAGATATCATATTTTATTATTTTATTTAATAGATTTTCTGAAAATAGATACATGATATCTTCTAACATCAAATATAAGTTGATTGAAAATAAACCATCCTCATAGGTTCTGTCAAAATAAGATTTTTTTTTATTACTTGCTTGACGGTGAAAATAAAAAGCATCAGGACAAGTGTATACTTTTAGCCCCCTAGACAGAAAACGAAAACCAAAACTCTGAGTGTCAAAGCCATGATTTTCAGGATATCCGCCAGCTATTTTAAAAGCATCCTTGGTGTATAGAAAATTCACGAGTGTTAGCCAGCCTTTATTATCAAAAAGATCTGATAAATTATAAGCCTCATCGCTCAATATGTTAAATGAGCTAGATTTAGTATTATTTATATTATTGATAAAATACCTTGATTCATTGAATAATACTCCATCGCAATTTTTATTATCCAAATAATCAATCATTTTTTGTAGCATATTATCTGGCAGTATATCATCGGAGTCCAGACAGAAAATTAAGTCTCCTGTAGTATTTTTAACAGCTGTATTACGAGTCGCTCCGCCACCCTTATTTTTTTCATGATGGTAAATTTTTATTTCCAAATATTTTCTTTCTAATATGCTCATCAACTTTTTGGTTCCGTCAGTAGAACCATCATTAACCATTACCACCTCAAATGGAATGGATAAATTTTGCACATAAACCGAAGCTACAGCTTCTTCAAGTGTTTGTTCGCAGTTATAGCAAGGTATTATTATTGAAAGTTTATGGTTCATAAAAGATATTACTTACAGCTTAACTATTAAGATGTCTTTTTTTATTATAATTTAAAACAATTAAGGAAATTTTCTTTGAAAAAAATAGGATTACAAACATTTTTATAAGCATTTTTATTTTTATTTTTATTGAAAAATGAAAAAAATTTGGTACTAATTTGTATAAAATTTTTTTTGATTTTTCATAATCTCCATAAAAAAAATAACCACTAAATGCATCCCAAATATTTTTTCTTCTTTGAATATCAAAAAGTTTAGAATACTTATTGGACAAATGATTATCAAGAGCATCTACCAGTTTTTCCATATTTCTATAGTGATAGGAAATAATGTCAATATTATTTTCTCTAGCTTCTTTTACACGAGCACTCCAAGCACCTTCATCGTGTATGCGATAGACACCCATGATATCAGAAAAATACTTCATTTTACCTTTATCGGCACAAAGAATTTGAAGACTCAGGTCTCCACCACGTTGATCTTCAAACCACTTTGGCAATCCACCAAAAACTCTATTTCTAAACAACAAAGAGCAGGTAGCTGCACCACCAAAACTTATAATATCTTCAATAGTAGCCTCGCCTTTCTTTATCCACTTTCTAATCCATTTTTGGTTTAGTCTACTAGCATCTTGACAGACAACATCGACACCGTGAGAACATATCGAATAACCTATATTCCTATCCAAAAAATCAACCTGTTTTTGTAATTTATAAGGATCTGTCCAATAATCATCCCCCTCACACAGAGCAACATATTCACCTCTGCATGCATTATATGTGTTTATGAGGTTGCGCATCATACCTTGATTTTTATCTGGTAATAATAGTTTAAATTTATTTGGATATTTTTTAGCATACATCAATACAATCTCTCTGGTTTTATCAGTTGAAGAATCTTCACCGATTATTATCTCATAATCAAAATCTGTCTTTTGCAACAAAAAACCTTTAATAGCCTCTTCTATATATTTTTCATGATTATATGCAATAACACAGATACTAACTTTTGGTCTCATAATTTTTTATTAGTATTGTTTTCTCTTGATTTTCAGATACACAACTTCTAAATCCATAGCTATAGCCTACTTATTGTTTATAAAAAATTTTATTAAAATAAACGGATCATCTTTCAAAATTTACCCAAACTATAATTTCATATATCTACAACATCTTGCTAAACGTTTTTATTCAATATCTCAGATATCAATTTTATTTCTTCCATTTTAAGATCGTGATATAAAGGCAAGCATAATATTCTTCTTGAAATATCTTCCGCAATAGGCATTTCTTGTTCATCAAATTCTTTTATATACTCAATTGAATTTAAAGATGGAAAAAAATACCTGCGAGGAAATATTTGTTTCCTGTTAAGTTCATTTTTTACCTTAAGTAGTACTTCTTCTGAATCAAAAATTACAGGATAATACGCATAATTATAACCATTCATTTGTGTTATTGTTGGTTTAATCAGCTTACCCCAGTCTAGTAATCCATCATATAACTCTGTAATTTCTTTTCTTGATTTTAAAATTTCTTCAATATGAGACAATACAGACAGCCCCATAGCAGCATGAAACTCTGAATTCTTACCATTAATACCGAGACCGAAAAACTCTTCTTGATTTTTATGTCCAAAATTCCGCAAATAAGAAATTTTATGTGCCAAATCATCATTATCTGTAATGACAGCACCCCCCTCAATCATATGAAATAGTTTAGTGGCATGAAAGCTCAAAATAGAAATATCGCCTTGTTTGAGAATAGACTCACCATTATACTTTGCACCAAACGCATGGGCAGCATCATATATAATAGGTAAATTATACTTTTCAGAAATATCTTTAATTTTTTCCACATCACAAATATTTCCATACACATGAACAGGCATCATACCTGAGGTCTCAGGAGTAATCCTTTTTTCTATCTCCCTAGAATCAATATTAAGTGTTTCTTTATCTATATCTGCAAAAACAGGCTTGCACCCCTCCCACACAAGACTGGATGTTGTAGCCACATAAGAAAAAGGAGTAGTTATAACCTCACCCTTTAAATCTAAAGCCTTAATAGCAATTTCTAAAGCCATAGTACCATTAGTGACGATAAAAAGATGTTTTACACCTAAATATTCTTTTAATTTATTTTCCAATTCAACTAATAGCTGGCCATTATTTGTAACCCAACCACTGTCCCAAATCTTTTTTAAATTTTTAACATATTCTTCCAGTGGAGGTAAATACGTTTTTGTTATATTTATCATTTTTTTACTATATACAACACAGAAGAATCTGTGATATTGTTTTTAATAAATAAATCTTTACCAAAATAATCAACACCTAGTAACTCTACAGTAAAACCAGTTTTTTTAAGCTTATTAACGAAGCCTGAGCTAGAATACAATCTTACATGCGTACTATCACCAAAATATTTCCAACGATCTTCAACAGAAGTAACGAAATCTTTTTCATAATCTTTATGAATATTGGTTAGTATGGGAACTTGTACTATACATTCTCCACCAGGCTTCAATATTCTATAAATTTCACTCATAGCAATATTGTCAAGCTCCACATGCTCAAGAACATGGGTACAAATTATAAAATCAAAAGAATTATCAGAATAAATTTTCATATCAACCACATCAACCTTATCGTCTACATCTTCCATATATAAATCAGCACTCCTATAATCAATATTGCTATATGATTTTATTAATTTAATTAATTGTTTTGTCGGTGCTATATCAAGTAATTTAATATTTTTCCTTTCTTTGTCTAACTTTTCTCTTAAATAAAGTGAATACAATCTAGTTGAGTCATTTGAACTACAGATTGGACAAGAATAATCAGTGATATTGAAAGTTTCAAAAACAAACAAAGAATGAACAAAGCTACGTCTATAGAGTTCATCTATATATTCCATTGGTATATGTTTATATCTTATAATTTTATTATCACAAACTGGACATTTTTTCTTACCAAATATTTTATTAATAATATAAATACCAAAATTAATAATTATTCTGGATATTTTTTTAATTAACTTTATTATTTTAGAACTCATAATATTCTTTAAACTATTTTATTTATATTAATTTAATTTTCTTTTTCTAAATTTATCCACACAAATAAATAAAAAGTTTTTAAAGGATAGCCAATCCTCCTCCTCATAAAATCCGAGTATTTTATAAATCAAAAGATATATGATTACAGACAAGGGACCAAGTACTATAAGCATTATGAAATTAACAATAAGCGGTTTTATTAAAAAAACAGAAATAAAATAAAAGACAATACCAGTGAATACCAATTTTGAATACAGCTTGATATAATAATTTAATCTACCTTCTAACTTTAATATTTTTTTCTCAACATAATAAAAAATAAGAAACGTTGGTAATACTGAAATTAAATATGCTATGGCAGCTCCCATTATCCCAAACTTTGATAGTAAAATTAGAACTAATACAATATTTAAAAGAGTCATCGAAACAGAATAAGTAGCCAATATTTTTACTTCCCCCAAACCTAAAAGAAAATTCTTAAGTGGTGCATAAAGTGAAATAATAAAATAGGTTGGAGCTAAAATAATTAAAATTATATACGTGTTTACTGCAATACCTTCATCTAGCCAATACAACATTATTTTGTATGCAAAAAAGGCTATTGCAAAACTAATAGCTGCACTTAGTATCGTAGTCAACCTAAAAGATCTAATATACAATTTATTTATGTTTTTTTTATCATTTTCCCCCTTCAAAGTTGAAGTCAATGGTAATAAAATTCCTGTTAGACTACTTATTAGACCAGTCGACTTAGAAGCAACGCTACTTGATAGACTATAATAACTTAGGGATACGGGACTTATAAAAATAGGGATTATTAATTTATCAAAATATGACAAAGCTTGTCCTGAAATATTGCTAATATATGCTGTTAATCCAAATTTATAACACTTAATAATCTCTAACTTGTCCCAAGTAAATTTTATTTGTGCTATTGGTAATATCTTTTGTGAATAATACCTATAAATAAATGTAAATATTATCAAAATAATTAGTTGAGACAAGAAAATAGCCTGTAATTTAAAACCCAGGACAACAACCACGAGAATGCTTAGACTAGAAAAAGCTGTATGCATTATTCCTATTTTTGTTGATATATCAAAACGCTGCAAAATTATAGGTGTTAATACATAGACACTATTAATAGCACTTAATAAAAACATGATACCGGTAATAAAAAAAATTACTGGCAAATTATAAACCAAAATAGCAGGTGATGATATAAAATATTGTCCTAGTATCCCAACAATAGCAGAAAGAAATAACCCTATAATACCCGTAATTAGAAATATTGAATTTGCAGAATACAATAAACTCTTTAATCTATTTTGATCTTTGCCTCCATAATATTCTGCCCCATACTTGGATACAGCCGTAGAAAAACCCACATCAACAAGACCAAATATGACCAGTACAGTGTTTATAAAAATATAAACACCATAATTATCTATCCCCAATTTAAACACTATAATGGGTGTAACAAATATAGCAAAAATAATTCCCCAACCATAGCTTACAAAGGAATAAGACACGTTTTTTAAAGTTTTATATGATAAAGAATTTTTATCCATAATATTAATAAACTACCAATCCTTAGTTTTATCAATTGTCTTAACTTTAACCTTTTGATACAAATTAGTGGCTTTTTTATCTACTTCTGGTGACAACAAACGCAATAACTCATGTCCTAGAATCCGATATTGTTTCCCAATCTTGTTAGACCGAAGAAGACCCTTTTTCAAAAGTCTTTTCATAGTACTATTACTAATTTTTAATAGTTTTTCAACTTCACCAGTGGTATAAACTTCGTTTGGCTTAATTTCCATAAAATAGTCATAAAATGTTTAAAGTCTGTAAAGTCGAAAGTTGAAAAGCAAAAGTCTGTAAACACACGACTTTTTGACTTTATGGACTTTTGACTTTTAGACTAAATACATTATACCACTAGGTGTCATTAGGTGTCAAATAATAAAGATTCTGACCAAAAAAGATCCTTTCTAGTTATTTTTCCCAATCCTCTATAATAATCTTTTTGCCTTCCAACTTCACAACTACTTTTTGCCCTTTTCTTAGTTTCAATTTTCTAACTATACTAATTGGCAAAGTCAAAGCCACACTTTCACCTCTACCAACCCTAGTTATTTTCCTAATATGTCTTTCATTTTCTTTTTTTACCCCCATAAAAATACATTACGTGTAAGAGTTAACTCTTACACTATTTATTATAATTATCTCTAAACCATTTATAACTCTCCTCTACCCCATCCTCTAAATTTATTTTGTGTTTCCAGCCCAAATCATGCATTTTATCCATATCAAGCAATTTTCGAGGTGTTCCATCTGGTTTAGAAGTATCCCAGACAATCTCGCCCTCAAAACCAACGACTTTTTTGACTATTTCTGTCAATTCTTTGATACTTACATCCTCCCCCACCCCCAAATTCATGAATATCTCTCCTTTTTCATTTTGTTCTTTTGTAGGATCGAAATTTTCCATAAAAAACACGGACCCACTTGCCATATCGTCGACATAAAGAAACTCACGTTTTGGACTACCTGTACCCCAGGCGACCACTTCTTTGTCCCCTCTTTCTTTTGCTTCATGAAATTTGCGAATTAGGGCTGGTAAAACATGAGAATTCTGCAAATCAAAATTGTCTCCAGGACCATAAAGGTTTGTTGGCATTACCGCAATAAAATTTGTTCCGTATTGACGATTATAGCTTTGACACATCTTAATACCAGAAATCTTTGCTAAGGCATAGGGTTCATTGGTTGGTTCTAGTACTCCAGTCAGTAAATGTTCTTCTTTCATGGGCTGTGGACACATCTTGGGGTAGATGCATGAAGATCCCAAAAATAACAGTTTCTTCACACCACTAACATAAGATTGGTGAATAATATTATTTTGAATTTGTAAATTCTCATAAATAAACTGAGCGGGATAAGTATTGTTCGCAAGAATTCCACCGACCTTAGCTGCTGCTAAAAATACATATTCCGGGTTTTCTGATGCAAAAAAATCAGCTACAGCCTTTTGATCCAACAAGTCTAATTCTTTATGAGTTCTGGTTATTAAATTGTTATAACCTTGAGATTCTAATTTGCGAATAATGGCAGAACCAACCAAACCGCGATGGCCAGCGATGTAAATTTTTGATGATAATTCCATAAAATTTATAAGAAATATAAAGACTATAAAATCACTTTTGACTTTACAGACTTTCTGACTTTTGACTAATTCACAATATAATCACGTGCTACTAGTCCCATCTCTTCAAATTCAGCTTCAACCATCAATTTTACAAGCTCTTCAAACTTTACTTTTGGTTCCCAACCTAATTTTTCTTTTGCTTTGCTAGCGTCACCAAGTAATTTGTCAACTTCGGCTGGACGAAAATATTTTGGATCAATCTCTATCAAAACCTGTCCTGTTTTAGCATCTATGCCCTTTTCATCTGCACCACTCCCCTGCCACTCAATTTCATATCCCAAAAGTCGTGCACTATGTTCAACAAACTCACGTACAGTATGTGTCTCACCTGTGGCAACTACATAATCATCTGGCTTATCTTGTTGGAGTATGAGCCACATAGCTTCTACATAGTCTTTTGCATATCCCCAATCGCGCTTAGCGTCTAGATTTCCAAGATATAATTTATCCTGCTTTCCTAGTTTGATTTTGGCAAATGCATTAGTAACTTTTTTTGTTACAAAAGTACCACCACGACGAGGAGACTCATGATTAAACAATAATCCATTACACACAAACATATCATAACTCTCACGATAGTTCACACATATATTATGCGAAAAAACTTTAGCACAAGCATACGGACTACGTGGATAAAATGGCGTGGTTTCTTTTTGTGGAGTTTCAAATACTTTTCCAAACATCTCAGACGAACCAGCTTGATAAAATTTGACATTCATACCTTTGTCTTTTATGGCGTCTAGTAAGCGTAATGTACCCAAACCATCAGCATTACAAGTATATTCTGGAATCTCAAAACTCACCTTTACATGACTCTGAGCACCTAGATTATATATCTCATCTGGCTGGATCTTTTCTAATACACGAGCAATATTACTAGAGTCAGTTAGATCTCCATAATGTAAAAACATCTTTACGTTTTTTTCATGTGGATCACGATAGATATGATCAATTCTATCAGTATTAAAACTACTGGATCTACGGATAATCCCGTGGACTTCGTATCCTTTTTCTAATAAAAACTCAGCGAGATAAGAACCATCCTGACCGGTGATACCTGTTATAAGTGCTTTTTTCATAAAGAATAATTAGTTTTTTATTTATTTGACACTAGAACTTGCGCTCATTATTGATTCTATTATACCATTTCCTTGAGCATCGAATACAATTCCGCTATCAAGAGCATCCTGTATGATTTCTTGTGCTCTGTTTGTTTGTCCGGTTTGATAGTATACCAATGCGATTCTCCACCAACCTTCAGAAATCTTTGGCGTACCATCAATACTACCTTGTAATAATTTAATTGCCTCGTCACTTTTTCCAAGCTGCACTTTTAATCCTGATAACATATATATAGCTTGCTGACGTTTTGGTGAAAATATTAAAGCCTCCTCCAAATATCCCTCTGCTTCGAATAATAAATTTTGATCTTTTTTTATTTCTGCACCCAACATACATAATTTTGATAATTGTATATGAACCCTTATATCAAAAGGGTGTAGTGATAAATTTTTCTTAGATTCTTCGTAAACTAATTGGAACAAAGACGTGGCGTCTACGATATGATTATTTTTAAATAGATTTATTATTGCCTGTTCAGAAGTACGAGAAATGTCATTACGCATATCATCTATGTGTGGAGATGGTATTTTATTTGCCACATCATACAATTGTATAACATCTTGCCCCCTACTAAATCCTTTAATTGTGTCTAGAGTAGCCATATTTGCTCGAGCTGGATTTATATTAGTGGAATAAATCAATAATAAAATTGGTAAACTAATAACCAAAACCAAGCCAATGGAAAAATTTTTATTCTTACAAATTGAAGCCTGAGAATTGTGGACTTCTATTTGTGAACTCACAAAAGCCAAAAAAAGGAAAAAATAAAGATAAGAAGTCGGATCATCAAATACTAATGCCTTGGCGACAAAATTGGCCATAATAAAAGCTGTGCCAACCCCCACTACATGTAAATCAACCCTGCCTTTTTTCCAGCTATACCAAAGCATAAAGACAGCAACACCTAACATACCAAGGTATGTTAGAATACCCACAGTACCCTGCACTGCGATCGTATTCATGACCACACTATGAGCGTTATCAAACCAAGTCTCACCCCAACCAAATTCTAGAAACTTTGGATTATAATATTTATTAAAAGCATAGTAATAATTATTTGGACCCCAACCAAAAATTGGCTTCTCTTGCCATGCTTCTACTGCTATCCCCCAAGCCATAAGACGGGTAGAGCCGGTACCCTCAAACAAAGAGATATTTACCAGCCTACCAATTCCAGGGACACTTTGAACGAAATCGGTTTTTCTATAAACAAAAAACAGGCTGCCAATTATTACCCCGACTACAATTAAACCAGTAATAATTTTTCTTACATTATTGTGATTTTTGATAGTGAAGAGATAGCTAATGGCCAAAATACCCAAACCAGCAAATAAACCCAACATTGCCCCTCTAGTGCCACCCAAAAACACACCTACAAAACCAAAAAAGCCACCAGCCACAGCGAACCAAAACCACAGATTATTTAATTTACTTTTTTCTTTCACGGCCAACAAATAACCGACAAACATTAGAAATAAACCATAACCACTGTAATAAATAGAATTACCCAAGCTAGCTGAAACACGACCAGATCCACGATTTAATAATAATTCTGGGTCTACGAATCTCTGTAAAATACCAATAAACATCACTATACCGCCAGCAGACAAGAAGACTCGAAGTAACCATTTCCAATCTTTCCACTCTTTAACTACAGACGTAATAATAAAATAATAAACTACATAATGAAAAATAGTAAAAAGCCCCAACATCCTCTCGTGATTGTCCCAAAAACTACGATACCAATCTACACCTGTAAAAGTAGAAATAGCAAAACTAGTAAAAAACAAACCGACCACAATATTTATAGGTGTCAATCTAATCTTATATTTTGCCCAATTACAGGATAAAAGCAATATATAGGATCCCAACATAAGTAATATAATACTTCTAAACCACACGATCTTAGGCACAATAAACGGAAAAATATAACTTGAAGGAAATACTAACAAAGGCACGAAAAAAGTAGCACCAATTAAGATTTTTACCAAAAATTCTAGTTTTTTTTGCATATTCAAAAAAGCTTAAAATGCTTAAAAAGCCCAAAAGGCTTAAAAGGTTATAAGAAAAATAACAAATTAATTATAGCTTAATTAAATATTTTTAGCAAGAGTACATAATACCTAGTCAAAAAAACCAAAACCCCCGCCCGAAGGCAGGGGTTTTTGGTTACTTATACATAATTTCTTACATATAATTTTACAATCCGACTGACAAGTTAGCTTGATTTACTAATCGAGCTAATTGTGGTAGGAATTTGTAATAAGTAACCATTGGTGTATTCGACTGAAGTAGTAACACCATCAGCAGAAACATCTGACCACACAAAATCATCGCTTGCGTCAGCAACAGCATTGATAAGTGTTTCTGTGATACCAGTCAAAGGAAGGGTGTCGCGTACAAGCTTGGTCTCAATAGAATCACTTGCTTCTACACCACTAAATGTAGCGCGGATTTCAAATGTTCTTGTTGTTCCAGCAGCAATAGTCACTACCTTAGCAGTATCGAAAGGAAGATCATATTGTTGTGATGTGCTTGCAGCTACGTACCCAGCATCTGCCTTAGCAGTAGCAGTCAATTCTGTTTCACTTCCAGTTACATCATAGATTGTCAATGTACCAGAGGTCATAGTCAACCATGCAGTAGCTCCATCAGCATCATTAAACGTTATATAAGGTTTAACACCACCCAATATAACATCACCATTGGCATCTGCAGTTACAGAAAACTTCATAATTGTTTTTTCTGCACTAGATAGAGATGTGCTTGGCAATGCCATAATAGCCACAGTTGGTTTTGTTTTACGAACAACCATAGTATTACCAACAGCAGCATCAGCAGCAGCATCACTAGCACCAGAAGCTGAAGTAGCATTGAAGTTGGCGGAAGTTGTTTCTAGTCTAAATTCTAGATAATCACCAGAATCAGCATCAACACCAGCTGTACCATCAGTAGCTGTAGTACGTTCGTCAATAGCTTTTAATTTTGCTTTCACAACAACGATAGTATTACCAGTCTTAGCAACGCCAATACTCAAGCCAGTAAAGTTTGCATTACCACTTGAATCAAGTCCTAGACCACCGTCTGGACCAAGCTGTGTACCATCCAAACTATATAACTGTACATATTGTACATTGTCATAAGCTGTAGAAGGACTTGCATTTACAGTCATTTCATCAACAACCCAAGCTTCTTTGGTAGCAGTAAGTCTAATACGATGAACTTCTTGTTCAGTAGCAAGACCAGCAATCACAATTGCTGCATCTGGTTTACCAGAATCAGCAGCAGTAGTAATTGTACCAGCACTTGTAATAGTAATAGCTACTGTTGGAGCTGTTGTACCATTAAGATTAGTACCTGTTACTGAAGTAGTAAGAGAAGTACCATTAACATCTTCGGCAGTTACATCAGCTGCAACAAAAGTATATGCGAATGAATCATCTACACTGCCGTATGGAGCATTTCCTGAAACAACAGTCTTGATTATTACATTCTTAGAAGTTCCCGCTGGAACTGTGTAATAACCACCTACAAATTTAGCAGAAGTAAATTGTAGACGACCATTTGAATCTGGACTTACAGGACCAGCAATTAATGTATCACCAACATACAAACTAGCAGAAGTAATCAATGCATTAGCTGCAGTTGCTACAACTTCAGTCTCTGTATTTAGAGCAAAGTTAGCTTCAGTAGAACTAGCATTTACATATACATCCACAACCAAAGCAGAAATCTTTACGTCATTACCAGCACCACTACCAGCGGCCCAGATCATACCAAGAGAATCAACAGTAGAACCTTTTACTATTGTTCTAGATTCTGGAGATGAGGCGCGAGAGATAGTAAGTGAAGTTGTTCTGGTAGTAATGTTATTACTAGCAATCTTAACAGCAGGAACAATATCAGTAACAGTATTGTCTGCTGAATCCTTTACTGTAAAGTTTGCACTAGACATATCAAATGAGGCAAGATGTACAACGGCAGAAGCCTGTGCACTATTTATATCTGCAACAAGGATAATATTTCTAGTTTCACCTTTCTTTACTGTAAAATAGTCTGTCCACTGGAATGCTAAATTTACATCAACATCCATAGTGGCGGCCCATACTGCGTATGATGTAGCATTACCATCAGTTATTGCAACAGCATCAGTAATAGCTTTTGCAGAACCAAGAGTTTTACCAGTATCAGCATCCTTAAGTTTGATATTTCTCAAAAGTAAGGTATCGCCTGTACCATAGTCTGCATCACTATCAAGATCTTTATAAGTACCATAATCAACACCGCCAGTTGTAGCCTTTGTAGTATCAATAGTAGCTGTCATTTTCTGAATTTCCATTGTATCAGAAACAGCTTTCAAAGAGATTTTTCCAAGTACAACTTCTGTAGAATCAACCTTCACATCATGTGCGGTATCACTAAGATTGGCAATAGTCAAACCACCACCAGCAAGGGTAAGTGTGTTTGAATCACCAGATGCATCATAAAGAAGTATGGTTGGAAGAACTCCAAAACCATATGAACTACCTACTGCTTTGACATCAGTTGTATACTGCATGTAGAAAACAATTGTTTTTCCTACATCAGTATCAGCACTAATATCGCCATAAACTTTAAAGGTCTTTGTTGATCCATCAACAAGTTTCAATGGCGTATCAAGAACAAAGGTTACAAGACGACCATCCACACTCACCGTAACAGGAACATCAGTTGAACCATCCTTCAAAGTCAAGTTGCTCAATAAACCTGTATCAATAGTACCATCTTGTTTAAGAGTAAAGCTATATAACATTGCATCTTCTGAAGCAGTTACTAAGCTAAACTGTGCTAATTGTGCATTAGCATCACCAATTGTAGGATTTGAAAGTGTGCCTGTACCATCAGCAACGATAGTTCCGGCTGTTGGAGCAGTAACAGAAAATTTGTTACTTGTTACAGGAAGTCCGGAAATAGTTACATTTGTAGCAGTAAGAACAGTAACAGAGAAATCGTGCTCACCAGCTGAACTAGCTGAAGATTCTAATCTCAAAGTAAGTTCTTTAGTAGTATTAGCAGGAATCTCAATACCTAATACACTAAAATCTGCTTCATTGGTGTCGGAAGAAAATGTTTTACCACTTCCTTTACGTGTGTTACCATCATAAAGATAAACTTTAAGACCAGTAACAGCACCTACACCACCTCTTTTTACTGTCATTTCATCAAGAGTAACAGCTGAGGCACCTGCTTTAACATTGAACTTAAGGACATCTACATTGATAGATCCTCTAGCAACAGTAGCACCAGCTGGAGTATTAGCACTCAAGCTAGCTGTTAAATCACCAGCAACAACTACATCATCAGTAGTATCATCAGTAGTATCATCAGCAGCACCAGCACTAGTCTGAGCTGCGTTAGCTTTTAATGAAGCAGCAGTAACAGTACCTGTACCCATTTCCAAAGAATCTAAAAGATCTTGAGAAACAGTTTGTACAGCATCAGTTTCGCCGTCTACTTCATAACGCATACCGTCAATAACAGCATAAACAGTGTCACCGTCTACAGTAACATTCATACCGTTATGTAAAGCAATTGTCTCAATTTCACTACCTTCGGAAGTGAAATTTAGCCAGTAAACGCTAGCAATATCACGAACTTTAGAAGCCCAGGTAGCACCATAAAGTGCTACTGCTACTTCTTCAGAACCGATTTTTGTTTTCACATTACCTGGTTCAACTACGAATACGGATGGAGAGGTATCTCTCTTTACCAACATTGAACCTGGACGATAGTTTACACCACCTGCTAGAGGATAAGCATCTATACAGGTGTTTGGAATTTCCTCTACTCCAGAAAAATCAGTATACCAAGTGTGATATACTTCTGAACTTGGGAAATAAACACTATCCATGTCTGCATTAATCAAGTACACAGCTGTCAAACCAGGAACTTTGTACAAGTCACCAGCTTCTAGCTCTGGACATGCGTCTACAGCTAAAGCAACAGTAGGAACCAAGGCAACAAGGCCAACGCTCCACATAATTGTCATAGCGACAACAGACACGGTAAAGAATTTTTTTGCAATTTTTACCATATTAATTAATTTCCTAACTTATTTTAGGGCGCGATCCACTTTAAAGTGAACGTCTCCAAAATAAGCGAGTTTGTTGTTCTCCTAAACGAAGAACAACTATTACATCCGACAGCCTGTAGGCCTCGACCTTTTGGCCAGATGGTTCTTCCCCTTCGCTAAAGCTACGGAGGAACAAGTCCCTCTTTTTACCAAAGCAATGGAAAATAGCTCCCCTTTTGTTCGTAAAGACAAACAAAAGAAGAAAGATGCCTTTCCTCCGACGTGACGTCGGAGGGTACTGTATGGCACGGGTCCTTCTAGCCAAACAAGCGCTACAAGGACCTAGCCGTACAGTACTTTTAAAGGGCGGTTAATAAGTATACCTGTCATTGCGAGAAGGTCGATTCGCATCGGCCGACGAAGCAATCCCAGTCATCATTGCACTAATGCATGGGATTGCTTCGCTACGCTCGCAATGACACAGTATCACAATAACACTTTTAATCTTTATTTTACTCAATATCACCTATAACTTTTTCAACACCTGTAACATCTACACTACTGGTAGAAACCTCTGGACTTTTAGGATTCAAATCTTTTTCAACAATTACTTCTTTGGCTACTTCTTGTTTTATAATTTCCTGAGTAACAACACTACTGACAACTTTTTTAACTTCAGTAACAACTTTTTCTGTGGCCTGAGTTGTTCCAGTAATTTGTCTAACCCTTTCTATGGCTTCAGTAATATGATTATTTTCTACTAATGTTTTAGCATCTGCCAAATCCTTTACAGATGTAACACCAGTCTCATTAACTTTCTTAATTGCTTCACCAACAGCCGTCTTTACGTCTGCCAAACTAGAAGTTGAAGTAGTGACTGTATCGATCTTAACAGTTGAGCTGTTAGTCTTTGTTGTAGGATCAGATTTGGTTGTACTAGTTGGCATTAAAACACTGTCTATATTTATACCTGTATTACCACCTTCAGAAGTATTAACATCATCTAATCCTTTTGCAGCTTCTTCAGCCTGAGTTTTTATTTCATCAACATCAGCCAAAATGTTTTCAATTTGATCATTTACTAAATCTCTTACTTCCTCATCAGAAACTACGGCACTTCCCTCTTCTTTTACCTTTACTACTGCTTCAACGGCATTAAGACCAATTTCAGCTACTTTTTTCTTGGCTTCGGTTATTCCAGCATCGCCAACTTCTTTTCCAGCATCTTTAAGATTATTATTAATTTCTTTAGTTTTTTCAGCCACAGCCTTGCTAGTTTCAACAATCTTTTCCGGTTGATTTTCACTTACTTCTTTTATCTTATCATTAGCACTATCAATTGATTGTTCAAGGCGTTTAATAGTATCTTCAACTTTTTTTGAAGTTTCAGCACTATTATTCTCAGCCACCTTATTCTCAACAACTTTTTTTACTTCTTGAGAACGGCGAGAGGCAAATTCCATGTGTAGTTGGGCTTCTTTATCACCAGAAGAAGTCACTGAAGCAACAATTTCTTGTGTCTTCTCAGTAGCCAACTTTACACCATAACCCAAATCTCCTGGTAAAGAATTAGCCGTAGCTCCCACACTAGCTATCCAACCACTAGTTGCAACTGCTCCGATAAGCAAGAATACAAGCACTGGACGAACAACTGAATAAACCATCTGACCCGGCATAATCACATTAACCATGTCCCAAATATATGAAAAATTAAAAGTGTTTTTTTGATCAGATGTATTATTACTAATCTGACACAACATCTTCTCTTTATTTTCCATAACCCAAGAACGATCGGGGTTAATCCGACTGTTAGTATTTTTTAGTTTCTTTAATTGTTCTTTGGTATTTTGATACATAACTTACTTCAAGGAATAAGGAGTAATGAATAAAGAATAAGGAATATTGTTTTTATCAATTTTCTAACAACTCTTGGAGTTTTTTTGTTGCTCGATGTAAGATGACTCTCACATTAGTTTTTGATTTGTCTAATATTACGGAAATTTCTGAGGTTGAAAGATCTTCTACAAATCGAAGTAAGATCACTTCTTGATATTCCTGCTTCATTCTTTTTACAACTACCATTATTTTTTCCACTTCATGATCAATTTCTATTTTTTCATAATTTTTATCATCAGCCATCAAAACGACTGAATCAAGCGAGCACTCCTGTCTCTTTGCTCTTTGACGATAAAAATCAATTATTGAATTTCTGGCAACTCTATAAATCAATCCACTAAAGCTTCCAATCTCATTTTTTCTATTCTCAATCAAGTAACTCCAAACTTTCAAAAAAACATCACTGATTATATCCTCGGTCTCTTCTTTATTGTTAATTTTAAAGAAAACAAATCGATAAATCTTTTCTACGTACAAATCGTAAAGCTCACCAAAAGCAGCCGAATCTTTCTTGGTTCTAATCTTCAAAAGTAAAGTTTTCTCTCTCATTTTTAGCTTCATAATAGAAGACGTGAGAATTAGTAAAGTGTTACAGTGGATGCGATGTAGAGGGTGCGATGCAAATATACGAATGCATACGAATTATACTAATGTAATACGAATTCCTGTTTAGAAAGGATATTCGTATTATTAGTATACATTCGTATATTTGCATCGCATTCATTTGCATCGCACTATCACTAGTATAATTAAAATAAGCCACCTTTTTTATAGGCGACCCAAATACTGTATGGAATACATTATAGCACAACCTAGCACAAAAAAGCAAGATTAGCACCCTAGGCTGGGGATAAGTATAAACACGAGACAAGATACATGGAATAAGATACAGGCACATCTTAGGGTGTTCCTTCTCCTTGGTCCCGCCTTTGACAGGGATCCCTGCTGTGGCGGGATAGGAGAAGGATGGGACGAGGTCTCCATCGTAGGTAAAATATTTTGGATTTAATATTACGTTGCTGATCCGAGACCTCACCCCCGCCTACCACGTCTCTTGTTTTTGTATTTTATTCCATGTATATTGTATCTTGTTTTGTATACACTACTCTATACATTCCTAAATCAAAAGCTATTTTTTACCTAATTCTAAATAAGTATTTTTGTATACACTACTCTATACTTTTTAATATCTTTTTTGTAAAAATTACACTTTTAGAGCTTTACACACCCAAGACTTGACATATTTTCATTAAAATGTTAAAATTTGTATAGACAAACATATACAAAAAGCTTATTAGTTTATTTGTTTAATAGTTAATTAGCAATCTCTAAGACTTACAAAGGTGATCAAAAACCAATAAACTACTAAACTATTAATCATCATAGGATTACTCACAAAAGTTATGCCTACCATTCCTAATGAGACAGTGGACGTAAACAAGGATAGAGAAATCGTTAGAGTTTCTATTTCCGAAGCAGGTCGTCTTTTTGGTGTAAATCCCCAGACAATTAGACGTGCTATACAGGCTGAAGAGATTACTTACATTATCGTAGCCGGTAGATACAAAATAAACTTCGAAAGCCTAGTAAAGTGGTCACAAGCAAAGACAACCGTAAAAAACAAAAGCGACCAAAGAGGTATTGGGCAGTATGTGGATAAGTGGAAGATAAAGAATAAATTGTATTCTCCGAGTAAAAAGGCTGTGCAGAAAAAAATTAATAAGAAAGAAGAATCTGCTGAATAAAGCAGGTTTTTTAAATAACATACTTAGAACGTCCCTTCTCCTTGTAGGAGAAGGACAGGATGAGGTCTCGGGACGAGTGTGAAAACAAAAGTTGGTGTATTATATACTACGTAGCTTCTATGAAGACCTCACCCCTAACCCCTCTCCTAAAAGGAGAGGGGAATATTCTTTCCTCTTTCTTTTATCACCCAAAAATAGTATAATACAACTATATTTTTCTAAGCACACAAAAAGAAAGAATCCTATGCAATTCGTAGAAGAGCACTTAACCCGCCACCACCTACTCCACAAACCGCACAAGTGGTTTTTGGCGTTACTGTCATCCCCTATCCACTTTGCTGAGATGCACTATAAGAAAAAATACCATCTTAATTTTAAACATGCTAAAAAACTGTTTGTTTTTGACATAGTCTTGCTTTTGTCTATTATTGCCCTGGCAAGTGCCAGCGTCTCTTGGTTTTATTATAATCCTGACATAGTTGACCAAATTGAATTAAAAATAACACCTTCATCTGACCGAATTATCAGTGGTGACTATATTACCTATAGTATTAATTATAAAAACAATAGTGAAAAAAAACTAATTAATGCGACCCTGTTAATTAATCTTCCGGCAGGTTTAGTTGTGGATAAGATTGAACCAGACGAATTTTATGAAGAAAAAAATCATAGCTTTGATCTGCAAGAGCTACTAAAAAATGAAGCTGGTGAAATAAAAATTTCAGGCTGGTACTATGATACCCCTCACCAAGAAACTCACGTAACTACTGAACTACTCTACAATCAGGAAGACAGAACGACTCAAGAAGTTAGATTAACAAATCTAATTCAAATCCACCGGGGATCGGCTCTAAACTTACAAATAGAATCGATTGATAAAATTTTATCACAAGGCTCTATTCCAATAAAATTCATACTACAAAATAACGGAAAACAAACCATAAATAATATCTCATTGCCATTATATTTAGATGATAAAATCAAACTTACCAATTTACAGCCACAAAAAGGTCTAATTGATCAAAATATCTGGAAAATTGAAGAACTTAAACCAGCCGAATCAACTGAAATAGACGCAACACTCTCAACTCAGATTCCAGCCGGCTTAAATAGTATTGAATTAGGCTTAACTCCTGAGATCACTATCAACAATACAATAATTAAACAAGAAACTCTAATAAAAAACTTTTTAGTATCACACCCTGAGGTAGTTTTAGCTTCAAGCTGGCAAGATGGTATAACACAAACATCACCGGGTGAAAATCTAGTTTTAAATTTAAATATAAAAAACCAAGGTGATACTGACCTTAATGATCTAAAAGTACTATTACCGCTGGAAGGAAACGTCGTAATCAATACCAATAAATTAAAAACTTTAAATAGCGGGATATTGAAAAACAATTTTTTTGAGATAAATCAAAACTACTCAGCAAATCTAAAAAATCTTGCCAAAAATGAAAGTACAAATATTACCATAACAATTCCTATATTAAATTACCCGAGTAGTGGTACGGATTTAACTTTAACACTTATTCCACAAATCAATGCTAGTGTAGATGGTATTACAAATGCCGTTTATCAAAACAAAACAGAAACACCTCCCATTAAAATTGGCACCTCATTAAATTTCTCAACTGAGATTCGTTATTATACTGATGAAGGTGATCAACTTGGTCGCGGACCGCTTCCTCCACAAGTTGATAAAGAAACTAAATATTGGCTTTGGTTTCAATTACAAAACGGTACTAGTCGCGTATCTGATTTAAATTTTTCTGCGAAACTACCAGAATACGTTGTGTGGACTGGTAAAAGTAGTGTTAGCAATGGTGTTGATATTATCTTTGATGAAAGCAGTAGGACTGCTAATTGGTCAATAAACTCGCTGTCACCTCATGAAAAAATTGGTATTTATTTTGAATTATCTTTTACCCCAACCATAGATCAAGTCGGTCAATCCCCTTTTATTATCCAGAATATTAATATTAACGCTTTAGATACTTATATAACTAAAGAGCTTGGCTACACTACTGGTCCACAAGATATTTCATTATATTACGATTTGATTGGTAAGAATAAGGGAGTTACAGTTATCAGATAACAGATAGCACAGTGACATTAAGAATGAAAACAGTCTAGAAATAGGTTGTTTTTTATTCCCCTCTTGCTTTTCCCGTCACATTGGAGGGAGGGAGGGGTGTGTTTATCCCCTCCTTTTGAAGGAGGGGTGGACCCCGATTCGCATCGGGGGACGGGGTGGTCAATTCGCTAATATAATAGTATCGTATTTACGCGAACACCACCCCACCCATTCTGATTGCGATCAGAACGAGGTGCCCCTCCTCCACAAGGAGGGGACAAAAAACCTAACAAGGCCTTGTATTTTATTCCATGTATATTGTATTTTGTTACTGGCTTGACAAAATCACAAAAATGTACTATAATACATTGTTAAAATACAAATAAAGAGTTACAATAAAATTGAGAAGGTTTAGTCTTTTTCGTAAAAAAAGCAGAGAAAATTCTAGAATTATTCACAAATGGCCTGTGGATAACTCTAGGATGATCTCATCCTTCGTTTCGCCCTTTACAATTGGAAGGAAATCCAGGCTTTTTTGGCTTGGTTAAGTTATATATTGAACCATGACAATCACTCATACCATAGGTTTGGTGCGAGTGTAAAGATATTGGAACAGGAAACTCTTCCCGACTGAGTCGGGACCACACTTTTTTGGAGGAACACCCATGAAGAATCTCACGAGCATCACATTTATCATCTTTGCGATGGCCCTGTCCATGGGGAACATGGTCGGCTGTGGAATAGAGTGGGGAATGCCTACTTTCTCCGATATCGAGGATGGAGATTCGACAAACCCTGACTCAGAGGACACTCTGACCGCGGATAATACCGCGGACGTCCTACCCACCGATGTTCCCGAAGAGGGAGTTGGACAGGACGTTGAGGAAGTGGACACTCCGCCTCCGACCTGCACCAATGCGAATGAGTGCGACGACGGGAACCCCTGTACCGACAACCTCTGCGACGACGACACCGGCACCTGCCTCAACCCGGACAACACTGATCCCTGTGACGATGGAGACGCCTGCACTGACAAGGACTTTTGTTTTGAAGAATCATGTCATGCGGGCCAAACTGTCAACTGCGATGATGGTAAGGTCTGCACCGATGACTGGTGTGATGAAGACCTCGGCTGTGCCCACGAGACCGTGGTGTGCAGTGACGGAATTGAGACCACCATGGACTGGTGTGATCCTAATGAGGGTTGCCTCCACAAAACCGTGGAATGCGACGACATGAACCCCTGCAACGACCAGAATCCCTGCACCGACGAATGGTGCGAAGAGGGTCTCTGCATCTTCGAACCGAACAACGGCCCTCCATGTGATGACGGGAATGCCTGCACTCTCGGCACCTCATGCTGGGAAGGGGCATGCGTCGGTGGCATCCTCGCCAGTTGCAACGACGACAACCCCTGCACCGACGACTCCTGCGATCCGCAGACAGGTTGTGTCCATACGGACAACACCTGGCCCTGCGACGATGGGGACGCATGCACCGTGGGCGACGTCTGCTTCGAGAGCTTCTGCGAGCCCGGCAACATGCAGGACTGCAATGACGAGGACCCTCTCACCACCGACCTCTGCGACCCCGACACCGGGGAGTGCACTCACACGTGCATCCCTCAATGCGGGGACAAGGAGTGCGGTGACAACGGGTGCGAGGGTTCCTGTGGCGACTGTCCGCAGGACTACGCCTGCTCCGGAGGTCTCTGCGAATTCGTGCCCAAGTGCACGGATGAGCAGTGCAACGACGGCGACGCCTGCAACGGCCTCGAGACCTGCAACCCGCAGATCGGGTGCCAGACTGGTACCTCCATCGTCTGCAATGACAACAACCCCTGCACCGACGACTCCTGCGACTCGCAGATCGGCTGTGTCTTCACCAACAACACCGCTCCCTGCGATGACGGGAAAGTGTGCACCGTGGACGACGTCTGCGGAGCTGGTTCCTGCCAGCCCGGCAACCCCCTCGTCTGCAACGATGACAACCCGTGCACCGACGACTCCTGCGATCCCACCCTCGGCTGCGTCTTCACTGAAAACGTGGGGCCCTGCACCGACGGGAATGCGTGCACAATAGGCGATGCCTGTTTCGGGGGAAGTTGCTGGTCCGGCGACGACGAGCTGGACTGCGACGACGGCAACTCCTGCACTGACGAAGTCTGCGACGCAATTGCCGGCTGCATGTACGAGAGCCAGACCGGGACGTCCTGCGACGACTCGGATCCGTGCACGGTGAACGACACCTGCATGGACGGCGCGTGCGTGCCGGGTGATACCCTGATCTGCAACGATGACAACCCATGCACCGACGACTCCTGCGACTCGCAGGCTGGGTGTGTCCATGTGGACAATACTGCTCCCTGCGACGATGGGGATGCATGCACCGTGGACGACGTCTGCTCGGACGGAGTCTGCAACTCTGGCGAGGTGCTGGATTGTGAAGATGGGGATTCCTGCACCTACAACTGGTGCAATCCTACGCTGGGTTGCTTATATGACGTGATCGACATTGACTGTGACTGGGTAATTGAAGGTGACAACTGTCCTGAAACCTACAACCCACAGCAGGAAGATGTGGATGGTGATGGAGCAGGAGACGCCTGCGACGAAGAAAAGAACTGTACTATCGGATCGCTTCCGATCAACTTCGTCAACTTTCACGATTGTGTCACCGGTTGTTTGCTACCAAACAACAAGGTAGCCTGCGTCTACACAAACCTGCCGAAGAAGCATAGCGACTGCGGGCTCGACAACGACGGCGACGGTTGGAACGAAGCTGTCGGCGATTGTCACGATGCAGACGCACTAATCTTCTTCGGGTGTTGGAATCAACAGAACAGTCCCTCCAGCTGGATCACAGAAGAAGACGGAAAAAAACATCCAACCAACTGTAATGGCTGGATCGTCGCCCAGTAGCCCTGACCCCAATTTCCTTCCGCCCCTTCCCTTGACCTACCCCAAGCACCGCACGGTGTATGGTACAACGTCGAGGCGAGCCTTATACCCGGTGGCGTGCGTTCTTACTGAACAATCGCCACCCGGATCCTCTTGCTTGCTAAGAATCTTAGTTAGTAGAAGGATGAAAATGACCTAGAAATAGGTTGTTTTTTGTTCCCCTCCTTCGGAGGGGGGGGACAAAAAACAATCTCACACACCCCTTGACAAACCCCTCAAAATGTGCTATAATATGTTGTTAAATCAAATATAGTGTTAAATTGTTATATTGTTAAAAAATTGGCTAAAATAAGTCAAAACTTACTCCTTATTCCTTACTACTTATTCCTTTGAAAAATATGAAAATAGCAATGATTGGACAAAAAGGTATGCCCGCCGTTCAAGGTGGTGTAGAAAGACACGTACACGAATTGTCAGTACGTTTGGTTAAGTATGGTCATAAAGTAACTGCTTATTCTAGAAAATGGTATACCAGTAGTAATGAAGATTTTAAAATCGAAGGTGTTGAAGTAAAACACTTACCTTCTGTACACACCAAACATCTTGATGCTATTACGCATAGTCTAGTAGCCACTCTACATGCTATTAAAAATGATTATGATATTATTCACTATCATGGTGTTGGTCCATCTCTAGTATCTTGGATACCAAGACTATTATCTCGCAAGACCAAGGTCATTGTGACTTTTCACTCTATTGATAGATATCACTCAAAATGGAATATTATTGCCAAAACCATGTTACGTCTTGGTGAATGGACTGCTTGTAAATTCCCTCATGAGACTATTACTATTTCTCAAAGCTTACAAAAATATTGTATCAATGAATTTACTACTGATACACACTGTATTCCAAATGCTTTTGATCCAAAACCAGCCCCAACAAGTTCTAAAGAATTGGATAAATTTGGGCTTGAGAGTAACAATTATATTGTAATGATATCTCGTCTAGTACCTCATAAGGGCGCTCACTTGCTTATTAATGCTTTTAATAAACTGAAGCTAGCCCATAGTGATGATGAGAAAATAAAAAACTTAAAATTGGCAATTGTTGGTGGTTCTGCTTATACTGATAAATATGTAAAAGAATTACATGAGATGGCTAGTATAAATAATCAGATTATTTTTACTGACTTTCAATCTGGTGATACACTTGAACAACTTTATGCTCATGCAAAATTACTCGTTCACCCATCTGATAATGAGGGTCTACCTTTTACAGTTCTGGAAGCCATGTCTTATGGTAAACCAGTGCTAGTATCTAATATTCCTGAACACTTGGAATTGATTGATGATCCACGCGCTATCTTTACTACTAGAGATACGGAAAATCTTGAGAAGAAACTTTTCAAAATTCTATCTCTTCCAGAAGAAAATCTTCAAGGTCTTGGCCAGCGTAATAAAAATACAATTGAAAAACACTACACTTGGGGTAAACTTATGCCTAAGATTATTGAGGTGTATGGGGAGAGGGTTGATGATAAGATTGAGGAACTAGTTACTTCTGAGGTGATTGCGTAAAGACAAAATATACCCACAGGGCATCCCTCTTCGGGGACAATATACAAACAAAAAACCCCCTGATATTTATCAGGGGGTTTTAATTTCCAAATAGCAATTTCCAAATAATTTCCATTTTTCAATTTCCAGACTTCTTTTCTTCTTTTTTAAGGATAATTGAGGATAAAATATTTTTTAATTCCCGAGCCTCCTGCTTTAGATCCTGCATACGTGATTTTATTTTGGGATTAGCCTCTTCTATCAGTTCTAGCCAATGAATAGACTCTTTGCACTCTTTTCTTGCTATCCTCATTCTATATAAAAAATCTTTAGTACCAAGTGAATCATTTGCTTCTCTGTAATTTGCACCTACAGACCCTGATGAGCGAATAATTTGTTCAATAATTGGTAAATTGATTTTGTCTTTAGTCAACACCTTACATAGCCTGATCATCCTTTTCCCAAATTCAGTTGTCCTATCTTCAAGATTATACTTATATTCTATCATAGATTATATTTGGAATTTGGAAATTGAAATTTATTTGGAAATTGTATCTTGGAAATTTTACTATTACGGATATTCTATTTAAAACCCCCCACTCATTCCAATCACATCATCCTTCCCATCAAAATCCACATCAACAGACAAAACTTCTACACCAGGTGTAGTAAATGAAGAGTAAACTTCAAATTCATCATAAAGCTGTACGCCAGTTTTATCAAAAATTCTAACCACTGGTTTTTTGCCTGGTCCAGCGCCGACGATCACCTCGTCAATTCCATCTCCATTTACATCACCACCAGTCACGGGCACACCACCAGAAAACCAATATTCATAAGCTAGCCATTCGTGAAGTTTATCTAGATTGAAATTATAAATAGAAACCTTTGGTTGAAGACCAGAACCAGACCCAATTAAAAGCTGATCTTTACCATAAGGATCACCAATTACATTTCCAGCCCCCAAATAAAAACCACCAGTATAATTTTCACCAAATGGATAATTATCTAATCTCATTTTTCTACCATGACGAGTATAGACTTTCAGTGCTCCAGGATAGCCATCACTCGGTGCCACATAAATTTCAAAATAACCATCAGCATTCAAATCCCCTATTGCCACACGCAACTCACCTTTGTAACTGGTAGTATAGGGATAGACTTTCATAAATATCTGACCATCATCGCGCCAGGCCATTATTCTATTCCTATTAACTACCAATAAATCACGTTTGTCATTACTATCTAAATCAATATGTGCGATTTTATCCCCACCTTTATAACCTTCCTCAAACACGAAAAATCCATTTCTAACTCTATTGCCTTCAACATCAAGAAAGCGCAAAAAATCTCCATTTCTAAACAGCACATCATTTACAGAATCAAAAGTTTTTAATAATAACAAACCATCATAACCATCAATAATAGTTTCACTAATAATTGAACCGTCATTTGTCTCTTGATCCTGAGTACCGTGAATTTTTTCATACTCACCACCGAGCGCCACTGTCTTAGCCTGACCTGTGGAATTAACTATTGCCAGACCATTGGTAAAATCTCTTTGCCAAACATCGGGCTGATAAGTATCAAAATTATTTATAGAACTAGAATCTCCCAAAGCTTCGCCTAGATCAACATCATATTCGTCGTACCACCAGGTTTCCGAATGGGTATTTGAACCAGCATCAAAAGCATAATAACCGTCTTCAAGCAAAGCACTAGATAAACCAAACCTCATTTTTTTATAATTACCACTATCTAAAATATTTGAGTTGGTATTTCCTAATATTGCAAAAGTTGGATCCAGAGCATTTTGAGCTGACAAGCCATACAATCTCATTTTTTCTGGCCAATACTGTGCATCTTCAAGAAAATTTTCCATATAAGAACCATTCATAACATCATAAAAACCACTATCTCCATTTCCAACAATAATTATATCTTTATCAACTTTTTGGCGAGTCAGTTCAAATAATTTTTGCATACCGGCTTTCCACTCACTATCAATCTTGTTTTTGGAATCTAACACCCCATCAGCATCAATATCAATATTTCCATTATTTATCCAATGAATTCCTGTCCAAGCATTATCATAAAATACACCATCCCAAAGACCACTAGATAATAATTCATTTGCCACAAAATCAGATAAGTAATCATTCCAACGAAAGGACGCACCAGGATAATCTGACACATTCAACATCCAAAAATCAAGCCAAAAAGATACATGCTTACCATTTTGATCTCTCAGCCACATATCGTCTTTGATACCAGAAAGTAATTTATAAAATAGACCAGTGCCAGGGTAAGGATCCCACTTATCATACATTGAAATCGGAAATTCTTCGGAAGCAATATAAACCAAAATTTTTACATCGGGATTTAGTTGTCTAATTTTTTTTATAACACTAGCACTATTTTGTTGGGCTAACATATGGAAAATCAAAACATCCCATTTAGCAAATTCATAAGCTTGATTACTGGTAATCGGGGTTTTCAAATAAATATTAGCCGTACGTGGATATGTGTCTTTAGCTTCTGTATTACAAAAAGGTACTGTTGTAAAAAACAATACTAGCAAAAAAATAATGGTTTTTCTATTACTTTTGATCATAAAATCTTGTTCTACTATCGCTATGAAAAACCGTGTCATTGCGCCGTGCCCGCCTCTGGAGGGAGGAAGTCGATTCGCATCGGCTGACGTGGCAATCCCGATGGGATAGCAACGTTGCTACTAGTCTGGGATTGCCGCGTGTTTTCGCTTCGCTCACACTCGCAATGACACATTGTGACACAAGGCAACTATTTTAAAACACCACTATACAATTCAACCAACTTATTATAATAATCCTCTGCACCATGATTTTCTTTTATATATCTCAAAGCATTTTCTCTATATTTTTTAGAATTTATTTCATCCAAACTTTTTTCTAAAGAACCATCTTCCCAAGAAAAAATTAAACCAGCCTTAGATTTTTTTATTAATCCTCCCAATGCCCCCTGACCACTAGTTATGACTGGTAAGCCATTAGCTAAAGCCTCCAAAACTATCAGACCAAAAGGTTCATAAAATTCTGTCGGTACAATCATGGCTGTATAGTCAACTGTATTTTTATAAATTTCATCTCTGTCTTTTTGACCGTGTAAAACTATTTTTTCACATCCTTTGGTAAGTCCTTGCAAATCAGGCATAAGCGGGCCATCACCAAATATATCTAATTGATATTTTATATTATTTTTAAGCCAATATTTTATTAGTTTGTCTATCCCCTTTTCTGACGACAATCGGCCAACATAAATAAACCGCTTTTCTTTTGGTAATTGACTAGTGCTGTCTTTTATCTTAAAGTCTAAAGGTAAAAAATGTTCCAATACCGCTATCTTTTTTTCATCCCAACCAAATCGAACAAAAATATCTTTAACAAACTGACTTGGGGCAATAAATAAATCTACATTTTTTTCATAATATTTTTTTATTTTATGATGAAAAATCATTTCAAGCGTCACAATCAAACTCTGCCAAAATGAATTTCTAAAGCATTTATTTTTTATACAACTACCATACCAACCCCTAGCATCTTCTTCGTGTATTTTTTCGTGGTGATAAAATGTATAATTAGGACAAAGCAATTTATAATCGTGCAAAGACATCACAATTGGAATATTTTGTTTTTTTATAACCGACAAAATTGATGGCGAAATATGATGATAAATATTATGCAAATGAACCACATTAATTTCTTCCTTTTTTAATAACTCCCCTATTTTCCTTTTGGACTCAAATGAATAAAACATCCTGCCGACATTTTTTATCTTTTGCCACAAATTTATTTTTGCACTAGATGAAAAGTCTGCATTTGATACAAAATATTTAGAAAATTTACTTACTTCATTTTTATTATCTTGCATTGAAAAATACAGAACATTATTTCCATTTTTTTCCAAAAGCTCGGACAAATCAAACATGTGATGTTCTGCACCACCTTGTTTATAAAAAAATTTATTTACTTGTAGTATATTCATATTTTCTTTCTAAAACTCATAATCCAGCCGTCGGCCAAAAAGGTTGGTAAAAAAGATATAATTATATTATCTAATTTATCAAAAAAATAAAACAATTTTCCTGGTTTCAAAACCCTGCGTCCGCCAATATAATAAAATTGTTTAAAAATAAAAGATACATTTTTTTTATTTTCCAAAATAAATCCCTGCTTTTCAATTTCTTTTTTCCATTTTCCAAAACTCCAAAAATGAACATGGGGGCTATCGGCACGACTCTGACTATTGCTCTTTGGGAGGATCTTACCTTTTCGTAAAAATATCTTTATCTTATGACCAAACCTGGTATGTTGTAAAAGCCTGCGGACCACCTCTTCTAAACTATACCCATTGGGAACAGATAGTATAAACAAACCATTACCAGATATCTGTTTATTTATTTCTTGCAAAAAAGCACTTGTCTCCTCAACATGTTCACAAACTTCAAAAGCCGTAACAACATCAAAGTTTCCTGATTGCATGTTTAATTTTTCAGTAGAAAATTCAACCAACTCCCTTTTATACATCTTTCTTGCCACTTCAATTGAATCGCTATCTTTATCCACAGCCTTGATTTTATTATCAAGCACTGCCATAAAAGCAGATAAATGACCGATACCACAACCCACGTCTAAAATAGACAGGCTTGCCTTGTCTTTTTTATTTTTTTCCGACTCCAAAATCCTCTCAATGAATTTCATTTTTCTAATACCTGCCGGCTCGTGATTATAATATTTGTATTTTTCTTTTTCATCTATTTTCATAAGTTTATTTAGATTGTCCAATATTTTCAAATAACAGGTCGCTCCTAGGGAGTTTATGCTTGATGTTTGGTTTTATTCTACAAACAGGGCGCCCCTCTGGGGCTGACATCTTTTGCCGATTTTAGTTTTGTTTTTTTCTACCGGCTCCATAGGAGCCAACTGATTGTAGATTTAGATTATAAAAAAATATTTTCCAGCTCCGTAGGAGCGACCTGTTTATTTAGATTGTCCAATCTTTACAAATAACATACCACTCCTACTAGGCCGGACAATTCATTATTTTATATCTCTTTACTCTCATCCAAAACAAACCGTAATCCTGCCAATGCTAGCCACCACCATATAATAAAATAATTTATATCCCAATAAACTGACCCAGCAAATATTACGACAAAAAGAATAAATATATTACTCCAAGTAAAAAATAATCTTTTTATTTCTGGATCAGGATTATTAAAAATTATTGACACTGATTTGTGGATTTTTCTTATCATGTATATAAACCAGTAGGTCACAAAAGCAAAGATAGCGATACCGAGCTGAAACAAAAGACCAAGATAATTATTATGTAACTCTCGCATCGCTATTTCAAAAAAATAAACATCAACATAACCACTTATCACATAACCGAGCCCTGTACCTAAAATAGGTTGACGCAACCAAACCCTAGAACCCTCGAGCCAAGTTGATAAACGCCAACGAAAACTACTATCTTCCAAACTAATAACACTACTGACATCAACTCTTTGGCTCAAAATTGAAGTGATTTTTTGTGTATTAAACAAATCCAAACTAAACAAACTACTGAGCCAGAACCCAATTATAAATACAAAGAATAAAGTTACGACCGTTTTTTTAAATATTTGCAGTAATTCTCTACTCTGTTCTTTTTTGAGATATATAAACCATAAGGTAATTATTATAACCAGAGCTAGCCACAAATGCCTAACTAGAGAAACAATAATACCAAACGCACAAATTAACAAGACCCAAAATAATATTTTTTTAAAAAGAATTTTGTCAATTTTTAAATTGTCTGGCCACAAATAATTGGCCAAAGCCCAAAAAGAAAAAATTACTAGAAAAAATACATGGGAACCAGCAATCAAACGACTACCCATAGTTGACAACGGTGTGTATTCACTCCACAATCCTGAACCGCTTATCACACCAAATGCTAGGAAAAAAAACAATCCCAAACCACCGACTGATAACCATAACATAAAATTTTTCCAGTCTTGTTTGGTTTGTAAAAGCAAAATACAAAAGAAATAAACAATGCCATAAAGCGCATAATTTTTGTAAGTGCCAAAAGCTAGGGCCGGGTCATTGCTAGTAAACAAAGAATATACAAAATTCAAACTAACAAGGCCTATAAAAATTAATATTAGCCAATCAAATTTGTATAATTTAAAGTCTATTTTTTTTCCTTTTAACCAAAGTAAAATAAAACTTAATAAAATAAATCCGATAATAAAATCAATCGGATAAGCTTTGTACAATTGATCCCCTATTCGCAGTGGTTCCAAAGTAAAATATCTTTCAAACCACATGGTACAAACAAAAATCAAAGACAAGCCAACCTTAGGATTAGTCAAAATTAAAATACCAACAAAGAACACAATCAACAAATAAAGTGCCAAAGATTGGCCAAAAAAATAGCCATACAACAATAAGCCACTCATCATTATAATAGCTACCGATGTAACGAGATTCTGTATCCCAAACTTATTTTCATCATTCATAAAATATAAAATCCTCTAGCTTTGACCTTTCCTTAAAAAAAATATATAATAGCTCTACATTATGCTGACTATTACTTATTAAATCATAATGAAATTATACTATTTTAACACTAAAAAATCAAGATCTTATGAAAACAGAAATAAAACAAGCAATTTTGGAGGCCAATATTACTCTACACCAAAAAGAAGCCTATCTTTATGATGAAATCCACCCTGAACTCAACAGCGTGCAAGAAATTGCGCGTCTAAAAAATCTTTTGGGCTTAGTTTCTGTAAAAAATGACCAAGAAAAATCTGCCCTAGATATAGGCGCTGGCACTGGCTTTGTTAGTTCGCATTTATTAAAAGCTGATTATGCCGTAACAGCCGTTGATATTTCAAAAGAGATGCTAGAGATACTAAACAAAAAATTAGGTAATAAACCGGGACTTACTGTCGTGGCTTCTGATGCTGATAGTTTTCTTGAAAAAAATAATAAAAAATATCAAATAATAACCAGCAGTTCAGTATTGCACCACCTACCTGATTACGAAGCCAGTATTGCTGAAATGGCCAAACACTTGACTAGTGACGGCTATTTGCTATTTTTCCACGAACCAACCGCTCACCGCGCTAGCATAATTGAAAAATTTTTGCGTCGAGTAGATTACAAACTATTTCATATTGTTTTATTAAAAAAAGGCCTGTACCGCAAACTAAAATCAGCCAAACTTAGCTACAAAATGGCTGACTACCATGTTACCCACGGTTTTGATGAAGACAAAGTAATAAAGGTACTAGAAGCAAATAATTTTGAAATAGTAAAAATTGACAAATACATCACTACTCAAACCCGGATTATGCAAAAAATATTCCAAACTTTCTTTCCTGTTTCCACCTGGAGTTTGTTGGCGAGGCGGAAATGATATGTGTCATTGCGAGACCTGATTCGCATCAGGGCGAAGCAATCCCATTCATAGCACAAAAAACTATGCTCACAAATAATTATTATGTCTATATAATGGCTAATAAAAAAGATGGTACCCTATATGTAGGCATAACTAATAATTTAATCAGAAGAATTTGGGAACATAAACAAAAAATAAAATCTTTAAGTTTTACTAGCAAATATAATTTACAAGATTTGGTATATTTTGAAACCTATACAGATCCGGAAAACGCTATAAAAAGAGAAAAACAATTGAAGGCTGGTTCTAGACAAAAGAAAATAGATTTAATTGAAACAGATAATCCTGACTGGGATGATTTATCAGAAAAGTTTTGAGTGTTAGAGTCTGGGATTGCCACGTCGTCCCGTATTTTATCGGGACTCCTCGCAATGACACGTTTCACAAAAAAAACAATCCCGATTAAGTCGGGATTGTTTTTGCTTTTCTAATCACTATCTATCAGATACTAATGAGAAAGGCCGAGCGATGTGTATTCCGAAGAACACACACCGCTGGTAGACATCGCCTAGGCGTCGACCGCCGCACCAGAAGGTGCATTGGTTAAAGCCGTGAGGCGAAGAAGATTAGCTAGAAGTAGAACAGGAGGGTAGATCGAGGATGATCCTACGGGCAGCCGAGCTGGGCCGGAGTGAGCTTGATGTTGCCCTCCCCGCCGGCGCAGGTCCAGTCGAAGGTGACGAAGGAGTCCGGATCCACGATCGGGATCAGAACGTCGGGCTCCTCCTGGGGATCGTTCCCCACCTTGACCACGAACGTGGTCTTGGACGGCTGTCCGGGGCACCCCCACCACAGCGGAGTGCTGGGGATGAAGGCCGCGATCTCGACGCCCCAGAGGCACGCCTGCGCCTCGGTCAACTCCAGGGTGTAGGGAGCGAGCATGTTCTTGCCCTCTCCCACGCCGAAGTAGAACCAGACCGACGCCGGGCTCGGTGCCTCGACGTTGATCTTGACGAACACCTCCGGATCGACCGGCAGGGTCTCCTCGCAGAGGCCGGCCTGGCAGGTCATGCCGACGCCGCAGACGGCGCCATCGCAGGCCTGCTCCTCGCAGTCCACGAGACCGTCGCCGTCGTTGTCCAGACCGTCGGAGCAGTCGCCTGCTCCTTCGGGCTGGGGCGCCGGAACTTCCTCGCAGAGACCGTCGGTGCAGACCGACCCCTCGTCGCAGTTGCCACACGAGCCACCGCAGCCATCAGATCCGCACTCCATCCCGTCGCAGGCAGGCACGCAGGGGAGAACTCCCCCGCAGGCGCCGTCGTTGTCGAGGTCGGTGCAGGTTCCGCAGGTGCCCTGGATACAGCCGAACGAGTCGGTGCCCAGGTGCCACCAGTTGGCACCGGTGAGGGGGTTGACGAAGGGTGCGAACCCGGCGGGAACCAGGTCCGTGCAGTCCGCGTCGGTCACGCAGCAACCCTCGATCGGGGTGTTGACGCAGCCAATCTCCGGATTGCAGGAGTCCGCGGTGCAGACGTCGCCGTCGTCGCAGTCGACGTCCGTGTTGACACAGCCGATGGCCGGGTCGCAGGAATCGTCGGTGCAGAAGTCCGCGTCGTCGCAGTTCATGAGAAGGTTGGCGCAACCCGCGATCGGGTTGCAGGAGTCCGCGGTGCAGAGGTCCGCGTCGTCGCAGTCCGGCGCCTCGCCCGGGACGCACTCGCCGTCCGCGCACACGTCGTCCTCGGTGCACGCGTTGTCGTCGGTGCAGTCCGCGGTGTTGTTGGTGTTGAGGCACCCGAGGATCGGATCGCAGGAGTCGTCGGTGCAGACGTTGTCGTCTTCGCAGTCCGAAGGCTCGCCACTCACGCACACGCCGTCGGCGCACACGTCGTCCTCGGTGCACGCGTTGTCGTCGGTGCAGTCCGCGGTGTTGTTGGTGTTGACGCAGCCCGTTGCAGGCTCGCAGGAGTCGTCGGTGCAGGGGTTGAGGTCGTCGCAGGTGAGCGCCGCGCCCGGGACGCAGACGCCGTCGGTGCAGATGTCGCCATCGGTGCACGCGTCGGAGTCGTCGCAGTCCGCGGTGTTGTTGCTGGACTCGCAGATCCCCAGGTTGCACACGTTGTCGGTGCAGGGATTCTGATCGTCGCAGTCCGCATCGGCCACGCACTCACACTCCAGGCCCTCATCGATCTCGCCATCGCAGTCGTTGTCCTTGCCGTCGCAGATCTCGGGCGCGCCGGGGTAGGTCAGCGGGTTGGTGTCGTCGCAGTCCCCCAGGAGGAGGGCCTGCTCCGACGTCTCGACGCCGGTGGCCTCGAGCTGGGCCGCGGTGAGCGGGGTCCAGCCGTCCCCATCGCTGTCCGGGACGAAGAGGTTGGAACCGGTGGGCTGCGCCATGCAACCCGCGACCATGATCGCCACGGCCAGCGCCAGCGCGAAGCTGGACAGGGTGTTGATGAAATTCCGCATGATATCCTCCTATCTGCGGTTGTACCCGAACTTAATCGGGCAGATCCTGAATCCTCGAACCAAACTGTGTCCCCCACTTCCTCTGAAAGTTTACTTCCTTTATTCTTCCACATTGATTCTTCCCCTTAACGCTAAAAAGCGGAGGGTAGGGTATCTTTATCCAACCAGTGTTGGAAAGGCTGATTGCAGCCAGAATAAAGGAGAAACAGACAGATTCCATGAAGGAACTATTTCGTACCGCACCAGGAGAAGCTCCTGAGCTCAGAGTTGAGCAAGGAAGATCCCCTGATACGGGGTTTCCTAGTACGGAAACATTACAGCAAACACAACACGTGTCATTGCGAGGAGCGAGAATACGCGACGTGGCAATCCCAGACTTTAATGCATCTATGAATGGGATTGCTTCACTCCAATGCGAATTGGAGTTCGCAATGACACGTATTACAGGCTTAGTCTGCTGTTCTATTTCCGCACTAGGAAATAAATTTCTAACTAATCTTAATTTTAAAGAACAATATACGAGTTTGTAAAGTCTAAAAGTTTTAAAGTTTATAAAGTATTTACTTTATGACTTTTGACTTTTTGACTTTATAACTCTATTTCCTTTGTTCAGTTCACAATAAATTATGAACTAAATTGGGGAAGGGTGAGTTTTGCTAGAACTTTCGATATCTCATTGTCCCACCCCAATACTAGTTTTTTGTCGTGAATCACGAACGCCCAACTAGCAGGGCAAGTGGCCTAGAAACGAACACCAGTCTCGAAGAGACCTCCACCACCGACTCCCGACTTCGGGTACAGGTCGATGTCGGCTCGGTCCTCGCTCCCACCACCGACGTAGCCGGTGGCCTGGATGAAGAACCAGTCCGAGAAGAGGTCCGCCCGGACACTCGCACCGCCGCCGATCATGAGATCGCGGCCACCACGAGAATCCGACGCGCCGAGAGCGACGAAGCTGGGACCGACGGAGAACCATCGGTACCGCCAGAGGAAGTCAGCTTGCGCCAGCCACCCGACGGTCCCGTCACGGTCCGCCCAGCCAGCACCACCACCGAGGCGGGCCGTCCAGTTGGACTCCAGACCTAGCGGAAGTGTCACCCAAAGGGCGACGCCAACCTCGTTGCCAACAGAATGAATGCCGTTCCAGAGACCGATCTCCATGTGGATCGATCGGAACCAGCCGACAAACGTTTCCAGATCGTCGACCCGGGTTTCGACATCGGTCACCCTTTCTCCCAGTGCAGTTACCTGCGTCTGGAGTTGGGTGACCCGATCTCCGAGACCAGCTGTGAGCGCCTCAATCGCCGCATCCGTCTTGGCCTGGGAGGCCGTGACGGCGTTGGTGATCAAAACCTCGATCTCCACCTTGCCGACCAGATCGGCTGGCAGGCTCTTACGAGCTTCCTCGATGGCCGCGATGCGATCCGTGGCGGACTTGAGACCCTTCGCAGTCGCGAAGCGCCGCTGGGCCTTCCGGAGACACTCGATCTTCGCTCGCGCGTCGGCGAGCTCGCGGTCCTGCGCGGCGTTGTCCTCGAGGGACACGCCCACGGCACCGACCAGAGGGTGTGTACCCGTCCGGCCAGCAGAATCCGACACCGGCAGGAGCCGACCGTCCAAATCGCGCACTTCATTCCGCACACGACCGATGTCACCGGCCAGGGCGCGATCTTCCATCACGTTCTGGAACTGCCTGTCAGCCAGGCTGTCGACCCGGTCGTTGAGCGCCGCGTCTGCGACCATGCCGTCAACCGCGATCTTGGCCAGGCTGTCGACCCGGACCACGATGGCCGTGTCCGCCGCCTCGTTGGCGTCGGCGCGGTCTTCCAGGTCCATGATGCCCATGTCCTGCCCGTCGTCGATCGCCGTCTTGGCCCGCAGGAGGCAGGCCGTGTCCGTCGGATCACAGGGCGTGACCGTCGGGACCTGACCGAAGGCCAGGGTTGAGGTTGTCATCAGCACGAACATCGCCACCATCTGCATTGCCTTCTTCATTTCTTCCTCCATTGCGCCCACTCTCTCAGAGGGGCTAGTTCATAAACCCGCATCGGGATCGTTTCCAACCCCGACGGGGGTGTCTTTCCGATACGGAAACAACACAACATTATTGTCATTGCGAACCCCGATTCGCATCGGGGTGAAGCAATCCCATTCTTCATTGCACTAATGCATGGGATTGCTTCGCTACGCTCGCAATGACAGTAATAATGATGTAGTATTTTCGCATCGGAAAGTAGAAGGAGTTTATTTTTTCTAAACCACTTTTGTTTTAAAGAACAGTTTCCACTCGACCTAAGTCAAGTGTCCTATCACTGTTAACCTTGCTTGCTACGTGACCGCGTGGCCCAAAGGGCTTTACGCGGTTTTACGTAGTCAAGATTAACACTGAAGGTGGGTCGCGTTCTCAATCCAGAGACGCGGACCCGGTTGTTGTGTCTGACCAGACTTCACCGCCGTGGGGCGGTTTCCATCTTGGTCCAGTCGCGCGACACGTTATGCGACTGTGGTGATGCCGACGCCGTCTAGCGGGTCAGCTCTCGGACCGTGATCCGGCACCGCGTGTGCAGGCGCCGGTCCGGGAGGCGCGTGCAGCACTCGAACGCCTGCGCCTCGTTCCCACCGAGGCAGCCCTTCACCTTCTGCGGATTCTCCGGCAAGGCCGGGGTGACCGCGGGTGCGGGGATCGGAGCGGACTCAGGGGCCATGACAGGTGGTTTCGGCGCAGGGGCCGGGGCCGAGATGACCGCGGGGGTTCCGCTGGCTGAATCCTCGGCCATCTGGAACTTCCAGGCGACCAGACCCATCAAACCGATCACGAGGACCAGGATGGCCGCCGCCATGATCCAGCTCTTCGTTTGGGGAGTATTTAACCAATTCATGAGCCGGGTCCAGAGCGTGAGCTCCGGGTCGTCGGTCATCGGGGCGGCGGGAGCGGCAGGAGTCGGCGTGGCGAGAGCAGCTTCCGCTTCGTCCGCGAGCCGTTTGGCTTCCGCATCGTCGGCGACCTTCTTGGCCTCCTCGTCCGCGAGCCGTTTGGCTTCCGCATCGTCGGCGACCTTCTTGGCCTCCTCTTCCGCCTTGGCCGCCTCTTCATCTCTCTTCGCAGCCGCAGCCGCGATCTCTTCGGGTGTCTTCATGATCACTCTCCTCCTACTTCAGGTTCTGTGTTGAACAGACGAGACCAGAAACCGCGGCCCCTGACTGCGTAGAACTTGGTCTCGAACGTGGCCTTGGCCTCGTTGGCCTCGAACAGCGCAGTCTGAGTCTCGGCGAGGGCGACAACGGCCACCCCCAGAGCCACCTTGGTCTCGTCCAGCTTCTCGAGACTCTCGGCCTCGATCGCGGCGATCTTGACCCGAAGGGCGATCTTGTCATCCTCAAGCGTAGCGACAGCGACCTTGAGCACCTCAACCTTGTAGGCGTCTCCGCCCGACTTTACCAGGTTGATGTACTTGCCGGACCACTTTTCCGCATCCGCATCAGATGCGGCGATCATACCCTCGAGCTTAGCGATCTCCTCGGCATGCTTCAGCTCAACACCCTCGGCCTTGACCTGTTCGGCCCTGACCTTTTCCTGAAGATCGTTGGCCTTGACCTGTTCGGCCTTGACCTTTTCCTGAAGATCGTCGAGCTTCTTGTTGAGCTCTCCGATCTTCTCAGCGGACTCGGCCGAACTCTGACGCTCTGCTGCATTTGCTTTGAGAGTGTCAATGAGATCCTTGGGGCTCTCGATGACTTCTATGACATCGCCTTCCACCTTGGGATCTCCCGCGGGTGACGGGACCACCTTCTTCGTCGGAGGAACACCGCCGTCCCCTCCGACCTTCTTGTCGTCGGGGTCAGGTTCGCCCTCCTTCTTCCCCAACCGTGTGGTCGGGGTCGTAGAGGGGAGGTTCGCCGGCTGTTGAGCCGGAGGTGCAGGGTTGGTCGGGGATGCGGGGTTGACCGGGCTGGTGCCCGGGCTGACGTTCGTCTTCGTCGAAGGCAACTCGCCTCCGTCCTGAGCCAACACCTCGCTGGACGCCAGGAACATTACCGCACAGGTTGCGGCCACCATGAACAACTGAAAACGCTTCATCTCAATCCTCCTTCTATTGCCCACTCTTTCGAAATGGACTCAGTTCATAAGCCCACACCGGGATCGTTTCCAACCCCGATTTGGGATGGTTTCCGATGCAGAACGACCACATTATACCCCCTCTCCTTATAGGGAGAAAATGTGAGAATTCCGCATCGGAAAACAATAGGAACTACAAATTTCTATACATTTATTTTAAAGAACAATCATTCTGAAAAATTATCACATTGTTATATTACTTGAGCCCAAGCAATACAACAATTTAGCAATTTTCCCTTATCCAGATAGCCCTCCCCTATTCTGATTTTAACATAGAATTATAGCACATTTTAGTAATCTTGTCAAGTGTCTTATCCACTTATCACCCAATTACCCCACCATCTCATTGTCTAACAATATAACAATATGGTAATATAACAGTACTTTTTCCCTTATTTTAGCCAAAAACACTGTTTTTTTTATATATTATTCCATGTATTTTGTATCGTATTTTAACAACATATTATACCATATTTTTGCCATTTTGTCAAGCCTATGATACAATATATACATTAATTTAATCTACCAGAAAACATACCCAAAATTCTTCTGGTAAACTTAATTTATCTATATGTCATACAATCTATCAGTACAAGAACGTCTTTTTTTAGAAAAAGTAGTAGATGAAGCGCATGGTGGTAAAATAGCTCCGGCTTTACGCGAAAACATGGTCAATGATTTAGGTGGTCGTTTGCAAAATCATATTTTTGCTTCCATGATGCAGGCTTTTCCTGATGAAAATAAAGATGCTATGGACAAATTTTTATTAACTGATCCTAGTCAGGCCGAGACTCAAGAATTTTTAAATAATAATATACCTAATATAAACGAAGTGGTTGCCAGTGCCATGCTGGAATTTCGCACCATCTATTTGGGCGCGTCAGCCAAAATTTAATTTTAAAAATATGACAGAAGCAACTCGTCACACCCCCGAAAGTACCAGAGAACGCATTGAATCTCACGCTGAAATTTTTGGTGCAGTCGATCGCGGTTTAGAAACTTTAAAAAAATACAAAGATATTTTTAAAGATGAAAATAAGGCTCAAGTAGATTGGATTATTAGTTCGGTTGACAATGCCAGAAAAAAAGTCAACGACAAAGGCAAGATGACTGTATCTGATGGTGAAGGCAATAGTCAAGAAGAAGGTATTCCGGTTGACGATATGATGGAATTTTTAGATTCAGCACGAACAGCCATAGAAAAAAAGATGAGAGAATTAAACAAAGCAGTATCAGAACATCGTCTAGTTGAAGTTTATCGTAATGACAAAGCTGATGGCAAAGTGCCGGCTGAATTTGATTTCAGTAAAAATGGTACTTACACCAATGAAAGAGAAGCGTCTCATGCCTGGGCTGAAAGTTTGGCAGAAAGCGCACGCGACATTGGTTTGATTTTAAAAACAATTGAAAAAAATAGTAAAAACTATTTTGACTTACGCCCAGATATGAAGGGTGACAAACAACATTGGCGCACTCGCACAGAAGCTGGATTTATTTCTGGTGATTTTCGTTCTACTGGTGATGTTGACAATGACTACAAAAAAGCCATGAAAGTCATGGGTAAACGTCGAGAATTGGTCCTGCCACCAGAACTTGGACCAGTACCAACCGTAATTCCAACGACTGAAGTAATTGCTCCCCCACCTGAAACAGCCACTGAAGATTCAGAAATATTAGAAGTAACTGAACCAACAACAGAAACACGAGAAAGAGAACGAGAACCAGAAAGAATTGAGGAACCAACTGTAGCTGATGTACAACCTCCTAATAAACCGGCATTTTTGGTTGATATTTCTGAGATTGTTCGTCGTCTAGCCATGACTCAAGCTGAGGAAAAATTAAATGAATATTTGACAAAAGAATTAATTGCCAAAAAATCAGAACTAGAAAAAGAAAAATTGAAAAAAGAACGAAAGAATAAAGGCTGGTTTAGTAGATTTGGCTCACGAGTCAAAGAAGCTGCCAAATCAACACTAAAAACTGTAAAAAACTTTGGCGAACGCGTCTATGTCCGCCTTAGTGAAAAACAATATTTGAACAAATTTTATCAAGAAGCACTATCTGAAATTCAAAGCAACAAAAACTTGATGACCGAAATCAATGCTAAACTGATGCGAAAAAGTAAAAGCAAAGAACTATCACATAATGCACTGGATCGCAACATCCAAGCACTTGATGAAATTATCAATACTTATGTAGAAGAAGTAGAAGAAGCCGAAGAAAGAGGTGAAAAAATCTCTGATCCACAAGTCAATGCCGAATTATCTTCGCTATTTTATCGTTATGCTACAGGTGAGCTAACTGATCGCGCAAGTTTTGATGCCGAAGTAGAAGAAAAAGTAATCAAACGATTTTTTGCGGGTGATGCAACTGATAAAAAAGATGTTAAATTTACTACTGATGAATCACGTAAGCAAGCGGCGGAAGGTCTAATGTTTGCCCACAACTTTTTTGAGATGGCCAAAACTTACAAAACCTATGTTGAGCAAAAAATTAATGAAGCAGTAGAAAGATTTGGACCAGAGAATCGTGAGGCAGTAGAAGGTCATGTGCGGGCACTGTTGGCATTGGACGTCCAGCTAGGATTGAAAGAAAAAGATATCCGTGAAACCAAGCCGGCCGAAGTTTTGACTTTTTTTGACAAAATGATTGACAAAGCTCAAAGCGTCCCAGTACTTGGGAAACTACTTGCCTCTCCTACTGCTTGGGGCGCAGGCACAGCTGCCGCAGTCGCTTTGGCGGTTAGACGTGGAGTGGCTTTGCCACTTAGTGCTTTGGCTGGAGCTCCAGGAGTTGGTGCTGTCTTTGGTGGTTTTATTGGTGCAGCTCGTCGCGGACGTGATTTAAAATATGACCGTGGCCTAGAACTACGTCGCAAAGCTCTCGGGCTCGAACCTGGTGGCAAACGCAGTGAAAAAATGCGCGAATACACCCAGAGCATGATAGAAATTGATAATGCTCTTGGCATGTTAAAAGCCTTAGAAAAAAAGAAACCCGAAGACTTAACCGAAACAGAAAAACGCTTTGTTGCTGGTCTGTTTGCTCGTTTGGCCATAGAAAAATCCACCCAAGCTGATTTATTTACTGCCCAAAAAGAAGAAGCCAACAAAACCTCAATGCGTGTCGGATCAATGACTAATTTAAAAAAGGCTTTACGAGACTTTATTACCACTCATCCAATTATGGATCGTGGTATGGAACAGTTGATGCAAGAAGAAAGCGATAAAATATTAATTGAACTAAGTCGAACTGATGACAAGTTCAAATCTTTCCGCAAAAAAGAAATGGTCAAAGCCGGTGTTTTTGGTGCCGTAGTAGGTTGTGTAGCTGGTGCTGGTGCTGAGGCTGGAATAAAAGCCTTAAGTGGTGAATTTGAACAAAGCACAGTCGCGAAACTTGGTGAATATTTGTATGGTAATTCTGACGGATCAGCTAGTCAAGAAACTGCCACAAACCTAAGCCAAGCCACACATGAGGTCTTAATTCCTGGTACAGATAGCAAAATTGTCTTACCAGAAAACCTACACCTAACTGAACATAATGGCTTATTAAACATTGAAGATGCAGACGGTAATGTTATTATCAAGGGCGCCAATGTGGATATAGATGGCAGATTTGATCCTCATACTTTGGGAAAATTAGAAGAAATGGGTTTTGGAGTAGAACAATATACCGTCGTAAATGTTCCAGAAACACACATCGGTACTCACGAAGAATTAATTCCTGGTACCAATACCAAGGTCGTGCTACCAGAAAATCTAAAATTTGTAGAGTCAGGCGGTAATCTCAGTATAGTTAACGAAAATGGTGATATTATTCTAGATGATCTACACACCAATGCTACTGGTGGACTAGACAGCACATCTCTCGAAAAATTAGGTGAATCTGGTTGGAAGGTTTTGGCTAATACCGAAATTATTCCCGGCACAGGATTAATTTTTTCTGGCAACCTGCACGAAGTCTCAATTCCCGGACTTAACCCCGATGTCACTATAAAAATTCCTGATGAATTAAATTTAGTACCCGATGGATCAGGCTCCTTTATTATGGAAGATCAAAATGGTTTTCCAGTAGCCCAAGGTATTGAATTCACCCCTCAAGGCAGATTTACCAATGAAACTCTAGCCATGTTCGAAAAATCTGGCTGGGGACTAAGCGAAAGTCTAAATACTGAGGAGGCAAAAATAACAGATCCTGATTCCATATTAGAATACATGCGCCAAAACTTTGGTCGCGAAGGTCATGGTGCTGTTTATGGCAATCGTGTATATCATGGTAATATTGATGTTCCCTCTCGACAGCCAACTAGTCTAGACAACCCATTTTTCAAAGGCAAATATGAAAGAACTGGACATTTCCCCTACAAATATGATGCGGATGAAGCTGTGGCAGAAGCATCCAAAAAATCTGTTGCGGAAGGCGTTCTAGACAAAGCAGTCAAACCAGGCGAAACAGTTTCCGGTCGTATTTTTGAAGGAAAAGAATTACGTGGAATCCTCTACGACAGAAAAAATGAACACGTTTTTAGTTTCAAAAAAGGCTTAAATGATATGTTTCAGCGTGGCAAGGTCAATTGGGACCAATCAGTTGATAATAAATATTGGACCATCAAACATTTAATTGATTCAGCCCGTGGCAGTACTGCTAGAGCAAGCGAACACTTTAGTATTCGTTTTTACTTGAATAGTGAAGAATTTCGTGCAAATCAAGCGTTTGCTGTACCACTTGGTCCAGACGGTCAATTGCACATACCAAAAGATTCTGAATTGGCAAAAATTTTGTTTGACCAAAAAACTGGAAAACTCCTAGCCACATGGGAGGTATCTTGCGATGTACCAGCGGGAGACCACATTACCCCACACGCACTAGCAACAGATCGCTCTCGTGAAGCAGTCACCGAGATCCTAACTGAAAAAACTACAATCACAACTGAATTATCGTCACCAAAAGCTCTGGATCAAGCATTAACAGATTATAGCTTGACTCCTCCGACTGAACCACCTGTAATCGATACCACAACAGTGCTAACTGCGCCAGATTTAGCTAAAGTCGCAGAAACTCCTCCTTGGTTTATTCCAATTCCGTTTGTACCACGCTGGGCTATGGAAAGACCCGCTCAAAGAGGTTCTGATTTTCCTCAACTTTATACCTTGTATCGCAATCCCGAAACAAAACACTTGCTGGATATTCAACATGACCCGCTTTTTTCTTCAACATTACGTGAAAACCCTCGGGCCACTCTTGATCCACAAATAGAAATTGACAGGTATCTAAATATAAACAAAGAGCGCCGAGAAGAATTGGAAGGTTTTGATGAACAAATTGGAGAACCTATGGATGAAAATTGTCGAATTGCAATTTGTATTCCTTGTGCCGCTCACATGGAAAAAGATAATATAGAACACACACTCGAACTATACACAAAACAAATAGAGAAAAAAGGTAAACCGCTAGACCCAAGCAAGTTTGAAATTATCCTATTCTTAAATCGACCAAAAAATAAAGCAGATGATGGAACGACTGCTATTGTAAGACAATTTCAAGCTGATCACCCAGAATTAAAGATTCGTGTGATGGAACAAGAAACTGATTGGGGCAAAAACACTTCTTGGGGTGAACAAGTAAATCTAGGAAGTATCTGTAGACGAATCTACGATACTGCCCTACTTCGAGCATCCAAGAGAGAAAATAAAGAAGATCTAATACTACTGATGAATGATGCTGATGCTTTGGATATTTCTCCCGAACTTGTAGCAGAACATATCAAGATGTTTGAAAAAGACTCAGAACAAAGAATTGATGGTATAGTAGGAGAAGTTGACTGGGGCAAAGACACAATGAATAATCCGAATCTTTTTGCTTTCTTGCGTTTTTATCAAGCAATTGAAAAACAAAGATTTCAAAATAAAGACCCTGAGAAAAAACAACTTCAATCCTGGGGAGCAAATTTCAGTATTCGTAGTAGCAGTTATGCAGCTATTGGCGGTAGGCGTGATTACGATAAATACGGCGTAACTACAGACCTACTTATCGGTGAACACCTAATCAAAGCTAGAGAACCAAAAGATGGAAGACACACAGAAGATACTTTTCCTCTAAGATATGCCTATCATTCTTGGGTAGATTCTAGCCCTAGAAACATGCTACCACTTCTCAAGCAACATGGCTTATTAGTTGGTGAGGACATCGGACCAGAACAATCAATAGAAAGCCTAAGCTTAAATAAATTAGAAGAAAGCCTTAATGCTCTATCTGATTTGTATGGCTTGGTAATAAAAAATCCTAATGTAGCTAAAGATGAAAACGAAAAAACAATGATAAATGATTCCTTGGAAGCGATTAAAAAAACATTGGCTCACATGGGGGTCTCCTATGAGATCGAATATGATGCTGAGGGTAATGGTAAAATAAAAGTATTAGACGCAAAAGAATTCAAAGAAAAACTGACATCAGCCAGAAGTGGTGAAGAATATTTTGATACCATGCCCAGCCCACGAATCAAACAAAAAAGATAGACTATTCACCCATCTTTAAAAAATAAAAAACTCCCCGACCAAACATCGAGGAGTTTTTTTATTTTAAACTATTATTATCTATCGATTACTACATCACTAGAGCCACCTGAATTTTCTGTCCTAATTCTTGTATAAGATTTAGACACTGTACTATTTTTGTCCATAAGTTCTTCTACTTCTTTTAATACTTTTTGCATTTTTACACTGTCTTTGGCTTCATGGGCCGCATCAAGACTGTCTTTCAATTTAATAGCTTCGATTTGTGCACTAGAATCAATTCTAGCAATATTACCCTTAGAAGCCTCACTCAACCAAGCAATGTTAACACGTGACTGATTAACCAAAGTATCAAAATCTGGCACCTCTACTGGCACATCTGGCACTTCTACAGGCGCTTCCACATGATAACCTAAAGTTCTCGCAAAGCTCGGATCCAAATAATCTTTTATTTCAGCTGGAGTGACAGAGTCTAACATCTTGGTATAAAATTTCATTTGACCAAGTAGGGCTCGGGCCTCTTCACTATCTACTCCATTTTGGCTGACTGCCACATTATAGGCATCGCGATAAGTATGTAAATCGCGTAAATTTTCATAAGTAGAGACATCGGTAGACAACTTTGGTGGCATAGTACCACCCTTAAAAAATTCATTACTCAGTTCTTTGTTCCACGGAACATTTCCTCTGGTGGTCATCTTAGGCACTAATTGACCTTCATCTGTACGCACAAAATCTATTGCCGCACCATCTTGGGTTCTAACTCTAGTCAAACCATCTTTTGTACCAATTGAATCTGGCAATTCTTCTGACCTGCTTCTGGTGTGATCAAATCCAGTTTCTTTTGGCTTTACAACTTCTTCTGCAGGAGCAGTCTCAGCAGGCACATCTTCGTGATTAGCTGATGCAGGATCAACAACTGGCTCAACTGCTGGTGAAACTGGTTCCACCGCATCACTACTAGGTGATTCTGGTACAGTCATTTTCTCTGGTACACCTTGTGGCCAACCACCCTCAGGCTCACCCAAGGCTGCAATATTATCATCAGTAACATAACCAATCTTTTCACCAGTCTCATCAAACATAACATTTAACCATCTTTTGTCATCAAGAATCATTGGTTGAGTATAAAAATCAACTCCATTTCTATTACTTAGAAATTCAGCCTCGCCTTTGTATACCACAGCATGTTCAGAATAACTACCTGCTTCTACTGTGCTAGCCTCTGCTACAACCTTAGCTTCGGTAGCTGATGAACCGCCAGATACAGGTTCTTCTACTTTTGGTTCAACTGCTGGTTTTGCATGATGCTCTGCAGGCAAATCATCATTATCCCAGCCGTCATCAAACCCTGCATTATTCAACCTATCGCTTAGTCTGTCAGCTGATTCATGAATTGAAATCAAACGAGTTCTACTATTAGCAAATCCCTCCCAAGATCGTGCCACTTGGTCACCATATTTTTCTGGTGTCATATCACCTGTGACATTAATGTTTGATTCGACTTTAATACTAGGATTGTCCAAATTATCAATCATACTAGACAATTGATGTTCCGAATTACTCAATCTATCATTATATGCTTCAGCAAAAGCACCCCACTGTGGTCTATCACCATATTCTACTTGAAGTTCGGCCAAATGATTTCGCCCAGCCTCAATCACCGCCTTACGATATTCAATACTTTTTAAAATTTCTTCTCTTTCTGTAGCAGTATACTGCGAATCAAATTTATAACCATGATCTTCTACCACAGAACCGCCAGGTGCTTTTGCCTCTGGTGCAACTTCTGCTGGAGCTTCTTTTGGTGTCTCAACCGGTGCCTCAGTTGGAGCTGAAGGCTCAGGCTCAACTGGCGTAGCTTCTGTAGCTGTATTATCTTCAAGTTCAATTGTATCAGAACCTTCTGTTCCAAAAGCATCGTCTATTTTTGCGTCAGAACTACCAGACAATTTCTCATCAGTCAGCACATCACGAATATCACCCTTAGGAACAGCTTCTGGTTCGGTAACTTCGACAACTGGTTCCACTGTCCTTGGTGCTGATTTTACTACCTCAGGCGTTGATTCTACCACCTTGGCTGAACGACCACCATCTGGTCTAAACTTCATACCATGCTCTGTCACATGTTCTTTACCAACTGACACCTGTGGATAACCTTTTTCATCAAATTCAAGATTTATTTTTGCACCCTTATGCAAAGTCTTGCTATAAAACTCACCATCAACACCGCGTTGACCATACAAAAATCCATTACTATGCGCCTGATCCACACGCCACTTATGAATAATTGTATCATCATCCATTCCTGACCACTCAGGATGATTGACTCTAAGTCCTTCAACTATTTGATCGTGTAAAACTGGATCACGTTGAAAAAAATTCATACCATGTAAAAATCCTTTACCACTACGAATTTCATAAACAGCAGCGAGTTCTGGTTTTGGTATTTCTACTTCTGCTACTGGCACTGGAACAACAGTCTCTGCTTTTGGAGGGACAACTTTTTCTACCATCTCACTCGCATCATCTTCTGGTGCTGGTAAATGTTCAGCGCCATCACCAGTAACAGAGGTGTCAGCAGGAGCAATAGTCGACTTGGCCTCAATACCGACAGCCGTACCAGCCACAGCACCACCAACAAATTGTTGACCTTTATCTTGGATATCCAAAGCATTTTCAAAAGCTCGATGAAATTCGCCGATTTTGTTTAGAAAAAAAGTTGCTGCTGATATTCCACCAAAAACACTGGCGCGCACCACTCTTTTCCAACGATCTTTTTTTTCTTTTGATAATCGTCTCGTAACTGTAATAAAGCTTTCTTTTTCTAGTTTTTCCAATAATTTTAGTAATTGTTCTTGTTTCTCTTCTGGTACTTTTTCCATTTCTAACCTACGCACTTCCAAGAGATGTCGATAAGTCGGGTCTTTGTCCAAATCAACATCATGAGCCATAGCAAAGCCACGATATTCGTGAATTTTATCACTAACAACTTTCAATCTCTCCTCTGGCTCAGTAATATCTTCCAAAAAAGTTGCCTCACTTGCCTCAGACAAAGCCTTTTTCTTGTCCCTACCTTTGAGCCAGCGACTAATCTTATTACCCTCTTCTTGAACTTCAGTATCAGTTGATGACAAACCGTGTCTTTCTTTTACCACAGTCTCTTTGGCTTGTTCTTCTGTTTCAAATACATCCAGCTTACTTCCCATCAATCTCATGTGAGCCTTACCTAGGGCATCTAGATCACCAAGTGTGGCACCTAGACCGATAGCTCCAGTACGAGCACCCACAAAAGCCATACTCTCTGTCGCAGCCTGAAAAGACCCTCCCAATAAACCAAACCCAGCCAAACCTGTAGTAATACTAGTACGCAAACTAAACACATTTCCACCAATCTGATTCATTCTCTGTCTCCATTTTGGCAAAGACTCGATTTTTTTCATTTCTTTACCCCAAAAACCATCAGGGTTTTTTTCTGCCCGACTCTTCATCAAATTAAACATATTCATATTTCCCAACCAGCGCCAACCTTTTACTAGAGAACTTTCTTTTATTTTATATTGTTCACGCAAAGTTTCATGAGTACGTTTTTCTTGCTCTTCTAAAAACTCAAGTGTCTTTTTACCCTCAACACGTGATTCAGCTTTAATCTCAACATTTAAGCGATCGTATTCATCTTGTAAAATATCATACTCTGCTTCCACAATGGCTTTTTTACCAGTTACTTTACTTAGCCAGCCGCTACTTTTTTCTTTTTTCTGAACAACTTCCATCATCTTCTTCTTTGTTTCCTCTAATTTTCTTTTTAGATCTGCCAAATGACGCACTTCTTCAAAAGTACGTGATCGCTCGCCAATCCCTGGTTCCGGAACAGTCGCTCCAGGAGTAACAGTTTCTGGGGTGGTGATTTCAGGGGTGGTAGCTTCAGGAGTAGTAGTCCTCCCTGAACTTTCTTCTAAAGCTCTTGACCTGTCTTTCAAAATTTCCAAATGTTGACCAATCTGAGTAAATTCTTCGCGTAAAATTTGTAAACGCGTTTGCAACTCACTTTGTAAGGCGGGATCAGAAATAGAAGCTATATCTTGCTCTTTTCTATCCAGACGACTATTAATTTCAGTCATCTTAGTCTCGTTCATGGTTTGAATTTCGTTTAATAGTTGTCGCAATTCCTGTTTTTGTATTTCTTTTTCACTAAGTTCTCCAGGAATATTTTCTGAACTCTCAGGACTAACTGGAGGTACTCTGTTTTCAGATGGATTGCTAGGCATAAATTATTCCTTTAAATTTACAATATTTTGTAAAACATTATTAATTTTGTCTTGATCCATGACATTTCTAATCCTACCACCCAATTCAAGTTCTTTTTTTTCAAAATCTTCTAATTCTTGCAAAAAAATAATATAAGCATCGTACAAACTCTGAAAATCACTTTCTTTATTTTTTTTACTATTAACAGGCATAAAAATTTTCTACTGCTTATTTTTGTAAATTATCCAGCATTTCTGTTTTTAGTTGCATTATTTCTTCTGGCACCCAATCCAAAAATTCTGGCACATTTTGCTCAATAAAAGCCTGGAGTTCTTGCTCTGTGCCTTTATCCAAGACTTTTTTTAACTTTTTTTGCAAATCTTTATCTACAAAAGAAAAAATTCTCACCAATAAACGTTGATTTACAACATTTGCCATTTTATCTAACATTAAAGCCTTTTGCGAATCTGGTAATGCTTCCAAATTTAAAACTGATAACACATGTTCGTTGAGATTCTCAACTATTAATTTTTTATTTTTATCTACCATATTTTTCAATTAAAAATTAAGCTTTATAATATTTTTTTAAACTAAGTCCAGCCATCACCAATACACCAACTAGAAAACCCAAGATAGAGTTTACAATTAAATTCGGTTTAACTGGCCACCTAGTTACAACAGCGTCGTTTACTACCTTTATTGTAACATCTCCGCCAACATATTCCCAACCCCGTGTCACCAAAGCACTCGCCACGGCACCAGCTAGTTGTTTGGCTTGATTTTGATCTTTATGATAAACATTTACATTCAAAACTCCGGTACCATAAACAACTGACGTATTGACAGTTTTTTGCCAAAGCTTTCTTTTTTTTCTTTCTGATAATTTTTCAAATTCAGTTTTATCCAAACCATAGCTGGTTTGCATCATAACTTTTTCATAAAAATCATTAGTTTTCACAACTTGAGAAATATTCTCCCCCACTCGTTCAGCTGATTTAATCACAGTATATGGATCTACCCCATAACGAGACTTGGAAATAATGAGAACCTGAGCATCAGCTCTGTACTTTAGAGGAAAAGCCGAGGTAATAAGCAGAGAAAACAAAGCCACCAAAATACCGGAAAAAACTATTAATTTCCAGCGTTTTTTAATTAAGTTAATTGGATCTTTTTCTAGGAACATATTTATGAATTATGAATTATGAATTATGAATTATGAAACCCAAACCAAAAAGGTCGTGGATACTCATAATTCTTAATTCATACCTCATGATTCATTTTTTTATTTCTTTAATCTATTTTCCCTTATTTTAGCCAAATTACTATAAATATTTATGTATATTATTACGTGTATTTTGTATTTTGTTAATAGCGTATTATAGCACATTTTGGCCCTTTTGTCAATACCGCGCGACCTAAGAGGTTTTGCATGGTCTAGTTAGAATACCTTGACCTTTTCCACCTCAATATCCAGCTCTTTTCCATCTCTCCAAACAGACACCATCAAAGCATCTGAGGCAGAAAATAACTGCGCGGCTAAGAATTTTTCTTTTACTGGATCACCATTGATTTTGAAAACCACATCACCAAAACCAACTGTAGAAGTTGTGGCCATGCTATCAATATCGCTAATATAAAATCCACTTAATTTTTTCCATTTACCTTCTGACTCAACACCATCAATTATATAACCACGCCAATCCAATCCATAATAAGATATCTGACCCAAATCTAAGAGTGAATTTATTCTTCCCTCTACCAACCAAGCTGGTCGTAACATATTTTCTCCACCAACCACCCCCACCAAAGAACCCCTACCATCAAATAATAAAGAACCTTCACTTAAATCTTGCCATACTGAATAAAAATACTGAGGTCGCCAAATGAGCTGGGCCTTGTTTTTGTTAGTTGAAATTAAATTCCCCAAGGAAATCTCCTGCCAACCCTCGTGAGTGAGTGCCCAATAATTATTTCCAATTGATAAATCAGACCACTCTGAAAAAGAATTCAAGCGAAAACCTTGTCCAGTAACCTTTATATACAGCAATTCAGAAATTGAATCATAAATAATTTTTTCCAGACCATAATACAACCCCTGACTATCAACTGCTTCCCAATTTTTTTCTACACCAACAATATATTTTGGATAGTTTGCCACTGCCCAACCATCAGAACTAAGTAAAGCAGCATTAAAAACTAAAGAATCTTTATCATAAAAATTTTTACCAACTTTTTTATTTTTATCATAAATTTTTAATATCTTTTGACCAACCTGATGCTGAAATAAGGAGTCGGGTTTATTTGTGGTAAGAAGATGAGATTCACGACTGGTAGGATAATAAGCATCTGACTGCACAAAGGCTGGCGCCAACCAAGCGACTGTTGATAAAGCTGCCGCAGTACCACTAATAAAAGCAATAAAAACCAAAAACACAGTCCACCTAAGACTTCGCAATCTATAATGAGTATCTACGCGACAAGCACGGGCTGGTAAATGTGGAGGATCATATTTCATAAAAAAACAAGGACACAAGGATACAAGAAACAAACTATACTAACCTTCTTTTTCTTGTTTGTTATAGGCTTGTGTGTTAGAAATTATTTTTGATAAAATTTTTGTTAGTTCTATGCTTTCTTGATATAAATCTTTATTACCCAAAGCATCATTTGCTTCTCTATAATTAGCTCCCACAGATGTTCCGGATCTAACACATTGATTCTTCATTATATTATTTGTATCGTCCTTTGGTAAAGATTTTGACATTCTTAGTATTCTTTTTGAAAATTCTAGAGTTCTATCTTCTAGATCATATGTTTTCCCATCCATATTTTTATAAGTTACAAGATACAAGAAACAAGATACAAACAAATTTTAAATTAAAATCTTAAAAATAATGTGATTTAGAAATTATTATTTATTTGTTTCTTGTATCTTGTGTTCTTGTTTCCTTACACCTATATCCACCGCACAAACAAATACAAAACTAAAAAATATAAAACTAAATTACTCAATAAAAAAACTATTTGCTTTTTCCAAATTATACCCATTTTTGAAAGATGAAACCTGACAAATAATTGAATTAGGTACCATAACCAAACTGTCAAACCACCTAATACCAAATATCCCAATGGTAAAAGATGAACTACCCACATCACTTCCCAAATTATAAGTGTAATCAAAATGGCTCTTAACAAAAAATTCTGTGCCGGAACATTAAAATACATTTTCCAAACTACTACTGAGATGTATCCTATCAAAACACCAATAAAAAAACTAATAATCCAAAAAGGTATACTGGGGAAAAAAATACTCAATGCAAAACCAAACGTAACAAATGCATAACCATTAAAAACCCAGAGCATCATCAACATTCTACGATACGGTTTTTCTTCGTAACTTAGTATTGCCTTATCTGTCTGCAAAATACGCATGAATAGAAGAAATATTATAACAGATGCCATAACCATCAACAGGTAACGCAAATAGATAGGTTCGAGTAATGAAATCAATCCGAGAAAAGCTAACGCCGTACTAATGACCAAAAATAATTGATCTGAAAAACCTAAATTTGTTTTGTAAACAAAGAAAGCTAACACCGCTAACCAAACAAAGAGTACTGGTAAAAAAACCCAAACAAGGGTGAAGTTATTTATTATCCACAAACAAATCAAACTAAATAGAGCTATACTACCACTAATTAGAATCCTTTTCATAATATACATTGATTTTTATTATCAACTCATCCAACAAATTCAAAATTTCTTCGGTACTCCCATTTCTTTCTTTTAGAGAATTAATTTTTAAAAATGTTTGTAAATGATCATCAAGCATCTTATCTGGAACCTTTACAGAGAAAAAAACTTTTTCTACCAAATCAAAGCTATCCGAAATATTTTTTGCACTCCCCACATCAGCACGAAGATCCATTATATCTTTAGAATATTTTTTTGCAACAAGCAATGATGAGACTTCTTTTGGTATATAATTTTGAATTTCATTTTTTACTGGCTCTTTCAAATCATCGACTTTGTTTAAAAAAACCACCAAAATAAATACCACTGACAAAATAATTAGAAAAGCAATTACACTAAAAATGACTAGTGAATAATCCTTGTGTTTATTTTTGCAACAAAACATATTTTATATGGTTAAATTGTTATACTGTTATATTGTTATGCTACACATAGTAGTAAATACTATAACAAACCAGAGCTAATTTTCTAAATGTGTATCATTAACAATATAATAATATGACGATATAATAACACAATTATACAACATTTCTTATAAAAAAGCAAAACCTAGACAAAACGCAAAATTTATGAGATAATGTACCAATATGAGTACTTATACTGTAAACAAAAAAGCAAGATTTGACTATGAAATCCTTGATACTTACGAGGCTGGTTTGGTATTGGAAGGACAAGAGGTAAAATCTGTTAGAAACGGTAATATCAGCATGAAAGGCGCCTTTGTTAGCTTTCACGGTACAGATGCTTTTCTAACTAATACTCATATATCAAAGTATAAATTTGCTGGAAATGTCACAGATTATGACCCTGAACGTAGCAGAAAGCTACTTCTAAAAAGCAAAGAAATTGATTATTTAAGAGGAAAATCCCAAGAAAAAGGCTTGACAATCATCCCACTTTCAGTGTATACTAAAGGTCGTCACATTAAGGTAGAAATAGGTATAGGACGAGGTAAGAAAAAGCATGACAAAAGGGAGGCCATCAAAGGACGAGAGCTGAAGAGAGAACTAGATAGAAAGATAAAAGAAATTTAAATAAGAAACAAGACACAAGATACAAACAAACCACAAATTCCAAATTACAAATAGATAAAGTTTGGAAATTGTTATTTGAAAATTGTTTGTTTCTTGTATCTTGAATTTTGACAATGAGGGGATGACAGGGTTCGATAGATGGACCTAGTTATCTTTTATACGCATGTCGAGGTTGTATTCTTTTCCTCGTAAATACCAAGAATACACGATATAAGTGCAAACTTTTTATCAAGAGTGAAGAACACTGTAGCTTCGGCTTTCAGCATGCCTTCATTCGCCTCTGTAGTGGTTTAAGTACTACTACCATCGCTCTCACGATACTCAATAGTGAATCAGCGGTGTCAAATCATTGAGCGTAGGACTTGATCCCCTCCTGTGGGTCTCGTCTGAACTAATTCAGGATTACTTAGTATCTTTTTGCTAGTTTCAAAAATACTAAGGAATCACCAAACTAGCTAAACATGTAGACTATTGGGGTAACCCATTTAGACCCGGGTTCAATTCCCGGCATCTCCACTAAAAAATTATGAGAATATCTAGAAAAAAAAGACCAGACAAGCCGTTGATAGCTCACTATCGCTTGAATAATAAGATCAACGTACCAGAAGTACGTTTACTTGATAGTGAAAGCAATAATTTAGGTGTATTCTCTACTCAAGAGGCAATCAGAATGGCAGAAGAAGAAGGAATAGATTTGGTAGAAGTAAACCCAAAAGCTGATCCTCCTGTATGTAAAATTATTGATTTTAGTCATTTCAAATATCAAAAAGAGAAAGAAATCCGTAAACAAAAACAACAAGCCCATGATACGGAAACTAAAGGAATTAGACTGTCTGTCCGAATTAGTGATCATGATATGGAAGTACGCCTAAACCAAGCTGAAAAATTCTTAAATCGTGGTGATAAGGTGAAAGTAGAGTTAAATTTAAGAGGAAGAGAGAATATAAAGCCTACTATAGCCTTTGAGGTTGTCAACAAATTCTTTGCTTTACTAGAACAAAAAATGGAATTACGCAAAGAACAACTACCTACTAAACAGGGCAACAGGATTACAGCTATACTTGCCAAAAAATAGCCTGTGTCCCTAGACACTTGACAAAAATATAAAAATGTATTAAAATAGTCACGTTTTAACTAGAAGTTTAATAGTTTATTAGTTTAATGGTTTAGTAACCTATATAGAGGTTATTTACTACTCAACTGCCCCGTTGAGTGGTAAAAATGTTGCAAAATACCAATAAACAAATAAACAAATAAACAAATAAACTGTTATATGCCAAAAGCAAAAACTCACAAAGCAACAGTAAAACGCTTTAAAGTAAAGAAGGGTAAAAAAGCCATTCAGATTATTAAGCGTACCTGTGGTCAGGATCATTTTAATTCTCGTGAATCTGGAAATACAAAACGAAACAAAAGAAGTGATACTACCATGTCAAACACCATGAGAAAGACCATTACCCGTGCTATTAAGAATATCTAAATAACAATATATGCCAAGAGTAAAAAGAGGCGTCGCACATGTAAAAAAACGCCGTTCCCTACACAAACGCGTCAAAGGTTTTCTAGGTGGTAGAAAAAATTTGATTAAAGTCGCAAAAACAGCTGATACCAAAGCTGGTGCTTACGCTTATGCTGATAGACGTAAAAAGAAAAGAAATATGCGTCGTCTATGGCAAGTTCGTATCAATGCAGCTGTTCGCGCACTAGGTACTACTTACAGCCAATTCATTGGAGATTGCAAGAAAAAAGATGTAGAGATTGACCGCAAAGTACTATCCCAGATTGCCAATGACCAACCAAAAGTATTTGAAAAGATTGTGGAGTTTGTGAAATAACAACCAATAATTAACGAAAAGCTACCTTTTTAAAGGTGGTTTTTTATTAACTGTTTTATATATACGGATTACGGATAATGCGGATATACAGATATCAGTTAATCCGCATTATCCGTAATCCGTATATATTTTAAACCTGACATCTTATCCACATTAAAATCCTTGACATTTTTAACAATATATGCTATTATGTCCTTACAATCAAGTAATAATCAAAGACTTTTAAAGTGTTTGGTTGATGGCGGAACACCCCCTCCTTTGTTCCAATACCATCACCGAACACTTTGAGAGTCTTTTTAGTTTATCTCGAACTCGCCTTGAGCATAGCGAAAGGACGAGGAGAGATCTTTCGAAGCGTAATTCTGTATTCAATAATTAGTAATTACTGATTCATAGTATACTACCATACACTAAAAATAACATATTTCAAGTCCATGCTATTGACAAAAAAATCTAAATCCTGTATCATATTAGCACTATTAAATACTAATACTACTACTATGGGAATGAGAAAAAGAATAAATGCTATCACTAAAATTGAAAGAGAAAAAGCTAAAATTAGACGTGATAAAAAAAAGCTAAAAAGAACACTAAAAGCTAAGACTGAAGAGAAGAAATAAGAGTTGAAAACATGAAAAGATTATGTTATAATCTTTTCAGTTTATGGACCGGTAGTTCAACTGGTTAGAGCACCGCCCTGTCACGGCGGAAGTTGCGGGTTCGAGTCCCGTCCGGTCCGCAAAAAAACAAGGTTAAAAGCCTTGTTTTTTATTATTTATACTTCATGTTGTACTTTATATATGGTATAATAAATACATAGTTAAATATAATAATTAACCCATATTTTATGTTACCAAATCAAATGCCAATAATTAAAAAAACTTGGTCCACTAGGACAAAAGTTTTAATAGGATTGGGAATAGCAGTTCTACTTGCCATTCTAACATCAGTAGTAGCTTTTTATACAGCAGACCAACCTGGCCCAATTCAACTAATACGAGGTACTGAAGAACCAGAAGTTGAAATACTAACTACTACTGATGAAGCCAAGCCGGGTGATATCTTTGGTGTGGATGTAAAAGTTGGCGATGATAAAGAAATAACTAGTATCAAATTTTACGTAGACGGTAAATTACAAGAAACCTGTGAGGGGCAGACTGAATGTAGTTTTACTAGTGGTCCTTTTTCAGTGGATGATATCGGCGGGCATAAATATGAAACAGAATTTAATTATTCTGATGGCACTTCCTACACCAAATCCGGCACTTTTTCTGTTAATGAGAACAGTGCTGTTGATGAAGGAGGGACTATACCCGAAGAAGTTGAAACCAGTGAACCAGTTAATGCGCCCCAAATAAAATACTTTTACACTAGTAATAATTATTTATCAGAAGGTGGCTTACTTGTAGCTTCATTGGCAGTGGAAAAAATAAGCGAGGTTGATTACTTAAATATTAAAATCGATGGTGAAGCCAAAAAAGTTTGTCCTAACTCATCCATTTGCTCTTTAAGTTTCACAATTCCAAAAAACTTTAATATAGGAAAACATATTATAACCGGCGAAGTAGTCGGGACTAATGGTTTAATTTCTTATACTAGTAAAAATTTTTATATTGTAGAAGAAACAACACCACCAAAAGTTTATGTATCTCCATCTATTAGTATTAGCCCTTCCAAAACTCAGGCTAATCCAAATGAAACAATCAAATTTTCAATAAATGTTGACCCAGGTTCAAAGACCTTGGTAAAATCTCAAATAAATGTAGGCCTTACAGTAGTACAAGAATGCAGTAATAACTCTTGTAGTTATACTGGTGGACCTTATCCTCAATTTGCTGGTCTGTCTGTCCCCTACCATGCTGTTGCTTACTTTACTGATGGTACTTACATTAGCACAGGCCTACAAACGGTAAAAATAAAAGCCAACACAATCCCCGATAACGGTGGTGGATCACAACCTCAACCAGGACAAGATGAGCCAGCCGACCAAACTGACACAGAACTACCAACAATAACTATCAAATCCAACAAGGTCAGCATGTTTAATACTGATGAGGCAATAATTATTGCTCAAGCTAGTGACAACGAAGCTGTTAGCGAAATAATGATATTTGTAGATAGTCAAATAGTCAAAACTTGTAAAAATGTGACGACCTGTTCTACTGTCGCTGGTCCATATCTTAATTTGACTGAAAGTAAAACTATACTATACGGAGCATATGCTTTTGACAGCTCTGGGAACGACAACTGGAGTGGTTATTCTAGTATGCAAGTAAATATTCCAGAGCAAATAGAAGAGCCAACTCTAGAACTACACTTGAATAAAAATGTGTTTAGCACTGACGAAAGCGTCTCTATGTTTGCTACTGTGCATGCTGGATCCAAGATATTTAGTTACCTAAATATATGGTTTAACGGCTTTGCTCTCAAAGCTTGTTACGAAGACTGTACAATAAATTCTACACTTACGTCAAAAGGTGGTCAAACAATTCCTATTTTTGTTCAAGCAGTCTTCACTGACGGAACAATACTCACTACTGAAACACAGACAATTACAGTCAACGCCCCGGAAGTTCCTACTGAACCAACTGTAAATCTAAGCCTTAACAAAAATTCGGTATCCGAAGGCGAAGGATTTAATATGACAGCTACAGTTAACACAGCTGGAAAAACCACAACACAAATTAAAATTACTAACAATAGTAACACTATCTACCATATATGTAATAATGCAACCACTTGTGTTTATGATGCTAGTTCCAAACCATGGACAGCTGGTGTTCACCCATTTAGAGCTATAGCTACTTTTTCCGACGGTACTGTTATTAATTCTGAATTAAAGACAATTAATGTATTCGCTGGAATAGAGCCCACTATAGAAATAAATAAAGATAAAGAAGAAGTCACAGTTGGCGAACAATTTAATGTAAGTGCGACTGTAAACCCTGGTAGTAAATCATTGAGTAAATTAGAAATATATGATATCTCTAATACACTACAAAAAACTTGTAATAGTTTAACCTGCACCTATACTGTCGGTCCTTTCGACCAAACAGGTTTAATCACCTTCCAGGCTGAAGCGACCTTTACTGACAATTCTACACTGAAGAGCGATCTCTTGTTTACCACGGTTTATCCAAATGCCACACCGAGTGTCTCAATCAGCAAAGATATTGAATCAGTAGTTGTTGGAGACATTGTAAATCTGACAGCCTCAGTAAAGCCAGCTAATAAAACCATTAGCAAATTGGAAGTATTAGATTCAAATGATCAAGTACTAAAAACCTGCGATAACAGTCTGACGTGTACATATGCCCAAAATCATAGTCTTGGTGGTATATTACTACTGAGAAAAGCTAGAGCCACTTTTACTGATAACTCAACTGTTTTGAGCATTAATCTGAGCTATTTTGTTGGCTTTCCTATAACACCAACAATAGAACTCACCAAGGATAAAGCATCACCCATAGTTGGAGATACAGTAAATATAACAGCGACCGTTAATCCCTCTAATAAAACAATCAGTAAAATAGAAATAAAAACACCAGAAGGAAGTGTTTTAAAGACTTGTAATAATGTTTTGAGTTGTGTCTATACAGTTACACACAATATAGGTGGTCTTCCAGCAATCTATCAATCCAAAGCAACATTCACAGACAACAGTACAGTAAGTAGCTTTACACTATTTTACAATGTTGGCTTTCCCGCAGAACCAACTATTGAATTAACAAAGGATATCGAGACGCCTGTAGCAGGAGATACTGTAAATATTACTGCTACTGTCGAACCTAGCAACAAGACAATTAGCAAGGTAGAAATTTCTAGAAATATCACCTCTAACATAGTCAAAACTTGCTACTCACCAACTTGTACTTACCAAGCCTATAGTAATAGCGGTGGAATATCATTTGATTTTCAAGCAAAGGTTACTTTTACAGATGGATCAATACTGAGTACTCAAACTCTACACTATGTAACTGAATTTGCTCCAGAGCCAACCATAGACATCAGTTTCGCACCGTTAACAAAAACTGTAGGTATCACGGCTAGTCAAAACTGTACTATCAGCTCCACTGTGGATCCCAGCAATAAAACAATCTCTTATCATAGAATATATACTGAAAGTGGCCTGAAAAAAACCTGCTACACAGAAGATTGCTCATACTCTGCAACTGCTTCGACTATGTTAGGATACACACCCGCAAGGACACCTGGCACCCTAAGTTTCTATTCATCAGTAGTCTTTACCGATGGAACATCAAAGATGGTTCAGGGAAACCCTATTACAGTAACTGGGGACTAGAAGTATCTCAAACAAAAAAACGACCCCCACTAGGGTCGTTTTAGGTTTTATAAGTATTCTCATTTCTTAATTTAATACTATCTATTATAGTTTCGCCTTCATAGTGAAAAATAATCCTAAACCTACCAAAACGCAAGCGATAAAAATCACTATTTTTTATTTTCTGAATATTCAAACCTTTTTTCCTACCAGTCAATAATTCCTCTATAATGCAAAGAAGTTTTTCTCTATCTTTCTGGCTGATTTTTTTAAGTAATTTTTCAATTTTATCCATAGAAAAATTACAAAGTCTTTTTAAGTGCTTTTACCAAATCCTTAGCTTTTATACCCTTGCCTTGGTTATCACGGATAGCATCAAAGACAGTATATTCTTTTTCTTGGCTAGCTTTTTCTAAATCTAGCGGACTAATTTCCAATAAACCATCTTTCTTTTCTCTAATTAAAAACTGGTTGGTTTTAAACCTTCTACGCCAAAAAATTGGCAAAGTAATTTGTCCCTTGGTAGTGGCTTTCACGACAGTAGTCATAATATTTAAATTAAAAGTACTAAAGTAATACATTCTTACTTTACTACTTTTTTAGTTTCTTGTCAAGTTGAGTTGTGGATAATAAAAAAAACGCCCTACTGAGCGATTTTTTAATAACTAAACCTATTTGCTACTCACTATAGCCTATATAATATACTATAGCACATTTTTACCTTTTTGTCAATCCCTATAGCAATATAACAATTTAACAATGTAGCAATATATTTTTTAATCACAAACCTCCCAACTATCCGGCACATCACAGGGGGTGCTGAACATTTGGCAGTCTGAATTTTTATCAGCTCTAGCATAGGCAATCATCTGCACACAAGCTCTTTTTTCTTTTACATCCCAAAGCGTAAACGGTCGGTCTGGATTATTGCTTCCAACAAATTTTAAAGTGGCTAAAATATCTTCAAACCGATCTGTTTTCCCATTTATTTCTAAAACTAAATCATCCAAATCAAATTCAACTATATGGAATTCACCATCTTGATATTGTTGACCTTTTTGACCGCTGATTTCTATATTTTTTATTTCCTTATTTGTTGTTGGGTGACTGACAAGTTGTTCAAAAATACTAATATAATCACCGGTTTCATAATTTTTCAAAGTCACTCCCCCATTCCAGTGTTCCACTGCCCAACTAGAAGGATACTTTATTTCAAAACTAGCAAAACTATCTTCTTTTAAATCAAACATTTGCGCTTTAAACTCTAAATCTTTTGCTTGTGTGGTTTTTTCTCTAATTTGGGCTGGGGATAACTCTTGATTGTTTATTTTTGGTGCAGTATTTTTTATTACCTGATTAGTACAGCCTGCCCCCAGACTCATAATACCAAAAGCTAAAACACCGAGTGCAATTACTAGACTCAGAAACTTTGGACTGGTTTTTTTACCTTTTTTACCAAGAGTTTTTTCTGCATAAGCTATGCGTTGACGAGTAGAAACAACAGTATCAGGATTTAGTGAGATACTGTCAATCCCTTCACGGACTAAAAACTCAGCAAACTCTGGATAATCAGATGGAGCTTGTCCACAGATACCAACTTTTCGTTTATTTTTATGAGCAATTCTTATTACATCACGGATAAGTGTTTTTACTGCTTTGTTTTTTTCGTCGTAAACATGACTAACTAAACTTGAATCACGATCAACTCCTAAAGTTAGTTGGGTCAAATCATTAGAACCGATTGAAAATCCATCAAAGATTTTAGCAAATTCTTTAGCTAAAATAACATTAGCAGGAATTTCGCACATTACATAAACTTGTAAACCATTTTCACCGCGTTTTAGACCAAACTCGGCCATGGTTTTCAAAACTAATTCACCCTCTTCTGGAGTACGACAAAATGGTACCATTACAATCACATTGGTAAGTCCCCAATCATCACGAACTTTTTTCAAAGCTTCACACTCTAATTTGAAAGCTTGTTTGTATTCTTTGGAGTAATAACGACTAGCTCCACGCCAACCAAGCATTGGATTTTCTTCTTTTGGCTCAAATTCTGCACCACCAATTAACGTGGCATATTCATTAGTCTTGAAATCTGATAATCTAACAATGACATCATTTTTATAAGATGCCGTCGCAATTCTGGCAATTCCTTCGGCCAATTTATCAACGCAATAGTCTGATTTGCGTTTATACCCCTTTGTCATCTCTGCGATTTTTTTCTTTGCTTTTTTATCCTTTAATTTATTGTAATTTATCAAAGCCAGTGGATGAATACGGATAAAATTAGAAAAAATAAATTCTTCACGCGCTAAGCCAATACCATCATTTGGTAAAAAAGACAAAGCAAAAGCATTATCAGGATCGCCCACATTCATCATTATTTTTGTCTTAGTCTCAGGAACATCTTTGATCTCGGTTTTCTTTACTTCAAAAGGCAAAATTCCATTATACACCACACCCTCATCACCCTCGGCACAACTAACTGTAATTTTTTTACCGGTCTTTAATAATTTCCTAGCATTTTTTGCTCCAACTAAACAAGGGACACCTAATTCACGCGAGACAATTGCTGCGTGACTTGTCTTACCACCCTGTTCAGTTATAATAGCCGAAGCAATTCTCATTATCGGCTCCCAATCTGGATCTGTAATGCGAGTTACTAAAATTTCACCTTTTTTAAATTTCTTCATGTCAGCTGGTTTTTCTATTACTCGCGCATTTCCAGCCCCAATCTTTTGGCCAACAGCAATACCAGTGACTAAAACTTTGCCTTTTTTACCCGCCGTAGCCTTGGCGGAGGAGGGTTTCTTTAATATGTAATTTTCAATTACTGAATGGCTTGATCTCGCTTTGACTGTTTCTGGTCTGGCTTGGACAATGTATAATTTACCAGTCTGACCATCTTTGGCCCATTCAATATCTTGTGGTTTGTTATAATGCTCTTCAATCTGCATCCCCCATTTTGCTAGTTGCAAAACATCATCGTCTGTTATTGCAAACTTATTTTGTTGCGATTTTGGTACGATTAGCTGTTTTGTGCCACGAGTCTTACCATAAGCTAATTTAACCTCTTTAGAGCCCAAAATACGGCTAATAACGGCCTTTTTACCTTGCCTGACACCTTCTTTAAAAACATAATACTGATCAGGATTAACTCGCCCTTTGACTACATATTCACCCAAACCATAGGAGGAATTTATTAGGACCACACCAGGAAAACCTGACTCGGTATCGAGTGTGAATAACACTCCACTAGCACCCACATCTGATCTAACCATTTGTTGAACTGTAACAGACAAGGCCACATTCATATGTTCAAAACCCTTGGATTCACGATAGGAAATCGCTCGGTCGGTAAATAAAGATGCTACACATTTTTTCACAGCTAGTAATAAATCTTTTTCACCAACTACATTTAAATATGTTTCTTGTTGTCCTGCAAAACTTGCATCTGGTAAATCCTCGGCTGTGGCAGATGAACGTACGGCCACTGACAATTTTTTAGTCTTACATTGTTTAGCTAATTCTTTATAAGCTGTTATTATTTCTTTTTCTATGGATTTAGGAAAACTGGCATTCAAAATCAGGTTGCGAACTTTCTTACCAACCCTAGCTAGCTCTCTCACATCATGCACATCTAAATCTTTAACTTCTTTTTTTACATTTTGTTCTAATTTTGTAAATCGCAAAAAATCCCAATAAGCTTTGGAAGTTACAGCAAAGCCATTTGGGATACTAATACCTTTTTTGGTTAATTTGGAATACATCTCCCCCAGTGAGGCATTTTTACCCCCAACTAAAGGAATATCTTTTATATCAATTTCCTTAAACCAAAGTATATTTTTTTGATTTTTATTTAACATAGCAAAAAATCCCCCTAATGTTAGATATTATTCATTATAACACAGAATTAAAATATCCCCAAAAATATGAGGATATTTTGTGTAAAACTTTTTCTCACCCTACCCATTCAAAACCTCCCTAGTCCCCGGCCCAACATAACCTAAGGGGTCTAGATTATTAGCTGTTTGAAGATCTTTTACAGCTTGTTCTGTGGTTGTTCCGAAGTAACTATTAACTTCTGTATCAACTGGGAAAAAGCCAAGTTCTTTTAGTTTTAATTGTAATTGTTTAACCTCTTCTCCAGAGCTTCCGAGTGATAGGAAACTAGTGAATATGTAAGTGTCGTTTTCTTCTGTTTCTTCTTGTGTATTAGAATTAATTCCCAAGTCTAATCCATTTTCATATATTTCTGTATCATCCACAGTAACTATTCTATCCCATCTAAAATTAAGAGAATTAAATGTGGCTTCGTCTGTAATCCAACGTTTTACTTGGATATTAGTGTCTGTTGGATTTGGTTCTAGTCTATACACTTTGGAATCATTCTCGTATTTAATCAAAGTATAATTAGGATGATGATCTGTATAGGTTATCTCACTTCCTACTGTGTATTTATCTAATAATCTTTCATCTATATCTTCTATCCAATTCCAAGCATATTTTAAAGCGTTAAAAACAAATTCAGATGTAATCCAGTATTTCTCTGTGTTAAGTAGAAGATATACTTTAGGATCAGTTACTATCTTAACAAGTGCTCCATATTTTGGATCATACTTTGGCCCCCAAGGCATGAAGCCTAGAGTGTCATTTGTGATAGAGTCTAGTTTAGTCTGTGTGGTAGTTATTACATCATCCCATGAGTCAAAGTAGGTGAAGAAGACATCTGAACGGCTAAAAGCTCGTTTGGTGCAGTCTGAGGTGATGTAGTAGACAGCTGTTGAGGCTGGGTGTTTGTATGATTGTTTTTCAGTGAGAGAACAAGTGTCAGAACCAAGATCAGTTGGTGTAGTGATGACCGGAACTTTACCAGTGAGTGAAGCTAGATAGATTGTATCACTGGCATCAGCTGTTCCACCTTGTGATGTACGGAATCTGACAAAGACACTTTTTTCTCCTTCGCCATTATCTAATATCCACATCATCTGGCCAGTGTAAGGAATAAAGTTAGTATTACGAAAATCAGAATAGTTTGACACTGCCATTTGACTGGCATCTGTTACATTAAAAGATAATATTACTTTATTTGAATAACTATCATAAGCACCATAGTTGATGGTGACTGGTTTTTCTAGTTCATTTGAATCAGTTAGATTGGCAAAAGAGAATTGTGGTTTGTTACCAATTAATCCGATGTAGGTAACTCGTAAATCATTAATTGTATCAGTATTAGTATCTAGATCTTCATATTCATTTTTAGTTAAAGTAATTGTAATTGGATCTGATTCAATAGTTACTTTTGCTTTGTTAGCATCAGCTGAGTGAACTGTGATAGTATGACTATCTCCTCCGACAGAAAAAGAGCTTGAACTACCTCGTTCAGGAGCCACCGTCTTCACTTCTGGATCAGTAGCTGGTGTTGATTTAGAAGGTAGAGATGGTTTTGAAACACTAGTCGTTCCTCCACCGCTAGAAGTAGCAGGACAATCACTCGTAGTAGCACTCACTGAACTAGCAAAAGAAGTGTCTACATCATCACCGTTTTTACCTTTTACTCTAAATGAATAGCTGGTGGCACAAGTAAGACCTGTAGAAACAAAAGTGGTTGCGCTATCCCAGCCAGAATTAGTTGACGCAGTTGTGTTTTCTGCATAGTATTCAGTTGCATCACCAGACCAAGTCAATGTTATCTGCGTAGCAGAATCAGCTGTAGCAGAGACTGCGGATGGAATATTTGCTCCTGTATACGTAGCAGCACTAGCAGTAGAAGTGGCAGCTAAAACAGCATCACCATTTTTTGCAACTACAGTAAACTGGTAGGCTGTGTTAGCCGTAAGACCAATGGCAGCAAAGCTAGAACCTAGTGTTGAGGTCGTACTGTAGACAGCCGTACTGGTTGAAGCTCCGGCGGAATCTAGGTAATTACCATCAGTAGAGTTGTAAACTGCGTAAGTAGTTGCAGCTGGATTAGAATTTGTATTGATTGTTATTGGTAATGTAGTAGCGGTTGGTGTGCCAATGGTTGGTGTGCCAGCAGAATTTGCCAATGTATACGTAGCATTACTAGCAGTAGAAGTGGCAGCCAGAACTGCATCGCCATTTTTTGCAACTACAGTAAACTGGTATGCTGTGTTAGCAGTTAGACCAGTCGCAGCAAAGCTAGAACTCAATGTTGAGGTCGTACTGTAGACGGCTGTGGATGTTGCAGCACCATTTGAGTCTAGATAGTTACTGTCAGTAGAGTTGTAGACTGCGTAAGTAGTATTGGCTGGATTAGAATTTACATCAATTGTAATAGGCAGAGTTGTAGCTGTCGGTGTACCAATACTTGCTTTACCAGCGGCATTAGCCAAGGTATATGTAGCAGTACTAGCAGTGGAAGTGGCAGCATCAAGAGAGTCTCCGTTTCTAGCAATTACTGTAAACTGATAAGCTGTGTTGATAGAGAGTCCTGTAGCCTCAAAACTAGACGTTAGTGTGGACGTAGTACTGTAGACGGCTGTAGATGTTGCAGCACCATTTGAGTCTAGATAGTTACTGTCAGTAGAGTTGTAGACTGCGTAAGTTGTAGAAGTTGGATTTGAATTTGTATTAATTGTAATTGGAAGAGTTGTTTTTGTTGGAGTTCCTATGGTTGGTGTGCCGGCTGGGTTTGCTAAAGTAACCACAAGAGGACCAGCAGGACCGACAGCGGCTACCACTTCATCTCCATTTCTAGCATATATTTCAAATTGATAAGTCGTATTAGGTGTTAGACCAACAACAGTTTTAGTTCCCCAGTTATCAGCAGTATCCCAGGCGGCTGAGACATCTAGAGTACCGTTACTTTGAAGATATGTATTACTGATACTTTCTCGAATAGAAAAAGTAGCAACAGACGAATTACCATTAGCATTAACACCCACAGAAAGGGTCGATGTAGAAACACTACTAATTATCGGAGAACCAGCGGGAACGGCCAAAGTCCAAACAGATACTTCCGCTAAAGAAGGTTGAGAATTACCCCAAGATTCGTAAGCCCAGATATTGAAAAAATATTGAGCACCAGGTTGTAGTGACGCAATAGTAGTTGTTGCAGCACCATTGAAATTAATATTGCCTAAGTTAGGGTCAGATGAGGAAGTAAAAGAAGGATCACCTGGATTAATGCTAGGATGAGTATTGTAAAAAATCCTGTATTCAGAAAAATTAGTATCTACTGTAGCAGCACCAAAGTTAAGGACCATATCAACGGTGCCAGTAGTAGAAACAGTTAGAGAGCCTGGATTGGTTGGTGGCTTAGTATCAACTGCAAAAGCACCTGAAGCAACCACACTACCATCTGTAGTGCCATCATTTGGAGTTACTCTGAAATATACGGTGGTGTCGTCTGTTAAAGGCAAATCTGTACCAACTAACCATTGTATGGTTAGGTCTACTGATCCATCATTATCTGTGTCTATGTCTGAAATTGTACCAGGGGTAGAAGTGACTACTCCGTCAACCCCTTCAGTTTCAGTTACAATAGTAGTACTAGCTGTAACCCACACACTATTGTCTAATGAATATTCTGTTGTTAAAGATGTTACATCTGAGTCTGTGTCTGCCACTGTGGTTGTGACCGTTACCGTGTCGCCTAGTGTTTGGACTGGGGTTATTGCGGTGGCTGTTGGGGCGGTGTTGGGTAGGGTTGGCCAAAAAATACCATCAACACCAGCTTCACTTCTGCTACCACCAGCACCACCTGTAAAAGTTACATCACCTGAAGTAATTGAATTTGAAATTGAATATAATATATATACTAACCCCCCTCCACCACCACCTGCTTTATCATCATTATTATCATCCTTACCCCCCGTAACTGTCAAATTAGAAGATGGTGTTCCTGTAACTGTACCAGCAGAAATATTAATTGTACCACCAGCTCCACCAGCCATCTGAAATCCAGAACCATTTCCACCATCAGATGTTATCACACCTTCAATAGTAACTGTGCTGGTAGCACTCAACATAATTAATCCACCACCACTACCACCGGTACCATCATTCCAACCAGCACCACCACCAGAACCCATGGTTGTAGGGTTAGACGTGTCACAATATGCAGTACCACCACTAATTGGAGTACCAACAGAATCACCATCACCACCATCTCCACAGTGAGCACCACCACCAGATTTTTGACTACCACCCGTACCACCACCTGTACCATAACCACTACCAGAACTACTTCCACCTTTATGACCTTTAGAATCAGCAGTAACAGTACCACCTTCATCAAGAGTTATATTTTCGGCTTGAATATTTAGAGAATATACTATATTACTAGCGTCGCCTGCTACATGGGCTGTGTGAGTTAAAGTTCCACCACTTTGAATAAGTAAATCTCCGGCAATTGACTGGGTTGAACTATTTGACTGCGTTAGAGTACCACCAGAAGCAATAGTTAAATCGTTAAGATATGGAATTGTAAAGTCTGTATCCAATAACACACTATGTGCTATGGTAATATCATCGGTAGCAAGAGGAAGACGACCACAGGTCCAAGCTATTCTATCCCAATCTCCAGCACCCATAGAAGTACAGGTTGAGCCGGCTGGATCTGGATCTACTTTTTCCCAATTAAATACACCTACACCGCCAGCAGTTCCACTCGCACCACCAGCACCGCCAGTTATAGTTACGATGTCCGAAGTAATTGTTGATGTATTAGTATATATGTAAATTATACCTCCTCCACCACCACCTGCTTTATCATCATTATTAGCATCCTTACCCCCCGTAACTGTCAAATTAGAAGATGGTGTTCCTGTAACTGTACCAGCAGAAATATTAATTGTACCACCAGCTCCACCAGCCATCTGAAATCCAGAACCATTTCCACCATCAGATGTTATCACACCTTCAATAGTAACTGTGCTGGTAGCACTCAACATAATTAATCCACCACCACTACCACCGGTACCATCATTCCAACCAGCACCACCACCAGAACCCATGGTTGTAGGGTTAGACGTGTCACAATATGCAGTACCACCACTAATTGGAGTACCAACAGAATCACCATCACCACCATCTCCACAGTGAGCACCACCACCAGATTTTTGACTACCACCCGTACCACCACCTGTACCATAACCACTACCAGAACTACTTCCACCTTTATGACCTTTAGAATCAGCAGTAACAGTACCACCTTCATCAAGAGTTATATTTTCGGCTTGAATATTTAGAGAATATACTATATTACTAGCGTCGCCTGCTACATGGGCTGTGTGAGTTAAAGTTCCACCACTTTGAATAAGTAAATCTCCGGCAATTGACTGGGTTGAACTATTTGACTGCGTTAGAGTACCACCAGAAGCAATAGTTAAATCGTTAAGATATGGAATTGTAAAGTCTGTATCCAATAACACACTATGTGCTATGGTAATATCATCGGTAGCAAGAGGAAGACGACCACAGGTCCAAGCTATTCTATCCCAATCTCCAGCACCCATAGAAGTACAGGTTGAGCCGGCTGGATCTGGATCTACTTTTTCCCAATTAAATACACCTACACCGCCAGCAGTTCCACTCGCACCACCAGCACCGCCAGTTATAGTTACGATGTCCGAAGTAATTGTTGATGTATTAGTATATATGTAAATTATACCTCCTCCACCACCACCTGCTTTATCATCATTATTAGCATCCTTACCCCCCGTAACTGTCAAATTAGAAGATGGTGTTCCTGTAACTGTACCAGCAGAAATATTAATTGTACCACCAGCTCCACCAGCCATCTGAAATCCAGAACCATTTCCACCATCAGAT
>FLOH01000137.1_pt1 | contig 206350 bp, 194 predicted proteins | sample 756751 | NCBI WGS metagenome assembly FLOH01 (sample SAMEA4026879, study PRJEB14308) | marine metagenome | biome: coastal water; material: water | depth 74 m | reverse complement strand
TGCGTGTCGGTGAAAGATGCTTTTGTGATGGATGCTTGGTCGAAAGATAAAAATGCTGAAGAGATCATGATGGTCGGCGACGGTAATGGTGACTTCACTGAAGCCATGGGCTTGGTGCTGGATGGTTCTGGTTTTGGTCTCGGCAAGCGATCACAGCGTTACGCGATGATTGTTGAAGACGGCGTCATTACGACGTTGAACGTCGAAACCGGCCCGGCTTTTGAGCTTAGCTCTGCAGAGAAAATCCTCGAGGCGCTATAAGCCTGAGTGCAACGGGCAACCCCTGACTCGTGACGAGCTCAGGGTAGGCTCGTCAGGCATGACCCGAATAGGGTGAATGTTATTAGCCGGCGCCTGCCGGCAACAGCTACAATGCCCGGGTTGCAATAGCAGGCGGGCATTTTTTTTGGAGTTGTTAATTGAACCTTGGGTTCTTTGGACCCTGCTCGCGGCCGTGATGCAGTCGGTGCGCACTGCGGGCCAAAAAATGTTGGTGGCAGACATATCGGCAGTGTCGGCGACCCTAGTTCGTTATCTGTTCGGCTTACCCTTCGCACTATTGTATCTTGCCTGGCTACTCAGTCGGCGTGATTGGCAAATACCCCAACTCAATCTGGATTTTCTGATCTGTGGCCTGCTGGCTGGTGTGTTGCAGATTATCGCAACGGTATTACTGATTCAGTTGTTTACCCTGCGAAATTTTGCCGTGGGTAGCACCTTCGTTCGAACTGAGATTGTGTTGACGGCCTTGATCGGTTTCTGGTGGTTTGCCGAGGAGGTCTCGCCGCAGGGTTGGTTCGCAATCTTGGTGTGTGTGGGCGGGCTGGTGATGATCAGCCTGGCAAAGACCGGCCTGATAAACAGTCTGTGGAACCGGTCAGCGGTGTATGGTTTGGGCGCCGGCCTGAGCTTCGCGCTGACATCCCTGCTCCTGCGCAGAGCGAGTTTGTCTTTGAATCTGGATGACCCAATGTTCAGCGCGGCCGTTACTCTGGTGTATATGGTCGTTTTGCAAACGGTGATAACGCTAGTGTGGGTCGGTTGGCGACAGCCCCGAGAGTTCAAGATCATCGGGGTCAAGTGGCGACCTAGCCTGTTTGTTGGTGCGACTGCGGTTGCCGGGTCGATCGGTTGGTTTACCGCGATGACGCTCGAATTGGCGGCCTATGTAAAGACGCTGGGGCAGATTGAGTTTCTGATTAGTTTGCTGATTGCGGTGTATCTCTTCAAAGAGCGCCCATCTGGGCTGGAGTTACTGGGCATGTTACTGATTGTCGGTGGTGCTGTAGGCATACTGCTGGCCTGAAGCGAGTTGATGGCTCAAGGCAGCGACGCTCATCCCACCTGCCAGTTTTCGTCATGGCCGGCGACTCGCTCGAATATCCATGTTGAGTGGGTGTTCGAGCACATCGGCTAAGCATCGCCTTGAAGCGATTGAGTCGGCGTCAGGTAGGACCTAGGTTGGCGAGCTCGCATGGATAGCCTCCCTGCCAGACACCGATTATAGTCCGCAAGAATGGTCGAATTTTGCTGATGCCATCAATGCTGCTGCGAATATTCTCTAAACGGACTGCAATCTGGGTTGGTTTGATATTTAGCGAATAGCGTGCATGCCGCTTAAATCATCCGTCTTCAGGCTGTCTATCGTCGAGCCGTTCATCGGAGCCGGCATACCTTTGGTGTGATCAAGTGCCCATTGAGTGCCTCAGATCAACCTTTAGTCGCGACTTGTATTCTATATTTCGTGAGTTCGTGTTTTCGGTTCAGCTTCGCTCGGCCAGTTGCTGTGGTGTGATTTTTGGGCCGCTGGCGGTTCAATTCATTTATGTGACAGTTTTGTAGCGGCCCTTGTTTTTAGCGCTTGATAGGGGGGTGTAATACCTGTTGTTTCTTTGGGTTTCAGCTAAACAAGGGTTGTACACATGAGTAGTTGTACAGATGAATGATTGTACAGATTAATGATTGTACAGATGAATGATTGCACAGATGAATAGTTGCACAGATGAAAAGTTGCACAGATGATTGTTGAAGACACAATTAAAAAGGAACATAAAAACTTGCAGCAGGAGCATGCCTTGGGGACTAACGACGGTACTAGGCAGCACAAATAAAGCAAAAAAATACGAGGAAATACTCATGCCATGGAAGGCGTCTAAGTGTTACCGATTACTATCAATGACTCTACTTTACCTCTCTTTCGGATCGACAACTGCCAATGCTGCTGTCGAAATTCATGAAGTGCAGGTACTTAATGATGCCAGTGATCAGCCATGAGTGAGACGACATGGAAGTCGAGTCAATAGCAGCAAGTACAAGTCGGATAATTTGCCTAGTGGCGAGCGCCCAAGCATAAATTCGTTTTGTGCTGAACTGATTGCCAGTCACAGCGCTGAGCGACAGTGGGGCTATAGTGTGCGCCCTGTCAGTTCTGGGTCGACGTCTCGTACGGTCACTACTAGCATCCGTGTCGAGCGCCGACGTCACTGTTTTTGAATGGGCCTCTGCGTCTGTCCTAGCGAAATTGTTCTACCAGTTTCGCGAGTTCGTCCAAGCGAGTGAGCACCTCAGCCGGCGTGCCCTGGGGGAGGCCAATGATCAATTCTGTAAATCCCTGGTTGATTCTGTCCGCCAACTGTTCCGGGTCGGCGGGTGCGCCAAATAAGGCAAGGGTGACTGACTCAACGGGTCTGTCGCGTTTATCGCAGGCGGCCTGTAGGTTTTCCATACCACCATGACCGGCGTCGCCAATGGGCATCCAGCCGTCACAATATTCAGCGACCCGATCGAACACCCATTTTGAGTTGGCGCCCATCCACACTGGCGGACCACCGACTTGAAGGGGTTTCGGCCAGGACCATATAGGATCGAAGTCAACAAAATCACCGTGATATTCCGCTTCGTCCTGGGTCCAGATAGCTTTCATCGCCAGAATTTTCTCGCGAACAATTTTCCAGCGATGCTGGTAACTAGCGCCGTGGTTCGCCATTTCTTCGACGTTCCAGCCGGCGCCGATGCCGAGGACAAACCGACCACCGGATATGACGTCGAGAGACGCACATTCTTTGGCTAAAATAATAGGGTCCCGTTCGATCACAAGGCAAATGCCAGTGCCCAGTTTGATTCGGGTTGTCACTGCCGCCGCCGCGGCCAGTGCGGTAAAAGGATCATGGGTGCGCCAGTACCATTCAGGTAAGGGTATTCCGCCTGGAAAGGGTGTGGTGCGTGCCACCGGTATATGCGTGTGCTCCGGGAAAAACAGAGAATCTAATCCGCGCTCTTCCACCGCACGGGCAAGCTCAATGGGTTGGAGTGTTTGGTCTGTGGGAAAAATTTGTACGCCAAAATTTGCCATTTTGATGATCCTTCGACAGGTTGGCGACTATACTACGCTGGTTTTCCTGATGCGCCAATGGCGCTGAATAAGCTCGATTTAGGGGCGTCACGAGCGATCTGTGGCTCCTCAATAGCGCTGGTAAAGCATAGGTTCGGCGTGCTTTGGGTTAAAACACGTTACTTTGCAGGGCGGCGAGGATATCTGGGTCCTGCAATTTTAACTTTTGTTTCAGGCGCTCCCGCGCGCGAAAGATGATTCGATCGAAATGAGATGTGGTCAGGACCAATGCTGCACACATGGCCGGTTTAGTTTCGTTGTGGATATAGGCCCGGCGCAATATTTCTCGGTCGCGCTTGATTCGCAATGTGTCGATTTGCTCGTGAAGCAAGCGTCGCTGTTCTGCGCCGAGGAAGTGCTGCTCGGTATCCATGGGATCTGGATGTTCTTCTAGAGGCTCAAATAAAGCGGGCTGGTTTGCTGGCCGTCGCAGCCAACTAAAGTAGGAAAACTTAGCGGTTTGATACACGAATCGATCGAGAAATTGGGGTTGCTCGATACCTTTGCTGCGCAGTCGCAGTAACACCGTCAGCAGTGCGTCGTGAGCGATATCTTCGGCGTGGCTGGGATCAAAGATGTAGCGCGCCAAGTGGCGTTTCACGCCAGTATAGTAGCGCTGAAAAAACACGGCTTCCATGGGGCGGTCGCCACGTTTGATGTGAGTGACGATAGCCAAAGGTGAAATCGCGGTGTTGATCACGCTAGAAAATGCTGGTTGCGCTCGAGTGACAGGATCGACTTCGAGATTGATGATAGTAGGAAGCAAAAAATTGACCTTTGAACATTAGAAACTGACTGATTGAGGTGGTGCTTATTTAGTCAGGACTGACGTTGAACAACAATGAGCCAAAGGTTTAGATTTCGGCTTGCTCGCCCAAACCTTTGGCTATTTTTTGCCCATGTTAACGGTTCCCCGTGTTGTTCATTGATCTGTCGCAGTCTGCCGGCTTGAAGCTCCGGCTAAGCTGGTGATTTTTAAGCGTCTTCTGCGGCTGTCAGTGAGCAAATCGAGAAGCAGTTGGGGGCATCATTGAGCTTTGTCACGGACACCGAAATTTATGCCAAGTTTGACGTTTTATGGTGCAGCACAAGAAGTGACGGGATCTTGTCATTTGTTGGAATCAGCTGGTGAATATCAGTTCTTGCTTGAGTGCGGTATGCACCAGGGCGGTGATGATATTCGGCGCATCAAATCCGAAAAGTTCAAGTTCAATCCCCGTACACTTGACGCTGTTATTCTTTCCCATGCTCACTTGGACCATTCGGGTTTGTTGCCGAGGCTGGTGCGACAGGGCTTTTCCGGACCGATTTTCTGTACGGCAGCCACTGCCGATCTGTTAGCCATTCTGCTGCGGGATTCTTATGGGCTGTATCGGCGAGATCTGGAGCATGAAAACCTGCGGCGGGTTCGGCGGGGCAAGAAGCCCATCGAAGAAGTTTATGATGAACATGATGTCGATCGGGTGCTGGCCCAATGTGAGCCGGCTGAATATGGCCAAGGCCTGCAGCTCAACAGCGCTGTGTTTCTGACTTTTCATGATGCGGGACACATCTTGGGTTCGTCTATCGTTGAGCTCAAGCTCACGGACGCTGAAAAGACCAGGACGCTGGTTTTTTCTGGTGACCTGGGTAATAGTGATTCTGTGCTAATGCGACCACCGGCGAGCTTGGCCGAAGCCGATGTGGTCTTGATGGAAGGCACCTACGGTAATCGTAATCACCGTTCCATGGACGATACCATCGAACAACTTAGTCAAGTCTTGGCTGATACTTGGGCGCGGCATGGCAATGTCATGATTCCGTCATTTGCCGTGGGCCGAACCCAGGAGATTCTGTTTTATCTCGGCCGCCTGCATCGCGAGGGTAAACTGGACAATTGGCGAGTCTATCTCGACAGTCCCATGGCGATTGAGGTGACGGGCGTCTACAACGAATGGCTGGCGCTGTTGGATGAGGCGGACGTCAGCGAGCTCAGAGAGGCGGACCGAGAATCATTCCAACGTTTTCTGCCAAGCCTGACCCTGAGCCAGTCCAGCGAAGATTCTATGGCGATCAATAAAGTCTCTTCTGGCGCGATCATTATCGCCGGTAGCGGCATGTGTACTGGCGGCAGGATTCGCCATCACATCAAGCATCGCATCTGGCAAGAGCGCAACACCATGATCTTCATTGGCTACCAGGCGCAGGGAACTCTGGGACGAATTATTGTGGATGGCGCATCGCACATCAAACTCTACAAAGATGAATACGCTGTGAAGGCGCGAATTGAAACGCTGGGGGGGTTTTCCGCTCATGCGGGTCAGAGCCAATTATTGGCGTGGTACAAGGGCTTTGACAACAGCCCACGGTTGGTGCTGGTGCATGGTGAGCTTGAAGCGCTGCAAGCTTTAGCCGGAAAGTTCGATGCTGAATGTGGGGTCAGCGCGCTGATTCCTGAGCTTGGCGAATCCATCGTCTTCTAGCTTCGGCTTGAAGGCTTTTCCTAGTGAGCCCAATCAATGAGCGCCGCTGCGATCGAATCTCTGCGAAGAGGCACGGCGCTAGGCTTTTTTACTGTTTTTTGTCCGTTGATTTTGTCATTAAATTCCCTTCTCTACATCCTCTACGTCCTCTACATCCTCTTCATTCGAGCACATGCGGTGTGATCGCTGTCGACTCTGGCCGCCATGTTTTTGAGTCATTGTCAATGACCGTGGTTTTGGTGGACGTTTATTGTTGTTCTTTCTACTTAATCTTTGATGTAGGATGCCGACGTTAAAGTGTTGCCACACGAATGGCTGTGGCTTTAGCCATTATAATAAGAGACGCTGATTGATATGAAATATTCGAACCTTGCCTCGCGCTCCCTAGTAGCAGGCGTACTGTTTTCAGTTTTCCTTGGTTTTACTAATTTGGCGATGGCGTGGGACCCCGGTGCCGCTCAGGAGTTGACTCTCGTAAATCAGGCGCTTGAAGCAGAGGGCGTTGGTCCGTTTCTTCAAGAGTTCAACGATATGTCGTCGGTGACAAGAGAAATACTTGGGCAGTTGGTGGTTTCTAATGTAAGAGTCAATGTGGTCGGTAAGACCGGTGTTGTTGCCGTCACGACCAATCTGAGTGGATTAGAGGGCGATTTACTATTTGTTGCCGATCCCAATCAGGGACATTTCGTTGCCTTCAAACCTACTGTTGCATTTAAATTCAGCGATATTCTAGGCAATCTGGGTGTGCGAGAATTTAACGCTGCCTTAGGCAGTATCGATTCCATCAAGTTCGATGACGCGCTGCTTTTGTTTTCACGCGCCGGTATGGACTTTAATCTTAACGATTTAGGCAATGAATTAGCTGCAGATCTTGAGTTAGGCAGCTTTGCCCGAGACGGACAATTGGGCGCGCCAGCCGGTCTCTCAGTGCTGGGTAACTTGGATGTTGGTGGTTCGAAATTTTTGACCATGGCATTCGCGGTTGTTGGTTTCAGTGAACCTAAAGTGCTGGGCCGAACGTCAATTGAATGGTCGTTTGATGATGCTTTCTCAGCATTGGTTGGCGGTGGCAGTGTCTCTGTGCCGGTGATTTCCATGGAGATTGGACTGCCCAGTTTTAAACCAACATTTTTCGGTCAGTTGACCTTAGACCGGGAATTCGATTTCACCTTTGGTACAGTACTAGGCTTCGACCCGCGATCTAATGAGTACAGCACGAGCGTATCAATGACAAGTGCTGTGGATTTTCCAATCAGTGGTGACGTGCTTGCAACAACATTGGGCTTGGAAAGCGGGTATACCATCAGCCCGACCGGTGTAAGTTCTTCTGACAGCATAAGCATGTCCTTGGCTGATGCGGACGGTTGGGACAACGCTTTTGGCTGGGGCTTTCTTACGATTGATGCCTTTAATATTGGACTAAACCGGACGTCTAGTATCGAAGCCGGTTCTCCGCCCGATATCGCTATCGAAGTTGTTATGGGCGGCTCCGTTCGTCTCGGTTCGAAACAAGTTATCGCCAGTGGGGCGGTAGCATTCGGCCCAGCTATCGTGCCTACTTTGATTGCCCTAGAAGTTGATGATGGCCCAAACAAGGTTGGCTCAATCGGCATGGAGGACGTATTAACGTTATTTGAAGCTATGACAAAGCAAAAGATGCCTGATTTTCCTGGCATGACGCTTTCTGGTTTAGAAGTCGGTAAAGGGCCAAGGATTCTGTTGTCTGAAGATTTAATCGACGTGTATGGCAAAATATCGATATTGGGTCAGGATGTCCTGGTGATAGAGCGGGGTATGTTTGATCGAAGTAGTGGTGTTGACATCTATGGTTATTCTAACGAGCTCGACCTAGGCCCGGTGCGGTTTCCGACGGGTGAGTTTAAAGTACTATTGACTGTCAGCCCGAAAGGTATCGTGGGACCAGACGTCAAGATTATAGCATCGACAGGATCTGAAGGTTTGTTTGGTGCTAGTGCTGTTTCTTCTTTCGAACTCACCACCGATGGCTATCGCGTCGCTTCTGCATTTGACCTGGGCGATCTTTTCGCCATGTCTTACGAGTATGGCATCAGTGGGTTGCCACAGGGCGCGACCTTGAATGAGCTCAACAATATAGAGGCGAGTTTTTCTGGCTCCATGGCCTCTGATGTGTCTGCCTGGATCAACTCGTCGGGTAAAGATGCGGTGAGAGACGCGTTTGGTGGCATTCTTGATCAGAGTGAGAAGGCGGTGCGTGATATAGAAAATGCGCAGGCCGAGGTTGATCGACTTGTTAACAGCGTTAACAGTAAAAACTCGCTGATAGCCAGCCAAAGGGCAAGTAAGCAGACATGTAATCAAACGTCGAGTGGCCAAACGTGTACGCCATGGGTGAGTGGCGGAGGTTGCAAGGCGAAGAAGTATGGGGTCTGTTACAAGTGGCACCCGATCAGCAGGGGCCAGTCATGCCACGGTTGGACCGTGCCCAATTATCCGGCTCAAGCAGTCTGTGCTAGCAATAACCTCGCTAAGGAGACTGTTATATTGGCAGCGCAAGCTGAGATAGCGTCCTTACAGGGACTGCAGATTGGGGCCAGTCAAGTACTCGCTGCTGCTAAGTTGGCGCAGGCGCCATTGCTCCGAGCCGATGCTATCATCAACAATATTCTGTCGAATCTTGCTGCGCCGGATGTGTTTAGTATTCAATCAGCCACCGTAAGTGGCTCCTTGAGCACGGCCGTAGCCACTGGCGGTGGTGATGATTCTGCTCTCGATGCCGTAATCGTTTACACCGTTGGCGGGAATAACCAGAAAACTGTGCAGATACGTTTTTCTGTCATGGATGCGGCCTATACTGCAGAACAAATGTCGACACTATTGGCAGACGCTTTTGTGACAAGTCTTGAAAGTCAGTTAGGCGACGACCCAGTCACCCAGTTTATTGTTGATCAAGCGAAGGAAACACTGAGAAATTTAAACTAGTCAAGTCGGTGATTAGTGGCCATTAAAATACGCCAGAGATCCTTGATGTCTGGCATTTAGAGGAATATTAGGAAATGAATATGTTATCGAAATTACTCCCTGTGCTGCTGTTGAGCAGTGTGTTAACAGCGGCGAGCGCCGTTCTTGCTGCTGAAGGTGAAAGTGAAGCGCAGGCGGCGCTGGTGAGCATAGAGGCTGCCCAAGGTGCAGTGTCAGAGTCATTGCAGCTGGCGCAAGAGATAGCGGCAGAGTCGTTGCAAAAGGCTCAAGAAATGTCTGAAGCAGCTGGAGATGGCGTGGATAAAGGTGCCTACGATACCGTAGCCAGGACATTACAATCATTTGTTCAGTTAGGGGTGTTGGATCTCAATAGTGAAGATGAACTGCCTGATTTGGCTAGCATCGCGGAAGAAGCCGAGTATATTGCCTGGGCGACAGCTGAAAATATCGAGGACCCTAAGGGCTTTTTAGACTCGCTGGTTAGGCTGGAAATGCTCTATTTCATATATGGGAGCTCTTTTGCCGATCAGGCTGATGCAGCAGACCTGCAGCAGCAAGCAAACGACATCAAGGCCGAGGTTGAAGACATCGCGGTCATGAAGGATGAAAGTGCAGCGAACAATAACGCAGCGCTTGAGGCGCTCGTAGCGCAAACGAACGAGGTCGAAGTGGCCAGCGAAGACCAGGATAGCGCGCTGCAAATCATCAAAGAGATTGAGGCTGCAGTGGCGGCCGACGAGCAATTAGCCGAGATCCAGGCGCAGGGTCTGAATGAAATACAAGCATCCAATGACGCTCTTGTAGAAGAAATGGAGTCATTGTCCGGTAGTTTGATGGCGTTATTTAGCGATGATGAAAAGCAGCTGATCGAGCAAAACTATGAAGACTATAGTCAGATTCGTAACGCTGCCGGTTTGAATAACTAACGCCGACTGCAGCGCTAAAGGGTCGGTAGGGCGGATGATGGTAAAGCGTGTCTCGCTGGAGACATGCTTTGGCATCATTCAGACGCTAAAAGCTTCATCGTCGGTGGGCTTTTAGTTGTTTGAAAAAAGGGTAGTTAGCGCAAAGCGATTAGCCTTTCGCAGAAGGGGTCTTGATTGAGACCATCGGGTTACCAAGATTAGCACGACACTCAAAACCCTTCGCAGATAACCATGTTGCACAAAGTCCTTTCGGGGTTGTTGTTGACGCCGAAGCTGGAACGAAAGGCTGACGTTGCGTAATGCTTGATTGCTGAGTTTGATTGCTGAGTTTGATTGCTGAGAATCATCACTGGATAGTATTGTTGAGTCCTTCTTAATGGTTGCTCAGCACAAGACGGATTTCCTCTGCGAGCGTCAGGTAGGCGGCATCAAACTGCTTTTGAATGAACTGGTCGCGATTCTCCAGCCAGGACTGCACATACGCGGTTGACCCCTCATACTGAAAGCTTCTATTGTTCTGTTTGGGGTGGCCTTGTAGGTCTAAGTAGCGGATTGTCACGCTGACTGCTAGGGCTAATCTCACCTGCTCTCTTCGATATGATCGCAGCTCAAGAGCATCTAGCTGCAGTGATAATTCCGTATTTTGATGCTCCGCCATCACTGTCCATTGGCTTTCAACGTTATTGATCAGCGAGTTCCTGAGTGCCTCACGTGGATCATGAGACCGCAGATGATTACTGAGCTGCGCGTTCAGTTGGTCGACTTTATCTTTCGATAGGCTCTCGACTACCCCGACGACAATGCCCGCCGCTCCACCATAGGCGGCGCCCACTAGTGCGCCGATCGGCACACAAAACCAAAGCCAGGGCCCGCAACTCAGGCCGTAGAGTGCGCCGGCGCCGGCGCCGCCGGTAGCCCCAGTGCCTGCATCTACTCCGATCGTTTGATTTGATATCATCTGCTCCGCTAGCCCGTTGCTATCAGCGGCTAGCACGATGGAGACTCGTTCTCCGGCGTCGATGACATTCAGGCGTGGCAGGCTGGTACAACTGGTCACAAGTACGACACAGATAAGGTTTGAGAGGTACTTTGAAGTTCCCATGAGGCCGTTATTGCTCTATTTGTGGTGCCTAGCGCGAGGGCGAACTCGCCTAGTCGCTTTCGTCAGCAACGAGATAGCGTTCGCCGTTGTCTTGTATATGGTCTCGGACGATGCGCCAGGCCTCATCTGCTGACTCCACGAATTGGATTAAATCCCGATCGGCGGGGCTGATCATGCCTTCGTCCACTAACAGGTCAAAATTCAACAGGGATTCCCAGTAATCACGATCGAAGGCAATGATCGGCAGGGCTTTAATTTTTTGGGTCTGAATCAAGGTTAGTGTTTCAAACAGCTCGTCAAGGGTGCCAAAGCCGCCGGGAAAGATGATCAACGCTTGAGCACGCAGTAAAAAATGCATCTTACGGATCGCAAAATAATGAAATTGGAAACACAGCGCTGGCGTAATATAGCCGTTGGGTTTTTGTTCGTGGGGTAAGGTGATATTCAAGCCGATGGATTCTCCACCGGCGTCGGCGGCGCCTCGGTTAGCGGCCTCCATGATGCCTGGACCGCCGCCAGTAATAATATGCAGACGGGGTAGATTGTGCGCGCAGGATTCACGCGTAATTTTTTCCGCGAGCAAACGCGCCTCATTGTAATAACGCACTCTTTTGGCAGTTCTCAAGGCTTGGCGTTGCTCGGTCAGTAGCTGTTTATCGGTAGGGTTGGCTTGCAATCGTTCGGCAATGCCGCGGAGCATTTCCGCGGCAACTTCAGGTGACAAAATTCGAGCGCTACCGAAGATCACGATAGTATGATTGATGTCATGCTCGTTGAGGGTGAGTTCGGGCTTAGATAACTCTAGTAATAGCCGCACCGGGCGCATCTCATCGGTAAGAATGAAGTCATCGTCGGCATAGGCGAGGCGATAGGATGGTGAGCTGGACTGGGGTGTTGCCAACTGGGTTTCGCGAGTGTGTTTAACATCCTCTGCGGCGCTGGGGAATGGTTTGTTGGGCTTCTTGGTCGGATTCAACTTGAGGACCTTCCTGGTTGCTGTGAACGAATGCTAGATTTTTTGCTTCAGGTTTCATCGGAGTCTGGTTGTTTGGATATTTCCGTCAACTCAGCCTGCAGTTGTGAGAGTAAGGCTTCAATGGCGGTTTTTGCTTCAGGCTCAGGACCTGGTGCTTGTTTCAGCTGATTTGTGAGTTCATCAATTTTGCGGTTGAGATTCTCTTGATGTAGCTCCCTAGCTTGGGCGCGATCAGCTTTGTCGAACGCGATATCCTCGGCGGCCGCTTGTGGCTGTGCAGTTGGACGTCTGATCGCCTGGGGTATCTGTTTGATCTCGAGTGGCTGATTAATATGCCGGGTCACTGTTGGTGACATGATCTCTATCTGATTGCTGTGCAGGCTGTCGAGCACGCACTGGTTGAGCTTCGAGCGGCTGGTGAGCAGTGTGTTGACATCAAGCAGCAAGCCACTGACGCGATAGCAGATGGAGAAGTCGTCCAAGCTCAGAATCTGTACATAAGGATCGTCGAGTTCAGCGGCGCGGGCGGCGACGAGCAGCAGTGGCTCAACCTCGGCGTGATGGATATCGTAGCCCAGCGACACGGTGCTTGAGATAATCACGCCCGAGCGACGGGTGACTTTGACGGGGGTCAGAATAAACAGGCTGTTCGGAATGGATACGAGTTCGCGGTTCTCGGTCTGGATTTCCGTATCGAACAGTCCACGTTCCGAGACCTTACCGAAGTAGTCGCCGACGGTGACGAAATCGCCGATATTAAAAGGCTTGGTCACACGCAAGGTAATGGCCGCCATAAAGTTGGTGACAAACGAGGTGGATGAAAAGGCAATCACGGCGGATATTCCGAGACCGATGATACTGAGAATTTGATTTCGAGTGCCTTCTGTCAGCGGTGCGACTATCACGGCCAGAATGATCGCGGCCACCGTACACAACAGCATGATGATCTGACGCGGCAAGCGTGCTTCGCTGCCAAGATTCGGTTCGCGCGCAAGCAGCCAATAATGCGCCAGGCTGAGGCTCAGCAGCGACAGCATTAGGCTAACGATTAGCGGTATAAAGGCGTTGAGCAAGCTCTCGTTAAACGTCATAGCAAGTTCCTGTGGTGGGTGCCAGATCACTGCAGATACGCGTTATGGTCCGGCGTGTAGTGTATTGAATCGTGCGCCGTATAAATAGCCGCCAGCGACCAGCTGGCGATCCTCGAAACTCGATGGCATCCCTAAACAGCTTGTCTTTGGCCTTCCAAAAATGTTTCACTTCGTCTTTTGCAATCATTCAGGAGCAAGCCCGTGGCGACATCCTATCATCAATCCAGCACGCGACAGACTAATCGTGAAATTCATCTGGCTTCTCGCCCGGAAGGATTGCCCACCGCGGAGAACTTTCGATTGGTGGAGAATCCTCTGCCAGCAACCGGTCCTGGCCAGGTCCTGATAAAAAATCTGTATATGTCCGTTGACCCGGCCATGCGGCCGCCACTGACAAATGGTCAGACTAAACTCGATGAGGTCATGACCGCCGGTGCGCTGGGTAAAATCGTCGAGAGTCAGCTTGAGGGTTACCCCGTGGGAACCTATGTTATGCACCGCGGGGGATTTCGTGAATGGTGCCTGTCTAATGGACAAGGGTTGGAAGTTATTCAACCAGAAAATGAGCCCTTAACTGCCCACCTACATGTGTTGGGCACGACCGGATTGACGGCCTATGGCGGTCTGCTGGTTACCGGTGAGCTTAAGTCTGGTGAGAATGTGTTTGTTTCGGCGGCAGCCGGGGCTGTAGGTAGTGTCGTCGGCCAAATTGCCAAGATCAAAGGCTGCCGGGTCGTGGGTAGCTGTGGATCCGATGAGAAAGTCAATTATCTGACCCAAGAGCTTGGCTTTGATTACGCCTTCAATTACAAGACCAGTAATATTCGTAAAGAACTGCACGTGGCGCTGCCGGAAGGTATTGATGTGTATTTTGAAAATGTCGGTGGTGCGCACCTGGACGCGGCTGTGGGTCAGATGCGCCCCTTAGGGCGTATCCCAGTCTGTGGCATGATCTCTGCGTACAACAACAAAGGCGCGCGCTCTGAAGGTGTGACGACACTGTCGAATATGATCTATAACCGGGTCACCATGAAGGGTTTTGTGGTGTACGAGTTCGATGGCATCCGCGCGCAATTTCTGGCGGATATGCGGGCGTGGATGGCGGCTGGTTTGATGAAGTATCAGGAAACGATTTTTGATGGTATTGAAAATGCGCCGGCGGCGTTCATCGGACTGCTGCAAGGTGAAAATACTGGCAAAATGCTGGTCAAGTTGGGTGACGATGACGTGTAGTCTGAACTCGCCCTTAGCCCTGCCAGGCAGGGCTTAACCAGAATCATCTGCGCCAGCAACGACCGCTGGCGCGGTACAACCCGTTGATGGAATAGACCGCCTATGAGTCCTACCTGTTTTGATGTCAGTATTGACAATAATATTGCCCATGTCCGCATGAACCGGCCGGAGAAGCGCAATAGCATGAATGCCGAATTTTGGGAGGAGTTGCCTGAGATCGTTAACGATATTGATGACAACAGCAAAGCGCGTGTCATTGTAATCTCGTCCATGGGGCCCCATTTCAGCTCGGGTTTGGATATTGGGAGCTTCATCACCGGCGATAGTCAGGTGCTCAAAACCGACCCGAAGCAGAGTCGAAGTCACGGCGAGAGTTTCTATCGAATGGTGAAGCGTATGCAGAATACTTTCAGCTGCTTGGAAGAGTGCAGAATTCCGGTGCTTGTGGCCATTCAGGGGGGGTGTATCGGTGGTGGCATGGACTTTATCACCGCCTGCGACATCCGCTATGCCACTGAGGATGCCTTTTTTACAGTATTTGAGGTGAAAATCGGCATGACCGCAGACGTGGGTACATTTCCGCGTTTAGTGAAGCTCATTCCAGAAGGCATTGTGCGTGAATTGGCGTACACGGGTCGCCGAATGAGCGCTGCCGAGGCGCATCAGGCCGGCCTTGTGAATCGTGTCTTTGCCGACCAGGACGCCATGCTTGAAGCGGTACTGGAGGTTGCTCGGGAGATCGCTGCCAACGCGCCGCTGGCGGTTTATGGTTCAAAGCGCATGATTAATTATTCTCGGGATCACTCAACAGCAGACAGTCTGGACTATATAAGCATCTGGAATGCGAGTTTCTTGCAGACCGAGGAAATGGTGGAGGCGATTGCCGCCAACAAAGAACAACGTGCCGGTGATTTTGCGGCTTTACCCAAGAAAAGGCGTTAAAAATGACGATTGGTGTTTGGCAACCAGCTAAGGCTGATGCGGAGAAAGGGTTGAGCCTGGACGACTTGAAGGCCTATGCGGTGCTGACCGATAGGGCGCTGGAGAATTTGGTCACCAGTTTGTCGGCCGCCCAAATCGGTGGTGATGGACGTCTAATGCGGCTCGACGAGGCGCCGTGGCAGGTGGCAACAGCGCTCAGTGATGAGGAATTGGTCAATCTAGTTCGGTTCTTTACGCTGGCAGAAAGGCAGTTGCCGGGATGGGATGGCGGTAAACAATCGCCGGTGATCTACCTGGTTCGGATTCTCAAGCAACGTGAGGCATTCACGCCGGTGCTGCGGCAATGGGTCAAGGCGAATACGGATAACCGTTATCTGCCCAATGGCGCACTGCTGTAAATACCGTATAATGCCTCGATTTCGACAGAAGGCGAGTGGGCATGGAAGTGGTAGAGCGCAAAGCACAAGTAGATCGAAACACCCTCGAGACCCAGATCAGTGTCAGCATAAACCTGGACGGCACCGGTGTGTCGAGTTTCGACACGGGCGTGCCGTTTCTCGAACATATGCTCGACCAGATCGCCCGTCATGGGCTGATCGACATTCAGGTCAATGCTCGGGGTGATCTGCACATTGATGCTCACCATACGGTGGAGGATATCGGTATCACGCTTGGCCAGGCATTCAGTCAGGCGATGGGTGATAAACGTGGTATTCGGCGTTATGGCCATGCTTATGTGCCCCTTGATGAAGCGCTGTCACGGGTTGTTATCGATTTTTCTGGTCGCCCAGGCCTGGAATACCACGTAGATTTCACTCGCGCGAGCGTGGGTGGTTTCGACGTTGATTTATTCCGCGAGTTTTTTCATGGCTTTGTCAATCATGCGAACCTGACATTACATATTGATAATCTGCGCGGGGAGAACACTCACCATCAGATTGAAACGATCTTCAAGGCATTCGGTCGGTCTCTGCGCATGGCGCTGGAGATGGATCAGCGGATGGGTGACATCATGCCGTCGACAAAAGGAACCTTGTAGTGCATATAATCCCGGCAATTGATTTTAAGGATGGCAAGGTCGTCAACCTCAAGCAGGGGCGACTGGAAGAGTCGACCACTTATTCCGATGACCCCGTCGGCATGGCAGACCACTGGGTCAGTCAAGGTGCGGAGCGGCTGCATTTGGTTGATTTGGATGGAGCCTTCGAAGGATACCCGGTCAACCAGGCGCTCATTGCCATGATTGCGGCCAATCACCCCGATTTGACCATTCAATTGGGGGGTGGTATTCGAAGCCCCGAGGTGATCGAGTCCTACCTTAATGCAGGTGTTGATTATGTGATCATTGGTACCAAGGCGGTAGAAGAGCCCGAGTTTGTGGGCGCTATGTGTCAGCGCTTCCCCGGCCATATTATGGTGGGGCTAGATGGTCTGCATGGCATGGTGGCTAAGAATGGTTGGAAAGACGTGACTGATATCTCGGTTAAGAGCCTGGCTTTACTGTTTGAAAGTGATGGCATCGAGTCGATTGTTTACACGGATATCGGTAAAGACGGCATGATGGGCGGGATTAATATGCGCGCGACTCGAGAGCTTGCGGAATCGGTCTCGGTGCCTATTATTGCCTCTGGTGGCGTGACGGACATTCGAGACGTCATGGCCCTACTTGAGGTCGAAGCTAAAATTAAGGGTGGAATCACCGGCGTAATTACCGGTCGCGCGATTTATGAAGGCACCCTGAATCTGGCCGAGGCGATTGCCCTGACCCGCAAGAGTCGCTGACGGCGAAGCCGCTATTCTATGGGGCTGGCCCCATGAGAGTGGACATTCACGGCGGCTTGTAAAGCATGTGCTCGCCGCCGCTGGATTAAGGCTGACACCGAGATCACTTCTATAGACTGTGCTGCTAGTCCCGGTATAACTCTGGCCAGATAATCCAATGTCGCCTGATGAGGGTGGCCAATGGCAATTCCGGTGCCATCGCGCCGGGCTTTCGCCAACAACACTTGGAGGCTCGATCAATGCTGATAAATGTTGGGTCATTATCGAGAAACACGTCGCGACTTGATGATTGGATCTGTTGTTCCTTGGCCACCGTTGAGGCAACGGTATTTGCCGTTGTCCTTGAGTCGATAAAGTAAAGCTGCTGCTGCTTGATCTGCGACATGAGCCAGTTCATCTGTTGGGGTTGTTGCGTCAGTTGACTGCCCATATGATTATTGATCCCCTTGAGATGTGGGATTTGTTCAATAGCCAGTGCGAGGGTCTGATAAAATTCGGCTTTGGTCAGATTCTGCGTCAGGCCGCCTGGCCCCATGGGCTTGCGCCCGAGGTTGGCCATGGGCATATGTAGTATGACTTCTTTGCCGTCTTGATAGGCTAGTTCGGCAAGCTGATGTCCATATTGCGTATAGGGCAATATGGAGTAGGTTAGCAAGGCGGGTAATTGGATCGCGCGCTGGCCACGGCCCCAATGGTTCCCCATGTCATCGATAATAATTGCGATATAAGCCGGATTGTAGGGCTGTTCAGACGCAGCAGCGCTATCGCTGATGAGTGTCATGTACAAAAATATCAGCCGGACAATACGGTACATGGCGTCGTTTATCCTTGTGGGGCAAGGATATTGAGGCCTTTGAGCAAGACTAAGGCCTCGTGCAATTGATAGTCAGTAATCGCCAGTTCGGTATCGTTCATTTCTGTCTTGTTCAGCTCGGTATCGTGCATTCCGGTAAAATGGTCGGCAGCAGACGGGTCATGTTCTCCGTTAGCCAAGTGGCCGGGCAGGTCTTTTTCTTTGATGTTGAACTGATTTGGTTTCGCGGGTGTAATCGTTGAGCGATCAACCCAGATGTCCGGAATGATGCCCTCGGCCTGAATGGAGCGACCATTCGGCGTGTAATAGAGCGCTGTGGTGAGCTTGATGGCCTTTTCGTTATTCAGGGGCAGAATGGTTTGTACCGAGCCCTTGCCAAAAGTATTGACGCCCATAATGATCGCCCGGCGGTGATCCTGTAGGGCGCCGGCAACAATCTCTGAGGCTGAAGCGGTCCCTTCATTGACCAGTACAACAATGGGTATGCCGTTGGTGGCATCTGGTGTGCTGGCGCTGAAACGCATGTCAGAGTTGGGCAGTCTACCCGCCGTATAGACAATCAGGCCGTCATCTATGAAGACGTCAGAGACGGCGACAGCCGACTGTAAGATACCGCCGGGGTTGTTGCGTAAATCCAAGACAAGCCCTAGCAGCTTACCCTCAGCGCTCAGGGAGGTGACGGCATCTTCGACCTCGGTGCCAGTATTGCTCTGAAACTGCGCGATTCGAATATAACCATAGCCTGTGTCTAGCAATCGCTCACGAACGCTGGCGACGGCAATGATTTCGCGGGTTAGGCTGACCTCAAAAGGTTGAGTTGCCCCTTCGCGGATCAGGGTCAACCTGACAGTGCTGCCGGGCTCTCCGCGCATTGCATCGATCGCGTCGCCCAGGCTCATTCCCTTGATGGGCTGGTCATTGAGTTGAATGATCAGATCGCCAGGTTTGACCCCAGCCCTCGCGGCTGGCGTGCCATCCATAGGTGAAATAATGCGGACAAACCCATCCTCCATACTGACTTCGAGTCCGACGCCGCCATAGTTGCCCGTGGTGTCTTCCTGTAATTCGTAGAAAGAGTCGCGATCGAGATAGGCGGAATGGGGATCAAGCTGTGACAACATACCCTTGATGGCATTTTCGAGTAGCGTGCGATCGTCAATTTCTTCGACATAAGCGCTACTGACGCGATCAAAGGCTTCGGCAAAAACCCGCAATTCGTTCAGGGGTAGTCGGGCCGGTAGCGCCTGCTCGGTATCGAGCGTTGTGTCAGCTTCGATATCTGTGTCTGTGGCTGAGGCAGCGCTGAGTATCAGCGCCAGTCCAGTGAACGCCAGTACTCGAATGCCCTGTTGGGTGTTTAACATCTGCCTCTCCTGGTGCATGGCTAATAGTACATGGCTAATAGTACATGGCTAATAGTGCTTGGCTAATAGTGCATGGCTAAATTTGGTCCTGGCGTATCGCGCCTGGGTGCGGCTTGGTTTGTACGTGTCGGACAATCCTATACACTTCAATGGTGATGGCCGTGTCAGATATCAAGCGTAGGGCTTGGCTGCGAGTTGGATCGGCTCGAGGGAGACTCCGTGGGCCATCTCAGACAGCATGCTTGTTACGGGCCTGGCACCATTGTTGTGGGTTCGTGGGTTGGCCGCTATGACGGATTTCGAAATACAGGCCAGCCTGGTTTTGGCCGCCGCTATCACCGACGCTGGCAATGTTTTCACCGGCGCTGATCCAGTCGCCGGTTTCTCGATACAATACCTGATTGTGGCCATACAGAGACATGTAGCCGTCGCCATGGCTGATGATCATCATCAGACCGAAGCCTCGTAACCAATCAGAAAAAATTACTCGACCATAGTGGATAGCATAAACCGGGTCGCCTTCTTTAGCCTCGATAAAAACGCCACGCCATTTTACCTTGGCATTGCTGCGTTGACTGCCATAGCTATTGAGGATTTTGCCGGCAACGGGTAGTTGCATCTTGCCCTTGCGGCTTTCGAAGCTGACGATGTCGGTGGGCAATGACAAGGCGGCGACGCTGGTGTTGATCTTGTTCAGCAGTTCTTCGAGGTCCTTGTGGTTTTGGTTCAATTTTTGGATCTCTGATCCGGTGGAGGCGATCTCACGGTTGAGTTCAGTCAGAGTTTGCTGTTTGTTGATTTGGGCCAGTTGCAAGTCTTGTTTCTGGGTGACAAGCAGCGTCTGATTCTGGTGTAGCCCGAGATTTTCCGCCTCAAGGTTACCTGTAACCTGTTTGAGTTGCTCGATGGTGCCTCGATAACGGGCGATCTGCTCGGCTCGGGCCCGACTGAAGTATTGATAATAGGTCAACATGCGGTCGAGTTGGTTAGGGTCCTCCTGATTGAGCAGCACCTTCATATATGGCTGGTTGCCGATCTCATAGGCGGCTCTAATCTGCGTGACCAGATAGTCCTGTTGCTGTAATCGGGCTGCTTCGAGGCCGGATTGCTCGAGACGAAGCTTCTTGATGGTTGTTTCGCTCTGGCTGATTTTTTGCTGCATGTCCTCGATTTTTTTCAGTAGCTCGTTGATCGCTTTTTCATTAACCCGAAGGTTGTCCTCCAGCGAGGAGCGTTGACTGCTGGTCTTGTCCAGCAATTGTTTGAATTTGTTGATCTCTACTTCGAGATCCAGCAGCTGCTGTTCGAGTATCTTCGGGTCGGTTTCTGCGCTCGACACAGCAGCAGGAAACAGCAAGCCAATGCTGAGGCTCAATACCGTGCTGATCAATAGCCGACTGCTCATGTTACTCATAGTGCTCATAGTGCTCTGATGATGGTTGAGGATTAGCGGGCTAACGAATGTCCGTCTGAGGCTGCGCGCCCAGGACTAATGAATGGCCGGTCATTTCCGGCGGTGCAGCCAGGTGCATAATTGACAATAAGGTGGGTGCAACATCCGTCAGTTTGCCCGCTGATTGTGCCAGCTGAATAGTTTCACTGCCAACATATATCAAAGGCACGCGTTCTGAGGTGTGAGCTGTGTGTGCCTGGCCGGTTGATGGGTCGCTCATTTGTTCAACATTACCGTGATCGGCGGTAATCAGGCCATGACCACCGACGCTGGTTAGCGCGGCCACGACGCGGCCGATGCAGCTATCGATGAATTCTACGGCCTGGATGGCGGCGTCGAGGTTGCCGGTATGGCCCACCATATCGCCATTAGCGTAATTACAGATGATCAGATCATAGTCACCGCTGATAATTCCGGAGATACATTCATCAGTCACCTGTTCGGCGCTCATTTCTGGCTGCAGGTCATAGGTGGCAACTCGAGGCGAGGGCACCAGGCGACGGGTTTCGCCAGCGTACTCGGCTTCTCTTCCGCCCGAAAAGAAAAAGGTGACGTGGGCGTACTTCTCGGTTTCAGCAAGCCGCAATTGGGATTTTCCCAAATTCGCAACATATTCTCCCAGGCTGTTAGTCACCGCACTCGGGCCAAAGGCGCAAGGTGCCAGGATATCATCAGCATATTGGGTGAGGGTGACAAATGATTGCAGCGCTGGCGGTGCTGGGCGTGGGAAGCCGGTGAAGCCGGGATCAATAAAGGCCCGACTTAGTTCGCGGGCCCGGTCGGCACGAAAGTTCATAAACAATACGCCATCGCCGTCGGCCATCGTCACGACTAGCCCGTCTTGCAGAATCGCACTGGGTTTGACAAATTCATCAGACTCGCCGCGCGCATAGGCGGCATGCAGGGCAGCGACAGCGGAATCGAACTGATAATCGGTTTGGCCCAGTGATAATAGGTTGTAAGCCGGCTCTACCCGCTCCCAGCGGTTGTCTCGATCCATGGCGTAATAACGCCCAACCACGGAGGCAATGCCACCCCGACCCAGGTTGTCGATGTAGGCTTGCATGTTGACCAGGGAAGCTTCTGCGCTCTTAGGTGGAACATCGCGACCGTCGAGAAAGGCATGCACGTACACGGTCTTTAGGCCGCGCCCAAAGGCCATTTTCACGGCTGCCTGCATTTGGTCTTCATGACTATGAACACCGCCAGGGGACAGTAGGCCCATGATATGCAGGGCTTTGCCTGCAGCGGCAAGTTGATCCATAGAATCCATCAGTACGGGGTTATTGAAAAAATCACCCTGGGTGATGGCCTTATTGATTCGCGTCAGATCCTGATCTATGACTCGGCCGGCGCCAAGGGTCATGTGGCCCACTTCGGAATTGCCCATTTGTCCCGCAGGCAGTCCGACGTCTTCACCTGAGCAGGAGATCAGGCAATGGGGTCGGGTTTGCTGCAGTTGATCGAGTACTGGAGTGTTAGCGAGTTTGATGGCATTGCTGTCAGAGGCTTCTCGTTCGCCCCAGCCATCGAGGATAATCAGGGCGTATGGTACTTTTTTCGACATAAAATGTTCGGCCTGGTGCGAGGAAAGGGAATTTTACGTCCTTTGGTGTATACTTCGCGACTTATTTTTGTTCCAGTGCTGCTCGGTGGGTGCTGGTTGATTAGCAACCTTGCAACATAATAGCGACGTGAGTCCATGATAGATCAAGTATTTGAATTTATTAGTAATCATTTTCTGCTGATCGGGCTGTTTGTCGCCCTGGTGTTTGCTTTCGTGGTGAATGAAGGCAAGCGGGGTGGTGACTCAATCAACACCAACACCCTGGTTAACTTGGTTAATCGGGACAACGCGCTGATTTTGGATGTGCGCGACAGCAAAGATTTCAACGCAGGACATATCGTCGATGCGTTGAATATACCCTTTAGCAATTTTGATAAGCGCGTCGGGGAGCTTGATAAATTTAAAGATCGGCCGATTATCGTGGTTTGTAAAATGGGTCAGCATGCGAGCGGGGTTGGCGGCAAATTGAAAACCTTGGGTTTTGAAAAAGTCCATCGATTGGGTGGTGGCATGGGCGAGTGGTCGGCCTCCAGTCTGCCAATCGTCAAAGGCTGACAGTCTTTGATGAGTGTTGCTATCAATGAGAGGTGTTCCATTGTGAGTCATGTTGTTATTTACAGTACGCGCTTTTGCCCTTTTTGTGTTCATGCCAAGGCATTGCTCAAGCGTAAAAATGTTAAGTTTAAAGATATCGCGATTGATGGTAATGCCACATTGCGCCAGGAAATGATCAAGGCCGCCGGGGCCACATCAGTGCCGCAGATTTGGATAGGCAATCAGCATATCGGTGGTTGTGATGAGCTGGTTGGATTAGATCGACGTGGGTTGCTGGATGATATGTTAGCCAATAGTGGTCAAGGAGCTGGTAATGAGTGAGCAAGCAACGACAGGTGGGGGCGCGCAATTTGCCCTGCAGCGGATTTATATCAAAGACATGTCCTTTGAGTCTCCCAAATCGCCAGACGCCTTTGTGTGGCAGTGGAAGCCGGCGGTCAATCTGGAGCTGAACTCCCATCACAAGCTTGTCGGTACGGATATCTTTGAGGTCGTATTGAGCGTCACGGTTACAGTAAAGAAGGAGGATGGCGAGGTTGTCTATCTTTCCGAGGTCCAGCAAGCCGGTATATTTCTCGTCAAGGGCATGGATGACGCTGTGATCGCGAAAACACTAGGCAGTTTTTGCCCAAGTGTCTTGTTTCCCTATGCCCGTGAAGCGATCGACTCTTTGGTCATTAAAGGCAGTTTTCCGCCGTTAATGCTTGCGCCAGTGAACTTTGAGGCAATTTACGAGCAGTCTCGCCAACAGTCAGCACCAGCGGCTGAGGCCGGCGATGTAATCGTTAATTAATCGCCGTTGTTGGGCGGTATGCCGGTATTGGATCGCTGGCATTATTGGCTCGAGCTATTGATTCGGATCATTGGCTTGCACTAAACCCCTGTTGCCGCCAGGCTTCATAGACCACGACCGAAACTGCGTTGGCCAGGTTCATGCTGCGACTGCCGGGCAACATGGGAATGCGCAGCCGTTGGTCATCGGGCAGCGCCTCGAGAATAGTCGCTGGTAAGCCGCGGGTCTCGGGCCCAAACAAGAGTATGTCGTCGGCGAGGAATTGAGTGTCGGCGTAGCGCGTTTGGCCTTTGGTGGTTATTGCCAAAATTCGACCCTGGGGTATTTTTTCTCGAAAAGCCGAAAAAGAATCGTGGGTCTCGATACTGGCCCACTCGTGATAGTCGAGGCCTGCACGGCGTAGTCGCTTGTCATCCAGCTCAAACCCTAAGGGTCGAATCATGTGCAGCGGGCTGCCGGTATTGGCGCACAGGCGAATAATATTGCCGGCGTTGGGTGGAATTTCTGGTTCAAACAAGGCTACAGCTACCAACCTAATATCTCCTAAACCTAGTGCCTGAACTGAATTTGTTGTGAATGGCAGTCTACACCGGACCAGCGAGGATTGTATTCCTAACACTTGCTGGTCGGCTAGTTGATTCAAGAGCCTCCCGCAACGTTAAGTCACGGGGTGGTGAGTTCGGGGACCTGTTTAGTTGGTGCCCGACTCTTAGTCCTGTGGGCTCTGTCTGTCGAGGGTATCGTTCGGCGATGCTGTGGTGTTGTTTAACCCCAGTTCGGTGATTTTTCGGGTTAGGGTGTTTCGGCCCCAGCCCAGAAGTAGCGCCGCATCTCGTTTGCGGCCGCCGGTTTGACTCAATGCCGCCTCAATGACGATCCGCTCGAAAGCGGGCAGTGCGCCAGCCAATAAGCCGGTGCCATCGGTATTCGGTTGAGCCAGCTTGCGGCTCGCCCAATTGCTGAGTGCGCGCTCCCAGTTCTCGCCGGTTGCTGGTTGTTCACCCGCCTGGCGCAACTCCGGCGGAAGGTCGTCGATAGCGACTTCGCGACCGGTTGCCATCACGGTAATCCAGCGACAAAAGTTCTCCAGCTGTCGGACATTGCCGGGCCATGGCAGGTCGGTCAGGTATTGACTGGTCTCGGGTTTGAGTATTTTTGCCGCCTCGTTGAGCTCTCTAGCCGCTTCTTGCAGGAAGAAGCTTGCCAGTAGGGGGATGTCACCCTTGCGCTCTCTAAGCGTCGGGATATGAATACGAATCACATTCAGGCGATGGAATAGGTCTTCGCGAAATCGGTTCTGTTGTACCAGGTTTTCGAGATTTTGATGGGTCGCGGCGATAATCCGAACGTCCGCTTTCAGCGGTATGTGACCACCGACTCGATAGTATTCACCGTCGGACAGGACCCGCAGCAAGCGTGTTTGAGTTTCGGCAGGCATATCACCGATTTCATCGAGGAATAATGTGCCCTGGTCGGCCTGCTCGAAGCGCCCTTTGCGTAACTGACTGGCGCCGGTAAAGGCGCCGCGCTCATGACCAAACAGTTCAGACTCGATCAGGTCGTGGGGTATGGCGGCCATGTTTAATGCGATAAAGGTTTTGCTGGCACGAGGACTATGCTTATGCAGGGCCAGCGCGACGAGCTCCTTGCCGGTGCCTGATTGGCCGTTGATCAGCACGGTGACGCTGGATTTTGAGAGTCGGCCTATCGCCCGAAAGACTTCCTGCATGGCGGGTGCTTTGCCGATGATCTCAGAGCTGATAATGGCCTCAGGTTTCTCGGTCGGTTTCTTCTCCTGAGCTTGACGGATAGCTCGCTGGACGATGGCTACGGCCTCATCAACCTCAAAGGGTTTGGGTAGGTATTCAAAGGCGCCGCCCTGAATCGATGCGACGGCGCTATCTAAGTCTGAGTGAGCGGTCATGATGACCACGGGCAGATCAGGCCAGGCGGTCTTGATCCTCTGCAACAAGTCCAGGCCATCGATGCCCGGCATTCGAATATCGCTGACGACAGCATCGGGTTGTTCGACTTCAAGTTTGTTCAGCAATGACTGGCCGTCTTCGAAACAGGTCACGTTGAGCTCTGCCTGCGTCAGTGCTTTGTCGAGCACCCAGCGAATTGAGCGTTCATCATCAACCACCCAGACTGTCTTAGTTGCCGTCATAAGCGTTGCTCCATCGGTAGAATGATCGAAAATTGAGTCCTGCCCGGTTCGCTCTCAAACTCAATCAGGCCCTGATGTTTTTGAACAATTGATTGTGCAAAAGAGAGGCCGAGCCCTGTGCCGTCGGGTCGACCACTGATCATGGGGAAAAATAATTGATCCTTCAGGAATAGCGGGATGCCGGGGCCATTATCGATGATGTCAATGCGAGTCACGATCCGGTGCAGCCGAGTGCCGATAGTGAATTGGCGTTCGGTCCGGGTTTTAAAGCGTAATGCTGGCTGTTTAATTTCGGTAAGGCACTGCAGTGCATTGCGCGCAATATTCAAAAACACCTGAATCATAAGTTCCGGGTCCAGTTCGATCTCGGGAATGCTGGGGTCGTAATCGCGGACTATCTTGAGCGGCAAGGCGGCTTCCAGTTCGGTTAGGATTCTGACTCTTTCAAGCAATTCGTGGATGTTTTGCATGACGGGCTTAGGCGCAGTTTTGGGGCCAAGGAGGCGGTCCACCAGTGTCGTCAAGCGATCAGTTTCGGTGACGATAATATCGGTGTATTCCGTATAGTGCGGGTCATTGAGTTCCCGTGCGAGGAGTTGGGCTGAACCTTTGATGCCGCCGAGAGGATTTTTAACTTCGTGGGCCAAGCCTCGAATCATTTGACGAGTGGCTTCGTGGTGACCACGCAGTGCCTCATCTCGATCTATCCGCAGGTAGCGATCCAGAGCGTAGAGTTCGATGATCAGGCTGGGCCATTCACCGTCGTTGGTGGGTGTCACCGTGTAGTCCACCGTCAGGCTTTGGCCGTCAAACAGGAAAAGTTCAGCCCGGTGTCGGGTATAGGGTTGGCCGCTTTGTATCGCATCGTAGGCGACGGCCTCCAGTTCAGCTGAATGTTGTAGCACCTCTTTGATGGAGTTACCTAAGGCGCGAGCAGATGAGACCCCTAGTAGGTTCTCAGCGGCGGAGTTGATATACGTCAGCTGTAGCTCATGGTCAAGCGTGAGGATGCCGATATTCAAACTGTTCAGTAGGTTATCCATCATGTTTATTCGTTCCCGGCAATTTGTTCCTGGGTCATGTGTCTCTCGGTGTGCCTGTATGGGCGGCGGTACAGCGACCGACTAACGATCGCGCTGTTATCTGCTTGCCAGAATACTAAGCAATAAACGCACCACCTGTAGTAATTTCGACGGGATGGTTTTTCGAGCCTGGAGAGCGCCCAGTATAGTCAATGCGCTTGCGGCGCGCACCAATTTGGTGCGAATTAATTTGGCGCGATCAAAGCCGCCGTCGGGTTATCGACCCGTTGCCGGCTGAATGGATGATTTTAAGGTAAAAAAAATCCCGCGAGCCGTCAGGCGCCGCGGGATTGTGATCACCCTGTTGGTGATTAAACGCTGTAGTACATTTCAAATTCCACAGGATGCGGTGTTGAATTCAGACGTTCAACTTCGGCCATCTTCAGGTTGATGTAGCCGTCAATCATGGAGTCTGAGAATACATCACCTTCAGTCAGGAAGCTGCGGTCAGCATGGAGGCTGTCCAGCGCCATTTCCAGGGAGTTGCACACGGTAGGGATATTGCGTAGCTCCTCTGCGGGCAGGTCATAAAGATCCTTGTCCATTGGGGCGCCTGGATCAATCTTGTTTTTGATACCATCAAGGCCGGCCATCATCATGGCAGAGAACATCAGGTACGGGTTGGCCGTCGGATCGCCAAAGCGGACTTCCAGACGCACGCCTTTAGGGTTAGCCCCCTGGATATAAGGGATTCGAATCGAAGCGGAACGGTTACGCGCCGAGTAGGCCAGCAGGACTGGCGCCTCAAATCCGGGTACCAGTCGCTTGTACGAATTGGTACTAGCATTGGCGAAGGCGTTCAGTGCGCGGGCGTGCTTGATGATGCCGCCAATGTAATATAGAGCTTGCTGGGACATGTTGCCATAACCCTCGCCAGCGAAGGTATTCTTGCCGTCTTTCCAGATTGACTGGTGTAGGTGCATACCGCTGCCGTTATCGCCGATCAGTGGTTTAGGCATAAACGTTGCGGTCTTGCCGTAGGCGTGCGCGACGTTAAGGACGCAGTATTTGTAGATTTGCACCTCGTCGGCTTTCTTGGTCAGCGTATTGAAAGGTATGCCGATCTCGCATTGGCCAGCAGTACCGACCTCATGGTGATGCAGGTCGATGGACAGGCCCATGGCCTCCATGGCTGTGCACATAGAGTTTCGAATGTCGTACAGAGAGTCTACCGGTGGAACGGGGAAATAACCGCCTTTGACGCCGGGCTTGTGGCCCAGATTGCCACCTTCGGTGTTGTGGGATGTCATCCAAGCCGCTTCTTCAGACTCGATTTGATACATGGCACCGCTCATGTCGGCTTTGTACTTGATGTCGTCGAAAATGAAAAATTCTGGTTCCGGACCGAAATAGGCTGTGTCACCGATGCCGGTGGTGGCCAGATACGCCTCGGCGCGCTGTGCGAGAGAGCGAGGATCCCGATCGTAGCCTTGCATGGTGCTCGGCTCAAGGATGTTGCAGCGGACGTTGACGGTGGTCTCTTCGGTGAAAGGGTCGATCACGGCGGTGCTGTCGTCCGGCATCAAAATCATGTCGGATTCGTTAATAGGCTTCCAGCCACCGATAGATGATCCGTCGAACATGGCGCCGATTTCGAAAAATTCGGCATCCACTTTAGATGCGTGATTGGTGACGTGCTGTTCTTTGCCGCGTGAATCAGTGAAACGTAAGTCCACCCATCGCGCTTCGTTTTCTTCTATCAGACCTAGAGTCTTTGCTGACATGTGTTGTGCCCTCCAATGGGTTTACTGTGTTGATGTGCTGCAATTTAAGAGAGCAAAGATTATGCCATTCGTCAGGATTAATAAAGCCTTGTGTTTTGGGGGCTGCAGACGTTTCATTGAGGCGGGCTCGCCCCAGCATGGTGCGTAATGAGGCTTGACGCACTATGTTGGTGCGATAGGCCGCGATGGCTCGAGGCGAAACGCAGCGTCAACCCTGTTTCGCGACATTGGGGTCGCGAATTGAGCGCGCTGGCGCAATGCAAGCGCCGATGTGCGCTTGGAAAGCGGGTTCGAGGACTGTTGATCGCAGATATAGTGATGTGAAATGCCGTAAAATTGAATTGCAGATGTCTAAATTGCTTGACAGTCTGTATAATACGGCGTCGTTGAGCGGAGTAGTCATGAGTAAGAAACTAAGAAATATTGCAATTATTGCCCACGTCGATCATGGGAAAACCACATTAATTGACAAGTTACTGCAGCAGTCGGGGTCTTTGCACCGCGGCGATGAGCAAGTGGAGCGCTTGATGGACTCCAATGATTTGGAGAAAGAGCGTGGCATTACAATTCTGGCCAAGAATGCCGCCATTGAGTGGCAGGGTCACCGGATTAATATTGTTGATACGCCTGGGCACGCCGATTTCGGTGGCGAAGTCGAGCGGATACTGTCCATGGTCGATTCGGTATTGCTGGTTGTTGATGCTGTGGATGGCCCGATGCCACAAACGCGATTTGTTACCAGCAAGGCATTTGCTAACGGCCTGAATCCGATCGTGATGATCAATAAAATTGACCGCGAAGGTGCTCGACCCGATTGGGTGGTTGACGAAGTGTTTGAGTTGTTCGACAAACTCGGCGCAAATGATACGCAGTTAGATTTCCCCGTCATTTACGGTTCCGCCATTCAGGGCCGTGCCGGTCTTTCAATGGATACCATTGGTGATGACTTGACCGCGTTGCTACAAGCGATACTGGACCATGTGCCAGAACCTGTCGTCGACGACGAAGGTCCGTTGCAGATGCAAATCAGTGCACTGGACTATAATAGCTATGTAGGTGTTATTGGTCTTGGCCGTATTGCTCGGGGTAGCCTCAAGAAGGCCCAGCAAGTGTCTGTTGTCGGTGCTGATGGTAAGGTCAGAAAAGGCAAAGTGCTGCAGGTTATGGGCTACGAGGGTCTAGATCGAGTTGAAGTTGATGGTGCCGACGCCGGCAATATCGTCTGCATCACGGGCATCGAAGGCCTGAAAATTTCAGATACCATCTGTCATCCAGATCATGTTGAGGCATTACCGCCGCTGGTGGTTGATGAGCCGACAATATCTATGACCTTCCAAGTGAATACGTCACCCTTTGCTGGCCGTGAAGGCAAATTTGTGACCAGTCGAAATATTCGTGAGCGCCTGGAACGTGAATTAATTCATAATGTTGCCTTGCGAGTTGAAGACACCGACAGTGGCGATCGATTTAAAGTCTCTGGCCGCGGTGAATTACATCTGGCCGTATTGATCGAGACGATGCGTCGTGAAGGCTACGAGCTCGCCGTGGGTCGCCCTGAAGTGATCTTCAGAGAGGTTGAGGGCAAGCGTCAGGAGCCGTTTGAGAACGTTTTGTTGGATGTTGAAGAAACACACCAAGGTTCAGTGATGGAAGAGCTGGGTCGGCGAAAGGGCGTTTTGGAGAACATGATTCCCGATGGCAAAGGCCGGGTACGCATCGAATATCAAATTCCCACCCGTGGCTTGATTGGCTTTCGTGGTGCGTTTATGACCATGACCTCCGGTACCGGTATTATGACCAGTATCTTCTCCCATTACGGTAACGTGATGAGTCAGGACATGTCTAGTCGCACCAATGGCGTGCTGGTGTCTATGGCGAGTGGCAAGGCGTTGGCCTATGCTATCTGGAACCTTCAATCCCGTGGGCGGATGTTTATTTTGCCGAACGAGGAAGTGTATGAAGGTATGGTGATTGGCCTGCACTCACGGGGTAATGATCTGATGGTTAATCCGCTGAAGGGTAAGCAATTAACCAACGTACGTGCTTCCGGTACCGACGAGGCCATCATTCTCACCGGCGCTATTCGACACACGCTGGAACAGGCCATTGAGTTTATCGAAGACGATGAGTTGGTTGAGGTAACACCTACCAGTCTGCGAATGCGCAAGAAACTGCTGACTGAGAATGAACGTAAACGTGCGGGTCGTGATAAAGTCGCATAAGGAAGACTTAGATGCTGCCTCTGTATCCGGAAATCAAACCTTACGCCCGACACATGTTGGATGTAGATGACGTCCACTCTTTGTATATTGACGAGAGTGGTACGCCGGATGGTATTCCCGTGCTATTTGTTCATTCCGGACCGGGATCGGGCTGTGAGTTTAATAGCCGGTGCTTTTTCAATCCTGAGAAGTACCGGATTATCCTCTTCGATCAGCGTGGTTCAGGACGGTCTAAGCCCCATAGTGATATAACCAATAACACCTCTAGTGACCTTGTCGCTGACATGGAAAAAATTCGAGTTTTCCTTGGTGTTGATAAATGGGTGCTGTTTGGTGGTGGATTCGGATCGATGCTCAGCTTGCTGTATGCCGAGGAGTTTGCTGCTAACGTTTTAGGTATGGTGCTGCGAGGCATATTCCTCGGACGGAAAGCGGATATAGATTGGATCTACCAGGATGGCGCTAATCGATTTTTCCCAGATCATTGGGAAGACTTCGAAAGCCCGATTCCCGTGTCTGAAAGAGATGACTACTTGGCTGCTTATAATCGCCGTATTAATGGTGCTGATGAGTTGGCGCGAATGGGGGCCGCGAAAGCCTGGTCCCGTTGGGAGGCTGACTGCTCATCTTTAGAGCCGAACCCTCGTTTGGTCAAACACTTCACTGATCCTCATCGGGCTATGGCCCGAAGTCGTATCGGCTTACACTATTTCACCAACGATTGTTTTTTGGCTGACAATCAGATTCTGAATAACGTCAGCAGTATCAGTGATGTGCCTGGTATTATCGTCCATGGTCGTTACGATATTTTGTGCCCGGTAAAGAATGCTCATGAACTGCATGCAGCTTGGCCTATATCGCAAGTCTATCTGGTGCGCGAGGCGGGTCACTCTGCTACTGAGCATGCGTTGATTGATGCCTTGGTTCGAGCCACCCGTGATATGGCATTACGCTTCGAGTCAGATTTCAGCGTCTAGGACATTGAAGCAATGCGAGCCCTGATCCAACGAGTCAGCTACGCCCGAGTTCTGGTTGATGATGCCGTCGTCGGAGAAATTGAGCGTGGTATTCTCTTGTTCTTAGCGATCCAGAAGGGTGATTCCGCCGCTCAAATTGATAGATTGCTCAATAAGGTGCTTGCCTACAGGATATTTCCTGATGCGGTTGGGCATATGAATTTAGCCCTGTCAGAGATATCCGGGGGGCTGTTGGTTGTTTCGCAATTCACCCTGGCCGCAGATACGCGCAAGGGGCTACGCCCATCTTTTTCTTCAGCGACGCCACCCATAGAAGCCGAAGTGCTGTACGACGACTTTGTAAGTCGAGCACGCCAGCGGTGCGAGCAGGTGGCAACCGGCCGGTTTGGTGCTGATATGAAAGTTCAGCTCGAAAACGACGGTCCGGTTACCTTCCTGCTAGAGGTTAACGACCTATAAAGGTCGGCTCACGTTTCTCAACGAAGGCCTTTGCTGCCTCTTTGTGGTCTTGAGTTTGGCCCGTGTGAACATGGTGAGTGGCTTCGAGGTCCAGACAGTCATCAACATCGCCAGACACAGCCCGATTCAAATTCTCTTTCATATAGCGGAAAGCGACTGTTGGGCCTGCGGCTATCTTGTTGGCTATTTCCATGGCTTTTGCCATCAGTTCTTCTGGTTCGCAAACCCAATTGGTTAAACCCAGCTGAAGTGCTTCCGCTGCGCTAACGCGCTCAGATAAAAAATACAGTTGGCGAGCTTTGGCGGCGCCAATCAGTTGAGTCATAAAGTAGGTGCCGCCGTAGTCGCCAGAAAAGCCGACGCGGGCAAACGCGGTGGTCATAATGGCGGTGCTGCTCATGACGCGCAAGTCGCAGGCCAGAGCCAGAGACAGACCGGCGCCCGCTGCGGCGCCAGGCAATGCGGCTATTGTCGGTTTTGGCATCTTGTAGAGTTTGCCGGCCGTAGCGCGTTGGTTGACTCGCTGCTGATGAATCGCGCCGTCGATCGTCGAGTCGCCTACGGTTCCATCGCCAGATGCCGCCATGCCTTTGACATCGCCGCCGGCACAAAAACCTTTGCCAGCACCAGTGAGAACAATGCACTTTACTGCTGGATTGAGTTCGAGGTCTGCGAGCAGGGTTTGCAGTGCGGCATTCATTTCGCCAGACATGGCGTTGCGAGCCTCAGGCCGGTTTAATGTCAGGACGGCAACGCCGTTTTCTAGACTAGCCAAGAGATCATTTGTGCCGGTATCGATTGTACTCATGATAACTTCCTCAAAGGTTAATAAAATTCTGGTGGGTGATTCTCGGCCTTCAAAATAGATTGTCAGCCCCGGGATGGCAAGTATCGTCGCTGTTAATTGTTGGCGATTGATTATTCAACGAGTTGTCTGTCGCGAATCAATGTGGCAAATAAGATACCAACTTCAAACAAGACCCACATGGGCAATGCCAGCAGTAGCTGGGAGATGACATCCGGCGGTGTGAGTAACATGCCAACGACGAAGCAGCCGACAACGACGTAAGGCCGCTTTTTGCGTAGGTTCTCCACAGTGGTCGCGCCGGTCCAAACCAGCAGGAGTGTGGCGATGGGGATTTCAAATGCCAGACCAAAGGCAAAAAACAGCTTCAGGACGAAGTCTAGGTAGCGATTGATATCCGTCATGACCGTGACGCCTGCCGGCGCTGCGCTGGTAAAAAAGCCAAAAATTAATGGAAACACAACATAAAAAGCAAACGCAATGCCGCCGTAGAACAGTAGCACGCTTGAGGTCAGTAGCGGAATTGCCAGTCGCTTTTCGCTGGAGTAAAGGCCAGGTGCAATGAAGCTCCAGAGCTGGTGGAGAATATAAGGAATGGCAATAAAAATCGCTAAGACCAGGGTCAGCTTAAACGGTGTCAGGAAAGGGGACGCGACTTCTGTTGCGATCATGGTGGCGCCCTCTGGCAGATAGGCCCGCAGAGGTTCGGATATGTAGCTGTAAAGGTCGTTCGCGAAATAGAACAAAGGCAGGAAGATAATGACGACCGATGCCAGGCTGTGCAGAATTCTGGTTCGCAGCTCAATAAGATGTTCGATCAGAGTTTGGCCCGGATCGCCCGGTTCAGCCTCCGGTGTCAGGTCGTTTGGTTTCGTCACGGGTGGGCTCGGTGATGGATGGAGGGTCAGTTTTGTTCAGGGTCTGCGACGCATGTTTGATTTCGGTCAGAGTTTTATCGGTCTTGTTGACGACGCTCTGGAGCTGTTGGCGGGTTTCTTCGAGTCCTTTCATGATGGATTCGTTGTGGAGTTGTTGACGGATATCGTCAGCACCGATCTCGTTTTCTATGTCAGTACGAATATTGGCAAGGCTACTTCGTAGTCGCCCCACCCATAGGAAAAGGGTCCGCAGGGTTTCGGGTAGTTTGTCAGGTCCGATCACCAGCAGCGCGACGATGCTGACGACGATCAGTTCGGGAAAGCCTATGTCAAACATGTCAGATCAACTATCTTTTTTCGACTCGACAGGTTCTTTACTGTCGGCACTGATACTGGCGCTGATATTGTCGCCAGGTTTCTCTTCGTCGGCCAGCAATTCGGTCTTGTCGCCGTCGTTGTCGATGGCGTTTCTGAAGCCCTTAATCGCTGACCCAAGATCGTTACCTAGGGATTTTATTTTGGTGGTACCAAACAGTAGGACCACAATCAGCAGCACCACCAATAGCTCGGGTATTCCAGGCATAATTCATTCCTCCAGTTTTTGTTCGCGCGTTACTGTTGGCTGGCGCGCGGCCTTCTCATCAATTCCTGACGTTCCAAACCTGTCTTCAAGCTCGCGCAACAGGTCATCAGCGTCAAGGTTCAGGTGACTCAACATCACGAGACTATGAAACCACAAATCAGCGGTTTCCTTAATGACCGCGATCGGGTCGAGACCCGCGTCCTTGGCCGCGATAATGGTCTCTGTTGCTTCTTCGCCGACCTTTTCCAGAATCTTATTCAGACCCTTGGCATGTAGGCTCGCGACATAAGATGTTGCCGGGTCTGCGGCTTTTCGGTCTTCCAGTGTCGCTGCCAGGCGTTTGATGATGTCGCTCATGTATAAATCTCCGCCGGTGGCTTAATCACAGGGTCGACGGTTTGCCATTCACCATTTTTTAAAATCCGGTAGAAGCAGGACTGTCTGCCGGTATGGCAGGCGATACCGCCGGTCTGTTGCACTCGCAATATTATCACATCGCTGTCACAGTCGAGCCTGACTTCGGTAATGATCTGCTGATGACCGGATTCTTCGCCCTTATGCCATAATTTTTGTCGTGAGCGTGACCAATAAACGGCATGACCGCTGGTGAGGGTTGCCTGCAAGGCGTCCTTGTTCATCCAGGCCACCATTAAGATTCGCTCACTACTGGCGTCCTGCGCTATGGCCGGTATCAGGCCCTGGCTGTCGAACTGAATTTCCTCTAGCCAGGCAGTGTCTGTGGGTGTACTCGACATAGATCGTGAACCATCAGAAGTTAAAGCCACTCATGACGTATGGGTGGGTTGTGGGGTCGCCGATTTGGTGGCGCGAAAGTCTTCGAGAATACCATGTCAGGTCTTGATAAACATCCAATAAACGCCGAGGCAGCCGAGTATGCCGGCGCTCAACTGGAGTGGCATGCTAGGCGCGATTCCGGTTATGGGAGCGGCTGCGACAGCTAATGCGAGTAACAGGCTGAAGGAGCCGAGGCGGGTTGAGCGCTGCCTGCGATCTGACTGTTCTAGTGTCGTTTGGAGTTTTTGCAGTAACTGCGTCTGCTGGCGATTGTTGCGCCCCAGGTGCTTAATTTCTGCTAATGCCGTGAGCGCCAGTTGTGGCAGTTCGGGGAGTTGGCCGAACAAACTAGGTGCATGATCGCCAACCTGCTTAAGAAGCCCGCGAATCCCCATACGTTCTTTCATCCAGCGCTCCATATAGGGCGCCGCGGTTTGCCAGAGGTCGAGTTCTGGATACAGTTGGCGCCCCATCCCCTCAATATTCAGCAGGGTCTTCTGAAGCAGTACCAGCTGCGGTTGGACTTCCATATCAAAGCGTCTGGCAGTTTGAAACAGACTGAGTAAGACCTTGCCGAAGGATATTTCACTGATGGGTTTTTGAAAAATCGGTTCGCAGACACTACGGATGACGGCTTCGAATTCTTTGATGTCCGTATCAAAGGGTACCCACTCACTTTCCACGTGCAGGCGTGCGACTTCGTAGTAATCTTGTTTGAAAAAAGCCAACAAATTGCGCGCCAGGTAGTTTTTGTCGTTTTCGGTAAGCGAGCCAATGATCGCGCAGTCCAGCGCAATGTAGGTGGGGTTTCCCGGGTCGCTGGCATCGATAAAGACGTTGCCGGGATGCATGTCGGCGTGAAAGAAGTTGTGCTCGAACACCTGGGTAAAAAAAATCTCGACCCCAAGGTGGGCCAATTTCTGCATGTTGACGCCGCGGTCACGCAAGCCCTGGACGTCAGCAGAACCTAAACCGTGAATCCGCTCCATGACCATGACGTTGGTTCGGCAATATTCCCAATACACCAGTGGTACATAAAGCTTGCCCGATAGATCCCAATGTTTGCGCAACTGGGTGGCATTAGCCGCTTCAAGTAGCAGGTCCAGCTCATCTAGTATGGTCCGCTCATAGTCTCTGACCACCGCGACAGGATGCAGACGCCTGCCGTCTTCCCAGCCCCGCTCGAGGAAGTTTGCAAGCAGGTACATGATCTGCAGGTCTTGCTTAATCGTGACCTCAATACCGGGTCGAATAATTTTAACGACGACCGACTCGCCGGTTTTCAGGTTGGCGGTATGCACTTGAGCCACAGAAGCCGACGCCAGAGGGTGGTCATCGAATGCGGTAAACAGGGTCTCGATATCATTGCCGAGAGCGGCTTCGATAATCTCACGCGCATCGGCGGTGGCAAATGCCGGCACCTGGTCCTGTAATTTCTGTAGTTCATCCGCCACATCGTCGTTGAACATATCTCGGCGGGTAGACAGAATCTGGCCAAATTTGACGAATACGGGTCCCAATTCTTCCAGGCTTAGGCGCAGGCTGACGGCTGGGCTCGTGCTCGGCGTCTTGACCAGACGCAGCAAGATCAGGCCGGCTCTGACCGAGCGTGGCAGATCCAGGTCGCTGGGTATTAGTCGATCGAGGCGGTGCTTGCTGACGACCCTAAGGATTCTGAGAATTCTGAATAAACGCATTACAACTTGTCGGCTTTGTTGCCGATATGGATCGCCGCGATACCGTTTAGCAGGTTGTGGTAGCTGCAGTCGATAAAGCCGGCGTCGCTGAACATGGTCTTCAAGGTTTCTTGGTCAGGGTGCATTTCAATGGACTCAACCAAGTATTGGTAGCTGTCGTGGTCGCCAGTGATGGCCTGACCGATGCGTGGCCATAATTTTGAGAAGGACTTGTAGATAGTACTGATGCCTGGATTAATCGCCTTGGAAAACTCCAGTACCACTAATCGGCCGCCGGGCTTCAGAACTCTCAGAATCTCCTTGAGGGCTACTTCTTTGCGCGTGACGTTACGCAACCCAAACGCCATGGTGATGACGTCGAAGTGGTGAGCAGGAAAGGGTAGACACTCGGCGTTTGCTTGCAAGTAGTCGACGTTACCGCTGATGCCGTGATCGAGCAGACGGTCACGACCATTGCTGAGCATCGAGTAGTTGATGTCGCAAAGGGTAATTTGACCTGCGGGGCCGACGATTTTTGAAAGTTTTTCGGTCAGGTCGCCAGTGCCGCCAGCCAAATCCATAATTTTGTCGCCGGCGCGAGCTGCGGTCAGTTGGATCGCGAACTGTTTCATCAACCGATGACTGCCCAGTGACATGACGTCATTCATGACATCGTAACGATTGGCTACGGAGTGAAAGACGCCGGCAACTCTGGCGGCTTTCTCGCCGACAGGGACTTGTTTGCGGCCAAAGTGAGTTGTTTCTTCTGGCATACCATATCCGCTGCTGAGGAGTGACGATGGATCGTTTAGGCAGGCTAGTTTACCTGCGTTTGCCTGTATGTGCATTGCTTGGTCGGGCTATTATACGGCCATTCTGACGACCAGGTGTTGCCTTGGAGGTTTGGCTAGCGACTGACGGCGATAAATTGCGGTTCGCGTTGCTTGCCAGCTGCGTCGAGTTGGGCGAGATAATCGGCCCATTTCTCAGCTTGTTGGCTGCCAAGCTCGTGCAGAAAGGTCCAGCTGTAGATGCCGCTGTTATGTCCGTCTGAAAAGATAATTTTGATCGCGTAATGTCCCTGGGGTTCCAGGTTGGCGATCTTGACGTGTTTTTTGCCCACTTGAAGCACTGCCTGGCTCTTTGAGTGCCCCTGAACCTCGGCCGAGGGTGAGTAGACTCGAAGATACTCGGCCGACAGATTAAAGCGTAGGTCGTCGGCATAGATCAGCTCTAAGACACCGGAAATCTGATGTAATTTGACTTGGGTGGGTATCACTAATGTACTCCGGTTGCTGCTGGGCTAAGTGGTGAAGTAAAGCCGTTGATGATTCCTAGAGAATGTAGCGGCTGAGATCTTCGTTGCTGGCGAGGTTCGCCAGGTGGTCGTTGACATATTGTGCGTCGATTTTGACTCGCCCGGTTACGATAGCATCGTTATCTGGGCCTTCGAAGGAAATTTCTTCGAGCAGGCGCTCCATAACGGTATGTAGTCGTCGAGCCCCGATATTTTCGGTTCGTTCATTGACCTGCCAGGCAATTTCAGCGATTCGAGTGATGCCGTCAGCCTCGAAATCGAGTCCGACACCCTCGGTTTGCAGCAGCGCCTGATACTGCTCCGTTAAGGACGCGTGTGGCTCCGTTAAAATGCGTTCGAAGTCACCGACCGTCAACGCTGAAAGTTCGACCCGAATGGGTAGGCGCCCTTGCAGTTCTGGGATCAGGTCTGAGGGTTTGCTGACATGGAAGGCGCCAGAGGTGATAAACAAAATGTGGTCGGTACGAACCATGCCGTACTTGGTTGAGACATTGCAGCCTTCAATTAGTGGCAGTAGGTCGCGCTGCACACCTTCGCGGGAAACGTCGGCGCCACCGCTATGTTCTGCGCGGCGAGCCACCTTGTCGATTTCATCGATAAAGACGATGCCGGTTTGCTCTGCAGCCTCGATGGCCTGGCTTTTCAAGTCATCTTCATTGATCAGCTTGGCGCCTTCATCTTCCGTAAGCTGTTTCAGGGCATCTTTGACCTTCAATTTGCGCGTCTTTGACTTGTCGGGTGCCATGGAAGAAAACATATTTTGCAACTGTCCCGTCATCTCCTCCATGCCGGGGGGTGCCATGATTTCAACGCCCATAGTGGGCGCGCTCAGCGTGATTTCGATTTCCTTGTCGTCTAACTCGCCCTGGCGTAATTTTTTGCGAAACAGCTGGCGAGTGGTGGAATTGTTATCAACGGGTGTGTTGCTCTGCGTGTCGCTAGTGCGGGCGGGCGGCAGTAATGCGTCGAGCACACGTTCTTCGGCGGCATCTGCGGCTCTGGGTTGGAGTTGTCTTTGTTGTTCTTCGCGCAGCATCTTCATGGCGGCTTCCATCAGATCGCGGATGATCGATTCAACATCACGGCCGACATAGCCGACTTCAGTAAACTTGGTGGCCTCCACCTTGACGAAAGGTGCGGCGGCGAGCTTGGCTAAGCGTCGCGCAATTTCGGTTTTGCCGACACCCGTAGGGCCTATCATTAAAATATTTTTGGGTGAAATCTCGGCCCGCAAGTCCTCGTTTAGCTGCAGTCTGCGCCAGCGATTACGCAGGGCGATAGAGACTGCGCGTTTTGCGTCAGCCTGGCCGATAATATGTTTGTCCAGTTCATGGACTATTTCCCGGGGCGTCATCGTCGACATGGTGTATTTCTCGCGGGTTGTGGCTGGCTAATATTCAATCACTTCGATGGTGCGATTGTGATTGGTATAAATGCAGATGTCGGCGGCAATGCCGAGGCTTTTTTCAACAATGTCTCGAGCGCTCATGTCCGTGTTATCAAGCAAGGCCAGTGCCGCTGATTGGGCAAAAGGCCCACCTGAGCCGATGGCCATAATGCCTTTTTCTGGCTCGATCACATCGCCGTTACCGGTAATAACCAATGAAGCTGTCTTGTCGGCCACCGCCAGCAGCGCCTCAAGACGACGTAAGGCGCGATCGGTGCGCCAGTCCTTGGCCAACTCAACGGCGGCTCTGACCAGGTTGCCTTGATGTTTTTCGAGTTGTGCTTCGAAGCGTTCGAAGAGTGTGAACGCGTCGGCTGTGCCGCCGGCAAAGCCAGCGATCACCTGGTCTTTATAAAGCCGCCGGACTTTCCGGGCATTGCCCTTCATCACCGTGTTGCCCATGGAAACTTGGCCGTCGCCACCGATAACGACAGTGTTGCCACGGCGAACGGATAAAATGGTTGTGCCTCTGAACTGTTCCACGCTTAAGTACCGAGTTTATCGTTAACGATTAAAAGTTGGGGCGCTAAGGCTGATTTTCAAGGGTGCTGGCTCAGCGGCTGACCCTCAGTGTCAAGGCTTCTATAGATGCCTCGGCCAGCGCATTTCTGTTTCTGTTGAGTTCGAGCGTCGTGTCGATTGGTCCGACAAGGACGCGATGCCAGGTTTGACCGTCCATGTCGACGGTTTTGATGAAGACTTCCATGCCCAGTAAGATCAATTCAGCACGTAAATTGTCGGCATCAGCGGGTGAGCGGAAAGATCCGGCCTGCAGCACAAAAGTTTGTGGTGCTGCAGGGATGGCGACCTTCTCGCCGTCTCGGCCATACTCCTCGACCACCGGGACCGAGGACTTGGGGAATATTTCGTAGAAGTCCCATTGCATCTTTTCCTTGGGTGAAGGTGCGGCGTTGGGCGCAAGCGGAGACTCGAGCTGTGTGATCTCAGCCGTGGTAGGCGCCGATTGCCACAGATGGATGAGGAAGGCGGAAAATAAGCCTGTCACCAAGCCCGTGGCAAACCAGACTCCGCCGGGCACGTGTTGTTTGGCGGGTCTCTTTTGGGGCGCCGGGCTCTTGTTGTGTCTTTTGGCGAAATCTTGAGGCATGGTTCATGGTCATTAGGTTTAGGTTGGGCATTGTAGCACCCTGATTGCATGGCTAGAACAGGTCGATGGGATCGACATCCAGTGACCAACGTACGTGACGCCGAGGCGGATTGTCGTCGATCAATTGTAGGCAGGCTTCAATGCTGTAATGCAGGTCGCGGCGGTTGCTGGCTGAGAACAGCAGTTGCGCCCTGAAACGACCAGCCCGACGCTCCATGTTGGCCGGTACGGGGCCTAGCACTGATACAGCGCTGTTGGGTTTAAGTTGCTGTTGAAGTCCGGCAAGAAATTGCATGGCGTCAGCTTTGTTACTGGACTCTGCTCTGAGAAGGGTGTGGTGAGCGAATGGAGGCAAGTCATTCACTTGACGTTCAGTGAGCAACTGCTCTGCAAAGACGCGATAACCCTCGTGAATAAGCGTGCGAAGGATCGGTTGGTCAGGGAAATGCGTCTGCAGCGCCACTGTGCCGGGTTTTTGCTCGCGGCCAGCACGGCCGCCAACTTGTAGTAATAACTGGCCCATGCGCTCGGTCGCTTTGAAGTCAGCGCTATAAAAGCCCGAGTCCATATCAACGATGGCAACAAGCGTGACGTTTGGGAAATGATGACCCTTAGCGAGCAATTGCGTGCCCACCAAGATGGCCGGTTGTTGGTCGCCGAGTTGCTCCATGATGTCGTTGAATGCGCCTTTTTTGCGCGTGGTATCTCTGTCGATACGGATGATCGATTGATCTGGAAATAATTGCTGCAGCGCGCCCTCGATGCGCTGGGTGCCAGCACCGAGAGGCACTAGCTGAGTGGATTGACAGGTTGGGCAGCGGCTGGGAACCGGGTCCTGGATGCCGCAATGGTGACATAGCAATGCGCGCAGGGTGTGATGATAGGTGAGTCGGGCATCGCAACGTCGACACTCTGCCAGCCAGCCACATTCATGGCACAGCAGCGTGGGGGAAAAGCCTCGGCGGTTCAAAAATACCAGCACTTGGCTGTTGCTACTCAAATGCTCTCCGATCAATTTGATGAGGCGCGCAGAGAAGCCGTCCTGCAGGACTTCGTTGCGAATGCCGAGAACTTGATAGTTGGCGGGCAGCGCGCCACCGGCTCGCTCGGTGAGAGCCAGTCTTCGGTATTTGCCGGCGGCCACATTTTGATACGTCTCCAGGGACGGTGTCGCCGAGCCGAGAATGACCGGTATCGATTCGAGGTGGCCGCGCATGACTGCCAGGTCGCGAGCAGAATAGCGAAAGCCTTCCTGCTGTTTGAAAGAGGCGTCGTGCTCTTCGTCAATCACAATAAGTCCGGGGTTTTTCATCGGCGTAAATATGGCCGAACGCGTGCCGATAATGATGGCGGCGCTGCCGTTGCTGGCGGCTCGGAAACCGTCTAGCCGCTCACGATCGGATAATCCAGAGTGCAGAACAACGATCGGCAAGTTAAAGCGCGCCCGAAAGCGATTTACGGTTTGCGGGGTCAGGCCGATCTCAGGTACCAGTACCAGAGCTTGGTTACCCTTTTCTAAGACGGTCTCGATGGTGCGAAAGTAGACTTCCGTCTTGCCGCTGCCTGTGATTCCGTCAAGTAGCCAGGTGCCCGTGGGCCCTTGATTAATGCTTGCGACGACGTGAGCTTGTTCTGTATTGAGTTGAATCTCGGGTTGATGGGTGACAGATACACCAGGACTGAAATCTGTGAATTTAATAGTGCGCTCAGACCAGCTGGCGTTGCCGCGTTCGACAAGGGCTTTGGTGGTCCCGGCATTGAAGCCTGCGGCTGCCAACTGCGGCAGTGTAAGGCCGTCTGGGTTGGCTTGTAATAACGACTGCAACGCGGTCTGCCGCGGTGCCCGTTGGATCGTGGCGGGATTCTCGCCAAGTGTCAGGATCCGTTCGCTGGTCTCTAAGGGCTGGCCGTCACGGAGTAAGCGTGGCAAGGCGCTGCTAAAGACTTCGCCCACGGGGTGGTGGTAGTACTCGGCGGCCCAGCGACATAGGGTGACGATAGAAACAGGGAACACCGGCGTTGCGTCTAGTTGACGAATCACTGCGCGGATTTTGTGGGCCGGCAAGTCAGGCGTTGACACTGTGCGGAGCATGATCCCCACCAGCTTCTGCCGCCCAAACTGGATGTAAAAGCGTGTGCCCGGCAGAGGGGTGCCCGGCAGAGGGGTGCCCTCATCATTTTCTCCGTCACCAAAATCCAGCTCGCCGGCAGCCGTGGCAATAGCGTAAGTGAAACCTTGACGCAGCGGCGTGGGTACGGCAATTTCGATATACACGGGTGTCGTCACGGATTGAGGCCTGGATTTGATTGGGTATTATGCCTGTTTTTGACCGCCGTGGCCTTTGTTTAAGCGCTGTGGCCAGTTTAATCATGACTGCTATTGGTGTTTCAGGGCGCTGGAAATTCATCGCCGGTGAAGTTGCGGTGAGATGCTGCTTGCCATTCAAAATATCTCTGGTATGATTCGCCCCCTTGCGAGAGTCAGGTAGGAAAAATGAAAGCAGATATTCATCCAGATTATAAGGCAATCACAGCTCAGTGCAGTTGTGGTCACGTTATCACGACAAGCTCGACTGTCTGTCAGGACTTGCACTTGGACGTTTGTTCACAGTGCCATCCATTTTATACTGGCAAGCAGAAGATCCTCGATACCGCGGGTAGAATCGATCGATTCAACAAGCGTTTTGGTGCCCGAGGTGGCGTCAAGTAAAAAGGATCGGTAGTCCGGCTGCGCACATCGCCAAGACCTTTGGTGATACGTGCCTACCGGAAGAGTGAAGTATCAAAAGCTTTGCTCTCGACACTAGGCGCCTAGAAACGGCGCCTTTTTTTTATTCTTTTTTTTGATTGGCCAGCCATCGAAGTTGATCAATTGTGTTTCGGAGACAAACTGTAATGACTGAAGTCGAGTCCCTGCGCGACAGAGCGCTGCGTTATCATGCTGAGCCAACCCCCGGAAAGATCGCTCTGGCGTTGACGACTCGCGCCCACAATGCGGACGACCTAGCCCTAGCCTATTCTCCAGGCGTGGGCGAGCCTGTGAAGGAAATTAGTTTGGATCCAGAGGCCGCTTACCGATATACGGCGAAAGGTAACTTGGTCGGCGTCATTACCAACGGCACGGCTATTCTCGGGCTCGGTAACCTTGGCGCGCTAGCAAGTAAACCGGTGATGGAAGGTAAAGCGCTGTTATTCAAACGTTTTGCAGATATTGATTGCTTTGATATTGAAGTGACAACTGAAAATATCGATGAATTCGTCGACACTGTCTCGCGTATTGCCGGTACCTTTGGTGGTATTAACTTGGAAGATATCGCTGCGCCGGCGTGTTTTGAGATTGAACGTCGCTTGCAGGCTATGTTAGATATTCCCGTTTTTCATGACGATCAACATGGCACGGCGATTGTGACCGCTGCGGGTCTGCTAAATGCGCTCGAGTTGCGTGGTCAGCCGCTTAACTCTGCCAGAATTGTCTGTCTGGGCGCCGGCGCGGCGGCGAATGCGATTATGAATTTGCTGGTTGCTCTGGGCGCGTTGAAGTCGAATATCTACATGGTCGACTCAAAAGGCGTGATTCATTCCGAGCGGGAAGGATTGAACCCGGAAAAACAGCTTTACGCCCAAGTAACGAATAAGCGCACCTTGCTTGATGCTTGCCAGGACGCCAATGTGTTTATCGGGGTGTCGGGTGCGAACCTGCTGGATACAGATAGTTTGCTGGCTATGGCGCCAAACCCCGTGGTCTTTGCGATGGCTAATCCGGATCCAGAGATTAAACCGGAGTTGGCTAAGTCGATTCGAAACGATGTGATTCTGGCGACAGGTCGTTCGGACTATCCGAACCAGGTTAATAACGTCCTGTGCTTTCCTTTTATCTTCCGCGGCGCCTTGGATGTTCGCGCATCCGTCGTTAACGAGGCCATGAAAATGGCTGCCGTTCACGCCATCAGGAACTTGGCAAAAGAGCCTGTGCTGCCAGAAATTATTGCGGCCTACGAGGGCATAGATCACCTCGAGTTCGGTCCTGAGTATATTATCCCTAAGCCACTGGATCCTCGATTGAAAAAGTGTGTTTCGACGGCTGTTGCGCAAGCGGCTATTGATTCTGGCGTCGCTCGAATCAATGTGGTGCCTGACTATTTATAATTGCCGATGGGTTTGCCTGAAGGGTTTTTTGGGAGTCTAAAAGACCGGTGGCAAGGGGCGCGAGATGGTGTCGGTTGGGTCGATAGTGTGGGTGGCGGGCGCGGGCGCGAGCTCTTCACGAAATATTTCAAAAATCCCATCGGGGTCTCCGGCTTCAGATCTGAGCCCGGTGGTGGGATTGATCATCAGTGTCACCATATGATCAGGCATTGGTAAAACGGATGAATCGACCTCGGCGGGTAGCGCCGCTTGCATGTAGGATATCCAGGTCTCAATCGGCGTGGTTGAACCATATTCCCTAGTGCCCACCGGGGTGTTGTCGTCAAATCCGGCCCAGGTTGTTGCGACCAAGTCATGGGTAAACCCCGAAAACCAGATGTCAGCATCATTGGTTGTGCCGGTCTTGCCCTTCAAATCCTGCCTTTTGAGCGCTCTGGTTGCCTTGGTGCCAGTGCCGCGGCGCATGACGTCGCCGAGTATGCTATTCATGATGTAAGCCACTCGGGGCTCAATGATCTGCTCGGCTTGAGGCAAGTCGCCACAATCCGTGTGACAAACAGTCTTGGGTTGCGCCAAGAATATCGGGTCAGCATTAATCGAGTCGATTTCGGTAATAAAGTAGGGCTCGACCTTGTAACCCCCATTGGCGAAAGCCGCATATCCGGTTGCGACTTCTAAGGGCGTCAGGGCAATGGTTCCTCCGCCAAATGCCAGCTGAACATTGCGTGGGAAGTTACTGGTATCGAAGCCAAAGCGTTTGACGTAGTCGATGGCGTTCTGAGCTCCAAAATCGAGTATGACCCTGAGAGAGACCAGATTGATGGAGCGGTAAAGCGCCTCTCGAAGACGTATATTGCCATGAAATACGTCGCCGGAATTAGTCGGACGGTAGACTTCTTCTTGTTCCCCGCCAGGGAGTACGACCGGTGCATCGTTATAGATTGAGGCGGCGGTCAAGCCATTCTCGAGTGCCCCAGCGTAGAAGAAAGGTTTGAAGTTAGACCCGGGCTGACGTCTGGCCTGGGTGACGTGGTTAAACTGTTTTGAGTTGAAGTCATAGCCGCCCACTAGCGCCCGGACTGCGCCGTCAGAGGGGTCTAGAGACACCAGCGCACCTTGAATCGCAGGCACCTGGCCAAGTTTCCAAGGGCCCTCAGGTGCCCGCTCAATTCGAATCAGGTCTCCCGTCTCGAGCAGATCTGCTGCCATTTTCGGTGCGGGTCCTCGGGTGTTGACGTTGATGTAGGCGCGGGCCCAGCGCAAGCCGTCCCAGTCGATGGTGATAACTGTCTGGTCGGACGTGAGAACGTCGACTTCCTGGTCGCGTACGGCGATCACAATACCTGGATGTTGATCGCCGCTGACCCTGGCGTTGTCGAGGGTCGAAAGCCAGTTCGTGGGGTAACCGTATTCGGGTGCCGCGTTATATTGGTCTGTACCCTGAATGCGTCGAGACTCAGGTCCCCGGTAACCATGACGGCGGTCATATTCGTTGAGCTTTTGCATTACAGCGGCCTCGGCAGCCAGCTGCATGCGGCTGTCGAGAGTGGTTCGAACGATGTAGCCCTCATTATAAGCATTGCCACCGAGCTGCTGTAGTAAGCGCCTTCTGACCATTTCAGCCAAGTAAAGTGCGGGTAGTTCGATGGTTCTTGCATAAACCTGAGCCGTGATTGGTGCGCTCACCGCCCGCTGGTAGGCTTCGGCAGAGATGGAGTCTTGTTCCAGCATGCGCGCTAACACGAGATTGCGCCGGGCAAGGGCTCGCTCCGGGCCGTTGATGGGGTTGCCTGCTTCTGGCGCCTGAGGTATGCCTGCGAGCATGGCTAGTTGCGCCAAATCAAGCTGGTCGACCGTCTTCCCGTAGTAAGTGTTGGCGGCGGCCTGGATGCCGAAGGCGTGCTTGCCGAAAGGAATGATATTGAGGTACAGGGCCAGAATTTCTTGTTTGGAAAGTTCCTGCTCAATCTTCAGCGCCAGCAGCATTTCTTTGAACTTGCGAATGAAGCGCACTTCCGTGTCGCCGGATATATTTTTCACCAATTGCATGGTGATTGTGCTCGCGCCGGTGCGGATTGAACCCTTATTACGCACCAGCTGCCAAGAGGCATTTGCCAGAGTGATCAGGTCTATGCCGCCATGTTCAAAGAAGCGTTTGTCTTCAGTATCGAGTAGCGCGCGAACAAAAAGTGGCGGTATCTGGTCGAAGGTCACAGGTACTAGTCTTTCGCCAAACTCCTGGATTAGTTTCTCGTCGGCGGAATAGATGCTGAGTGGTGCTCTGAGTTTGACGTTGCGAAAGCTCGCTGCATCAGGAACTTGGGGATTCAAGTACAAATAGGCGGCCGCGAGAATGAGACATGCGCCACAGACTAAAGTCGCGGTAGACCATAAAATAAATGAACCAAGACGCCGCATAGTCTGAATTATTAACCTCTAGTCCGGTGACGGACGTTAAAGCATGGGAATTTCGCTGGACTGCATTATAAAGGTAAACGTCTCTGAATGCCGAGCGGGCCTCGGAATTAACGCATTCATCGGTAGTTTCGCGTTTCTGAACGGGTGCAGACGGGCGCCTTGAAGGTTGTTTGAGGGTTGTTTGGCGCCACGGTCGGCGTCCAAGACGACCTGTCGGTCGCCAATAGTTACGCTATAATTACGCGTAAGTTACATTGTGTTTACGTATTCGCTGGTATTAAATGGGCCAAATTCGGCATCACATTGATATCGTCTGTCAGCCTTATCAGCGGATTAATGTTTCGCTGAATTTTACGGGAGCTTAAATCGTGTTTAGCTTTTTGAGCAAAGGATCGAACATTATGCTGGGGCTGGATATCAGTTCGACATCCGTAAAGTTGCTGGAACTGAGCCGGTCGGGTGGTAAGTACCGCGTCGAGAGTTATGGTGTTGAGCCCTTACCGGAAAATTCCGTGATCGAAAAAAATATCAGTGACGTCGAAGGTGTGGGTGAAGCCATACAACGTTTGATCTCGCGCTCTAAAACAAAAGTTAAATTGGCCGCGGTGGCGGTGGCCGGTTCGGCGGTGATTACACGAACGATCGAAATGCCGGCCAACCTGAGCGATGCGCAGTTGGAGGACAGCCTGCGGAGTGAGGCGGATCAGTATATTCCCTACCCTCTGGAGGAGGTCGCTTTGGACTTCGAAGTCCGTGGTCCTTCGCCGAGAAGTGATGAGCAGGTCGAGGTATTGCTAGCGGCGTGCCGGCGAGAAAATGTCGAAATGCGTCAGGCGGCGCTGGAGATCGGTGGTTTGAAGGCCAAGGTCGTTGATATTGAAGCGCATTGCATGCAGCGCGCGTTTGACTTGGTGCGAGAACAGTTTCCCAGTGAGGGTGGTGAAGACCAGGTCATCGCGATCATCGATATCGGTGCCACCATGACCACGCTGAGCGTCTTAACCAACTCGGGGACGCCTTACACGCGGGAACAACTATTTGGCGGCAAACAGCTCACAGAAGAAATTCAACGGCGCTATAGCCTGTCGGTGGAGGAGGCGGGTCTTGCGAAGAAGCGGGGCGGCTTACCCGATGATTATGCGACTGAGGTTTTGCAGCCATTCAAGGAAGCGGTCGTGCAGCAGGTTACTCGATCGCTACAATTTTTCTATTCTTCCAGTACCCACGACGATGTTGATCATATCATTCTCGCCGGTGGTACTGCCTCAATCGAGGGACTGGGCGACATGGTGGCGGCGAAACTTGGCACGCCAACTTCCATCGCTAATCCGTTCGTCAATATGTCTCTGTCACCCAAGGTCAATGAAGTCGGCCTGCATAATGACGCGCCGGCATTGATGATTGCCTGCGGTCTGGCCATGCGGAGCTTCGACTAATGGTGCTGACTCAAGCTCGGAGGCCGCGACAGGATGGCTGATATTAAAATTAACCTGCTGCCTTGGCGCGAAGAGCTGCGCGAGGAACGCAAACAAGAATTTTTGAAAATATTAGCGGGTGTGTTGCTCTTGGCGGCAACGATCACTTTCGGTGTTGACCGTTTCTATCATAGCCAGATTGATACTCAGCAGGCGCGTAACAGCTACTTGGGTAAGGAAATCAAAATCCTCGAAGAGCGCATCGAGGAGATTCGAATGTTGCAGCAGAAGCGCAATGAGTTGCTGGCGAGAATGAAGGTGATTCAAGAATTACAGGGTAATAGACCGGTCATCGTTCGATTGTTTGATGAGATGGCGCGGCGTCTGGCAGACCGTGTCTACTTTACCAGTCTGTCGGTCCAGGAGAAGTCAATTACCATCGACGGCGTGGCTGATTCGAATAACAGAATTTCCAGTCAACTGCGCAACTTTGATGAATCGGACTGGTTTGAGAAGCCAAACGTGACCGGCATTGTTGCTGATCCACGGAATGGCCCGCAGGCGAGCCGGTTTAAATTAATGGTTCAGCAGAGCACGCCAAGCGCCGCGGAGGTGGATTAATCATGGCCATCCAAGATGCGATTGAGAGTCTGCGAAGTTTTGACCTGAATGATCTGAATGACGTCAACAATATTGGTTCCTTGCCCGTTGCCGTTAAATCGATCATCTGGATGCTCGCGTTTGTTGCAGGGCTGGCCATTGGTTATTTTATTTTCGTGACCCCGTTACAGGAGGAGCTGACAAAAACGCAAAAACAGGAAGTCAGCTTACGGGTTGACTTCGAAAAGAAATATTTTGAGTCGGCTCATCTCGAGGGTTATCGACAACAGAAAAAAGAGATGGAGCTGTCTTTTGAAACGATTCTTCGGCAGCTGCCGAGTGATACAGAAATCCCCGGCTTGATTGAGGATATTACGCTTGTGGGACTGAAAAATGGGTTGAACTTCACCAGCATTAATCTTCAGGCAGAAAAGAAGTTTGAGTTCTATATTGAAAAACCCATTCAGATAGTTGTCTCTGGCAGCTATCACGAGCTGGGATCGTTCGTCAGCGACGTCGCGGACTTGTCGCGAATTGTAACTCTCCACGACTTTACGATTCTTCCTGAAGGCGCAGGTGCGCGTGGCGCGGAAAACATTGGCGGAATATTGAGGATGAATATCCTGGCGAAAACCTATCGTTATAATGATGAGCGTCGATGAGGCCCTTAATGAATAAGCGGAGCCCGTCAGAGGCAGCCATGGAGCGCGGCGTGCACCGCCTGCTGAATATGACTTTTCGATTCGGCGGATCAGTCTTGTTGGTTTTGTTGCTCGCGGCATGTTCCTCCGACGACGAGTATGCGGATATCACGGCGTTTATGGAGAGCGTAAAAGCTCAGCCTGTCGGCAGCATCGCGCCGTTACCTGAATTCGAGTCTTATCAGGCCTTCAGCTATAGCGCGGCCAACCGCCGCAGCCCATTTGAGCCACCAATCATCGTTGTGCAGAAAAGCGAAGAGCAGAAGCGCAATGTCGGCATTAAGCCACCCCCGGATCATGTTAAGCAGTATCTAGAGAAGTATAACCTGTCGGCATTATCGATGGTGGGTACCCTCGAGCAAGATGGCAGTTCCTGGGCGCTAGTTGAAGATGGTGATCAAGGTGTTCATCGGGTTCAGGTCGGCGACTATCTAGGCTCCAGCTGGGGGCGGGTTGAAGGCATTAATGACAGTCGTATCGATATTACCGAGATTGTCAGTGATGGCTCTGGTGGCTGGCTGCGCCGGCCCAGAACAATTGAACTGCAAGGTCTCAGTGACTAAATACTACTTTCAGAGGTGTTTTATGGCAGTCACAAGAGTGACAGGAGTGATTGCGATCATTCACAGACAGGTAGGGAAAAACATGCTGGCGAGTCTATTGCTATTAGTAGTGGCGCTCATCCCGTCCGCGGCGTTGGCAGCTGTGAGTATGGATGGCATTGAATTTTCGTCTTTGCCGGGTGATAAAATTGAGATCCGTATGCATTTTGACGGGATGCCGCCAGCACCCACTGGCTACACGATTGAGCAGCCTGCCAGAATTGCCCTGGATCTAACGGGAGTCAGCAGTGGCTTGGCTTCAAAATATCATCAGCTAGGCGGTGGGAACGCTCGCAGTGTCACTGTCGTTGACGCCGGCAACCGGACGCGAGTTATTGTCGCGATGACAGAGCTTATGCCCTACTCAACCCGAGTTGACGGCGATACGCTGGTGCTTCTAGTGGGTCAGTTGGACAATCAGGCGCAGGTGAGTCTGGCGCCGACGCAGCAGGCTTCACGGGGCTTGAATCAGCAAACGCAGAGCGCTCCCTCGGCAGGTTCTCGAATCGAGGCGATCGATTTCAGACGCGGCGAAGGTGGCGAGGGTCGTGTAATTGTTAACTTATCCAATCCCGGTATTGGCGTGGATGTTTCCAGCGAAGGTGGGAAAATTCGAGTCGAATTCACCGCTACGCAAATCCCCGCTGATCTACAACGCCGGCTGGATGTGGCAGATTTTGCGACCCCTGTGCTGATAGTCGATGCCTTGCCAGAGTCAAACAATACGATCCTGATGATCGAGCCGACGGGGGACTTTGATTACCTCGCCTATCAGGCCGACAATGTTTTCACGCTGGAGGTTAAGCCTCTGACTGCCTCAGCGATGGAGTCGTCCTTAGATCAGGCGTTTCGCTATCGTGGCGAGAAGTTGTCGTTGAATTTTCAAGACATCGAGATTCGAGCAGTATTGCAACTCATTGCCGACTTCACGGACCTTAATTTGGTGGCGAGCGATACGGTCTCTGGGCGAATTACCTTGCGATTGAAAAATGTACCATGGGATCAGGCGTTGGATATCATCATGAAGACTAAAGGTCTGGATAAGCGCCAGTTAGGCAATGTTCTGATGGTGGCGCCCGCGGCCGAGCTCGCGGCTCGAGAAAAACTCGAGTTGGAAAGCCGCCAGCAAATTTCTGAGTTGGCGCCCCTACGGACAGAATTCATCGAGGTAAAATATGCCAAGGCCAGTGAGATTTATGCCTTGTTTAAGAGCGGCGACGAGGGTGCCGGTGCTGGCGTGGTATCCGGCCGTGGCAGTGTTATCGTCGATGAACGCACCAACTCGATTATACTGACTGAAACCGCGGACAAAATTAACGACTTTCGAGCCGTCCTCGAGAAGTTAGATGTGCCGGTGCGGCAGGTCATGATTGAAGCCCGAATCGTGACGGCGAGCTCTAGTTTTACTAAAAATCTCGGTGTTAGGTGGGGAGCCGGGGGCTATGGATCGGTGAATAATTCAGTGCTCCAAGCAGGCTCTAATCTGGATGCGCTGGAAACCATCAGGGGATCGTCCCTGGCCGGCGCGGACCTGGCATTGACCAGTGCTGATTCGCTGGTGGTTGATCTGCCCGGCGGGTCGGGGAACTCTATTGCCTTGGGCATCCTTAGTAGCAAATTTTTGCTGGATCTCGAATTATCTGCCGCTGAAGTCAGCGGCGAGGGTGAAGTTGTCGCTAGACCGAAGGTCATTACCGCAGACAAGCAGGCGGCAACAATTTCTCAGGGTCAGCAGGTGCCTTATCTGGAGCGTGCAGGTGGTGATACGGGCGCTGCCGGCGGGGCCACAGTGGCATTTATCGCTGCAGAGTTAGTGTTGAATGTGACGCCGCAGATCACGCCTGACGACCGAATTATTCTCGATCTGGATGTGACTCAGGACGAGGTGGGTGCGGCGCCAGCAGGTGGTGGAGCGCCGCCGATTAATACGAGTAATCTAACGACCAAGGTGTTGGTGAATAACGGTGATACCATCGTTCTTGGTGGCGTGTTTAAAACTTCGGATACCAACAGCATCAACAAGACGCCGTTGCTTGGCGATATACCTTACCTGGGTAGCTTGTTCAGAAGTACTAATCGTACTCGGACGAAGACCGAGTTATTGATTTTTATCACGCCGATCCTACTCGATGACCCCATGACCAATCGTTAACGAGTGTCGAGCAAGCGGTTTAATCTTGATTAAGCCGCTTGTTCTGGCCTGCGAATACTGGCGTTCGCGAGCCAGCTTGGGTAGAGTCGCTCCATGCCAATGTCGAATGAAAAAACCAAGCGCAATATCTTCCTGGTCGGACCCATGGGTGTGGGTAAGACGACGGTAGGGCGCGCGCTCGCCCAGCAATTGCATCTCGAGTTTATTGATTCTGATCAGGAGATTGAGCGGCGTGCGGGCGCGAATATCGCCTGGATATTTGATGTTGAAGGCGAACCGGGATTCCGTGAGCGAGAGACCGCGGTGTTGGACGATCTCACCCAGCTAGACGATGTGCTGATTGCCACAGGTGGTGGGTCTGTGCTCAAACCTGAAAACCGAGAATTTTTGCGCTCTCGAGGGCTAGTCATTTTTCTTGATACCTCGCTAGATATGCAAATTAAGCGTACGGCTAAAGATAAAAAACGCCCCTTGCTGCAAACTGATAACCCAGCGGCGGTCTTGCGCGAGCTCAAAATCTTTCGCGATCCCCTCTACAACGAGTTGGCGAACATTAAGGTAGCGGTAGGTGATAGCAGCAGTCGACGGATCATCACGTCCATCGTTCGAAAGCTGGCTAAAATTAACTATGTATAGACTGGCGGCTGATGCCGTCCGCTAAAGGTCAGAAGAAGGAAGTTATTGTGGAAGTTGTCAATCTCGGACTTGGGGACGCCAGTTATTCGATTTATATCGGTGCTGGCCTCCTTGACGATGGTGCTTTGCTACGTCGTTATATCCATGGACGTCAGGTGCTGATCGTGACGAATACCAATATTGCCCCCTTGTACCTTGAGCGCTTGCAAGCCGCCTTGGGAGATCTGAATGTTGGTGTGGTGGTTTTACCCGACGGTGAGCAATTCAAGACCTTGGCGAGTTTGGACATTGTTTTGACGGGTCTGTTGGAGGGCCGCCATAATCGTGCCACCACCCTGATAGCACTCGGAGGTGGTGTTGTCGGTGACATCACCGGTTTTGCCGCGGCTTGTTACCAACGTGGCGTTGCTTTTATTCAAGTGCCCACGACACTACTGGCTCAGGTGGATTCTTCCGTCGGTGGAAAAACAGCTGTAAACCATCCTCTCGGCAAGAATATGATCGGTGCTTTTCATCAGCCGCAGGCGGTTATCATTGACCCGGAATCGCTGCGGAGCTTACCTAAGCGAGAGTTGATTGCGGGTATGGCCGAGGTGATTAAGCACGGTGCGCTGGCAGACCTGGTGTATTTTGAATGGCTAGAGCAGCATATGGATCAACTGTTAGCCCTTGATCTTGAGCTGATGAGTGAGGCCATCAAGCGCAGTTGCGAGATCAAAGCCGATATTGTCTCGCGGGATGAGAAGGAGCAAGGCGTCAGAGCGCTGCTTAATTTCGGTCATACTTTCGGGCATGCCATTGAAACCGGCATGGGCTATGGTGCCTGGCTGCATGGTGAGGCCGTTGGCGCAGGGATGGTGATGGCGACGGCACTTTCTGCTCGGCTGGGGTTGTGTTCCGCGGCTGACAATGAGCGCCTTGAGGCGCTCATCGCGCGGGTCGGTTTACCCGTGGTACCGCCGGCGGTGTTGAAGGATCAATTTTTGTCCCTGATGAACCGGGATAAGAAGATGACTGATCAGGGTTTAAGGCTGGTGCTTTTAAGCGGGTTGGGTCAAGCGGTATTGGTGGACGACGTCGACGCGAAGGATCTGCTAGCGATTATCAACGGTTAGCTGCCTGCAACCTTTGGCTGCAGGCAGCGCGCGTCAATGGGTTCAGACGCGAAGGTGCTGAATCACGGTAGTTGGGTATTTCCCATCAAATCACGGTCTATCTCTCGTGCCGCCTCGCGGCCTTCGTTAATTGCACGAACCACTAGATCCTGGCCGCGCCGACAGTCGGCGGCGGCATAGACCTTAGGTACAGAAGTTCGGTAGTCGCTTTTGTTGGCAACAAAATTCCCGCGCCCATCAACCTCCATGTCCAACTCGTCATTGATGTAATGTTCAGGTTGCAGAAAGCCCATAGACAGAAAGATTAAGTCGGCAGGCCAGGTCTTTTCCGTGCCTGGGATTTCTTGTAATTGTTCATCCACATTGATCGTAATGATGCCTGTCAATTGACCAGCATCGTCTCGAACAAATGATTTACTCGCGATTTGATAGACCCTGGGATCATCGCCGAATTTCTCTGCGGCTTCTGTATGGCCATAGTCAGTGCGATGAATCCGTGGCCACAGTGGCCAAGGATTGTTTGCGGCACGTTCGGTAGGTGGACGAGGTAGCAGTTCGAAGTTCACTAGCGATTTGCAGCCATGGCGTAAGGATGTGCCGATACAGTCGGTGCCCGTATCGCCGCCACCGATGACGATGACGTCTTTGCCCTTGGCGGAGATGAACTGGCCGTCGGCGTGATCGGAATCCAGGAAGCTCTTGGTGTTGGCAGTGAGAAATTCCATGGCCAAGTGTACGCCAGGGCCTTCTCTGCCTGGGATATTCAAGTCCCTGGCGAGGCTGGCACCGGTAGCCAGTAGCACGGCATCGTTATCAGCAATAAGGCTTTGCACGGCAATGGCATGACTACCCTGGCCACCGACGTCGGCGTTAACGAAGAAAACGATACCCTCGTCGCGAAGCAGTTGAATCCGCCGTTCGATGATCGCCTTGTCGAGTTTCATGTTTGGAATGCCGTACATGAGTAAACCACCGAGGCGATCGGCGCGTTCATAGACGCTGACAGTGTGTCCGGCACTATTGAGTTGGGCTGCAGCAGAGAGCCCAGCGGGACCGGAGCCAATGACGGCAACCGACTTGCCGGTTCGAGTGACAGGCGGCACCGGTACAACCCAGCCTTCGTCAAAGCCACGGTCAATAATGGCGGCTTCGATGTTTTTGATGGTGACCGCCGGATCCGTGATGCCTAACACACAGGCACCTTCGCAGGGTGCGGGACAAACTCGGCCGGTGAACTCCGGAAAATTATTGGTCTTATGCAACCGGTCTAAGGCATCACGCCAGCGACCGTGGTAAACCAGATCATTCCACTCAGGAATCAAATTATGGATCGGGCAGCCATTGGTAGACTGGCAGAACGGCACGCCACAGTCCATGCAGCGTGAGCCCTGTTCCTGAAGGTGCTTGGGGTCGTGGTGGGTATAGATTTCTTTAAAATCCACCATGCGCACCGCAGGGTCCCGGTACGGCTCTACCAGGCGTGCAATTTCCTTAAATCCAGTTGGTTTACCCATAGTTATCTCTTACTGCTTGTTAGTAGAGTCCGTTGATCTCAGGCACTGGCGACGATGCGCGCCTTTTGGGCATTGTTGGCCATCAGGACACGTTTATAATCGATTGGCATAACCTTGACGAACAGGGCCAGGCTGGCATCCCAGTCGTCGAGCAGTGCGCTAGCCACATTTGAGCCAGTGTATTGTAAATGTTGCTCAATCAGGTTGCGGAGCTCGAGAATGTCGGCGGCCTCTTCCAGCGGCTCCAGACCGATGGTTTCCATATTACACCGGCGTTCAAAGTCGTGGTCGCGGTCGAGTATATAGGCGATACCGCCACTCATACCCGCGCCGAAGTTTCTTCCAGTCCGCCCAAGAACCACCACGCGGCCACCTGTCATATACTCACAGCCGTGGTCACCGATGCCTTCGACAACGGTGCTGGCACCGCTGTTGCGCACGCAGAATCTTTCGGCGGCTATGCCGCGGAAGAACGCTGAGCCGCTAGTGGCACCATAGAGCACAACATTACCAATCAGGATATTATCCTCTGCCACAAAGCTACTGACCTTCGGCGGGTAGATTGCTATCCGGCCACCGGACAACCCCTTGCCGACGAAATCGTTGGCATCACCTTCAACCGTGATGCTGATACCTTTCGCTAGCCAGGCACCGAGGCTTTGCCCGGCGGTTCCCGTAAGTTTGATGTTAATCGTATCGTCCGCGAGCAATTTCCCGTGAGTCGCTTTGGCAACCTCATGGGACAACATGGTGCCTACCACGCGGTTGATGTTGATGACCGGCAAGTCAATGTTGACCACCTCGCCGTTGAGGAGAGCGGGCTGAGCCAGGCGAATGAGGTCGTTGTCGAGGGCTTTTTCAAGGCCGTGATCTTGCTCCATGACCCGATATACTTGCGTGTCGTCATAGACGATCGCGGCGGGGGTCAGAATCGAGCTGAAATCCAGGCCCTTAGCTTTCCAGTGTTGCAGTGCCTGGTCCATTTCCAGAACATCAACTCTGCCGACCATCTCATTGACATTGCGGAAGCCGAGTTCGGCCATGATCAAACGCATTTCTTCAGCGACCATAAAGAAGTAATTGACGACGCTCTCGGGCTTACCGTTGAATTTTTTGCGCAGTTCTGGATCCTGGGTCGCGATTCCTACTGGGCAGGTATTCAAGTGGCACTTGCGCATCATGATGCAACCCAGCGTGATTAAGGGTGCCGTTGCAAAGCCAAATTCCTCAGCCCCGATCAAGGCGGCAATGGCCACATCGCGGCCAGTTTTCAACTGTCCATCGGTTTGCAGATAAACTCTAGATCTGAGATTGTTCATCACCAATGTCTGGTGTGCTTCGGCCAGGCCCAGTTCCCAGGGTAATCCAGCATGTTTAATTGAAGTTAGGGGTGAGGCGCCAGTGCCACCGTCATGGCCGGCAATCACCAGATGATCCGCCTTGGCTTTAGTCACACCTGCAGCGATCGTTCCGACACCTATTTCGGCGCCCAGTTTGACGCTGATGCGGGCTGTGGGGTTGGCATTTTTCAGGTCATGAATCAGTTGCGCCATGTCCTCAATAGAGTAGATGTCATGGTGCGGTGGTGGGCTGATTAAACCGACGCCTGGGGTCGAGTGACGAATTCTGGCGATAGTCTCGTCAACTTTGCCGCCGGGTAATTCTCCACCCTCTCCAGGTTTTGCGCCCTGAATGATCTTGATTTGAAGTTCGTCAGAGTTGGCCAGATAGCAGATGGTGACACCGAAGCGACCAGATGCAACCTGTTTGATAGCCGAACGTTTCGAATCGCCATTAGGCAGCGGATCGAACCTGATGGGATCTTCGCCACCTTCGCCGGTGTTTGATTTCCCGCCGAGTCTGTTCATGGCGATAGCCAGGCTTTCATGAGCCTCAGCAGAGATAGAGCCAAAGCTCATCGCTCCGGTACAGAATCGTTTAACGATTTCTTGGGCTGATTCAACTTGGTCTAATGGAATAGGTCCGCCATTCACGTCAGACTTGAACTTCAAGAGCCCTCGAAATGTGCAACGTCGAGTGGTTTCTTCATTAGTGTGTTTGGCAAAAGCCCAATAAGCGTCCTGGCTATTGGTTTTCGTCGCCACTTGCAAACTTGAAATCGCTGTGGGATCCCACATATGCGCGTCGCCTTCGCGGCGCCAGTGGATGTCGCCAGGATTGGGTAAAACCGGTATGAGGTTGCTGCTTCGTAGCGGATAGCCAAGATGATGACGTTGCAACATTTCTGCGAACAACACTTCGAAGTTGACGCCCTGAACTCGACTCGCAGTGCCAATGAAGCACTGGTTGATAATTTCGTCAGCCAAGCCGACGGCTTCAAAAATTTGTGCGCCCTTGTAGGATTGCAGGGTCGAAATACCCATTTTCGCCATCACTTTGAGCATGCCTTTAGCCACGGCTTTTTTATAGCCATAGACAATCTCATCGTCGGAAGACAGTTCGGATTCGTCCAGCAAGCCGTCACGCTGGGCTTGCCAGATTGACTCGAAAGCAAGGTAAGGATTGATCGCGTCAGCGCCATAACCGACGAGCAGGCAGTGGTGGTGCACCTCGCGAGCTTCGCCGGTTTCGATGATCAAGCCAATTCGAGTCCGTTGATGGGTGGCGACCAAATGGTGATGGACTGCGCCACAGGCAATGAGCGCGCTGATCGCCATGGCGTTCTCGGCGATGTTGCGGTCAGATAAAACGATCAAGGAAAAGCCTTGCTCGATAGCCTCTGTGGCTTCTGCGCAGATGCGTGCCAAAGCGGCCATTAAGCCATCTTTGCCTGCGGATTTTTCGAAAGTAATGTCGATGGTACGGGTTCGCCAGCCGCGGTAATCCATCTGTCGTAAAGTGCTCAGTTCTTCATTGGACAGTATCGGATGAGACATTTTGAGGCGATTAGCCTGCTTTTCTGTGGTTTCCAACAGATTGCCTTCCGGGCCAATAAAGCACTCAAGTGACATCACAACCTCTTCCCGGATGGAATCAATCGCAGGGTTTGTCACCTGGGCGAACAATTGCTTGAAGTAATCGTAAATCATACGCGACTTGTCTGACAGGCAAGCCAGCGCCGAGTCATTGCCCATGGATCCCAGTGGGTCCCGTGCTTCCGTCACCATGGGTAGCAGCATAAATTGCATGGTTTCGACGGTGTAGCCGAATGCTTGCATCCGAGGTACCAATGTCTCGGGAGTAAAGCCGTGGTTGTCAGCGACGGCAGGTATATCTTCCAAATTGATGGTTTGCTGTGCCAGCCATTGACCATAGGGACGCCGGTTAGCGTAGTCGGTCTTGAGTTCTTCGTCAGGAATCATTCGGCCTTGTTCAAAGTCGATGAGAAACATTTTACCCGGCTGGAGTCGGCCCTTGAGCTTGACGTTCGCGGGGTCCACCGGTAACACACCGACTTCCGATGCCATGATGACCTTGTCATCATGGGTAACATAGTAACGGCTGGGTCGTAAGCCGTTTCGATCAAGTACCGCGCCAATATAGTCGCCGTCAGTAAAGACGATAGATGCGGGGCCATCCCAAGGTTCGAGTAAGGCCGAGTGATACTCATAAAAGTCGCGTTTGTCCTGCGCCATGTTTTCGTCAGACTGCCAGGCTTCGGGAATCATCATCATGACGGCTTCGTGCAGCGAGCGCCCAGACATTAAAAGAAATTCCAAGACGTTATCGAAGGTACCGGAATCAGAGTGTTGTGGTTCAACAATCGGGAATAGCTTGTTGATTTCCGCACCAAATAGCGGCGATTGAACCGACCCTTGGCGTGCCGTCATCATGTTTTTGTTGCCCATTAAGGTGTTGATTTCACCATTGTGGCTCATATAACGGTTGGGCTGAGCGCGGGCCCAGGATGGGAACGTGTTTGTGCTGAATCGAGAGTGCACCATCGCCAAGTGAGTTTCGAAATGGGTGTTTTCCAGATCCGGATAAAACGGAAATAGCTGACCTGGCGTTAACATGCCTTTGTAAACGATGACCTTGCTGGACAGGCTGCAAGCATAGACCATATGACCTTGAGTTAGATGGTCGGTGTGACGTTTCAATAATTCTGAAAACCGGCGTCGAATCATATAGAGCGTACGTTCGAAGGCGTCGCCTTCGATGTCATTAGCGGCGATAAACAGCTGATCGATAGTGGGTTGCGCAGCCAGCGAGGCGGGGCCTATATTGGCGCCCACAGGATCAGTGGGCACTTGGCGCCAGACCAGGAATGTTTGGCCTTCTTCGGCAATAATAGTTTCGATTTGTTCTTGGCAGTAGCGTCGTTCCGCAGGATCCTGAGGCAGGAATATGTTGCCCACAGCGTAGTGTCCAGGTGCTGGCAATTCGACGCTCAGTTCGCCCGCTATTCGCCGAAAGAAACTGTGGGGCAAGGCTGTCAGTACGCCCGCGCCATCGCCGGTGTTTTCTTCAAATCCACAGCCGCCACGGTGATCCATACGCGCATTGATATGATGTGCGTCGAGCATGATCTGATGGCTCGGCTGCCCCTTGATATTGGCGACAAAGCCGACACCGCAAGAATCTTTTTCCTGGGCAGGGTCATAGAGCCCGTTTTTTTCAGGGTAACTGCCAGGTTGTACAATCATTTTCTTATTCATCTATACCTACTCTTTATACCAACTATGGGATTTATCCTGCAGTCGGTAATCAGTCTGGACAGCCAGTTGGGCTGCACCGTACATCACAACATTGCTAGAGTGACTCAAGCTAAATACTAAAAAGGGGTTTGCAGAGAGAAACCTAAATGCTGCCCTTTGTTACGGCAGTCAGCCATTTATGGACGTGCCCACACCTAGCTTCGGCGGTCAAAAATAGTGCCGGATCAAGCGCCCGATCAGACCGGCCAGAAACAATACCACCAGAACGCTAAAAGTCAAGGGTGTGGAGGTTCGGTTGCCCCCGTTTATATGTTGCAACCTGTTGAAATAAATGGATATTGCAATGCAAAAAATATGTTGGCAGGTCGCCGCAGGAGATGTGTTGTGGCCTTTGGTTCCGTGGCGATTGCGGCGAATCGGTAGCCCAGCAGACAAAAACACAGGAAATCGTACATTAAGGCGCCACATTGACGTTGATTTGGGTATAATTCTCGGCGTTTTTAGTCGCGACTCACCCCAGAGGAATCATCATGAAAGAGCCAGTACGTGTAGCGGTCACCGGTGCCGCAGGACAAATCAGTTATTCATTGCTATTTCGCATTGCTGCCGGCCAGATGCTCGGCACCGATCAGCCGATTATCCTCCAACTGCTGGAGATTCCACCGGCAATGGGTGCCTTGGGTGGCGTTGTCATGGAATTAGACGATTGTGCGTTTCCGCTGGTGCAGGGTATCGTCGCGACGGACAACCCCGATATCGCCTTCAAGGATGCAGACTATGCCTTGCTAGTAGGATCACGGCCTCGAGGCCCGGGTATGGAGCGCAAAGACCTGCTTGAAGCCAATGCGGCGATCTTCTCTGTGCAGGGTAAGTCATTAAATGACCATGCTAAGAAGTCCGTTAAAGTGCTGGTTGTGGGCAATCCAGCCAACACCAACAGCCTCATCGCCCAGCGCAACGCACCTGATCTGGATCCTCGGCAATTTACGGCAATGACTCGACTTGATCACAATCGGGCGCTGACTCAAATCGCTCAAAAGACCGGCAAGCATGTCACTGACGTTACGGGTCTGGCTATCTGGGGTAATCATTCCGCCACCCAATACCCTGATCTGCATCATGCCAAAGTAGCGGGTCAGGATGCTCTGAGCCTCGTTGACCAGGCCTGGATCGAATCTGATTTTATCCCGACGGTACAGCAGCGCGGTGCAGCCATTATTAAGGCGCGTGGACTATCCAGTGCGGCATCAGCTGCGAATGCGGCGATCGAGCATATGCGTGACTGGGCGCTGGGTACTCAGGGCGAAACCGTCAGCATGGGTGTTTATTCTGATGGCAGTTACGGTATCACCCAGGGCCTGATCTACTCCTTTCCTTGCACCTGCGAAAACGGCGACTGGGCCATCGTTCAGGGCTTGAGCATCAATGGCTTCAGCCAAGAAAAGATGTCGGCAACGGAAACGGAGCTGGTTGAAGAGCGTGATGCGGTTGCACACCTGCTTAAATAGCGGTTTGTAGTTGGCACTGGCCGATATCAGCCGTGACGGGCTGATTCGGCCATGATGCACCGTTTGCAGCCTGACGGTGGTCTGGCCGCCGGTGTGCCTAGTAGGCGCCTAGTAGACGCCTAGGTGCGCGGTACCGCAAGCAAGAGGACCGCGGGCGATGAGCCCGAGTTGACCAACCGCTGCGCGGGCGCCATCGCGCTCAACAGCATGCCGTCCTCATTGGTGAGGGGCTGTCCACCGACCAGAACCTCGCCTTCCACGCCGATTAAGATGCCGTAGTCTTGCAGCAACAATGTATGGCTGCTATTGACCGCCAGGCGAACCCGGCGCACTTCAAACTGTGGAAATTGCACGATCTGATGGATCTCGCAACCCGCCTCGTGGGCGATGCTGATGGGCTCGGGCGCCATGTTCGAGTCAAGATTGGCGCGATTGATGGCGGTCTCTGTGTCCCAGTGCGACTGGGTGAGGACTTTTTGCCCAAATGACAGAATGAACCGTTCATAATGGGGCGACTGAAATTCAATGACCCGCACGCCATGCTGGAGTGAGTGGGGCGTTCTGGGTTGAACCTGAATAATACTGCCTACTTCGAGCTCTTTGAGGTCGGTAAACGCTTCCATTGTATGGCGGCGTTGCAGCTCTTGTTGGTTGAGTTCGTCATCTAGCGAGGCGCGCCAGTGCTCTGCCAGAGTCGGCGCGATAATGGCGTCAAGTGCATAGCCGTTCTGTACCTTGATCTTGTCGAGTTCAAGGTCGATGGCTTCACGTATCGACCGATAATGATTAACGGCTGTCAGATAGGCTTGTTTGAACGCCGCTGGGGATTCAAATTCCTTAAGCTTGTCTGGGCTAAATCCATATCTGATCTGACCCTTGCCATCGGGCCAGGCGACCTCATCCACGTGAGTGACGACGTAAACTTCGATTTTTTGTTCATGTAGTTCAAGGTACAGGTCGCCGTACACCGTCTGTTGCAGGGGGGCCAAGATCTTTAACAGAATAGGGTCTCGCGCCGTCGTCGTGCCGAGCAGGCGTTGGGGGCTCAGTGCAATAAGCCAAGGTAGCGGCGTGTTCTGGATGCTGCAAATTCCTCGTGATTCAATCCCGGTATACCAAATTTCTGCGCCCCAGGGCTTGGGTACCGTCACCTGATCCAGGCGTAATGGTGCCGTCAGATTAATCCAATCTGCAGTCATTGCGCCGGGTTCCGCGGCGATTCGACAGTACAGTTCGCCGGCTTTGAGGTGACACTCGCAGTATAATTGTAAGGTCGAGGGTTCCGCCTCGTAGTAGTTCAGGAACTCAAAATTGAAGCTGATCTGGGCATCAACTGCATCCAGCAATAGTTCCTCTATGATCCGGGCTGGCGCAGCCACGGTGCCTAACGACTTATCCATGTTCTGACTCGAATGTTCTGGGCTGGTCCACAGTCCTCGCACTATAGGGGTCTGTGAGATACTGGTTGAGGTTGGTTAACGTCATATTAAATGAATTTAAGGGACTATCCATCGTTTCTGGTACGAGGCCGGGTATTGGTGTCTTTCCAGGTCCGATAACGGCTAGATCGTGATCGGCGTCGGGACTAAGATAGAGCGAGCCTTAAGTATTGTAGCCGTATGAATAGTCAGGCATTCGAACTCGCACGCCAGGCCCGGGATCCCAGATTCGACGGGCGATTTTATATCGGCGTCAAAACCACAGGTATCTATTGTCGGCCAATTTGTCGAGTACGCCTGCCTAAGCCGGAAAATGTGACGTTTTTCTCCTCCGCAGCGGCGGCGGGAATGGCTGGATTCAGACCCTGCTTACGCTGCCGGCCGGAGTCGGCACCAGGCACCCCGGCTTGGTCGGGTACCAGCACAACGGTGACTCGCGGTTTGAAATTAATTGCTACCGGTGAGCTGGATCAGGCCGGAGTTGAGGCCTTGAGTGATCGATTAGGTGTCACATCGAGGCACTTGCGACGTTTGTTTGTTGCGCATTTGGGTGTCACGCCAGTAGCCATTGCCCAGACTCGACGCCTGCAAGCTGCCGCAACGTTATTGGCTCAAACCACCTTGTCTGTGGCCCAGATCGCTCATATGGCTGGATACGGGAGTGTCAGGCGCCTTAATGCCCATGTTCAAAATGTCTATGGTCGTACGCCGTCCAACTTGAGGCGCGGCTCGAAGAAGTCGCCGGTGCGGGGCTTTATCCTGCGGTTAGGCTATCGTCCACCCTTTGACTTTGCGGGTGTGCTGAATTTTCTCTCGGTACGGGGAATCCCCGGTGTTGAGTGGGTTAGCCCGTCGAGTTATGGACGATCGATTCTGGTGGATGGCCAGCCTGGCAGTTTTACGGTGTCCAACGATGCTGAAAATCACCTTTTGGTGTGCCACATCGAGCTTGCAGATCCTGCTGGTTTGATGCGAGTTCGAGGGCGTATCAAGGCGCTGTTTGATCTGGATGCCGACCCATTGGAAATTAATCAATGTTTGACGAAAGACCCGTTATTGGCGCCATTCGTCGCGGAAAATCTGGGCCAAAGAGTACCCGGGGGCTGGGATCCCTTCGAAATAGCCGTGCGTGCTATCGTCGGTCAGCAGATATCCGTCAAGGGTGCGACAACTGTCATGGGTCGAATAGCACAGCAATACGGCAGACTCGTGAATCAAACCCAGTTTTTCCCGTCACCGGCGGAGTTGGAAGTTCTTGATCCAATAGATTTGCCGATGCCGCGGGGCAGGGCAGCAGCCATTCAGATGTTAGCGGCGAAAGTGGCCAGCGGCGAGATTGATTTTGACCGCTTCAGTGATTCGCAAAGTTTGATTGATACATTGATCAGCATTAAGGGCATCGGCGGCTGGACGGCGCGCTATGTCGCGATGCGTGCAATCAACGACCCCGATGCCTTTCTCCACGACGACCTGGTTCTGGCGCGAATTGCGCAACAGCGATTGGGTCTGGCAGACAGTCAGGCATTGCTGCAGCGCTCAAGCAATTGGCAACCCTGGCGAGCCTATGCGGGTATGCACCTGTGGCGCCAAGCGTCTAAAACTCAATAACCGGGCAATAATAGGAGAGTGCCATGCAATTTCGCTATTTGGACACCCCCATCGGTCGTCTGCTGCTGGCAGGCGATGAGGCAGGACTTCACTTGATTGGCTTGCCGCAGGGAAAGGCAATGTCGCTGCCCGCTGATTGGCTGCACGACGATGGAGCTTGTGGCGTCGCCGCGACGCAGCTGGATGAATATTTCGCCGGCCAACGGCAGACCTTTGATCTCGAGCTGCGTCCCACGGGAACTGAATTTCAGCTCGCCGTGCTCGGTGCGCTACAGAACATCCCCTACGGCCAGACCTGCACCTACAGTGACATCGCGAAGGTCATCCACCGGCCGCGAGCGGTCAGGGCCGTGGGGGCGGCAAACGGACGGAATCCGCTACCCATTGTGATTCCCTGTCATCGTGTGATCGGTGCCGATGGCAGCTTGACGGGATTCGGCGGTGGCTTGCCTGCAAAACAGTGGTTGCTGGCCCATGAGTGCGGTTCAGACTTGTTCGGCTGACGCCGCCCAGGCGTTATGGCTTGCGCCCCGTGATCTGCTGTAACACTGAAAAATAGTCCGGGAAAGTTTTAGCCACGCACCCCGGATCATTAATCGTGATCGGGCTATCTCCGAGGGCGGCCAGGGAAAAGCACATGGCCATGCGATGATCGCCATAGGTGTCTATGGTCGCTGGCAGAATAGTCTTTGGCGGCGTGATAACGATATAGTCATCGCCGGTCTCAATCTCAGCGCCGAGCTTAACCAGTTCAGTGGCCATGGCGGTCATGCGATCTGTCTCCTTGACCCGCCAGTTATAGATGTTTCTGATCCTGCTGGTGCCATTGGCAAACAGCGCCAGCATAGCAACGGTCATGGCGGCGTCAGGGATATGGTTGAGATCCAGATCGATAGCCTGCAGCGGCCCCCCTCGAGTGACCTCAATCCAGGACTCATGGCGAGTTACTGTTGCGCCCATCTGCTCGATGACATCGAGAAAGGCGATGTCACCCTGGACTGAATCGCGGCCCAACCCGTTCACGCGAACAGTGCCACCTTTGATGGCTGCGGCGGCAAAAAAATATGAGGCCGAGGATGCATCGCCTTCAATCAGGTAGTTATCCGGTGAGACATACTGCTGCTGGCCTTTGATATGGAATACCTGGTAGTTCTCGTGACTCGCGGTGACGCCATATTGCGCCATGATACCGAGGGTGATATCCAAGTAAGGCTTGGAAACCTGCTCGCCGATGACCTCAATGATGCTGTCCTGGTCCGCCAGCGGTAAGCTCATCAACAGAGCGGTTAGGTATTGGCTGGAAATATCGCCTCTGATACTGACACGGCCGCCACGAATTCGACCACCGGTGAGTTGAATCGGTGGGCAGCCGGGTTTGCCAAGGTATTGGACTTCGGCTCCCAATTGACGCAAGGCGTCGACCAAGTGATCGATGGGGCGTTCGCGCATGTAATCGTCACCATCGACAATAAATGTACCTTCGCACAGGCTTAACATGCTCGTCAGTGGTCGTATGGCCGTGCCAGCGTTCCCCAGCAAAAATTTTGAGCCGTTCGGTGGTGTAAACAATTTCCCCAAGCCGGTAACCGTGCAATCGGTACCGTCCTTACTGACGTTAACAGATACCTGCATTTGGCGCAGGGCATCGAGCATTCGCTCGGTATCATCGCTGTGCAACAGGTTGTGTAGTCTGGTCTGACCCGTCGCCAGAGCAGAAAGCAACAGTGCGCGATTTGACAGGCTCTTGGAGCCGGGCAGGCTGATTTCGCCCGCGACGTGATTTATGGGTGTGAGGAGCAGTTGGTCCATTAATAGATTCCTGGCATTGAGGCGACAGGGGTCAGCGTGTCGAGAAATTCGGCGACGCTATTGGCAACGGTGCGCAGCGGCGGCTTACCCGGGTGTTCGAGTAAAACCTGACCCGTGAGATTGTCGATACTGAGGAATAGCTCGGAATCTTCTTCGGTGGTGGCGAAAAACACGGTGAAGGTTTCACGTCTGCGTTTTTTCACCAGGCTATGACCGATCAAATTTTCGATCAGACGATCGAAGTCTTCTGGGTTCCAAAGTTGGATCAGGCTGACATGCCCCTCATGAGCCTGGGTTTGCAGGCTACCGCTCCAGTATTGGCTGAAGTAAGCACAGATATCCGGATGAATGGCTTGCTCGAGTGCATTGGCAAGGCCGTCGAAACTCATTGGTGTTGTTTGGGGTGTCGGGCACCAGCCAACCTGTGGACCCTGTTCCTCGCGACGATGATCGAGTTCACAAGGCGAGCGCCAGTCGGGGTCAAATGGCAGCCAAAAATGACCTTCTGGCGCGACGGCCAGAGCGCGATTAACAAGGGCCTGTAGAGCGCGGTTTACGGATTCCATGGCTGATATCTACACGATGTGTCGTTATCGCCCTGTCGCTATCGAGGGCGGTGAATGAAGCTGCTATTCGACCTTGCATTAGGGCGATTCCAGGGTCTAGATAGCCGCCAGTATACAATAAGCGTCAAGGCTTGGCTTGAGTTGCCGTTGAATTGTCATGCTTAGATTTGCGCCGTCGATCTTGGTGTCGCAGAAATTTGGCAGCGCGGGCACGCTCATCGGGGTTCAACTTTCTGAAAATATTCAACATTTCACTGTGCATCAAAGCTTGATAGGTGCTGGAGGTTTGCTCCAGATCGTTCAGTGCGGCGGCGAGGGCGACATCGTCCAGTGGATCTGTCAGTAGCGCCTGATGGAATGCGCGCTGAGCGAGGCGCATCTCTTGCCGAACGGGCCTGACCTTTTGTGCATGTGCCTGCAACTCAGGTGCCAGCGTCTGACGCACGGCTGGATCCAGGTCACGAACAATCCAACCGAGATGGTTGGGGAACGGCCCCGCAGGAGGACCATTAAGAACCCGCCCAACGATAGCGCCTATGAATAGCAGATTGATGGCCAGGGATGAGATCAGGGCAATCAACAGGAGTTTATGATTGTTGGTTTGCGTCGTCATGGATAGGTCTCCAATGTGTCAGCCGTCAGTGCCAGCAGGTAAACCTGCTCGTCCCAGCTATCGCTTTCATCAAGAGCGCTAATATTGAGGTTACTCCCGATAAATAGACCAATCAGTAATGGGATAGCTGCGACCAAACCTGGCCGCCATAGGAGGCTGGGTAGGGTTTGTGGGGGCATAAGCCAGTTCAAAAAATGACTTAACAGGCCGTTATTTTTGGTTGTTTGAACATCCGATTGGGTGGTTGACGAACCGATGACGCGAGCAAAAATTCGAGCCTCAAGACCGTTTAGCGGTGCCACGGTGGCGGCGTTGAGGCGTCTGTCCAGGTCGTCGTGTCGGGCGAGTAGGCGTTGAGCCTCAGGCTGTTGCTCGGCGAAAAGACTTGCCGCCTGGCGCTCTGCTTGTGGCCAATGTTGTGGTTGGCTACCGTAGGCCTCAACAATTTGAGTAAATCTGTTCAGCTGCATGTGGGGTTTTCCAGTATTGATCTCAACTTGCGTCGGCCGCGAGCCAGCAATGACTCGAGGGCATCGACGGAGACGTCAAGTATCATGGCTGCCTCGATATTCGACAACTCTTGATAGTGGCATAGAATGATGGCGCTGCGTTGTCGTTCAGGTAGGGCTGACAACGCCAGCGTGACATCCTGGCGGCGAGTGCTGCCTTCAAGGACAGCATCGGGCTCGATACCGCCAGTGCTGTCGGTGGGCTGCGCTTTTGAATCCAGCCGGTTATGTTTGCGAAAATAGTCGATGCAAAGGTTATGCGCGATTCGGTGAAGCCAGGTGGACACCCCGGCGAGCTGGGGGTCGAAGCGATCGGCTTGGGTCCAGAGCCGCAAAAACACCTCCTGAACAATATCTTCTGTCTCTGCAGCTTGCCCGGTCATCCTTAGAACAAAGCGGCTGACGGCTGGGAGCTGGCGATGTAATAGCTGCTGATAGGCATCTTTCTGACCCCGGCTAATCTGCTCAATCAGTTGTCTGTCCGTGAATTCAACCAATTAAATCGCCACCCAGCCTCGCCTCGATCGCTATCGGTTAATCTTCGATGTCTGTTTCGACCGCATCATCATAATCTTCATCGTGCCGACGATGGCCTTTTTTGCTACCGGGACGGCGTAATTCATCAGCAGACAGCTGACCATCCTGGTTGATATCCATGCGGTTGAAAGCCGCCTGTCTGGCTTCATTCGGCGTTATTTTACCGTCTTTGTCGATATCCATAGTCGCGAATTTTTCTTCCATGCCGGCCATGCGTTCTGCCATACGCGCCTGGTGTTCAGCTATTTTTTCGCTCTGCTGAGCCCTCATTTCTGCCATTGAAATCGCACCGTCATGGTCGGTGTCGGCCTTGGTCATCCGATCTTGGCCGCGCGGCTGAAACTCGTCCAGGGTGATGACGCCATCCTTGTTGGCGTCCATTTTATCCAGCATGTGCTTCTGAAGTTTGCCGCCTGCGGCAAGTGCCGGCAAGGTTAAGAGCGCCAAGGTGAGGGCTAGGGTCGCGCGAGAAATCGACAACATAATATAACTCCAATGAGAAAGTGGTTTTGTTATAGGTTGTACGCCCCGCGAAGTTAAATCCGTCGATCACGTTTGAGAAATATTCGGCTTAGAAGGGTTTGACGACGACCAGAATTAAAATCGGGATGACGATTAAGAGTGCGAGTTCGTTATAGATACGAAAAAACAGGGAGGTTCTGATGGTTTGACCCAGCGCCATCTGCTTGATGTAGCGAAAGGACTGGCCGTGATACGCCAATAGCAACACAACAAAACCTAATTTTGCCACCAGCCAGTTGCCGGAAAATCCGAAGCCCAACCACAGCCAGGTTCCCAGTCCGAGCGCGAGTAGCGCCATGACGCTAGAAAAGCGAAACAGCTTTTGGCCCATAATAATCAATCGCTGAACATCTTCCCCGGCCTGCTTGCCCTCAACATAGTGGACGAGTATGCGCGGCAGATAAAACAGGCCGGCCATCCAAGCCATAACAAAGAGGATATGGAACGTTTTTACCCACAACATGACGGTCTACTCCGATTCAATGATATCTGCCGAAATGAAAACGCTTATACGATGCCAAGTGCGCCGCCATCAACCCGAATATTTTGGCCGTTGACGAAGCTGGCATTCTGGCTGCAGAGAAACACCACAATATCGGCAACTTCCTGGCGGGTCGCGATGCGCCCGACTGGGTTGGGCGCAAAGTGTTTGACGATCATCGTCTCTGCGGCGTCAAAAGTATCGCCCCAGCCCGCCTTGCGGGCCCGTGCCAGGTAAGTCGCTTCAACTTCGGCGGTGCGAATCAATCCTGGTGACACCAGATTAACAGTAATGCCGGTGGCGCTTAGTTCTTGTGCCAGACTGACGGTCATGTTGGCTAGTGCGCCTTTGGCTGCATAGTACTGAGGCGACGTTTTATTCGGCCGAGTTGAACCAACAGTGCCGAGGTTCACGACCCGTCCCCAGCCTGTCTTGATCATGTCGGGGGTGAATCCCTGAACCATGCGGACAATCGATAGCGTGTTTTTTTGGTACGCGGTCAGCCAATCTTCGCTGGTGGCTGTCTGCCAACGACCGGGGTCTGCCGTGCCATAGTTATTGACAAGAATGTCGACCCCATCCGTCAGTTCCTTGACTGCTCGAATGACCTGCTCGGAACCCTGTTCATTAGTAATATCGCCCCAGACAGCACTGGCATTCTCGACCTGTTTGGCGATAGCGGCGGAGTCGCCCTCTGCCTGACTGTGAAAAATCACTCTGGCGCCCTCAGTCGCTAGCCGTTCAGCGATCATCAACCCTGTGCCGCGATTGCTGCCAGTTACCAGCGCGACTTTATTGTTGATGCCTAAATTCATGAGTTTCTGCCTGCCTGAGAGATAAATGATTCCAGTTTGACTATGGATTCCCTATAGTCGTGGCCTCTGATCATGCGCCAATCCTATGCTTGATATCAACAGTTTGGTTTTTCTACTTCTCGTTGCCTTGGGTGCGATGGTCCAGACCATCACCGGGTTCGCGATGGGGCTGATTGTCATGGGTGGCGTCACGGCCCTTGGCTTGGCGCCATTGGCTGAGACGGCGGCGGTGGTCAGCGTCATATCCTTGGTCAATACGCTGGTTGCGTTGCGGCATTGCCGCAAGCTAATCAATTTTTCCTATGTCCGCATTATCGCGGCGACCCTGCTGCCCGCGCTGATTGCGGGGGTGTTGATTCTTGACTACTTTGTCGCCGACTACTACGACTATTTGCGGATGTTATTGGGTGGTGTAATCGTTAGTGCCGGTGTCTTGTTAATGCTGACGCCCGCGCCTTACCAGGAACCCTCCGGCCCTGGGTTGAAAATGTTCGCGGGTCTGGCGGCAGGTCTTATGGGCGGTATGTACAGCGCCGGCGGCGCGCCGTTGGCTTATCTGATGTATCGTCAGCCATTGGCTGTCAATGTGGTGCGCGCCTCGTTATTGTTTCTGTTTAGCTTATCAACCTCGGGTCGAATGTTGGTAGTGGGGATTAGCGGTCAAATTAATAGCAACATTGTGCTGCTCTCGATGTTGGCGATCCCGCTGGTAATTGTGGTGACCATGCTGACTGCGCGGATCAATCATCGATTGCCGGATGCATTGGTGCGCCGCGGAGCCTTCGTTCTGTTGATCCTGCTGGGTTTGTTTTTGCTGTTTGGTTAGGCTTAGCCTAAGGTTTTTTCAACCCATAGAGTGTCCCAATATCGATCAAACTTGCGGCCCACTTCGTTCAGTCGGGCGACCTCGGAAAATCCGAAAGACTTGTGTAGGGCCAGGCTCGCGAGATTGGGTAAGGTGATGATGCCGTAACACCGGTGCAGGTCATGCTGGTTGAGGTGTCGAAACAATTCCGCATATAAAATTTTGCCATAACCTTGGCCGCCGACATGGGGGGCAAGATAGATACTACATTCCACAGAGGTGTCGTAGGCCGCTTTAGGTCTGAACGCCGCGCTGCTGGCATAGCCGATAACCTGTTGCTTGACCTCGAGGACGAGACACTGGTGAACTGACGCTGGGTCGAATTGATCAAACCAAGGACGTCGAGTCGCCACTGTAAACGGCGCCAGATCAAATGTGATGGCAGTGTTCAAGACGTAATGGTTGTAGATCTGGGTGATCGAAGCCAGGTCGGCTAGAGTTGCGTGGCGAACAAGGTTTGCGACGGGTTTTTTTATCATTTGCATGACGAAATAATAAACCATTTAGGGGAAACCAAGTAATATATCGCTACAGCTTGTGACAATGAATTGACCACTTTATGCCAGATTTTGACGATATCCGACCTTATCATGATGATGAGGTCGAGCAGGTCCTGAAAAGCCTGCTGAAGGATCAGGAGTTTTTGAGCTTTCTGGCAAAATTCCGTCTTAAGTTTGCCTATAAGCGCTTGCCCCGATTGACTCGGCAGTTCGTTAGGCTGACGCTGGCGTGGCAACTGCGCAAAATTCATAATATTAAAGACTTCCAGTTGGCTGTGGCCCTCACAGCTAAAAAATTGGTCAAAGAAACCATGACCAGCTTTCACAGTGAAGGGCTAGAGCAGCTCGATCCGAGTCAAGCGTATCTCTATGTGGGTAATCACAGGGATATTGCCGGCGATTCTATGCTGTTGGATTACGCGTTGTATCTATTGGGTCGCGATACTGCGCGAATTGCAGTAGGTGATAATCTGGTGCAGAGACAATTCGCAACGGATTTAATGAAGCTCAACAAGAGCTTCTTCATCCGTCGATCTGAAACCGGTGCGAAAAAAGTCTATGCCGCGTTACTGCAATCTTCTCAATACCTACACGAATCAATTAATAGTCACAACTCGGTCTGGATTGCACAGAGTGAAGGTCGGGCGAAGAACGGGGTTGATCTCACTGATCCGGCAGTGATTAAAATGCTGGTGCTGGCAGAGCGCAAGAAAGACTTGGCTGACGTGATTCGTGACTTAAACATAGTGCCCGTTGCTATCGCCTATGAATTCGATCCTTGCGACGTGTTGAAGGCTCAAGAGCTTCACAGCATAGCCACTCAGGGGAGTTACACGAAAGTGCCGGGAGAAGATCTGCTCAATTTAGTGAAGGGGCTGGGTGACTTCAAGGGCAGGGTGACCTTACGTTTTGGTCATGCCCTGACCGGGCAGTTTGAAATACCGGAACAGGTCGCTGCCGAAATTGACAGGCAAATACTTGATGGTTTGCAGCTCTATCCGATTAACTACTGGGCGTTGGAGCAGCTGGCGTTACCTGCCGACGATGCATCAGTGGATGCTGGTCTCGACGAGTATCGAGCGGTCTGGCATCAGGTGGGGCATCTTGCCAACGTCAAAGATTCGGGGGCGTTGGTGAGTCGATTCGAGCAGTGTCCGGCGGAGTGTCGCCGAGAATGGCTGCAAATGTATGCCAATCCCGTGGTCAATAAGGTTCGGCATGGCGCCGCAAATTTGACGCCTGCCTGAGACTGTTGTCGCTGACGAGTCGGCCTGTCTAGCGTCAATCAAACAGTTGCAGCGTGGGTTCAGAGAGTTTCGACCATTGTTCCCGCAACTCAAGAATATGTTCGGACCAGTAGCGTTCCGTATTGAAGAAAGTAAACGCCATCGGAAATGCCGGGTCATCCCAGCGTCGGGCAATCCAAGCCGCGTGATACATCATGCGTAAAGTCCTGAGCGGCTCGATGAGACGGAGCTGCGCCGGATTAAAGTGACAGAAGTCACGGTAGCCGCGGATGATGCGCATCACCTGCTGTTGTTGGTCTTCACGCTCGCCAGATAACATCATCCACAGATCCTGTATCGCCGGACCATTCCTGGCGTCGTCAAAATCGACGAAGTGAGGCATCTCGTCTCGCCACAATACATTGCCCATGTGGCAATCACCGTGGAGTCGAATTGACATATAGGGTGTTGACTCAAAAATCTCATCAAGTTCCTTCAGTAAGAACTCGGTCACCGAGTCGTATGCTGGGCGTAATTCGGCGGGAATAAAATCGTTTTCAATCAGAAATGAGCGGGCAGCGTGACCATAATCTTGCACCGAAATGTCGGGTCTTAACTCGAAGGTGTGCTCGCCGCCAATAGCATGGATACGCCCAACATGACGTCCCATAATTTCTAGGTTCTCGAGGCTGTCCAGTGCGGGCGCACGCCCACCGCGACGGGGGTACAGCGCAAACCGGAAGTTCGCGAATTCCGCTAAAGTGGACTCATTAGCAATCACCAATGGCGCGACAGCGGAGACTTCATTCTCGAAGAGCTCCTGGGTGAATGTGTGCTCCTCCAGTATTTGCTTGTCTGTCCAGCGGTCGGGGCGATAGAACTTACCGATAACGGGTTCGCCATCTTCAACGCCAATCTGGTAGACGCGATTTTCGTAGCTGTTGAGCTGTAAAATGCGGGCATCGCAGCGATAGCCGACACTTTCGACCGCATCCATGACGACGTCGGGCGTTAAGTTTGTAAATGGGTGCGAGCTTATGCTCATAAGTGTTGGGCTACCTGTTGAGTCGGGTCGGTGAGTAAGGCAACGGTTTTGATTTGTATAAAGACCGCTTTGCCGGGGCTAAGTTCGAGTTGGGCGAGAGACTTTCGAGTAATTCGACTCAGAATATAGTGATCGTCTATTTTAATTTTCACCAGCAAACTCGGCTTTGCAGAGGCGGTTTCAATTTCACTGACTACCCCCTTGAGAATGTTGAGTATGCTGGTCTGTACAGGTGCCTGCAGCGTTAAGCTGACATCCCGGGCGGGAATGCGTAATCTGACTTTTGTGCCGGGCGGCTGACTGCACAGACTAACATAGATTGACTGGCTGCCGAGTGTTAAGCGACTGAGTCCGTAATCAGTGTCATGGGTATCGACGACACCTTCTATTACCGCGGCCACTGCATCACCTTCGTGGCTGTTGAGGGTCAGCGAGGACGCCAGATCAAAAATCCGCCCACTGGCGGTGACTCGGCCTTTATCCAGCATATAGACATCGTCCGCCAAGTAGGTGATTTCATCCAGTGCATGGCTGACATAGACAATGGGAATGTCGAGCACCCGGTGCAAACCGTCGATGTAAGGCAAAATCTGCAACCGCGCCGCGTAGTCAATGGCCCCTAGTGGTTCGTCCATCAATAGGCAGCGGGCGCCGCTGAGCAAAACCCTGGCAATGGCGACCCGTTGTGCCTCGCCACCAGATAAACTGGTGGGTCGCGCATCTAGCAGGTGATGAATGCCAAGCCAGCCACTGACCTGTTGTAGTGTTAAATCTTGGTTGCCGCGGCGCCGTTTGACGGCGTACTCGAGATTACGTCGAACCGAGAGATGTGGGAATAACTGCGGCTGCTGAAAGACATAACCAATATCACGGAGGTGCGGCGGCGTGAATTGATTGTCAGCGTGCCAAATTTGCTCATCGCTGCTGATCAAAATCTGGTCGCTGGGCTTGGTGTGCTCTAACCCGGCCAGCAGGCGCAGCACGGTGCTTTTTCCGGAGCCAGAGGGGCCGTATAACGCGGTAACCCCGGTTGGCTTGACTGTCAGGTCTACTGCCAGCGTAAAGCCAGAGGCGCGGGTCAAATGAATTTTGGCATTTATTTGCATGCTTAGCTCTGACTCGCGAAACGCAGTTGCCAGCGTCGGTTTAGCGAATAGACCAGGGTCAGCAGGGTGAATGAAAAGGCGAGCAAGCCCAGTGCCATGATATGTGCCTGGTCATACTCCATTGATTCAACGTGATCAAACAGAGCGATGGACAGGACGCGGGTCTCGCCAGGAATATTGCCGCCAATCATCAGAACAATGCCAAATTCACCAATGGTGTGGGCAAAGGCAAGACAGATGGCCGTGATAAAACCCCGGCTAGAAAGGGGTACAACAACCGACAAAAACCGATCCAGTGGGGTCGCACCTAAAGTGGCTGCAGCGTCGAGCAGTGATTGCTCAATATTCTCGAACGCTACCTGCAGGGGCTGAACATAGAAGGGCAGAGAGTAGATTATCGAGCCGATCACCAGGGCGCTGAAGGTAAAGGCGAGACCTTTGCCGGTGGCCAGCAGCCACCATTGGCCGACAATGCCGTCTGGCGCAAAGGCGAGTAGTAAATAAAAGCCCAGCACTGTGGGGGGTAGAACAATGGGTAGGGCGACGACGGGCTCAATGAGAATTTTGGTGACGCCACGAGAGCGGGCCAGCCACCAGGCAATAGGAGTGCCAATGATAATGAGCAGCACGGTAGAAGTGAGTGCTAACTGCAGTGTGATAAGCGTTGCAGTCATGTCAGGCGGCGACAGCAATTAAAGTGCCACTGCGGTGCGATAGCCTGCATCTGTGATGATGCGACGGGCTCGCTCGGATTGCAGAAACAAGGCGAACTCTTCTGCGCCGGGCTGATGATTTTTCAAAACGATTGCTTGTTGTTCAATGGCAGGATATTCACTCGTGGGTGCGAGCCACCAACTCGCGGCTGGGCTTCGACCCTTGACTTGGGCTAAGGAGATGAATCCGGCCGCCACGTTGCCGCTGTCAATAAATTGAAATGTCTGGTTGACGTTGTTGCCGTAAATTAACGCCTTGTGTTCGGGTTTGAACTTATCGATCAAGACCATGGCTGCCTGGCCATAGGGCGCAAGCTTCGGGTTGGCGACGGCGATGGCGTCATCAAAAGCCAGGAAAAGAGGTTGGTCAACAGTCCCTGCGTGCTTTGGTACCCAGAAGACAAGCTGGCCGACGGCGTAGGTGAATCTTGAGCCTGACAGTGCCAGGTTAGCCTGTTCGAGCAATTGTGGATGCAGACTGTCGGCGGCCAGAAATAGGTCGAATGGCGCACCATGGCGTATTTGTGAGTAAAGCATGCCGGTAGACCCGGCAATGATATCTATTTCCTGGTCTGCGTAAGCCGTTGTTAGCGTGACCAGCGTCGACTTGAAATTTGCGGCAACGGCGACCCGCAAGGGGTTTGCTACGCTCGTGGCACTGAACAAGACGGCGATACAAGCGACAAGAAATGCTCGCACGGGCACGTCAACAAACTGGTCTCTTAAAAGACTCAAGCGATGCTTCGCCGCCGCACCGGCCACTGTCAAACCTTGCCCTGGAGACGTTCCACGTAATCGTTAATCAACCAGCCGGAAATGGATACCATTGCCGGTTTGCTGGGCAGGTTCGTGTGGTGAAACCACTGGGCATCAGCAATTTCACTCTCCTGCAGGGCGAACTCACCACTCTCATATTCAGCATGAAAGCCGAGCATTAATGAATTTGGAAAAGGCCAAGATTGACTGTTGAAGTATTTGAGGTTCTTGATGCGGATACCCACCTCTTCGAAGACCTCGCGATGCACGGCTTCTTCGATGGACTCGCCAGGTTCGATAAAGCCTGCCAGCGTCGAGTAAAAATCGCCACGAGCATGGGCATTACGAGCGAGTAACAGCTCCTCGCCGCGAGTCACCAGAACAATGATAGAGGGGGACAATCTTGGGTAGAACATTTGTTTGCAAGGCGCGCATTGTCGCGAACGATCGAAATCAGTTGAGTGCGTGGGCTGACCGCACTGCCCGCAAAATTGATGATTATTATGCCATTCAACAATCTGCCGGGCGCGTCCCAGCAGATAAAATGCTGTCTGTTCAGCCCGACCTAGAAAAGACCAGAGTGTGCGGAAGCTATAGCCCGCGGGTTCGTCCGACTCGGGATCAACCTCGGTGGCGAATACGGGTATGCCGCCAACCTCACCCAGACAATGTTCTGCGACTGCGGTAAGACCTAGCCACCGCCACTCGTCTTGATCCAAAGGCCGCCAGGGTTCGCCATTGTCGATGGATAATAGTTCGTCGTCGGAGATCACTATATGAAAGCTGCGCTCAGCATCAGCAGGAGGCTGATGGCCCGAGATAAAGTCTTGGCGAAGGTTGAAGTCTGACCATTCCATCATGTATTGACCCAGTCTACGTTAAGCACTTGAAAACGTTAACTTTAGCACAGGCCCGGAAAGACATTGAGAATTTTTAGAAGTATCTTGGCTGGGGCGTTCTGGCGAGGGTAATGATCTCTACCGAATCAGCCCCAGCATTTAGGGCTAACCTAGTGAGCTCCGATACCGTAGCGCCGGTGGTCAATACATCGTCAACCAGGGCCAATCGCTCGCCGTGCAGCTTACGGGTCAGCTGGAATGCCTGTTTGATATTTCGCTGGCGCGCGGCGGCCGACAAACCTTTCTGGGGTGGTGACTCAGTGATTCGCTGACAAAGCTGGTTGTCCATGGCGATGCCGGTCAGGCCGCTGATAGCGTCGGCAATCTCATGGGCTTGATTGAAGCCTCGATATTGCATGCGTTTGGGATGCAGGGGGATGGGGATCAACAGGTTCGGTAAAGGGCGGTTGTCCGGCACGGCTTTTATAAAGGCCGCTAGTGGCGCCGATAGAGACGTCTCTCTCGGTTCTAGATTGGACGGTGTGATTGGTGACGGCTCATGGAACTGATCAAAGTAACGCCTGGCTAAAACCATGGCCAGGACCCTGCCGACCACTAACTGGCGCCGATTTTTGAACTCCGCGATAAGCTGATTGATCGGTTGAGTGTAGGCGAAGGCGCTAAAACTTCGAGCGTAGGGCGGCGGTTTGATGAGGCATTGGCCACACACCTGGGTGTCGTTAGGGAGTCCTGCAGCAGCCCGTTGGGGCGTTTGTTGGCCACAACGTCGACAGGGAAAAGGGATCACCGGCAAGTCTGTTTCGCAGTGGAGACACAAATCCAGGGCTCTTGCTGTTCTGGCCTGGCAAAGAATACACCGACCCGGGAACAGCCCAAAGGTAGCGCGCATTAAGCATGAGAGCATAATCTTGTGACACCACTAAAGAAGCGTCAACTTATCGCAATAGTGACTTCCTTGGCAGGCGCTATGTCTGAGGTAGTTGTAGGTCGTTGACGCCGTTCGGTTTCTAGCTTGGGCGTGATGCGGGGTTGTTTACGGTTTTGTTGCCGAGCAGGCATGGGCCGATTGGTTCGGGTCGCAGACGCTGATGTTACGCAGGTAATTAGACCATGTGGCGATTTCTGCCGAGGGCATGGTGGGTTCGCCGGTCTCAAACGGCGGGATGCGTTTAATTAAACGGATGATATAAAGGTATTCGTTACCTTGAATCACCTTCAGCATGCTGACCTCACCCCGTTTGGTATAGGCATTATTGCTACACATTAACAGGCGTGTAGAGGTCCGGTAGTTGTTTTCCAGGCCCGAGAACAGGTTGAAATCATTGACGGAGCTACAGGTTTCTCGAACTTTAGCCACTTCTGAGATCAGTGCCTCGATGGGGTCAAGGTCAGTCAGAGCTTGGTGAGATTCGAAGGAAAGTTTGGTCTGCCAGTCAGTCGCCGCTTCACCTGGTGGCAGATAGTCCACGATACGAGTGCTCTGAGTATTGAGTTGGTAAACAATCTGCCAGTCATTGGGTGGCCTCGCCAGCAGCTGTTCCTGTTGATAGGCAGTTGGCTCGGCGGGTGGTGACAGTGGTTGCTGAACGCAGCCCAGTAGTAAGAGCAACGGCACGGTTGTGACGACTTTTGAAATTGTGCGTCTCATAAAGTAAAGCGCTCCGGAGATCTGCTGGATTGGTTGGTAGCAGCGGGAACATCCTATCGTTCAGTAGCATCGCTTTCAGCGCGATGATGACCTGTGATTCTTGGGTGTGACAAATATCCTCGACATAGTTTGGCTGGCAGTGTCGTGGCTCGAACTTATACTCAAACTGATGCTCAACAAGCCTGTCAAGACTCGGGGGCCGTCAGCGTCAGCTCGTACTCCAGAATTTTCTCGTCTTTCAGCGTAGTGACTTTGACTGTGTCGCCGGGGGCGAACTTTTCCAGAGCTGTCAGTAGAGAATCCTCGTTAGTCATAGGCTCGTCATTGATAGCGACAATAACATCGCCCAGGTGTATCTGGCCTCGGTTGTCCTCTCTGACGCCAACCAGTCCGGCTCGGTCCGCCGCCAGCCCAGGTTTTACCGATAGAATCGCTATACCCTTGACCCCTAGGCGCTTGGCCCAATTATCGGTCAGCGTTTCGATGCCGAGTACGGGCCGGTAGAGCTTGCCGTAGGTTTGTAGTTGTGGGATCAGCTTCTTGACGGTATTGACGGGTATGGCAAAACCGATGCCGGCACTGGCGCCGCTGGGACTGAAGATTGCGGTGTTTACGCCAACAAGTTGGCCTGAGGAGTTCAGCAATGGACCGCCAGAGTTGCCGGGGTTAATCGCGGCATCAGTCTGAATAACGTCTTTGATCGTGCGGTTGTTAGCTGCCTTGATCTCCCGTCCAAGAGCGCTCACCACACCCACTGTCAGGGTCGTGTCCAGCGCAAAGGGATTACCAATCGCTAGCACCTTGCGACCCACCGAAAGATCGTTCGAGTCGCCCAATGGAATGGGTTTGAGTACTTCATCCGGGGCATTGATTCGCAGTAGCGCAATGTCTTTTTCGGGCGCCATACCGACGACCTCGGCATCATAGGATTTGCCAGACTGCAGGGTGATAACAATGCGATTGGCGCCAAGAATGACGTGGAAGTTGGTCACAATCAGACCGTCTTTATCCCAGACTACGCCGGTGCCTGAGCCGCGAGGTGTTTCCATGACATTCATGGACAGCAGTTGGCGACGAATCAAGGTGTTGGTGACAAACACGACCGAGGGGCTGACATCGCGAAAGACCGCGATGTTGTTACTTTCATCATCCGTCAGAAACACGTCTGCTGGCTGGCCGGCAGCGGGAGGATGGCCAGGTGCTATTGCTGGCTGATCATTAATTGCCAGCCCTGCAATTGCCGTGAACAATATCAGGGCCGCGATGCCTACAAAAAATTGTGGTTTCATCGTCATCACTTTATCTGCGTCAATCTTCCAGCTGAGTTCGAAAAGTATTACCTACGAATGCCAAGTCGCCACAAAGTTCTCGACTAACGGGTCTTTGAGCTGATCTTACGGACCGTCTGAGTCGCTGACAGGTATTGATTTAAGTCGGCGATGTCGTCGGGTGACAGGGTGCCGACGGTTTGCTTCAAGCGTAACGTATCTCTGATATAGCCGTAGCGAGCACTCGCGTACTGGAATTGAGCCTGGAACAAGCGCTGTTGTGCCAACAGCACGTCGACGATATTCCGTGTGCCCACCTCGTAACCGGTTTGCGTGGCATCCAATGCACTCTGGCTCGATTCTATACCGCGCAGACGTGCATTGACCCTGGCGACATCGGTGTTCAGCGCGCTATATAGCGTGCGCGTGTTTTCCACGACAGTCCGTTGGGTTAAATCAAAATTGCGTTGTGCCTGTTCGAGTAGATAACCCGCTTGCTTGGCTTGTGAACGGGTCGCGCCGCCGCTGTAAAGCGGCATGTTGAGTTGTAAGGCCATGGTCTGCTGCTCGGATTCTGTCCCGTCGCCAAAAAAACCCCTGCTGCCAGAATTGTTCCGGTTATAGGTGATCTGTGCGTCAAGGGTGGGCAGATGCCCGCTTCGAGCCGCCTGCAGGTCACGTTCAGCCGCATTAACCCCTTCTCTGGCAGCGATCAAAGAGTAATTTTGCTGCACGGCCGCCATCACCCAGGCTTCTTCGTCGCGGGGCTCAGGATATTTAACGGGGAACTCCGGATTTAAGCCATCGATCTCATAGAATGCCTGACCGGTCAGGCGCAGCAGGGACTCGAAGGTCACCACTTGAGCCCCTTCGGCTTCAATCACATTAACAGTGGATGAGTCGTAAGCCGCGGTAGACTCAAGCACGTCGGTGATCGCCACGAGGCCCACATCGAAACGCTGTTGAACTTGCTCGAGTTGCCGCTGCACCGCGTCGCGCTCGGCATTGGCGGCGCTCCAGCGGTCCTGCGCCTCAAGAATATTCAGATAATTGTCGGCCACCCGATAGATCAATTCTTGTTGCTCGGCAGTGAACTGCGCCTGAGCCTGGGCTTTGATGTCCTTGGACTGTTGGAACTGGAACCAGTTAGATAGCCTGAACACGGGTTGGCGTAACACTGCCTGCCAGCCATTGTCATTGTAATTTTCTGTGGGAAATGAAGGCCGCAGAATGGTACGTTCGTTTTGTGATGTGCTGGCATTCAGACTGATCGACGGCAACAATCCCGCGCGAGCCTGGTTGACGACTTCGCTGCGGGCCATAAACCCAGCCTTCGCGGCCCCAAGTTGCGGATCGTTGATGACCGCCAGCGTATAGATTTCGTCAAGGCTGGCAGCTTGCGTCGAAGCCGACATCAGTAAGGCGATTGGCAGTAACAGCGGCAAGGCCATTTGCCGACCTATTTGCCGACCTATTTGCCGACCTATTTGCCGGTACAAGCGCGTCAGTCTGATGGGCAGTATTTCTTGTTGCATAAAAATTCCTTACAAATGGTGCTTGGGGACGCAGTTGCCGCTTTTTGGCTAAGCGTTCCCGACATAAAAATTATGGGGTGTAGCTTAACCCTAGTCTAGCGGGCTTGCCAGCCAGACGCGATATACCGACCTATATACGAGATTGAAAGCGGTTATAGATCGCTTGTAAGCTTTTTATTGTTGCCGCCTCAGCGTTGAGAGGCGCCTCGGTTAGCCTTTAGGCTGGTCCCGAAAACCCGCCATGTTGTTGTTGCAGAGCAGCTTCGAGCCAGGCAGCGACGGCCAGACATTGGTCTTCTCGAAAGGGTCGAGCAATAATCTGCAGGCCAATAGGCAGCCCCTGCGGGTCGGTGCCGCAGCGGATGACCACGGCGGGCCAGCCTGTCAGGTTATAGGCCAGGGTGTAGCTGTAAGACAACATGTCCTCGGTTTCGTCGTGGCCTATGGCGGTGTGCGCGTTGACGGGACAAATAAGGATGTCAAAGTCAGCGAAATAGCCGAGCATGGAGCTGCGATAGTTATCCCACAGATTGAGGGCGTGATTAAATTCCGACTGATCGATGGTTGGCCGAGTCTGGGTTTGGCTAGAGGCGATCTGCGGCGATGGCTGTTCGGTGTGGCTATCTTCAAGTAACAGGTCGAGGGTGTCGCCGCCGTCAGCGCCAAAGAGTCTTGCGTAGATAAAGCTCGCCATCTCGACGCCCGGTGGGCGAGTATCAGTGACGCTCTGGCCATTGGCTTCAAATAACTCGAGCGCCTCCCTGATGGCTGCTTGAATGGCTACCGAGGGTGTCGAGATGCCGTTATCGGTGTGATAGCCGATGCGTAATTGGCTGGGGTCAACCGCGCCCATCAAGTACCGTTGCGCGTCGGTGGAGTAAGGATCAAACAGATCCGGTCCCTGAATAATATCCAACAGATACCCTAGGTCAGCCACCTGCCGAGCCATAGGGCCGGGTTGTGATAATGCTGCTAGCAGTCCCGAAGTAGGCAGTGCATTGCCGGTACAGGGCACACGTCCGGTGGTGGGTTTGAGCCCGGTGATCCCGCAAAAATGGCTGGGCAGACGAATGCTGCCGCCCGTATCGGTACCAATATCAAAGGGCGTGGCACCTGCTGCGATCAATGCCGCCGCGCCGCCACTGCTGCCCCCGGGAGTCAGATTGAGATTGTATGGGTTGTTGGTGCGGCCGTAGACCAGGTTGTCAGTTTTAAACGCCAGGGTGAATTCCGGTGTATTGGTTTTACCCATGAGGATGCCGCCGGCGCTGCGAAGTCGCGCGACGCAGGTTGCGTCGCGCCCCGGACGAAAGTCTTTGCGGCCCAATGTACCCCAGGTGGTGATGGCATCTTTGGTGTCCAGGCTATCCTTGATGGTCATGGGAATGCCATGCAGGGGGCCGTGTAAGACCCCGGCCTGGAGATCGGCATCAGCCTTGGCTGCGAGCTGCATGGCTTGTTCCGCGGTCGAGTAGACAAGGGCGTTGAGCGGCGGATTCTTGCGCTCGATACGATCAAGAAAGCCTCTCACCAGCGCAACAGACGTCATCGACCGTGAACTGATAGCGCTTGCCATCTCTGCCAGTGAGCTGTCTAAAATCTCATCCATTGTCTATCTCCCGGATAAATGCCGCCTGTCATCACAACACAATATATTTCCGCCAAGGAGCGGTTCGGTCAAACCGATCGCAGAATCTCAATCGACAGTAGCTCATCGTCGATGTCAAATACCGTCGGCAGCGGCGTCGCAGAGATCTCTAACTGCAATGCCAGGGTATCTTTCATAATATACTCGCGATGTTGGTCAATGGCACGGCCAAGCTCTGCCGAGGCGTGGGCCTTGATGCTGATTCGATCAGCAACATTCAAACCGATATCTTTGCGGGTCTTTTGAATTCGGTTAACGACTTCGCGGGCCAGCCCCTCCCTGATCAACTCAGGCGTCAATTCACACTTCAGGTCGATGGAGATAAACCGATCGGAAATGGCATCGGTGCCCGTGATTGCCTCTCGAAAGACCAGAATGTCTTCCGGCGTGAACGTCTCACCGTCGAGGGTGATTACCCCAGACTGCTGTAGCTCATCGATTTGGCTTGAGCTCAAGGCCTCAATTTTCTGCCTGAAGGGGTTGAATTGCTTGCCCAGACGTTTACCCAAGACCGGTGAGTTCGGCTTGGCGTAGAGACTGATGTAATCTGCTTCAGCGGTCGTATAGTCGATGGCCTTCACATTCAGTTCGGTTTGAATATAGTCGGCCAGTTTGCCGATCTCATCAAGCAAAGCTGGATCTTTATGGATGACGGTGAGCTTGGCCAATGGCATTTTGGTTTTTACTTTTTCCTGATTGCGCTTCTGGCGGCCCAGCAAAATGATGTGCTGCATGCGGCTGACGGCTTGCTCGAGTATCGGCTGCATGAGTGCTGCTTCGGGTTCAGGGTAGGCGCACAAATGGACAGAGAGTGGCGCGTCTTGAGTGCCAAAGGCGGTCATCTCTTTGTAAATGGTTTCTGCCAGAAACGGCGCGAAGGGTGCCATGCTCAAGCTGAGTTCATACAACGTCGTGTAGAGCGTCGCGTAAGCCGCTTGTTTGTCGGCGTTCATGGTCTCTTGCCAAAACCGGGCACGATTCAGGCGAATGTACCAGTTGGTGAGCTCTTCGATAAATTCAAATAGCGCTGGCACAACATTGTAGAGGCGATAGTTTTCCATTTCCTCGGCAATGGTCGCTTTGAGCGTTTGCAAGCGTGAAAGTATCCAGCGATCCATGATGTTATCTGAAGGCGCTGGGTTCTCCTGAGGAGACCACTGATCGATATTGGCGTAGGTTTGCAGAAAACGAAATGCGTTGAGCCACGGCAGCAGCGCACGCCGGACCATATCCTTGACTCCGGTGTCAGAGAACCGCTGTTCTTCAGCGCGCACGAGTCCTGAGTTGATCAGGTACAGACGCAGGGCGTCGGCACCATAGGTTTCCATGAGTTCGTCGGGCGGCGAGTAGTTGCGGAGGCTCTTCGACATCTTTTTGCCATCCTCTGCCATGACGATGCCATTGACGATGACATTTTTGACAGGATGGGTGTCGAATAAGGCCGTGCCCAGAACAATCAGGGTATAAAACCAACCGCGAGTCTGGTCCAGACCTTCGGCGATAAATTCCGCAGGAAAGCCCTGCTCAAACATATCCTGGTTCTCAAACGGATAGTGTAGTTGGGCATAAGGCATGGAGCCGGATTCAAACCAGCAATCCAGCACCTCCTCAATGCGCCGGTAGTCGCCAGGCTCACCGGGGATTTGAAAGACTAGGTCATCAACATTTTCACGGTGCAGATCATCCAGTTCAACGCCGGTTAAGCGGGTTAATTCTTCCCTGGAACCGATACAAATTTGATTGCCACTGACATCGTTGATCCAGACGGGCAGGGGTGTGCCCCAGTAGCGGTTGCGGGAGATGGCCCAGTCAATCGCGTTCTCAAGCCATTTGCCCATGCGCCCGTCTTTAATGTGTCCCGGGACCCAATTAATCTGTTGATTCGCGGCGATCAGGCGGTCACGCATCTGCTCGACCCGAACATACCAAGAGTCGATGGTGCGATAGATGATGGGCGTATCTGACCGCGGGCAGAAGGGATAACTGTGGACAATCACATCCTGGCGAAACAGGGCGCCGCTGTCTTTTAGTTTTCGAATAATGCCCTTGTCGGCTGCCTTGACGTGCTGGCCGACAAAGTCAGGAACTTCTTCGGTGAAGCAGCCCGCCATATCCACGGGGCAAACCGTCGCGGTGATGCCGGCGGCTTTTAGGACTCGATAATCATCCTCGCCGAAGGCTGGCGCCTGGTGCACGATGCCAGTGCCACTGTCGGTTGAGACGTAGTCGTCGGCGACAATCTGGAAAGCCCCTTCGGCGCGCAGATCGGTGAAATAATCAAACACGGGTTCGTAGCTGAGACCCACGAGACTAGCACCCTTGAGTTCGCTGATCACGGTCAGTTGCTTGCCGCGACTCATGTCCTCGAGTCGGGCTTGGGCGAAATAAATGTCGATGCCCAGTTCTTCATCGTGGGCCTTGACGTAGTCTATATCGGCGCCGACACACAGAGCCAGGTTCGAGGGCAATGTCCAGGGGGTGGTGGTCCAGGCGCTGATATAAGCGTCTTCATCACGTAGTTTGAACAAGACGGTGACAGCCGGGTCTTGCACTTCCTGGTAGTTGGAAGTCGCCTCGAAGTTTGACAGCACGGTGCCTAGCGCCGTGGAGAAGGGCACGACCTTAATGCCTTGGTAGATCAGCCCCTTATCCCAGAGTTGTTTGAATACCCACCAGACAGACTCCATGTACCAGGGTTCCATCGTCTTGTAGTCATTCTCGAAGTCAACCCAGCGGCCAATTCGAGTGATCGTGGATTCCCATTCGCTGGTATAACGCTGCACGATGGCACGACATTCGTCGTTGTAGCCCTTGATGCCGAGCTTGGCGACAGCCTCTTTCGATGACATGCCCAGGGCCTTGTCAATCTCATGTTCGATGGGCAGGCCGTGGCAATCCCAGCCAAATCGGCGCTGCACATAACGACCTTTCATCGTGAAGTATCGTGGTACAGCATCCTTGAGAATAGAGCCTACCAGATGGCCATGGTGAGGCAGGCCCGTGGCAAACGGTGGGCCATCATAAAAAATGTAAGGCGCTGCGTCGGCGGTTTGCGCTAAGGATTGCTGGAAAACCTGGTTGTCGCGCCAGAACTCAAGAATCTTGTGTTCGGATTCGACGAACGAGAACGTCTCGCTGCTGGCTGTACTGTTTTCTTCGTCCATCTTTCACCTTGCCCGGCCTAACCTGTGGTCGCCAGATCATAGTCTTCGAATGTAGAAACAAAAAACCCGCCTGGTGGCGGGTTGCGGAATCATCTTGCTACGCGCTTCACCCCATTATTCAGTTATGAATAATGCCAATTGCAAGCAAGGCTATTCTTGTCAGGTTTCGCATAAGGCCAAAGGATAGGCATTCTCGCTGGCATGTCAAGAACCTTACTGTTGGCCCCTTTATTCTTGGGCCTGTTTCACGGTCCTGCTGGACCTTTTACTCACGGTCCTGCTGGACCTTTTATTCACGGTCCTGCTGGACCTGGCGAACGCTGCCTCTGGAATTGATCTTCTGGACGATGGTTGCCACTAGGCGGCCGATATGAAAGGTGTGATACCAGTCTGGCGTATTGTCGTGTTCAACGGTGCTGGTGCCGACAAAGTTAAACTGCCAACCTTCCCTGACTGATCGCGCCTTGAGTGCGGTCAAGCGCTCCCAGGCTGGCTCTGACAGTATGGGGTGGACACAGGCGACGACGATGTCTGCGGCGCCACGGCTTTTGAGTTCATCAACGGCGGCGACCACGGAGCCTGCGGAATCGACGATGTCGTCTACCAGCAGTACGTTTTGGTCCTGAACTTCACCGATCAGGGTCGAACGAAATACTTGGTTGGGTTTTGAATAATCGCGTTCCTTGGATAAAGCGGCGAGATCCGCCGACAGTTCTTCCGCATAGGCGCGAGCCCGCTCCAAATAACCCACGTCGGGTGAGACGACCACGTCGCCGACGAGACCTTTGGCCACGAGCCACTCTGTCAGATGGCGGGTTAGAAAGACATTTTCCAGGTGCGTAAACGCCGGGTTGAACATGCCGGCGATGGCGTCGTTGTGAATCTCGACGGCCATCACGCGATTAGCGCCCGCGCTTTGCAGCATCCGTGCAAACAAGCCGGCGCTAATGCCCTCGCGAGTTCGGCCCTTGCGTTTGTCCTGCCGCGCACCAGGGTAATAGGGAATGATTGCCGTCACGTATTGCGCATCAGACAACGCAGCGGCTTCAACCGCATGCAGGAGCATAATGAATCGGTCATACACGGTCCGCTCATCCTGCTTGCCGATCATGGATTGAAACACATAGACGTCGTGACCGCGGACGTTGGCGTTGATGGCGAGCTTGCCTTCGCCACAAGCGAACCAGGTTTCTTCCGTCGGGATCAGCGGCAGACCCATGTGATCGGCAACGGTCTGGGCGAAATTCCGGCCAGACTCGCAGGTCATCAGGGCAATGGGTGCGCGCGGTGTCGGGTTCATGGGTTTGTCTCCAAGGATGGGCTTTGAATCAAGGATGCCAAGGTTGACACCAGTAAAGTGTGCTCTTCGTCGAGTACCTTTGCCGCTAGGGTTTCTGCGGTGTCGTCAGCAGCTACGGCAATGATCTTTTGGGCTATAACCGGGCCAGTATCGTAGTCGGTCTCCACCCAGTGCACGGAGATACCGGTCTGTTGGTCACCGTTGTCGATGACTGCTTGATGCACGCGTAAACCATACATGCCGTGGCCGCCGTGGCGGGGCAATAATGATGGGTGAACGTTAATAATTTTTCCGCGGTAATAATCAAGGGTCAAGGGCCCAAGTTTCTTCATGTATCCGGCGGTGATCACCAGGTCAACCTGGTGGTCGCGCAGCGCGGTCAAGATCGCCTGGTCTTGGTCTGTGGCTTCGGGATGGGTGATATTGGAGATATGCAACGCCGCGATATCAGCTTGGCGCGCTCGGCTCAGTGCACCGCTGCCGCTGTTGTTGCTGATGGCGACGACGGCGCGCGCGTTAAGCTGGCCGCTTGCACAGGCATCAATAATAGCCTGGAAGTTACTGCCGCGATGAGAGGCCAAGATGCCGAGTCGAGTCATGTTGAAATGGGATGTCGATAAAGCAGCGAATTCTACCACGGCGCTGATCAAAAATGCTGCTAACTTAGCCGGGACTTGCGCCGGTCTGCAGTCCAAATTGATCCCGCAGGGTTTTTTTCTGCACCTTGCCCATGGTGTTGCGAGGTAGCGCCGGCACAAAATGCACGGTTTTCGCGATCTTGAAGTTTGCCAGGTGCTGTTTCATATAGCGGATGACTGTGGCTTCATCCAGTTCGCTGTCGTCGGTGGCGACGATGATGGCGGTGACCGCTTCTCCGAAATCGTCATCCAACAAGCCGATGACGGCAGACTCAAGCACGCCTGGGAGTTTATCAAGGATGGTTTCGATTTCCTTCGGGTAAACGTTCAGGCCGCCGCTGATGATCATGTCCTTGCTGCGGCCGACGATGGCGATATAACCTTCCGCGTCTATTTGGGCCAGATCGCCGGTCTTAAAGTAACCGTCGTTGGTGAATTCCTCTCGCGTCTTTTGGGGCATGCGCCAATAGCCTTTGAAGACATTGGAGCCGCGAATCTGTAGTTCGCCGGCGGTATCTTGGGGGACGGGTTCGCCTTGGGGGTCCACAATGCGGGTCATGACGCCTGGCAATGCTGGACCCACAGTGCCGGGTTTTTGTGGGCCCAGCAGGGGATTGCTGGTATTCATGCCCGTCTCGGTCATGCCGTAGCGTTCGACAATTCGATGGTCAGTGGCGGCCTCGAAGGCTTCAAATGTCTGCGGCAGTAGTGGCGCAGATCCGCTGGTAAACAAACGCATCTGGCGGCATGCGCTTTGATCCAGGCCCCCATGTTTCAGCAGGCGAACATAGTGGGTCGGGACGCCCATATAAACCGTCGCCGCGGGCAACGACTCGATGACCTGAGCGGGGTCGAAGTTCGGCAGAAAAATAATCGGGCTGGCGTTAAAGACCGCGAGGTGAGTGGCGACAAACAGGCCGTGAATATGGAATATCGGCAGAGCATGAAGTAGCACGTCGCCGGGTTGCCAGCCCCAGGCCAAGTGCAGTGCCTCGACGTTGGACAGCAGATTATGATGGGTGATCATGGCACCCTTGGGCTGACCGGTGGTTCCCGAGGTGTAGAGAATAACGGCAACATCATCTGCCTGCGTGGCGGGCGTATCGAACGTCATGGCATAGTCGCCAGCGGCCAACTTCTCTGGCAGGCTGCCGCCGCCCTGGCTGTCGAGCGTCGCCACTTGACAGTCATTGTGGCGTAATTGCTTGAACAGGGGTGCAGCATTCGGCGTGCAGATGACCAGTGCGGGTTCGGCATTCTCGATGAAATAGGCGAGCTCTTCCTGCCCATAGGCGGTATTCAAGGGCAGGTAGATGAGTTTGGCGCGCAAGCAGGCAAAGTAGATGAACAGGCACTCAGCAGATTTCTCGACCTGAACCATGACTCGATTGCCGGATTTGAGGCCCATTTCGGTGAGCAGATTCGCGTATTGGCCGCTGCGGTGATGCAAGTCCGCATAGGAGTGCACCGGCTGGCCGGCAATGTCCTGGATGAAAGTGCCGCCGGCTTGAAACCGCGCATAAAAGCCGGCATAGCAGTTCTGATTGTTGATCCCTTCCTGGCTAGCATCGGACATGCAATGTCTACCTCGTTATTGCTTGGCAATCTCTCGATAAGGTCGGCGTACCCAACCTGAAAACACGATTGCTCAGAATGTTCACTCTTGGGCAGTTTAGAAGATACCGCGGCGTTTTAAATCAAAAAATGCGCCGTTTGTAGACTTCGTCGAGCGCCGGTGGGCGTGGGTTCATTGCGCGGGCCTGCTGGCGCTCGAGCGAAAGATTGCCGTGCCAGGGTGGGGCTTGTCAGTTCTGGCGGGTTCGCATCAGGATGCGATGCTATAATGCGCGCCTATCCAGAAGATGCTTAATAGGTTGTAGACATCATGTTGAAGCGTTGGTCGCCTTTGCGTTTGCTCGGTGTGCTGTTACTCAGCGCGCTGTTACTCGGAGTTCTGCTGTTTAGCCTCAGCGTGCCCAGTTTTTCGGCACCATTGGCGGTGCAATCAGCTTGGGCTCGCGCCACGCCACCGGGAGCGCGCGTGGGCGCAGTGTATATGGACCTGTTCAACCCTGGCAACGTCGCTAAGACCGTTGTGCGGGTTGAAACCGCCGTGGCGCGGACTGCTCAAATTCATCGCACCATCAATGCTGATGGCATGTTGAAAATGCGCTCGGCGATGCCGCTCACCATCGGCGCGGGACAAGGGGTCAGTCTGGCGCCGGCAGAGATGCACATGATGTTGATGGGTTTGAGCCAGCCGCTGGTGGTGGGCTCGTCTTTCAACGTGACCCTAGTGTTGCAATCGGGTGAAGCCTTAACCGTAGAAGTTAAGGTAGGTAGTCCGGGGCAGCTGGTCGCGCCTTAAGCAGGACCCTAACGCTTTGCTGAAGGCGGCTTATGGTCGCTCGTGCAAGAGCACGCCTTGGTCGACAAGTGCCTGTACTTGCGGCTCGTCGTAGCCCAGCCAGTGGTTCAGGACGATGCCATTATGTTCGCCCTGGCGGGGCGCACCGCCGCGCACGCCACTGCTAGCGGCAGAAAACCGATAGGGGCTTTGAAACACTCGCCGCGTGCCGCCTTGGCGGTCATCAATGGCGACGATACTTTGTCGATGGGCTAAGACCTCGGAGTGTTCAAGGTAGTCACTGGTGGTGGTGACATTACCCCAGGCGATATTGGCCTTGTCCAATGCCTTAATCAGTTCCTCGCGATCGGTGAAGCTGACGAGAAAGTCGGCCATTGCCCGGCGTCTTGCGTTGATTTTGGTGTCAAGGGAGGCGTCGTCGTTGGCGGGCTCCTGAATGCCGAGAATGCTCACCATTAAGCGCCAGATGTGACGAAAATCACCGGCCAGGATGATTCTGCCGCCACAGGCATCCCAGACCTCGCTGGCCCCGTTATTAATAGGGGCAGGCTCAAGGTAATAATGTGTTTGATCGTCAGTCGCCAGCATAGTGTCCACCATAGCGATGTCGATATGTTGCCCGTGGCCACTGCGGTGGCGCTGATGGACGGCGGCTAACAAACCTACCAGGCCATGCAAGCCGGCATTCGTGTCGGCGAAAGCCATGCACATCTCCACCGCGTTCCCACCACTTTTCGCCGCTTGGCGGTCGATGGTGCCGGTTTCCGCGTGTACGATCGGTGCGTAGGCGGCGCGCTGCGATTCAGGGCCGGTCTGGCCGAAGCCTGAGATCGAGAGCATGATCAACCGCGGGTTGATGGCCTGCAGGCTTGGCCAGTCGATGCCCAGTCGGTTCATGACGCCGGGACGGAAGTTTTCGATCAGAATATCTGCCCGGCTCGCCAGGTCCTTGAGCAAAGCGGTGCCCTGCGGCTTGCGCAGGTCGATGCTAACATTCTGTTTGCCGGCGTTCTGTTGCTGGTAATAGCTTGAAATATTACCGACCTGATGACCCCAGTTGCGAGTCACATCCAGTTCGGGTGGCTCGACCTTGACGACTTCGGCGCCCAAGTCGGCGAGCATTCGACCCGCAAACGGCCCCGCCAGAACGCGGGATAAATCCAATACCTTAAGGTCGGACAAGGGATAATCATGTGCCATCTGGGTGTTATCCACGCTATGGAGTCATTGATAGTACTGCAAAGGCACCAGAGCGCAAAATGGAGATGCTGGTCACCACAGTGGGTGCTAAAGTAAAGCGCAGAGTCAGTACACGAATCATGAATCTATGACAGGAGCGCAGGCTTGACCACGGAACCTACGACTGAATCAATGACACAATCCTGGCGAGTGCTGGAGCAGCAGGCGCCGACCTTGGCCAGCTATGGCAAAACCAGACTGGATGGCAGGGTCGCCTATTTGGCGACTATCCGGCAGTCCGGCTGGCCGCGGACCCATCCTGTGACGCCAATCATCGGTGCGGGTCGATGTTTTTTCTTTGCCGATCCCGACTCGCCCAAGGTTAAGGACCTGCTGAACGTCGGTAAATATTGCCTGCACTGTGGGATGAGTGATAATTCCGGTAGTAGTGGTGAATTTCAAATTACTGGGGTCGCGGTCCATGTGACTGATCCGCAGACGAGGTCGGAGGCAGAAGCGGTCAGTAATTTTCGGCCGGCGACGCGTTTCGTCCTGTTTGAATTGAGGTTGGGTGAGGTCCTGGCGACGGCTTACCCAGGCGGGCGGGCTGATCGACAGCGTTGGCAGGCGGCGCCGCTAAGCTGATGAGTTCTGGCATTCGCCAGTGATTAACACTTTGAGCGCAGGAGACTAATTCAGTGGATGGCATACACGATCTGGGTGGCAAGCACGGCCACGGTGATGTTGATTACGAGGCGCCGGGAACGGTCTTTCATGCGCGCTGGGAGGCAACGGTATTTGCCATGGTGAATGCCGGCGCGCAGGCGGGCGCTTGGAACAATGTTGATCGCTTTCGCCATGCTGTGGAGCGAATCGACCCGGTGGCCTATCTGGCCCATGGTTATTACGGTCGTTGGCTTGGCGGCGTTGAAACGCTGTTAGTCGAGGCGGGACTCGTCACCACGGCCGAAATTGAGCAACGTCTGGCGCGAGTTTCTCCGCCACAGCCGGCCAGCCTCAACGAGCATGTTGCCGCACGACCCAAGGCTCAGCCTGATCCCATGGGCCCACCTCCGCAGATGGCCGGCAGCCAGCGCAGCATGGCTAATCCGCCAAAATTCAATGTGGGCGATCGCGTAGCCACCGCCACCCAGGTGCTAGATGGTCACACCCGCCTGCCGGCCTATGCGCGGGGCAAATCTGGCATGATCGCCGCAGTGCATGGTGGCTGGGTCTACCCTGACGATAATGCTCACGGTCGAGGCGAAAACCCCTGTTATCTGTATACCGTGACCTTTGATGGCTTAGAGCTCTGGCCCGGTGGTGACCCTCTGATGACCGTTAGTCTGGATTTGTTTGAGCCCTATTTAACACACGTCGCCTGTCCCGCAACTGATGCACAAGATGCTCAGGAGTTGAAATAATGTCGAAATCCCATGTTCATCCGGAAGTTTTGCCACAGGCGCTTCGTGCAGAGGCGCTGGAGGCGCTGCTGATTGAAAAGGGCTTGTTGGTGGCGAGTGCTGTCGACGCAGTGATTACCCGTTACTCAGAGCGAGTGGGGCCAATGAATGGCGCTAGGATCGTTGCTCGCGCTTGGGTTGATCCGGACTTCAGACAGTGGTTGCTTGAAGACGGCACGGCGGCGATCAGTCAGTTTGATCTTGAGGGTGGCCAGGTTGAGAAACTGGTGGTGGTTGCCAATAGTGCACAAATTCATAACGTAGTGGTGTGCACCTTATGCTCCTGTTATCCCTGGGCTGTGTTGGGCTTACCGCCGACCTGGTATAAAGATCCCGCCTATCGCTCGCGAATCGTTCGAGAGCCCCGAACTGTATTGCATGAAATGGGGCTGGAGCTGCAGCCGGACATGCAAATTCGAGTCTGGGACTCGAGCGCCGAGGTTCGTTATATGGTGCTGCCAGAGCAGCCTTTGGATAGCGCTGGAATGACAGAGGCTGAGTTGGCTGAACGAGTGAGCCGAGACGCCATGATTGGAGTGGCGCGCTAATGGTCGATGTTTCTGCAGACGGGATTAGTGAGGTGCGAGTGGCGTTGACCGAGTTAGCTGGACCTGGCGCGCCGCCGATGGTGAATGGCGAGTTGCTGTTCGAGTTTCCCTGGCAGAGCCGTGCCTTTGGCATGGCGCGAGTATTATGCGAGGCGGGTATTTTCCACTGGGATGAGTTTCGTCGCCTGCTGATAAGCAATATTCGCGAATGGGAAGACGACCACTCGACGCACACCTATGCTTACTACGATATTTTTTTGCAGACCCTGACGATGTTGTTGGCAGAGAAAAATTTATGTCCCGATGCGGAACTGGATAGTCGTCAGCTTGAACTGTCAGCCAGGCCCCACGGCCATGATCATTGAGTCCCACGCCGACTATCGGCAGCAGATACTCATGCTCTATACCCGCTCATCGGCCCTTGATTCCGAAGTCGTAGCCTGGGCGATGTATGACGGCACCGGTGCTACCGCTCACTATGCCGGCGATCAGGACGCCGCGCCCTACAGCACTGGACTAGATGCCATGCAAGCGGGATGGCGGGTATTGCAGGTTTCACAGTTAAACCCGCCCCATCCAGGTGCCGAATATCAGACAAGCTATTTGCCCTTTGAAGTGATGCTGGAAAAGTGGGCGAAATTTGATGGCAAATAATGCCGTGCGGCGAACCGATTTATTGTCCACCGGCGATATGGCCCGATTCGTCGCTCGCGGCTTTCTGCGATTTGATGGGCTGATACCCGATGAGATTAATCGGGATTTCCTTGAGCGGGTCATGCAGGACGACGTCCGTAGTCATCCGCCGGGAACACCTTTGGCGGACTGCTATGCAACTTGTCCACCGATTAGCGCTTTGCTTCAGTTGCCTAAGGTCGCAGGGATGATTCAGAGTCTGGTGGGTTTGAATCCGTTGTTTGATCATCATGCCGTGCATCATTGCCCGCCGCACCAGGCTCGCGCGCAGGACACCCATGCAGATTCCATCGTTGATGTTCGCAGCACCGCCTTTGATATCCAGCTGATGTATTACCCCCATGAGGTCACAGCCTCAATGGGCGGGACCCGCTATATTCCCGGTAGCCATTTTCGACGAATCAACGAAATGGCTATTGCGCGCTATCAAAACATAGCTGGTCAGCAGCATGTAGTTTGCCCGGCTGGAACCTTGCTCATCATGCATCATGGCATCTGGCATGGCGGTGGTTGTAATCGCAGTGATGAATCGCGTTATATGCTAAAAATTCGTCTCAACCCAACCTGTCGACAAGTACGATTATGGAATACGGATGACCTGGCAGCATTGTCGGTGGGGCCCGCGGCGATCTTTGACCAAGACGCGTACCGGCACCAAGATCGCATTCAAACGATCTTCGAGCGGCCTGAGAAATGGTTTCCTATGGACGAAAGTCGGCTTGAAACCGTTAATCGAATTCGACTGTGGCGTGCTCTGATCGACGATCCTGCGTTTGATAGCCATTACTGGCTGTCTCGCTTGGAGAATCAACCGGATTGATTGCGGCTGGGACGACATTGTCACTGTATGAATCTGTCGTGTTAAGCTGAGGGTGTTTGCAGAGCCGGCATTAAGGACCGGCAGTGGTGGGCGTGCGAGCAATATGATGTAGAAATAAAGTTATTTAATTTCAGGCAAAATTTTGGCTGTGGGTTTGAGAGCGGTATCAAATGTGGTTTTGAAAGTGCGAATAAAAGTACTTAATTGAAGCAGGTCCAAGGAGATCAAGCATGGAAATATCAACTATCATCACTCTGGTCGTCATCATCGGTCTGCTGGTTTTCACGATCGCAATATACAACCAGCTGGTCGCCCTGAAGAATCGCTATAAGAACGCCTTTGCCCAAATTGAGGTCCAGCTTAAGCGGCGCTATGACCTGATACCGAATCTGGTAGAGACTGCAAAAGGCTATCTTACCCATGAGCGAGAGACACTCGAGGCGGTGACCAAGGCGCGAGATGCCGCCGCCAACGGTCTGGCCGATGCGGCGCGAGACCCGGGAAATGCCGAAGCGCTTAAAAAACTTGCGAGTCAGGAGCAGGTGTTAGGTGGCGCGATGGCTAAATTTAATATCGCGATGGAAGCCTATCCGGATCTCAAAGCGAACCAGAATATGATGCAACTCTCGGAAGAGTTGACCAGCACAGAAAACAAAATCTCATTTGCGCGCCAAGGCTTCAATGATCAGGTGATGGCCTACAATACCTATCGTCAGTCATTTCCGAATGTCCTATTGGCCAACTTTTTTGGCCACGGCTCAGATGCTGGCTTATTGGAATTCGCCGACAGTGCGGCAATCCAGGCTGCGCCTGGCGTGTCTTTTTAATCTAGCCTGACGGGTCATGGATTTTTTTCAGCACCAGGATAAGGCGCGCCGGAACACCAAATTGTTATTGGCATTGTATGCCGCCGCGGTCATCAGTATTGTCTTATTGACTAACCTGCTAGTCATTGTCGTCTCCGGCTTCTTCGATAGTGCCTCTTTGATGGCGTCCAGTGAGGGCTATGACTGGGGTCTGTTTTTGATGGTCAGCATGTTAGTCATACTGTTGATTGGTCTGGGCAGTCTTTATCGTATTCATTCCTTGTCGAAAGGTGGTTCGGTGGTGGCGGAAATGCTCGACGGTCAGCTGCTGATTGATCCCCACGGCAGTCTAGAGAAGCGGCGCCTGCTGAATGTCGTTGAAGAGATGGCGATTGCCGCGGGCACCCCTGTACCGCCGGTGTATATTATTCCCGATGACTCAATCAACGCTTTTGCGGCGGGCTATTCACCCGGTGACGCGATAATCGGGGTCACTGAAGGCGCGCTGCAGAACCTCAGCCGCGATCAGCTGCAGGGTGTCATCGCCCATGAGTTCAGCCATATATTGAATGGTGACATGCGGCTCAATATTCGTTTGATGGGTGTGCTCTACGGTATTTTGATGCTGGCGGTGATCGGCCGAATCGTCCTTAACGGCAGCCGATTGCGGTCTTCGTCAAAGCGTAATAGCGGTGGTGCAATTTTGGCGGTGGGTCTGGGGCTATTGATTTTGGGTTATTTGGGTAAGTTCTTTGGTACCCTGATTAAGGCGGCAGTCAGTCGTCAGCGTGAATACCTTGCCGACGCCTCAGCGGTGCAGTTCACCCGTTATCCCCTGGGTATCAGTGGCGCGCTAAAACGAATCGGTGGTTATTCACAGGGTACGGTGCTGGCTAATCCCGAGAGCGAAGAAATCAGTCATGCGTTCTTCTGTAGTGGGGTGAACTTTACTTTTGGTGCATTGACGTCGACCCATCCGCCGCTGGCCGAGCGAATCAAGCGTCTCGAGCCAAACTGGAATGGTGCGTACTTGTCTCACAATGAGCCAGACCAGTCGCTGCCGGCGGAAAGTGCGGGGCCGCTGCTCTCAAGTTTTGCCGGCGCGGCGATCCGAATTAATGCCGATGAGGTTTTCCAGACTATGGGCCAGCCAGGCGGTGCTCAATTATCCCATGCTCGAAGCCTGCTGGCTTTGATACCGGATGAATTGCTGAATGCTGCCCACGAGACCTTTTCCGCCAGGGCGATCGTCTATCTACTTTTGCTCGATCAGGATGCCGCGATACAGGAGCGTCAGCTAAACTTTCTGGAGAACGTTGCCGATGCAGCCGTATTGCAACGACTATATGAAATGTTGCCGTTATTTCCCGCTGTCAAACCGGTGATGCGGCTGCCGTTGCTTGAGATTGCCATGCCTGCCTTGCGCCAAATGACGCGGGTTCAGTATGAGGCCTTCAAGGCTAACATCCACGGACTGGTCATCGCGGATCAAAAAATGAGTCTGAGTGAATGGGCCTTGCAGAAATTCGTCACCAAGCATCTTGGTGAGGCGTTTGATGGCGCTCATCGCCGACCAAAGTATAAGGGTTATGCGGCGGTGCGAGGTCAGTGCGCGCAATTGCTGTCCGTACTGGCTTATACGGATGTGACGTCCACCACTGACCCGCAAGTTGCCTTTGCTGTGGGGCGGGAATTGCTGGGCCTCGACATCGAGCTGGTGGATAAATCCAGCCTGAGTTTGAGCAACTTGAACGACTGTGTTGATGCTCTGGCGGAGTTACGGCCACTGTTGAAGCCCAAGCTGTTAAAGGCATGTATCGCCACCATCACCGCCGACGGGGTCGCGACCCCAGTGGAAGTCGAGCTTGTCAGGACTGTCGCTGATTCTCTGGATTGTCCTATGCCGCCCATAGTGGCTTAGTCATCAATGGGGTTTATCGTGCCCAATTAGCCATGGTAGATTACCCTTGGTCAAAAATTAGCCTATGGTGTAGATTCGAATAAAAAACATTGATGGGTTCGCGCTGAATTCGCGCTGATTTTGAGGAGTCTCTATGGGTTACCCATTGCCAATGGCGCAAGTCAGGCCAATCCGTGCGCGATTGGCGGGGCTGGTGTTTAGCTTTTTTGTTATGGGAGGGCAGGCCGAAACGCAAGCGTCAACGAGCGAATCCTCAAATCCTATAAGCGTCGAAGCGCTGACCAAGTCGCTCGGCGGCGATGGTGCCGGCGAGCAATTTCTGCTGGGCTACCAGGATGGAATACCCTTTCACCGCGTCGCGATAAAAACCCTGCCCCATGCTGAGGTCGGCATCATTCTCGATGGGGTCGTTGATGAAGCTGTCTGGCAAACCATCAGCTACTACGACAATATGATGGTGGCAGTGCCGAACAAAGGGGTGCCGGGAGAGTACGCCAGTGAAATCCGTATGTTGGCGACAGAAAAGGGCCTGTACGTTAGTAGCATCATGAGCCAACCGAAAGACACGTTGGTTAAGCGCTTTACTACTCGGGATGAATTCATTGACAGAGATACCTTTGGCATCACTCTCGATATGTCCGGTGAAGGTCTGGTGGGCTATTGGTTTATCGTCGCCTTAGGTAACAGCCTGATGGATGGCAAGGTTTTGCCCGAGCGAAATTATCAACGTGACTGGGATGGTCCCTGGATTGGCAAGTCGGCGACTCGTGATGATGGTTGGAGCGTTGAAATGTTTCTACCATGGTCAATGATGAACATGCCTGATACTGGCGCTATGCGCAATATTGGCTTTGCGGCTAGCCGCCAAGTTTCAGCTTCTAACGAGCGATATCAGTGGCCTGGCTACCCCTACTCTTCTTCAAGATTTGTGTCGGCTTTGAATCAGATGGATGTTGAGGGGGTTTTGCCACGCCAGCAGCTATCTTTTATCCCCTATATTTCCACCACGCTTGATGATGCGATCGGCGAAAACGAAGCCAGAGTGGGTGTGGATATCTCCTGGAAGCCATCGCCAAAATTTGAAATGACCGGTAGCCTGTTGCCTGATTTTGGTGCTGTTGAGGCTGATGATGTCGTGTTGAATTTAACCGCTGCAGAAACGTTTTTCCCGGAAAAGCGCCTGTTTTTTCTCGAGGGTAATGAAGTTTTCGATACCTCGCCGAGATCGAGCATAGGCAATATATTTCGTGTGGTGACGAATGATGATTTCAATACAACGTCGCGTAAAGTTACTGTTAGCGATTATGTGCCCACGCCCATATCCTTAATGAACACCAGACGAATCGGCGGTACTGCCAATCAAGTAACCGTGCCGACCGGGGTTACGCCAAATCGCGGCGAGCGTGATCGGCCAACGGACTTGTTGGGTGCGGCGAAGCTGACAGGTGCTATTGGGGACCTGCGATATGGCGTGCTTGGCGCTTTCGAGGATGATGTGAATTGGTTTGGCCAAAATAGCCTCGGCGAGGCGGTGAATATTGAAGATCAAGGCCGGGATTTTGCAGTCACCAGGTTGTTGTATGAACGCGTAGGCAAGGATAAACGTTCAATCGGCTATCTCGGCACATTAGCATCAGGGGCGCGCTACGATGCGATCGTCCACGGTGTTGACGGTCACTATACGAGCAGTGGTGCGAATCTTACCTTAGATGCCCAGGTGGTCATGAGTGATGTGGATGATCTGCAGGGGTACGGCGGTATGTTTGATTTGCTGTATGCGTCTAGCAATAACCTGCGGCATAAACTTGAATTGGACTATATGAATGAAAACGTCAATTTCAGCGATCTTGGGTTTTTACGCCGTAATGACTATGCGAGTGCTCGTTATGTTATGAGCTACGAGAAGCAGAAGTTTAGTGAGTCGGTAACTAACTTCCGTACCACTGTGGTGCTTGAGAAGCAGCAGAATGTTACCAAGCAGCAAACGATCAGTAGTGGGATCTATTGGCGAGCGTCGATGATATTACCTGGCAGAAATTCTCTGCGAACAGCGATGGCCTACTTTCCCCGTCGTTTTGAAGATCTGGATAGTCGCGGCAATGGCGCTTATAACGTCGATGAAGGTGGCTGGGTTAACGTCAACATAGCAACAGATGCTGCGGCAGTGACGAGCTATTCGGCAAGTATCGGTGCGGTGACGGAGGACCAGGGCGACTGGTCTTACAATGGCAGTCTGGGCATTACTATTCGACCACTGGATACTGTCTCGATTGAAATAGACGCCCGGTACAAGCGTCGACATGGCTGGTTGGTTTATCAAGGCGCACGCAATTTTGGGAGTTATGCGGCAACTGAGTGGCAACCTGGGATGAAGTTCAACTGGTTTGCAGCCCCCAATCATCAATTCCGTCTCTCCCTCCAGTGGGTTGGTGTGCAGGCTCAAGAAAGTGGCTTTTGGGAAATACCTGAAGGCGATGGTCAGCTTGTGCCAGGCACGCGGACCAAGGCCAGTTATGACTTTACGGTGAGCAATGTCACTGCTCAGGTTCGCTATCGCTGGGAAATAGCCCCCTTGACGGATTTTTATCTCGTCTATAATTTGGCAAATGCTTTGCCTGACCAGATTAATGCTGATTTTAACGCGCTTTTTGACGAGACCTTTCGGGAGCCGACGATAAGCCGGCTGGTGGCGAAATTGCGCTATCGCTTTGGAAACTAACCCTAGGTAAATCTAGGATATTGATTATTCGTCCTTATTGCGCCCCGTTGGGCTGGAGTATAGCTAGTGGCCGCTTCTCAACCTTTTGAAGGCATTAAAGTCGTTGAGTTCGGCCAGTTTGTTGCCGTGCCGTTTTGTGGCCAGTTGCTCGCAGAAGGTGGCGCAGAAGTCGTCAAAGTGGAATCTCCGGAAGGCGACCCGAATCGCCATATGGGTGAGATTGTGGCTTATGAATCACGTATTTTTGTTTCACGGAATCGCGGCAAGCATACCCTGCCGTTAAAGCTCAGTGACGCCAGCGCCAAACCGGTCATTGATGCGCTGCTGAGTTGGGCTGACGTGGTGCTGATGAATTTCAGGCCAGGTCTGGCGGCGAAGATGGGCATCGATGCCGAGACGTTATTGCAGCGTTTCCCGCAACTGATCATCGGCGAGGTCACACCTTTTGGTAAGCTGGGTCCTGATGCCGGTCTTTCGGCTATGGATATTGTGGTTCAAGCACGCAGTGGTCTGATGGCGGCAATGGGGTGCGTGGTGGATGGCCGGCCCGCACCAGGAGAACCTGTAATCTCCGATTATATGGCAGCGACTTCCCTGGCATTTGGTGTCAGTTCGGCATTGTTTCGCCGGGAACGTACCGGTAAAGGCGGTATTGTGGATGTTAGTCTGATGCAGTCGGCGATGACGCTTGCGAATAATCAGCTCATTCGGTCTGAAGATCTCGATCAGGCGAAGCATCAAGAGATCATCGCCAACATTAACCAGCAGCGGATCGATGGCGCAAGCTTTGAGGCGCAGCGCGCGAGTGCATCTTCGGCGAGGATGCCGGCGCTGACGGCGATCTATTTTCGAACTTTTGACACCCTCGACGGCTGCATCGCGATTGCCTGTGCGAGTCGGGGGTTACAAGAGCGGTTTTCGAAAGCGTTGGGCTTCGTTGATCGCTATATTGGTATGAGTCAGGCTGGCCCCATTGATGAGCAATACTACCCAACTTTGCAAGCTGAGGTGGAGGGGCTGATGCGCGCGCAACCGAGTCAGGACTGGATGGGGGTTTTGCAGGCGGCGGGCGTTCCAGTGTCGACTGTAAAGTTCCCGGTAGAGTTGTTTGAAGACCCTCAAGCAGCCGCCAATGAGATGTTTTACGTCCTCCAACATCCCACCGCTGGTGCTTTTCGGGCTTTGTCACCGCCGGTTAAACTCAATGATGATGGCTTTCAAGCACAGACAGCCACTGCACCCTTCGCGACAGAAACGCGAGCGCTGTTAACGAGCTTGGGTTTAGTCGATGATCAGATCGATGAGCTGGTTAAGCAAGGGGTCACGATTGAGCGGTAGGCGTAATCCGGTCAGCTGCTCAGCACAAGCACCACGTAGCCTGGCGCTGCAATGGCTTTGATGTGCAGCTAGCGGCCGTGTTAGATGCTGTTCGGCTTAGGCTCGCGTTGAACCACGGCAAAAGATGTGAGTGCTGGCATTGCCGCTTGCAGGTTCATTTCTGTCGCTTGTAGCGCCGTCATCTGTACACATAAAGCCTGCGCTTGAACCTCTAGTTTGGCCGTCTTCGCCCTGATCTTTGTCTCGAGCTCCTCGCTCAAATTTTCCATACGACTAGCGAAACCGTCGAGGCGCTCCTCTAGGTCGCCATCACCAGAGGCCATGGATTGACCAAGGTTCATAAGGACAGCGCCAGTGACTGACGCAATAAAACTAGGTTTGAGATCATCGACGGCCTGGTCAATGCTGGAGTTCAGCATTTGAGTCGTGCTGCCGTTGAGCTGGACAGTTTGCTGATTGCGGCTTAGGTGTGTGGCGATATCGGTTCGAATATTTTCCATGGCGGCGGCGAGGCTTGCGGGAGGCGGCGTGCCTGCAATACTCGAAAAAATATCCGTGACAACCGTCAATCCAATCTCTAGGCCATCCAGGGCAATGTCGACGATCGCGGGGACCGTAATTCGTAGACGTTGGTGATACTCGGCGACCAATGGTTTGAGGGCCTCGCTGACATCGATGGGCTGGTTGTCGATGAAGACCTGATTATTGTTCGTCAGTTTGAGACTTTTGCCCGCCGCATTGGTCAGTAGGACATAGTCTGAGTTGACGGCGATATTACCGTCGAGTTGCCAGTCGCAAAGATTGACAGTGCGTGCGTAAGCATTCGAGACGATGGCGATCATCGAAATATAACCGACAAACAGAGCCAATATGGCTTTTTTCATTTTGGATTTTACCTGTGAGTAAAGATGTCACTGTAGTCAGAGCAATTTGCGGGCCAGGAATATAGCTGCTTGATAAATAACAAAAAAACGAAGGTGGTGCCGTGTGTTGCGTCCTAGGGAAGTGACGAAATTGACCATGTTTTAAACATTCGGGCCGATTTGAGTGAGATGCGCTAAGCAATATTTGGCCCGCCAGGTGGCAGGCCAAGCTGGCTTACGGGCGATCCTCGATCTCGACTTTATTAATGCTGAGTTCTGAGATTACCTGCTTGACGCCCTTGGTTTCTTGCGCAAGTTTGATCGCGATTTGTTCCTGGTCGGTATTGGCGACTTTGCCTCGAAGTGTCACGACCTGGAGGTAAGTATCAATATTGATATTGAGAGACTTGATCGTTTTCTCGCGAATTAAACGGGTCTTGATCGCCGCGGTAATCGCCGCGTCATCTGTAATTTGGCCGACGCTACGTTCGTCGTTGCCCATTATATACCCGCCGGCAGCGGCGCCACCGGCCACCACGGCAATACAGCTTGAAAGCAGGGTGCTGGTCATCAGTAGGGTTATTAGAATACGTGTCAAAGTCATCGAAAATTCCTAGGGTCATTTGATGGCCATATTAGGCCTTTCATGGGCAGTTTGATACTGACTGGATATTAGCCGGCGTCAGGAGATCATCATTGTCTGAGGGTTTGATGGACCAAGGCGTTAAGTTTAATCGGACTTGAGCCAAGCTTGTAATTCAGTCACTAGTGGGGCCGGCACAGGACCTATGGCCAGTAGATGACGCCACCTCTGCGCTGTCGCTGGTTGATCTCCGGCCAACTGCTTGGCCCGCAGCATGCCCAGGTATGGCGCCGACATGACCGCCGGTCGAAACCGAACCTCGTCGACGAGCCTGGCCGCGGTCGGTTGTGGTGTCGGGGTATTCGCCAACAGGAAGTCGATAGCCTGTTGTCGAGTCCAGTTAAGATGGTGCAACCCGGTATCAATCACCAACATCGCCGCGAGTTCCGCGTTCATAGCGAGTAGGCCGAGACGTTCCTGTGATCCCTCTTCAGCGGCATTCAGTGCCATGTTGGTCAGGTATAGGGACCAGCCAGAAAAATAGCCTGGGTCATCATTGGCGCCTAATAATGTAGACAGGCGTCGCGGCTGCTGCCGAACCTGGTGCAAACCCGGGATGGTGTGATAATAGGTTTTGGCAGTGAGCTCATACCAGCTCGGCGATGACTCGCTGAAATTGATTACCATTTGTCCCAGCATCTCGCTGGGTCGCTGGTATTCGACGGGCAGTGCGTAAAGACTCATTAGCGGTGCCGCGGCAATAATTTCAAGACTCGTCAGGGGCGACTCGCTAACCCAGTTGGGTGCAGCCTGTTGAAGGTCGAATATCTGATCTGTCACCGCTGACAAATATTGCTGCCTTGCTGCGTCGTCATTCTCGAGAACAACATCCTGGGTGGCGCGCATCTGGTCGTATAAGTCGGCGGCGTAACTCTCTGGGTGTAGATTTTGCCATTGAGTCGTCAGAGCCTGTTGAATTCGCTGTAGCTCCTCTAATCCCAAGGCGTGAGTCGATTCGGCGGAGCGCTCATTCGCACTGAAGCGGCGTAGTCGATATTGATAGTAAGCCGGATCTGTATGGGCATTAGGACGCCTGGAATCACAATCGATATTGGCGTAGAAACGGTTTGTTGCAGGGATGATGCTGGCTTCCAGGATGGCACCGAATTGATCTAGGTAGGTGTTCTGAATCCTGTCAGGTAAACCCATTTCCGCCAGCCTGTAACGCAATACCTTATTGAGTACCGTCGTATCGCTGAGCTTTCTGACGTCGCCTTTCAGTGTTAGACATTCCGCTGCTGTCACATTCTCCTGTACCGTCGGTGTTTGCTGCAACGAATGGGTCAGCAACGTGAGCTGTTCGAGTAACGGTGTCAGTCCTGAATCAGGGTTGATGGGGTAGTTCGACAGCAATCGCAGCAGGTCGACTTGAGGGCCGTGATAGGGTGAAAGCGCATGGTCTTGCGAGGCGTATCTGGCCTGCTGCTGAAGCATTAATCGGGTATAACCTATTAACTTCAATCGTAGCAAGCGATCTGCATCCAGACGTAGCGTATCAATGCTTTGGATTTGTTCGTGGTAATAATTGAGGATGTTGAGCTTGTCGTTAGTCGCGTGAGTCTCGCGAAACTCAAAATCCAGACCGTTGTCTGGAAGCTGATCGAACTCTGACTTCAAGCGTACCAGTAGCGAGTCAACGATGCTGTTTTCAAAATCAGCGATCAGGCTTGCTGACTCGACGGTCGACCTGTTATTACGCACGTCGGCCTGAACATACGGTGGCCATGGCGCAATGGTCAGCAGCAGGCACGCTAATGTCGCTATGCGAGAGCCGCACCGGTGCGGAAGCCCTGTCAATAATATCTGCCACAGGCTATGACGTGGGCCGTGGATGGCATGTGAAGATTTCAGCGTGTTGATAAAGTAGGATCCTGTCATAGCGTTGTCGCGTTAGTACGGTGAGTCTAAGCTACAATTAGTGGAAGCGCTGGCCTAGTTTCAACCCATCTGCGTGGGCCTACGGCGCCAGTCCAGTCTCAATGCTGTCGATCAGCTGGTTGAAATCGGCGATGGGTGTGGCTGTCGCCGCTAATAGGGATAGGCTGTCGTCAATGAATGTTTGATTTTTTATCGCCTTCAGGTTGACCAATAAATTCAGGCGAGAAGACTGGATGCAAGAAAGTAGTAGGCTGGCGGCAATGCCGACGTCGGTGATCAAGTTCTTGTTGCCGAGGTTGCACAGGGTGAGTGCTGTGGAAAGCAGAGCGATGCAAGCCTTAATCATTTCCGTTGGGGCCTGTGCTGCAGCTTCCAAGGCCTGTTGCAGGGCCGCTTGTTTGAGTTGTTTCGCCGCCGCGTCGGTAGCCGGTAAGCCGTAAGCGGCCATCACTCCATTAAAACCAGTGATGTCTTGTTCCGCCAGTGTGAGAAAGTGCCTGCTGCTGGTCTCGCACAGAGCGATAATTGTCGGCAGTGATAACGACTCGTCTTTGCTGTATTGAGCCACCATACCCAACAGTGCCGCAGCTTGAGCGCCTGAAATGCCAGCTGCTGCGCCACCTCCTGGCGTCGAAGATTTGCCGGCAAGTCTCTGCAAGTAACTGTCAATGGACTGGTCGGCTAACATCCCTCAGGCTCCGTGAAAATTCTTGTACAAACGCACCGTATTCCGCATACACATAGCGACGGTCATGGGGCCGACCTTCGGAATAAAAATGTTTGTGTGGCGCGCTATGTCATCGGCAAAATTCGGCACACTGGAAAAGTTCAGGCAGACAGTGTCGGGAAGGATTTCATCACAGCGTATTTTTTCAAAGTGCTCGCTCGGCACGCCAGTAATGACGATGTCAGAAATCGCTAATGCCGCCGACCGGGAAATGTCGACCTCAGCAGGCTTGGCATTGGTAAACAGCAATGGTCCATTAATATCGAAGGAATAAACTTTGGCGCCATCGTTAGAAAGCATCACAGCCAGTGGCCGGCCAATAACTTCGCTGCGGTTGAATATAGTGACTGTCTTGCCCTTAAGGGGGTGTTCATCATGATTGGCACAAAGACCGGTCTCTGTCAGCATTTTAATGATGGCTAACGGCGTGCACGGCAGTAGAGCCTTTTTTAAAGGGTCGCCGGGGACCGCGAGACGGTCGTTGTTGTATAGCTTGTGAGTCCAGTATTGGCTGCCGGCCTCGATATCTTTGCGATAATCCACGAGGTTGCGCAGGTAGCTGTCCTGCTCATTATGAAACACGGGGAAGTAGATAAAAATACCATGTACTTCCGGGCTGGCATTGAGGGCCAGAATTTCATTTTCCAAGTCGAGGCGTTCGATGTTTCGTAGGTCGTAATCGATACCGATGGCATCAAATTTTTGTTGCGTCGCGCGCGCATAAGCCAAAGAGGGTTTATCGTGGCTGGCAATAAGGCCGACAACTTTAATTCGCGTCGAGATGCGCTCGACTTGTACTTTGACCTCTGCCACATATTTCTTGGCAATCTGCGCCGGATCGAGTTGTGGGTTGTTTTGTTGTTCGGCGGGTTCAGTCACAGCATGCTCCGTGGTTCAGTCATCGTAGTGGTGTTGCTGGCGCGTGACCGAGCCAAGATAGCCCTTGTGATGGCGCATGCCGTAGTCATGGGTCGTGAACCCCTTGAGCTCCATTAATGTCAGTGCGATCGCATCGCTGATAGCCTGCATGACGGCAATACTCGCGCTGGGTGTGACCTTTAATGGACAGGGTTCAATGATATTGCTGCCCATGTCGAGAACCAGTTCGCTGAGTTCGCGTAAGGGTGACTCGGGATGGGAGGTGATGCCGATAACACGGCTGACGCCGAGCTGGCGGGCATTTTCCAGCATTTCGATGACTTCAATGGACTTGCCGCTGGTGGAGAAGGCGATGATGATATCCTCAGGATTAACCATGCCCAGATCACCATGGCCTGCTTCAGCAGGATGGACAAAAAATGCTGGTGTGCCCGTTGATGACAGGGTCGCTGAGAACTTGTTGGCAATATACCCCGCCTTGCCGATTCCTGTAGTGATGACCTTGCCTTGGCATGCAAGGAGCAGGTTGACCGCATCCTCGAATGCTTCCGTGACATTGATTTGGTTAATGGCCTCGGCTTCTTTCTGGATAATGAAGGCCATGCGCTCTTTGATATTCACGAATTTGTTACCACAGAATGACGAAATTAGGTGGGTAAGTATACGCGATCAAAATGCGGGTGTGGGATGAATTATGTTAATTTTGGTTAAATCTGCTGGCTTTGCCATAGTTACCTTAATGCCATGAACGCTGACCTCCCGTAGGGTGAATGTGCGTCAATATCGGTTCGTGGCGCATATAGGGATTTCTCTCGTCAAGCTTGAGCCGTTTGGTCCTGCGGTATGTGGAGCAATAATCATGGGGCGCTAGATGATCTGCTTTAGCGTTCAGCACCTCTGACAGTCCGCTGCCAATCATAGATGAAGAGGGTTGGTTGACCGTCTGCGGGCAATACAAAAGATTTCACCACTTGATGGGTTTGAGGTTGATCTAGCACTTCATGCGATGCGTACAACAGCCAATGTTGGTTACTAAGGTGAGGAATCTGTATGATCACAGCCAGTAAAACGTCATTCGATGCTAATAAGGTGGTTATGCTAGCCGAGGTCAGGTCAGACAATTGGAGTCAGTTGCTCATGAAAGTGGGTGCAAAGCAGGACAAGGCGGCCTTCGCGCTATTGTTCGATCATTTTGCGCCTCTTTTGAAGGGCTTTCTGATGAAGGGTTCTGCGTTAGGTCCTGAGCGTGCAGAAGAGCTGGCCCAGGAAACCATGATCAAGGTTTGGCGTAAGGCCGATAGCTTTAATGCCAGCAAAGCCTCTGCCAGCACCTGGATTTATACGATTGCCCGGAATTGCCGCATCGACTGGCTGCGCCGGGAGGCCAAGTCGAGTCGGGATATCGAGGCGGAAGATATTTATGACTTCGGCGATGAAAACCCGTCGTTCAACTCGTTAGTGCAAATTCGTAATCGGGATAAGATTCGGGAGAACCTGGCATTTTTGCCGTCGGAGCAACTGGAAGTTTTGGCGAAAATTTATTTCGAAGGCAAGACCCACAGTGAGGTCTCCTCCGAGTTGGCCTTACCGCTTGGGACAGTTAAATCGAGAATACGATTAGCGTTGAACCGATTACAGGTGCGGATGACCGCAGCGGAGGCGAAACAAGATGTCTGAAGTGAGACTTCACCCCAATACAAACCTGCTCCTGGATTATTCCGCCGGGAGTCTGAGTCCCGCGCAAGCCATTGCGATTTCGGCTCACCTTTTTTACTGTCCTCATTGTCAGGTAAAAGCAGGGACTCTGAATGATATCGGTGGCAGCTTGCTCGCTGATGGCGAAGGCGTTGGCGTCTCGGCTGACTGCCGCTCGACTGTCATGGCACTTCTCGACACAGGTGATTCTGAGCCACAGAGTCCGCGGCTAGCTCGCAGTGAACAGCCTCAAAATGTCCGTTGGAAGAACTTGCCACCGTTGGTCAGCAGGCTCTTGCGTGATAGTGGTGGCAGTTGGCGGCGCTTATCATCGTCCTTGCGAGTCGCCAGACTACCGGTGGGTGAGCGGCGCTTTGAGCTTGCGTTGCATCAAATCAAGGCGGGAGGCAGTGCGCCAGCCCATGATCATCGCGGTTTAGAGATTACGGTGGTGCTGCATGGCAGCTTCTCTGATGATGAAGGGGTCTATCACCAGGGCGATTACATCACCCGCGAACCCGGCCATGTTCACACGCCGGTCGCCACAGCCAATACCGAGTGCATTTGTCTATCGGTGCTAGAGGCGCCGATTCGGCTGGTGGGTCGATTCAGCCGTCTGTTGAACCCTTTCATGTCATTTATGCCAGTCTGACTTTCCTTTCCTTTCCTTTCATGACCAATTGCGGTTCAATCTGAGGGTTATTCATCAGATGGAGAGGGTTATGGCAAGAGAACAGTCGGGGACAGAAATTATTCGAGCATTCTGCGCTTGTTGGTCGACACTGGACGCCACCGCGTTAGCCAACTACTTCACCGAAGATGGTACCTATTACAATATGCCGTCCGTGCCCACCCAGGGCCGGGCGAATATCGAGCAATTCATTGCCGCGTTTTCTGCCAGCTGGACCAAGACTGATTGGGAAATCCTGCATATCCTTGAGCAAGGGAATGTGGTGATTGCTGAGCGGGTCGATCGTATCATGCTCGGCGATAAGGCCGTGGAGTTGCCCTGCTGCGGGGTCTTCGAGCTGGAAAACGGCAAAATCAAAGTCTGGCGCGACTATTTCGACCTGAGCACTTACATGAAAGCGCTGGGGTAATGGGGGGGGCGGTGACTTTGCGTCAGCGGCGCATAGCCACGGATTGACTCAGGTGTGCTTGCCGATTTGCCAACCAGAGGCGCTGAGCGCTGCGCTCGCAAAACTTGCCGCGGTTGGTTCAAGGCGGGTGGCCATTGTGTCATTCCAGCGGTTCAGGAAGCCGAACAGAGATATGACACCGACGATTTCAACCACCTCACGTTCGCTAAAATGCGCCTTGAGCGTCTCCATATGGACGGCCTCCACGCCATTTGGCACAGTGCCGCCGTGGAGTGCGACGCGTAAAGCCGCGCGCTCGGCGACTGAGAACAGGTCTGACTGATCGAACTCGAAGGCCTTGCCCATCTTTTCCGGAGAAATGCCCCGTTTTACAGCGTTGTGTGAAGTATGCGCCTGACAATAGCGGCAGCCAGCGGCATTGCTGGCGACATAAGCGACTAGCTGCTTGAGACCGGGATCGACCTGTCCGGTATTCAGTATCGTGCTGGCCAGTGCCGTGAATTGACTCAGGAGTTCTGGCCAGTGCGCCATGGCGTAAAAGCTGGTGGGCACAAACCCCATGCCCGCTTCCACGGACTGAAATAAAGGCTCGAAGTCGGCGAGTTGATCGCGGGGAACAGAATCGATATGGGCCATGGTTGAGCTCCTTTGGGTCATGGGCAATGCCCAGTTTCTATAGAAAGCCTAATCCATCAAATGACAAGATACCAGGTGACTCTTGTCTGCCATCGGTGAGTCGAGACGTGGAATGTCTTGGCTGCAACGGGACATGGCACTGGGGCAGCGAGGATGAAAAGTGCAGCCCGATGGCGGCGCAATCGGTGACGGCACATCACCGCTGATAATCTGGCGTTGTACCTTGCGATGGGGGTCCGGCACAGGTATCGCGGCAATGAGTGATTGGGTATAGGGATGTTGAGCGTTTCGATAAATGTCTTCGCTGCGACCGCTCTCAACAATTTTACCCAAGTACATGATCGCGATCCGGTCCGAGATATGTTTTACAACCGCCAGATCATGGGCGATGAACAGGTAGGATAATTTGAATTCTTGTTGTAGCTCGATCAAGAGATTGAGTATCTGGCTCTGAATCGAAACATCCAGCGCCGAGACAGGCTCATCGCAGATCACGAGTTTGGGGTTCAGGGCGAGCGCTCGAGCGATGCCAATCCGCTGGCGTTGACCACCTGAAAATTCGAATGGATAGCGGGTGACTGAGCGCGCTGGTAATCCGACGATATTCAACAACTCCAGAACGCGCTTGGCCCGCGATGCTCGATCGCCGATGTTCTGGACAATGAGCGGTTCCTGAATGATGTCGCCTACCGTATGCCTCGAATTTAATGACTCCATAGGATCCTGGAATATCATCTGAATATGTTGCCGCTGGGGCTTCAAGGCATTACTACCGAGATGCGTGATGTCCTGATCGCGAAATTCTATGCTGCCGGCTGTGGGCTGATAGAGTCGGGTGATGCAGCGCCCCAGCGTTGACTTGCCGCAGCCTGACTCGCCAACCAGACCGAGGGTCTCGCCGGGTGCAATATCCAGTGACACGCCATCGACGGCCTTGTTAAATTTGCTGGCGCGAAGAAAAATGCCTTCCTTGACGGGGAAGTGCATCTTCAGATCACGAACTTTTAACAGTGATTCACTCATAGGTCTTGCCACCGAAAACAGCTCACTTCATGGCTGGTCGAAACCTGTTCGATCAAGGGTGAGGCGTGTGTGCATGAAGGTTGCGAATGTGGGCAGCGGTTTTCGAAACGACAACCCTGCGGCAGATCGAGGAGCCCCGGTACCATGCCATCAATCACGCTGAGCTTGGCTTTGGGAATAGTGTCGAGGCGCGGGATCGACGCCAATAGGCCCCGGGTATAGGGGTGTGCGGGGTTGTCGAACAGGTCATAGACTGAGCCCTTCTCCACAACCTTGCCGGCATACATAACCACGACCTGATCACAGGTCTCGGCAATGACGCCGAGATCATGGGTGATCAAAATGACTGACATACCGAGGTCGGACTGCAGCTCTTTAATCAGCTCCAAAATCTGCGCCTGAATGGTCACGTCAAGGGCCGTGGTGGGTTCATCGGCGATCAACAGCGATGGATTGCAGGCCAGGGCGATGGCGATGACGACTCGCTGGCGCATACCCCCGGATAATTGATGGGGATATTCACCCATGCGAATATCGGGAGAGGGAATGCCCACTCTGTCTAGGATTTTCACCGCTTCCTGAATGGCTTGTTGTGCTGTGTAATTTCGATGCAGCAGCAACACTTCGGTGATTTGTCGGCCAATAGTGTGAACTGGGTTGAGCGCTGTCATGGGTTCCTGGAATACCATGCTGATATCTGCGCCGCGAATTTTCTGCATCTCGGTCAAGGGCAGTTGGGTCAGATCACGGCCCTTGAACAGGACTTCGCCATCGGTAATTTTACCCATAGGCTGCGGTAATAAGCGCATGATAGACAAGGCTGTGACACTCTTGCCGCAACCAGACTCGCCGACAATGCCCAGGGTTTCGCCAGCAAGCGCGGAAAAACTGACGTCATCGATGGCGCGGACGACCCCCTCATCGGTATCGAATTCGGTGACCAGGTGACTGACTTCCAGCAATGCTTCAGACATGGATTGAGTCCCTTTGGAAATGGTCACCCAAGATCATTTATATTGATCAAAAGTGCGGATTGCCGGGCCGAATGAGGTGTCGGTTTTTTGCGCTTCCATCGTTTCGGCGCGCATTACTGGGTCTATCCAATGCACATGATATTGGGTAGCCGAGCCCGAATGTTTATGGTTGAAAAATTCCGGGTAACGGACCCAGCGCCAGTGGCCGAGACGGTAAAATGGCTGGTAAAAACCGGGAACGAAAGAGCCGTAGTCATGATGCATCTCAGTCATCTTGTGTGCCAGGCTGATCATTTCTGCCTTATCCGAGGAGGCGCGGTAAGCGTCAATCAGCTTGTCCATTTCAAATATGGCGATGGCTTCAAGGTTGTTCGTCTGGGTTTTTAACTTGCGGACTGGATTGACACTACCGTCCTCAAGGAACGCATCATCATAGGCATTATCGGAGTGATAGGTTTCCCAGAAACGCGGATACATTTCGAGCGAGGTGTTGAACGCAGAGAAATGAATGTCGTGCTGTTTTTCCTGCACCTTTTTCCAGCCCGCTGTACCGTCCAGAATTTCAACTCGCAGTTCAAGTCCGGTTTTTAATGCCTCTTCCTTCAAGATGGTGATGACATCTTTGAGATTCTCGTAACCGGAAGACAGGGTGAATGCCAACTTCTGTCCCTGAGCATTGATGAGAATGCCGTTCTCGTCACGTTCGGTAAACCCAGCTTTAGCAAAATGGGCCAGGGCCTTGTCGATATTAAATTCTCTGGCTCTCAGTGTAGGGTGGCTGAATTCACCATAACCGTCTGAGGAGGTCTGCAGCCGGGAGTAGTCGCCACGGAAAAACCGATCTATCACGAGTTGCCAATTGATCGCGTAATTGATGCCAATGCGGACATCCTGATTGTCTAGTAAGGGTTTCGACGTATTAAGCCAAAGGCCATAAGTGGGTCTTGGCTTCTGATTATAGAAAACCGATTTTTGGATATAGCCATGTTCCACATCGACATCTGTGTTCGGCAATTTATCGTACCAGTACTCAGCCAAGTTAAGACCGAACTGATCGATGTCGCCTTTTTTAAAGGCCTCGAATACCTTGGAGGAATCCCGAATGACCGTCAGTTGAATTTTGTCGAGGTTGTAGCGGTTTTTCCAAAATTTATTGTCGATCGCCCACCAGTCCTTCAATCTCGTCAGGGCGATAGAGGTCCCTTTTTTGATGTCCTTGTCTTTGATGATGTAAGGGCCAGTGGTAGGTTGGAAGCGCCACTGATAGCGGTCGACGTAGTCATCCCCTAACTCTTGGTAGAAGTGGCGCGGCATGGGCCGCAGCTCAAGTACCCGAGAATCCATGTCGGGCTTTGCCTCTGGGATGGTGATGGAGAAGGTCAGATCATCGTACTGGGTAATGTTCGTATATTGGGTGCTGTACCAGTTCTTGTACCAGGGTGCGACGATATAGTCGGATTGAAAGATGAAAAACATGAACATGAAATCTTCCGCTGTCACGGGTTCGCCGTCAGACCAGCGGGCATTGGGATTCAATTTGGCGTAAATCGTTTTGCGCTCGGTATCCACTGCCCAGGATTCGGCCAGCGCGGGGTAGAATTCGAATTTATCAGGGTGTCGATGGGCCAGCCCCAGGCTGGTGTAGTCGAGGATCCAGGGGCGAAAAGAGCCGTTAGAATCGGGCCCAGCGGTGCGTAGGGTTCGTGGGAAATCCTGAATTTGGCTGTATTCAGTCCCACCTTTAATGGCCTGGTCAGAGCCGATTTCGGGCAAGTTCATGCCGTCTTGCCAATCCAGATCAGCGGGTAAATCGGCCAGGGTCTTGAAACTGAAAAAGTCGGGTCGCGCGGCGTAGTAGTCCCGCACTTCCTGACGATTATCGGGGGCTAGTGTAGCGTCTGTGGGCTGAGAGTCTTCAGCGCCACCGCAGGCACTGAGGAGAAAACCAAGCAAGAGCACGCCAAAAAGGTGTCGTCTGCTAGTGATGTGCATAGTTAACCTCGATTAATGATAGCCGTTACAAATGGCTTGTTATTTGTAAACCGTAAATTTCTTTGGATCAAAGGATTCCCGCACTGCCTCGCCGATAAATGTGACCAGCGTCAGCAATGTGACCAGGGTCAAAAATGCTGATGTGACGATCCACGGCGCTGTACGCAGGTTCGCGGTGCCTTGTTTGAGCAATTCGCCCAGACTCGGCGTCGGCGCTGGCAGGCCGAAGCCCAGAAAGTCCAGAGCGGTAATCGCGCCAATGGCGCCAACAATTGTGAACGGCATGTAAGTCACGAGGGTCGACATGACGTTCGGTAAAATATGGTTAAAGATGATTCGACTATGGCTGGCGCCGATAATGCGCGCAGCGGCTATGTAGTCTCGGGTCTTTTCTTTGTAGGTTTCGGTGCGCATGTAATAGGTCATTCCAGGCCAGGAAAATAGCACCATCACGGTCAATAAAATGCCGATCCGCGTGGCAACGGCAAAGGTTGACGGTATCACCGAAAACACGATGATGACGGTATACAGAAACGGAATATTTGACCATATTTCGATCAAACGCTGGAAAATGAGATCGAAGGCCCCGCCAAAGTAACCCATTGCGCAGCCGATACTAATGCCAATCACGTAAACCCAGACCATGAATGCGATAGAAAACATTAAGGCGATACGGGTACCGTAAAAGAGGCGGGCTAATATGTCACGACTCGTGGTATCGGTCCCCAGATAGTGCTTGAGTTCGAGAGAGGGTGGCAGTGGTTTGTAGATACCGCCCGGCGCATGGTTCTCAAAGGCGCTATAGGGAATCAGCGGCATGATCACAAAATCGCCGTTGTCAGCCTGCTCAAATGTCTGCTGGAGATCACGATAGTTAGTTTCGTAACCATAGGTTAAGCCAAAGTCGGTGCCCGGGTGGAAGTCGGCATAGGTTGGAAAATACCAGGTGTCGTCATAAGAGACGAGCAGGGCGCGGTTGTTCACCAGTAGTTCGCCAATGGACGTCAGCAGCATCAGGCCAACCAGGATCAGAAAGCTGTAGTAGCCTCGCTTGATCCCGCGAAAACGCCGCAATTTTTTTTGGGTCTGTGGGTTTAGGCTAAACATGGGTTACGGCCAATCATTGAAAACGAATCCTGGGGTCGACCAGGGCGACCAGGAAGTCTGAGATAATATTGCCTATCAGAAGCAAAAAGCTGGTTAATAAAACGACACCCATGACTACCGGATAGTCGCGGTCCAGAACAGCCGTCAGGCCGAGCAGACCAAAGCCATTAATATCAAACACCGTTTCGATGAGGAATGACCCGCCGACCAGTAGTCCTATGTTTTGACCAAATGTGGTGGCAATAGGAATCAGCGAATTGCGCATGGCATGTCCCGTGACTGCACGACGAAATGACACGCCTTTGGCGATGGCTGTGCGGATGTAGTCTGATGCGAGATTGTCCATCAAGTGGTTCTTGAGCAATAAGGTGGTGAAGGCGAAAGCGCCGATCAGGTAGCAAATCAACGGCAGCACGGAATGATTGATCAGGTCCATCACTTTGCCCCAGAGGGTCAGATCATCGAAACGCATGCTCACGAAGCCGCCCATGGGAAACCATTCCAGGCGGACTGAGAAGTACAGCAAGAGCAGGGCGCCAAGGACATAGCCGGGTACCGCATAGCCAACAAAAATCAATATCGACGTAATGGTGTCAATGGGGGTCTTGTGTTTAATGGCCTTAACAACGCCTAACGGAATGCTGACGGCGTAGGTGATGATGAGTGTAACAAGGCCGTAATACAGGGAGACAGGGAAGCGGTCGCTGATCACGTCCCATACGGGCTCGTTGTAACGATAGGAGGAGCCCAGGTCGCCTTGCGCCACCTTGCTGACCCAGTCCAGATAACTTTCGAAGATCGGCTTGTCGAAGCCATAATATTCTTTTAATCGAGCCAGTTGTGATTCTGACAGCGCCATGCCTTCGCCAGCCACCTGGGTGCTGATGCCTGTGGACGCATTCATTTGCTGTGATTCCATGATGGCCCGTTCCAATGGCCCGCCTGGCACCAGCCGAGTAATGGCAAAGACAATAATCGTCACGCCGACTAGCGTCGGTAAGATGAGCAATAATCTTCTAAAGAAATAATCACGCATATTACGTTGGTCAATGTCCGTTGTGCTGTAGTGAAGAGATTTTTGATCTCTCTGAATCAAAATTCGCCTGGGTGAGGCGTTTGAATTATTTGTGCACAGGCTGTACGAGTGCGCGGATGTTGCCACAAACCGGCTTCCGATTAAAGGTGCATAATGCATATGGCGCGATGGTTTCGCTATTTTATGTGACTGACAAGACTGGTTGTCTGGCGCGAATTTGAGGTAACCTTGCGATTTTTAGTGAATTGAACCTTTAAGGGACAGCGACCATGGATCTAGAATTATTGCCGGTGGATAAATACACAGATACGGCCATTTCAATGGTCGTCACTTATGCACCGCAACTGGTCCTCGCGCTGGTGACGTTATTTGTGGGTTTATGGGTGATAAAAGGCATCCTGGCGGGAGCGCAGAGCGCGTTTTCTCGTGCTGAGGTAGAGGCAACGTTGCAGAAGTTTCTGCTGAGCCTGATAGGTGTTGGCCTCAAGGGTTTATTGATCATCAGTGTGGCCTCCATGATTGGCATCGAAACGACCTCGTTTATCGCTGTCCTCGGTGCGGCCGGCTTGGCTGTTGGTCTCGCGTTGCAGGGTAGTCTGGCGAACTTTGCCGGTGGCGTGCTTATTTTGCTGTTCAAGCCCTACAAGATCGGCGATTTCATCGATGCGAAGGGTCATATGGGAACCGTCCGCGAAATAGGCATATTTCACACCATCATGACCACCGGCGATAACAAAACGATCATCATCCCAAACGGTGCTGTTTCGAACAGTGCTATTACGAATTTCTCGGCACAAGCCACGCGACGAGTCGACATTATTTTTGGTATTGGCTATGACGATGATTTACGTCTAGCGAAAGACATTCTTCGTGGTTTGATTGAAGCGGATGAACGGATTCTTAAAGACCCGCTGCCTCTGATCGCAATTTCAACCCTGGGTGACAGTTCGGTGGATATTACGACCCGCTCCTGGGTAGATGCGGCGAACTACTGGCCTGTATTGTTTGATCTAACGGAAAACACCAAGTTAGCGTTCGATGCAGCAGGAATCAGTATTCCGTTTCCACAAACGGATGTGCATCTCTACCAGGGCAACAAAGCTTGAGCTTAACAGCCCGATTCACAAACCGAGAATTCCCCTGATTTTCGATGGTTACTTGTCGATCAATGTTATCCAGGTCTTTTTGGATATCATTGGACGGGAATTGACTATAGAAGGCTGCCAATCCCATCACAACCGCGACGCCTGAAGCGTCTTGAACTGCGCCAGACCAACCTGCGTCGTGATGGGTGTTTACCAGCATCGCTGCGTTTTTTTGGCCGGGTACGTGGACTATAATATTTCCACTGGTGGATTCTTCAGTTTCTCCTAACAAAGTCACTCGACCTCGCAATCCAGACGGCTGGGTTTTTAGTAGATTTAACAGTTCTTTGCCTGAGGAGTCTTTGAGAAACAAGCCTGGAATTTTAGTTTGAACCATGCCTGTAAGGTCGGCGTAGAATAAATCGACGAAACTCAGGGAATGATTCGGTGAGTTCAACGAGTTGTTTGACCCAGCCAAATAAAACGGATTGATCTGGCGCTGCGGGTCGAGCACGTTTGAATGAAGATTTTTTTGCCATGAGGTGTGCTCGATACTGTCGCGATCCACATTAATAGGTCTCGTCATTTTTACTAGGTGGGCTAGTTTCAGTTAAGGCGAGATGCTGGCGCAGGATTGTCAGTGTCGACAAATTAGGTGCGTGCCTGTGCATTAGTGGAGGCTTTTGGTAGGAAAAATTAGCTGCAAACGAAGTGCGTAGGGGGAATTTTTCCAGAGCGTTTTTCCGGAGAATTTTTCCGGAGAGTATAGCCTAGAGCCATTCGGACTCGATCCGCCACGTTAATAATTTGGCCTCAACTCAGTTTAAAGCCCATCTCTAATCGTCTTCCTTAGCGTTAAACCCTAGGCTGCCCTGCAGTCATTAGACATTCTTTGCGATGCAATCATAAACAATCCGCGATAGCAGGGTCGCCCTTGGTACAGCATCGCCATCGCTGCGCATCTGGTTCATGGCATAACCGATGGCTACCTGCTCGACAGGATCCGCAAAACCCGTGGATCCGCCAGCGCCATCGTGACCGAAAGCCTGCTCGTGAGGGCCGAATTCCTGTCGACTATTGCGCATAAAGCCTCTTGCCCAGTGCATGGGTTTATTTAACACACGGTCAACCGGCGAATCGATCTCTAACTGTGTTGCAGCTTGAAGTGCCCTTCGACTGATAAGTTGGCCGCCTGGAAATTGGCCGCCCATGGCTAAAGTTGAATAGATTTTGGCGATGCCTCTCGCGTTGGCCTGACCATTGGCAGCGGGGATTTCAGCCTGGCGCCAGGCTGAACTGCTGACGTCACGAAAGGGGCTGATGACTGGGTTTTGTTGAGCTATGGCAAAAAGTGGCGGGGCGGTGACCTTTGGGCCTGGTGCTGGTTGCTTGCGGGCGCGATTGGGCCCGATCATAGCCGCGCAGCGGGCTAGTTCTGAGCTTGGCAGGCCAATATAAAAGTCGGCATTCAGCGGCGCCGCGATTTTCTCGTTGAAGAATTGTCCCAAGCTCTTGCCTGTGATCCGGCGGATGAGCTCGCCGGGCAAATAGCCCCAGGTGATCGCGTGATAGCCTGTGCCTTCGCCCAGTGGCCATAAGGGCCGTTGAGCGGCCAACAGGTTAGTCATTTTTTGCCAATCATAAAGGTCTGCCACTTCGATTCGGGTTTCTATGCCACACAAGCCGGCTTGGTGGGATAACATTTGGGCGACAGTAACGTTCTGTTTACCTGCCGCGCCGAATTCAGGCCAGTGTTGGCTGACGGTATCCGCATAGTTGATCTTGCCTTCATCCACCAGTACCGCCAATGCCAGCGCCGCCATGCCTTTAGTGGTGGAGTAAACGTTGACCAGCGTGTCTGCCTGCCAGGGCTGAGTCATCTCTGGGTCCGTGAAGCCGCCCCAAAGATCGACGACTTTCTCGCCCTGGTAGTAAGCGCAAAAGCTGGCGCCCACTTCAACATCTAGCCATAGATCTTGGAAGGTCTGTTTAACCGCTTCGAAGCCCGTTGCTACCTCGCCTTGAATTGTGATGTCCATTTTCGCCACAGTACCTTATTTGGAGTAGAAACCTGGTGGATACTAACACTAACGGCGTGATGAGTAATGCCAGGAACCAAGGGCTGATCACCCTGGCGTTTTTTCGTCACTTAGGGGCACGTCTCGAAAAGTATCGGGGCTGGTTAAGCGAGCTTGTTGTGCAAGCAGTGTTAGATTTGAAAACCATTCGGCTAAGGGCTGCTCACCGCACTGGGCGCTGAGCTGGTTAAAGTAGTCGGTCTGTTTTTCTGCCAGCTTGTGGAAGTGCCGAGTTTTAATGCCTTCGTCACGAAGGCTTTGCACGTGGGCCTGTTGGTCAGCTTCCATTTGCTCTTGCTCTGGTAGATTGAATTGGCCGGCGAGCCAGCGAGCAAACCAACGTGCCTGGATCTCAAACAAGGGAAATGGCACGATTAGGTAAGGTAAGCCGATGAATGCCAGGGTGGGATAGGCCGGCACGACAAGATCCTGATAGAGCGGATTCACCCAGTTGTCTTCGACGTTGATAATGTCGTTACTGAGGAAGGGAAATTGGTATTCGTAGCCAGTACAAAACATCAATACATCAATGTCAGTGAGTCGCTCGGCATCGCTGAGCACGAGGTTACCCTGAGGATCAAAGCCGCTGGGTTCACCGTGGGTGCGAACCGGGTTTGGCGGGACCGATGCCTGCCTGCCCGCCAGTGCCTGGCCGCACCAATCGACCTTGGCTGCTGTGGTCGCGATTTCACGAGAGATATCGGCCCCTGATGCCGCGGCCCCCCATAGAACCACGCGTTGATCACGGTAGGCGTTCGCGTCGCGATAGTTGTGGCTATGGATAATACGACCTTTAAAATGCTCAATCCCTGGCAGATGTGGCACTCGGGGCTGGGAATAGTGACCGTTACAGACCATGACTGCATCAAAGATTTCGGTTGTCAGCGACTGATCAGCAATGTTCCAGGTGACTTGCCAGGAATTGCTTTCAGGTTTGACGCTGACAATTCTGTGGTTGAAGCGCAGATAGTTTTGCAGGTGGAAATCACGACAAAAATTTTCCAGGTAGGTCAGAACGCAACGATGATGAGGAAAACGAGGCCAGTCATCCTGGCCGCCACCCTGGCTATCAAATGGATAGTCGAGAAACGCCATAAGGTCACGAGGCAGGTTAGTTCGCAGGCTGGCATAGATCGATGAATACACCGGTTTGTGCACCTGTCGCCCGCTAGGGTCGTCATCTATCGCCGGATCAAATACCCAGGCGCCACCGATGCGAGCAGATTGCTCGAAAATCACGGGCTCGTGTCCCGCTCGAATCAGCTCTCGAGCCGCGACGAGGCCTGCGGCACCTGCGCCGATAATGGCGACCCGTCGAGAGCTCACCGGTCAGCGAGTCTCAGCCAGCGCCAGATCCTCGCGGATATAACGATTTGCCAGGACATAGTGTAAGGCCGCCCACAGATTGATGCAGACAAAGATCATCAGCGAGTAGCGTAAGGACTCGTTACCGTAGTCTGCCTTGAAGTAGTCACTGAGTACGCCGACCAGTTGCGGGCCAATGCCGAGACCGATCAGGTTAGTTAAAAACAGGTTGATGGCCGCCGACACGGATCGCATGCGAACCGGCGCCAGGCTTTGAATCGCCGAAAATCCGGGGCCGATATAAAATCCGCTACAAAATGCCGGTATGCAGAATAACGCGATAGCGATCCAGGTTGTCTCGACCAGAAAAGAGGCGACGGCCAGGGGAACAACAATGGTCATTCCGATGGCCACTACCCACAGATTCCAACGTGCATCCCGAGCAGACATTCGATCGGCGATCACGCCAGAGCAAAAAGTGCCTATGCCGCCGATGATGCCGTACAGAAACGCGAGGGTGAAACCCACCTCGGTCTGGGATAGTCCGTGTGATCTGACGAAGTAAGCGGGTAGCCATAAAACCATACCATAGCCAACAAAGGCGGCGAGGGACCCGCCGGCAACCACATGGCGCAGAGATTTCGTCGCCCACATGTTTCTCGCCACCGTCATAAATGACGGCGGGGTTGTGTTGGTTTGTACGGTTTTCTCTGCGGCGCCTCGAGTGGGTTCGATTAAGGTGAATCTGACAATAAGGGCGATGAGCAGCCCTGGCGCGCCGACCACAAAAAAGGCGGTGCGCCAGCCCAAATGTTGACTCATCCAGCCACCACCGATATAGGCAAATAGCAGACCCAGATTCACGCCCACAGCAAAAATAGCCATGGCCGTTGAGCGTTGTTCAATAGGAAAGTAGTCGGAAATCAACGAATGCGAAGGCGGGTTGGAGCCAGCCTCGCCAATACCGACACCGATTCGAGTCAGCGCAAGCTGAAAAAATGAAGTGGCAAAGCCGCAGGCGACGGTCATCGCGCTCCATATCGTCACCGCAATCGCGATAATGTTGCGCCGATTACCCCGATCCGCAAGCATGGCGATGGGCATGCCCAGGGTGGCATAAAAAATGGCGAAGGTCAGGCCGACCAAAAAACCCATCTGCGTATCTGACGCGCCCAGGTCGTTCTTGATCGGTTGTAACAGGATGCCGATAATTTGCCGATCCACGTGGCTCGAAGTGAACACCAGGGTGAGCACAAACAGGGCGTAGTTGCGGTAGCGCTTGGTGATTACGATGGGTGCTTCAATAGGTTGTTGCATGAGTCTCCAGAATTTGGTCTCAAGGTTTTATTATTGTGCGTGGAATATACCACAGTCACTCAAGGCGTAAAGATAAGCCTGATCTGGTGTATCATGGGGCTAACCTCCTAGGGAAAAATAGCGTGTTTACGGTGTCCTTGGCTCAACAAAAAGTATTGTCAGACTCGACGATCGAGCTACAATTTCAGCGTGACGACGGTGAATCTGTAGTGTTTGTTCCGGGTCAGTTTTTTCGCTTTGTGTTCACCGATGTAGATGGTGAGTTCGAACGCAGTTATAGCCTATGTAATCTGGCGCCCGATACGACTGGGATCTTAATGCTGGTGATTTCTAAGGTAGACGGTGGCCGCGCTACTCGCTTGTTGTTTAATACCGAGTGCGGATTGAAAGCATCGGTGACCGGGCCATTTGGGCGGCTGGTACTCCCTGAAAAACTGCCCAAGAGATTGTTTTTGGTGGCGACCAGCGTTGGCATTGCGCCTTATCTGCCCATGTTGGGGCCCCTGTCGGGTCCCTTGTGCCGGGATGAAATTGAGGTTTTCCTGTTGCTAGGCGTGAGGGACCCCAGTGAATTCATCTATGCGACGGTGCTTGTTGATTTTCAGCATCGGTACCCGCGCTTTCATTTGCGTCTTTGCTACTCGCGCCGCCTGCCAGATTCGCCGCGATCCTTCGAAGGCGCAGGTTATGTTCAGGATTATTTGCCCGCAGTGGTGCCAAGCCAGGATCTCGTGATGTTGTGCGGCAACCCCAATATGGTCGATGTTTGCTTTGACAAGCTCAAACAGGCAGGGCTGCCCAGTCGCCAGGTCATACGGGAAAAGTACGTTTTCGCAAAGCAAGCGGCGGTTAAGCCTCCAAGCGCCTTGAGTGCAGAACAAAAGCGTTTGATCGAAGAGAAGATGCAAAAATACCGAAGTTGATTATTGGGCGCGACATGCCCAATGCCAGGGTTCGTAGTTGATGCCAGTGGTATTGTTACGTGGATATGACATTGAGAACTCAAAGCGGCGGGCATGCGTGTTTAGCCAGTCAAAAGCGGCGGTCTGATCAAAGGCTTCAGATAAGGGTTCTGACCCAGGTGTGGACAAATCCAGGGCGCGGCCGGTGTGGTGTTCACTGAAACCGGGGATCGCGTTGATCTTGAAGATATCAATTAACTGCTGGCCGGCCGCGACTTTTTTACGGATCAAACCACACTGATATTCAACGGAGCGAAACGCTGAGACGAGCTGTAATTCAATCTCGTCCTGGTGGGCGGCTAGCCGCATGGCTTGCCAGCATTTCAGAGTGAAGGGTGTCATCCACTGTTCTCGGTCGAAGACGTCGCGCCCGGCGGAAGCTAATTCTAGCGCTTCGATTTGCAGTGGCAGCTGACAGTTTAGACGAAGGTTAGCATCGCCACCGAGCTCCTTCAGGAAATCGTCAATGATAGTCGTATAGTCTTCGATGATCATCTAGCGACCTGCTGTAAGACAAGGTGTTGCGCCGCATGGCTGGGATTCATAGTGTCATGACGCCCGCTAATAAGCTAAGCAGAAAGGTGCTCGAGAACAACGTGATATAGATGAAGCCAAGACCCATGAATTTCATCATAGTGATAAAATAACCCTGGCCATAGACCCTGAGAAGGCTCATGTACATATAGATTGGTATCCAAATGGAGAGCACTGTTGATGGAATCTCGGTACCGATAGATTGTTCTACAGGTGCCAACAAGCCTTCGAGTAGCAGCGCTAAAAAAATAAAACTGTGATTGTGGACCGCGAGAATCAGGTGCTGCGTATAGTAGCGGGCGCTGCCAAGATAGGCGAGTTTCAGTATCAAGGCGAATATGGGGAGCAGGACAAAAAGTACCGGTGGGGCTATGTCGAGCAGCATACTGATGAGTTCGCCGGGGTCTTCTTTGGCGAGTTCAACGGCTTTTCTCGCCTGGGCCTCGAGCCTGTTGCCCAGTTTGGTGTTTTGCTCGGCGCTTAAACCGGGTAGCTGAAGGTTGGCGTGGATGTCATCGATTGCTGAATCGGCCTCGACATGCGCGGCGTCTTTTTCCGCATCTTGTTCCGTCTGTTGCTCCGTCTGTTGCTCCGAGTCTTGAGTCGAGGCTTCAACGCCCGCGCCATCGATAATGAAAGATACCGGAAACTGTGCCGAGAATAGGTTCTGGGCGGATAGAAACAAAAAAAACAATATGCTGGCGATCAGGTATAGACGCAGTGGTTGGATATAGCGTGCTCGCCGTCCTGCGACGTATTCAGTGGCTAAAAACCCTGGGCGAAAAAATAAGGCAAACAGCGTTCTTGCCGTACGCGAATCAAAACTAAAAATATTTTCGAACGTCTCGCTCACCAAGGACCAGAAAAACCGATCCATACCACGTTGGTTTTGGCCGCAGTGGTAACAATATTGCCCGGCCAGGGGAGTCTGGCAATTGGGACAATCGGCGGCGGCCGAGTCGTTGGTCTCTTCGTTCACAACAGTCAGGCGACAAAGCGCTCAAGATGATGATCGGTATTGCCGAACTGGGAATCGATCACCATCAACCGTTTGAAATAATGAGCCACTCGCAGTTCCTCTGTCATACCCATGCCGCCATGCAGTTGCACCGCGTTCTGACCCACGAACCGAGAAGCCTTGCCCACCAGATATTTCAACGCGTGAATCGTCCGCTGGGTTTCGCTGCTGCCTTGGGTTTCCAGCATGCAGGCCTTCATACATAACGACTGAGCCAACGCATGTTCCATAAACATTTCAGTCATACGGTGCTTGAGCACTTGAAACTCGCTGAGCGGATGGTCGAATTGCTTGCGTTGCTTGGTGTAGTTGACGGTGTCTTCGTACAGGGTTTGCATGCCGCCAATGGCTTCAGCAGCCAGCGCAAGGATAGCGCGGTTAGCGATTTTTTCGATAATGCCATAGCCTTCGTCCAGTGGGCCGAGGCGCTGGTCATCGCTGACGCGGACATTGGTGAACTTGATTTCCGAGGCTCTCAGGCCATCGACGGTGGGATAGTCTGTGCGCGTCAAGCCGTCGGCCGCAGCGTCGACAATGAATAAGCTAATACCATGAGGGTCCTGGCTGTCGCCGCTGGTGCGAGCAGAGACCAAGATTTTGCCCGCTGACTGAGCGTTTAATACCAGTGATTTTTCGCCGTTAATAAGGAAGTTGTCACCGTCGCGATCAGCCGTGGTGACCACATTGTTGAGGTCATGGTGGGCTTGCTGTTCAGCATAGGCGAACGTCGCAATCAAGCTGCCGTCGATAATCGCGGGAATCAGCTCCGCCTTTTGCTGAGGGTTACCTGCTGCATTAATGGCACCACCAAACATGATGACCGTTGGCAGATAAGGCTCGAGGACCAGGCCCTTGCCGAACTCTTCAAGCATAATCATTGTATCCACCGGCGTGCCGCCGATGCCGCCGTCGTCTTCGTCGAAGGGCAGTGCCAGCCAGCCGAGATCGGCGAATTGCTGCCAGTGTTCGCGGCTGAAACCCTCGTCCGAGGCGGATATTTTGTTGCGTTGACTAATATCGTAGTGGTCGTCGACAAACTTTTTAACGCTGTCGCGCAACAGGTTCTGTTCTTCGGTATAGGAAAGATCCATATTATTGCTCTTTTGTTGAGTTAGCCTAAACCAAGGACATTCTTGGCGATCACGTCTTTTTGTACCTCGCTGGCCCCACCAAAGATAGTGGTGGCGCGGGCGCCCAGGTAGGCGCTGGTGGCGCCTCGAGCAAACCCAGGTCCTGCGGCCGCCCCCCAGGCGGCAGCGTAAATGCCGGCAGCTTCAAGGTTAAGTTCGGATACGCGTTGTTGAATCTCGGTGCCCTTTAATTTCATGATGGAGGATTCTGGTCCCGGATTGCCGCCGCTGGCGACTGAAGCCAGGCTGCGCAGTTCGGTAAATTCCAGAGCTAACAACTCCGCCTCTAGGGCGCCGACTTTGTTGCGGAACGCCGGAACATCCATTAGCGTGCCTGCCCCGACCTTGACGCTCAGGGCATTTTTTCGAGCTTTGGCCAGGCCGAGAACAGAGTTCTGAATGCCGGCTAAACCCGTGCGTTCATGGATCAGCAAGCCCTTGGCGTAGGTCCAGCCCTTGCCCTCCTCGCCAATGCGATTGTCGACGGGGACCTTGACGTCGGTGAGAAATACGTCGTTGACGGAGTGGCTGCCGCCCAGGGTGATGATGGGTTTGATCTCGACACCTGGGTCATTCATGGGAATTAGCAGAAACGTAATGCCTTCCTGCTTTACGCCGGTGCTTTGGGTTCGGGTCAGGCAAAACATCCAATGGGCAATATGGGCCAGTGTCGTCCAGGTCTTCTGGCCGTTGACCGTGTAGTAGGTGCCATCGGCTGACAGTTCCGCTCGGGTTTGAAGGTTTGCAAGGTCAGAGCCGGCACCGGGTTCTGAGTAACCTTGGCACCAGTTCACCGAGCCATCGCGGATGCTCGGCAGGAAGCGGTCTCGCTGCGCTTTCGTGCCATGGTTCATCAGGATTGGGGCCAGCATGCCGACCCCAAAGGGAATCTGTGGTGGTGTGCTGTTGCGGGCCATCTCCATATCAAAGATATAGCGCTGAGTCGGCGTAAAACCGGGGCCGCCGAACTCAACCGGCCATTTGGCGATGTCCCAGCCACCTTGGTCGCGCATGGCCTGAAACCATTCGGCGCGCTTGGTCCACATTTCCATGCCCTTGGGCAAATTCTGCTTGATGAAGTCTTGAACCTTAACCTGAAATGCGAGGTCTTCTTGGCTGAATTCGATGTCCATGGGCTGGATGTCTCCTGGTGCGTAACCGGGTCATTGGCGAACTTTCATTGAAGTACTGTCATTGAAGAACTGTCATTATTCATTGCTCGACGGGTACTACCCGTGGTCGTCGAACGAGTGCATTGCAAACTATCATAGGAAGATTAAATAGGCATTACAACCTTGGGTCGGGTGGCGGGTGAGTCTCGGGGTATGAGTGGTTTGCAGGTGTTGCGAGGGCTACGATTAGGGACCGGGCTACGTTAGCAGTTCAGGGGTTTAGGCCCAGACAGCCGGATTTAATTTCGGTATCGACAATTGCCTGACAGAATCGATCGATAGCCTCTAGGCCTTCAAAATACCCGACCTGCAGGCGATAGATCAGCCGTTGTTGCAGGTAGATGGTCTCGACAAAGGAATGCAGGCCTGAGAACAAGTCTGGGCGTTGCTGCTCTAAGCTCGCCCAGAAATTAATCGCCGCCGCAGAAGATCTGAAGGCGCCAAGCTGTACTCGATAACCCTGCGTAACAGGAGCGACGGTGTCAGCGAGCGGTGTCTGGCTGCGAGATTGGTTGGGTAAGCGAAAATTCCAACCAGTGGTCCGAGTAAACTCGGGTTGCTCCTCGTCGCTGGCTGGCACCGACGAGTTGGTGAGAGTTGCCAGGCGCGCATTAGCGCGCTCGAATCCGCCGGCCGCAGACTGCTTGAACCAGTTCAGCGCCTGGTCGATATCAACAGTTGTGCCTGAACCGTCGGCGTAGAGATTGGCCAAGTGGTACTGGGCCGGTGGATAGCCCGCCGTCGCCGCCCGAGAATACCAGTTGAAAGCCTGATTGAGGTCTTCGGTGGTGCCTTCGCCGAACCGATGCATCAGGGCGAGGATAGTTTGGGCGCGAGGGTCGCCAGTCTCGGCGAGGATGCTGAATTCAGCGAATGCGGTCACATAGTCGCGCTGCTGATAAGCTTGGGTGGCCGAGTCAAAATCCGCCCACAGGTCGGTTGTGACAAGGCACAGCAGGCTACAAAGGATGAAGGTACGCATGAGGCCAGTCTAATCAATCCGACGGGCAACGGGTAGGCGCCGTGTAGCGATTTTCTGCAGCTGCCGGCGGTCAGGCCAGTTAAGGAATATACCAGGGATGTCACGACAAAGCCTGCCAACGGGCTTATGATGTCGGCGTTGACAGCCAAAATGAACGCCGTAGGGATTCTCGAGGTCGCCAATGCTCGGGTTGCGGCTGCTGATTATTCATAGTACTAAGAGGTATTGCTGACGATGGAACTGCATACATTAGCCCGTGAGGCTGCCGCTAACTTGCTGAAGCTGGGACAGACCGTTGCCGTGGCTGAGTCTTCAACTGCGGGACTGATTTCCGCGAGCCTGTTGGCAATTCCTGGTGCTTCGGCCTACTACGCCGGCGGCAGCGTCATCTACACACGCTTGTCCCGTAAGCGATTCCTCACACTTGATCCAGCGCGGCTGGCCGGTCTGGCGCCCTTGAGCGAAGAGATGGTCAGGGTCTTCGCGGATGCGGCTCGAACCAGCCTGAATGCGGAATGGGGGCTCGCAGAACTGGGCGCTGCGGGGCCCACGGGAACGCCCTACGGCCATCCCCCAGGAGTCAGTGTTATTGGGGTGTCTGGCCCCGTGAACCTGTCTATGCGCATCGAAACCCACAGCGCGGATCGAGAGCAGAATATGTGGCACTTCACCCAGGAAGCGCTCAAGTTGCTGGCGCGAGCGACGGCGCAAGCGCTGACTCTGCCGCCGGCATTTGCCGCTCAGAAAACCCCTATTAATAACTAACGAGAGATGAATCATGGCGAAGCTCCCGAGTGGCACTTTGGCGCGGACGATAACAATAGGGGGGCTCTGGTTAGGGATTTTCGCCCTGGGTGCTTGTTCAAGCCAAGTTGTCGCGCCTTTAGATGGGCAAGATGGACGGCTTCCACCGTGCCCAGCGGCCCCCCATTGTGTCACCAGTGAAGTGGATGAGTCAGCGAGCGCGTATGTCGCCCCCATTGCCATGAATGGACTCACCAGCCTGCAGGCGCGAACCTTGTTGATCAGCGCGATGACTGAAATGCAGGGCCAGATTAATGCGCAGACAGATCGATACCTGGCAGCTAGCTTCAGGAGCAAAATGTTTGGCTTCACCGATGATCTTGAGTGTCGAATTGATAGCGCGGCGGGAGTGATTCAGGTGCGCTCGGCTTCGCGGCTGGGATACTACGATATGGGCGCCAATCGGCGCCGAGTCAACGAGCTGCGGCGACGCTTTGCAGCGTTGCGGGACAGCTGAGTCTCTGTTCAGGCCGGCTCTTTAGATCTGCGCTTTAGACCTGCGCTTTAGGCCAGCTGTTGAGACCTGTTGTTGAGGGTGACCGTTTATAGATGCGGCCTGGATAATGCCGTCAGGGTGGCGAAAAATTTGTCTCGAATTTCATCGTCTTACCCCCCCCCCTTTTTTTGACTCATTCAATGGGTCATTCAATGGGTCATTCAATGGGGCTTGGTGTTTTCTCGAAGTATTGGTACAGATAATCGATATTTGACGCAAAGTGGGTTTCTTTGACAAGCTTGAAATCTGGCGTCGGAAAGTCAGGAAATGTGATGTCGCCTTCAACCTCAGTTTGAATGGTGGTGAGGTGGACGGCATCCGCCAGGCCTTGGGCCAGTGCTTGCTGATAGATCTGGCCGCCACCGACAATAAAGACGGGCCGCGGGTCATTGCTGACTGCTTGCAGTGCAGTGCTTAGTGAGCTGGCGATCTCGCAGCCGAGAACCGAATAGGCGCTATTGCGAGTCACAATAATCGTCCGTCGACCGGGTAGCGGTCTGCCGATCGACTCATAGGTTTTGCGGCCCATGATGAGAATGCCGCCGATGGTGATCTCGCGAAACAGCTTTTGCTCACCCTTTACCTGCCAAGGTATGTCGGGGCCATTACCGATAATATTGTTAAGCGCGCGAGCGGCTACCAGGCTGACGGTCACTTACATTTGCTCGACCGTGTCGATACCCAACAGGTCCAAACCCTGTTGGATAACCTGGGCGGTGAGATCCGCAATCAGCAGACGGCTGGTGGTGACCTCTGGCGCCGCCTTGAGAATCGGGCAGGCTTCATAGAAGGACATAAACAATCCGGCGAGTTCAAACAGGTAGTTACAGAGGATGTTAGCCTGATAGTCCTCCGTGACTGCGTCAACCGTCTCGCTGAACTGTAGTAGCTTCAAGCCCAGTTGCATCTCAAGCGGTTCCTGAATCAGGATGTCACCGCTCAAGGTGCTGGGGTCAATGTCTGCGCGGCGGAAGACGCTGCGGATTCGTGTGTAGGCATATTGCAAATAGGGGGCAGTGTTGCCTTCAAAGGACAACATGGTGTCCCAGTCAAAGACGTAGTCAGTGAGGCGATTTTTCGACAGTTCGGCATACTTAATGGCACCGACACCGACGACGCGAGCAATCTCATGGCGTTGCTCGGCATCCAGTTCAGGGTTCTTGGTGCTGACCAGCTCAAAGGCGCGGGCAATGGCTTCGTCAATCACCTCGATCAGTTTGACATCAGCGCCGTCGCGGGTCTTGAAAGGCTTGCCGTCCTCCTTGAGGATCACGCCGAAAGGCAAGTGTCGAAAGTCTTGCGTGTCGGTGATATAGCCGGCTTGCTTGGCGACCGAAAATAACTGTGAGAGGTGCAATCGCTGGCGCGCATCGACAAAATACAGGGCGCGATCGGTCTTGAGTGTTTGACTTCGATACCTTACGGCAGCGATATCACTGGCCATATAGGGGTAGCCGCCATCTGACTTCTGCACCATAGCAGGTAAGGGGTTGCCATCTTTACCCGTAAACTCGTCCAGGAAAACACACTTGGCGCCGTTGGAAACAGTGATCAGACCCTGGCTTGTCAGTTCATCGACGACCACGGGCAGATCAGCATTGTAATCGCTCTCGGCTTTGATGTCGGCTGGCGTGAGACTGATATTGAGTTTGTCGTAAACCGCCTGGCAGTGCTTGACAGATTCAGTGATAAATAGCTGCCACAATGCGCGACAGCGTGGATCGCCAGACTGGAGCCTGACCACATATTCCCTGGCCCGATGGGCAAACTCCGGGTCGGATTTAAATAAGCGGCTGGCAGCCATATAGAATCTTTCAAGATCCTTGAGTTCACTGCCCAGTGCGACGCCGCTGGTGTCTAGCTGGTCCATATAGGCCAGCAGACTGCCAAATTGTGCGCCCCAGTCGCCCACATGATTCGCGCGGATAACGTGATGGCCTTGAAATTCGAGGCTGCGCGCTGCTGCGTCACCGATTGAGGTGCTACGTAAATGGCCAATATGCATTTCTTTCGCCAGATTCGGCGCTGAGTAATCAATCACGATTGTCTCGGCGACTCTGGATTGAACACCAAGTTGGCTGTCCTGACGCAGTTCGGTCAAGCTGGCGGCGATAAATTCTGCTGAAAGGTGAATGTTGATAAAGCCTGGGCCCGCGATTTCAACCTTAGCCGCGGCGGGGAAGTCGAGCGCCTCGATAATTGTGCCCGCCAGCACCCGTGGGTTCAGACCAAGACGCTTAGCCGCGCCCATCACGCCATTCGCCTGATAGTGACCGAATTCTGGGCGCTGGGAATTTTTGATGACAGCCGGCGCTTCAGCCGCACCGGCCTGAGTGAGTGCGCTGCAAATGGCCTGGTCAATAAAGAGCTTGAGGTTCATGGTTGATAATATCGAGGTTGCAAAAACCTCGCCATGTTAGCGGTTTCGCTATCGCGGCGCCACAATCTCGAGGCTCGGGAACCGCCTGGCGTCAGAATTTTTCTGTTGATTAGCGGGATTTGGCCTGCTTTACCCCGTGGCACGGCGACTTCTCATACGGTAAGTCTGATGACCATCGCAGCAGGTGATGGCGTCAAATTCTAAACTTGAGTAGGATAAAGGCACACTTTGTGGAGATTGAGTCGATGCAACAAAATGGTTTTCACCATGTCGCTTTCGCCTGTCGAGACCTGGATGCAACTGTTGCCTTTTATCAGGGACTGTTGGATTTTCCTCTGGTCCATACTGAAATGCAGGGTAATGCTGAGGGTTTCCTGCGGCATATCTTTTTCGATTTGGGCGACGGTTCAAGCCTGGCCTTCTTCTACCTGCAAGGCATTGGTGAGCCGAAAGACTATTCTACGGCCATCTCGACGGATCTGGGCTTGCCGATCTGGGTTAACCATGTGGCCTTTCGTGCTGACCAGGCACGCTATGATCAGGTTAAGGAAACCATGACAGCGCAGTTGATCAAGCCCGTGATGGAAGCTGACCACGGTTGGTGTCGCTCCGTTTATTATGCTGACCCAAATGGTATTTTGATCGAGTTTTGTGTCGACTCGCCAGGGTTTAAGCCAGACCCGAAGGCGGCCATGGAGCTGTTGCATGCTGTGCCAGAGGGTTATACAAAATAGGTACGGGGTTGATCCAGGTGTTGAGCCACACCTCGCCGGCCGCACCTCGCCGGCCGCACCTCGCCGGCCGCACCTAGTCAAGGTGGTGGCGGATGCGCTCGCAAAGTAGGTCAGTACTATAAGGTTTCTGAATAAAGTCGTGGCCCTGCTCGATAATAAAGCGAGTATGGGTGCCGTTATAGGGATAGCCGCTGGTGTAGATCAATCTGATGTTCGGTGAGATAGCGCGCATGCGTTCAGACGCTTGTCTGCCGCCCATTTTTGGTAGCACCACGTCCATGACAACCAAGTCTATACCTTTGTGTTGCGCCTTAAAGATAGTCAAGGCTTCGTCGCCGTCGCGGGCTTCTATGACGTTATAGCCGACGCCCCGGAGTATCAGTCGAGCCAGATCTCTGACATGGTCGTTATCTTCAACCAAGAGCAGAGTCTCTGTGCCGCCGACGATTTTGCGCCGGTCTTTGTTGGTTTTTTGCAGGGGTCTTGCATGGCAGGCAGGTAGGTGAACTCGAAATGTCGAACCGCCGCCCTGGGTGCTGAGGATTTTGATAAAGCCTCGATGTTGCTTGATGATATCGGCCACCAGCGAGAGCCCAAGGCCGGTACCCATGCCCTCTGGTTTGGTGGTGAAAAACGGCTTAAAGATATGTTCCAGATCCTTTTCACTGATACCGGTGCCCGAGTCAACGATTGAAATGACGATGTAATTACCCGGCTGAATTTCGTGATCGGTGTCGGCCTCAGTGATGAGTTGGCGATCGGTAGTAATAGACAAGCATCCCGGTTCAAACATAGCGTCGCGGGCATTGATCATTAAGTTGATAATGACCTGTTCGATTTGAGACGGGTCGGCGAGTACGAGTGCCATGTCTGTGGTTTTGCTGATATGGACGTCGATATTCGCGGGCAACAGACGGCGGATCAGCAGGTCGAGATTAACAATTAGATTATTAATGTCGATCACGGAATATTCGGTTTTTTGAGGTCGGCTGAATGCCAGTAACTTATGGGTCATGTCAGCAGCAAGTCGGCCGGCGTGCTGAATTTGGCTGAGATAGTCATGGCGCTCAGCAGTGCCGAGTGTTGGCGCCTGACATAACTCAGCGTAACCATTAATGGCGACTAACAGATTGTTGAAGTCGTGAGCGATGCCGCCGGCCAGTTGGCCGACAGTCTCCATTTTTTGCGCTGCGAGCAGTTGGTATTGCAATGCTTGTTGTTCGTTGCGTCGCTGTATGTGTTTAGAGTTATCTCGAATAATAACCGTGTATCGATCATGACCCTCAAGGTGCTGGCGATGCTGGCGATTGACTGAAACTTCAACTGGAATGCTACTGCCTTTTTTGTGGCGCCCATAGATTGTCCGGCGAGTTTTTTTTAGACCGTTAGGGTGCATGCCGATGCCTGCGGTATCGTCGAGTTGCTCGTCGAGAGTTCTCGATGTGTCGCCGCGGCTAGTTAAATCGGGCAGTAAATCGGCTAGGCTTTTGCCCTTCAATTCTTGCTGGCTGAAGCCGAATATGTCGGTGGCGGACTGGTTAGACGCGGTAATCTCGTTTCTATGATCAATCAATAGAATAGCTTCCGGTGACTGTTGAAACAGCGTCGCGTAGTTAGCGGCAACCTCCCTTATTTCAGACTTAAGGTTGTGAACGGCGCTCAATGATCTCGCGATGATGACAATACCTTGCGAGCTGCGATTGATTTTAGGTTGTGATTGGCACTCAATCTCTGCTGGCAGCCAATAGCCGTCACAGTGCCTGAGTTCCGCTGTCATGGTGCTGCTTGCATGGCTCTGCGTGCTGAGTTTGTTGAGGCTAAGCTGGAGGTGCTGAGCCGCGGCAGGAGAAAATAGTCGTTCGATGGGCAGCGCGAGAAACTGCTGCCGCGAATAACCGAGCCATTGTTGGATGGATGGCGTGACGAAGGTTGTCTGACGGTTGCTGTTCACAACCCAGAGACTTTCAGTCAAATGATTTGTCACAGTATCGTATCGATACTGCAGATCCGCCAAATTTTTTTTGGCGTTCGCGCTTTGCCGCATAAGTCTGGTGTTTGCCTCACGCTGCGCAAAAGTTTGATCAAATTGCGTCATCAGCATTACCGTCTGCTCGCGCCTGCTGTTTGCCGAAGGCGTAAATTTTCGGACTAAATGCCAAGCCAAGTTAATCAAGGGGACATGAATGTCAAAAGTGACTAGGTTCGCAGTTTGGTGCCAGGTTACCTGCTTAAGGTTCTTGGTGTGGCTGGTCAGCAGGCAAGCCATTTGTCCGCGCAGCAGATGATAGAGCGCCGTGGACGGCTGGTAGCCGTGCTGCATTTGCAGGTTGACTCGAAGGTATCTCGGGCTGATTTGTTGCAGTTCCAGCCTGCAAGGTAACATTTTTTCAATGGTGCCAGCTGCGCCGAAAGCGAAGCGGTAGGCTTCTTGCATGCCTGACAAGGATTGGCTGATCACCTGACAAGTGCGGAACTGATGGCTGTTCCAGGAGCGCATTCCCGCTGCGGCAATCTCGTCGTTATCGAGGTTGCTGGTCAACGCTTTGTCTATCAATAGAAATTTATCCCAGTCGAAAAGCTTCGAAGGATCAGACAGATAAATATAGGCCGCCTCACAAACGGCTAAGGCTGACGCGTTCTTGAAATGTTGACGGCACAGCGCCATCAGGCAATCCAAATAATGGCAGCTGACGTCAGGCTTCTCTACGATCAATGGGTGGTAGCGGGCGTTCTCTTCCATGAGATTACCAGTTAACGCCACATGGCGAATTTGAATAATCTCTACATAGTCGCTAGCGGTCAAGCGGTCTGTGAGAAAATCAATAAATTAAGGGAGATTACTTGATCGTTCGATCAAAATTTGAGCACGAAGGCAAAGCTCCGGGTAACTTTTGAGTTCACTTACACCTTGTGGCGTGAGGCAATATACGCCTCTGCTGACCCGTTCAAACCATTGGTAGTAGTTTGCGCTGAGAATGCTTGAGGTTTTTTCGCCGGTGCCCTGCTTGCGTAATTCTCGAGTTGAGGATGGGCCGTTGTGCTGCAGGCAGCAACCAATCAGCACGGCATTTTCTCGATAGGCGGTGATGAGTTTTTGTTGATGTACACCGCCGGTATTATAGCTGCCAGACCGCCCGGCAATTTCACGAATGATCGCTGTGTGCTGCTTGGATTTGCGCGGTGCGATTTCCTCCATTGCTTCGAGCCTGTTCGTTGGCATGGTGATCGCTGAGCCGCCTGAAGGGTCGAACGCCTTTTTAACACTGATGCCAAGGGGACCGAAGTTCACGACCAGCAGGCCGAGCTGCAGCTTGCGTAAAACTCGAATAGTCCCTCGCCATTGTCGACTTCGACGATTGGCGGTTTCCGGAATCGCGACATACACGGCGCTGGTGATGGTCTGGCGATCAGTGGCCTGAATCAGCAGGGTTAAATTAATGCTGGTTTTAAGCTCAACTACAACGACTTGCTGGTCCCTTTGAGCCACGATATCACAGTGCCGCACTTCAGCCTGGACGGTATAGCCGTGGTCCTGAAGGTAGTCTTTTACGGGTTGGTATAGGTCTATTTCGAGCATGAGATTCGATGTTCAACGTTGAGCTAGAGCAAGAGTCTTGAGCTACACGAGGCGCTCAATCTATGGAGTTACAGTGTCTGGTAAACGCGCCAGTAGCTTTGGATATAGACCGCCAAAGCTACTATTGCTCATAATGAGAATATGCCAGGTGCCAGGCATCTGGATAACCGTTAGTGCCTGCTCGATAATATCTTCAATGGAGTCGGTGATAAGAACGCCAGGGCCAGCCAGTTTGTCAGCCATATCCCAGCGAGCGGTAGCTGGACGATACCAGATGACCTGCTCCGCGTTACTGACTGCTGCTTTTAGCGTGTCTTCGTGTGTGCCATTGCGCATGGTATGGGAGCCAGGTTCGATGATGGCGAGGATGTTTTCCTGGCCGACCTTGTTCCGTAGGCCCTCGAGCGTCGAAGCAATCGCCGTTGGGTGGTGAGCAAAATCCTCAATGACATTCAGTTCGGCTGAGCTGTAAATAAGCTCCATGCGACGTTTAACACCCTTGAACTGGTTTAAAGCCTCGCAGGCAATAGCGGGGGTAACGCCAATGTGGCGGGCGGCCCCGATGGCGGCCAGTGCATTGGCCATATTATGTTTGCCAGTCATCGTCCAATCGACGATGCCTTGCAGTTTGCCGTCGAGGCTCACCTGGAAGCGACTGGCATCATTGCTGAGCAAATGGCCTGTGATATCTGCGGGCCCCTGGGTATCTTCACCAAAACTAATGCATGGCGTCCAGCAGCCGCGCTCGAAGACTTCCTTGAGATTGTCATCCTGCGCTGGGTGGATAACGAGACCTGTACTCGGGATCGTGCGCAATAAGAGATGAAACTGATTTTGGATCGCATCCAGGTTGGGAAATATATCGGCGTGATCAAATTCCAAATTGTTCAAAATAGCGGTTCGAGGACGGTAGTGCAGGAATTTCGAGCGTCGGTCGAAGTAGCTGGTGTCATATTCGTCTGCTTCAATGACAAAAAATGGCGAGTCGCCTAGTCGAGCCGATTCGCCGAAATTGATCGGTACGCCACCCACCAAAAAACCGGGAGACAGGCCTGCATACTCTAAAATCCAGGCCACCATGCTGGTGGTAGTTGTCTTGCCGTGAGTGCCTGCAACGGCAATAACCCATCGGTCAGGTAGCAAATATTTGCCAAGCCACTCTGCGCCAGAGGTATAGGGAAGCCCAGCATCCAGGACATATTCGACGGCAGGATTACCTCGAGGAAGATTGGCGTTGCCGATCATCACCAAATCTACATCAACAGGAATGTTGGCTTTGCTGAAACCATTTTTAATCTGAATGCTGGCTTGTTGGAGTTGGTCGCTCATGGGCGGATAAATATTTTCATCACAGCCGCTGACCTGGTGCCCTAATTGTTTGGCTAGCAGTGCAATACTGCCCATCAGCGTGCCGCAGATACCAAGTATGTGAACGTGCAAAGCGGGCTCCTTTCTAGGTTGACGGTTGGATTGGAACCAGCATCTGCGAGGCGGCAATAGTTAACACTTCGAGTGTGAAGGCGAGCGCTATGCCCTGGAACACGCTGATATCCATCGACCGATGAAAAATGAAACCAGCAATCGCCAATGACCAGAAGAAGATGACCCAGAATACGGATTTCGCAAACAGAGTGAGTATATCGGCGTCGCTATTGATCAATAGAAGATTGACCACCAGGAGGAAAATCAAAATGATGGTGTTCGTCGCAAACAGTGAGGTCAATGTCGGAAGCGCTCGGCGCGAGGTTTTCTTCAGCCATAGAATGCCATAGACAAGAGATCCCTCGATGAGGACCTCGAAGGCAAGGCTGCTGCACAGCGCCGCGATGGTAAGGCTTGGACGGATCAGATTGACGGAGACGAAGGCGACGACCAGATAGGTGGCGAGCACGATGAACAAGATCGGTAGGCTGGCCGGTACCTTGTCGGGTCCGACACGTAGCAGGCACATCTGCCAAAAATAGAGCGTGATTTGTAACATGGCGGGATTATCACTGATATCTGACTCTGCGTACACTCGATCGACGGCAATACTTATAAAGAAGGGCCGTGACCGTGTGTGGGTACATTGGATAAAGCGTGATCTAGATCAATAGAATGAAAGATTGAGAGCGTTATCATCCGGCGGCTAAAAAAGAACAACGCCTTAGTTGCGTCTCAAAATAAACGTATAGCAATAAGCTAATATAAGTGTATGCTGTCGCGTACCTGGTAAGAAATAAACCTCCCTTTGTGTCGAGTTGCCTTACATGTCTGACCAGCCTGTTCATCGCCTGCCTGATTATAATCTGAAGGTGGTCCGCCAGTTTGCGATCATGACTGTGGTCTGGGGCATTGTGGGTATGCTCGTGGGTGTGCTCATCGCGGCGCAGCTTGCCTGGCCCATCATGAACTTCAATAGTGAATACCTGCATTTCGGTAGGCTTCGGCCATTGCATACCAACGCTGTCATATTTGCCTTTGGTGGCTGCGCGTTAATGGGGACCTCTTTGTATATCGTTCAGCTTACCTGTCAGGCTAAGCTGTTCTTGAGTGGCCTGGCCAGTTTTGTTTTTTGGGGGTGGCAACTGGTTATCGTCTTGGCGGCCATCACACTGCCTATGGGGCTGACGACCTCCAAAGAATACGCTGAGTTGGAATGGCCCATTGATATTCTGATCACCCTGGTCTGGGTGGCTTATGGGATCGTGTTTTTTGGTACTATCGCGCAACGCAAGACTCGCCATATCTATGTGGCAAACTGGTTTTTTTCGGCATTTATAATCGCCGTTGGAATCTTGCATGTAGTCAATAGTCTCGCAGTGCCAGTGACGCTCACTAAGTCCTATTCTATCTACGCGGGTACGGTAGATGCCATGGTTCAGTGGTGGTATGGGCACAACGCGGTAGGTTTTTTCCTGACCGCAGGCTTCCTGGGCATGATGTATTACTTCGTGCCAAAGCAAGCAGGGCGGCCGGTGTATTCCTATCGCTTGTCTGTGGTGCACTTCTGGGCACTCATTTCTATTTATGTCTGGGCGGGTCCGCACCATCTGCACTACACGACGCTGCCAGATTGGGTGCAGAGCCTTGGGATGGCTATGTCTTTAGTCCTGCTAGCACCTTCTTGGGGCGGCATGATTAACGGCATCATGACCCTGTCGGGCGCTTGGGATAAGCTGCGAACTGACCCGATTTTAAAATTCCTGGTGGTGTCGTTATCGTTTTACGGTATGTCGACCTTTGAAGGCCCGATGATGGCGATTAAGTCGGTTAACTCGTTATCCCACTACACTGACTGGACCATTGGCCATGTCCATTCCGGAGCGCTCGGTTGGGTGGCGATGATCTCTATCGGCGCTATGTATCACATGATACCTATCCTATATGGCCGCAAGCAGGGAGAGATGTACAGTGAAAAGCTCATCGACCTGCATTTCTGGATGGCGACCATTGGCACGGTACTGTATATCGCGTCCATGTGGGTCAATGGCCTGATGCAGGGCCTGATGTGGCGCGCGGTGAATAGTGATGGCACGCTCACCTACAGTTTTGTGGAGTCGGTGGAGGCAAGTCTGCCTGGCTATATCGTCCGCTTTATTGGTGGCGGTATATTCCTCACGGGTATGTTGGTGATGGCCTATAACGTCTGGAAGACTACCAGGATGCCGCAACGGTTGGTTGTGGAGAAGCTCGCGTGAACGATTTCATTGAAAAAAATATTGGCGTCATGATGTTGCTTATCCTGGTTGCCGTGAGCTTTGGTGGCATCATCGAGATTGTGCCGCTGATGAATCAAAATGTCGTGACTGAGCCCATCAAGGGACTCAAACCGCTGTCGCCACTACAGCTGGCGGGCCGGGATATCTATATTCGAGAAGGCTGTTCTGTTTGCCACTCACAGATGATTCGGCCGTTGCGCGCTGAGGTCGAGCGCTATGGACACTATACGGTGGCCGGTGAGCTGGTCTATAACCACCCGTTCCTGTTCGGTTCGAAGCGTACTGGCCCAGATCTCGCGCGAGTGGGTGGGCTCTATAGTGACGCCTGGCATAGAGCGCATCTCTATGATCCCAGGGCTGTTGTGCCTGAATCCAACATGCCGGGCTTCACCTGGTTATTTGACACGCCGGTAGACGCGGCAGTATTGCCGGCGAAGTTGAGGGCCTTGCGGCGTGTCGGCGTGCCCTATACGGATGAAGCGATTGCCACCGCCGCACAGGGATTGGAAGAGAGCACTGAAGCGGACGCGCTGATTGCGTACCTGCAGCAGTTGGGTACCTTGATCAAGGATCGGAGGTAGATATGGACATGACTGACTTCCGCGGCCTGGCAACCGTCTTGTGTGCCCTGGCTTCTACTGCTGTGGTTATCTGGGCCTACGGACCGAGTCGAAAACAGTATTTTGATGATGCGGCCCAGTTACCCTTTGCTGATGAGGAGAAGTCGGCTGATGAGTAGCTTCTTTAGTGCGTTCGTCATCGTGGGTGCCTTGGGTTCATTGCTGGCATTTTTCCTGATTCTGCAAATGAATAACCGCAGCAACAACAAGCCAGGTCAGACGACGGGGCATCAATACGACGGCATCGAAGAGTACGATAATCCGCTGCCTGCATGGTGGTACTGGGGCTTTATAGGGACGATTGTTTTCGGCCTGGGCTATCTTGCGTATTACCCGGGGCTAGGTAATTTTCCCGGCTTGTCAGGCTGGACTCAGGTCAATCAGCTCGAAGCAGAGCAAGTCATTGCTGATGAGCGCTACGGACCAATTTTTGCGCAGTATCGCGAGATCCCCGTTGAGACACTAAGCGGCAATCCGGCGGCGATGAAAATGGGTCATCGGTTGTTCATCAATAACTGCGCGGTCTGCCATGGCGCCGCGGCGACTGGCAGTTTCGGTTTTCCGAACCTGACAGATGCTGAGTGGATCTGGGGCGGAGAGGGTGACACGATCGAGACGACGCTGCGCTATGGTCGTAATGCGGCGATGCCAGCCTGGGAGAGTGTGCTGGGTGTTCAAGGGATAAAGGAAGTCACTGAATATGTGCTGTCGTTGTCAGGTCGAGAGGTTGATGCAGCCCTTGCCAGCAGTGGTCAGGCTCATTTCACGACCTACTGCACCATGTGCCATGGACCTGAGGGTAAGGGTCAGGTGATGTTCGGCGCGCCAAATCTTACTAATGACATCTGGTTGTATGGCAACTCGCGAATGCGTATAGCGCAGGTGATCAAACATGGTCGAAACGGTGCCATGCCAGCCTTCGAATCCCGATTAGGGCGCGATAAGGTCCATATTTTGGCGGCCTATGTGAAGAGCCTGGGTGAAAGTTGATGCAAACCGGTGACTTGTGGGCATACACCGCCCAAGAAGTGTCTGATAGATGAGTGCGCCAGATAAGGCCCTAGACAATTCTTCGGAGAAGATTCCAGCGATAGCATTGGATGTTGATTCCAGTGTCTACAACCTATACGAAAAGCGTGAAAAAATCTTCACCCGTAGCATTGAAGGTTTTTTTCAGAATGTCCGATTGTTCACCGGCTGGCCTTTGTTGTTGGGCTATTTTCTAATTCCTTGGTTGATACTTGATGGCCGTCAGGCCATCTTGTTTGATTTACCTGCTCGAAAGTTTCACATTTTTTGGTTGACGTTTTGGCCGCAGGACTTTGGTTTTTTGGCATGGGCATTGATGATCGCGGCCTTCGGCCTGTTTTTTATCACGACCCTGCTAGGGCGGGTCTGGTGTGGTTACACCTGCCCGCAGACGGTTTGGACCGCGATTTTCATGTGGGCCGAACAAGTCGCTGAGGGCGAGCGGCATCAACGGATCAACCTCCAAAATGCTCCCTGGAGCTTGGAGAAAGCCTTCAAGCGCTTCGTCAAGCACGGTATGTGGATGGGCTTTGCGGCCTTGACTGGTCTGACCTTTGTTAGTTATTTCTATGGCGCACGGCCGCTGGTGCTAGACACCTGGCATTTGCAGTTGGGCGAGTCAGCACTATTCTGGTCAGCCTTCTTCACGTTGGCGACCTATGCCAATGCGGGTTGGATGCGAGAGCAAGTCTGTATTCACATGTGTCCCTATGCCCGCTTTCAGTCTGCCATGTTCGATAAGGACACGCTGGTTGTGAGCTACGACCCGCAGCGGGGCGAAGCCCGTGGACCCCGCAAGCGCAGTGCAGATACGGCTGAGCTGGGTCTTGGTGATTGCATCGATTGTTCCCTGTGCGTCCAGGTTTGCCCAACAGGGATCGATATTCGTGATGGGTTGCAGTACGAGTGTATTAACTGTGCGAATTGTATTGATGCCTGTGACTCGATCATGACCAAAATGGACTACGCGCCGGGGTTGATCTCCTATACCACGGAAAACCAGTTGGCGGGCCAGGGTTGGACCTGGAAGCGTCCCAAGTTGCTAGCCTATGGGATGGCGGTGCTCATGATGATAACGCTGTTTGCCTATAGTCTGGCGACTCGAATGCCCCTTGAGCTGGATGTCATGCGCAACCGCGGTGAGTTATATCAGGAAGTTGCCGGGGGGCTGATTCGCAATACTTATCTGCTTAAGGTCATCAATATGGATCGTCAAGCCCACGCTTATCAGCTAAGTGTTACTGGGCTGCCGACGCCTCGCCTGGTGCCTGACGCCATCATAATGGCGCCTGCTGGTGAGATTGTGGAAATCTCTATTGATGTGTTGGTGGATCCTGATGCCTTGCGCGGGGTCAACACCGAGATCGAGTTCAGGGTTGAGACAGAGGATGGCCGTTGGTACGCGACCAGTGAGAGTCGTTATCTGGGGCCCGCGCCACTAAGGGGATCTTATGGCCGCTGAACGATCCACGAATGCGCCTGCCTCCTCGCTGCCCGACAGTGATATGTTGCCTTGGTATCGTTATACCTGGCCTTGGGTGTTGATTGCGATCCCGTTTGCGGCGGTCCTATTTGGCATCCTGATGATCTATATGGTCACGCACTACCCTGACGATCTGATGGTCGATAACTATTATAAAGAAGGTATGGCAATCAATCAGTCGCTGGCGATGGATGCGGCGGCACAAGCATTGAACGTCGAGGCGGTCCTGCTCAAGGTTGACGCCGAGCAAATTCAGTTTGCCGTTCAAGGTGTCACCGACAGCGTCGTGGTCCTTGAGCTATTTCATGTTACCAACCAGGCGCTGGATCAAAAATGGCTACTGTATCCTGAACCGGACGCGCCCGAATCAAACACGTTGATCTACACGGCGATTAGCGAGGGTATAGAGGTGCCTCTCAGCATGCAGGGTGTTTGGTATTTGCAACTCAGTGGCGCTGACGACCATTGGCGATTGCGCGAGCGTATTAAGACGCCTGTCCGACAGCTAGTGCTACATAGCCGATGATACACGTGGCCGAGAACCCCATGAAGACGACTCGGCAGCCGCTGCCAGATCCGAATTTAGCTGCCCGGCGCCTCGATTTTGCGGAAAGTATTTCAAGTCGTAATGCCTCGACACAACTGTCAGTTCGAGTTCCGGATATTCGTTGTGCCGCTTGTTCTCTCGCCATCGAGCGGCTTTTGAGTGGCATGCCTGACGTCACTCGGGTGGCGACTAATCTTGCCGACAAGCGGGTTGTTGTGGATTTCACCGCCGGCGATGCCTTTGACTTCGTTGATGCTATTGAAGGACTGGGTTATACGGTGTTGCCTGAACGCCTGAATCTGGCGCAGGCGGCGTTGCAGCAAGAACGTAAATCGATGTTGGCGCGGTTGGGTGTTGCGGGTATTGGTATGATGCAGGTGATGATGTTCGCTTTGGCCAGTTATTTAGCTGGGTCGGGCGGTATTGAACCTGCCTATGAGGGACTGATGCGCTGGGCGAGCCTGGCTGTCGCAACGCCCATTGCCCTGTACAGTGCAATGCCGTTTCATCAGGGCGCACTCCGTGATCTGCGCAATCGTCATCTAGGTATGGATATCCCGATTTCTCTGGCGATTCTGGCGGCCTATGGTTTAAGTCTGGTTAACACGATTTTACATGCCGACGTTGTGTATTTCGACTCGGTCTGTATGTTCGCTTTCTTGTTGCTTATCGGTCGCTATGTGGAGCTGGGCTCGCGGCAGAAATATCAGCTGAGCCAGAACCTCAACGATCATCTCTTGCCCGCGGCGGTGCAGCTTCTGGTGGCAGGTGAGCCTGGGCCCTATGTATCCGTCAAGGCTGTGCCGGTGGGAGCCAGAGTCAAGATTGGTGCAGATCAGGTTATTCCCGTGGATGGCATTGTTGTCGGTGGCCAGGCGAGCGTAAATGAAGCGGCTTTTACCGGTGAAAGCGTGCCCGTTAGCAAGGTGGTCAGCAGTCTAGTGTTGGCCGGTTCTCGCCTGGTGGATGGCGAGTTACAGATTGAATGCACGACAGCCTATGAAGATTTTGTTCTGACTCGGATCTCAGTGTTGTTCCGAGAGTCGAGTCTCTACAAACCCCGATTTTCTCTGCTGGCTGATCAAATAGCAGGCTACTTCGTGGGCTTTATTTTGTTGGTGACAATGGCAAGTGCCTTGTTTTGGTTGAGCGCAGGCTCCGACCAATGGTTCAGTATTGCACTGGCGGTACTTGTGGTTTCGTGCCCATGTGCTTTGTCGCTGGCGACGCCCGTCGCTTATACCGTCGCGATCGCGGCCTTGCGAAATTACGGCGTTGTAATCCGCAATGGTGGATTTCTTGAGCGCCTGGCGGCAATAGACGGCATCGTTTTCGACAAAACAGGTACCCTGACCACCGGTGCGCTGCAACTCGGCGCGGTGGAGTTGTTAGTGCCTGGCATGAATCGGAATCAGGCCGTAGATATTGCCGCGGCCCTTGAGCGAGGTACCCTGCACCCCATCGCTAAGGCATTTGTTGGTGGTGCGAGCCTCGTGGCAGAGAATATTCACGTTAGTGCCGGCGAAGGGGTGAGCGGTCACGTCGACGGTCAGTACTATCGTTTAGGTAAGCCCAATTTCGCGGCGGGCAGGCCAATGCCTCCACCGCCTGCCGCGGGGATGTGGATATTACTGGCGGCAGAAGCGCCGCTGGCATGGTTGCAACTGATTGATGAGCCGCGACCTGACGCCGTGGATGTGGTTGCCGGGCTACTGAAGCAGGGTTATTCGGTAGGGTTGCTCTCAGGAGACGCCGCCGCAGAGGGGCGGCGAATTGCTGTATTGCTGGGAATTACAGATATCACGACAGATGTAGCGCCTGCTGCCAAGGTTGCAGATGTCCAGCGGCGCCAAGCATTGGGCGCGCGCCTGCTGATGGTAGGCGATGGCATCAATGATGCGGCGGCCATGGCCAGCGCACACACTTCTATTGCTATCAGTCCGGCAGATGTGGTTGTGCAAGAAGCCGCGGATGCGACCCTATTGACGAATTCTTTGAGTTCTTTGCCCGTACTTCTTAGGTTTTCGAAGCAGGTCAGGCGGATTATTCGACAGAATGTAGGCTGGGCCATAGCCTACAATCTGTGCGTGATTCCGCTGGCGGTGGCCGGGTTGCTGCAGCCATGGATGGCGGCTCTGGGTATGTCTTTGAGCTCATTGTTAGTCGTTTTCAATGCCAACCGACTCAGGGAGGTGCGAGGCTCATGGAAATAGTCTTTGTTCTCGTGCCCGTAAGTCTGCTTATTGTCGTGGTTGCCCTATGGGCGTTTGTTTGGTCCGTGCGTAACGATCAATACGACGATTTAGATAAAGAAGCCTATCGCATATTGTTTGACGAGGTGGTCGAGACGCCTGGCTCGTTACCGATTCAGGCGGATGAGTCGAAGAGTCTGTTGCAGGAGCAACATCGAATTGAAGGTTCTAATCTCAAATAATCCAGAAGAACGCAGGAGAACGCTATGAATCATCTGTTTGGTATTTTGTTAAGCCCCCGGCAGGAATGGGAAAAAATACGGGCAGGTGCCGGCTCGGTTGTCGGTCACTACCTCAAGTATCTGTTGTGGATGGCCATGTTAGCGCCGATCGCTTGGTACTATGGTTCGACTCAGATTGGCTGGCAGGTAGGCGAGCGGGTGATCAAACTCACCGCTGAGAGTGCTGCGCAAATTATGCTGCTGTTTTTTGTCGCCATCCTGCTCGCGTCAGCCTTTCTTGGCTATATGATTCACTGGATGTCAGAAACTTATGGTGCGGAGAGTTCGTCGCTGGGTAAAGGGGTCAGTATTGCGGGTTATACACTAACGCCTTTATTTGTCTGCGGCCTGACTGGATTCTACCCTGTGCTGTGGCTCGATATGTTGTTGGGTTGCGCTGCTGCAGCGTACACGGTGTACCTGTTATATATCGGTGTACCCATTGTGATGCAGATTCCTAAGGAGCGAGGTTTTTTGTTTGCCAGCGCCATGGTGGGTGTGGCCCTGGTATTATGCGCAGCGTTACTCGGTGCAACCGTTATTCTCTGGGAAATGGGTGCCATGCCCGTCTTCACGGATTAAGCCTTTCACGGATTAACCTTTGCACAGATACAGTCTTCTGTGCAGGTCCTGCGGTAGCGCGGAGATAGTGAATGACGGTAAAGCGGAGGACGAGATTGTGACCTAGGCCACAATCTCGTTTATTGCCGAAGTCTCAGTCTGGCAGGCCTAGAACGCGCTTGCTGATGATGTTCATCTGCACTTCGTTGGTGCCACCGTAGATTGTGACAGCGCGACTGCTCAGCCAGTTCTTTGTGGTTTCGAGTTCTTTGTCATCAAAGCCCTCGCCCTGCCAACCGATGCCTTGAGTGCCCATCAGTTTGGATTTCAGTTCGGCGCTATTGCGCGCCAGGTTAGAGCCTACCAGTTTGAATATTGAGGTCGCGGCGCCTGGGGTTTTGCCGGTTGAGGCTTCCTGCACGACTCGTTGGGCGGTCAGCTGAAATGCACGTTCCGTCATCGAATGATCAAGAATCTCGGCTCTTACACCGTGATCGGCGATTTTGCCGTCAACTTTGCCGATATACTCGGCGGCGATTTCCGCAAATTCATTGCGTTTAATCTCACCTGGCTTGCGCTTTTTGGCGCCACCTGAGAGGCCGCCGATGCCAGAACGCTCAAACTGAAGTAGACGCTTGCCGACCGTCCAGCCCTTATTTAATTCACCCACCAGATCTTCACGCTTGGCGAGGGCGTCGTCGAAAAATGTTTCACAAAACGGTGAGGAGCCTGAAATCAATGCGATCGGTTTAATCGTCACGCCGGGCTGCAGCATATCCAGTAATACAAAACTGATACCGTCATGTTTAGACGCATTGGGGTCGGTTCTCACCAGAGCAAACATCCAGTTTGCGTACTGGGCACCGGAGGTCCAAACCTTCTGGCCGTTGATCACGAAGTTATCGCCGTCGATAACCGCTTTGGTCTGCAGTGAGGCCAGATCAGAGCCCGCACCGGGTTCGCTGTAGCCTTGGCACCAAGTCGCTTCGCCGCTGACGATCTTCGGCAGGTGGCGCTTCTTTTGTTCTTCGGTACCATATTCGAGCAATGTTGGACCGATCATGGCTAGGCCCATGCCCGAGCTGGCTGCAACGGCCTTGATGCGGCCCATTTCCTGCGAAAGTATCTGAGCTTCTGCCGCCGAGAGACCGCCACCGGCATACTCCTTTGGCCAGGTGGGTGCTGTCCAACCCCGTGCTGCCATGACCTTCAGCCACTGTCGCGCGTCATCAGTATCATAAATCAGGTGGGCATCTTCCCAGTGAAATGTTCGATTCCGCATAGTCTGTGGGCAATTGGCCTCAAGCCAAGTGCGGGTTTCTTCACGGAAAGTATCTAAATTCGACATCTGTTACTCCTTGAAATCGTCTGGGTACAAGTAGGCCATAATTATTGGTTGGTGCAAATGACTATCAGTGGGGTAAATAGCGTTCGATTCGCTGGCCTCTAAGGTTCAATTGACTAGGTTGTGCTAGGGCTAGCCCCCTCGGTCATCGCTCGCTTGCCTATCCAGACCGCGATCGCCTGTGCGATCAGCTCGCCCTTTTGGTTGAAAATCGCTGATCCTGCAAAGTGCTTTTTGCCATCGACATTAATCGGCCAGGCAGTGACCACGAGTGGCTCCCCCGCGCGGACAGTACCATGAACGCGGGCTGTCATGCGACCCAGTAATCCTGTGAGTTGGCCGGCGTGGAAATAGGCCAATTGTCCAGGGCAATCCAACGCTGTCCATAAAAACCTGGCTGGTAGCAGGCCATCTGAATCCGCCCATTCGGCGCGGGTTTGCCAGGCTGCAGCGACCTGGCCAGTCTGCAGCGGTGCAGCATAGACCTGTAAGCCGGTTGGGTGACCGGCACCACAGCAGAAGCATATTGGGTGAAGCCCCAGGCTGCCGGGCATGGGGGAGTCCTGGCGCTGTTGCAGGGGCACGGCAAGGTGTCTGATAGCCAGTGCTTGTTGGTAAGTGGGTGGCGTAGGTATGTCGAGGCTGAAGGGCTGGAGTCTGACTTCGGCGATCAAGGTCTTAGTGGTGGATAACGCGCTGGTGCTGTCAGCGTCGATCTCGATTGTCACGGAAGCGCGGTCCGCTGCGTCGTGCCGGTGGACGCTCATCGCGGCGTTCAACGGAATCGGAGCTCGTAAGGTGACCTCGATCGCTTGGTCTGGATTTTGCTGTACTTGTTCTGCAAACGCACCGGCGACGTAGCCGCCATTGCCCGATGTTGGGGGGCCACGAAAGCGTTCAGGGATGGTGATATGTTTCTGCATGGTCTCAAGTCCCAGTCAAAGTTCTTACTCTGCGCCGCGCGAGCATTCAATCGTTTATTGCGTATACCGCGGCGTTAATTCGGCTACAGGCGCGAAGAATGGCGTTGGTTGTATTGAGCGAAGCGGATATTAGGTCAATGTCGTCGCGACAGCAAATAGCGCTGTTGAATCACTTCAAGATAGCCCTGCCTAGTTGGGCTCCAGGGCTTCAGGGCTTCAGGGCGTCGACGGTGATGACGCCGAGAGCCGCGAGCGTCTCTCGGTCAATCGTGTCAGTGGCGCGCAAGAGAATGACAACGTCAGTGGTGATGGGTGTGTAGCCCAGGAGCAGCGTAATGTCGTGAAGTAGCTGGGTCGAGGCGCGAGAATCAACAAGAATGGCGGACAGCTCATCCGGTCGCGCAATGATATCGATCGCTTCAGGCACATTGCGAGCATGGATGATATTAGTTGGGTCTAGGCCCTCGTGATTCTGCGCGAGGCGCCGTAAAACAGCGTCCAGATCGGGCTGCGCTTTTTCGAGAGTTTGGTTGTCTATACCGATAGCCAAAATTGTCATGTTGTATCTAGCTTGCCCTGAGAGCAGGGAGTCATATTGTCGCGACAAAGCCCGCTAGTCGTTGACTCAAGTCAATGAGGGGAGGTGGTGCTTGGGCGAGACTAATTGCATCAAATTTGCAGGGTCAGCGCCAGTGGCGGAATTTATTTAGGCGATTTGATCTCAGCAAAAGCTCAGCAAATGCTCAGCAAATGCTCAACAGCAGGCCAGTTGAATGTGAGTTGAATTGGAATTGGAATTGGAATTGGAATTTGAATTTGAATTGAGGCACAAGTTTCTGTGATGCGAGGCATTGGGTATGACCGGTTCTCGGCTATTGGCAAGAAGCCGTTAGCGAGAGGCGTTTGTTTAAGCTTAGGGATTTAAGTGGAGGGATTTAAAATTAGGGATTTAAGTTTAGGGGCCTGGGTTCATCAATAGAATGTGAAGATTGTTTCAGGGTGCAATCTTCTAAGCTAGAGCCTGGGCCTCTTTTTTAACTATGGGTTAACCTGCTTTTAAGCGCAGTTATAAGCCTGGTTTTAGCGCGTTTTAAACAAGTGATTGAGGTATATGCGGTTGTTTTGAAGCGTTGCACTAAAACGCAAAAACATGGATTTTTGAAAGCCCTATCTGCCAGTTATGTCTGCCAGCTCTATCTGCCAGCTCTATCTGCCAGCTCTATCTGCCAGCTCTATCTGCCAGTTATGTCTGACAGATAGAGCTGGATGACAAGCTTATAGTGATAGGTTTTCAACAGCGCTGGCGTGCGAGCCTGTGTTTTCAACGCCGTCATTCTGCCGCGCTCGGGCAGAAGTGCTTGCTCGAGTAAAGATCCTTCACCAGGGCCTCGGCCGAAAAATATTCGGTCCGAACAGTTTGGGTCCGGATAGTATGGGTCTGAATAGTATGGGTCTGAATCTCTTGAGGCAGAGGAAGTTAGATTCAGTATCGCGCTGTTTTCTCGTAGCTGGATTCCTTTTGCGTGATTTCACAGAGTCGATGATGGTCCAAGATGCAAACCTCCTTGCCATCCACTTTGAGAATTTCGTTCTTCTGAAGTCGCGTAAAGACCCTGCTGACGGTTTCAACGGCCAAACCAAGATAGTTGCCAATATCCGTTCTAGCCATCGGCAGGCGGAATGAGGTCGGCGACAAATGGCGCTGTTGGTAGCGTAAGGACAGGCCCAAGAGGAAGCTGCCGATGCGTTCTTCTGCTGTCTTCTTGCCAAGCAGTAGTTGCAGTTGCTGATCTTCGCTGATCTCCTGGCTCAGGAGCCTATACATATGAGACTGGATGCTTGGGATTCGGCGAGATAGTTCTTCTAAACGATTGAAGGGTATTTCACAGACGGCGGTTGTTTCCAGGGCCTTAGCGGAGCTGATGTGATGCCCTGAATTGATGGCGTCAAGACCGAACATCTCGCCGGGTAAGTAAAACCCGATAACATGTTCGTCACCTTCGCTATCGACGCTGAAAGTTTTCACCGCGCCAGATCGGACCGTATACAAAGAGGCGAATTTATCCCCGGATTCGAACACGGTTTTATTCCGCTGGAAAGGTTTGCTACGCTTGAGCGCAGCATCGAAGATTTCTACATCTTTTTCTGAGAGGGAGTGAGGCATGCACAACCCGTTAAGGCTGCATGCCTGGCACGACACGGTATATTTTCTATGGATGTCCATAAATGCTCCAAGGTTAAATCAGGGTGCAGCGTTAAAAGGTCGCGGTGCAGCTAATCACTCAGTGAAGCTAATAATGAGCAGATTAGCTATAATACGGCGTATTGACGGCCTTGCGCAATAGCGCAAGCTCATCACTAGCATCGAGGGATCCGGTATCACCATGTGCGCGTATCCTTCATCATTGACTTGACTAGAGCTCGAAGACCCCCAATGCCTGATTCAAACAAGATAATAGTCAGCTGGTTAGCTGTTGTTTGCGCCACTATTTTCACCATGATTGTCGTTGGCGGTATTACCCGCCTGACCGGCAGTGGCCTCTCCATGGTGGAGTGGCGACCCATCATGGGTACCTTACCGCCTCTGAATGCGGCGGAATGGCAACTGGCCTTCGAGGCTTATCAGCAGTACCCCCAGTACCAGTTAGAAAATCATCATATGGACCTGGCTGCCTTCAAACCGATATTCTATTGGGAGTATGGTCACCGTCTACTGGGGCGACTGATCGGTTTGATTTACTTTGTGCCTTTTGTCCTCCTTTGGGCCTCCGGCCAAATCAAAAAACCGCTGGTGCCTAAGCTGCTATTGGGTCTGGCGCTCGGTGGTCTGCAAGGTCTGATGGGTTGGTATATGGTCAAGAGTGGTCTGGTTGATATGCCCAGAGTTAGTCATTTTCGGTTGGCTGCCCATTTGCTGCTTGCCTTGTCAATTTTTGCTTACTTGTTCTGGCTTATCTTGCACTTGATTGAGATCAAGCGAGAGTCCTTTGTCGCGAACGGTATTAAACCGTTGATCTACGGTTTTGCGGTATGTCTCGGGTTGCAACTGACGTGGGGCGCATTTACTGCGGGTAGCCATGCGGGTATAGGCTATAACACCTTTCCTTTGATGAATGACCAATGGATCGCTGAGGCAGTCTTCAGTATGGAACCCTGGTGGCTTAGTTTGTTTGAGAGCACGGCAACCATACAGTTTGTCCATCGTTGGCTGGGGGCGCTCGTTTTGATTCTGGTGGCGATTATCTGGATCCGCAGTTTGATAGGCGACTCTCGGCAGGTTCGATGGGCAGCGAGTATGGTGTTCTTCGCAACGCTGGTTCAGTTTGGTCTGGGTGTGTTCACCTTGATCCATATTGTCCCTATAGGTCTGGCGAGTCTGCATCAAGCCTGGGCCTGTGTGCTGCTGTTATCCGCTGTATATTTGGTCTACGTGGTTCGTAAGCCTATCGAATCGATCGATTTGGTCAGAGCCACGCCGTGAAAATTTGTCTCGGACAGATCAATACGACGCCAGGCGATTTCGCTGGAAACTTCGCGGCAATTCGACGCGGAATTGATATCGCGAGCGAGGCGGGTTGCGATCTTATTGTTTTTCCCGAGTTGACGATCCCGGGCTACCTGAGCCAAGACCTGCTGTATCACCCAGAGTTTATTGATCGAAATTTGGCAGTTCTAGACCAGGTGCGGGCCTACACTGGCCAAGTTGCCCCGAGCTTGCATGTGGTGGTAGGTTATGTCGAACGTAATCCTAAGCAGGGCAAGCCATTTCTGAACATGGCCGCCGTGCTAGCCGGGGGCGAGACCCAAGGTACCTACGCGAAGCAATTGCTACCTTTTTATGATGTGTTTGATGAATTGCGATATTTTGAACCCGGTGAAGGTCTGCTGATTCTGCCTATCGACGGCCAGAATGTTGGTGTCACGATCTGTGAAGACCTCTGGAACGATAAGGGCTCGGATGGCTACAACTACGCCAATAACCCGCTCCAACAATACCGAGAAGCGGGCGTTAAGGTTGTGTTGTCTTTGAATAGTTCGCCCTTCGTTCATGGGAAGACCGAGCAACGAATGAAGGTCATAGCGCCAGGCACGGAAGGCGGAATGACGCTAATTTATGTTAACCAACGTGGTGGCCAAGATGAGTTGGTCTTCGATGGACAAAGTTTTGTCGTCCGTGATGGTGATCTGATTCATCTTGTCGAGGAGGTCTTCGATGACAGCTTTGATGTGGTGGATTTGAGTCGCGCGCCTGTTCAGTTAGCTAAAGTGTATCAAGCAGCGCAGCAATTTAAGTTGCAGGCGCGAACGCCAAATTTATACGATTTGCTGGTGTTGGGCTTGCGTGATTACGCGAAAAAATCCGGATTTTCGCAGTTGGTGTTGGCGTCCAGTGGCGGAGTCGATAGTGCGGTTGTCTGCAAAATGGCTTGTGACGCTGTGGGTCCTGCTAACGTCCATGCGATCCGGATGCCGTCGATTTTCAGTACGTCCCATTCCCGCGATGACGCCCTATCTCTGCATCAACGATTGGGTTGCTGGGACTATGAGGTTGAAGTCGAACATCAGTCTGTGGTGAATATGTTGAACAACCGATTCAGTCAGCATGGGGATGATCCAACGAATCTCGTGACGGCGAAATTGAAGGCCCAGGCTTATGCGGGTGTCGCAGATGAGAATATTCAAGCGCGAATTCGCGATGTGTATGTGATGCATTTCAGTAACGCTTATGGTGCCATGCCCTTGTCCACTGGCAATAAAACCGAATCTGCCTGTGGCTACTACACGCACTTTGATATGAACTTTAGTTACGCGCCGATCAAGGATCTGTATAAATACCAAGTCATGGAGATTGCCCGAAACGCGGCGGAAATCCCGGATAACATTTGGCAGAAGCCGCCCAGTGCTGAACTGGCCCATGGTCAGGTCGATGAAGAATCATTGCTTTCGTACGCTATCTTAGACCCCATCGTCAGAGCCTATGTGGAAGATTACATCAGTACCTTTGCGCGATTTGATCGCTGGGTAGGTCAGCGCATTGCCGAGTCAGACGCTATCTCGCTCGACGTAGACATGTTGCGTCGTTGGTTCGATTCGGCCGCCGCGCCGTTCGAGTTTGAACGCATTATTCGTTTGATAGGCCGAATGGAATTCAAACGCAGGCAAACGTGCCCAGGCACCAAGGTTTCCAAAGTGGCGTTCGGTATCGGCCGACGAATTCCGATAGTCGAAAAATGGTCATGACTGAATAAGCACGGATTGTGCAAGCCAGCGCTGATATTAGCGCCGGGATAACTGCTGGCTCGCAGCAGTTATCTAGTTGTCATCCTCAATAACAATGCGTCTGCCCATCGCGCCCGGTGCCTTCGGCGCAGTGATGGATAAGACGCCATCTCGGTAGGTTGCGCGGGTCCCGCTACTGTCGACCGGGGCAGGCAAAGGCACGACCCGCTCAAAGCGACCATAGGCACGTTCTGAGACATGGTGTTGGCCTTGGGTGCCGTCCCTTTGATAGTGCTTTTCGCCGCGAATGCTCAGTGTCAAGTTATCGATGCTGATCTGGAAGTCTTCGGTGCTCATGCCGGGGGCTTCAAGTTGGACCTTAATCTCTTGGTCAGTTTCAAGCACGTCTGCTGACAAAACCCCCCACTGATTTGGTTGGTGCGACCCCGAGGCTTTGTTAGCAGCGTGGTCTTCATTCGGTGTAAATCGGGTAATCGCTTGGCGGGTCTTTTGCCACAACTGATGCCAGCCTTCGGCTAGACTATCCAGCCCTTCTCGAAGGTTTTGGGAAAAATGTTCTAGTGTGCTCATTGCGGTTCTCCTGATTCCTATTAACCTGTGATCAGCGTGTGATCAGCCTGCGGGCCACTGCGGAGGCCGGCGAGAGCGCGGAAGTCGACAGGCCTGAGCGCGCAAGACCTTGCCTGTCAAAATGTAAACCCGTGCTCGGCGCCCCCGGCTCGGCGCCCCCGGCTCGGCGCCCCCTAGCTTTCAACAGTAATATTGACTGGCTGATGGCGTTCGCCCTTGGGAACTTTGATTTCGAGAACGCCATTGGCTACTCGAGCTGTAATGCTTTTGCCATCGACCGTCTCTGGCAGGGCAAATTGTCTGATAAATGCGCCGCTGATTCTTTCTCGACGCTTATAGCCTGCACCACTCGCGCTACTGTCCGTTGCTCGTTCGCCGCGAATGGTGAGGATATTGCCATCGACTGTGACGTCCACTGCTTTGGGATTCACGCCGGGTAAGTCGGCCGTGACCAGAAAGCGATGCTCATCTTCGCTGATGTCGACCTGTGGAACCCAGGCGTTACGACCGAGTGGGTTGTCATCCGGGGAAAAGGTTGCGCTGTCGTCAAAGACGCGGCCGAGCTCTCGATGCAGCTGGTTGAGCGCGGTAAAGGGAGAATAAATCAATTGGCTCATAACAGTACCTCCAGTTTGTTGAAACGCCGAATGCGGACACCGCAGGTTAGAAACACCAACACGATGCCGGTGCTGTGCGAGCTTCGGCGTCGGTGATGGTTTGACTCGCCAATATTATTATTGCTCGTCAAGATTCATCTCTGCAGCTTCTCTTGGATCTCAATACGTCCTCTAATCAATCCTCTAAGCCTTCATATGATTTGGAAAGACAATTTCAAGTCATTAGCATGCGAAATTCTCAAGCAATATAGCGATCATAAAGCCTGACGGACTTGATGCGGGTCAAGTCTAAAAGTCTTGGATTCAGTACAGTTAGTGAAGTAGCCGGTGACTTAAGCGTCTCGTCTAGGTGGTTGCCGCCAAGACCGTGGTGCGCGAGCCCAAGCCACTGGCAAAGTGCTCCAGCTTGTTAGCTGTGGCAGCTAACAGTAGCTGCCAGTACTAGCCGCCAATAGTAGCGGCTAAGGGTTTCGTTTTTGATCAACCGGCCGGCGATGACCAGCTGGTTATTATTCGAGGTAGTATTAATGTTGGAGTTGAAAAAAGTCCTGGTGGTGGTAGATCCTGAGCAGGAGAGTCAACCCGCGCTCGATAAGGTCTTGGTGTTGGCGCAGCTAGAGGACTTCGAAATCGTGCTGCTGGCCTGCGACTACACCGACTACCTTGTGGAAGGTTACTATTTTGACGCAGTCGACTTGGTAAGGTTACGTGAGGAGTATCTGACCGAGCGAAAAGTGGTTCTTGAGGCGCTGGCGGAGCCACTTAGGCAACAAGGTCTCATGGTTGACACCCAAGCGGTCTGGGGCCACCCCGGTTATAAAGCGATCGTGATGGCGGCGATTGCAGCTGGCGTTGACCTAGTAGTACGCCATACCCGTCAACATTCGGCACTTTCCAGGTTGTTCCTTAGCAATGATGATTGGCAGTTGATTCGTTGTTGCCCCATGCCCTTACTCTTAGTCAAAGAAAAATCTTGGCAGGCAAACCCAGTCTTTCTGGCTGCGGTCGATCCTAAGCACGCAAGACATAAACCTCAGGGTCTAGACCATAAAATCTTACATGCGGCCGTCGATCTTGCCCAATCGATGCAAGGAGTCGTTCATGTGGTGCACTCTTACAGCCAGATCCCGCTGTCTGGCTCTTACCTGAAGCAGGCGAAACTTGAGCACAAACAAGCACTGGCGAAATTAGTCAGTGAGTTCGATCTGCCGATCGCGCAAATTCACTTGCTCGAAGAAGCGCCCGAATTTGGTTTGAAAAAACTCGAAAAAGATCTGTCGGCAGATGTGGTGGTCATGGGCGCCATTTCTAGGAGCATCATTGCAGAGGTGTTTGTTGGCAGCACGACTGAAAAAGTCATCGACTATTTGCTCAGCGATGTACTCATTATTAAACCCGATGATTTCAACACGCCACTCATCGAAGAAAGCGTATCTTGAAATTTCAAGCGGTTGTAGTGTCTCGGTTGCAGGGTCTTGTTTCTAGGGTGTTGTTTCTAGGGTCTTGGTTTTAGTGCCGAGGTTGGTTGGCGAAGTCAAAAAGCGGGAAAGACTAATGCGGCAGAAGATTCTGTGAGTATGGTGAGGTGCCACAGGTGACAAAAACCCCTAAGGAAAATGCTATGTCTATCTATAAAAAAATTATGATTGCGCTTGATTTTCAAGGCGATAATGCAGAAGTCATTGCTAAAGGTACTAGCATTGCCAAAGTGAATAAGGCAGCAATTATTTTGGTCCATGTGAATGAACCGCTGGTGATGGCCTATGCGGCGGATGGCATGAGTTGGAGTGATCAGGTGGTGATGCTTGAAACCAGCATTCGCCAGGAAGCACAGAAAAAAATGGCTGAGACCGGGGCTCGATTGTCATTGCCGCCAGAAAGCTGCATCACACGAGAAGGCCGGCCAGCGACGGAGATTCATGAGCTCGCTAAAGAGAAGAACATTGATCTGATCGTGATGGGCACTCATGGCCAGTCAGGCTTAAAGCTTCTACTCGGCTCCACTGCCAATAGCGTACTCCATGGCGCTACTTGCGATGTATTGGCTGTTCGCGTTGGCGAGTAATACCTCGCAGGCTCACAAACAATAGGTCTGCGAGTCAGTTCAACCGCCAACCCATCAAGCAAAGAGCGGGGCGATCAAGAGGTTGGTTCGCTGCCGCTCGGTGCTCTTGAGTTTGATCGCGATAGGCTTCAGGGCATGGGTACTATGGCCTATTCATTGGCTGAGTCAGTTTGGCGATGGCCTTGCCAGCTCTGCGGGTCTTACCTGTCCATCGTCTTTAAAATCCCCTAGTCCAAGCCATTGTTCCGTCAGGCGGCAACGGGGTTGGTCTGTCCGTAGCCTTGAATATTTCAAAACGAACGACGTTAAGGAACGTCTCTGGTGCGCTGCAGTACGCGAATGCGCTGGTGCTCGAAACGAGCGCAATGGATGTCTGTACTAACGTCTAGTATGTGATTAGCATGTGATTAGCATGATGACGGTGCGCGCCATACGGTAAGTCAGTGATGAGGACAGCATAGCTCCAGCCAAGGGTGAGGTGATACCACCTCAGGCGGTCGGCTTGTTTTCGACAACCGTGCGTAGCGGCGGTCCGCGGTTTATAATGCCCGGATGTTTTGGGTGTCGCTGTCGATGAAGGCGCTTCACCACTGAATTGTGCGGTTGATCGCCAAGACCGTGCGAGATAGTTGAATTCAAAGGAAAGTGAGATGTCCGGTAAAAACGTATTCTATGCCCAGTCAGGTGGCGTCACTGCGGTGATCAATGCCAGTGCTTGTGGCGTGATTGAGGCGGTTCAACAAAATCGCCAATTCGGTAAAGTGCTGGCTGGTAAAAATGGCATTATCGGAGCCCTGCGCGAGGAGTTGATTGACACCTCGAAAGAGTCAAAGAAGTCTATCGCGGGTCTGCGACACACCCCTTCGGGCGCCTTTGGATCGTGCCGATATAAATTAAAATCTGCAGTCGAAGCCCGTGCTGAATATGATCGATTAATAGCTGTTTTTAAAGCTCACAACATTGGTTATTTTTTCTACAACGGTGGTGGTGATTCGCAAGATACCGCAAACAAGGTAGCGCAATTCAGTCAGTCCGTGGGATATCCGATCACCTGCATTGGGATCCCGAAGACCGTCGACAACGATTTACCGTTTACGGATTGCTCGCCCGGATTTGGATCCGTTGCTAAGTATGTGGCGGTGTCGACCCGAGAAGCGGGTTTGGATGTCGCGTCGATGGCGGCAAGCTCGACAAAAATATTTGTTTTGGAAGTCATGGGGCGGCATGCTGGCTGGATCGCCGCCGCCGCTGGGCTCGCCAAAGACGACCCGCTGGCGCCACCCCATATCATATTGTTTCCTGAAATCGCGTTTGATAAGCAGGCATTCCTCAAGCGCGTGGCGCAGACTGTTAAAAAAGTCGGTTACTGCGTTATCGTCGCGTCCGAAGGTGCTCAATACGCCGATGGCAGCTTCGTTGCGGATGCTGGCCTGAAGGATGCTTTCGGACATACCCAGTTGGGCGGCGTGGCGCCGTCTCTGGTGGATATGATCAAGCTGGAACATGGGTTTAAGTGCCACTGGTCCGTGGCAGATTACCTCCAGCGTGCCGCAAGACATATTGCCTCAGCCACCGATGTGGAGCAGGCCTATGCCGTTGGCCAGGCTGCCGTAGAATTTGCTGCTGCGGGCAAGAATGCAGTTATGCCAACGATTGTTCGAGCCAAGACAAAAAAATACGCGTGGTCAATTGGCGAGGTAGCTTTATCGAAAGTGGCTAATGTTGAAAAGAAAATGCCGCGAGGCTTTATCACCAGAGACGGCTTTGGAATCACGCCTCGTGCCGTGGACTACCTGGCACCATTAATCAGGGGTGAGGATTATCCGCCCTATGTTAATGGGCTGCCGGCATACGTTCGTTTGAAAAATCAGTTGGTCCCCAAAAAGTTGCCGCGATTTATTGTTGATTGACGCGAGCCTGATTGAGCATAACAAGGAGGTTGGCATGCTCGGCATCTATCTGATCAATGGTTTGCTCATTACGTTGGCGGTCATCGTTCATTACGAAATTCTTAGGTTGTTGTCGGTGTTTATTCCGCGGCTGAGTATCGCCCACCGACTGCGCATTGTCGTGGGTATCTATGGCGCGATCTGCGCCCACGTCGCGGAGATTTGGCTGTTTGGGTGGGGTTACTACTATATATTGAAAAGCCAAAAGTTTGGCTCCTTGCAGGGCAACTTTGACGGATCGCTACTCGACTGTGTTTACTTTTCTTTCACCAACTACACGTCCTTAGGCTATGGTGACATAGAACCGTTAGGTGATGTGCGCTTCACCGCGGGCCTTGAGTCACTGACCGGTCTTGTGTTGATCGGCTGGACCGCATCTTTTCTCTATGTCGAGATGTCTCGATTCTGGCATGAGTCATAGGGCGGGGAAAGCTAGGCCTGAACCTTGTCCAATAGGGTTCTAAGTTCCTGGATATGTAAACTCATATACTCTTTAAATATGCAGGCGGAGTGGGGGAGCACGACAACATCCGGATGGTCCCATAATGGCGAGTCGGTGGGCAACGGTTCAATTTCCGTGACATCAACACCAGCCCCTCGGATGCCGGTATGCGTTAATGCCCAGAGTAAGTTTGATGTGGGTAATGTCGTGCCGCGGCCAAAATTATAGAGATAGGCACCTGTTTTAATCGATTTGAGGCGTTCACGGTTCATGAACCCTTGGGTTTGCTCGCCGCCGGGCAAAAGCAGAACAACGTGGTCAGCCTCGGCGAGACAATCATTCAGTGATTCGGCGGAGATATATTCAGCGCCGGAATCCGGATCAACTCCGCTAGAACATGATCGCTGGTGGGCGTAAACGCGAGTGCCCAGTTGCGTCAGGTAGCGAGCGCAGAATTTGCCGATGCTACCGTAGCCAATGATGACCACAGTTTGGCTACTGAGTAGCGGTGAGTTTTGCTGTCGGTTTCGATCCCACTGGTGCTGCTGCTGCAGGGCGAGCATGGCGCTGATACGGCGATTGAAGTGCAGCATCAGTCCCAGCATGGTTTCAGCGATCATGCTGCCGTGAAAAGTGCCCTGCGAAATAATCACCTTGCCGGCAGGGTCTTGCTGAATCCAGTCATGACCCGCAGCCGGAGTGAAAATGTGCTTCAGAGCCGGTGCCTTGGCGTACCAGTGGGCATCGAACCGCCAGGTATCGAGTAGTTCTATCTCGGGTAATGCTTGCAGTAGCTCGGCTTCGCTGGTCAGTTTAATAATTTCCCAGCCAGGCAGTTGCTGTTGTAATAGTCGATAGTGATCTGCTGAAAAATGAAATGCGACTTCATCGGCAACCAAATAGACGTGGAGTCGATGGGGTGTTGTTCTGTGGATTGTTGTCGTCATAGAGGCTGCCGATAAGAATGACAATGAGGCCGCCATTATAGAGATCATTGCGTGCGTGGGCTAAATTTAGGTATAAAAAAAGCGGGCCTAGGCCCGCTTTTTTTTGTACCTGACAGCGCGTCTTACAACAGCGGCGCTATGACCAGGCTGACAATCGCCATAACGTTGATCAGGATGTTCATGGCTGGGCCAGAGGTATCCTTGAACGGGTCACCAACGGTGTCGCCAACGACGACAGCCGCATGAACGTCAGAGCCTTTGCCGCCCAAGTTACCCTTCTCAACATATTTCTTCGCGTTGTCCCAAGCGCCGCCGGCATTCGCCATCATCAGAGCCAGCAGAACACAGCCTAGCAACGCACCCGCTAACATGCCGCCGAGGCTCTCTCCGCCTAAGCCAAAACCAACGACTGCAGGCATAGATATCGCAATAACACCTGGCAGAATCATCTTCTTTAATGCCGCCTTGGTGGCAATATCGATACACTTAGTGTGGTCCGGATCAGCGGTGCCTTCCATCAGGCCTTTGATCTCACGAAATTGACGACGTATTTCTTCAATCATTTCCATCGCAGCATCGCCCACAGCGGTCATGGTGATGGAGGCAATCAAAAATGGCAGCGCACCGCCGATAAACATACCCACCAGCACTTTGGGGTCAGAAAGTTCAAGGCTGAAGGTGGCGTTGTGAAGATGCATGGTTTCGACAAACGCGGCAATGATCGCCAGGGCTGACAGCGCAGCAGCGCCAATAGCAAAACCTTTGCCGATCGCTGCTGTGGTATTACCGACTTCATCGAGACCATCGGTAATCGCGCGGACTTCTGCGCCAAGGCCGCCCATTTCTGCAATACCACCGGCGTTGTCAGCAACCGGTCCGTAGGCGTCGAGTGCCATGGTCATACCCACAGTGGCCAACATGCCTACCGCTGCGATACCAACACCATAAAGGCCTGCCAGATCCGTCGAAACGTAAATGATGGCACTGATGGCGAGGATAGGAATGACAACTGATTGCATGCCGACCGCAAGGCCCGTGATCATTACTGTGGCGGTGCCTGTCTTACCCGATTCGGCAATGCGAATAACCGGTGCCTTGGAAGTATAGTACTCAGTGACGAGACCGATAAGGATGCCACCGGCTGTACCGGCTACTATCGCCCACCAGACATTCAGTGAAATGCCGGCGAAGTCAGTCAGGAAGTAGGCGCCGATAATTAAGGCCACCGCAGAGAGTTGATGGCCCATGCGTAGTGCGGTTTCTGGTGCACTGTTAGACATGCTGCGAACTACCAGAATGCCGATAATTGAACATAACAAGCCTATTGATGCCAGTGCCAGAGGCAGGAACATCAGTACTTGCTGGCCTTTCTCCGTCGCCAGAGGTGCCAGGGCGCTGATCCCGAATTCGCCACCGAGGGCGAGGGTTGAGGCGATCGCAATGGTTGCAATCATGGCGCCACAATAGGACTCGAAGATGTCAGATCCCATACCGGCAACGTCACCAACGTTATCACCGACATTATCGGCAATCACACCTGGGTTGCGGGGGTCGTCTTCTGGAATACCCGCTTCGATTTTGCCCACGAGATCAGCCCCCACATCGGCGCTCTTGGTGAAGATACCACCGCCGACTCGAGAAAACAGAGCAACACTAGATGCGCCCATACCAAAGCCATGGATTGCGTGAAGGGCTTCAGGATCACCGCCGAAGTACCAGTACAGGCTGCCGAGTCCGATGAGTCCTAGTGAGGCTACACACAAGCCCATGATCGAGCCACCATAGAAAGCGACCGTCAGAGCGCCAGCGGCACCAGAGGTTTGCGCGGCGTGAGTTGTTCTAACGTTGGCCTTGGTGGCTGCAAACATACCCAGGTAGCCTGCCAGTGCAGAAGTGATTGCACCGACCGCAAACGCCAGAGCTGTATTGACGCCCAGTGGCGAGACGAGCAGGATCAGGAATAAAGGCGCAGCGAACAGGAATAGCATGCGGTATTCGCGATGCATAAAGGTCATGGCCCCTTCATGGATAGCTTTAGCGATTTTCTTGATCTTTTCTCCGCCTTCTTCATACCCTGTCATCACAATATAGATAACAAAGGCACAAACCATTCCTAGCACGCCGATTAAGGGTGGCAAGCTTGCATCAAATATATCAATCATAGTCAGTTCCGATTTGATTATTATTAAGGATCTTTCTGCTGTTTCGGGAGCCTGCCGAAGCCGGCGCACGCTAGACGACCTACCATATTACAAAAGCGCGGGCGTGTCTCGGTCTGACGATATAGGTTAAATCGTGAATAATAATGAAGAAGTTTGAGGTTCCTGCGATGAAGCTTGTTTTGCGGGAAAATTTAGCCCTCTGTCAGCAGGCGACGAAGATCAATAATGGCGGCATTGGCTCTGGAGATGTGAGATCCCATTACCAGAGAATGATTGGCGAGTATGCCTAGACCATCACCGTTAAGGATCACGGGACTCCAGAGCGTGTCTTGAGTAGGCTCCAACTCACGGATAATCTGGCGTAAGCTAATCACTGCATTTTTCTTCTCAAGCACGTCCTTAAAGTCGATTTCGACCGCGCGTAACAGGTGTAACAGTGCCCAGGTGGTGCCTCGAGCCTCGTAAAAAACATCATCTAGTTCGCTCCAAGGGGTCTTCATCTCGGTTTCGGGCTGGGTCGATGTTGACTGAGTGGCGGCAGAGTCGCCGGCTAGCGCTGTATTGAGCTGGCGTTTACCCACGCTGGCGCTTAGGCGCTGGGAAAGACTGCCGAGGCGGGTGCCCACTTCTGACAGCCAGGTCTGAAGGTTATCTGCTCGTGCGTAAAATTGGGCCGATGGTTGATCTTGGGCGCCCAGGCGCGCCAGGTAATCCTCCAAGGCAAGAATACCTCGGCGATATTCGTCTTCGCTGGCAGGGAGCATCCAGCTATCACTATCGAAATAGAACTGATTTTCGGCGGTGACCAGGCCAATATCTTCAATGGATTGGGATTGAGAGCGACTCATATTGTTTCTTAAGGTGCGCGCCATATCGCGGACCTGAACCAGTACACCAAACTCCCAGTTAGGCACATTGTCCATCCAGATACCTGGCGGGCTGATGTCATTCGTCAAGTATCCGCCGCGCTTGTGTAGCAGTTGATCGGCGATACCGATGGTCACTGCCACGGTGGTGCTGCCGCGAACGACGCGGACGTCGACTTTTTGGGTCTCTGCTGCAGTTAAGGCTATGACGTCAAATTGCTCTGGCTCCGAATCCCATAAATAGCCGACAACGCCTATGGCCACTAAAATCAATAGGAAGAGCAAGCCTAAGCCCTTGCTGATCGAGCTGTTGGTAGATGACACTTCGAAACTGTCGGAAATTCCGGTATTAATCTTATCGAAAGCGCTCAAGTTCTGTTCCCCGAGGAGAATGATTAGGCTGCTATGTTAACGAAAAACCGGCCGCGGGTCTGCTTCATCTGAGCCGCTTATCGCTGCGGTATTATCGAAGTGAGTGAGAAGCCTAATCTTCAGTGAAAGTATAGGCTGACCCTGGTTTGGTTGCTGGTCTCAAATTGGGCCCGGATACGTTTGCTCGTGGCCTGATTTAAATATTGATAAATCTGTCGGCCGAGGGCATCTGAGCTAGCGCGTATGATGATGGAAGCATTGGTCTGTTCGATTTGGCGGGCTGCTGTTTGCAATATCGTGTCCGTTGCCCGTGCTGCATGCGTCAGCGAAGCGGGATAATCGGTATTCTGCAGCGCTGGAGTTTGCGATTCGGTGTCTGTTGCTGTGGATGCGCGATTCAATGTTGCAAGCGTTGATAAGGATGCGTCAGGCAGCAGATAGTCAGTCATATTGGTGTGTGATTGGTCTTCAACCATTGTCGCTATAGCAGGGATGCCCGTATGGCCGGGATCTACCGAGCGGGCTTTGCTCACGAAGTCTTTCGCGCTGCGAAGTTTTCCTCTGTTAGCTTGGTTTATGGCTAATTCCAGATAAGCGTCAACAATCCTTGATAAGCCGAGCAGCGCCTCGGTATTTTCAGGTTCAAGGTTAAGTACCTGGGAATATCGTAGATAAGCATTGTCGTCATCGGGTGTCGTTAGCCGGCTGTCGCGCAGGGCGTTGTTGCCGGCTTGAAGCAACGCGATGATATGCTGTCGGTGTGCGTCAGGCGCGGGCCGACTCCTCGATGATATCGGTCTTGACGCTTGGTCGATGTTCGAGGCAGAGGTTTTACTTTCGAGCGCTGGCAGCGCAAGCTGGCAGCTGCACAGTACGAATGTCAGAAAAATAAAGCAGATATGGTGGCGTTTGTGCGGCAATATAATAAATTATCCCGTGAGTGAACATTGATGAAGACCATGATGCGAGTCTTAACGCGTTCTCTATTAATGGTTAGTAGCGCTTGGCTCTGTACTTTGTCTGCGGTGGCGTCTGAGTTTTCCAGCACCTCGTTTCCGCACGCGCCGTTTACCGTTAATGGCGCGCAGACATTCTTGCCGGTAGATCAAGCCTTCCAGTTTACCGCTTTATCGGTCAATGAGCAGCTGCTTCTGCGCTGGCAGATTGCACCAGGCTACTATTTATATCGAGATCGACTCAGGTTGGTTCAAGACGGTGTTGCTGTGCAGGTTGTATTGCCCGAGGGTGTCGAGAAGTTGGATGAAACCTTCGGTCTGGTGCGGGTGTATCATGGCACATTGGAGCTCGCCGTGCCGCTGAATGCGGCGTTGGGGCCGGTGCAGGTCGAATATCAAGGCTGCGCAGAAGCTGGGTTGTGTTATCCGCCTCGGCTGCAGTCGGTGCCCTTGGGCTGATCATAAAGAGATGTCACCATTAGACTGGTTGTAGAAAATTGTGGCCGCGACATATTAATCTCAGCAATTTATTCTGGAAAGCGACAAAATGGCAAAAATACTCGTGCTTAATGGACCGAACCTCAATTTGCTCGGTCGGCGTGAACCTGAAGTTTATGGTTATGAGACACTTGCTAGTATCATCCAGGACCTGGCCGCCCAGGGTCTGGCAGCGGGGCATGAGATTTTAGCGCTGCAAAGTAACGCTGAGCATGAGTTAATTGATCGAATTCATCATGCGGAGACAGAGGGTGTGAGTTACATCATCATTAATCCCGGCGCGCTGACCCACACTAGCATAGCGCTTCGAGATGCGTTGTTAGGTGTTGCCATTCCGTTTATCGAAATCCATCTCTCCAATGTCCATGCCCGTGAGGCCTTTCGGCATCATTCCTACTTGTCCGATGTGGCCGTGGGAGTGATTGCGGGTCTAGGCGCTCAAGGCTATGGGTTGGCGCTACAAGCAGCTATGGCTAGGGTCTAAGGACTGTGCCGCAAGCAAGTAGCGGCCAGTTCTGCCGCAGACAGAGGGTTCGAGGCCCGGTGCTGGCCAAATTGCAGTGTGGTCAGTGTTGCTGGCGCGGCAAGTGGCGTCAGTCTCGGTAGGCTAATCGCCGTGTCACTGCAATGACTAAGGTAGGTTTTTTAGCCGCAGCCCCGCGAGTCGCAAAGAACAAAATCATGAATAGTGCGCGCCTTGAATAGCGAGCAACTTCAACAATAGTGTCACGAACAACATAGGATGTGAACGCACAGTGGAATGGAAAACCGTAGCCGTCGCTGGTACAACCACCAGCTTGGTCTTGATTGAAGATATTTTTTGGGACACAGGCGCTGTCTCTGTGACCGTGATTGACGCCGAAGATCAGCCCATTTACGAGCCCGGTCCTGGCGAGGAGCCCGTTTGGGAAAATGTGATTGTGACGGGTTTGTATGAGGAGGATGTGGATGTTGATAGCGTTCGCAGCAGGCTCTCCGAAGCTAGCATCGAGGTACTTTTCGTCGAAGTCGTTGGTGATCGCGTCTGGGAGCGGGAGTGGTTGACGCGATTTCACCCCATGCAGTTTGGTCAGCGCCTTTGGGTTTGCCCCTCAGGCCGTGAAGTGACTGCAGTGGATGCCATCATTCTTCAGCTTGACCCGGGTTTGGCCTTTGGAACAGGCACTCACGCGACCACGCGACTGTGTCTGGAATGGCTTGAAGGCAACATGGTCCCCGGGCAAGCGGTCTTAGATTTTGGCTGCGGATCAGGAATTCTCGGCATAGCGGCGCTCTTGTTGGGTGCTGATCATGTTCGAGCGATCGATAATGACCCCCAGGCGCTGGTCGCGACACTGGACAACGCCACACGCAATCAGGTGCAAGAACAATTGTTGATCTCCATGCCAGAGGCGTTGGAGGCCTCGAGCTTTGATACGGTTGTTGCCAACATTCTTGCTCAACCGCTGATTGACCTGGCAGACCATCTTATCGCCAGCTTGAAGCCGGGCGGCCATGTGCTGCTGTCTGGGATCATGGTGGGTCAAAAGGATTGGGTTAAAAGCGCCTACGCAAAGTTGGATTTTGTCGCTGAGGGTGAGCTCGATGGTTGGGTTAGCCTTGCTGCCAAAAAGCCAGCTTAACCGGTGAGTACTCTGGATAATATCACGCGTTGTCCCCGCTGCCAGACAGCCTTTCGAGTGACCAACACGCAGCTGAGCGCGGCCGGTGGCGCGGTTCGCTGCGGCTCTTGTCTTGAGGTATTTCACGCAAGTGCCTATTTATCGGACGCCGCGGGTGATGCTGAGCTCGCCGATGCGGTTGCAGGTATCGCGCTGAGCGACGCCGTGCTCGGCCAGAATGAGCGCGCGGGGATGCCGGCCGGTGCCGTTCTAGAGTCAGCTGACAGGGAAGGGACCCGGGTAGGGTCTGTGATCGATCTTCAAGATGACGACGAAAATCCCGTCGAGAGTTCGGCTGTGGTTGAGGCCGCGGATATTGTCACCGGCGTTAAAGTTGAGGAAGCCCCGGACGATGAATCCCTGGATGACGAATCCCTGGATAGGGATGAAGGCTGGAGTGGCGATGGGTCGATGCAGGTCGGTTTAGGAGTTCCTGATAATGGGGGCGTGACTGGTTTTGCCGTTGGTGCTGATCAATCAGTACTCGAGGTGATGACTGAGGCAGAATCAGAGGCTCCGGATTATACCGCGGTGCAGCGTCTGTCATTTGAGGAGCAGGACCCTGCTGAGATTTTTGGTGCTCCCGAGGCATTAAGCGTGTCGCGCCAATGGCCTTGGGCTATCGGCGCTTTGTTACTGCTGTTGGTCCTCGGGGCGCAATATACCTGGTATACGAAAGATCGGTTGGCGCAAAATGTGATAACAAGGCCTTACTACCAGCAATTTTGTCGGTATGTCGGTTGCCAGCTTCAGACTTATCAAAACAGCGCTGCTCTGACCGCGTCTGAATTGATCGTGCGCAGTCATCCGACTATACCGAACGCCCTGAAGGTCGATGCGATTATTAAAAATTCGGGTGCCTTCGGTCAGGTATTTCCGAACCTGAGGTTATCTTTCGTCGATGTTAACGGTGCTCATGTCGCCCGGCGAACTTTTACGCCGGGAGACTATCTGGCGGGTGAGTTGGTGGGGTTGCGATATTTCCCAGCGCAGACAGAGGTTCGGCTTTCGTTGTCTATTGTTGACCCAGGTAAAGCGGCGCTGGGCTATGATCTGATGGTCGAGCCGGCTTCCTGATTGACCACAGATTACGGTAAGATGCAGCCCATCTGAATAAAGCGACCGCTAAAAATTCTATGCTAACGATCGGGCCCCACCAGCACGCCAGTCAAGTGATTATCGCGCCCATGGCTGGCGTCACCGATAGACCTTATCGAAATATGTGCCGACAATTCGGCGCCCACTGGATGGTGTCTGAAATGATCACCAGTGATGTTCGCTTGTGGAAATCCGTGAAATCTCGCCAGCGCCTTGCCTATCACGATGAGGCGGGGCCACGCTGGATTCAAATCGCGGGCGCAGAGCCCGAAATGATGGCTGAAGCGGCGCGTTTGAACCAGGCCCGCGGGGCTCAAATCATTGATATCAATATGGGTTGCCCCGCTAAAAAAGTCTGTAATAAGCAAGCGGGCTCGGCGTTGTTGCGGGACGAAAAGCTGGTGGGTGAGATTCTTGGGGCTGTGGTGGCCGCCGTTGACGTTCCCGTCACGCTCAAAATCCGCCTCGGCTGGTGCAAAGAAACCCAAAATGCGCCAACGATCGCCCGAATTGCCGAGTCGGCAGGCGTTTCGCTTTTGACCGTACATGGCCGTACACGCGCCTGTAAATTTGCAGGCGATGTGGATTATCAGGCTATTGCCGGTGTTGTTGATGCCGTGAGCATCCCGGTGGTCGCCAACGGCGATATCGATTCAGCGCAGAAAGCCCGTGCCGTGTTAGATCAGACGGGTGCGGCGGCTGTCATGTTGGGCCGGGCGACGCAGGGGCACCCCTGGCTTGCGGCAACGGTGGATCATTACTTGCGAACGGGAGAAATGAAAATAAATCCTGTCGAAAGTGAGATAAAACGCGCGCTAGTCGTACATGTAAGGAACCTCGAGGAATTTTATGGCGAGGTGCTTGGAGCCCGTATTGCTAGAAAACACGTGGGATGGTACCTCTCGGGTCGAGTGAGTGTTGAATTTATGCGTAAGTTCAATGGCTTGCAGTCGACTGAGGAACAGGTGGAAGCAATAATCGAGGCATTTTTGGAAGAGATGGCGGCTTAAACTGGTGGAGGTACCATATATGTCGATGCACGAAGAATCAGAAAAGAATACACAAACTAGCAGTCGCATGAGCGACGTCATTGAGGAGTATAACGTCGGTGCTGAGGCAGAGCCCTTGTTAAGTCATTCAGTGGCCGCGTCGGTTAAGGCCTACATCAGGGCGATGGACGACCAGCCCTTATCTGATCTTTATGAATTGGTGATGTGCGAGGTTGAAGTGCCATTATTGACCTGCGTTCTGCGTCACACACGACAGAACCAGAGTCTGACAGCCGAAATTCTCGGTTTGAACCGTGGTACTTTGCGGAAAAAAATGAAAAAGTACGGCATGTTGTAGGAGACGACCGCCGCCTGGCAATTCCAATTTAGCGGTTAGGCGTGTAAAATCTGCACATTGAAAAGGACGGGCAACCGTCCTTTTTGCATTTCAGTCTTTTTGTATTTCAGTCTTTTTGTATTTCAGATGATCACGGCGTCGAAGATAACCTATGAATAATTATAAAATCAATACAGCGCTTCTCAGCGTCTCAGATAAATCCGGTCTGTTAGAGCTGGCTCAGGCATTTTCCGGTTACGGCGTGCAGATGTTGTCCACCGGTGGTACCCACAAACTGCTGGACGACAATGGCGTGAGTGTTCAGGAGGTCTCAGACTACACGGGCTTCCCGGAAATGATGGATGGCCGGGTGAAAACCCTGCATCCGAAGATTCATGGGGGTTTGTTGGGTCGGCGCGAGGCGGACGGTAGTGGTATCGATACCGCTGTGATGCAAGCCCACGGTATTCAAGCGATTGATCTTGTGGTTGTGAATTTGTATCCGTTTGAGCAAACCATCAAGCAGCCTGGCAGCACTTTTGCCGAGGCCATTGAAAATATCGATATTGGTGGTCCCGCCATGCTGCGCTCCGCGGCCAAAAATTTTGCCAGTGTGGCCGTTGTTGTCGATGTGGCGGATTACCCGCTTATCCTTGAAGAGATGACCCAAGCCAACGGCTGTATCTCCTACGCCACCCGATTTCGACTGGCCGTCAAGACCTTTGAGCATGTTGCGCGCTACGATGCGGCGATCAGTAACTATCTCGGCAGTATTCAGCCCGATTCCGATGAGCGATTACAGTTCCCGCAAACCATGACCCTGCAGTACAGCCTGAAGCAAGGCATGCGCTATGGGGAAAATCCGCACCAGGCTGCAGCTTTTTATGTTTCGGCAGACGCGGGTCTGGGTAGTGTGGCGGGGGCCAACCAACTACAGGGTAAAGCGCTGTCGTTTAACAATGTCGCCGATACGGATGCGGCCCTGGAGTGCGTGCGAGCTTTTGCAGAGCCAGCTTGTGTCATCGTCAAGCATGCTAATCCTTGTGGGGTTGCCGTGGCCGAGGACTTACTGTTGGCATACCAACACGCCTTCGCGACGGATCCGACGTCAGCCTTCGGCGGTATTATTGCCTTCAATCGCCCGGTCACTTTGGCGGTCGCGACGGACATCGTTGACAAGCAATTCGTTGAAGTGGTTATCGCGCCCTCTATTGATGCCGATGCGCTGGCGGTGTTTGCGAAGAAGAAAAATGTCAGGGTGCTGGCCTGTGGTGATCTGTCGATGGATCGAACCGGTGAGTTGAGCATCAAACAGGTTTTGGGTGGCCTGTTGGTCCAGGAAAGTGATTTGGCCCTGGTGAATGCCGTGCAGGGTGAGTCAGACCTGCAGGTTGTCAGCGAACGCCAGCCCACTGACCAAGAGCGTCGGGATCTGATGTTTGCCTGGACCGTCGCGAAGTACGTCAAATCCAATGCGATTGTCTATGCGAGCGATAACCGAACGATCGGTGTCGGCGCGGGCCAAATGAGCCGCGTTTATAGCGCGAAGATCGCCGGTATCAAGGCGGCAGACGAAGGTCTCGTGGTACCCGGGTCAGTGATGGCATCTGATGCATTCTTCCCCTTTCGAGACGGCATAGATGCGGCGGCGGCGGCAGGTATTACCGCTGTAATCCAGCCCGGCGGCTCGGTCCGAGATGACGAGGTTATCCTTGCTGCCAACGAGGCAGGTATGGCGATGATATTTACTGGCATGCGACACTTTCGCCACTAGATTGTGGCTTGATTAACGGCTCTTTCAAGACAAAGGTAAATTGATGAAAATCCTGATCACGGGTAGCGGCGGACGAGAACATGCGCTGGCTTGGCGAGTGGCTCAGTCAGAGCAAGTCGAGCGGGTATACGTGGCGCCTGGCAATGCCGGCACCGCCACAGACCACAAGTTATGCAATGTCGATATTGATATCATGGACTTTGCGGCACAGATTCAGTTCGCTCAAGATAACGGCATCGATCTCACAATCATTGGTCCAGAGGCGCCCTTGGTTGCCGGTGTTGTCGATCAATTTCGAGCGGCCGGTCTGCCCTGTTTTGGTCCGGATCAAGGTGCGGCTCAACTCGAGGGCTCGAAGAGTTTTACCAAAGACTTCCTCGCCAGACATAAGATCCCGACGGCGGCCTATGGCAGCTTCGACGAGCCAGCGGCCGCCATTGCCTTTGCTCAGCAGATGCCAACGCCCATCGTGATCAAGGCCGACGGTCTGGCTGCCGGAAAGGGTGTCGTCATCGCGCAGACCCAGGCGGAAGCACAAGCCACGATTACCGATATGCTCAGCGGCAATGCGTTTGGGGCCGCGGGGTCGCGGGTGGTCATTGAAGAATTTTTGGTGGGTGAAGAAGCCAGCTTCATCGTCATCGCCGACGGTGAGACCTTCCTGGATTTCGCCACGTCCCAGGATCATAAGGCCGCGTTTGATGGCGACCAAGGGCCTAACACCGGTGGTATGGGGGCATACTCGCCCGCACCCGTGGTGACGCCTGAGGTTCATCAGCGGATCATCGATCAAGTCATTCAGCCAACCCTGGAGGGTATGGCCGCAGACGGATATCCGTATACCGGATTTTTGTACGCGGGCCTGATGATTGACGCAGCGGGTCAACCCAGCGTGATCGAATTCAACTGTCGGTTCGGTGATCCAGAGACTCAGCCCGTGATGATGCGTATGCAATCAGACCTGGCGAAACTTTGCCTGGCGGCCCTAGACGGCGATCTGATTAATCATGTACTCGAGTTCGATGACCAAGTGGCATTAACGGTGGTCATGGCGGCGGGTGGCTATCCCGATAAATATGCCAGCGGCGATGACATTACGGGTATCGATGCAGCCGACGCATTGGGTAAAGTCTTTCATGCCGGTACGCGTCTGGAGGATGGCAAGGTCGTGACCAATGGCGGTCGGGTCCTGGGGGTCACTGCAACCGGGCAGTCGGTGCTTGAGGCGCAGCAGCGCGCCTATGCAATGGTGGAGAAGATCCAATTCGCCAAGGCCCAGTACCGAACCGATATCGGCTATCGGGCGATTGCTCGTGAACAAGACGCGAACTAGCCACGAGGTTGTGGTCCCGCGTTTCGAGTGGCGTTTAGAGAAGAGCCTGAAGCAGGGGCTAGTGGGCGATTAGCTCGGCGAGTACCGCCTTGATTCTGCTGAGTTGCAGTGCACGCATGGCCTGGCTGATAGCCGGGCCCTGCAAACCGGCTGGCAGTTCGCTGGCACTGACGCTAGTGCAGGCTTGATGCAGTTGTTGCCATCGCGCCAACAATGTCTCTGAGTTCCTTTGCTGTGCTTCGGTGCTTGTGGCCAACAAGGCGCTGACGGCCATAAATTGATTGAAACGTTCGTGGCGTCGAAAAGCATCCAGCTGCGTAAAAAAACCCAGAATATCTTCGGCATTTAGATTGGCCAAGGTCAACCAGGTGGCATAGCCCTGGCTAACCTGCAAGGCCAGTTCGGTATACCGATTGGGTGCTTTGAGGGCTTTTGAACGGGCCTTGGTCACGTCTGCGGGGATATTCACGAACAGTGCCGCGTAGCGATACTCAGGCTGGTCGGTGATTTCGCTCAGGCGCGCCAAGTGGCTGAAGTCGGACAGCTCAGGCCATAGATCGCGGTGGGCGCCGAGGGTCTGCAAAAGCTCGAAAAAAGCACCGGGCGTCGGCGCTTTCAAGGCCTTCTCACATTCCATAAAGACCCGCTCTGGCGTTAGTTCTCGAAGGTCACCATGGTCAACCATGTCCTGCATGAGCGCCATCGTTTCGGCGGCGACTCGAAATCCCAGGTGAGCAAAGCGCGCCATAAATCGCGCCACTCGAAGAATGCGCAAGGGGTCTTCGGCGAAGGCCGCGGAGACGTGTCGCAGTAGCTTGGCTTGCAGATCATCGAGCCCGCCATAGGGATCAATCAGATTGCCGTCACTGTCCTGGGCGATAGCGTTGATGGTCAAATCGCGGCGAGCCAAGTCTTGCTCGAGAGTTACCGCCTCATTGGCGTCACAAATAAACCCGCGGTGACCCTGGCCGCTCTTCCTTTCGGTGCGCGCCAGGGCATATTCTTCCTGGGTTCTTGGGTGAAGGAAGACCGGAAAGTCTTTGCCCACCGAGCGGTAGCCCAGTTTGGTCAGTTGCTCAGCGGTGGCGCCAACCACGACCCAGTCCCGCTCCACAACGACAAGGCCAAGAAGCCTGTCGCGAACAGCGCCGCCTACAAGATAAGTATCCAATGAATCGTCTCGCTTGGGTTGGTTGGTCATGAAGGTGAACGCCGGGCCGGCACTGCGGTGATCTTACCATCATCGAGTCTCAGAGCGGTCAGCGACCGTCCCCAGACACAGCCAGTATCCAGCGCAACGGCTGAATCAAGGCCTGTCTCGCCGTTGAGTGCCGCCCAGTGGCCGAATAAAATTTTGGTCGACGGGGCCGGCCGAGGAAAGCTAAACCAGGGCGCAAAGCCGATTGGGGCTTGCTCAGTCTTGTGCTGTAACTCGAGTTCACCCGCCGCAGTGCAATAGCGTAAGCGGGTGAAGTAGTTGGTAATCAGTCGCAGCCTGGGTGGGCCTGTCAGGGCATCTGACCAGACGCGGGGTTCGTTACCATACATTTGCGCAAGAAAGTCGACGAAGTCTGGCCCGGTGAGTGCTGTTTGAATTTCTTGGGCACGATCCAGGCAGGTTTGAATATCCCACATCGGCGGAAGCCCCGCATGCACCAGCACGCAGCGATTCGCTGCGTCGACGTGAAGCAGCGGTTGATGTCTTAGCCAATCAATGGTGCCGGCTAAGTCGGCAGCGTTCAGCAGATCGTCGAAGGTATCGCTCGGGCTGGCAGTCTGACTGCCGACTGCCACGGCGAGAAAGTGCAGGTCGTGGTTGCCCAAGACGACTTGTGTATTCGGCAGTTGCCGGATGAAGTTAATGACTTCGAGATTCTTAGGTCCGCGGTTGATCAGATCGCCAAGAAACCAGGCTGAATCTTGCTGCGGTTTGAACTTGACCTTGTTTAATAGATCGGTCAGTTCATCAAAACAACCCTGGACGTCACCGATCACATAGATGCTCAAGGGCTTAGTCCCGGCTGATAGTAGGGAGTGTCGACGTCTCGTCTCGAGCTGACAGATAGTTGGCACACTGAATATATTCAGCGCCGGTAATGGTCTCCGGTCGTTGTCCTGGCGAGATGCCCAAGGCCAGCATTTCTGATTCCGTGAGGTACTTCTTTAAGGCATTTCGCACTGTTTTGCGGCGCTGGCTGAAGGCCTGGATCAACAGCGTTTGAAACAAGCCACGGTCAGTCAGCGCGACCTGCTGCTGATGGGGTATTAACTGCAGTATGGCAGAGGTCACTTTGGGCGCGGGCGTGAAGGATTCTGGATGGACATCGAAGAGTTTTTCAGCCTCGCAAAAGTACTGGCTCATAATTGAAAGACGGCCATAATCGCGGGTTGAGGCGTCAGCAGCCATTCGTACGACGACTTCCAGCTGAAGCATGAAATACATATCTTCAATCATGTCCACATGCTCGAACAGACGAAACAGCAATGGCGTTGAAATATTGTACGGCAGGTTGCCCACCACGCGCAGGGGCTTGTCGCCACGGATACTATTGAAATCAAATTTGAGGATGTCGGCTTCAATGACATTCAAGCCGGGATAGCGCAGGCGTAGTTCCGCTGCTAGGTCGCGGTCAATCTCGACCACGTCAAGCTGACAGCCAGACGCCAGCAGCCCGTGGGTGAGTGCGCCATGACCTGGGCCAATTTCAAGAATATGATCGCCTGGGCGCGGATTGATCGCATCGATGATCCGTTGGATGACGTGCTGGTCGTGAAGAAAATTTTGGCCGAAGCGTTTTCTGGCTCGCATTTTCATTCTTCGCAACCGGCTGGCAGGGCCATCTCGGCGGCATAGCGTATGGCTGTGAACAGGCTCGCCGGGTCCGCCTTGCCAGATCCAGCGAGATCAAGGGCGGTGCCATGATCGACTGAAGTGCGAATAATCGGTAAACCTAAGGTGATATTAACGGCATCGCCGAAGCCTTTATGTTTCAACACAGGTAATCCTTGGTCGTGGTACATAGCCAGCACTGCGTCAAATTGGCTGAGCATGGCCGGTGTGAAAGCGGTATCTGCAGGTGTCGGGCCGGTGAGGTTGAGGCCTTGTTGCTGCAGAGCCTGGATCGCGGGAATGATAATGTCGATCTCTTCGGTGCCCAGGTGACCGCCTTCTCCCGCATGGGGATTGAGACCGCAGACTAAAATTCTAGGTGTTGGCAGATGAAAGCGTTGGCGCAGTTCCGAATCCAAAATGATCAGGGTTCTGGTCAGATCCGCCACGTTGATGGCATCTGCCACGGCGCGCAAGGGTAGGTGAGTCGTCGCGAGCGCGACGCGCAAACCCGTGGTCGCCAGCATCATCACAACTTGAGGCACGCCCAGACGCTTGGCAAGCCACTCGGTATGGCCGGTAAAGGCGATACCTGCGTCATTGATGATGGCCTTGTTGATGGGGCCGGTCACCATCCCCTGGCAGATCCCGGCTTCGCATAAGCCGACAGCCGTTTCGAGGGTCGCCAGTACATAAGGCGAATTAGCCGTGTTCATGTGTCCAGGTATCGCTTGATGCGCAAGCTGGACCGGAACGATGTTGAGCTCGGTGCTGGAAACCGTGTGGGTTTCAAGCCAGTTATTGATGCCGATGTTGAGACCAAGGGTGATCGCCCGTTGGCGCATCAACTCGGGGTCCGCCACCACGAGAAGCTCTGCCGGCAGGCTTTTCCCAAGGCTAGCCAGAATAATATCCGGGCCGATACCCGCCGGCTCGCCGGGTGTTACCGCCAGCAGAGGGGCGCGAGTAGGTGGCTGATTGATGACTATGTTCTCCATGAAGGCGGTCGCCATTATTGCCCGGCACCTGAATCAATATCTGGGCGCCAGTATCGAGGAATCTTAAGACGCTGGCCCCCGTTGGGGCTATGTTGTTCTAGCGTAGCTTGCTTGAAGGCGCACGCTGCGCTCTAGATGCGAATTTCAACAAATGCGTCGTCGCGAATTTCTCTGATCCAATTCTGTAGCTCTTCATCGAAGCGTTGATTGCGCAAGTAGTTTTCTGCCTGACCCATGCGGAAGCGGTCGCTGAAATCTTCGATGCGGCGACCGGTGACTTCCAGAAAGTGATAGCCGTGCTCACTTTTGAACACCGGGCTTAAGGTGTCCAATTCCCTGCTCTGCAATTGCGCCTCAAATGCCGGCACGTAAGTACCAGCCCGTGCCCAACCCAGGTCGCCACCGCTCAGGGCTGAACCGGGATCATCAGAATACAGCTTGGCAATCTCGTCAAAGGCGCGGCCATTAGCCACTTCTTCGCGCAAGCTCTCGGCCATCTCCTGGGCTTCTTCGTCAGTCCGAATCTCGGAAGGCTGGATCAGTACATGGCGAACTTGGCTTTGCGCAATCTGGCCTTCGGCCTGGGCGCCTCGGGTCTCGAGCAATTTGATCAGATGGAAACCGCTGCCACTTTGTATGGGGCCGCGAACGTCGCCAGCGGCCATTTTCTCGGCTGTATCAGCGAACATGCTGGGTAATTGGGCAATCTTGCGCCAGCCGAGATCACCGCCGCTCAGGGCATTTTGACCGGCTGAATGACCCACGGCTAGGGCGCTAAAGTCGGCGCCCGCATCAAGTTGCTTGAGTAGATCCTCGGCATTTGCTTTAACCTCGGCGATTTGGCTTGCGGTGGCATCCTCTGGCAAGGGGACCAGGATGTGGGCAATGCGGTATTCGTCGGCGGTCATTGCTGCGCCAAGCTCAGAGGTCAAGAAGTTTTTAAGCTCCTGTTCAGAAATTTCGATACGATTGCGCATCATGCCTTGTTGAACTCGTGCAATCTTCATCTCTCGTTCGACCTGGTCACGCATGCTGGCATAGGCGATACCGTCCTGCTCTATCGCTGCGCGAAATTGTGCCAGGCTCATTTTATTTTGTTCGGCGATACCCCGCAGAGCTTCATTGATTTCTTCATCGTTAATTCTCACGCCGGCGCGTTCTGCCATTTGTAATTGCAGGCTTTCAACAATCAGCCGCTCGACGACCTGTTTGCGTAAAACATCTTCAGGCGGTAGTTGGCTGGTGTCCGTCATCTGCGCTTTGAGTGTATCGATGCGTTCCTGCATCTCGGACCGAAGGATGACATCTTCGTCGACCACAGCAACAATACTATCGATGATCTCAAGGCCAGCACTGACCTGCAGTGAGGCGGCGAGGAGGAATCCCGTCAGGGTTGTTTGAATCAATGTTCTCATAGTAGCTCTAGTGTCCTATTTGGTCTTCTCTGGAGCGATATCCCTGAATGGTATCCTCCAATAACGAATTGAGGCGCTGTCCCAGGGTTGCTAGGCCCTTGAGCTGAACTTCAAAAAATACGCCGTTATCCATTGTGGCGTACAGTGTATCAATTGTAGCGAACCCCGTCGCGCTAGATGGATCATTGGGCAGTGGCAGTACATAACGGGCTGGCCTGATGAAGCGGCGAAACATCAGGCGCGATTTCCAGCAGCAATCGTTGTATTCAATGCCGAGTAGCGTCTCCAGTGTTTGACTTCTATCCAGGTCAAAGTTCCATGCGCCGATAGCGTTCCATCGATTGGTCACCGGCCAGATCACTGAGACGTTGGCTTCTTCCTGCGCCAGTCCGGGTCGCCTTTCAATGTCGGGGTTGGTATACGTGTAGCCTAAGTTAACAATTTGGCGAGAATTCTTGGCATAGTTGAGGGCCAGTTGACGCCGATGAGTCTGGTGCGACATTGGATCCCACTGCAACGCGCCGCGGACGCGTAAGTCGGCGCTCAGGTTCAGTACCGCCTCGGTAAACAACGGCGATCGCGCTGCGGTGTAGGTATCGAGATTACTCGGGTTGAGCGTGACCTTGCGATCTTTAAAGTACTGAATTTGGCCAATACTTGCGGTCAGTAGTTGGCGGCCATTACGGGAGTTCAACAGTTGGGTTGTGAGGCCGAGACTCAGTTGATTGGCGTCTGCGGTGCGGTCACCACCGGTGAACCTATTGGTGCGAAATAGCTGAGCGTACCCGGGTGTGAGGGTGCTGACATCAAACAGCGGTAAGGCTTGCTGGTCTTGCTCGCCGGTATAAAGGTAAAACAATCTAGGTTCTAGCGTTTGCTCGAGTGCGGTGTTGCCAATTTTGATGGGGCGAGTGAATATCAGCCCGGCATCCAAATAAAAAGTTCGAGTGGTCAATCGCGGACGTTGATCAACATCTGTCTGGGTGTTGTCGAGTTGATATTGGCGGTGGGTCAGCTTCAGCCCGGGTGTCACAAAGCCCCATCGTTGTCGATAGGGGTGGGACAGGTCCAGTGCTGCAGTGGTTCGCTCACCAGTGATGTGGAGTAAGCCCTTCGGGTCGTTTGGGTCTATCCCCAGAGGGTCGTCGGATTTATCAAAGTGGGCGTATTCGAGGCGGGAAGCCAGTTGCCAGCGACCGGATCGGGCCGTATGCTCGAGGGCTAGCATGGGTAATATGGCGTATTGTTCCGGGTCAAAGATATCGAGATTTTGAAAGTCTCTGACGGTCACGCTCGCCAGCCAGTCCTTACCGCGATAAAGGGTCTGGGCGAGTTGGTCAAGGCCCGGCGAGCGTCTATTCGCTTGGTTCAGATCGATGGGCGTCATGAATGGCTGGCTAGATGCAGCGCCGACATCGGCGCCGATATCAGTCAGGTAGTCCACGTCGGAGACGGCGCTGTAATTGACAGCGGTCTGCCAGCGACTCGCCTGTCCACCCTGGTGCCGCAAGTCAATGTACCAGCGGCTTCTGGCCTCAAACTCGGTATCTGTGGTCTCTGCCTGCAAGCTGCGCTGGTCAAATATTTTGTCGCGGTTGATGTAGCCGGCATTGATCTCGTTTCGAGTTCCTGATGTCAGATAGCGAAATTGGCCATCATGAACCAGACCGCGACGAGTCAGGCTGCGAAGCTGATAGGTCGCGTCGCGATTCGGCGCCAGGTTAAAGTAGTAGGGTATGTTGATGTCAGTGCCGTTGATGCCCCCGGAGCCAATATTAGGCAGCAAAAAACCTGATTGACGCGCATCGTTGATGGGAAACCTGAGCCAGGGCAGGTACATCACCGGTACCTCTTTGATGGCAAGTGTCACGTCTTTGGCGACACCAAAGCCCGCTTGGGTGTCGAGCACAAATTGCTGGCCGCGCAGAGACCAGGTGTTGCTGCCAGGGTCGCAACGGGTCAGTGTGCCGTCGGCAATAGTGACAACCTGGTCTGAATCCTGCCGCAGCTGATCTGCGGAGCCCCGCAGATTAGCGCGATGTAGTAAAAAGGTCGCGTCTTCGACCTGTCCCGTGTTATCAAGCAGGTTAGAGGTCGCGTGTGCGCCGGTCATCAGAAAACCCGGTCGACGGATGATGAGTGGTCCTTCGATAGTGGCTAGCTTGGATGCTTCATCGATGCGAACGAAAGGCGCAGTAATCAGCGTATCGCCTCGCGTTATTTCCACCGCGCCCTGTAAGGTGCTGGACTGCTCGAACAGATGCACTGCAGACTCTGCGGTGGCGTTGATTTCAGTGTCTTGCGGGTCGCCACTGGCAGATGGCTCCAGATAGGCGCCAGTGCAAAATGGCGCGAGCCGGGCAGCAGCTTCGGTGGGGAGCTGTTCGGCGGCTACCCAGTCGAGTTGAGCCGCGGATAATGGTGGCTCTGCGGCCAGGCTGCCCATTGAAATCAGCGCTGCGGCCAGCGCCAACAGGGTTAACCACGGGGCCGATCGGTCTGTTGTGCGCGCCGCGGAAATGAATGATGCAGTGATAAGGAGTGGCCTTGGGTAAAGTGGATGAGGGATAATAAAACATTCAATGTGAGAGTTCAGTTAAATTGTCAAAGTTGATGTGCTATCCGTTGCGCCAGGTGATGCTATGAGCCAGGCGAGTTCAACTCCTCAAGCGCTGGCGAGTGAGCGGCAGGCTGCGTTGGCCGCCTGGGCGCTGGCGTCGTTGCAGCTAGCCGGCATCCCTGATTTCCAGAATTATCGATTGATGGTGGCCTCAGATGATGCCAGTTTTCGTCGTTACTTCCGAGCGACCAGTGAGACTCATGCTACCGACACTTATATTTTTGTCGACGCGCCGCCGGACAAGGAAGACAGTCGACCGTTTGTGCAGGTCCAGGCCATGCTGGCGGGCGCCGGGCTTGCGGTGCCGCGAATTTATCGGGCGGACCTAGCTCAGGGGTTTATGATGCTCGCCGATTTCGGCAACACGCTGTACCTAGACATGCTTGCTGACAACCAGGCATTCCAGATTGAAACCCGCTATCAGGCAGCTTTCGAAGGTATTCGGCAGATGCAGCAGATTCGCGTGTTGGAGCAATTGCCGGTTTATGATGACGCCAAGCTGCGAACTGAGATGGCGTTGTTTACCGATTGGTTTTTGGCTCAGCAGTTGGCTCTGGTGGTCGAGCCGCGCGAGCAAGCCTTGATTCAGCAGCTGTTCGACGCACTAGTGACAGCCGCTCTGTCCCAGCCTCAAGTCTTTGTCCATCGTGATTATCATTGCCGTAATCTGATGGTTATTGCCGGTGAGCAACCAGGCATTATCGACTTTCAGGATGCGGTCAGGGGACCCTTGACCTATGATTTGGTGTCCTTGCTAAAAGATTGTTATCACCAATTTCCCCGGTCGCAGGTGGTGGGCTGGGTGAACCAAGCCCATCGGCAATGGATGCAGAGTGTCCCTGAAAGTCCGGTGGAGGCGGCTGAATTCCTGCGCTGGTTTGACCTCATGGGCATGCAGCGGCATCTGAAGTGTGCGGGCATTTTTTCGCGGCTGAATCTGCGGGACGGCAAGACCCGCTACCTCAATGATATTCCGTTGGTCTTGGCCTACATTGTTGAAGTTTGCGGCCTCTACCCTGAGTTTACAGAGATCGGGACTTGGCTTTCTGAGCAGGTATTACCTCGCTTGGATGCCATTGAGGGCGGTAAGTGAAGGCGATGATTCTAGCTGCCGGGGAGGGCCGGCGTATGTTGCCATTGACGGCCCATACCCCCAAGCCCTTACTTAAAGTGCATGACAAAGCCTTGATTGAATGGCATCTCGAGGGTCTGGCGCGGGCTGGATTTGCTGAAATCGTAATCAATGTGCACTACCAGGGAGACAAAATTCAGCATTACTTAGGTGATGGTAGCGCCTTTGGGTTGCATATTACTTATTCGGTTGAGCCTGTCTTGCTGGAAACCGCCGGTGGAATTCATCATGCGCTTGCGCAGCTAGGTACTGATGACGAACCCTTTGCCGTTGTAAATGGCGATATCTATACCGATTTTGATTTCTCGTTGCTGCCGAAACGCCTCAATGGGCGGGCGGCGATACTCGTGATGGTGGATAATCCGCTCCATCATCCCTCGGGTGATTTCAGTCTGACTGCCGCCGGTCAGCTCGGCACTGGTCTCCAGCGTTTGACTTACTCGGGTGTCGGCGTCTATTCGCCGAGTCTATTCCGTGGCCTGCGGGAAGGCCCTGTCAGGCTCCGCGAAGTGTTTGCGGCGGCGATAGAGGCTGACCTGCTGGGCGGCCAATATTACGGCGGTCATTGGACCGACGTGGGTACGCCGGCGCGGCTGGCGATATTGAATGCCAGTTAGGTTGCGCCCTAGAGATTCAAGAATCTGACTTTTCCGCCGCATAACACGGTAGAATGGTGGGATATTTTTTAATGGGATTGCATGTTTTGGAACCTTTGATCGCCCCTTCAATTTTGTCGGCAGATTTCGCCCGCTTGGGTCAGGAAGTAGATGCGGTACTCGCAGCCGGTGCTGACATCGTTCATTTTGATGTTATGGACAACCACTATGTGCCAAATCTCACCATCGGTCCCATGGTCTGTAAGGCATTACGTCGTTACGGGGTGACTGCGCCGATCGACGTTCACCTGATGGTGAAGCCTGTGGACCGGCTAATCGGTGATTTTATCGAGGCGGGCGCCAGTTACATTACGTTCCATCCCGAAGCCAGTGAGCATATCGACAGATCTTTAGAGCTTATCCGTGCCGGTGGCTGCCAATGTGGCTTGGTCTTTAATCCAACAACGTCGTTGCAGTATCTCGATTACGTCATGGATAAGATCGACATGGTGCTGATTATGTCGATAAACCCCGGTTTCGGTGGGCAAAGTTTTATACCCTCGACTTACGCGAAGCTAGCCCAGGCCCGAAAAATGATTGATGCCAGCGGCCGTGATATTCGTTTGGAGATCGACGGTGGCGTCAAAATCGATAATATCGGCAAAATCAAAGACGCCGGTGCCGACACGTTTGTAGCGGGTTCGGCGATCTTTGGCGCGGCGGATTATGCGGCAACCATTGCGGCTATGAAGCGCGAAATTAACGGGACAGCGCGATCTTGATTCAGGTCCTGTCGTCATTTAAGCTTCCGCTTCTTTGTTCGGATTCAGCCCTTTTGTGTGGGTTGTATACAGCTCATGATTAATCCAGACCCTATAACGCTATATCCCCGCACTCCTTCGTCTTGGCGATGGTGAATCATCACCGTTGGAATGGCAGCTTGTTGGCTTGCAGTTAACAGCCGGTTGTCGAAGAGAATATCGCTTATCGAAGTTTGCTAATTGTTACTCTGGAGAAAAATCATGACATTGGATGATTTTGCCAAATTTGCCGCACAAGGTTTCAATCATATTCCCGTCACTCGTGAGGTGCTGGCTGACCTCGACACCCCGTTGTCCAGCTACATCAAGGTTGCACGCGGAAGCTACAGTTACCTGCTTGAGTCTGCGGCTCAGGGCGCAGAAAAATGGGCGAGATATTCCATGGTCGGCTTGCCCAGCAGTCAGGTGTTGAAGGTTTTCGGTCATGAAGTGGTGCTGGAGTCGCAGGGCGTTGAGACGGATCGCTTTACTTGTGAAGATCCACTGGCCTATGTGGAAGAATTTCAGGCACGCTTTCGCTACCCGCCGATTGAAAATTTACCGATTTATACTGGTGGCCTGGTAGGTTATTTCGGCTACGACACGGTTCGTTATGTTGAAAAAAGAGTCCAGCACAGTATGCCGCCTGACTCTATCGGCACGCCAGATATACTGCTCATGGTGTCTAACGATGTCATGGTGTTTGATAATGTTAAAGGTAAACTTCATCTCATAACCCATGCTGACCCAGCGGTAGAAAATGCGTTTGTATCAGCGCAGGCTCGACTCGATGATATGGCCGCGGGTATGCAGGCACTGATTCCGGTAGATATTCGCAAGCCCAGTGTCGGCCCTGCCATTCACGAAGAAGATTTTGTCTCGAGCTATGGTCAAAGTCGATTTAAGGCAGATGTGGAGAAAATCAAAGATTATATTCAAGCGGGTGACGTCATGCAGGTGGTGCTGTCACAGCGGATGTCCATCACCCTTGAGAGCGACCCGTTAAATTTGTATCGAGCGCTGCGAGCGCTCAACCCCTCGCCTTACATGTATTACATGGATCTGGGTGATTTCCATATCGTGAGTTCATCGCCAGAAATTTTGGCTCGATTAGATAATGGTCAAGTGACCGTCAGGCCATTGGCTGGTACTCGTCGGCGCGGAATTGATGAGGTTGAGGATCTGGCCTTGGAGCAGGAGCTGTTAGCCGATACAAAAGAGCTAGCCGAACATTTGATGTTGATCGATCTGGGACGTAACGATATTGGTAGGGTGTGTGAGACTGGCAGCGTTGAGGTGACAGAGATGATGACAGTGGAGCGTTATGCCCATGTCATGCACATCGCATCAAATGTTCAGGGGCAACTGGCCGCAAGTTATACCGCGATGGATCTATTGCGCGCGACACTGCCGGTCGGGACCTTAAGTGGTGCGCCTAAAGTCAGGGCGCTCGAAATTATTGATGAATGTGAGCCGGAAAAACGCGGAATTTTCGGCGGCGCTGTGGGCTATTTGTCTTGGAACGGTAATATGGATACCGCGATAGCCATTCGCACCGCCGTCGTCAAAGATCGCACGCTCTATGTTCAGGCGGGCGCTGGGATCGTCGCGGATTCAGTGGCTGAGTCTGAGTGGCAGGAAACGATCAATAAGGCGCGGTCGATTTTTCGGGCTGTCGCGTTAGCCGAGGCGGGTTTGGGAATCGACACCAAGGCGGAAAATTTGCGAGTGTATAATTCAGCTGAGGTACGTAAGACCGTGGGCGAAGTAGGGGATTCTAAATGATTCTGATGATTGATAATTATGATTCGTTTACCTACAACATCGTCCAGTATTTGGGTGAATTAGGTCAGCAAGTTGAAGTGTATAGGAATGACGAAATCACAGTGGCGCAGATTCAAACCTTAGCCCCTGCAGGTATCGTGATTTCACCGGGACCTTGCACGCCAAATGAGGCGGGAATTTCCATGGCGACGATTCGTCATTTTGCCGGTCGACTACCCATTCTCGGTATCTGCCTTGGGCATCAAAGCATTGGTCAGGTCTATGGTGGAACGATCGGGCGGGCTAAAAAGGTCATGCACGGAAAAACGTCGAAGATTTTTCACACGGGAACGGGTGTGTTTTCTGGTTTACCGAATCCATTTACGGCCACGCGATATCATTCGTTAGTGATTCTTGCCGAGTCTTTACCGGATTGTTTGGAAATCACTGCCTGGACAGAAATCGACGGTAAAATCGATGAAATAATGGGTGTTCGACACAAGAGCTTGCAGGTTGAGGGCGTACAGTTCCATCCCGAATCAATACTAACTGAGCACGGTCACGATTTATTGCTCAGTTTCGTCAACTACTGCGATGCTGAGTCGATCAGTTGCGATCAGAAGGATGTTCTATGATGGATATGCCCGCAGCGATTGCTAAAGTCACTGAAGCGCAGGATTTAACTCAGGCAGAAATGCTCGAGGTGATGCGTCTGATTATGTCCGGTGGTGCAACCCCCGCTCAAATTGGCGGATTTCTCATCGGCTTGCGAATGAAAGGTGAGACGGTAAGTGAGATCACAGGCGCCGCTACCGTGATGCGTGAGCTCTCAACCCCGGTGCTGACCTCGCTGGAGGACATTGTTGATACCTGTGGTACCGGTGGTAGTGGATCTAACAAGTTTAATGTGTCGACTGCGGCGGCTTTTGTGGCAGCGGCGGCCGGAGTGCACATTGCCAAACATGGCAACCGCGGTGCGTCCAGCAAAAGTGGCAGTGCCGATTTGCTTGAGGCGGCGGGCGCGAATATTATGCTGGCCCCTGACCAAGTTGCCCGCTGTATTGAAACCGTGGGCGTAGGTTTCCTGTTTGCTGTGAATCATCACTCGGCGATGAAGCATGCTATCGGTCCACGTCGTGAGCTATTGACGCGAACCATCTTTAATCTACTAGGACCGCTGACCAACCCGGCAGGCGCTCAGCGTCAGGTTATCGGAGTGTATGCCAAGCAATGGCTGCGACCGATTGCTGAGGTGTTGAAGTCCTTGGGTAGCACCCATGTATTGGTGGTCCATTCTGCTGATGGCCTCGACGAGATCAGTATCGCTGCCGAGACCTTTGTGGCGGAGCTTAACAACGGCGCAATCTCGGAATATCAGATTCAGCCCGAAGATTTTGGGCTGCAACGGCAATCTATCGATTCGTTGATTGTTGAGAACAGTGCGCAAAGCCTGGTATTAGTTGAGCAGGCCTTAGCGGGCAAGCATGACGCGGCTAGCGACATTGTTGCCTTGAATGCCGGCGCTGCGATCTATGTGGCGGGCCACTGTCTCGACTTAGCTGCCGGCGTGGATATGGCGCGAGACGCTATCGGCAGTGGCATGGCGCTAGAAAAATTCAAAGATTTTGTGGATTTCAGCCGGCAGATCGGCGAAGTCGGCTAGCGGTGAGTTAGAGTTTTCAAAGGAGTTAGCAGCGGACATGAGTGCACCAGATATCCTGCAAAATATCGTCGAGGAAAAGTGGCGCGAGATCCCGCAGCGGGCGGCGGCCCGGCCTGTTGCCGAGCTGCAGCGGCTGATTAGTCAGCAGAGTGATCCGCGAGGCTTTGTCGCAGCGCTGACCGAACGTATGGTTGCTCGCCAACCGGCGATCATTGCGGAGATCAAGAAAGCATCGCCATCAAAAGGTGTCATCAGAGAGAATTTCATGCCCGCTGCCATCGCTCGCAGTTACGCCGATGCGGGTGCTGCCTGTTTGTCAGTGTTGACCGACGTCAGCTTCTTTCAAGGTGCTGATGAATTTTTGGTGCAGGCCCGTAATGCTGTTGCGCTTCCGGTACTGCGCAAGGATTTCGTGGTCGATCCCTACCAGGTGCTAGAGGCTCGTAGTATTGGGGCGGATTGCATTCTGCTGATTGCCGCGATTCTTGAGCCAAAGACCATGGCGAGCCTCTATCAAGTGGCCGTGGACTTGGGAATGGATGTTCTGATCGAAGTGCGAAATGCAGCGGAGTTGGAGCAGGCGTTACAGGTTTCGCCAACTTTGGTGGGCATTAACAACCGTGACCTCAGGGATTTCAGTGTCGATCTGTCGACGACCTATGATCTGATTGATCGCTTGCCAGTAGGCGTCAATCTGGTCACTGAGAGCGGTATTCATCAGCGTGCCGATATCGAGGCGATGCAACGTCGTGGGGTGTATGGCTTTCTGGTGGGTGAGGCATTTATGCGGGCTGAGGACCCGGGTGCTCAGCTAAAAACCTTGTTTTACTAGTCTGCTATGAACGCGGCAACCGTTAGCGTGCGCCAAAGACTACCATGGTTTTGCCTTTCACAGAGACCAGCCCTTGGCCGTCAAGGGTCTTCAGGACTCGGCCGACCATTTCTCTTGAGCAACCGACAATTCTGCCAATTTCCTGTCGCGTGACCTTGATCTGCATGCCGTCGGGATGAGTCATGGCGTCAGGTTCTTTGCAGAGATCAAGCAAGGTCCGAGCGACCCGTCCCGTGACGTCGAGAAAGGCCAGGTCACCGACTTTTTGAGTGGTTTTCCCCAAACGGGCAGCAAGTTGACTGGCCAACTGGTAAAGCATCCCCGCGTCTTTTTTACTGAGTTCCGAAAATTTCGCATAGCTGAGTTCCGCCACTTCACAGGCCACTTTGGCTTTGACCCACGCAGTACGCTTGCCATGACTGCCAAACATGGCCATCTCGCCAACAAAATCACCGGCATTTAGGTAAGCAATAATGATTTCCCGGCCAGCATCATCTTCTACGAAAACCGTGACAGAGCCTTGGGTGATATAAAAAATCGAATCGCTAGGGTCCCCTGCGTAGATGATGGTGCTGCCGCGAGGGTATTTACGTTTGTGGGCAACACTCAGGAACTCCACCATACTGCATAAGCCGTTACCTAAACCATTACCCAAACCATTGCTTGAATCGTAGTTAAAACCTGCTGGACGTTGAGCGACGCTGGCCATGATCCTGGGTACCTCTCATTGATAACTAATGCTATGTGCTTGTAGGAGGTTGTCACTGTTGCACTTCAATGGGTACGAGTGGTTATTAAATAACCTGGAAGGCTGATTTTGATGCGTCGGCGGTATGTTTTCCGTGAGGTAGTGGGGTGCTTGCGCCCGCGCTTCGCGGCTCGGTCTCGGGTTCTGGTCGGTGTTTTAGGTGAGCAAGAGAGCCTTTGTGCCGCTGCAGTGGTGCAAGTTGGCAATTGTCGCTACCATAGACAGCCAACCGGTAACAGAGAGTCAGGATAACAATGAAAGCCAGTATTCGATGGGTAGAAGACGTGATGTTTATCGCTGAGTCTGAGAGTGGCCATGTAGTCGCGGTTGATGGGCCGCCGTCCGCTGGTGGTCGGAATGTCGGTGCCAGGCCCATGGAGCTGGTCTTAATGGGCTTGGGTGGGTGTGCGAGTTTTGATGTGATGACGATGTTGAAAAAAGCCAGGCAAGACGTGACGGGCTGTGTTGCGAATTTGGAGGCTGAGCGCGCGGATAGCATACCCAGTGTTTTTACGAAAATTCATCTACATTTTGTTGTGACGGGTCGAGAACTGAAGGAATCCCAGGTCAAACGCGCAATAGATTTGTCGGCCGACAAGTATTGTTCGGCCTCCATTATGTTGGGGCGGGGCGGGGTGGAGATTACCCACGACTACGAAATCATTCAGGCCTGAGGGCTCATAGTCTGCCGACCTGGGTCAGATCCAGTAGGTAGACTTTGTCATCAGAGACGAGACTTTGTGCATCAGGCTTTTGACCGGTGCGGGAAAGTTCGCGCCGCCAGCGGTGAGCGCATTGTCTTTGTGGCGAAGTTCATCTTCGCGCATCTGGGTTAAAATTTGCCGTGACTTGTGGTCTTCCTCAGGCAGCAGCGCCAAATGTCGGTCTAAGTGCTTGCAGACCTCTTCTTCGGTGGCAGCAACAAAGCCCAGATTGACCTTGTCGCCGAGTAGACCGGTCAAAGCGCCCATACTGAAAGAGGCCGCATACCACAGTGGGTTTAGGTAACTGACATGAGAGTCCAGTTCTTTGATGCGCGTCTGGCACCAGGCCAGGTGGTCGGCTTCTTCCGCTGCGGCTTGATCGAGGGTGTCCACCGCACCAACATTTTTCGCGGTCAGAGCCTGGCCTCGGTATAACGCCTGGGCACAGACCTCGCCACAATGATTGATGCGCATCAGTCGCGCGGCCTTTAGCTTTTGCTCGCTCGACAAGTGGGTGTCTTGACTGCCTCGAGCCGGGGATGGGCGATCAGGCTGGCCCACAGCGCCACTGACCGTGCGCAATGCCGCGTCGATCCCATTGATTAAATTATCTATAGCAGATTGATGCATATTGTCTCCGGTTATTAACCCAGATGAGTCAGCTGACGCCCCCCGAGGAGGTGCAGGTGAATATGGAAGACGGTTTGGCCGCCATCTTGATTACAGTTCATGATTAGGCGGAAGCCGGGTTCGCTGAGATTTTGCTCGGCGGCCAGCTGAGTCGCGGTGAAAACCATATGTCCCAACAATTCCCGATGGTCGAGATCCACGTCGTTTAGCGTTGTAATGTGCTGCTTCGGGATGATGAGTTGATGCACGGGTGCTTGCGGGCTGATATCTTTAAAGGCCATGACCAGATCATCTTCATAGACCAGATCCGCGGGAATTTGTTTGCTCGCGATTTTGCAAAAAAGACAGTTGTCGGTCATAAATCACCTGTTTCAGAGTTGGCGAGTGCAAAGACAGTCGTGGCATTTTTGTTTGCCGGGACGATTAGGGTGCGAGTGTCCATGTAGCAATTGTAGCTTGCCCACCGCCAGCCAAACGCGGCAATCGATGTTGAGCCTGGCGAGGCACGCCACGAACGCCATCGCGCCTTTGGCCAACGACCACAGGGTGTTCGCCGTTAACCCTGTAGGCGAGATGAGTATAGCTAAGCCCGCACGAGAAGAACACCGCAGTGGCGCTCAGTCCCTCGGCAAAGCCCTATTGCTGCCGGCACATGCAGGTTACTGTTGGATTACCATTTGTCGCCGAGCTGTCTCCGTGCCTACAGCGGTGGTTTCGATTCGGCCTCTATTTGCAATGCCCGTAAGTGTCCCGCGATCACGCCCGGTGACTGAGTGGCACGACCTAACAAGTTGTAAAACACCGGTACCACAAACAGGGTCAACACCGTCGCGGTCAAAACGCCTGAAAAAATCACGATCCCGAGAGTAATGCGACTTTCAGAACCGGCGCCGCTGGTGAAAATCAATGGTAGGGAGCCCATAATGGTGGACAGTGCCGTCATCAATACAGGGCGTAATCTAATTTCTGAAGCCTGCTTTATCGCGGCGCCAAATTCGACGCCTTGATCTCTCAATTGGTTGGCAAACTCGACAATCAAAATGCCGTTTTTAGTTGATATGCCGACCAAAATAATGATGCCGATATCACTATAAATGTTCAGCGTGTCGCCAGTTATATACAAGCCCAGGAGTGCGCCAAAGGTCGCTAATGGCACCGTGATCATGATAATGATGGGATGAATAAAGCTTTCGAATTGGGCTGCTAGGACCAAAAATACCACCAGCAATGCCAGCAAAAACATGAATAATAATCCGCCTTCTGATTCGCGCAATTCTAGTGATTCGCCTTTGTAATCAATCTGGGCGGTGGCTGGTAGTTCATTGACCACGATATCCTCAAGAAAGCGTAAGGCCTGGTCTAGATCGTAACCGGGATTTAAGTCGGCAGAGATTGTGATAGCCCGTAAGCGGTTGTATCGATTGAGGCTGCCGGCGTCGGCGATATTAGTAATTTTGGTCAGGTTCGACAGCGGGATGAGTTCGCCTGATTGATCCGACCGCACATACAAGTTGGACAAGTCCGTGGCAGTGGCCCGTTGCTCTTCGGCCGCCTGTAAAATCACGTCATACTCCTCACCATTGTCCAGGTAAGTGGTCACGCGGCGCTCACTCATCATGGCCTGCAGGGTCTGGCCGATGGCTCTGACAGAGACGCCGAGATCGGCGGCCCGGGTTTTATCGACCTCGACCAATAGCTGCGGTTTGGTCTCCTTATAATCTGATTGAATGCGACTGAGGCCAGGATTGCTTTCGGCGCGTTCGATAATCAAGTCGCGCCAGCGCGCCAGCTCTTCATAGGTACTGCCGCCCACAACAAATTTAACGGGCTGGCCGCCACCGCCCCGTTGTAGACCCGAACGCATTGATGGAAAGGCGCGAATTCCCGGGATGTTTTGCCATTCTTGGTTCAAGGTGGACATGACCTCCTGGGTTGACAGGCTGCGCTCTTTCCAGGGTGCCATCGTCACAAGATTGACTGCGCTATTGACGGCCTCAGAGCTGCCGAAGCCTGGCAGGAAGACCAAATACTTGAGTACATCGCCTGACTCGACGAAAGGTTCGATGGTCTTTTCAAGCTGCCGCAGTTGGCCCTGCATGAATTCGAAACTTGCGCCTTCCGGCCCGCTGATATAGGTGAAAAATACGCCTTGATCCTCTTGTGGTGCGAACGCCGTGGGAACGGCCTTGAGCAGCGCCCAACTGCCTGCTGACAGGATTACAACGACCGACATGATGAGCGCCGGACGCGGCAGACACCACGCCAGACCTTGATGGTAGGCGCCTTGAAACCAGTGAAACCCATTGTCCACCGTTCTTGTAATCCAGCTATCGTGGGCATGATTCGTTAACAGTTTGGAGCACATCATCGTGGTGAGCGATAGCGCCAAAATACTGGAAAAAATCACTGCGGTGCCAATCGTGACCGCGAGTTCCGCAAAGATGACGCCGAGGTTACCGTCCAGAAACGCGATAGGAACAAACACCGCAATCAGAACGGCGGTGGTGGCGATGACGGCAAAGGCGACTTGTCGAGAGCCATGAAACGCTGCCAACAAGGGTGGTTCGCCGGCCTCAATTCGACGCTGAATATTTTCCAGGACAACGATAGAATCGTCAACCACCAGGCCGATAGCCAGAACCAGGCCAAGCAGGGTGATAAGGTTGACGGAATAGTCGAACAGGGACAGGCCAATAAAGGCTGCGATAAGGCAGACCGGTATTGTGACGGCGGGGATGATCATGGCGCGGACAGTACCCAAAAACATATAGATGACCAGGCTCACCAATGCCATGGTAATGGCCAGAGTCACGTACACTGACTGGATCGCAGTTTCGATAAATACAGAGTCATCGGAGCTGGCGATCAATGCCATGCCTTCGGGCATTGAGGCATTAATAGCTGCCGCCTTACGGTTGGTGGCTCGCAACACTTCGAGGGTGTTAGACGTGGACTGTTTAACGATGCCTAGGCCGATGGTCGGCACGGAATTACCCCGGAATTCGTTACGGTTGGTGGTGGGTCCGAGTTCAACCTTGGCCACATCCCCAAGGCGGATCAACTCGTTGTCGTCGTTGTAGGCAATCGTCAGTTGGCGAAAGTCAGCCACTGACTCGTAGGCACGTTTCACCCTAACGGTAAATTCTCGTTCGACGGAGTCGATGCGCCCGGCGGGAAGTTCGATATTCTGGCGTCTTAATGCGGATTCCACATCGAGTACCGTCAGGCCGCGAGCGGCGAGTGCTATCCGGTCTAGCCAGACGCGCATTGAATACCGGCCGGCACCACTGATGCTGATGTTAGCCACGCCGTCGATAACCGTGAATTGATCCACCAGATAACGTTCGGCAAAGTCAGTCAGCGCCATGCTATCCATGTTGGGGCTGGTGAGGGAAAACCATTGAATAGGTCGTGCATCACTGTCGGCCTTGGCAATACGTGGCGGGTCTATATCCTCGGGCAACCTGCCCAGTACGCGAGCGACTCGGTCGCGAACGTCGTTGGCAGCCTCATCAATGTTACGGTTGAGACTAAACTCAACGGAGATCCGCGAGTTGCCATCTTGGCTTGAACTGCTGATGGATTCGACACCTTCAATGCCGCTGATCTGGTCCTCGATCTGTTGCGTGATCTTAGTTTCAACGACCTGTGCGGATGCGCCGGGGTAGGCTGTTGATACGGACACCCTGGGGGGGCTGGTGTCTGGGTATTCCCGCAAAGGTAAATCATTGAATGACAGAATGCCGAAGGCGAGAATTAACAGGCTAATCACCGTCGCAAAAACCGGTCGCTTCACCGAGATATCTGAAATGATCATGAGCTGGCATTTCCTTGGCGGTCTGATTTTTTGCTGACCTTGCTGCCCGGGTTGATTTTAATGACACCGGCGGTGATGACTTCTTCATCAACGCTGATTCCGGATAGTACTTCGACTATGCCTGCACGGCGACGGCCCACAGTGATTTCCTGGCGTTGGGCGATACCCTGTGGGTCTATCACATAAACGTACTGCCGATCCTGGATGGGTATCACTGCCGATTCGGGAATGACCAATGCTGGCGTGCGGCTCAGCACCAGTTTGACGGTCAGTAACATGCCCGGTCTGAGTTGTTTGTTGGTGTTATTGATCACGGCGCGCACCATGACCGCGCGAGTCACCGGGTCAACTCGAGAATTGATTGTGGCAACAACGCCGGTAAAAAATTGGTCTGGGTAAGCGGCGCTGCCGGCGACTACTTCCTGGCCGGGTTCAAGCGTTGACAGGTAATTTTCTGGAATTGCAAAGTCGAGTTTGATGGCGCTGATATCGTCCAGAGAGGTTACCGGTGTTGAAGAGGTTAGCAGCGTACCAGGGCTGGTATTACGAAAGCCTAAAATGCCACTAAATGGCGCCCGGATCAGGCGGTCATCTAGCCTGGCCAGAATCGCCTCGAGGCGAGCTTGGGCGGTTTGCATGCGGGTTTTTTCCACATCAAGCTGGGTTTCTGAAGCCAATTTTTGCGCAATCAAATTGTTGACGCGACTGTACTGCCGGCTGGCCTCGTCGAGTGTGGCCTGGGCCTCTGCAAGTTTGGCTGTCTCTTCGCCGTTGGTGAGTTCAACCAATATGTCTCCCTGACTAACAAACTGGCCGTCTTCGAAATTCACCTTGCGCACGGTGTCGGTGACTTTGGCTGTGAGCAAGACCGACTCGTTGGCGCGCGCTGTGCCGATGGCCTCGATCTGATCGATGAGAATTGTTTGGTACGCCGGCCGGGTTTCCACCAGAGTGGCATTGGCGCCCCGCCCTCTGCCTGAATCAGCCTGTTGGGATTGAATCCAGGTGTTCGCGGTCAATCCGGTCAACGCAAGTAGCAGGATCAGACAGATGACAATGATGGGATGTTGCTTGGCGAAGTTCAATCCAGATTCCTTTCCGTGATGAAGCGAATGTCTGATGACGCGAAAGTATTCACTTGAGCGTCGATTCTACGTACTGATTGAAAAACCCGATCAGCGTTACTGCGTTTCATGGGTATGGTAGCGGACTGATTATAGTGGCTTTGTTCGAGTTGAAGCTAGCGCTGCTGGGGCCCACGTCAGTCGATAACAGTTTTTACGGGGCTAGAGTTGAAAGATTGGCAAGGTCATTGCCTGCCAGTTCAAAGTCACGGGTGCTAGGGGTTGGGTTGTTGCATCATATTGGCGCCAAAGTGCAGCCAGGTTCTGAGTCTGGCCGGGAATAACCAGGTCTGGTGCGATTTCCGCAAAGGGCCTCAAGACGAAGGCGTTGCGAGTAATCTCCTCGCGGGGTAACACGATGCCAGCGGTCATCTCAGCGTAGTTATCAAATGTCAGAATATCGATATCCAGGGTCCGCGAGGAAAACTTGTCGCCCTGAGGGTCTCGGCCGTGGCGGAATTCCAGCGCTCGTAGGCAGGGCGCCAGCTCGGTCAAAGGTGAGTTCGTAACGAGGCCGACCACCAGATTGTGAAACTTAGGTCCTTCGAAGCCAATGGCGGTGCCCTCGTAGACACAGGACACGTCCATTGGGCCATAAAGGTTTGCCAGTTCGTCCAGGCCCGTTGGCAGGAAGTGTTCGGGACGAATGTTGCTGCCAAGGCCCAGGTAGACTTTATGCTGTTTCATGGTCCGGGCCTGCGGTGCTGGATCGCTTGATGATCACGCCGACATCCGTCGCGTTCGAGACCGCGCCAGGTTTGCCAATTTTTAGTTTTACGGTGTCGACCGCAAACTCTGCCAGTACTAGGCTGGCAATCGCTTCAGCCAGGGATTCGAGCAGCTGAAAACGACTGGCAGCAACGAAGGCCGTGACGCGGTCGGCGATGGCGCCGTAGTCGAGGGTGAAGGCTAAGTCGTCGTCTCTGGCGGCGAGCGCGATGTCAGTCGTCATCTGCAAGTCTATCACGACCGTTTGCTGAATCGTCCGCTCCCAGTCGTAGACGCCGATGACGGTATCGACCCGCAAGCCTTCGATATAAACAATATCCATGCAGCTAGCCCAATTCCGTCATCGGCCAGCGGGGTCTGACTTGAATCGCCAGGTCTTCGCTGTGACCCTGAAGTAAATGTTGTAAGCCCGCGTAGGCGATCATTGCGCCGTTATCGGTGCATAATTTCATCTCTGGATAATAGACCCGACAGCCCGTCTCGCGGGTCAAAACCTCCAAAGACTGACGTAATGCCTGATTGGCGCTGACGCCACCGGCAATGACCATTCGCGTCAGGCCCGTCTGTTCAACGGCGCGACGACACTTGATTTTAACAGTCGCGGTGACGGCAGTTTGAAAGGCCAGGGCTATATCGGCGCGATCCTGATCGGTGGGCGCATCGAGTTTGCGCAGAGTATTCATCGTGAAGGTTTTCAGGCCGCTGAAGCTGAAGTCTAAGCCTGGACGGTCAGTCATCGGCCTTGGAAAACGAAATCTCGATGGGTTACCTGTCCGCGCCAGGGCCTCGATAGCAGGGCCTCCGGGGTAAGGTAAACCGAGCATTTTGGCGACTTTATCGAAAGCTTCGCCCGCCGCATCGTCAAGGGATTCGCCGAGCAGTTCGTATTGCCCGAGACCCTGACAGCTCATGAGTTGCGTGTGACCGCCGGAAACCAGCAGTGCCAGAAAGGGATAATCTGGTTTGTCGGCGCTCATCAATGGCGCCAACAGATGGCCTTCCATATGGTGTATACCAATCGCCGGAATTTCCCAGGCGAAGGCCAGAGACTTGGCGATGCTGGCCCCTACCAGTAACGCACCCACCAGGCCGGGCCCGGCGGTATAGGCAATAGCATCGATGTCAGCCTGCGTTGAATGGCTCAAGGCAAGCGCCTCGTGAATCATCGGCAGGGTTTTGCGGATGTGATCGCGAGATGCGAGTTCAGGTACCACGCCGCCATATTCGGCATGCAGGGCCACCTGGCTGTATAAAAGATCTGCCATTAGACCCTGGTTATCATCATAAACGGCAACGCCGGTTTCATCGCAGGAGGTTTCAATACCTAAGACACGCATTGTTGAAGATATTCGCAAAAGAGGGCTGAATCGGTATGTTACTGATAAATGTGGTAAAAATCCTGATTAAACGTTGAAATAATGGCTTTGCCAGGCGCGATTTCGGTCTCAGTGAGGGTTTATTAAAAAACCCCTTTTGGGCTTTTGCATTTGGGATGTTATGCAGCTAGAATGCTCGCCCTGCGAAGAGGAGTGATATTTTTTAGATGCCAAACGTTAAAGTAAAAGAGAACGAACCATTTGATGTGGCCTTGCGTCGATTCAAGCGATCCTGTGAAAAAGCCGGTGTTTTGGCTGAAGTCCGTCGACGCGAGTTCTACGAAAAGCCCACGGCTGTGCGCAAGCGTAAAGCTGCTGCTGCCGTCAAGCGTCATGCCAAGAAAGTGCAGCGCGAATCAAGACGAATGGAACGCCTTTACTAGCATCGTTTGCTGGTGAGGTTGTTCAGTCGTCTAACCACTAGACGACTCGATAGTCTGCTAGCAAGCCGATCACGTCGAGATGAATCTAAGGTGAGTCGGGCTATCAGTATTAGCCCGACTCACCTTCTTGGTTATGCGGTGCTATTTAGTCTTGCTATTTAGTCGTGCTATTCAGACTGACCATTTTAGCCGAGCCGTCTAGTCCTGCTATTTTGGTTAACTGACCTAAAAACGTTGGCCCCTTATCAACGCGGGGCTGCCTGAGAATCCTGACATGCCAATATCTGAAATTAAACAGCGTATTGATGCTGCCGTAAAGGACGCGATGCGGGCCAGAGATAAGCAGCGCCTGGGTGTGCTGCGGCTAACCATGGCTGAGTTTAAGCGGATCGAGGTCGATGAGCGCATCGAGCTCGATGATGAGCGCGTGCTGGCAGTTCTCGATAAAATGACCAAGCAACGCATTGACTCTTTAACACAATTCGAAAATGCGGGTCGTGACGATCTGGCCTCCCAAGAGGCATTTGAGATAGCGTTGATTAAAGAGTTTCTGCCGGAGCCCCTGACTGAAGCCGAGATCACACGGCTGATCGACGCTGCCATGGAGACTGCCGGGGCTAGCTCAATGCAGGCGATGGGGCAAGTGATGGCCCTGCTGCGACCGCAAATGCAAGGCCGTGCTGACATTGGCAAGGTCAGTGGCCTGGTCAAAAGTCGGCTCAGTTAAACCCGCCTCAGTTAAACCCGCCTAGCAGTTAAATCGACCTGTCAGTTAAATACGCCGAGACAAAAACGGTCTCTAGGCGAGCGGCGACCCGTTAATCCCTTCATCCGCGAACCCGGCCCGTCATTTTTTCAAGTTGCAAGCGCAGGTCTGAGTGCGAATTTCGTCGCTTCCTGATAATGTAACGCTCCCATCATCATCTGATCTGTCGCCCAGCCGTGATTGCACCAGAATTCATTGACGAACTATTAGCCAGAACCGATATCGTTGAGGTCGTTCAGTCTCGCGTCGTGCTGAAAAAGACCGGCCAAAATTATACTGGCCTATGCCCATTCCATAAGGAAAAGTCACCGTCATTCAGTGTTAGTCAGGATAAGCAATTTTACTATTGCTTTGGCTGTCAGGCCTCTGGCAGTGCCCTGAAGTTTTTAATGGAATTCGAGCGCCTTGAGTTTCTTGCTGCGATCGAGATGCTCGCTGGCAACGCCGGCATGCAGGTGCCGCAGACCAGCTCCCAAGGTTCGCCTGAACGTAATGAGCGGCGAAAGTCGATCTACAATATCCTCGAGCAAGCCGCCGACTTTTACCAGGCCCAGCTCAAACAACACAGCCACAAAGCGCAGGCCATCGATTATCTGAAGGCTCGTGGGGTTTCCGGTGAAATCGCTCGCGATTTTGGTCTCGGTTATGCGCCACCAGGCTGGGATAATCTATACAAAGATCAGGCGAAGACCAATCTAGAGCACGACCTGTTGATCGAGTCGGGTATGGTTGTGCATAACAAGGATGAAGACAAAACCTATGACCGGTTTCGAGATCGCATCATGTTTCCGATTCGTGATATTCGGGGTCGAGTCATTGCCTTTGGCGGGCGCATTCTGGGCGAAGGACAGCCCAAATATCTGAACTCACCGGAAACGCCGGTGTTCCATAAGGGCCGAGAGCTCTATGGGTTATTTGAGGCCCGTAAACGGACCCAGAAACTGACCCAGTTCTTGGTGGTCGAAGGCTATATGGACGTAGTCGCTCTGGCGCAAAACGACATCAATTATGCGGTAGCGACCCTGGGCACTGCCACCAGTGGTGAGCACCTTGAGCGAATGTTTCGCCTGGTTTCGAGGCTGGTGTTCTGCTTCGATGGCGACAACGCCGGACGCAATGCTGCCTGGAAGGCGCTGACGGTGGCATTGCCCTTGATGCGCGATGGTCGCAGCGCCCGGTTTTTGTTTCTGCCCGACGGCGAAGATCCCGATTCTCTGGTGCGCAAGGAAGGCAAGGATAAGTTTGAGTGGCGTCTAGATCAGGCCCAACCGTTACCCGACTTTTTCTTCAATAAACTGCAGGCAGATATTGATATCAAGTCTCTGGATGGCAAAGCCCATCTGAGTAACCTGGCGATGCCTATGATCAACGAGATTCCCAGTGGGGTTTTTAAGCAATTGATGATTGAGCAGCTATCGATTTTAACCGGTTTGGCAGCGGACAAATTAGTGGCCGCCTCCGCATCGGTGGCGGCCCGGTATGTGCCATCGGCCCCCAAGTCCAAGCCGACAAAGGCTGAGTCTGTCCCACAGGGTGCTCAAGAAACCTTCCAGCAGGGCATGAGCCGGCAAGACGTGACCAGCCCGGCGAATAGCAGTCGTGAGAACATTGAATTCGCGAAGTTGGTGACGATGGCGATCGCCATGCTGTTGCGACAGCCGGAGCTGAGTCAGCAATTTGATGCAAAGATCTACGGCAGGCTCGAGGCGAGCCCGGGCAGTGAGCTGCTGCTGGAGCTGATTCACGCCATTGTCGCCCGTGAAATTTCCTCGCCCTTGATGTTGTTAGCCACCTGGCAGGATCGGCCGGAATTTGACTATCTGCGAGACTTGATCGAGCAAGAGCAGCTATTAGACGTTAGCGAGTTGCCGGAAGAATTCACGGGGGTCATCAATACGTTGTTACGGCTCACTGACGCCCAATCCGGTCAGTTATTGCGAGCTGATTTGCTGTCCAAGCCGTTCGATGAAATGAGCGAGTCTGAGCGAGAAATGTTGCGAAACCTTGTTAAAAGCGGTCAAAAACGTAAGTGATCGCTAACTATCGGCTCGCTGATGGCGCGCTGGCAAGGATGACTCGGTGGTTGAGCATTACGACTTTAAATGAGCGTGAGTCGAGGGTCGTGAGTTGGTTTGAGGGAGCTAGGTTGAAGTGGAATCCTTGCGCGTCACTCGCTATACTCCATGGCCCGGTTTTTGACTTTTTCACTGAAGGCGGTATATGGCAAGTGGACTTAAGCAACAACAATCACGACTAAAAGAACTGATCAGTCGTGGGCGAGAGCAGGGATATCTGACTTACTCCGATGTCAACGACCATCTGCCGGACGATATTTCAGACCCCGAGCAGATCGAAGATATCATCGGCACGATCAACGATATGGGCATCAATGTCTATGAGGTCGCGCCCGAACGTGACGAACTAATGTCGGAAGGCGATTCAACGGACGAGGTGGCAGCGGCAGAGGCTGCAGCGGTGTTGGTTGCGGTAGAAAACGAGGCGGGTCGAACCACCGACCCAGTGCGCATGTATATGCGCGAAATGGGTACCGTCGACCTGCTCACTCGAGAAGGCGAAATTGTTATCGCCAAACGAATCGAAGAAGGCATCAGCGATACGCTGCATGCACTCGCAGGCTTCCCCGGTGCCGTCGACTTAATCTTGAGTGCTTACGACGAATCTCAAACGGAAGAGGGCAAACTTGCCGATTTGCTGGTCGGTTTTCTCGATCCCGTAGAGTTTGTGACGCCGGCGGCTCAAGTTGTGCCGGGACAGGCAAAAGACGACGATGGTGCGGAAGAGGAGGACAAGGGTCCTGATGCGGTATTAGCCGCCGAGCGTTTCGAAGCGCTGCGTAAGCAGTTAAAGAAGACCGAGCGGATTCAGAACAAAGATGGTCGCGCCAGCGAATCAACGACCAAAGAGTTGAACCTGCTGGGCGAACGGTTCCAATTTTTCAAACTGGTACCGAAACATTTTGATGCTGCTGTAGAGTTGGCTCGAAAGTCACATGCGCGAGTGCGCCGGCAGGAACGGCTGATTTTGACCGCCAGCGTGCGGCGTGGAAAGATGCCCCGCAAGACCTTTATTGAACAGTTCAGTGGCCATGAAGACGATGCGAGTTGGGTAGAGAATCAAATTAAAGCGGGCCATAAAGGCCTCGAAGCCTTTGCCGAAGATATTCAGCGAGCGCAGAAACGTATTCGTCAGGTGAGCGCCGCGACGGGCTTGTCGGTGTTGGAAATTAAAGATATCAACCGGCGTATGTCGATTGGTGAGGCAAAAGCCCGTCGGGCTAAAAAGGATATGGTTGAAGCAAACTTACGTTTGGTGATATCCATCGCTAAAAAATACACCAATCGCGGCCTGCAATTTCTCGACCTCATTCAAGAAGGTAATATCGGCTTAATGAAGGCGGTGGATAAGTTTGAGTACCGTCGAGGTTACAAGTTCTCAACCTATGCGACCTGGTGGATTCGTCAAGCCATCACGCGCTCAATCGCGGACCAAGCACGAACCATTCGAATACCTGTGCACATGATTGAGACCATTAATAAACTTTCGCGCATATCCCGCCAAATGTTGCAGGAAATGGGTCGTGAACCCACGCCGGAAGAGTTGGGCGTGCGCATGGAGATGCCGGAAGAAAAAGTCCTTCGGGTTCTGAAAATTGCTAAGGAGCCCATTTCGATGGAGACGCCGATTGGTGATGATGAAGACTCGCACCTGGGCGACTTTTTGGATTCTGCGAATAATCTCGGTGAAGGTGCCGCCGTGGGGTCGCCAATGGAGACTGCCACTGCAGAAGGCTTGAGAGAAGCGACTCGGAGTATCTTATCGGGATTGACCGCAAGGGAAGCCAAGGTGCTGAGAATGCGTTTCGGCATCGACATGAACACCGACCACACCTTGGAAGAAGTGGGCAAACAATTTGATGTCACTCGAGAGCGAATTCGACAGATCGAGGCGAAGGCCTTGCGCAAGTTGCGCCATCCCGCGCGCTCTGATCATCTGCGAAGCTTCCTGGAAGGAGAGGGTTAAGGGGCAAGCGTTGTGAGTGCTAGATTTAGCTCATAATTCTGTTAGAATTGCCGCTCTCGTGAATCAGTCATTGAGGGCGTCAGGGCTGGCTACTAACGGCCTAAGACGATCCTGATAGACGCTGGGTCCATTCCAAGGACTTGCTAAGACACGGGCCTGTAGCTCAGTTGGTTAGAGCACTGGACTCATAATCCATTGGTCGAAGGTTCGAGTCCTTCCGGGCCCACCACTTATCGATGTTAAGTTGCTGAATATTAAAGGAATAAACCCGTCTGTATAAAGGCGTTAGGGTGTATTCACGTATGCTGCGACCAAAATTCTACGGAGGCTATCTAGCCTCAGCACCGATAATATTGCCTGTAATAGTCTTGTCCTGAGGCGAGGTTTTAGGCCTAGCTGGCAAACTGGCCGTGAGCGAAAGTAAAACCTAAAGCTGAATGCCGCCGACCTTAAGCTGGTTATATAAGGGTTCGAGCTCGCGACTGAAATGCCGCCAGTTAGCCACCGAGCGTTGGTGGATTTTTTCCCTGACCTGCACTGAGCTGGCAGTCGCGCTGGGTGCCGTATTCTGGTCAAAGTCAACACAGGCCTGCTCAAATGGCAGCTGTAGTTGCTCCAGCAAGCGCCGAGTCTGGTTGACCTGGTCGGCGACCAGCGTTTCATAGTCAACCACTACCAGTCGCTCACCCAGTACCGCTTGCCAATGTTTGAATAGACGCTCATACGCCAGGTAGTAGGTGCCGAGATCGGCCAGAGAATAGGCGTAGCGGAAAAAGGGTTGCTTATACATGGCAAAGCACACGTCCATGGGATGTCGGCGCAGGTGGACGATGCGGGCATGAGGAAATGATCGGGCAATAAAGCCCAGGTACAAGAAATTTTCCGGCAGTTTATCCAAAAATAACGGCGCTTTGCCGAGCTTGTAGTTAATCGCATCCCGGTAACTATTGGCGATCACTATCGATTTCTTGCGGGCCGCGGCGCGAATCATGCTGGGGCTGATAGCGCCCTGCGCATTACTGCCGCTGGCTTTACGAACCGCTGCTTGCAGGAAGAAGGTTTCGTCGGCGCTTTCCACGTGGGAATGGCTCGAAATGATTCTCTCCGTCAGTGTGGTTCCCGACCTGGGCAGGCCAACGACAAACACGGGTGTCTTTTCGCTGGCCTGGCTGACGTTCTCCTGATGCTCTTGTAGCCAGTCAGCGTTGCAGGTCTCAATGATGCAATTGATCAGCGCCAGATCGTCGCCGACGTCATACTCAGCGACGCTGGTGACTGCATCGCCTGCCCGCTGGTAGTAATTGAAGGCTTCCTGCCAGCGCTGCAGGTCCTCGAGTTCCTTGCCGATGGCGTAATACAGAAAGATGTTCTTGTCCGGCATAAGGCCGTTATGCTCGATGATATTGAGCATTTGGGTCAGGTGGTTTGAATCGTGAGCTGTTTGCAGTCTGGCGAGCTGATAGTGATTCCGCTGGTGTTGCGGTTGGCGGGTCAGCAGTTCGGTATACAGGGCCTTGGCTTTGCCTGACTGACCGACAATCACGCTGTTTGCCGCCAGCTTCGCCTTGAATATATCGACGCGCGGTTGCAGTTGATGGGCGCGTTCCAGCAGCAGTTGGGCATCGATAAACAAGCCCAGACGGCTGTAGATACTAGCGCTCATGTCGAGGTACAGAGGGCTGTTGTCGAGTGATGTGGCGTAGTCGCGAAGCAGGTTCAGCGCCTCACTATTGCGCGCTGAAAGCATATACTGGTAGGCCAATTCGACCGCAGCATCATAGCGCATTGCATCAACCGCCAGCGTTTTTTTGAAGGCGCTGGCTGCCTTGTCGGGCCGCGAGGCTGCTTTATGCGCCAGGCCTTGCAGGAAGTAGCCTTCAGGACTACTACGATTAAGCTGGATCAAGGCCGCGGCGCATTTGTCTACCAATGGCCAGTTGCCAGCTCCAACCGCGCGCCTGGCCATGGTGCTCAACTGGTGCTGCTGATCATTCACGCGAGCCTCGCGTGCCGGGTTAAATGAGCTTCGGCGCTAATCAACGGCAATGCCGGCTTGCTCAAGATAGTCTTTCAGCGGTGCAAGCTGCGCCTCGTAGTGGCGCCAGTTTTTGACTGAGCCTTTATATATTTTCTCTCTGACCTGTACCGAGCTGGCCGTGGCACTCGGCGCTGTATTCTGATCGAAGTCAATGCACTGTTGTTCGAAGGGCAACCCGAGCCGTTCGAGCAACGATCGCGTCTGCTTTAGCTCCATGTGCAAGTGCTGCCTCAGGCGTTCGTAAGCGACGTAGTACTGCCCCAGATTCTCAAGTGAGTAAGAGTACTTATAAGCCCAGGTGAAGATCTGCTTGTACATCGAGAAACAGGCGTCCATGGGGTTACGGTGTAAATAGACGATGCGCGCATCGGGCCAGGCCTTGGCGATAAACCCCAAGTATTGGAAATTGAACGGCAATTTATCAATGAACATCGGAGTATCGCCATGACGATAAGCAACTGAGTCCATATAACCCTTGGCGACCACGTCGGTGTCAATGTCAGCAAGAGCCCGGATCATTGATGAATTCATATTCTCGACGCTTTCCACTCCGCTTTCTCGACGCAGCACCATCTGTAGGAAAAGGGTCTCTCCCAAACTTTCAACCTGAGAGTGGCTAGAAATGATGCGTTCGGTGAGAGTGGTGCCTGTACGAGGCAGACCAACAATGAAAATGGGTGTCTTGGCGTCAGCTTCTTGGGTTGTTACCTTTTTGCTCGTCCCCAGCCAGCTCTCGCTGCAGGTCTCAATGATCGTGTCAATCAGCTGGATGTCGTTCGCCACCTCGTATCGAGCAATGCTGGTGACGGCATCGCCACCCGTTTTGAAGTACTCAAAGGCTTCGTCAAAACGACCGAGATCTTCCAATTCTTTGCCAAGAGCGTAGTACATGAAGATGTTTTTGTCAGGCGTCTCGGTTGGGGTGCGCAACACCTCTTGCATCTGCCTGATATGCGAATCGTCCCGCGCCTTGGCTAGTCTTGAAAGCTGATAATGATTGCGACGATGGCCCGGAAATCGCTCAAGCAGCGATGTGAATATCTCTTGGGCCTCGTCGATCTTGCCTAGGTAGACGCTCGCTGCCGCTAGGTTGGCTTGAAACAGGTCTATGTCTGGCTGTAGCTCATTGGCTTTCTTGTACAAGGGCCAGGACTTATGTACTAAGCCAATATCATTATAGATACTACCGGCCATATCGAGGTAACGAGGACTATTGTTCAACTTATCTGTGTAGACCTCCAGCAGGGCCTCTGCCTCGCCGTTACGGCGGGCAATGCAAAACTGGTTTGCCAGCTCTACCGCCGCATCATATCGGTGTTCATCCAACGCCAACGCCCGCTCGAGCGACTCGATCGCCTTATTGGTTTGGCGAGAGGCTTTGCATACCAAGCCGAAAAGAAAGTGACCTTCGGGATTGTTCGGTGTCAGGCGCAGTATTTCTGCGGCTAGCTGCGCCACCCTGGCCCAGTCTTGATGATGCACAGCATGTCGCGCTGCACGGCTTATAGAGTCAATGTCAGTCATCGTTGCGAGCGGTCAAAGGAACGGGGAGT